>Ga0208756_100005_pt1 | contig 450807 bp, 408 predicted proteins | sample LakWasMe73_LOW10_2_FD_183901 | JGI IMG/M metagenome (GOLD analysis project Ga0208756, IMG submission 183901) | Freshwater sediment methanotrophic microbial communities from Lake Washington under simulated oxygen tension - Sediment Metagenome... | ecosystem: Environmental > Aquatic > Freshwater... | reverse complement strand
CCGCCAAACTTCTTCGACAGCACGGTGGCAATCGCCGCCGTCAGGGTCGTCTTGCCGTGGTCCACGTGGCCAATGGTGCCGACGTTGACGTGCGGCTTGGTACGTTCAAATTTCTCTTTTGCCATTTTTCAAATCTCCAGAAGGATGCGAAAAGCAACTACTAATCACCAAGACACGACGGCGCAAGCCGCGCACCAGAAACTGGTGCCCTTTGCGGGAATCGGACCCGCGACCTCTCCCTTACCAAGGGAGTGCTCTACCACTGAGCCAAAAGGGCAAATTCTTTCACCACAACAACAAACTAACTGTGGAGCGGGGTAGGAGAATCGAACTCCTCGCTTTAGCTTGGAAGGCTAAGGTATTACCACTATACGAACCCCGCGCAAACCTGCCTAACAAGCATTCACGGCAGCCAGCTCGCCTCCAAAGGCACGCTTCACAATCAACTTATCACTGGTGGAGAGGGCTGGATTCGAACCAGCGTACTCGTAAGAGGGCAGATTTACAGTCTGCTGCCATTAACCACTCGGCCACCTCTCCAATAGGTGAGCCTTTGATTATGCCACGAAAAATCTGCTTTGCGAAACACCTGAGCAAACCAGCTCACCAAGCGATGGGTTTGCAGCCGTGTTGTTGCAAAAATGCATTGGCTTGCCCGAAATGACCACACCCAAGAAAAGGCAGGGGCGGGCGTAGCGCCGACAAGGGCGAAGGGTGGTTGGCAGACAGGATCAGATGTTGCGGTGGCGCAGCCCCCTCCACCGTCGCCTCCAACCGTCGCACCGTCTCACCCATGCGTTGAGCATGTGCTCCCCAGAGCATGAATACCACCGGACTACCGTTTCCAACGACAGTCTTGATAATTTCATCAGTGAGCACTTCCCAACCATGGTTGGCATGGCTGGCGGGCTGGCCATCTTCCACGGTCAGGCAGGTGTTGAGCAACAACACGCCCTGCTGCGCCCAACGCACCAGCGAACCATTGACCGGCAACGGCAGCGCTGTTGACTCTCGACTCGCATGTTCGCGCGCCAGTTCTTTGAAGATGTTACGCAATGAGGGCGGCAGCTTGATGCCGGGCGCGACGGAAAACGCCAGCCCCTCAGCCTGACCCGGGCCATGGTAGGGGTCTTGCCCCAAAATGACGACACGCACGGCAGCCAGCGGCGTCAAGTCCAGTGCGCGCAGAGGCTGGGGCGGATAGATCGTGGCACCAGCCTCCAGGCGATCCGTCATGAACTGCCCCAGGCGCTGCGCCGACTCGCTGGCCAAGAAGCGCGCCAGCGCCGGCTGCCAATCGGGCGCCACCGGCCATTGCGCCGGCTGCCAACGGATCAGGCGATCACCGGTCGCCTCCGACACCTCCGAGTTCATGAAGAAATCGGGCTGTTGCACAGAAGACAAGGACATGACCCGCTACGCAAGCAAGGGCCCAGTCAGGCAAACAGCTCGGCCAGCGCCACGCCCGGATCGGGGGCACGCATGAAGGCCTCCCCCACCAAGAAGGCGTTGACGCCGGCCTCGCGCATGCGTTGCACGTCGGCGCGGCCGAGGATGCCACTCTCCGTCACCAGCAGGCGGTCAGACGGAACCCGGTCGCGCAGCGACAGGGTCGTCTCGAGCGTGACCTCGAAGGTACGCAGGTTGCGGTTGTTGATGCCCACCAGAGGCGTCTTCAATTTCAGCGCACGCTCCAGCTCGGCTGCGTCATGCACCTCGACCAGCACCGCCATGTCCAGGCTGCGGGCGATCGCCTCCAGTTCAGCCATCTGGCCATCCTCCAGGCAAGCCGCAATCAGCAGAATGCAATCCGCCCCCATGGCCCGCGACTCATAGATCTGGTACGGATCAACCATGAAATCCTTGCGCAACACCGGCAGTTCGCAAGAAGCGCGCGCTTGCTTCAGATAGTCAGGCTGCCCCTGGAAGAACTGGCGATCGGTCAGTACCGACAGGCAGGCCGCGCCGTTCTCGGCATAACTCTGGGCAATATCGGCCGGCTCAAAGTCAGCGCGCAACACGCCTTTGCTCGGACTGGCTTTCTTGATCTCGGCGATCACCGCCGCCTGGCCGGCGGCGATCTTGGCGCGCATGGCGCCGACAAAGTCACGCGTCAGCACGCGTGATTCGGCATCGGCGCGCATGGCGGCCAGCGACTTTTTCTTGAGGGCCGCCGCGATTTCCTGGCGCTTGACTTCAACGATCTGGTTCAGGATGTCACTCATGGTCTTGGGGCGGCTCGGAGCCGTTCTTCAATATCTTGACAAAAATACGGTGGATCACCAAAGCGGCCACCAGAAACAGGGCCGAAACCCCGAGCGCAATCCAGGTACCGGGGTCCCGCCACATCTCAGGCCGGCTGCCCAAGACGATGGGCCGCGACCACCAACTGCTCCAGCTTGGCCTTGGCGGCACCGGAGACAAGGACCTCGCGTGCGCGCGTTATACCGTCGGCCATGGAGTCGGCCACATTGGCAGCGTACAGTGCCACGCCGGCGTTGAGCGTGACGATGTCGCGCGCCGCACCGGGCTGGTTGTCGAGCACACCCAGCAGCATGGTGCGCGAGGCTTCGGGCGTTTCCACCTTGATGGCGCGCGTGCTGGCCATGGTCAGGCCGAAATCTTCAGGGTGGATTTCATACTCGGTGATTTCGCCGTTTTTCAACTCGCCCACCAGGGTGGCAGCACCCAGGCTCACCTCATCCATGCCGTCTTTGCCATAGACCACCAGCGCATGGTCCGCACCCAAGCGCTGCAAGGCGCGGACCTGAATACCCACCAGATCCTCATGGAACACCCCCATCAGGATGTTGGGCGCACCCGCCGGATTGGTCAGCGGCCCCAGGATGTTGAAGATGGTCTTGATGCCCAGCTCGCGCCGCACTGGCGCCACGTTCTTCATGGCCGGATGGTGATTCGGGGCGAACATGAAACCGACGCCGACCTCGGCAATGCACTGCGCAATGGCGGACGGCGTGAGATTGATATTGACGCCAAGTGACTCCATCACATCAGCACTGCCACTCTTGCTGCTGACGCTGCGGCCGCCGTGCTTGCTGACCTTGGCCCCCGCTGCTGCGGCCACAAACATGGCACAAGTCGAGATGTTGAACGTGTGGGCGCCGTCACCCCCCGTGCCCACGATGTCCACCAGATGCGTCTTGTCGGCCACCTCCACCTTGGTGGAGAACTCGCGCATCACCTGAGCTGCGGCGGTGATCTCGCCAATGGTTTCCTTCTTGACACGCAGACCGGTGACAAGGGCCGCCATCAGCACCGGCGACATCTCGCCGCCCATGATGAGACGCATGATGTGCAGCATCTCGTCATGGAAAATCTCGCGATGCTCGATCACGCGCTGCAACGCCTGCTGGGGGGTGATTTGGTGGGCACTGTGCATGCTCGATTCCTCCTTCATCAGGATTGCTGCAGGAAATTTTTCAACATGGCATGGCCGTGTTCGGTCAGGATCGACTCCGGGTGGAACTGCACCCCCTCAATCGCCAGCGTCTTGTGTTTCACGCCCATGATTTCGCCATCTTCCGTCCAAGCCGTCACCTTGAGTTCCGGCGGACAGCTGGCGCGCTCGATCGCCAGCGAGTGATAGCGGTTGACCGTGAACTGCTTGGGCAGACCGGCGAACACGCCCTCTTGCGTGGTGGTGATGACACTGGTCTTGCCATGCATCAGTTGCTGTGCCCGGATGATCTTGCCGCCGAAAGCAGCGCCAATGCTCTGGTGGCCCAGGCACACACCCAGGATCGGCAGCTTGCCAGCAAAATGCCGGATGGCAGCCACCGAAATGCCGGCTTCGGCCGGCGAACAGGGGCCGGGCGAGATCACCAAGCGATCGAGCTGTCCGGCCTTGAGGCGGGCATCGATTTCATCAACCGTGATCTCGTCGTTGCGATGTACGTCAACCTCGGCACCGAGTTCACCGAAATACTGCACCAGGTTGTAGGTGAACGAATCATAGTTGTCCACCATGAGAAGTTTGATCTTGTTGCTCATGGCGTTCACTCCAGACCTTCTTCGACCAGTTCGGACGCGCGCAGCAGGGCGCGCGCCTTGGCTTCCGTCTCTTTCCACTCCAGTTCTGGCACCGAATCCGCCACCACGCCGGCCGCGGCCTGCACGTACAAGGTGTCGTCCTTGATGACGCCAGTGCGGATGGCAATCGCCACATCCATGTCGCCGGCGTAACTCAGGTAGCCGCAGGCACCACCATACAGGCCGCGCTTGCTGGGTTCAAGCTGATCGATCAGCTCCATGGCGTGCACCTTTGGCGCCCCGGTCAGCGTACCGGCCGGGAAAGTGGCCTTGAGCACATCCATGGCCGTCATGCCCTCGTTCAGCAGACCTTCGACATTGCTCACGATGTGCATCACGTGGCTATAACGCTCGACGACAAAAGCCTCCGTCACCTTGACGCTGCCGGTCTGGGCAATGCGACCGATGTCGTTGCGGGCCAGATCGATCAGCATCACGTGCTCGGCACGCTCCTTCGGGTCGTTGATCAGCTCCACCTCGGCCGCGCGGTCGAGCTCGGGCGTGGCGCCACGTGGACGCGTACCGGCCAGCGGACGAATGGTCACCTTTTGCCCCTCGGGCGTCTTCTCCTGCCGCACCAAAATCTCCGGCGAAGCCCCCACCACATGGAAGTCGCCGAAATGGTAGTAGTACATGTAGGGCGAAGGATTGAGTGAACGCAGCGCGCGATACAGCGACAGCGGTGACTCGGTGTAGCGCTTCTTGAGCCGTTGACCCACCTGCACCTGCATGAAATCGCCGGCGGCAATCAGCTCCTTGGCACGCAGCACGGCGGCGATGTAGTCGTCCTTGGCAAATTCGCGCACCACATCGTGCGTGGTGCTGGGCTTGATCTGCGGCGCCTGTACCGGCGCATTGAGCCGGGCACGCAGCTCGTCCAGTCGCATCGCGGCTTGGGCGTAGGCCTGCGGCTGGCTTGGGTCGGCATAGACGATCAGGTAAAGCTTGCCCGACAGGTTGTCGATGACGGCCAACTCTTCGCATTGCAGCAGCAGGATGTCCGGGCAGCCCAGCGTGTCGGGCGGGCAGCTGTGCGCCAACTTCTTCTCGATGTGGCGCACGGTGTCGTAACCAAAGTAGCCCGCCAGACCACCACAGAAACGCGGCAACCCCGGCTGCAGGGCCACCTTGAAGCGCCGCTGGTACTGGGCAATGAAGTCGAGCGGATTGAGCTGCGAGGTCTCGACCACCACATCATCGGTCACCACCTCGGTCACGGCCTGGTCACCGAAACCGCGTGAGCGCACCAACGTGCGCGCCGGCAGGCCGATGAAACTGTAGCGGCCAAACCGCTCGCCACCGACCACCGACTCCAGCAGAAAAGTGTTCTTGCCGCCGGACTGGGCATGCGCCAACTTGAGGTAAAGCGAGAGTGGCGTTTCCAGATCGGCAAAGGCCTGGGCCATCAAAGGAATGCGGTTGTACCCCTGTCGGGCCAACGCATCGAATTCGGATTCAGTCATCACAGGAAAACCTCCAGAACTTGGCCACAGTCCAGGACGACGGCCAAGGGCACGGTGTGCCCGGTTCATTCAAACAGACCCCAGCAAGGGGGACGGCAAACAGCTCAACAGCACAAGGGCTGTGAAGCCCTCTCAGGCGTGAGCCAACGTAGGGGCAGTCTGCGGCGTGCGCCAGGGCCAGGCTCCCCGGTCGCTACAACCTGTGATGAAAAGGCGATGAATGAACATGGGCAAAGTGTAGCAAACCCCGTCGGTCTTCATTTGAGACGCTGAAATGCGGGAGCGCAATCGCCACCAACGCGACACCCGCGACTGCGAGGTGCGCGTGAAATATCGGTGCATACCCTAGTCGCAAAAACGGCTCATGTCTGTAGAGTGGGCCAAGAAGACCAAACACCCTGCCTATTCGCGGCTTCCATGTGTCCTGGCAACTTACGGCAGAAAGAGAACCCTTTATGAAGACAAGCAATCTGCAAATCGGCACCCGTCTCTCGCTGGCTTTTGCCGCCGTGCTGCTCATCACTGCGGCCATCGCCACCATCGGCGTCTGGCGAATCGGCAGCCTGAAAGACACCAGCCACGAAATCGCCACGGTGGAGCTGCAACGCAGCCTGCTGGCGCAACGTTGGGCCTCGCAGATCGCCATCAACTGGGTTCGTGCCTCGGCTGCACTCAAAACCAGCGATGTTGTTTATATCGACGCTCTGCAAAAGGACATGGCTGCCACCTCCAAGGCCATCAGTGACGACCAGAAGCAGCTCGAATCCATGGTGCAGGGTGATGCCGCCAATGCCCTGATGGCGTCTGTCGCCAAGAGCCGCAAGATTTACGTTGACGCACGCGCGGCACTGATCAAGCGCCAAAAGGACGGTGAGAACATTTCAGACGCGGTGGACCGCGAACTCCGCCCCTTGGCCGAAACCTACCTGAAAGCCGTGGATCAGGTTGCCCAGCATGCCCGCGACACACTGGGCGAGGTTCAGGCGCAAGCAGAGTCCACGGCCGCTTCCAGCCAGATCGCCCTCGGCACCGGCGCCGCCATTGCGGTGGTGCTGGGCATCCTGCTGGCCGGTTTGGCTACTCGCTCGATCACCCGTCCAATCCGGCAAGCGGCCAGCTCAGCCGAAGCCATCGCCAGCGGCGACCTTGGACAGGCGATTGAGGTCCGGGGCAAGGATGAAGCCGCACGCCTGCTGCAAGCCCTGTCCGTGATGCGTGAAAACCTGGCTCGCATTGTCAGCAACGTGCGCCAAAGCGCTGATGGCGTGGCCACCGGCAGCGCCGAGATCGCCAAAGGCAACAGCGACCTGAGCATGCGCACCGAACAGCAGGCCAGCGCCCTGCAGGAAACCGCCGCATCGATGGAAGAGCTCAGTTCCACCGTCAAGCAGAACGCCGACAACGCCAAACAAGCCAATCAGCTGGCGCAAAGCGCCTCCACTGTCGCCATCCAGGGCGGCGAAGTCGTGGCCGAGGTGGTGGAAACCATGCGCGGCATCAACGACTCCAGCAAAAAGATCAGCGACATCATCAGCGTCATCGATGGCATTGCCTTCCAGACCAACATCCTCGCGCTCAACGCCGCGGTGGAGGCGGCGCGTGCCGGCGAACAGGGCCGCGGTTTTGCCGTCGTAGCCTCGGAGGTGCGTTCGCTGGCCAGCCGCAGCGCGGAAGCGGCCAAGGAAATCAAGAACCTGATCAACGACAGCGTGAGCCGCGTCGAGCAGGGCAACACACTGGTCGACCAGGCTGGCGTCACCATGAACGAAGTGGTGAGCAGCATCCGCCGCGTGACCGACATCATGGGCGAGATCAGCGCCGCCAGCTCAGAGCAGAGCCAAGGCGTTTCCCAGGTGGGCGAGGCCATCACCTTGATGGACCAGGCCACCCAGCAGAATGCAGCGCTGGTGGAAGAAATGGCAGCAGCAGCCTCCAGCCTGAAGACGCAGGCCCAGCAGATGGTCGGGGCGGTCAGCGTCTTCAAGCTCGGCGCCCACGACACCCCTGTCACAGTGACCGCACAGCCAGCCCCCACCCGCGCCAGTCAGCCGGGAAAACTGCCGTTCAAGGGCGTTGAGCGTCGCAGCACCGCCAAGACCACCGCTGCCGCACCGGCGCAGCCGGCCGCCGCCAAACCTGCTGCCGCATCCGCGCCATCCAACGCGACGCCTGCGGGTCACGATGATGAATGGACCTCGTTCTGAGCGAGATCGTCCGCAGCGGAACCCCTCGCGTTGACCGACTCAGGACTGTTCCTGCCGGCGTTCAATCCACCGAGCCAAGGCAGTCGCCTGCAGCGGCATGCTGTAGAGATAGCCCTGGCCTTTGCTGCAGCCCAGCGTCGCCATGAGCGACGCCTGCTCCGGTGTCTCAATCCCCTCGGCCACGGTGGCCAGGCCCAACGTCTGCGCCATCCGGATGGTGGCCTCGATCATGACGCGGTGATAGTCGCTGTCCATGGCCAGGCTGACGAAGGAGCGGTCAATCTTGACGATGTTGACCGGCAATTCATGCAAACACGACAGCGAGGAATAGCCGGTTCCAAAGTCATCGAGTGACAGCGACACCCCGAGCGCACGCAGTGCGCGCAATTCAGCCTGTACCACGTCATCCTGCGCAGCCAGGCTTTCTGTCACCTCCAGGATCAACTGGCCTGGATTCATCCCGCTGTCACGCAGCACCTCTTGCACCTCGGCGACCAAGCCGGGCTGGCGCAGCTGGGCGCGCGACAGATTGACCGCCAGGGTCGCAGGCGCCCGCGAACCCAGTTCGACCTGCAGACGCATGAACTCAGTGCAGGCCGTGCGCAGCACGAAATGACCAATCGGTCCGATCAGGCCACTGGCTTCCGCCACCGGAATGAACGTCAGCGGCGACACCATGCCACGCTGTGGGTGCTGCCAGCGCACCAGGGCCTCCACACCGGACAGGCGGCCGTCAGCTAGGCGCAACACGGGCTGGTACACCACGAACAGTTCGCCCTTGTCGAGGGCCTGGCGCAAGTCATTCTCCAGCGAAGCGTCGTCGCGCACGCGCTTGCGCATGGACGGCTCGAACATGACATAACGACCACGGCCTTCGCGCTTGGCTTCGTACATCGCAATGTCAGCGTCGCGCAGCACGCTGTCGGCATCCTCCCCCATGTGCTCGGTGGTCACGATGCCGATGCTGGCGGAAGAGCTCAGACGATGCGGTCCGAGCTGGTAAGGCTGGGCCAGCACATCGAGCAGGCGGGAGGCCACCACCTGGGCATCCAGATTGCCCCGGATGTCGTCGAGCAGCACCACAAATTCGTCACCGCCGATGCGCGCCGCCATCTGGCTGAAATCGCTGGTCTGCACAAAAGCATCGCCCGGACGCAGGCTTTCCTGCAAGCGCTGGGCGATCTGGCGCAACAGTTCATCGCCGATGCCATGCCCCAGTGTGTCATTGACCTGCTTGAACCGGTCGAAATCCATGAACAGCACGGCGAAGTGATAGCCCGGCTGCTGGTGCGCATGCAGGATGCAGGACTGGATGCGCCCCAGGATTTCGCTGCGATTGGGCAGGTGCGTCAGGTGGTCGGTGCGGGCCGCATGGCGCAACTGTTCTTCCAGTTCCTTCTGCGCATTGATGTCATAGGCAATACCCGCCATGCGCACCGCACGGCCCTCGGCATTGCGCGCCACCACGGTGCCGCTGTACATCAACCAGACCCAGCGGCCGTCGCCGTGGCGGATGCGGATCTCCCAGTGCAGCGGTCGCAGGGAGTCACGCAGATTGGTGCGGATGGCCCACAGCCAGCCCGGCAGATCGTCGGGATGGATCAGGGCATTCCAGGCGTCGGCATTCATGGCCAGTTCGCCCGGCTGATAGCCGAGCAGGACGAACATGCGGTCGTTGCAACTCATGGCGCCGCTGCCAATGTCCCACTGCCAGACCCCCAGCGAGGCACTTTCAAGCGCCAGCGTCAGCAACTGCTGCTGGGCACGCTGCTCCGTCACATCCACAGTGCAGGAAATGACGCCGGCCAGATGACCCGCAGCGTCTTTCATCGGCTCGGTATTGACCATGAGCCAGCGCACGTCACCCTGGGGCGAGAGCAGCCCGATGGACTCACCGCGCAGGCCCTGGCCGGTGCGCAAGGTGCGGCTGGTCGGACGCTCGTGGACCGGATAGGGCGACAGATCCTCACGCACCGCCACACCCTGGCGTGCCAGGCTTTGACGGCCGATCAGATCATCCCGGGTCAGCCCCAGCATGTCGCTGGCAGCCTGGTTGGACTCGATCACCTCGCCGCTGGGCGATTGCAGCACCACGCCCGCCGGCAGCGCATCCAGCAGGGCTCGCATGCGCAGGCGCTGGTTGACCTGCTCCGTGATGTCACTGGCGACGATGGTGAAGCCGGTCAACGCACCGCCGGCATCGTGGATCGGCTGGTAATCGACATCGAGCCAGATCTCGTCACCCGAGCGGGCCACCACCCGGACCTCGAACCGGACGCCCTGGCCTTGCCCCAGCGTCGCATCCAGTCGCTTCAACTCTGCCAGGTCATTGTGCTCATTGGAAACGAGAATACCCGGATGCCGCCCCTGCATCTCCGCCATGGCGTAGCCGATGCCCTCCAGCAGCGCCGGGTTGCACCACAGGATGTGGCGCTGGGCATCCAGCACCGCCACCCAGTTGGACGTGCGTTCGGCCACCAGGGCCAGCTGCTTGAGCTCATTGGATTGCAGCGCCAGCGCGCGATGCTGGCGCCGCACAAAACGCGCCAGCGGCTCCGCCACGCCCAGCGTGAGCGCCAGCAGCAGCGACATCATGAGCAACGCGGAAATTTCAATCTGGTCAATCGCGCTGCGTGCACGCCGTTGCGCCGCACGCTGCATTTCCTCGACCAGCGTTTGTGTGGTCAGGCGAAATGGTTCGACCTCCGCTTGCAAAAACCGGTTGGCAAGGTGTCGCTTGTCCGCTTCGCTGCGTTCGCTCAATGACAGCAGGTTCTGGGCCCGGTACCAGATGCGTTCGCGCCGCTCCTGCCATTCAAAAATGGCGCGACGCAGCGCAACGGGTGCACCCGCATCCCAAGCACCCTGGCGCGCCAGCAATTCGTCCAGCTGCACCGCCTGGTCCTGTGCCTGGTTGAGGGTTTCGGCCAAGGCATTGCTGATTTCCTCGTGCGGCACGTCTGTCGCCAGCAGCATGGCGGCCTGCAGGCCCATGCGCTGCGTCAGCGTACTCTGGGCCGCAGCAATGCCAATGATCTCGGCATCGGCCAGTCGCACCGCCTCAGACTTCTCCACCTGCCAAGCCTGCCAGGCCGAGACGGCACCGACGATCAGCAGCACCGCGTACATGGCCACGCGAACCCGCCGGTGTACCGGCGCATCGGCATCAACCGGCGTCTTGGTCAGACCGAACCAGGCCAGCGCGCGGCGCAGCCACGACGCCTCGCTCGCCTGCGGCGGTGAAACGTGTTGCGACTTAAGCGGTGCGGACATGAATGCGGGCGATGCTAACCGAGATGCCAGCTTGCGGTCGCGAGCGTGGGCCGAAGGCGCAGCGTGAAAGCCGCCGCTGCTGCAAAGCGAGCATCAGGCCAGTGCCTTGCGCATGGCGTCGATCACGGCCTTGTAGTCGGGTTTGCCGAAGATGGCGCTGCCGGCGACAAAGGTGTCGGCACCGGCATCGGCCACACGGCGGATGTTGTCGGCCTTGATGCCGCCGTCCACCTCCAGCCGGATGTCCTTGCCCGAGGCTTCGATGCGCCGGCGCACCGCCTCCGTCTTGCGCAGAGCCGAATCAATGAAGCTCTGGCCGCCAAAACCAGGGTTGACGCTCATGATCAGGATCAGATCGATGTCCTCGATCACCCAGTCCAGCACATCCAGCGGTTGCGCCGGGTTGAACACCAACCCAGCCTGGCAGCCCTTGTTCTTGATGGCCTGGATGCTGCGGTGCACATGGCCCGAGGCGTCCGGGTGGAAGCTGATCAGGTCGGCCCCGGCCTCGGCAAAAGCCGCCGCCAGCGCATCCACCGGCTGGATCATCAGGTGCACGTCGATCGGCACCGGTGTGCCGTCCGGGCGCTTGGCGTGCGGCTTCAAGGCCTGGCACACCATGGGGCCGAACGTCAGGTTGGGCACGTAATGGTTGTCCATCACGTCAAAGTGGACCCAGTCGGCACCTGCGGCAATCACGTTGCGCACCTCTTCGCCCAGGCGGGCAAAGTCGGCCGAGAGGATGGAGGGGGCAATGCGGTAGGTTTTAGGCATGGGGGTATTTTCGCAGGTAGCATCGGGTATGGCCAAGTACCAGATTCTTGTCGAAGTCCAGCCGCGCTACCTGCCCGAGCAATCCGCTCCGGAGCAGGGTCTTTACGCGTTTGCCTACACCGTCACCATCAGCAACACGGGCGATGCGCCAGCGCAGTTGATCTCGCGCAGCTGGAACATCAACGATGCCGGCGGCCACACCGAAAAAGTCAACGGCCTGGGCGTGATCGGCCAGCAACCGCTGCTGCAGCCGGGTGAAACCTTCGAATACACCAGCGGCACGCGCCTGCGCACCCCCACCGGCACCATGCACGGCAGCTACTTCTTCGTCGCCGAAGACGGTGAGCGCTTCGACATCGACATCCCGATGTTCGTGCTCGACGCCCTGAGCGCCAGCGGCGGCTCGCGCACGTTGCACTGAGAGCAGACAAAGCATGTCCGTCCCGCGCGATCTCCCCAGCCTGCTGGACGCCCTCGACCCCGAGGCCACTCAGGTCGAGCGACATCTCTGGCTGGTGGCGCTGCTGGACTGGGTGCGCGGCGACCGCGAATCTGTCCAGACCTCCCTCAGCCGGGTCCAGCTCTTTCTCGACATCGTGGAAGAGCGGCCCGCGTTGCGCGAACGGGTGCAGACCTGGTGGCAAGCCCTGCTCGGCACGGTCGACGGCACCACGCTGCTGGCCGACCACGGTTTCGCCCAGCGCCCGGTGTTCCTGAGCGAGTTCTTCAGCCGGCTGCTGCGCAAGATCCTGCCCGCCACGCCGCAAACGCGCGATGCGTCGGAGCTGTTTTCCCTGCTGTTTCCGCATGCCTTCGATGCCGAATGGCTGACCCTGCTGGACGAGGCCACCGCCGAGCGGCTGGCCCGGCTGCTGGCACTGCCGACTGGCACGACGCCATCGCCCTGGCAGCAGACCCTGGAAGAGGCCATCACCTATTGCGTGAGCCAGATCCGCGCCATCGGCTTCGCCCCCGAGTTGCGCCTGCGCATGAGCGCCGCGGCCCATGAGGAGCGCCCTTTTCACGCTCTGGTCGCCGATTTTGACGCCGTGTGCCAGGCCTTGCATCAGTCGCCGCGCAACGAAGCCGCGCTGGAAGCGGCCGTGCAGCACTTCAAGGAACGGCTCGACGCCTGCCGTCACGCTGCCGCCAGCGTCTACGCCCACCTGGACGAGCACGGCATCTCGGTCGACATGGTGTTTCGCCTGCGCCAGTTGCGCGAGCGTGTGCTGCGCGTGCGCGAACTGCTGGACTGCCTGCTCACTGCCGCGCCCGCCTTCAGCGCTGCCCAGTTGCTGGGGCGCCTGGTGCTGGTCGGCCAGCAAAGCCGCAGCCTGCGCGCGCTGATCGCCAGCAACTCTTCACTGCTGGCGGCCAAGGTGACCGACCGCAGCGCCGAGACCGGCGAGCACTACATCACCCGCAACCGGGCCGAATACCGCGACATGCTGCGCAAGGCGGCCGGCGGCGGCGCCGTGATGTCGTTCACCACGCTGGTGAAGTTTGGACTGCTCACGCTCGGTGTGTCCGCGTTCTGGAGCGGCTTTCTGGCCGGCATGAACTACGCACTGAGCTTTGTGCTGGTCCAATTGTTGCACTGGACCGTGGCCACCAAGCAGCCGGCCATGACGGCACCGGCGATGGCAACCAAGCTCAAGGACCTGGGTGCACCCGAGGCCGTCGAGCAGTTCGTCGACGAAGTCACCCACCTGATGCGCTCGCAGGTGGCCGCCATCGTCGGCAATCTGGCGCTGGTGGTGCCCTGTGTGTTGCTTTTGTGCGGCGCCCTGTTTGCGCTGTTCGGTCGGGCACCGCTCAGTCTCAAAGAGGCCGACTACGTGCTGCACTCGCTCACGCTGTTCGGCCCCACCGCCTTGTTTGCCGCCCTCACCGGCGTGCTGCTGTTTGCCTCCAGCATCGTGGCCGGTTGGGCCGAGAACTGGTTCGTGCTGCACCGGCTCGACTCGGCGCTGCGCTACAACCCGCGCATCACCGCGGCACTGGGCAGCGCGCGCGCCGCACGCTGGGCCGGCTTCCTGCGCGTCAACATCTCGGGGCTGGCCGCCAACATCTCGCTCGGCCTGATGCTCGGATTGATTCCCGCCTTTGCCACCTTCTTCGGCCTCGGGCTGGAAGTGCGGCACGTCACGCTCTCCACCGGCCAGCTGGCCGCCGCCAGCGCCACCCTGGGCACCAGCGTGCTGACACTGCCGGCCTTCTGGTGGTGTCTGACCGCGGTGCTGGTGACCGGCCTGCTCAATGTGACGGTGAGTTTCTATTTCGCCTTCCGGCTCGCCTTGCGCGCGCACAACGTGAGCGGCATCGACCGGGCGCGCATCCGCGCCGCCATCGCGGAGCGGATCCGCAGCGCACCACTCAGCTTCTTCTGGCCCGCGCGCGAAACACCCCAGATGCCACCACCTGAGGAGCCTGAGCAGCATGGGTGAATTCGACCTGATTGCGCGCTTTTTCCAGCGCCCGGCGCACTCGGCCGGCCCGCAGGTCGCGCTGGGCGTGGGTGATGACTGCGCCCTGCTGCAGCCAGCGCCCGGCACGCAACTGGCGATTTCCTGCGACATGCTGGTCGAGGGCCGGCATTTCCTGCCCGACGTTGACCCGGCCACGCTCGGCCACAAGGCGCTGGCCGTCAACTTGAGCGACCTGGCCGCCTGCGGCGCCCGCCCGCTGGCCTTTACGCTGGCCCTGGCCCTGCCGCGTGCCGACGAGACCTGGCTGGCCGGCTTCGCACGCGGCCTGTTCGCACTGGCCGACGCGCATGGCTGCGAACTCATCGGCGGCGACACCACGCAAGGGCCGCTCAACATCTGCATCACCGTGTTCGGCGAGGTGCCGGTGGTGAATGGCACGCGCCAGGCGCTGCTGCGCTCCGGCGCCCAGCCGGGTGACGACTTGTATGTCAGCGGCATGCCGGGCCAGGCGCGGCTGGCGCTCGAAGCACTGCAAGGCACGCGCAGCCTGCCGGCCGATGTCCTGGCTCCGCTGCGCGCCCGCCTGGAAATGCCGACACCGCGCGTGGCGCTCGGCCTGGCGCTGCGCGGCGTGGCCAGTGCGGCCATCGACGTCAGCGACGGCCTGCTCGGCGACCTTGGCCACATCCTCCAGGCCTCGGCCTGCGGCGCCACCGTGGACACCTCGATTGCTATCAATTCAATAGCTTCCAGCGCCGATTCGACGAGGCCAGAGGTGCAATTTCTTATGCAACTGCCGGTAGAGCAATGCCTCGCACTGGTGCTGGCCGGCGGTGATGACTACGAGCTGCTGTTCACCGCCCCGATGGCAGCACGTGCGGCCGTGCAGGCGGCGGCACTGGCGAGTGCCACACCGGTCACGCGCATCGGCCACATCGAAGCCGCACCAGGCCTGCGCCTGATCGACGCGCAGGGCCAGCCCGTCAGCGGCCGCTTTGCCTCCTTCGACCACTTCGCCTGAGCCCGCCTCCAAGGCGACAGCCTGTGCACCCCGGCCTGCCCGGCGGGGCTCGCTGTCCACCATAATCCCGCCATGCCTGCGTCTGATGCCTCCTCCCAGCCACCCATGCTCCGCCCCACTGGCCGCTTCATGCTGGCCCACCCAGCGCACGCCATCGCTCTGGGCTTCGGCTCCGGCCTCAGCCCGAAAGCGCCCGGCACCATCGGCACGCTGTGGGCCTGGCTGGCCTTCTGGGTGCTGCAGCCGTGGATGAACGAATGGCGCTGGGGCCTGCTGATTGCCCTGTCGCTGCCGCTGGGCTGGTGGGCCTGCAGCGTGACGGCACGCCACCTGCGCAACCCCGACCCTGGCCACATCGTGTGGGACGAGGTCATCGCCTTCTGGCTGGTGCTGTGGCTGCTGACGCCGGCCAGCTTCTACGACCAACTGCTGGCCTTCATCCTGTTCCGCTACTTCGACGCCGTCAAACCCGGCCCGGTGCGCTGGGCCGACCGGCTGTACCACGGCATGGACCCCAGCCGCATGCGCCACGGCTGGCTCAAGGCCGGTTGGGGCATCCTGTTCGATGACCTGGTGGCCGCGTTCTGTACCTTGTTATGCCTTGCTCTCTGGAAGGCCGTCTGACCATGAGCACCGCCACCCTGCCCTTGGTTGAACAGCTCGCTACCCGGCTGCTGCAACGCCAGTGGATGCTGGCCACGGCCGAGAGTTGCACCGGAGGGCTGATTGCCGGCGCCTGCACCGATCTGTCGGGTTCCAGCAACTGGTTCGAGCGTGGTTTCGTCACCTACTCCAACGCCGCCAAGCACGAACAGCTCGGCGTGCCGGCAGTGCTGATCGACACCCACGGCGCCGTCAGCGAAGAAGTGGCGCGCGCCATGGCGGTGGGCGCGCTGGCGCATTCACACGCGCAAGTGGCCGTGGCCGTCACCGGCGTGGCCGGTCCCACCGGCGGCACGGCCGAGAAGCCGGTGGGCCTGGTGTGGTTCGGCTTTGCGCTACCGGGCCAGGTGCTGACCGAGAAGATGCACTTCGCGGGCGACCGCGCCGCCGTGCGTGCTGCCACCGTGCGCCACTCCCTGACTCGATTACTGGAGTTGTTGCCATGAGCTGGTTCGATGGTTTTGAAACGCGTCGCTTCGACGTCAATGGCGTCGAGATCCTGGCCCACGTGCCAACCACGGCGCGCGGCGATCGCCCGGCTTTGCTGCTGCTGCACGGTTTTCCACAAAGCCACGTCATGTGGCACCGTGTAGCGCAGCAGCTGCAGAACGACTACTGGCTGGTGATGCCCGACCTGCGCGGCTACGGCGACTCGTCCAAACCCGAGGGCCTGCCCGACCACAGCAGCTACAGCAAGCGCGCCATGGCGCAGGACATGGTGGACGTGATGGACCTGCTGGGTGTGCAGCGCTTTTACCTCTGCGGCCACGACCGCGGCGCCCGGGTCTCGCACCGGCTGGCGCTGGACCACCCGGAGAAGGTGGAGAAGTTGTGCGTGATCGACATCGCGCCCACGCTCGACATGTACAACGCCACCGACATGGCGTTTGCGCGCGCCTATTACCACTGGTTCCACCTCATCCAGCCCTGGCCGCTGCCCGAACGCATGATCGGCGGCAACCCGAAAGACTACCTGCACAGCAAACTGGGCGGCTGGGGCAGTGCCGGTCTGGGCTACATCGAGCCGCAAGCGCTGGCCGAATACGAACGCTGCTTCTGCACCCCCGAGGCCATCCACAGCGCCTGCGAGGACTACCGCGCCAGCGCCGGCATCGACCTGGAACACGACCGCGCCAGCCGCCACCACGACCAACGCATCACCTGCGACACGCTGGTGCTGTGGGGCGAACGCGGCGTGGTGAACAAACTCTTCAAACCGCTGGAGCTCTGGCAGGCCCAGTGCAGCGCCACCGTCACCGGCCAGGCCCTGCCGGCGGGGCATTTCATTCCGGAAGAGTTGCCGGCCGAGACGGCAGCAGCGTTGCGGGCGTTTTTTGGCTAGATCGCTTCCCGCTCGTTACATCCGGTCGGGGCTTGAAAAAGCAACCACGCGATGTAAAGGCAACGGCTGATCAAAACCCTCAATGTGCCGCGAGGTTGTTCGCATAATTGTCGAGTTGAACTACACAACGCTCATCCACGTCTTCCTACAAATCTCTCGTACCGGAGGGATGCTGTGTAAAGCAACCCCTCGGCGCCTTGTGGCATTCTTGCTGGATCTGGCAACAGTCCGCCCAACGCAGGGTCTTTCTTTCGATCCTCTTGTGCTTGATGCAACACTGAAACGACGGCCTTGTTCATACTCCGCGGGTCCAGAATGGACTGAATAATGGAAACGAACTCTCGTCGCACACCTACAAGAGCCTGCTTTGCACTCGGGAAGGAATGTAGACCGACGCTTCCATCCAGGATTCGCTCTGCAGCTACAAGTGCATCGAGCGCAGGGTGACGGAGGCCTTGAAAGGCTCCGGCCTTGTGTCCACCATACTCCCCCTCACGCTCGTTCGGGAGGAGAAACCGGCCGCGGTCTATAAGTGCAGAAAGGCGGAAGCGACAGCGCGTCACTAAGGTGGACTCATCATTTGACGACTCCTCCAAGTCGGCAGGGCAGAAGTAAGTTGCCTCGGAGAGAACATCCACCGCTTCGGAGGCCCACGCCCGCAGGTCGCGAAGCCAATCAGCTGCCACTCCTGTTGCAGATAAGCGATTCTGACGGGTAGCCGAATAGTAGGCGGCCAATGCAGCAAGACCCGTGAGAAGACCAGTGAGGGCACCTACTATGAATGTTAAATAATCTTCCGGCATCTCACGATCCCCCTTTGAGCAATTCAGCTTGAGATAGACGTCAAATCTGCCACATTTACAAGGCCCCAGCACATCGGCTCATCTTCGCATGATGCGCTGCAAGTACGTGATTTATATCAGCACGGCCCTATCGTGACGATCCAAACCGACCTTTAACAAAAAGTTCGCGATGGCCATCCACCTCAACGCCGGCATAACCACGCATGGCATTGTGGCCCGTGCATCTATCCCGCCCTACAGCCACATCCCGTCGTGCGACATCTCAATCTTGTAGTCCGTCATGTCGCCAGCCACAAAGGCGCCGATGATGAAGCTGAACATGGCGATGAAACCGTTCACCAAGTGCGCTTGCACTCAAGGGTTCTCCGGCACCGGGTTGCGCAAGCTCACGTTGAGCAGGTTCCAGGCATTGATGGTCGCGATGGCGAAACCAAGTTCGGCAATTTCCGCATCCGAAAACTGCGTGCGCAAGTGTGCGAACTCCTCGTCACTCGCATCGCTGTGCGGGATCGCCGTGACGATCTCGGTCCAACGCAGCGCGGCGCGTTCGCGCTCGCTGAAGAACGGCGCTTCGCGCCAACCAGCCACGGCATTGAGATGGCGCGGGTCGGCGCCCTGCGCGATCAGGTCCCGCCAGTGCATGTCGATGCAGAAGCCGCAGCCGTTGATCTGCGATGCACGCAGGAACACAAGGTCCAGCAGGCGGCTGCCGAGCGCGCTCTTGTGAACAGTGGCAGACAGATTGAGCAGGCCCTGGAAGGGTTTGGGAGCGAGTTGTGGGTAGGGAAGACGGGCAGTGTGCGTCATGGCGTGGCCTTTCGGTGCAGGGCAAGGTTCAGGACGACCGCCCTATGCGGCCCTCCATACACTCAAGACGCGCCACGGCCCGCGTTTGTGACAACCTGGCTCATTGCAGCCAGGGAATACCGGCGAGCTTGTCCGGATTGCGCACCGCGTAGATCGCGACGATGCGCTCACCATCGGTCACGAAGGCCTGCGCCGACTCGAGCCGGCCATCGACATAGCGCAGCAACCCGGGTTCGCCGTTCACCTGCGCCATGCGGTAGACGACCTGGCCCGGGTTCTTCTTCCACAGGGCCCAGTACAGGTTGGCGATGCGGTGCGCGCCGCGCAGGATCTTCATGAACGAGGGCACCTTGCCGCCGCCGTCACCGACGATCTGCACGTTGTCGGCCAACAGGGCCTGGATCGCTTCGCGCTCCCCACTGCGGGCGGCGTGCATGAAACGCTCCACCACGCGACGATGGGCAGCTTTGGGCACCTCGAAGCGCGGCCGCTCCTGCTGCAGCCGCCCGGAGGCGCGATGCACCATCTGCCGGCAGGCCGCTTCGCTCTTGCCCAGCAGCGCTGCAATCTCGTCATAGTCGTGGTCGAACACCTGCCGCAGGAGAAAGGCGGCCCGCTCTTCGGGCGCCAAGCGCTCCAGCACCCAGAGCAGGGCCACGGACAACTCATCCGCCAGTTCGGCCGCCGCCTCCGGCGTGCGTTCGTCCAGCTCCACCAGGGGCTCCGGCAGCCACCAGCCGACATAGGCTTCGCGCTCGGTCTTGGCGGCACGCAGCCGGTCGATGGCCAGCCGCGTCACCACGGTCACGAGCCAGGCCTCGGCCGATTGCAACCCGGCCTGGTCGGCGTGATGCCAGCGCAGCCAGGCGTCCTGCAACACATCCTCGGCGTCAGCGCGCGTGCCGAGCATGCGGTAGGCGATGGCAAACAGCCGCGGACGCAGCGCGGCAAACGCATCGGAGTCGGTGGGTAGGGCGGTGGAGTTCATGGGAACGTGCAAAGATAGTACAGCGTAAACCCAAGACGCGGCAGGTGATCGATTTGTGACATGGGCCGGCGGAGCAGGCACTGCCAAGCCAGCCTGGCGTTGGCAAGGCCGCTTGGGTGAAAAGTCAGCCTGGATCAAGGCCAGTGATTTTTCAATTGCTGTTCGATTTCCGCGCAAGCAGCCAGGTCACCGCGAGAAGGAAAGGACCGGGCAACCGTCTGGGACCGCCGTGCCAACACCCGGACGCTAGAGCCACATCCCGCTGTGCGGCATCTGAATGGTGTAGTCCGCGCTGCCGCCTGCCACGAAGGCGCCGATGATGAAGCTGAACACGGCGATGAAGATGCTGGCGAAGAAAGCGGTCCAGAAGCCGGTGACGGTGAAGCCGCGCACCAGCGCCGAAACCAGCAGCAGCACCAGCGCGTTGATGACTAGCAGGAACAGACCGAAGGTGAGGAAGGTCAGCGGCAGCGTGAGCACGATGAGCAGCGGCTTGACCAGCGCGTTGGCCAGGCCCAGCAGCAGGGCCGAGACGACGAGCGCGCCGGTGCTGGCAAAGCGGATGCCGTTGAAGAGGTGGCTGGCCACCCAGAGCGAAACGGCGGTGATGCCCCAGTGCAGCAGGAAAGGCCAGAGGTTGTGTTCCATCATCGTGCTCCTTGTGGGTCCTGGTTACTTGAGGGGTCCTGGTCTTCGGGTCAGCTGGCGCCGTGGCACTTCTTGTACTTCTTGCCGCTGCCGCAGTAGCACAGGTCGTTGCGGCCGGGTGTGGCTTCCTTACGGATGGTCTCCACGCGCGGGCCGATGCTGCGCCACAGTTCGTACAGGTCATACACGGCCCAGATGGCTTCACCAAAAGCATTAAGGCGTGCCAAGCTGACCGAAGGCGGGGCGTCGTCGCTGAAAGGCGAGATCGTCGGTGCCTCCGTGTCGTCTTCCGTCATGGCAACGATGGCCTGCAGCGCGCTGTCGAGCCACTTGGCGGCGTCCTTGTCACGCGGTGCGGCCCATTCCTCGGGCCAGTTTTCCACCGCGAACATGAAACCCAGCGCCCAGACCTGGGCAAAGGAGGGCAGCGGCTCGTCGCCCAGGGCGGCGCGCTCCTGTGCCGGCAGGGCTGCCACGGCACCGCGCACGTCCATGATCTCGGGCTGGTAGGCTGCGTCGTCTTCCAGGCTTTCGACCTCGGCTTCCAGCGAGGTGGCCACTTCGCGCCAACGCTGCGTCCACAGCGCCATGAAGCGCTCGCGCTGCGCGGCATCGGCAAACACCTCGGTGCCCTCGTCGCCGCCGAGCAGCATGGGGAAATACTCTTCCTGAGGAATGGCGCGGCGGCAGCAGATCAGCGCGGCCATGAAGCCTTCGCAGAACTCCCATTGTGGGATCTCGTCGTCGCGGGTGCGCAGTTCGTCGAGGATGGCTTCGAGTTCGTCGAAGGCTTCTGAGTCCAGCGGCTCGGGGCTGGCAGCGGCAGGGGTCTGGCTCATGGTCGGTCTCAGGCGGTGGGTTCAGGAATCAGGTTTGCTACAAAATCAGTAGCTGTTTGCGCAGATACATCAAGGGCCAGAAGCCGTTTTTTCATGCAAAGCACGGCGTGGTCCTTGCTCAGCAGCGGGGTCTTGTGGGCCACGGCCAGGTCGATGAACTTCTGGTCATCCGGGTCTTTGCAGGTGGGGTGGGCCTTGGGCGCCACGTCCACCAGCCGGGCCAGGCGGTCGAAGTCGGCCAGCACCTCGATCGCGCTGCGCTGGTAGTAGGCCAGGCGCGGCACGATCTGCTTGTAGGCAAGCACACGCGCCAGCTCCTCGCGCATGGCGGCGGTGGCGATCCACTGCAACTGCTGCGTCTGCAGTGCGTCTTTCAACGGCAACACGGCCGGGTCGTCGAAGACGAACAGGTCGAGCACGATGTTGGTGTCGAGGACGATCATGGCGTGCCGGGTTTCTCGCCGGCTTTCTCACGCGCCGAGCCCTTGATCATCTCGAACTTGAACAGGCGGCACTCCAGCGGGCCGTTCCACATCGGCACGCGGCGCGACTCTTTCAGGCGCATCTTGCTTGGCAGCTTCAGGTCGGGCGTCAGCACCCAGGCGGTCCAGCCGGAATAGTTTTTCTTCCAGTGGGTGGCGAGCTTGCTGAAGAATTCGCCGCCGTCACTCCCCTCGCCACTGGCTGCGGTCTCGGGCAGCTCACGCGCGCCGAAGCGGGCCGTGCCCGCAAAACCGCCGGCCTCGATCCGTTCGCCATAGGGCGGGTTGATCAGCATCACACCCGGCACGTCGGTCGGCGGCATGCGCTGCAGCGCATCGCCGCCACGGAACTCGATCACATCGGCCACACCGGCACGCTCGGCATTGCGCTGCGCGAAGTCGACCATGCGGTGCGACACATCGCTGCCGTAGATCAACGTGGGCTGGCCCGGCTCGGGCTTGACCACGGCCTGCACGGCCTCGGCCTTCATGGCAGCCCACTCGGCGGCGCGGAAAGGTCGGTATTTCTCAAAGGCGAAACGACGCATGGAGCCAGCCGCGATGTTGCAGGCAATCTGCGCGGCCTCGATGACCACGGTGCCGCTGCCGCAGCAGGGGTCGTACAGCGGCAGCAGATCGCCGTCGCCGTCGGCCCAGCCACTGGCGGCGATCATGGCGGCGGCCAGGGTTTCCTTCAGGGGCGCATCGCCCTTGTCCTCGCGCCAGCCGCGCTTGAACAGCGGCTCGCCCGAGGTATCGATGTAAAGCGAGCAACTGTCGGTGGTCAGGTGAGCGTAGATGCGCACATCGGGCCACTGGGTGTCCACATCGGGGCGCACGCCGCCGGACGTTTCGCGGAAGCGGTCACAGACCGCATCCTTCACCTTCAGCGCGGCGAAGTTGAGCGAGGTCAGCGGGCTGTGCTGCGCCGTGATCTCGACCTTGATGCTCTGCTTGGGCGTGAACCACTGCTCCCAAGACACCGCCATGGCGGCACGGTACAGGTCCTGCTCGTTGCGGTACTCGGTGTAGGACACCAGCACCAGCACGCGCTGCGCCAGGCGGCTGTAGAGATTGAGCAGCATGGCGTGCGCAAACGAAGTGCGCACCGCCACCCCGCCGCGCTGCTTGGTGATGCAGCCCGGCGGCAAGCCCGTGATGCGCAGGATCTCGGGCGCCAGATAGTCCTCAACGCCAGCGGCGCAGGGGAGAAAGAGTTGAAGTTGGTTCACGTTGTATTCCTCACGGGGGCACCCGCGGAACCGGCTCTGCCGGGCCGCTGGGTGCGCCCCCCTCGCGCAGCAGAGGGGGGGTGGCGGAGCGCCGCACGGCGCGCAACCTGGGGGGTGAAGGCGTTCACAACGCCTTCCTCAAGTTCGCAGGCGCAATCCGCAGCGCCTCGCGGTATTTGGCCACAGTCCGGCGGGCACATTCAATCCCCTGCTCTTTCAGCATGTCGGAAATCTGGTTGTCGGACAACGGCTTCTTCGGGCTCTCGGCCGCCACAAACTGCTTGATCAGCGCGCGCACCGCCGTGCTCGATGCATTGCCGCCCGACTCGGTGCCCAGGCCCGAGCCGAAGAAGTACTTCAGCTCGAAGGTGCCGAAGGGCGTGGCCATGTACTTGGCGGTGGTGACGCGGCTGATGGTGGACTCGTGAAGGCCAAGTTCGTCGGCGATCTCGCGCAACACCAGCGGGCGCATGGCCAGCTCGCCGTGCATGAAGAAGCTCTTCTGTCGCTCGACGATGGCGCTGGAGACGCGCAGGATGGTGTCGAAGCGTTGCTGGATGTTCTTGATGAACCAGCGCGCCTCCTGCAGGCGCTGCTGCAGGGCGGCATAGTTGTCGGCATCGCGGCCAGTGGCCTTGTGGCCTTTGAGCGCATTGGCGTAAATGTCGTGCACACGCAGGCGCGGCATCACATCCGGGTTGAGAAGAACCCGAAAACGCGTCTGCGTGCCGCTGCCCACCTTGGTCACCAGCACATCGGGCACGATGACGTTGCGCTCCACATTGACGAAACGCCGGCCCGGCTTGGGCTCCAGCCGCGCAATCAGCGCCAGCGCCTCGCGCACCTGCACCTCGGTGCCGCCACACAGTTGCGCCAGGCGGCGTGTATCGCGTCGCGCCAGCAGCTCCATCGACTGGGCACAGACCCGCAAGGCCAGCGCCAGCAGCTCGGGCCGCGGCGCGGCCTCGCCGCGTGTCTGCTGCAAGGCCTGCAATTGCAAGGTCAGACATTCCGCCAGGTTGCGCGCGCCCACGCCGGTGGGCTCCAGGCTTTGCAGCAGGCGCAAAGCCACGGTGAAGTGGTGCACCAGTTCCTCGACCTGCTCGGTGTCCTCGCCGGCCAACCCCTGCGCCAGCGATTCGAGCGTGTCTTCCAGATAACCATCGTCGTTGAGCGACTCGATCAGGAAGCGCAGCGCTGCCTGGTCTTCCGCGCTCAGGCGCAACGTCAGGGCCTGACGGTGCAGGAAGTCCTGCAGCGACTCCTGGCTGCGCGCCAGTTCGGTGGCGTCAGCCTCGTCGTCCTCACGCGCGCCGTTGCGGGCCGGCGCATCACCGCCCCACTCGCTGTCGTCGGGAGCCATGTCCACACTGCCGTCGCCCTCCCAATCAGTGTCGCCCGACAGCGGTGCGGTTTCGACATCATTGGACGTGGTGGAGACCGAATCGAACGGGTCGGCGGCGACTGTATTGCCCGCAAATTCAGCCTCCCGATCCTCCTGCGAGACCGGCGTGTCGGCCCGCTCGAGGCCGAACTCCTCGCGCGGCGCCTCCTCCTGCGCCAGTTCCAGAAAGGGGTTGTCGTCGAGCATCTGCTCGACTTCCTGACTCAGCTCCAGCGTGGACAGCTGCAGCAAGCGGATCGATTGCTGCAGCTGCGGCGTGAGGGCCAGGTGTTGCGAGACGCGAAGGGATAGCCCCTGTTTCATCTACATCCTGAAATGTTCGCCGAGATAGACCCGGCGCACATCGACGTTGTCCACGATCTCGGTCGGCGTGCCTTGCGCCAGCACATGGCCGTCGCTGATGATGTAGGCATGGTCGCAGATGCCCAGCGTTTCGCGCACGTTGTGGTCGGTGATCAGCACGCCGATGCCGCGGGACTTCAGAAAACTGATGATGCGCTGGATCTCGATCACGGCAATCGGGTCGATACCGGCAAACGGTTCGTCCAGCAGGATGAAGCGCGGCTGGGTGGCCAGCGCACGGGCGATCTCGACGCGGCGCCGCTCGCCGCCTGACAGGGCCAGCGCCGGCGAGGCGCGCAGGTGCTCCACCCGCAAGTCCTGCAACAGATGGGTCAGACGGCGTTCGATCTCTTCTTTGCTGAGCGACTTGCCGGTCTCGTCCTGCTGCAGCTCCAGCACGGCACGCACGTTGTCTTCCACGTTGAGCTTGCGGAAGATCGAGGCCTCCTGCGGCAAGTAGCTCAGCCCCAGGCGCGCGCGGCGGTGGATCGGCATGTGCTCGACCGACTGGCCGTCGATGGTGATGTCACCGGCACTGGCACGCACCAGCCCGACGATCATGTAGAACGAGGTGGTCTTGCCGGCGCCGTTGGGGCCCAGCAATCCCACCACCTCGCCCTTGCGCACCGTGAGCGAGACATCCTTGACCACCTCACGGCTGCCGTAGAACTTCTTCAGATGCCGCGCCTCGAGCTTGCTCTGCGTCGTGTCCGGCGCTTGCGTCACGCTGCTGTCTTGCACCATCGCTGCCGTGTCGCTCACTTTTTCTCCTCACCCAGCGTGGTGGTGGTGCGCAGCGTCGGCCCGCGCTCCGGCACGGCCGGCGCAGTCGCCTTGTCCTGTTTGGGCGTCAGCATGGTGCGCACGCGGCCGCGGCCACCGGTCGTGCCCTTGGGAGCACCGCCATCGACCGTGAAGACGTCGGTGTTGTTGTCGTAGACGACGATGTCGCCGGTCGTCTCATCGGCCAGCGTGGCGCCACGCAGGCGGCGCATCTCGGCTTTCTTGATGAACTTGACGATGTCGGTCTTGCCGTCGTATTCGATGGTCTCGCCTTCGCCTTCGATGTACTCGTCCACCCCTTCGCGCTTTTGCCGGAAAAAGGCCCGCTTGCCCGGCTCGGCAGTGGCCACGCCAAACTGGTAGCCCTCGGGATCCTGCCGCACATCCACCCGCGCGCCGCGGATGACGATGGTGCCCTTGGTCAGGACCACGTTGCCGGTGAACACGCTGGTCTGCTTGAGGTCGTCATAGCGCAAGGCATCGGACTCGATGTTCATGGGCTTGTTCTTGTCCGCCTTCTCGGCGCTGGCCATGCCAGCCCCGAGCGCGCAGACGACACAGAGCAGGAGCTGGGGGAAGGGATGGTTCATAAAGGCACGAATCTTGCTGCGAAGGGCTTGTCTGGGATTGTAGCGGGCAGGGATGACTGTTCCTGCGTGTTGGCACTGATCCCCCCTGCGCGCAGGATGCCGCGCCGTATTGCGCCGTCGCCGATCAAGCGTTGGCCGCCTCAATTTGCTATGGATTTAATAGCACCTGGCGCAGCACATTCAAGGACTCAGAACAAAAAAGCCCGCCAAGGCGGGCCTTCGCTCAGCCGGGAAGCCAGGCGCTCAACGCCCCTTGCGCACTTCCCCGACCAGGTACTCCACCACCTGCAGCACATGCTCCATGCCCTTGGCCATGGTGCCATCGGTGTAGAAACGGCCAGCCACGCCCATGGCCGGCACGCCTTCGACCTTGTAGGCATTCATCAGCTGCGTGGCACGCGTCGCCTTGGAGGCGGTGCTGAAAGCGTTGAACTGGTCGGTGAACTTGGCCTTGTCAACACCCTGCTGGCTCACCCAGTCGATGATGGCCTCGGGCTGGTCCAGGCGCTTGCGTTCCACATGAATGGCGTAAAACACCTTGGCATGCAGCTTCTCCACCAAGCCCATGGCTTCCAGTGCGAAATACAGGCGCTGCTGCGGACCGAAGTCGCTGCGAAAAGCGACCGGCACGCGCCGGATGACCACATCCTTCGGTGCACGCTTGCTCCAGGCCTCAAAGGTCGGCTCGAAGGCGTTGCAGTGCGGGCAGTTGTACCAGAAGAACTCGACCACTTCGATCTTGCCGGCCGATGCTTCCACCCCTGTGGGCTTGTCCAGCGGGAGGTATTCCTTGCCCGCTTCGGGGCGCTTGCCCTGCACCTGGGCCGGGGTGGTGGTCTGGGCCTGAGCCGCAGACATCAGCCAGCTACCGGCCGCCAAGGTGGAACCGCAGGCCAGGGAAAAATCACGACGCTTCATCTTCAGCAACTCCTTGTGAATGCGAATGAGACAGGGCCCGGCGGCAAAAGTTCAAACCGGGGCACTGCGAACCAGACTCAGCGCTGCACGCGCACCAGGGCCGTCTCGTAGCCGGCACCATCGAGCTTGTCCTTGGTGCGCTCGGCCTCCTCGCGCTTGTCGAACGGGCCGACACGCACGCGGTACACCATGCGACCGGACTGCTCGCGCTCCGACACCTTGGCCTCCACGCCCGCCAGCGACAGCTTGGCGCGCTGGCTCTCGGCATCTTCCGCGGTACGGAATGCGCCGGCCTGAACGAAATAGGCAAACGGATCGGCCGCAGCGGTCTTGGCCTTGGCCAGATCGCCCAGCGGATCGGCGGTCACGGCCGGCTTGGCCTCGGCCTTGCCCTCTACCTTGGTCTCGGCCTTGGCTGCCGCTGCGGGGGCCGATGCAGCGGCTGCTGGTGCTGCTGCCGGCTTGACCGGGTTCTTGCCGTACAGCGGGGCGTTGGGATCCCAGTCCTTGTTCTTCTTGGCCTCGGCGGCATCCTGCTCAGCGCCGCGACTCTGCCCTTTGTTGAGGAAGGGCACCGGCACTTTGGTCACGTACACCGCCACCGCCAGGGCGACACCGAGACCGACGACCACGCCGATGATGAAGCCCAGAATGGTTCCGCCGCGTTGCTGTTTCATGCCTTGCCCTTGTCTCCGGTGTTCCTTGGAACGTGTTGTCTTGTCCGCCATGTGGCTTACATCTTCTGCGGGGCGCTCACGCCCAGCACGGCCAGGCCATTGTGCAGCACCTGCGCGGTGGCCGCGACCAGCGCCAGACGCGCGCGCTTGACCGCTTCGTCATCCACCAGGATGCGCTCGGCATCGTAGTAGCTGTGGTAGCTGGCGGCCAGGTCGCGCAGGTAGAAGGTCACGTCGTGCGGCGCGAAGTCGGCCGCCGCGGCAGTCAGCATCTCGGGGTACTTGGCCAGTTGCAGCATCAGCGCCTGCGCCTGCGGGCTGTTGAGCGCCGACAGGTCGGCGTCCTTGAGCGTGGCGACATCGCCACCGTCTTTCTCGCGCCAGGCCGCCAGCACCGAGCAGATGCGCGCATGGGCGTACTGCACGTAATAGACCGGGTTGTCGTTGTTCTGCGTGATCGCCAGGTCGACGTCGAAGGTGTATTCGGTATCCGGCTTGCGGCTGAGCAGAAAAAAGCGCACCGCGTCCTTGCTGGTCCAGTCGATCAGGTCGCGCAGCGTCACGTAGCTGCCGGCGCGCTTGGAAATCTTCACCTCTTCACCGCCGCGCACCACGCGCACCATGGTGTGCAGCACGTAGTCGGGGAAGCCTTCGGGAATGCCGACACTCGCCGCCTGCAGGCCGGCGCGCACGCGCGCGATGGTGCCGTGGTGGTCGGTGCCCTGGATGTTCACGACCTTCTGGAAGCCGCGCTCCCACTTGGTGATGTGGTAGGCCACGTCCGGCACGAAGTAGGTGTAGCTGCCATCGCCCTTGCGCATGACGCGGTCCTTGTCGTCGCCGTAGTCGGTCGACTTGAGCCACAGCGCGCCGTCGTGCTCGTAGGTCTTGCCGGCCTCGCGCAGGCGCCGCACCGCATCGTCCACCTTGCCGCTGGTGTACAGGCTCGACTCCAGGTAATAGTTGTCGAACTTGACCGCGAAGGCCTTGAGGTCCAGGTCTTGTTCGTGGCGCAGGTAGGCCACGGCGAACAGGCGCATGCCGTCCAGGTCGTTCACATCACCGCTGGCGGTGAACTCGCGGTCGTCCGAGTGCACGGTCTTGCGCGCCAGGAAGTCGGCCGCGATGTCGGCGATGTAGTCGCCGTTGTAGGCCGCTTCGGGCCACTCGGCATCGCCCGGCTTGAAGCCCTTGGCGCGCAGCTGGACGCTGTTGGCCAGTGTCTGGATCTGCACGCCGGCATCGTTGTAATAGAACTCGCGGTACACATCCCAGCCCTGCGTCTGGAACAGGTTGCAGATGGCGTCGCCCAAGGCGGCCTGGCGGCCGTGGCCCACGTGCAGCGGGCCCGTCGGGTTGGCCGAGACGAACTCGACCATCATGCGCTGATCCCTGGCAGACCGGTTGCCGAAGCGCTCGCCGTCGGCCAGCACCTCGCGCACCACCTGCTGCTTGGCGGCAGGCTTGAGCTTGATATTGATGAAGCCGGGGCCGGCAATGTCCAGTGCATCGACCCAGTTCGCAAACGCCGGGGTTGCCAGCAGGGCAGCGCGCAAGTTTTCTGCCACCTGGCGAGGTGGCTGTTTCAGGGGTTTGGCCAGCTGCATGGCAGCCGTGGTCGCCAGATCGCCGTGGGCGGCCACTTTCGGGGATTCGAAAGCGGCCTTGGCACCGGCGCCAGGCAAGGTTTGCTCCAACACGGCGGCCAGCGCCTGGAGCAGTTCATTTTTGACAGACAACATGTAGGCGATTTTACGAGGCGACGGCCGTCATGGCCTGAACCGCCCCTGTTACTGTTTGTCAGCAGGTTTGCCACCTGCCCCGTTCTGTGCTGGAATCCATCGCGCGATTCATCCAAAACCTACCCACTCCAGAGGAAACACAGCATGAAAAAACTGATGACAACACTGGCCATCGGCCTGACCCTGGCCCTTGGCGCTGCCCATGCCGCCGACGACAAAAAGGCGCCGACCGCCCAGCAAAGCAAGATGACGGTCTGCAACAAGGACGCCGGAGACCGCAAGGGTGATGAGCGCAAGAAGTTCATGAGCGACTGCCTGAGCGCCGAACACGCCGAAGCGGCCGACAAGCGGACGGCCCAACAAGAGCGCATGAAGCAGTGCAATCAGGACGCCAAAGACAAGAAGGGTGACGAGCGCAAGCAGTTCATGAGCCACTGCCTGAGCGGCAAACCCACCGAACCGGCCAGCGACAAGAAAACGGCTCAACAGGAACGCATGAAGCAATGCAACCTGGACGCCAAGGACAAGAAAGGCGACGAGCGCAAAAAATTCATGAGCGAGTGCCTCAAGAGCAAGTAAGCACGTCACGGCATCTCCGATACCCCCATGAAAAAACCCCGGCAGCCGCATGACTGCCGGGGTTTTTTGTTGTCCGTGTGTCCTTGCGTCAGCTCTGCCAGAAGCCGCTCTGGCTGTAGTGGTGCTTGAGGAAATCGACCCACAACCGCACCCGCAAGGGCAGATGCTTGCGCTGCGGGAATACGGCGTAGATGCCGTTGGGCGGTGCGGCAAACTCCTGCAGCACTTCCACCAGCCGGCCCGCCGCGATTTCGGCATCCACCTCCCAGGTGCTGCGCCAGGCCAGGCCATAGCCGGCCAGACACCAGTCGTGCAACACCTGGCCGTCGGAGCAGTCCATCGGGCCGTTGGGCTTGAAATGAATCACCTCGCTGGTTTCGCCCTTGGGCACCTTGAACGCCCAGCCGCGCGTTTGCGATGCATCGCTGGACAACACCAGGCAGTCCAGGCGGGCCAGGTCCTGCGGGTGCTGTGGCGTGCCATGCTGCTTGAGGAACTTGGGCGTGGCCACGCACAGGCGGCGGTTATCGGCCAGGCGCACGCTCACCAGCGATGAGTCGGGCATGTCGCCCACGCGCACGGCGCAGTCGTAACCTTCGCCGGCAATGTCCACCACCCGGTCGCTCAGGTTGAGGGAGATCGTCACATCGGCGTGCAGTTCGCGGAATTTCGGAATCAATGGCGCCACATGGCGGCGACCAAAACCGGCCGGCGCCGTGATGCGCAGATGGCCGCTGGCCTTGACGCCGCCGGCCGAGACACTGGCCTCGGCATTGGCCACGTCGGCCAGCAGGCGCTGACAATCTTCCAGAAAGGCGCTACCCTCATGTGTCAGCGTGATGCGGCGGGTGGTGCGTACCAGCAGCTTGACCCCCAGACGCCCTTCCAGCGCATCGAGCCGGCGGCCCATGATGGCCGGCGCCACGCCCTCGGCGTTGGCGGCGGCCGTCAGGCTGCCTCGGGTGGCCACCGAGACGAAGGATTCCATTTGCTTGAGCTTGTCCATGGCCTCGGATTATCACCTTAATAAGGAGGTAATTAAAAGATTTATTGCGGAATTAGATTGATTTTGGGAGAATAATAACTTAAGTTGGTACTTATGAATGAATCCTGCTCAAAATCTCCCCGGTCCTGACACCCCGGCATCGGCCATCGAAGGCCAGATCCGCACGGACATGCTGCATGAGCTGTATGTTCGCGGCCGTGAATCGACACTGCTCGGCTTCCTGCCCATCTTCCTGCTGGCCTGGCTGCATATGGATGCGCATGCGCTGCCGCCTCTGCTGCTCTGGATCGGCAGCCTGGTGGCCGTACAGACCTACCGCCTATGGATCGCACAACGCTACTTGCAACAGCCTGATGCGCACACCCGCCAGCGCTGGTACTTGCATCAATGGCTGGGCACAGTCACGCTGGCCTTGGGTTGGGTCATCAGTTTTGCCCTGCTGGATGCCAATGAACTGGGAATGCCGTTCTACCTGCACCTGATCTTTCTCATTGGCTTGAGCACCTTCATGCTGAGCTCCATCGGCATCGATATCCGCCTGTATGGCGGCTTCCTGCTCGTTCTGGTTGGCGGCACCCTGGCGGTGTTGTCGGTGCAGTACCCGGCGTTTCTGCAGCGCTACCCGATCGTGCCGGTCGGCTTTGTGATCTATGCCTGCATGCTGCTGGTGCGCAGCCGCGGCGAATACCGACGCACGCGCGAATGGATCACGGCCCGGCTCAACCGCAAGCAGCTGCTGGAACAGTTGAACGCCGCGCTCACCGAGGAACGCAACATCAAGGAGCAGTTGCGCCAGCAATCGCAGGAACTGGAAAACCGCAACCGGGAGCTCAGCGAACTGGCGGTCCGCGACGGCCTGACCCGCGCCTTCCGGCGTGGGCACATCGAAGCGGAACTGCGCCGTCTCATCAAAGGCCTGCATCGTCACCACGACAACTTCAGCGTGCTGATGATGGACATCGACTTCTTCAAACGCGTCAACGACCAGTACGGCCATGCGGTCGGCGACGAAGTGCTGCGCCGGCTGGCCGCCGTTTCGCAGACCCAGTTGCGCGAAACCAACCTGTTCGGCCGCTGGGGCGGCGAGGAGTTCATCGTGCTCATGCCGCAGACCACGCTGGAAGAAGCCGTCATGGCGGCGCAGCGCCTGCGCCAGGCTATTGCTGCCATGGTGTTTGATGTGGAAGGCGTGACTTTCCAGATCACTATCTCCATCGGCGCCGCCCAGTTGCAGCCGATGGAAAGCGCCGACGCCGTAGTGGCGCGCTCAGACGAAGCCTTGTACGCCGCCAAACATGCCGGACGCAACTGCGTCGTCGCCTCCCCGGCCTTAACTGCTGGCTAACAGCCTCTTCCCCAAATACGAATGGCGGCATCCGCAGGGATGCCGCATCATGGCGCCATGGAACACCATGATGCGCCCCCACCCGATCTGACCCACCTGCGCGACTGGATCGGCCGCCAGGAATCCCGCACCGACGACCTGACCGCCACACCGGTGGCCGCCCTCTCGGCCACGCTGGACCGCGACGACCCGCCGCCCGCCCCCGGCACCTCGCTGCCGCCGCTGTGGCACTGGCTCTACTTCACGCCACTCACGCGCCACAGCGAACTGGGCGAAGACGGCCACGCCAAGCGCGGTGGCTTTCTGCCGCCGGTGCCGTTGCCGCGGCGCATGTGGGCCGGCGGTCGGCTGGACTTCCTGCAACCGTTTCGCGTGGGCGAAGCCGTCACACGCACCTCCACCATCCAGGATGTAACAGTGAAACACGGCCGCACTGGCGCGCTGGTGTTCGTCTGCGTGCGGCATGAGTTCAGCAACGCGCAGGGCCTGGCCCTCAGAGAAGAGCACGACATCGTCTACCGCGATGCACCCCAGCCAGGCGCCCCGGTGCCCGAGCCCACCCCGGCGCCGCGCGACGAGCAGTTCAGCCGCGAGATCGTGCCCGACCCGGTGCTGCTGTTCCGCTACTCGGCATTGACCTTCAACGGCCACCGCATCCACTACGACCGCAGCTACGTCACCGGCGTCGAGGGCTACCCTGGCCTGATCGTGCACGGGCCGCTGATCGCCACCCTGTTGCTGGATCTGTTGCGCCGCGAGCTGCCGGATGCGCAAGTGAAGCGCTTCAGCTTCAAAGCCGTGCGCCCGACCTTTGACATTCACCCCTTCACCGTCTGCGGCAAACGCGAAGGCCGGACCGTCACGCTCTGGGGGCGCGACCACGAAGGCTGGCTCAGCATGCAGGCCACGGCGGAGCTATGAAACACCCCCCGAGACGCTGCGCTTCTCCCCCTCAAGGGGGCGCAGCCAGTGGCCCGGCAAAGCCGGCGCCACGGCTGCCTCGGTGATACCAGCCTCGTCGCTTTGAACCTCTTTCCAATAAAGATCGACCCACACCGATGAACACCACCGACCAATACCAGGACATTCGCGACGCGGTGCGCGACCTCTGCGCCCAGTTCCCCGACGAATACCACCGCAAGGTTGACGAGCAGCGCGCCTACCCCGAGGAATTCGTCGACGCCCTCACCAAGGCTGGCTGGATGGCCGCGCTGATTCCGCAGGAATACGGCGGCTCTGGTCTGTCCATGGCCGAGGCCTCGGTCATCATGGAAGAGATCAACCGCTCAGGCGGCAACTCCGGCGCCTGCCATGGACAGATGTACGTGATGAACGCCATCGTGCGCAGCGGCTCCAAAGAACAGAAGGAGAAATTCCTGCCCAAGATCGCCACCGGCGAGTTGCGCATCCAGTCCATGGGCGTGACCGAGCCCACCACCGGCAGCGACACGACCCAGCTCAAGACCAGTGCCGTGCGCAAGGACGGCCGCTGGGTGATCAACGGCCAGAAGGTGTGGATCTCGCGCATCCAGCACAGCGACCTGATGATCCTGCTGGCGCGCACCACACCGGCAGACCAAGTAAAGAAGCGCTCCGAAGGCCTGTCGTGCTTTCTGATCGACCTGCACCAGGCCATCGGCAAGGGCCTCACGGTGCGCCCCATCCTGAACATGGTCAACCACGAGACCAACGAGCTGTTCTTCGACAACCTGGAAATCCCGGAAGACAGCCTGCTGGGCGAGGAAGGCAAAGGCTTCAAGACCCTGCTGGACGGCCTGAACGCCGAACGCACGCTGATTGCCGCCGAGTGCATCGGCGACGGCTACTGGTTCATCGACCGTGCCCGCAAGTACGCCAGCGAGCGCGTGGTGTTCGGTCGTCCCATCGGCCAGAACCAGGGCGTGCAGTTCCCGATTGCCGAGGCGTTCATCGAACTCGAAGCCGCCAACCTGATGCGCTGGAAGGCCTGCGAAAAGATCGACGCGCACCAGAACGCTGGTGCCGAGGCCAACATGGCCAAGTACCTCGCCGCCAAGGCGAGCTGGGAAGCCGCCAACGTCTGTCTGCAGACGCACGGCGGCTTCGGCTTCGCCTGCGAATACGACATCGAGCGCAAGTTCCGCGAGACGCGCCTGTACCAGGTGGCACCGATCTCCACCAACATGATCTTCTCTTACGTGGCCGAGCACCTCCTCGGCTTGCCCCGGAGTTTTTGATGAAACCGCTCGAAGGTATCACCGTCGTTGCGCTGGAACACGCGATTGCCGCGCCTTTTTGCTCGCGCCAGCTGGCTGACCAGGGCGCGCGTGTCATCAAGGTCGAACGGCCCACGGTGGGCGACTTCGCGCGCGGCTACGACAGCCGCGTGAACGGTCTGTCCTCACACTTCACCTGGACCAACCGCTCCAAGGAAAGCCTGGCACTTGATCTCAAGCACCCGCAGGCCGGCGAGATCATGGACAAGCTGCTCAGTGAAGCCGACGTGCTGGTGCAGAACCTGGCGCCCGGTGCCGCCGCACGTATGGGCCTGTCGTTCGAGGCGCTGCATGAGAAGTACCCACGGCTCATCGTCTGCGACATCTCGGGTTATGGCGACAGCGGCCCCTACCGCGACAAGAAGGCCTACGACCTGCTGATCCAGAGCGAGTCAGGGTTTCTCTCCGTGACCGGCACACCGGACGAGCCGTCCAAGGCGGGTTGCTCGATCGCCGACATCGCCGCCGGCATGTACGCCTACACCAACATTCTCACGGCGCTGATCCAGCGCGGCAAGACCGGCGTGGGCCGGCGCATCGATGTGTCGATGCTGGAAAGCATGGCGGAGTGGATGAGCTTCCCGATGTACTACGCCTACGACGGCGCCACGCCACCGCCGCGCGCTGGCGCCTCACACGCCACCATCTACCCTTATGGGCCGTTTGCCGCCGGTGACGGCAAGAGCGTGATGCTGGGGCTGCAGAACGAGCGTGAGTGGGTGGCGTTTTGTGACAAGGTGTTGTGCCAGCCCACGCTGGCCAAGGACGAGCGCTTCGACGCCAACGCCAAGCGCTCGGCGGCGCGCGCGTCGCTGCGCCAGATCATTGAGACCGAGTTCGGCAAACTGACGGCAGCGCAAGTGATCGAGCGCCTGGAAGAAGCCGGCATAGCCAACGCCCAGGTCAACACCATGGCTGACCTGTGGGCACACCCGCAATTGCAGGCGCGCCAGCGCTGGACCGAGATCAGCACACCCGTGGGCCCGGTGCCCGCGCTGCTGCCACCTGGCGCAGCCGACGAAGCCCATGTGCGCATGGATGCCATCCCGGCCGTTGGCCAGCACAGCGAGTCCATCCTGCGCGAACTGGGTTATGGCGCAACCGATATCGAACAACTCAAAGCTGACAAGGCCATCTGAATATGACCGCACCTTCCTCGCAAGCTCTGGCTGAATTCGCCGCCACGCTGCGCTTCGATTCCATCCCCACGCCGGTGATCCGCCGCACCGAAGACCTGCTGCTCGACTGGTTCGGCTCCTGCCTCGCCGGCAAGGATGCGCGCGCGGTCGAGATCCTGGCCGCCTTCGTCGAGAGCATGGGGCCCGTGGACGGCCCGAGCGAAATCCTGATCCACCGCAGGACCAGCAGCCCGCTGCTGGCCGCCATGGCCAACGCCGCTGCCTCGCACGTGGCCGAGCAGGACGACGTACACAACGGCTCGGTGTTCCACCCGGCCACGGTGGTGTTCCCGGCTGCACTCGCCACCGCGCAGGCGCTGGGCCGCAGCGGCAAGGAATTGCTGACCGCCTGCGTGGCGGGTTACGAAGTCGGCATCCGCGTCGGTGAATTTCTCGGCCGCTCGCACTACAAGGTGTTCCACACCACCGGCACAGCCGGCACGCTGGCCGCCGCCGCGGCGGTGGGCCACCTGCTCAAGCTCACACCGGAACAGATGCTGAACGCTTTCGGCTCGGCTGGCACGCAATCGGCCGGCCTGTGGGAGTTTTTGCGTGACGCGGCCGACTCCAAGCAGCTGCACACCGCGCACGCGGCCGGTGCCGGCCTCACCGCGGCGTATCTGGCGCAAAAAGGTTTCACCGGCGCGCGCCGTATTCTGGAAGGGCCCCAGGGCATGGCGGCTGGCATGTCGAGCGACGCCAACATCAGCAAGTTGACGGATGGACTCGGCACACGCTGGACCGTGGCCGAAACCTCGTTCAAGTTCCACGCTTCCTGCCGCCACACCCACCCAGCGGCCGATGCGTTGCAGCAGGTGCTGCAGGTCCACCAGTTGAAGGCCAATGATGTGAAGCGCGTTACCGCGCTAGTGCACCAGGGTGCCATCGATGTGCTGGGCCCGGTGACCGACCCGCAGACCGTGCACCAGAGCAAGTTCTCAATGGGCACGGTGCTGGGCCTGGTGGCGGTGCTGGGCCGTGCTGGCCTGACCGAGTTCGATGCCAGTTTCAAGACAGCCGACGTGACGGCCTTTCACGACAAGGTCGTCATGGAACTCGACCCCGAAGTCGATGCGGCCTACCCGGCGCGCTGGATCGGCAAGGTGCGGGTGGAAACGAACGATGGCCGCGTGCTGCACGGCCGCGTGGATGAACCCAAGGGCGACCCCAGCAACACGCTCAGCCGCACCGAACTGGAAGACAAGGCGCTGCGGCTGGCGCTGTACCACCAGGGTGCCAGTGAAGCGGACATGCGTGCCGCCATGGCGCGGCTGTGGGCCATTGCCGACGCGCCGCAAGTGGGCCGGCTGTTGCTCTGAACCGGTGCACACCCGCGTGCCAAAGGGTCACACTTTCATGACCTAGGGATGACCCGGCTTGTGCCCCTGTGCCAACTGTCTGACCATGTGAATTTGAGTTTCAACCACCATAAGAAAGAGGACGACAAACCATGCATTTCAATCGCAGAACTCTGGCCATCGCCACAGCGGCCACGGGCTTGGCCCTGGGTGCCGGCATCGCCAATGCGCAAACTTACCCGGCCAAGCCGGTCTCGCTGGTGGTGCCCTTCTCCGCCGGCGGCCCGACCGACATCGTGGCGCGCACCCTGGCCGCCACCATGACCAAGACCCTGGGCCAGACCGTCCTGGTAGAAAACAAGACCGGTGCCGGCGGCACAATTGCCCCCAGCTATGTGGTCAAGGCCGCACCCGACGGCTACACCCTCCTGATCCACCATAACGGCATGGCCACCGCCCCGGCGCTGTACCGCAAGCTGGCCTACAACCCGGTGACCGATTTCGAGCACGTTGGCAATGTGGTGGACGTGCCCATGACGCTGATCGCCAAGAAGGACCTGCCGCCCAGGAACGTGGCGGAACTGATTCCCTTCGTCAAGGCCAACGCCGCCAAGATCAACCTGGCCAACGCCGGCCTGGGCGCGGTGTCGCACCTGTGCGGCACACTGTTCCAGCAGTCGCTGGGCGTGACGCTGACCACTGTGCCGTTCCAGGGCACCGGCCCGGCGCTCAATGCGCTACTGGGTGGCCAGGTCGACCTGCTGTGCGACCAGACCACCAACACCGTGCCGCACATCAAGGCCGGCACCGTGAAGATGTACGGCGTCACCACCAAGCAGCGCATCAAAGCCCTGCCCGATGCGCCCACGCTGGATGAGGGCGGCATGAAGGACTTCGAGGTGATCGTCTGGCACGGCGTCTATGCGCCCAAGGGCACGCCCGCAGCCGTGGTGCAGAAATTCGGTGACGCCATGCGCGCTGCACTCAAGGACCCGGCCTTCGTCAGCCGCATGGCCGACCTCGGTGGCGAGATCGCACCCGAGTCGCGCCAGACCCCGGAAGGCCAGCGCGCCTGGCTCACGTCGGAAGTGCAGAAGTGGGGCACGGCGATCCGTGCGGCGGGGCAGTTCGCGGACTGATCTGCGCGTCACACACCAACAAAAACGCCGGGCAAGTCCGGCGTTTTTCATGGCGCATGCCCTCGGTCTTCACCACCGGCACATCACTCAGGCCGACGCCAGCACCGCTTCGATTTCGGCAAAGGTATGCGCCACCTCGTAGGTGTGGATGGGCTGACCGAGCTGGCGCGCGATCTGGGTCACCGAGAAGATGCCGCGCAGCACCTGCCGGCCGCTGTGCGTGCGGTCCAGCACCAGCGCATGGGCCCGACCCGCGGCGGTGAGCGTGGCAACGATGTTGCCGACAGTGGCTTTGCGCACCTCGTCGAAACTGAGTGCCTCCACCTTCTCCACCGGCACCATCACCTCGGCCACACGCAGTTCGGCGTGTGCTGCCTGGCGCGCCTGGGCCACCCGCATGGCCTTCTCGCCGTGGATGTCCACCGTCGTCACCAAGCCGGTGATCCTGCCGTCATCGTCGGCCACGACCAGCAGCCGGACGCCGCGCGCCAGCATCGAACGGTTGGCCTCCTCCAGTGAGGCCTCGGCGCCAATGGTGGCGGCCGGGATCTTCGCCAGATCGGTCATGACATCAACCGCCGGTGAGTTCATCGCCACAGGCGGCGGATTGAACGCCTCCAGAAGATGGCATCCGTCGGGTGAAACGGGTGCCTGTGACAAGCGCCCGTACTGCTGTTCTACCTGCATGGTCTGGCCTCCTCGTTGTTTGAGTGGGCAGTTGGATGGCCGGTGCTGGCCTTAGTTCCGGCCTGGGGGCGACGATCGGATTCGGAATACTACGTACAGCCCCCAACGCCCAACGGGCCAGACAATCATCAGGCTCCCTGCCGCGCATCCGCCACCAGCGAATCCACCAGTTCCCGCGCATAGACCGGCAGCGCGTCCAGGCTGCGCACCACAATCTGCATTGCACGTTCGGCCCAGGGGTCGGCCAGCGGCACGATGGCAATGGCCATGGTCTGCGCGTGGCGGCGCGCGGCGGACTCGGGCAGGATGGCCACGCCAACCGCCGCCTCCACCATACGGCAGGCGGCCTCGAAGTTGCTGACCTGGATGCGCTGTTTCATCGGCCGCTCCAGCCCGTCGCAGATCTGCTGCAAAAAGGCGCGGATGGCGCTGCTCTCGTGCAGGCCGATGTGGTCGAAGGCCAGCGTGTCGGCAAAGGCCAGCACGGGTGTGCCGGCCAGCGTGTGGTCTGCCGGCACCACCAGCACCAGGCGGTCGCGCCGGTAGGGCAGCACTTCCAGGTTTTCGGTACGCACCAAGCCGGCGACGATGCCGATGTCCGTCTGCCCTTCGGAGACCGCGCGCACGATGTCGTGGCTCAGGCGCTCCTGCAGGTCCACGTTCACATCGGGGTGCGCCAGCAGGTAGCGGCGCAAGACCGGCGGCAGGAATTCACCGAGCGCCGTGGTGTTGGCAAACACCCGCAGATGTCCTTTGATACCGCTGGCATATTCCTGTAGGTCGCCGCGCAGGTGCTCCAGCTGGCCCAGCACCAGCCGGGCATGGTGCACAAAGGCCTGGCCGGGGGGCGTGAGCGTGACGCCCTGCGAGGTGCGGAAAAGCAGCTTGACGCCCAGGCCTTCCTCGATATTCTTGATACGGGTACTGGCCGCCGGTGCCGACATGTGGGCGGCCTCGGCGCCGCGGGTCAGGCTGTTCGATTCGGCGATGCGCACCATCAGCCGGAGGTCAACCAGATCAAAGGGCAGGGACATGGCGGCGTGTGGGCTGAAGGCAAAGTGGGGCGGTTGGGCGATTATGCCCAGCCGGCCCAAGTCAAGCCGATGACGGATTCCATCCTTTTTGTGCCGAATTTCAGAATGTTTTGGGTATTAATACCTGCTCAAGTATCAAATACAGTTACGGCATGGAAAAAATCCGCCCCAGCCATGCTCAGCCGCAGGCCGTCTTGTTTGACGCCTACGGCACGCTGTTCGACGTCTACAGCGTCGGGCTGGCGGCGGAACAGCTGTTTCCGGGCCAGGGCGAAGCCTTGAGCCGGCTCTGGCGCGACAAACAGATCGAATACACCCACCTGGTCACCACCAGCAATGACGGCTCGCATTACCAGCCGTTCTGGGCGCTGACGCAGGCCAGCCTGCGCTACACCTGCAAGCGCCTGAAACTGGCACCCACGCCGGCGCAGGAACAGCAGTTGATGAACCAGTACCGGCACCTGAGCGCCTTCCCGGAAAACCGCGACGTGCTGCAGGCGCTGAAGGCGCGCGGCATCCAGACCGGCATCCTCTCCAACGGCGACCCCGAGATGCTGGGCATCGCCGTGCGCAGCGCCGGGCTGGAAGGCCTGCTCGACCACGTGATCAGCGTGGACGCCGTGCGCAAGTACAAGACCCACCCCGAGGCGTATGCCCTGGGCGAGCAGGCCACCAGCCTGCGCGCCGGGCAGATCGTCTTTGTCAGCAGCAACAGCTGGGACGCACTGGCCGCCACCTGGTACGGCTATCAGACCCTGTGGGTCAACCGTTATGACCTGCCGTTCGAGGAGCTGGGCACCCAGCCCGTGCGCACCGGCAGCACCCTGAACGATGTGCTGGGATTTTTCCCGGCGGAATGAAGCGTTGCACAACGCGCCCAACGAGTTCGCATTTTTTGATTGAGGAGTTGAACACCATGACCCAACGCACCACCTGCCAGCGGCTGCAAGTCGCCACCGGCCTGTACCGTTTCATTGAAGACAAGGTCCTGCCCGGCACCGGCATCAGCAGCGCCGACTTCTGGAAAGGCTTCGACAAGCTGGCCCACGACCTGGGCCCGAAAAACGCCGCCCTGCTGGCCGAGCGCGACCGCCTGCAACTCGAACTGGACGCCTGGCACAAGGCCAACCCCGGCCCGATCAAGAACATGAAGGCCTACCGCGCCTTCCTGGAAAAGATCGGCTACCTGGTGCCGGTGCCCGCCACTGTGGCCAGCGACACCACCAACGTGGACGCTGAACTGGCCGTGCAGGCCGGTCCGCAGCTGGTGGTGCCGGTGCTGAACGCCCGCTACGCACTCAACGCTGCCAACGCGCGCTGGGGTTCGCTGTACGACGCGCTCTACGGCACCGACGCCCTGCCCGAAACCAAGGGGGCCACCAAGGTCAGCGCCGACGGCAAGGGCTACAACCCGGTGCGCGGCGCCAAGGTGATCGAATACGCCCGCTATGTGCTGGACCGCGTGGCGCCCTTGACCAAGGGTTCGCACATCAACTCCACCGGCTACACGGTGGAAGGCGGCAAGCTGGCCGTGACGCTGAAAGACGGCAGTAAAGCCACGCTGGCTGACGCCAACAAGTTCGTCGGCTACCAGGGCAGCGCGGCTGCGCCTTCGGCCATTCTGCTGCGCAACAACGGCATCCACATCGAGATCCAGATCGACCGCAGCACCCCCATCGGCAAGAGCGACCCGGCCGGCGTGAGCGACCTGCTGATGGAAGCAGCGCTGTCCACCATCCTCGACCTGGAAGACTCGGTGGCCGCCGTGGACGCCGAAGACAAGGTGCTGGCCTATGACAACTGGCTCGGCATCCTCAAGGGCACGCTGACGGAAGAAGTCGCCAAGGGCGGCAAGACCTTCACGCGCCGCCTGAACGCCGACCGCGTCTACAAGGGCGCCAATGGTGAAGAGATCAAGCTGCACGGCCGCTCGCTGCTGTTCGTGCGCAACGTCGGCCACCTGATGACCAACCCGGCCATCCTGTACGGCAACGGCAGCGAGATCCATGAAGGCATCATGGACGCGGTCATCACCACCACCATCGCCCTGCACGACCTCAAAGGCCTGACCACGGGCGGTGTGCGCAACTCGCGCACTGGCTCGATCTACATCGTCAAGCCCAAGATGCACGGCCCGGCCGAAGTGGGTTTTGCCGCCGAGCTGTTCGGTCGCGTCGAGCAACTGCTGGGCCTGCCGGAGAACACCGTCAAGCTCGGCATCATGGACGAAGAGCGCCGCACCAGCGTGAACCTCAAGGCCTGCATTGCCGCCGCCAAGAGCCGCGTCGCGTTCATCAACACCGGCTTCCTGGACCGCACCGGCGACGAGATGCACACCGCCATGCGCGCCGGCCCGATGATCCGCAAGGCCGCCATGAAGGGCACCGAGTGGATCGCCGCCTACGAGAAGAGCAACGTGCTGGTCGGCCTGGCCTGCGGCTTGAAGGGCCGCGCCCAGATCGGCAAGGGCATGTGGGCCATGCCCGACCTGATGGCCGCCATGCTGGAGCAGAAGGTGGGCCACCCGAAGGCCGGCGCCAACACCGCCTGGGTGCCCTCGCCCACTGCCGCCACGCTGCACGCGCTGCACTACCACCAGGTGAACGTGGCCGCCATCCAGGACGAACTGGAAAAGCAGGCCACCGCCAAGAACTTCAAGACGCAGGAAGAGCAGATGCTCACCGGTCTGCTGACCGTGCCCGTGGCCGCCAAGCCGAACTGGAGCGCAGAGGAAATCCAGCAGGAACTGGACAACAACGCGCAGGGCATCCTGGGTTACGTGGTGCGCTGGGTGGACCAGGGCGTGGGCTGCTCCAAGGTGCCCGACATCCACAACATCGGCCTGATGGAAGACCGCGCCACGCTGCGCATCTCCAGCCAGCACATGGCCAACTGGCTGCTGCACGGCATCACCAACGAAGCCCAGGTGAAAGCCACCTTCGAACGCATGGCCGCCGTGGTGGACCAGCAGAACGCCGGTGACCCGCTGTACAAGCCGATGGCCGGCAACTTCACCACCTCGTTCGCCTACCGCGCCGCGCTCGACCTGGTGCTCAAGGGCCTGGAGCAACCCAGTGGCTACACCGAGCCGCTGCTGCACGCCTGGCGCCTGAAGGTGAAGGCCGCGGCTTGAAGCCGAATCGCTATTGGTTTGATAGCTGCTTGCGCAGGATTGGCAAGGGCTAGAGGCCAATTTGTCTCATAAAAAACGGCACCCTTGGGTGCCGTTTTTTATTGTTGAAATGACTTCGGGCCTTGCCCCAGCGTGGCCAGAATCCGATTCTTCAACCGCTCTCTGGCATCTTCCAAATGGTCTGACTGCCAAAAAATGCAGTTGTACTGCCGGATATCGAAGTGCAACTCATCTCCCTCCCGGCACATGAAGATCACCGGCAATCCCAAACCATGCGCAAAACCAGCTTCGTAGTAAACGCCACCGCGATTGCCGGTGAAGTCAGAAACGACGAAGCGCGCGGAGCGAATCGAGGCCATGATTTCGTCGTCAATCTTGCCGTTGTGCTGTTTGGCATCAATTCGCAAAGGTTCATAGCCAGCTGCACGTATAGCAGGGTCGATGACTTGCTCCCACAGGGGTAGCACCTCTTGGCTGAACCACATGGCGCAGAAAGCGGTTGGGGAAACCACATTCCGACGCCCTTCAAGATAAATCAGCCCTTTTGGACTGATCTGGAAGTCGTGGTCATCACCAGTTAGCAGCCCCATCTCCTTGAGCAGCACTTCCGTTACCATGAATTCCATTTCCTGGATCGACTGATTCCAACCGATAGGCACTAGTCGACTGGCAACAAGGTGGCCGCCCATGACAACAAATCCTGCACCGGGACGGTTTTTATACGCTTCCCATTTTCCGAGTTGATTGAGTGAAAACTTTGAGCCTGCCGGAAAGTTGTTTACCACCCAACGCAACATCCTGTCAGCGCGATGATGCAAAGAGGGAACCATACTCGCAAGCGCTTGGTCAACGTCTGACGAACTGACCACCCCGGACCCATACTCGTTGATCCACGCGGACAACTTCCAGCGCAACTGGTTATCGAGGTGTTTCAGATTCACAACCGCAGTTCTGGAAATTTGGTACTCGCCGCATTGGGGACAGTCAACCACGGAAGCATCACGTGTGGGATGACTGGAAATGGTCGCTTCAGCGAAATTGCAGATTGGACAGGTCATTTCCAATGTTCTCCTTTGATATCCTGCCAAAGCTGCCGTCAAGGAAGTTTCGTCTCAACTTGCCAGCATGCTTTGAAGAGCAGCGCATCCGCCTGCGGTAGGCTAGACCACTGAAAGCCTCAACTATCGGTCAAGCTCCTTCCATATTAGATGAGGGTCTGTGCTGGTCCGTGTCGCTCAATGAATTCCCCCCAAGAATATGTTAGTGGCAATCCAATAGGGTCCGGACGCCCGCTTTCCGGTTGCCCTCACATGTCTTCTCCTGGCTAGGTACGTCATCGCCTTGGGCCATACTTCCCACTGGCGCCCCGCATTGGGGCGCAACGGCAACAAGGAACGATCGTGCAATCTGCCAGTGACCAGTGGTTCGACGAGGCGTACTACCAGCGCTACTACTTCGACAAGAAGACCAGCGTGGTCGACCCCGCGCATGTGGAGCGCTTGGGCGCTTTCGTGTGCAGCTATCTCAAGTACCTGCGTGTGCCCGTGAAGCGGGTGCTGGATGTGGGCTGCGGCATCGGCCTGTGGCGCGACATGATCACCCGGCATTTTCCGGACGCGACTTACCACGGCGTGGAGTACAGCGAGTTCCTGTGCACTCGCTACGGCTGGAAGCGCGGCTCGGTGGTGGACTACCGCAGCACCGAGCCGTTCGACCTGGTGATCTGTCAGGGCGTTCTGCCCTACTTGAGCGCGGCCGACCTGAAGCTGGCGCTGCACAACCTGGGCACACTGAGTCGGGGCGCGCTGTACCTGGAAGCCGTGACGCACGAGGACTACGAGCGTGACACCATTGACGAGACGCTGACCGACCCGCGCCTGTTCCGCCACCGTGCCCAGCTGTACCGGCGCGGTCTGTCGGAAGGCTTCATGGAGCTGGGCGGCGGCGTCTGGCTGAGCCGCCAGGCCGAGGTGCCGCTGTTCGAACTCGAGTGCGCGGGCGGCCGCTGACGCGCGCCCCATCGCCACCCCATCACCATCGACCGGGATCATTCCCCTGGGCCGAACAGGTCGCGCTAGCATGGCACCATGACGCGGCCCCTGATCCTCTTCGGCGCCTTCGACCGCCACAACTTCGGCGACCTGCTGTTGGTGCACATCGCCGCTGCGCTGCTGCCAGGGCGCGAGCTGATCTTTGCCGGGCTAGCGGCGCGTGACCTGCGAGCGCACGGCGGCCATGCGGTGCGCGCGCTAAGCGAGGTGCGCGCGGCGCTGGGTACGCAACCGGTGGACCTGCTGCACGTCGGCGGCGAGATTCTGACCACCACCGCCTGGCAGGCGGCCGTGATGCTGCTGCCGCCCGAAGAGGTGCAGGCTACCCTGGCCTATCTGCAGGCGCAGCCGCAGGAGCAGGCGGCCTGGGTACAACGCATGACCGGCTCGGCCGGGCTGGCACCGTATGTGGCCGACCGCACCCACTGGCCGACGCTGCAGCGCGTGCTCTACGCCGGCGTGGGTGGGGTGCAACTGGCGCAGAGCGAACCGGCCTTGCGTACGGAAGTGCTGCCCAAGCTGCGCGCCGCCGATGCCGTGGGCGTGCGAGACATGCAGACCCAGCGCACGCTGCAAGCCGCCGGCATTGCCGCCACGCTGCTGCCCGACCCGGCGGTGATGGTGGCCGAGCTGTTTGGCGAACGCATCACGCAGCACGGCGCACAAGGCGAGGTGGCGCGACTGCGCCTGGCCTTTCCACACGGCTACCTGGCGGTGCAGTGCAGCGCCGAGTTCGGCGATGACGCCACGCTGGACGCACTGGCAGCCCAACTCAAGCAAGTCGCCGCCACCAGTGGTCTGGGCCTGCTGCTGTTGCGCGCCGGCGCCGCGCCCTGGCATGACGACCTGGTTGTGCTGCAACGCCTCGCGACACGCTTGCCGCCGGCCGCAGTGCGCGTGGCCGAGTCGCTCAACGTGTGGGACATCTGCGCCCTGATCGCCCACAGCCGCGGCTACTGCGGCAGCAGCCTGCACGGGCGCATTGTGGCCATGGCCTATGCCCTGCCCCGCATCAACCTGCGCCCGCCGGCAGCGCCGCAGCAGGCCGCCAAGCAGGCGGCGTTCGCGGCCACCTGGGACGAGGTGAACGTACCCGCCACCGTGGACGTGCAGCAGCTGGCGGACGCCATGCAGCAGGCGCTGGTGCTGCCTGCCAGCGTGCTGCAGGACATGGCCGATCGGCTGGTCACGCAGTACCGGCGCGGCTTCGAAGCACTGCGGAGCCCGTTGGCATGAGCCGCTGACGCATCAGGTTGAGCAAGGTGGGAAAATAGCGGGTTGACCTCACAATGAACCCCATGACGACCAGCACCCTTTCTGCCGAACCGACGCAAGCCGACGCACCCACGCAAGCCCCGGCGCCTGCCACCCGCGCCGAGCGCACCCGCTCCGTGCAACCCGTTCTGGAGAAGCTGTTCGAGCTGTATCCGCATCTGTTTGGCGCCGAGTTCCTGCCGCTCAAGCTCGGCATTTTTCAGGAGCTGCTGGCCAGGCACCCCGAACAGTTCAAGCGCGACAGCCTCAAGGCCGCACTCGGGGTGCACACGCGCTCCACGCGTTACCTGCAAAGCGTGGCCGCCGGCAAACAGCGGCACGACCTGGACGGCGCAGCGGTGGAGCCGGTGGCGCCGGAACATGTTTACCTGTCTTTGGTGGAGTTGTTCCGCCGTCGGCAGGCGCGCAGCAAAGACGACTTGAAACCCAAACTGCGTGCGCAGCTGATCGCCGCCTTTGAAGCGTCGGGGCTGACACGCCAGGAGTACCTGGCCAAGGTGCCGGCCAACGACGCCGAGGCCCTGGCTGTGCTGGAAGACGCACTGGCCGAATGCGACGAGAAGCTGGCGCGGCAGGAGGCCTTGTGCCGGGCTTTTGAAGCCAGCGGCAAGACGGTGGAAGAATTTGCCGACATGTATGGCCTGCACCCGCGCGATGTGAACGCGGCGCTGGCCCGGCGCCGCCAGCACTGAGGTGCCCCACGGCGGCCGGGCGCGGTGCGAAAATCTGCCCATGCAAGATTCGCCACCGACCCCCAGCCAGCCCCCGGCCCAGCCACGCAACCCCTTGCATGGCGTGACGCTGGAGGCCATCGTGACCGCGCTGGTGGCGCAGTACGGCTGGCCTGGTCTGGCCGAGCGCATCCCGGTGCGCTGCTTCAGCCACGACCCGAGCATCACGTCCAGCCTGCGGTTCCTGCGCAAGACGCCCTGGGCACGCGACAAGGTGGAGGGGCTTTACCTCTTCATGCTGCGCGACATCCAGCGCGCAGCGGCGCGGGCGAAACCGGGGCACTAAAAACAACGGCCACCCTTGGGTGGCCGTCAGCAATGCATGGTTGCCGCAGAATCAGCGGCCGTGCAACAGCAGCTCGATCTGCTGGTCCTTCTCTTCCCAGATGCCGGCCAGCCAGCGATGGAACTGGCCGCGGAATTCGGAGTCGCCTTCGTAGTCACCGGTGCAGAACTCGGGCGGAATGGCCAGCTGCCGGGCATGCAGGATCACACGCGGCGTCTTGCCGCACAGGAACTCCCAGAACGTGGGCGCCCCGTCGGGGTAGACGATGGTCACGTCGACCATCGAGTGGAACTGCGTGCCCATGGCGTTGAGCGCCAGTGCCAACGCGCCCGCCTTGGGTTTGAGCAGATGGCGGTAGGGTGATGACTGGCCCCGGTGCTTGGCGGCGGTGAAGCGCGTGCCTTCGGCAAAGTTCATCACACTGGTGGGCACGCGGGCGAACTTTTCGCAGGCGCGGCGGGTGGTCTCGCGGTCCTGTGCGCGCAGGCGCGGGTTCTTGCGCAAGGCGGCCTTGCCGTGCCGCTTCATGAACGGAAAGTCCAGCGCCCACCAGGCCAGGCCGATCACCGGCACATAGATGAGCTGCTGCTTGAGGAAAAACTTCAGCAGCGGAATGCGCCGGTTCAGCACGTGCTGCAGCACAAAGATGTCGACCCAGGACTGGTGGTTGCAATTCACCAGGTACCAGCCCTGGTACGGCAGCGCATCCACGCCGTGCACATCCCAGGTGGTGTTCTGCGTCAGGTGCATCCAGCCGCTGTTGCAGGCGATCCAGGCGGTGGCAATGATGTTGAGGGCCGGGTCGATGCGCTGGCGGACCACCTCGAAGGGCAGCGCCAATTTGATCAGCGCCAGCGCAAACAACAGGCTGCACCAGAACAGCGTGTTGAGCACCAGCAGCACAAATGCAATGATGCCTTTGGCAAGGGGAGGTAAAAAGCGAAGCATCGTCGGTACAGGTAGCCCAGGCAGAAATAGGTCTCTATTGTGCGCCTCACGCTGGCGGATGTCCTGCGCCAGATCAGGTTTTGATGAATTACCCGGCAGCACGCGGGCGCTATGCTTTTGATAGCTTGTTGCGCATATTCCGCAAGGGGCATAGGCCAATTTGGCTACAAATCCCAGGAATCAACGCAGCAAGGCCAGCGTCCGATCGTCAGGCACACCGGCGTAGTACTGGTCAAGCACCTGCTGGAATGCCGGCTCCTCCGGCGCCACCGCTGCAAACAGCGTGGCACAGGACCGGAGCTTCATGGCGTCGGTCGAACCCAGGATGTCCTGCGCGCTCAGGCCCCGGTGCACCAACAGCAAAGCCATGCAATGCCTCAGGCGTGGCCCGAGCACCGGGTGCTGCCAGTAGTCCAGCGCCTCCTGCCGCGAGGCGATGCCGTAGTGCTGCGCGGTGGCACTCAACCCCAGGCCGCGCAACTGCGGAAAGATGAACCACATCCAATGGCTTTGTTTGCAGCCGGCCTGCAGCTCGGCGCAGGCCTGCGCGTAGACCGGGGCCTGTGCATCGAGGAAACGTTGCAGGCGGTCCATGGTGCGGTGTGCCGTCAGGTGGCGGGCGCTTCGCGGCGGCCGGCGCCGTCGAACAGGTCGAGGCAGCGTTCGAACCAGGCGTGCACCACGTCGTCCTCGGCCAGCAGCTGGAACGGGCTGCTGACGCGCGCCCACTGGAAGCCACCGAAGGCCAGGTAGTCGGCGTAGCCGGGTTGCTCGCCGCAAACGAACGGGCCGTGGCCGAGCGACAGGCGCATGGGCTGCAGCGATTTGCGGAAGGCGTCGACACGCTCTTCGCGCCCAGCCTGCAAGGCCTCCAGCGTCTGCTTGTACATCTTCTCGCGCGAGGCGCGGAAGTAGGGCTGGTCGGCCGGGTCCAGGCGGTCGTGCAGGTCGCGCAGGATCAGGCGCGCAATGCCGCCGTGGATGGTGGTCTGCACCCAGTACTGGAAGAACTTGAGCACCTGGCCCTCGGCGCCGGGCGCGATCAGGCGCGGCGTCTGCGGGAAGGTTTCGTCCAGGTAACGCACGATGTCCCAGCTGTCGGTCACGAGCTTGCCGTTGTGCGACAGGGTAGGAATGGTCAGCTTGTCGCCACCGGCGTTGATGCTGGGAATGTCGCCGAACAGCACGTCGCGCACCTCATAGGCCAGCCCCTTGTGGGCCAGCGCCAGGCGCACGCGCCAGGAGTTGGGGCTGAAGTGGGTCTTGCGGCCGTTCACCAGGTCGTAGAGGATCATGCGCGGGGTCTCCAGTGCTTGTTCTTAGCGGGCCTGCAGGCTGCGGCGGGCAAACAGTGCCAGGCAGACCGCCAGGAAAGCCCCCAGCACGTACTGGTAGGGCAGGTTGATGGCAAAGCCCATCTTGTCGGTCAACAGCACATACAGGCAGTAGCCGCCGAACAGCGCCACGCCGCGCATCAGCCAGCTCTGCGGCCGCAGCTGCCGTTCGGGAATGCGGGCTGCCAGCCAGGCACCGGTGAGGCCGCTGAACAGGCCGGCCACCGCCCCCATCGCGGCATCGGCCGGCCAGTGCGCACCCACCGCCACGCGTGAACAGGCCACAAAAAACGCCAGCACAAACAGCCAGAGCAGGCGCCGGCGCCCTTGCGGCGCGAGCGAGAAGTAGATGGCGCTGGCGGCGGCGAACGCGGTCATGCTGTGGCCGGACGGCATGGCCGCAATGTAGAGCGGCTCGCCGATGACGTTGATGCCCTGCGGGCCCAGCACCTCGAGCGGGCGCGGGTTGTCGGCCATCATCTTGCCGACACGCGTCAAGGCACCGGCCAGCGGCGCGGCGCACAGCCACGCGAGGATGATGCGCGGCGCGCGCCACAGCGCCGGCGCGGTTGCCGCATACACCGCCCAGCCGGTGCCGAACAGTGAAAGCAGCGACCAGACGATGTCCGGCAGCGCAGCGAACTGGCGATTCAGAAAATAGAACACCGTGGGCTCATACAGGCCGAGCCACAGCGGTGCCGTCACCACCGCCACCAGCAAGGGAACGGCCCAGTGCCAGGGCGAGATACGGGGAGCGGTGGAAAAAGAGTCTGTCGTCATGGCATCAAAAGGTTGGCAGCCAGGTGCTCAGGGTTCACCGAGCCGGCGTGGCGCCGGGCGGCCACCCCAGCCACTGCAATGGTAGAAGCTGAAACGCGCCACCGGCCGACCGGTACGCGCCACGGCAAAGCTGTCAAGCGGTTCGCAGCGCTGGAACTGGCCCTCGCCCACCGGCAACTGGTAGGCCATCTGCGACCAGTCCATCAGCACGGCATCCGCGCCCACGGGCAGTTCACCCGACCACAGACTGAACTGGTCGAGGCCGGGGGCGATCACATGCACCGGCAGCGGCCGCGCGTACCAGGCCAGGCGGCTGGCCAGCGTCCAGTTCTGCACGACCAGACGAGGGGTTTGTTTCTCGCGCGCCAGCTGCAGCGCTTTTGCGCCAGCGGCATCCCAGCCATAAAAGTCGGTGAAGGGGTTGATGGTTTCGGTCTCGGTGCTGCCGGGCGCTTCAGCCTGCAACCAGGTCGGCCCGGCCATCAGCATCAGCACATAAAGCGCCAGGGTAAAGAAAGCCTGCACGCCACCCAGCACCCAGATCAGGCGCTTGCGGCCAGCCGCCCACAATGCGGCCAGGCCGATGCCGGCAAACGGCGCCAGCGCCACCCAGGCCGGTGCCGTCCAGTGCGGCAGGCTGGAGCCGCCACCCGACAGGTAGGCCAGCACCGCAAACGGCAGGACGAAGAAGCTCAGCAGCCAAGCTTGTGGCCGCGACAGACCAGCCCCGCCCAGCACCGCACGGCGCAGACCGAAGACGCCCCACAGCAGCAGCGGGTAGAGCAGCACTTGCGCCAGCAGGAAACCGGCCAGCTGCTGCCACTGCCAGTGGCTACCGGCGCCGTGATGCAACTGGTAGGTGAACGAGATCCAGCCGTTTTGCGCATTCCAGATGAAGACCGGCAGCACCAGCACCACGGCCAGCGCCAGCGCCAGCCAGGGTGCCGGCCGGCGCAACAGGCGCAGACCGTGGGCAGCAAGCAGACAGGCCGCCACCGGCAGGGCGGTAAAGATGGCGGTGTACTTGGCCAGCCCGGCCAGCCCCAGCAGTCCGCCGAGCAGCAGCCAGGCCGACAGGCGCTGCGCCTCGGCCGCATCCAGCATGCGCAGGGTCTGCCACAGGATGGCTGCGGTGAAGAACATCAAGAGCGTGTCGGGCAGCAGGCCGATGCCCAGCACGTGCAGCACCGGGGCCAGGCTGTAGGCCAGCACGGCCCACAGGCCGGCATCGGCGCTGGCGGCCGTGGTGCCCACCGATAGCAGCCCCTGCAGACGCCGCGCAATGCTGAAAATGAAAAGCGCGGTGGCCAGCCACAGCGCCTCGGGCAGCAGGCGCAGCAGCCCATCGGGTGCGCCCAGCGCCACCAGCGGCCATTGCACCCAGCCCACCAGCGGCGGGTGGTCGTAGTAGCTCAGCGCCGGATGCGCCGCATACAACGCGTAGTGCGCCTCGTCGCCCGACAGCCCCAGCACCCAGCCCAGGCCGAAATGCACCAGGGCATGACCTAACAACAGGATCAACAGGACAGGCGGCAGACGGGAATAAGCGTGGGCAGGCACAGGAAGGGCACGTGGCGCAGATAAGAGCGCCAAGTCTAAACGAGGCACTGCGCCAACACGACTCTCAAGGGCTAAACTGGCCGCTATGTCCACGCCCACCGCCATCGACCCCAGCCGCTGCCCGCTGTGCGGCCAGCCCAACCGCTGTGCCATGGAGGTGCAGCGCGAGACCGGTGTGGCGCAGCCGCCCTGCTGGTGCACCGGCGTCACCTTCGATGCCACCCTGCTGGCACGCGTGCCGGCCGAGGCGCAGCAGCGCGCCTGCATCTGCCAGGCCTGCGCCACCGCCGCCCGGAACATTTAGCGCGGCCGACCTGGCGCCGACGCTGATTCCGCGCATCGGCAGTTCACACGTCTACGCGCTGATGCGTTACTTGGCCGTGTCTGCATCGCCGCATATGCCTGCTAGCATCCAGGGTCTGGCCGTCGATATGACACTCCTATGATCCGCTCGAACGAAGAACAGCGACAGGCCCTGCGCTCGACCTGGGTCAGCGTCTGGGTCAATATTTTTCTGGCCTCGGCCCAGGTGACCATCGGTTTCTTCGCCCGTTCGCAGGCGCTGATTGCCGACGGCATCCATTCCCTGTCCGATCTGGTGGCCGATGGCGTGGTGCTGTTTGCCGCGCGCCACTCGCACGCCGTCGCGGACGACACCCATCAGTACGGCCACGCCCGCTTCGAGACCGCGGCCTCGCTGGCGATCGGCCTGATCCTGCTGGCCACCGGCATCGGCATGGTGTGGAGCGCCGGCGTCAAGCTGCATGCCGGCGTCGGCATGGACGCGGTGCACCCGATCGCACTGGCCACCGCCGCGCTGACCCTGATCGCCAAGGAAGGGCTGTTCCGCTACATGCGCCGCATTGGTGAGCGCCTCAAGTCTTCGCTGCTGATCGCCAACGCCTGGCATGCCCGCGCCGATGCCGCCTCTTCGCTGGTGGTGGCGGTGGGCATCGGTGCCAACCTGCTGGGTTACCACAGCATGGATGCGGTGGCGGCGGTCATCGTCGGCTTCATGATTTCCAAGGCGGGCTGGGATTTCTCGGTCGAGGCCTTCCACGGCCTGACCGACCATGCGCTCGACCCGGAGGAGATTGAGCGCATCCGCCAGACGATTCTGTCGGTCGACGGCGTGCGTGACCAGCACGGCCTGCGCACCCGGCGCATGGGGGACTGGGCGGTGATCGATGTGCACATCGAGGTCGACACCCACATCTCGGTCTCCGAAGGCCACTACATTGCCGAAAAGATCAGCGCACGGGTCAAGGCGGAACACCGCGTGGCCGAATGCACGGTGCACATCGACCCCGGCACCGTGCGCCATCTGGAGCGGCTGCTGGCGCTGCCGCCGCGCACACAAATCCAGGCGCTGGTGCAGCAGGTCGTGCGGGCACCGGTCACGCTGCAGCTGCACTACCTGGACAGCGGGCTGGAGATCGAGGTTGAACTGCAAGACACCCGCCCGCCAGACGAGCTGGCCCGACTGCAGCAAGCCTTGCACGACACACTGAAGCACACCACACGCGTTGGCCACGTTAGCCTGCGCTGCGCCATGCAGGAAGGCCGCGCGTGAAGCACCCCGGCACCTTGGCTGACATGCAGGCGCGTTACGGCAAGCGCTACCGCTGGCTGTTGCTGCTGGCGGTGATGATTGGCACCATGGCCTCGATCATGTCGTCCACCATCGTCAACGTGGCGATTCCCGACATGAGCCACCACTTCTCGCTGGGGCAGGAACGGGCTCACTGGGTGAGTTCCGGCTTCATGGTCGCCTCCACCGTGGCGATGCTGACCACACCCTGGCTGCTGAACAGTTTTGGCTACCGCCAGACCTATGTGCTCTCGACATTGATGCTGCTGGCCGGCGGTGTGGGTGGCGGCCTGGCCAACCACTTTGGCCTGGTGCTGGCCGCGCGCGTGGTGGAGGGGCTGGCCGCCGGCATTGTGCAGCCAATCCCGGCCATCATCATCATCCGCGCCTTCCAGCCGCACGAACGCGGGCGGGCCGGCGGCATCTTCGGCATGGGGGTGGTGCTGGCCCCGGCACTGGGGCCGAGCATCGGCGGCCTGCTGGTGGAGTGGTTCGGCTGGCGCTCGATCTTCTTCATGGTGGCGCCTTTTTGCCTGGCTTCGCTCTGGCTGGCGTACCGCTATGTCCCGACCAACGCACCTGGTGGCGTGGCGCCGGATCGCCGCAACTCACGGCTGGACTGGCGGGGCCTGCTGCTGTGCACGGTAGGCACGCTGTGCCTGCTCAATGGTCTGGTCGAGTTGCATGGCAACGCCCATGCATCCGCCTTCGTGCTGCTGGGGGTGGCGCTGCTGTGCGTGGTGTGGTTTGTCTGGTGGCAAAAACGCCAGGCGCAGCACGGCGGTACGCCGCTGATGCACATGGACTTGTTCAAGCACCGGCCATTTGCCATGGGCAGTCTGGTCGCCTTCATCTACGGCACGGCGCTGTTCGGCTCCACCTACCTGTTGCCGCTCTACATCCAGATGGGGCAAGGCCTGTCCCCGGCACTGGTCGGCACCATCATGCTGCCGGCCGGCATCGTGCTGGCCGTCACCATTCCGCTGGCGGGCCGCCTGTCCGACCGCATCCCCGTCCATCTGATGATCAGCATCGGCATCCTGTTGCTGGCCGCCTCCTTTGCGTTGATGGCCACCATCGGCCTGCATGCCGTGCTCTGGGTACTGGTGACCTGGACCATCCTGGGGCGCATCGGGCTCGGGTTCATCCTGCCCTCGCTCAACAACGGTGCCATGCAGGGGCTGGAACACCGCCTGATCTCGCAGGCTTCCAGCGCCATCAATTTCCTGCGCATGCTCGGCGGTGCCGCCGGCGTGAGCTTGTGCGGCATCATCCTGCAGTGGCGCATGGCCGCCCACGGCGCACATGACACGGCCGCCGAACCCAGTGCGGCACGGCTGGCCGCTTTTGATGAAACCTTTGTCCTGCTGGCGCTGGTGTGCGCCCTGGCCGTGCTGGCGGCCTGGCGTCTGCGACAACCCGCCAAGCGCAACGAGGAGTAAACACCATGTGCCAGCTGCTGGGCATGAACTGCAATGTGCCGACCGACGTGATGTTCAGCTTCGCCGGCTTTGCCGAGCGCGGCGGCCGGACCGACCACCATGGCGACGGCTGGGGCATTGCCTTCTTCGAGGACAAGGGCCTGCGCCACTTCGTCGACCACCAGTCGGCCTGCGTCTCGCCGGTGGCGGAGCTGATCCGGCACTACCCGATCAAGAGCCGCAACGTGATTTCGCACATCCGCAAGGCTACGCAAGGTGCGGTGACGCTGGAGAACTGCCACCCCTTCGTACGCGAGCTGTGGGGCCGCTACTGGGTGTTCGCGCACAACGGCGACCTGAAGAACTTTGCCCCGCGGCTGCACGGCAGTTTCCACCCGGTCGGCAACACCGACAGCGAGCAGGCCTTCTGCTGGCTGCTGCAGGAACTCGCCAAGTCGCATGCCGACGTGCCCAGCGTGGCGGAACTGACGCTGACGCTGCGCGAGCTGGCGCCGCAGATTGCGCAGCACGGCACCTTCAACTTCCTGCTGAGCAACGGTGAAGCGCTGTGGGCCCATGCCTCGACCCAGCTCTACCACGTGGTGCGCCAGCACCCCTTCGGCAGCGCCACGCTGCGCGACGAGGACCTGAGCGTCAACTTTGCCGAACACGCCGCCCCGGGCGACCGGGTGGCGGTGGTGGTGACGGCGCCACTGACCACGGATGAAGTGTGGACACCTTTCGCCCCGGGTGAACTGCGGGTGTTCGTCGACGGCGCGCCCGCGGCCTGAAGACCCGCTGACGCCGGCCCGCTGCGGGGCCTCCAGGCCAATCCGTCGAATTGCGGGTGATTTACCCCTCTTTTCTTCGTCACGCCAGACGATATTGGCGCAGTGCCGCGTCAAGTTTTATCTCCGCTCGCCCGATATGGTTCGTAGGAGTGCTACAGGGAGCACTTGAGAACATCCGTCACGGAGCCAGAACAATGAGCACGTCCATCAACACCAATATTGCATCGCTGAATGCGCAGCGCAACCTGTCGGCCTCGGCCAGCTCGCTGGGCGCGTCGATGCAGCGCCTGTCGTCTGGCCTGCGCGTCAACAGCGCCAAGGACGACGCAGCCGGCTTGGCGATTGCCGAGCGCATGAGCGTGCAGTCCAAGGGGCTGAGCGTCGCCGCACGCAATGCCAACGACGGCATCTCGTTGGCCCAGACCGCTGAAGGCGCCCTGGGCAAGGTGGGTGACATGCTGCAACGCATGCGCGAACTGGCGGTGCAGTCTGCCAACGCCTCCAACAGTGCCTCCGACCGCACAGCGCTCAACGCGGAAATGACGCAGCTGCGCAGTGAGGTCGACCGCGTGGCCAAGACCACCACCTTCAACGGCCAGAAGGTTCTGGACGGTTCCTTCGCCGGCGCCGTGTTCCAGGTGGGCGCCAACTCGGGCGACAACATCACAGTCGGCGCTTTGACTAACAGCACGTCGGCCAAACTGGGCAGCGTGACATTTGCAAACCAAGGCACTGGGGGGCTCTACGGCAGCGATGTCAGTTCGCTGGTGGCCATCGCATCCGGTGCGCTGCAGATTTCGGTTACGGGCGGACAAACCTACAGCCTGGATGCCATCGGCGCGGCCTCCAGCGGTGAAGAGCGACTGGGCCAGGTGGTCGAAACGATCAACCGCAAGACACCCGATACTGGCGTCACCGCCTATCTGGAAAAAACCACCAACGGTTCCTACTCCCTGAACCTTGTATCAACAGCGAAGGACAGCAGCGGGGCTGTGGCCGATTTCAGCCTGACGGGCGGCTGGACCATCGCCAGCACGGGGTTGACCGCTGCCGTCACGGCGTCCGCCGGCACGTTGACCGGCTTGGACAGCATCGACACTGTCAACAGCTCGCTGGGCCAGCAGGCGGGTGCCTGGTATGCCCTCAAAATGTTCGACTCGGCCATCGACCAGGTCAACAGCGCGCGTGCCAAGCTGGGCGCCGTGCAGAGCCGTTTTGAGAGCGCGATCGGCAACATCGGCATCATGGTGGAGAACACCAACGCTTCGCGTGGCCGCATCATGGATGCTGATTTCGCCACGGAAACCTCCAACCTGTCGCGTACCCAGATCCTGCAGCAGGCCGGCACCGCCATGGTGGCGCAGGCCAACCAGTTGCCGCAGGGCGTGCTGGCCCTGCTGCGCTAGAGCGTCAGAAGTCGTCGACGCGTCGGTGCTCAGGCCAGCGCCTGCTCCAGCGCATCGACAAACATCGCCGCCACATCGAAGCCTGCCTGGTCGGTGATCTCCTGGAAGCAGGTCGGGCTGGTGACGTTGATCTCGGTCAGGCAGTCGCCGATCACGTCCAGTCCTACCAGCAGCAGACCGCGCGCCGCCAGCACCGGGCCGATAGCTTCGGCAATCTCGCGGTCGCGCGCACTCAGCGGTTGGGCCACACCCTTGCCGCCGGCTGCCAGGTTGCCGCGCACCTCGCCCCCCTGCGGAATACGCGCCAAGCAGTAGGGCACCGGCTTGCCGTCGATCACCAGCACCCGCTTGTCGCCCTGGGCAATGGCCGGCAGAAACTTCTGCACCATGACGGTCTGCGCACCATCGCGGTTCAGCGTCTCGATGATGGCGCCCAGGTTCAGGCCGTCGTCCTTGACGCGGAAGATGCCCATGCCGCCCATGCCGTCCAGCGGCTTCAAGATGATGTCGCGGTGCTCGGCGTGGAAGGCGCGAACCGCCAGTGCATCACGCGTCACCAGGGTTGGGCCGGTGAACTGCGGGAACTCCAGGATGGCGAGCTTTTCCGGGTGATCGCGCAGGGCACGCGGCTTGTTGAAGACCTTGGCGCCTTCACGCTCGGCCTGCTCCAGCAGATGGGTGGCGTAGAAGTACTCGCTGTCGAAGGGTGGATCCTTGCGCATGACGACGGCATCGAAATCACGCAAGGCTGCCAGGCGCTGCAACGGCGGCTCGGGGGCCTCATGGAACCAGCGCTCCTCATGCCCCGTGAGCGTGATGTGGCGCACATGGGCCTGCACGCCGGTGGCGGCCTGCCAGACCAGATGCCGGGGCTCGCAGGCGGCAATGCGGTGGCCACGGCGCTGCAGCTCGCGCATCATGGCAAAGGTGCTGTCCTTGTAGGTCTTGAAGGTCTCCAGCGGATCGGCAATGAAAAGAATGTTCATAGGGCGTCGCCCTCGCAGTGATTGTGGTAAGTCCGTATGTGGTTGCCCGCCAAAAAGCAGTACCGTAGCAGGCATATTTTTGGAGTCTCTCATGAAACGCCGCGATCTTCTGCAAGCCGCCGCCATACTCGGGCTGCCCAGCCTGTCTTTCGCCCAGGACAAATACCCGGGCAAACCCATCACCATCATCTGCCCTTACCCGGCCGGCGGCAACACCGACCAGCGCTCGCGCCAGTTCGGCCGCTTCATCTCCACCGCCCTGGGCCAGCCGGTTGTCGTTGACAACAAGCCGGGTGCCGGCGGCAACATCGGCACCGAAGCGATCGTGCGCGCCAAGCCCGACGGCTACACCATCGGCATGGGCAACTTTGCACCGCTGTCGGTCAACCCGACCATGTTCAAGAAGGTCAATTTCGACCCGCTGAAGGACTTGGCGCCGATCTGCCTGATCGAGCGTGGCCCGCTGGTGCTGATGGTGCGTCCGGACTCGCCCTTCAAGAGCGTCAAGGACATCGTTGCCGCGGCCAAGGCCAAACCGGGCTACCTGACCTATGCCAATGGCGGCACCGGTGGCTCGCACCACCTGGCGGCCGAGATGTTCAAGAACATGGCGGGCGTCTTCATCACCAACATCCCCTACAAGGGCGGCGCGCCTGCGGCCATGGACCTGATGGGCGGCCAGGTGGACATGATGTTCGAGCAGATGTACGCTGCTTCGGCCAATATCCGCGCCGGCAAGCTGCGCCCACTGGCCATCACCAGCCTAAAGCGCTCGCCGCAGTTCCCCGACGTGCCGACCATGGCCGAGCAGGGCTTTCCTGGCTACGAGATCAGCAACTGGCAGGGCCTGGTGGCCCCGGCGGCAACACCCAAGCCCATCATCCAGCTGCTCAACGAAGTCACCAACAAGGCGCTGGCCGACCCCACCATCAAGGCCCAGATGCTGAGCCAGGGCAACGAGCTCGGCGGCGGCACGCCCGAGCAGTTTGCCGCCCACATCAAGGCGGAGGCGGCACGCTGGAGCAAGCTGGTGAAGTCGGCGGGCATCACGACGGACTGATCGCGCCGCTCACAACCCAGAAAAAAGCCATCTCTGCGGATGGCTTTTTCTTTTTCAGACAACTCGCCTGCTTGGCCTTGCCGGGGTAGCTTGATCAGATCTCGATCTTCGAGCCCAGCTCGACCACCGAATTGTTTGGCAAGTTGAGGAACGCCGCTGCACCGCTGGCGTTGTGGTGCATCTGGGCGAACAGCTTTTCCCGCCACGACGCCATGCCTTGACCCAAGGTCGGGATGACGATGTCGCGCGACAGGAAGTAGCTGGTGGTCATCGGCTCAAGCTCACAGCCGCGGGTGCGGATTTGCTCCAGCGCGGAGGGCAGGTCCGGGTCGTTCTTGAAGCCGTAGTGCACGATGACCTGCCAGCAGTCATGCCCCAGGGGCTCGATCTGCAGCCGCTTGTCGAGGCCTATCCATGGCACCTCGTGGTTGCGCACCGTCACGAACAGGTTATTCCGATGCAGCACCTTGTTGTGCTTGAGGTTGTGCAACATGGCATTGGGCACATTGCCGGGCTCGGCCGTCAGGAACACGGCCGTGCCTTCGACACGCGCCGGCGGGCTGACAAACACCGCCTCGAGAAAACCGGGCAGGTCAAGCGCGTCCTGGCGCAAGGCGGCGTTGAGCTGGCTGCGCCCCTGTTTCCAGGTCATCATGAGCATGAAGACAGAGCCACCGATGAGCAACGGGAACCAGCCGCCATCGAACAGCTTCATCAGGTTGGATGTGAAGAAGGCCAGATCCACCACAAAGAAGAAGCCCGTGGCCCCGAGGCACAGCACCAGCGGGTACTTCCAGCCGTAACGAATGACGAAGAAGGTCAGCACGGTGGTGATCAGCATGTCGAGCGTGACAGCGATACCGTAGGCCGCGGCCAGGTTGCTGGAGGACTTGAAAAGCACCACAGCCAGCACGATGGCCACGAACAGCCCCCAGTTGACGAAGGGCATGTAGATCTGCCCCGTGTCCTTGACGCTGGTGTGCAGCACCTGCAGGCGCGGCAAGTAGCCGAGCTGGATGACCTGCTTGGTGACGCTGAAGGCACCCGAGATCAAAGCCTGGGAGGCGATGACCGTCGCCATGGTGGCCAGCCCCACCAAGGGCAGCAGCGCCCAGTCTGGCGCCATCATGAAAAACGGGTTTTTCACGGCATCCGGATTCTTCAGCAACAACGCGCCCTGGCCGAAGTAGTTGAGCGTCAGCGCCGGCATGACGACGGAAAACCAGGCCAGGCGGATCGGCTTCTTGCCGAAGTGGCCCATGTCGGCATACAGCGCCTCGCCGCCGGTGACGCACAGCACCACGGCCCCCAGGATGATGAAAGTGGTGCCCGGGTTGCGCACGATGAACCCGATGGCGTAGTGCGGACTCAGCGCCCACAGGATGGCCGGGTTGCTGGCAATGTGCGTCACGCCCAGGACGGCGATGACGGCAAACCAGACCACGGTGATCGGCCCGAAGAACTTGCCGATGCCGGCCGTGCCACGCTTTTGCACGGCAAAGAGGCCGAACAGGATGACCAGCGTGAGCGGAATCACGGCCTTCTTGAAGGCCGGCGAAACGACTTCCAGGCCTTCGACCGCCGACAGCACCGAAATCGCCGGAGTGATGACACCATCACCATAAAACAGGCAGGTGCCGAAGATGCCGACCACCAGCAACCAGCGCCGCAGTGCCGGCTTGTCCTTGACCGACTGCGAGGCCAGCGCGAGCATGGCCACCAGACCGCCTTCACCCGCGTTGTCGGCCCGCAGCACCAACGTCACATACTTGAGCGAGACGATGACGGTCAACGTCCAGAAGAAGATCGAGAGGATGCCGTAGACATTGGCCGACGTGAACGGTACATGGCCGGAACCGAACACTTCCTTGACGGCATACAGGACGCTGGTGCCGATGTCACCGTATACGACGCCGATGGCGCCCAGAGTGAGCGCAGCAAGCGAGGATTTGGAAGCTGACACAAAATTGCCCCGTCTTCACGAGCGGAGCTCCATAACATGCGGAAGGCGCTATTGTGCTCCCGGCCTGCCGACCTTCCAACAGCTTCCCACCGCCTGACGCGGCTCAGGATCGGAGATGTTGCAATGCAGCAACTATCCCCGTGGGCCAGCCTTATTCGTAGACCTCCGCCTCCGGATCGGTGGCTTCCAGTTCATAGCTGGCCGCCAGCATGGCCAGCCGCCCGATCACACCGTACATGTAGAAGCGGTTGGGGGCACTGGCCCCCGGCTTCATGCCCGGCTGCGGCAAATGGGGGCTTTCGGCAAAGGCCAGCGGCACAAAACTGGCCCCCGGCGCATTGAGATTTTCATCCACCCCACGCTCCGCATGCACGCGGTAAAAACCGCCCACCACATAACGGTCCATCATGTAGACCACCGGCTCGGCCACCGCGTCGTTCATGCGCTCGTTGGTCAGCACGCCTTCCTGGATGATGACGTCGTTGACCTCCTGGCCATCCTTGATCACGCTCATCTTGTTGCGCGTGCGGCGGTTCAGGTCTTCCAGTTCCTTGGCATCGCGCACCATCATGATGCCCATGCCATAGGTGCCGTTGTCGGCTTTGACCACGACAAACGGCTTTTCCTTGATGCCGTATTCCTTGTACTTGCGCCGGATCTTGGCCAGCAACGCATCCACATTGCTGGTCAGGCATTCCATGCCGGTGCCCTCGGCAAAATTCACTTCGCCGCACTTGCTGAACATCGGGTTGATCAGCCAGGGGTCGATGCCCAGCAGCTTGCCGAAGCGCTTGGACACCTCCTCGTAGCTCTGGAAATGGTTGCTCTTGCGCCGCGTTGACCAGCCGGCGTGCAGCGGCGGTAGCAGGTACTGCTCGTGGATCTCTTCCAGGATGCCGGGAATGCCGGCAGACAGGTCGTTGTTGAGCAGGATGGTGCAGGGGTCGAAATCCTTCAGACCCAGGCGCCGCTTGCTGCGGATCACCGGCTCCAGCGTAACCGTCTCGCCATTCGGCAGCTCGACGGTGGTGGTCTTCTTGATCTCGGGGTTGATCGAGCCGATGCGCACGTTCAGCCCCGCCATGTGGAAGATGCGCCGCAGCTGCGCCACATTGCTCAGGTAGAAGGTGTTGCGCGTGTGGTTCTCGGGGATCAGCAGCAGGTTGCGCGCCTCGGGGCAGATCTTCTCGATCGCGGCCATGGCGGCCTGCACCGCCAGCGGCAGCATTTCCGGCGTGAGGTTGTTCCAGCCACCCGGATAGAGGTTGGTGTCCACCGGCGCGAGCTTGAAACCGGCATTGCGCACGTCGACCGAGCTGTAGAACGGCGGCGTGTGCTCCATCCACTCGAGCCGGAACCAGCGCTCGATGGCCGGCATGGAGTCGAGGATGCGTTGTTCGAGTTCGTTGATCGGGCCTGTCAGTGCCGTGATGAGATGGGGAACCATGCAGCCCTCATTTGTTTTTGGTTGCGCAATTCTAGGACGTGGGGACCGTCACGCCATATTCAAGGCGACAGGCCGGACGTTGCGCCGCCCAGGCCCCACTGTCTGTGTTATTTCGCGCCTTCGACCAGCCAATGGATCAGCCGCTGGGCCGTTTCCGGGCTGAGGTGCTCATGGGCAGGAATGTGTTGCAGCGGCTCACCGCGCAGCAACTCCTCGACTGCATGCTGCTCGGCCGCCGCATCACCCCGGCGCTTCTCAAACCGGGCCGACAGCCGCTCGAAACTCGGCGCATCGCCACGCGGGTAAGCGCCGTGACAGTTGTAGCAGCCCATCTCGACGGCCAGTGAGGAGCTGGCCTGGCTGGCCAAGGGCGCCAGCAACAGCCCCGCCAACCCAATGCTCACCCAACGTGTCACGGTGCGATGTTTCATGTCCGGCTCCTGGTGTGGGGTCAATTCCTGATTTCGCCGTCGCCCAGCACCACGTACTTGAGCGAGGTCAGGCCTTCGATGCCGACCGGACCGCGGGCATGGAACTTGTCGGTGCTGATGCCGATTTCGGCCCCCAGGCCATACTCGAAACCATCGGCAAAGCGGGTACTCGCATTCACCATGACGCTGCCGGAATCGACTTCGCGCAGGAAGGCTTGGGCGTGCATGTGGTCGCGCGTGATGATGGCGTCGGTGTGGTGGCTGCCGTAGTGGTTGATGTGAGCAATCGCCTCATCCAGGCCGGCCACGACCTTGACGCTGATGATGGGCGCCAGGAATTCCTCGTACCAGTCCTGCTCGGTCGCCTCCTTCAGGTTGGCACCCGGCACCTCGGCGAGAATCGCACGCCCTTCGGTGTCACAGCGCATCTCCACCCCTTTGGCGGCAAAGACCGCACCGATGCGCGGCAAGAAGGCCTTGGCCACGCCGCGCGCCACCAGCAGGCTTTCACTGGCGTTGCAGGGGCTGTACTTGTTGGTCTTGGCGTTGTCGGCCACCTTGACGGCCATGTCGAGGTCGCACGGATCGTCGACATAGGTGTGGCAGTTGCCGTCCAGGTGCTTGATCACCGGTACCTTGGCATCGCGGCTGATGCGCTCGATCAGCGACTTGCCGCCGCGCGGGATGATCACATCCACATACTGCGGCATGGTGATGAGTTGGCCCACCACTTCGCGCTCGGTGGTCTGCACCAGTTGCACGGCGTCGGCCGGCAGGCCGGACTCCACCAGGGCCTGCTGCACCAGCCGGGCCAGCGCCTTGTTGGATTCAATGGCTTCCGAGCCGCCGCGCAGGATGCAGGCGTTGCCGCTCTTGATGCTCAGGCTGGCCGCCTCGATGGTGACATTGGGCCGGCTCTCGAAAATCATGCCGAACACGCCGATCGGCACGCGCATCTGGCCGACACGGATGCCGCTGGGCTGCTGCTTCATGCCGATGATCTCGCCGATCACATCCGGCATGGCGGCGAGTTGCTCGCAACCCTCCGCCACGGTATCGATGACCTTGGGCGTCAAACGCAGGCGATCCACCATCGGCGCGGCCAAACCGGCTGCGACGGCACGCTCAAGGTCGCGCGCGTTATCCTGGCCCAGCGATTCGACATTGGCACGCAGCAGAGCGGCCAGGCGTTTCAGCGCTGCGTTTTTGGTAGCGGTTGACGCCTTGGCCATGAGGGCGGAAGCCGCTTTGGCTTGCATGCCCAGGGTCTGCGTGTATTCAGCGATATTGAGCGCGTTCATGGTTTCATTTTCTCACGCCCGCGGTTTTGGCGTGCACCCCGGCCTGAACGGCGCAGTGGTTGCACAGCTGCATCGCCAAGCGGTGCAGCGCCTGCCAGCCGTCCGCCGGCCAGTCCGGCTGCTTCAGGCCTTTGACAATGCCGTCCACCTGGTGCGCCGCATGCAGCAGGTTGGCCAGCGCCGTTTCCGTCAGGCGCGGCAACACACGCTCGAACAACCGCTCTTTGAGCCCCCAGATGCGCTGCTCGCGCAGGGCCATGGGCAAGGGGCGCCCCTGGGCGACAGCATCCTTGACGCGCTTGAGCGCACGGATGTCCTCGGCCAGTGCGTAATGCACCAGCACCTCGGCTTCGCCTTCGGCGCGCAGGCCGTCAAGCATGCGCTGCACCCGCGCTGCCTGCCCGGCCAGCACGGCCTCTGACAGCTTGAAGACGTCATAGCGCGCCACGTTGAGCACGGCACCTTCGACCTGCTCGAACGTCAACTCGCCCGCCGGATGAAGCAGGGCCAGCTTTTGGATCTCCTGATGTGCCGCCAGCAGGTTGCCCTCCACCCGATCGGCAAAAAACTGCAACGTGCGCTGGCCCTCTTCACCGGCCGCCACACGCTGGCCCTGCGCCGCCAGGCGCTGCGCAATCCATTGCGGCAAGGCATTACGCTCGACCGGGTCAACCTGCACCGTCACGCCGAAGCTCTCCAGCGCACCGAACCAGGCACCGCTCTTGGTCATCTTGTCCAGACGCGGCAACATGACCAGGGTCAGCGTGGAATCATTCCCCTGTGAGGCCTCCGCCAGCTGCTGCAGCGCCACACTGCCGTCCTTGCCGGGTTTGCCGGAGGGGATGCGGATCTCGACGATCTGACGCTCGGCAAACAGGCTCAAGCTGCCGCCTGCCGCCAGTACCTCGCTCCAGTCGAAATGGGCGCCAGCCACGGTGTGCGAGGTCCGCTCGGTATACCCTTGCGCGCGCGCCGCAGCGCGAATGGTGTCCGCCGCCTCCTGCACCAGCAGCGGCTCATCGCCATGCAGGGTGTACAGGCTCTTCAGCCCGCGCTGCAGCTGGGCTTCCAGTTGGTTGGCGGCGACTTGCATCAGTAACTCCGCTCAACGCCTCGCCCGAAATCCCCCAAGCGGGAAACGCCGTGGAACCGGCTTTGCCGGGCCACTGGCGTTGTCCCCCTCCGGGGGAAGGCGCGGCAGCGCCTCAGGGGGGCTTTCATAATTCCTTTACGGCCGCCAAACGCCGCATCAACTGGTGCACGATGTCGGTCTGCATGCTGCGATAGAGCAAGGCCTCTTCCGTTTCCTTGGCCAGCACCGCCGACTCGTTGAAACTGATGTCGCGCTGCTGCACCATTTCGGTATCGGGAATCAGTTCCTTGCCTTTGGGTGTGCGCAGGCGGAAGCGGAACGTCAGACGCAGCTGGAACTCGCGCACCTGGCCCGCCGCATTGGTACCGACCACGATTTTCTGCCGCAACTCCTGCAGCACATCCAGAATCACATCGGCTTTTTGCTGCTGCGTCGCATCGGTGATCAGTTCGACACTGCCCATGGCCGCCAGGTTGCGCTTGAGTTCGGTACCCAGCACCGAGGTGGGCGCAACGCCGGTATAGATCGACTTGAAGGCGAACGTGGGCGGCTGCCGCAACTGAAAGCCGCAACCCGCGAGCGGAGCGACCAGCCCCAGTGTCACCAGTCGCCCCACGGCGCGACCAAAATCACGGCGGCTTGAAACGGCAGCAGTTTTCATCTTCAAAGCACCACGTTGACCAGGCGTCCCGGCACCACGATGACACGCTTGATCGGCGCACCATCCGCCTGTTTCACCACCGGTTCGCTGGCAACGGCCAGCGCCTCGATCGCCTCCTTGCTGGCCCCGGCCGGCACCAGCACCGCGCCGCGGTGCTTGCCGTTGATCTGCAGCACGAGTTCGATCTCGTCCTGCTGCAGCGCGCTCTCGTCGGCCTGCGGCCAGGGTGCATCGAGCAGGTCGCCCAAGACACCAGCATAGCCAAGCTCGCCCCACAACTGATGCGTCAGGTGGGGGGTGGCCGGATAGATGCAGCGCAACAGGATGCCGAAGCCCTCATACAGGGCCATCGCGGCGCCCGCACCGTCCATGGCCTTGAAGTCTTCCAGCGCATTGAGCAGCTTCATGGCCCCGGAGACCACGGTGTTGTACTGCATGCGCTGGTAGTCGTAGTCGATCTGCTTGAGCACGGTATGGATTTCCAGCCGCAGGGCCTTGGCCTCCTTGCTGAATTCCACATCTTTCAGGCTCTTGGCCCCTGCCACACTGGCGTCAGCCGCTACTGAATCGATAGCAGACAGTTTGACACCGAAATTCCAGACGCGGCGCAGGAAGCGGTAGCTGCCTTCCACCGCCGCATCGTTCCACTCCAGCGTGGCCTCCGGCGGCGCGGTGAACATGGTGTACAGGCGCGCGGTGTCGGCACCGTACTTCTCGATCAACTCCTGCGGGTCGACACCGTTGTTCTTGGACTTGGACATGGTGCCCACGCCCTCGTAGTCGATGACCGTGCCCACGGGCAGATCGCCCACCGCGTTCTTGAGTTTGGCCCCGACAATCTTGCCGCCCTCATCGAGCACATGCTCGACGTCATGCGGCCAGAAGTACTCCTTGCCGCCCTTCTCGGTGCGACGCGAGTAGATGTGGTTGAGCACCATGCCCTGCGTCAAGAGCTTGGTGAAGGGCTCGTCGATCTTCACCAATCCCAGATCGCGCATGACCTTGGTCCAGAAGCGTGCGTACAACAGGTGCAGGATGGCATGCTCGATGCCACCGATGTACTGGTCCATCGGCATCCAGTAGTTCGCACCGTCCGCGACCATCTTGTCCGGGTTGGTCGGATCGCAATAGCGCATGAAGTACCAGGACGAATCCACAAAGGTGTCCATGGTGTCGGTTTCGCGCCGTGCCGGTTTGCCGCAGCAGGGGCAATCCACCTTGAGGAAACTTTCGCACTTGTTCAACGGATTACCGGAACCATCGGGCACGAGGTCCTGCGGCAGCACCACCGGCAAGTCTTTCTCGGGCACCGGCACCGGACCACACGCGTCGCAGTGAATGATCGGGATCGGCGTGCCCCAGTAGCGCTGGCGCGAAATACCCCAGTCGCGCAGGCGCCAGGTGGTCTTCTTCTCGCCCAGGTCGCGCGTCTGCAATGCATGGGCCACCGCATTGACGGCTTCCTGATAGCCCAGGCCGCTGAAGCTGTCGGAGTTGATCGTCACGCCATTCTGCTTGTCGGCGTACCACTCCTGCCACTGGTGGTAGTCGTACTCCTGACCCGCGACGTCAATCACCTGCCGGATCGGCAGGTCGTACTTCAGCGCAAAGGCGAAATCGCGCTCGTCGTGCGCCGGCACGCCCATGACGGCGCCGTCGCCGTAGCTCATCAGCACGTAGTTGCCGACCCAGACCTCGACCTGCTCGTCATTCAACGGGTGCTTGACGAACAGACCGGTGGCCATGCCCTCTTTTTCCCGCAACGCGAGTTCGGCCTCGGTCGTACCACCCTTTTGGCACTCTTCGATGAAGGCGGCGAGCTTCGGATTCGACTTGGCCGCGTGCTGGGCCAGCGGATGCTCCGGCGCCACGGCGCAAAAGGTCACGCCCATGATGGTGTCGGCACGGGTGGTGAAGACATACATCTTGCCGTCGCCGATGAGCTGGCCGTCTGCCCCCTGGATGTCGTGGGTGAAGGCAAAACGCACGCCCTCACTGCGGCCGATCCAGTTCTCCTGCATCAGGCGCACACGCTCGGGCCAGCCGTTGAGCGTGGCCTTCTCGTTGCCCATCTGCACGTGGTCCAGCAACTCCTGGGCGTAGTCGGTGATCTTCAGGTAGTAACCCGGAATCTCGCGCTTTTCCACCAGCGCACCGGTCCGCCAGCCGCGGCCGTCGATCACCTGCTCGTTGGCCAGCACCGTCTGGTCCACCGGGTCCCAGTTCACGACCTGGGTCTTGCGGTAGGCAATGCCCTTCTCCAGCATCTTGAGGAACAGCCACTGGTTCCACTTGTAGTAGGTCGGGTCGCAGGTGGCGACCTCGCGGCTCCAGTCGATGGCCAGGCCCATGGCCTGCATCTGACCCTTCATGTAGGCGATGTTCTCGTAGGTCCACTTGGCCGGTGGCACGCCGTTCTTCAGCGCGGCGTTCTCGGCCGGCAGGCCGAAGGCGTCCCACCCCATGGGCATCAGCACGTTGTAACCGTTCATGCGCAGGTAGCGCGTGAGCATGTCGTTGATGGTGTAGTTGCGCACATGGCCCATGTGCAGCTTGCCGCTCGGGTAGGGCAGCATGGAGCAGGCATAGAACTTCTTGCGGCCGGCGTCTTCCGTCACCCGGTAGGCGTCGCGCGCCACCCAGTGGCTGTGAGCCGCTTTCTCAACGTCGAGATGGTTGTATTTGTCTTGCATTTGGGAGTTCACTTGGGGCGACGCAGACGTCGCAACCGCCCCATTTTAGGGTTTGGCCACGAAGCCGATGCGGCTCAGCCCGGCTTTGTGGGCAGCGTCCAGCACCGCCACCACCCGGCCATACGGCACGGCTTCATCAGCACGCAACTGGACTTCGGCTTGCGCATTCTGTCGCGCGATGTCGGCCAGACGCAGCTGCAAGGCCTCCAGCGCCAGCGGCTGGTCCTGGAGATAGACCTGCCCGGCCTGGTCGAGCGCGACCGGAACCACCTGCGGCGCCTCCTGCGGCCGAGCCGTCTCGGCTTTTGGCAGGTCCAGGCGGAGCGAGCTGGCCAAGAGCGGTGCGGTCAGGATGAAGATCACCACCAGCACCAGCATGACGTCAATCAGCGGCGTCATGTTGATGTCGCTCATGGGCTGCGGCCCGGTAGTGCGTTCAAGGCGACCGAATGCCATGGGCTTGCTTCAGGCGGCCGACTGGCCCAGCAGCAATTCACGCAGATCCAGGGCAAAGCCCTCCAGATCGGCCTCGATCTGGCCCGTCAACCGGCCCAGCACGTTGTAGGCCAGCACCGCCGGAATGGCCACGGCCAGGCCGGCGGCCGTCATGATGAGCGCCTCGCCCACCGGGCCGGCAATACGTTCGATGGTGATCTGGCCGGCACTGGCCATGCCGGTCAGCGCATGGTAGATGCCCCAGACCGTGCCCAGCAGACCGACAAAAGGTGCCGTGGAACCCACGGTCGCCAGCAACACCTGACCAAACTGCAGGCGGCGCAGCACGCCATGCAGGGCATCACGCAACACGCGCGTGAGTTGTTGTGAACGCTCGCCGGCGGCGGCCAGCGTGCCGACCGATTGCACCTGCGTGGCCTCGATCAGCGGCAGCAACAGGGCTTCACGGTCGAAAGCACCGACTTTCAGTCGCGCCTCATCCATCGAACCCGCCTGCCAGAACGCCGCAGTGGCCCGCGCCAGATCGCGGCCTGTGCGCCGCAGCAGCCAGCCTTTCCAGACGATCACCACCCAACTGGCGACCGACATGGCCAGCAGCAGCACGGCCACCAAGCGGGTGATGGCGTCGCCTTGCAGAAAGAGCTGCGGGAAACTCATTTGAGACCCAACACGTCGAACATGTCATACAAGCCGGTCTTGCGGCCGGCCAGGAAGCGCACGGCACGCAGACTGCCCTGGGCATAGGTGACGCGGCTGGACGATTTGTGCGTGATCTCGATGCGCTCGCCGATGCCGGCAAACAGCACGGTGTGGTCGCCCACGATGTCGCCGCCGCGGATGGTGGCAAAGCCGATGGAAGACGGGTCGCGTTCGCCGGTCACACCTTCACGCGCATAGACGGCGCAGTCCTTCAGGTCGCGCCCCAGCGCGCCGGCGATCACCTCGCCCATCTTGAGCGCGGTGCCGGAGGGCGCATCGACCTTGTGGCGGTGGTGCGCTTCGATCACCTCGATGTCGTAGCCGGTGGACAGGGCCTTGGCCGCCATCTCCAGCAATTTCAGCGTGACGTTCACGCCCACGCTCATGTTGGGCGACAGCATGATGGCAATGTCCTGCGACGCCGCCGTGATCTCGGCCTTCTGCGCCTCGCTGAAACCGGTGGTACCGATCACCATGTTCACGCCCAGCTCGCGGCAGACCTTGAGATGCGCCATCGTGCCTTCCGGCCGGGTGAAATCGATCAGGGTCCGGGCGTTCTGCAGTCCGGTCTTGAGGTCGGCCGTGATGGCCACGTCGCTGGCATGGCCGAGAAAAGCGGTGGCATCGTTGCCGATGGCCGGGCTGGCAGCCACATCCAGGGCGCCGGCCAGCACGCAGTCGTCAGCCGCTTGCACAGCCTCGATCAGCATGCGTCCCATCCGTCCGGAGGCTCCGGCGATGGCAATCTTGTGAGGGTTCTGGACAGTCATGATGGCAATGGATGGGCTTTAACGGGCTGCCGGCTCCAGCGGCGGGTAGCTGGCCGGCAGGGGAGGCAGGGGCTTGGGCTGCTCGGCCGCCTTGACCGGTGCCGGAAACTTCTGCAGGCTCTCGGGCGTGGCCTCGAGCACCGGCACCTTGGCCGGGGCGCGATTGCCCTCCAGCGAGGCCGCGAACTCGGCTTCGGACGGCAAGGCATCATCCGCCTCGAAACGCTCCAACAGGTCGCCCTTGAAGAACACGGTGACTCGGCGCGACAGGGGTTCTGAACCCTGATGACGGAAAGTGAACACATAGTCCCAGCGGTCAGCGTGGAACACGCTGGCCAGCAACGGCGTCCCCAGGATATCGCGCACCTGGATGCGGCTCATGCCGGGGCGCAGCACCGCCACCTGCTCGCGCGTCACCACGTTGCCCTGCACCACGCTGACACGGTAGGGTTTGAGGGCTTCTGTCAGGCGGTTGCCCGTGCCGTTCGTGCTGCTGCAAGCAGTCAACACGGCACAAGCAACGCCAATGGCTAAAACCAGCCCCAGACGAGGGACGTCGCGGTAAAAATCGGACATGAGTCGAGGTGTAGCGATATGATCGGCCCATTGTAGCGGTTGAGCCTGTCGCCGCAGCCCCACTGTCCGCGCAAGAAAGACCTCAGATGAACAGCATTGAAGAACTCAAAAGCACCGGTCTCAAAGCCACCGTGCCCCGACTCAAGGTGTTGGAAATCTTCCAGAAGGGTGCCCAGCGCCACATGACGGCCGAGGACGTGTTCCGCGTCCTGCTGCAGGACCGCTCCGACGTGGGCTTGGCCACGGTGTACCGGGTGCTGACGCAATTCGAGCAGGCCGGCATCCTGACGCGCAGCAACTTCGAGGGCGGCAAGGCCGTCTACGAACTCAATGAAGGGCAGCACCACGACCATCTGGTCTGCCTGGACTGCGGCAAGGTGGAAGAGTTCTTCGATGCCGAGATCGAGAGCCGGCAAAACGCCGTGGCCAAGACCAAAGGCTTTGCCATTGCGGACCACGCACTGAGCCTGTACGCCCACTGCACCAAGGACGCCTGCCCGAACCGGACGACCTCCAACCGCGGCATCCCCAACCCGAACTGAAAACGAATAACAGGCCGGAAACCCGGGCTCAGCCGGGTTCGCCCATGGCCTTGCGGTGGCGCTCGACAAACTCCTGGTAGGTGTCGATGCCACGCAACTGCAGAATGGTGTTGCGCACGGCGGCCTCCACCAGAACGGCCAAGTTGCGGCCGGCCACCACCTGGATCACCGCCTTGCGCACCGGAATGCCCAGCACGTCCTGTGTCAGCGGCTCATATGGAATGCGCTCGTAATCGCGCTCCATCGTCTCGCGCCGCACCAGATGCACGATCAGCTTGAGGCGGATCTTGCGCCGCACCGCGGTCTCGCCAAAAATGGCCTTGATGTCGAGCAGGCCGATGCCGCGCACTTCCAGCAGGTTTTGCAGCAGATCCGGGCAGCGCCCTTCGATCGTGGATTCGTTGATGCGAAACAGGTCAACCGCATCGTCGGCCACCAAGCCGTTGCCGCGCGAAATCAGTTCCAGGCCCAGCTCGCTCTTGCCCAGCCCCGATTCACCCGTGATCAGAACGCCCAGTCCCAGGATGTCCATCAGCACGCCGTGGATCGAGGTCCGCTCGGCGAAGTGCTTGGACAAATAGCTGCGCAACAGGTCGTTCACGTAGGCCGACGAGGCCGCCGTAGCAAACAAGGGGATCTCCGCCTGCTCGCACATGGCCAACAAGGCCGGCGGTGGCGTCTGGCCATCGGCCAGCACCAAGGCCGGCGGCTCCAGCGTCACGATGCGCGCGATCCGGCGCGCGCAGTCATCCTTGGTGGCGTTGGTGAGGTAGGCCACCTCGCGCTCGCCCAGAACCTGCACGCGGTAAGGATGGATGTAATTGAGATAACCCACCAGGTCGGCACCCGAGCGGGCGGCGCGCACGGCAACCTCGTCAAAACGGCGTTCGGAGGCGCCGAGGCCGGCAACCCACTCCCACTTCAGCCGGCTGCGAAACTCCTCAAACAGAACTTCGGCGCTGACAACGGTGGGCCTCACGTGAACGATTCCGGCTCAGGACGTCAGTTGGGCTGACTGCCAGGCGGCAATCAGGTCGTGCAATGCTTCGGCGCTGTCGCTGGCAACGAGCTGGGTCCGCAAGGGGGCATCACTGAGCAACTCGGCAATTTCAGACAGGATCTCAAGGTGCTTTTGCGTTGCCGCTTCCGGCACCAGCAGAAAGATCAACAAACTGACCGGCAACTCATCCGGCGCATCGAAGCCGATAGGCTGGGCCAGTTGCATGACGGCGGCCATCGGCGCCTTCAGGCCCTTGATACGACCATGCGGAATCGCCACACCATGACCCAGACCCGTTGAACCCAGTCGTTCGCGCGCAAACAGGCTGTCCGTCACCAGGGCGCGGCTGAGGCCATGCAAGTTCTCGAACAGCAGCCCTACTTCTTCGAAGGCTCTTTTCTTGCTGGTGGCGTCGACATGCACCAGCACTTGCGAAACGGGCAGGATGGACGAAAGACGATTCATGATGGTTGGGAGGCCAGATTATGCACACAAAAAAGCCGCGGGGGTAAGCCGCGGCTCGGGGCTTGCATGCCAGCCCAGACTACATCATGCGCTTGCTGGCCTCATGGTGGTGGTCTTGCAAACGGTCCTTGTGTCGCACCACCTGGCGATCGAGCTTGTCGACCAGCTCGTCCACCGCTGCGTACAGGTCCTCATGGGCACTTTCCGCAAATAGGTCATTGCCTTTCACATGGATATTGCATTCGGCGCGCTGCCGTCTTTCCTTCTCCTTTTGCTTTTCAACCGTCAACAGCACCTTGACATCGACAACCTGGTCAAAGTGCCGGGTAATTCGATCAAGCTTGGTCGTGACATAACTGCGCAGGGCAGGGGTGACTTCGAGGTGATGACCGCTGATCGTCAAGTTCATGAGTAGCCTCCTGTTGCTCTCGGGATTGAACAGTTGTCTGCAGCGCCAAGCCCGTCAACGACATCGGGCTTGCACGCTGCAGACAGTTTCACTATGCGCCGGGGTGACGGGAAAAGCAATCCCCTTTGATTGAGGAAAAGCAAGGTTTTTCCCTCTCCAGACACGTGTATTTCCCCTATGTCGCCGAAGGACTTGCCAGCCCCCATGAGATGCCGTCACAATGCGTGAGTTCGGTGCTCAGCCGACCGCTCCCAAGCGCCCCTTTTTCGCGCGCACCTCACACCCCTTTTCCCCGCCACCCACCCGCCTGCGCCGGACTGTTGCGCGCGTCTGACGTGGTCGCCGCGTTTTCACCCAGGCAACGCACTCCCAGTGCGATAATCCGGCCATCGAAATTTCGGAGAACGCTCCTTGGAAACCTGCCCTAGTCGGTAGCTTTCAACTCCCTCATCCGCATCAGGGGTTGAAAGCGAAACCCCGAATCCCCGTCAGATGCAACACAACCGAGGGAGTGAGCCATGCTCAATATCTTTACGCTTGCCAATGGCCGGCTCTTCCAGGAAGAGATCGAGTCCTTGGAAGAGCTCTCCAGATTCCAGCCGATCTGGGTTGACCTGGAGTCGCCCACCGTCGAAGAAAAACGCTGGGTCAAACAGTACTACGGCCTGTCCATTCCGGAAGACGCGATGGACGAGGACATCGAGGAATCCGCCCGCTTCTATGAAGAAGACAACGGCGAGCTGCACATTCGCAGCGACTTCCTGGTAGCCGACGAGGACGAGCCACGCACGGTGCGCGTGGCCTTCATTCTGAACCAGCACAACATCGAACTCAAGAGCCGCGGCGTGCTGTTCTCCATCCACGACGAGGACGTGCCGGTGTTCCGCCTGCTGCGCATGCGTGCGCGCCGCGCTCCGGGCCTGATCGAGGACGCCAAGGAAGTGCTGCTCAAGCTGTTCGACGCCGATGCCGAGTACTCGGCCGACACGCTGGAAGGCATCTACGACCAGTTGGAGAAAGCCGGCCGGCAAGTGCTGTCGGGCGACGTGACCGACGCCCTGGCCGGCGAGGTGCTGGGCGCGATCGCACGGCAGGAAGACCTGAACGGGCGCATCCGCCGCAACGTCATGGACACGCGCCGCGCCGTCAGCTTCATGATGCGCAGCAAGATGCTCAACGGCGAGCAGTTCGAGGAAGCGCGCCAGATCCTGCGCGACATCGACTCGCTCGACTCGCACACCGCCTTCCTGTTCGACAAGATCAACTTCCTGATGGACGCCACGGTCGGCTTCATCAACATCAACCAGAACAAGATCATCAAGATCTTCTCGGTGGCCAGTGTGGCGCTGCTGCCACCGACGCTGATTGCCAGCCTCTACGGCATGAACTTCCAGTACATGCCCGAGCTGTCACAGAAATGGGGCTACCCCTATGCGCTGGCGCTGATGGTGGCCAGTGCACTGGTGCCGATGTGGTACTTCCGCAAGCGTGGCTGGTTGAAGTAGCTCACCCCCGTTGACAGCTCACTGCGTGTAGCTGTCCTCCCCCCTTCCAGGGGGCAACGCCAGTGGACCGGCGGAGCCGGATCCACGGCGTTTTCCGGTTAAGACACTTCTGTGCTGCCGGTCGCTTAACGCGTGGGTAATGTGCGCACGAACTCGTCAATGATGGCCAGGGCGTAGCGGCTGGCCACTTCGGTGACGAATTTCGGGAAGTCGACGTGCGCGCTATCGTCGGCGCGGTCGGAGATGGTGCGCACGGCGGCAAAGGGGATGCCGTAATCGTGGCAGACCTGCGCCACCGCGGCGCCTTCCATCTCCACCGCCAGTGGCGCATGACCGGCATCCGACAGGTCGGCATGCAGCCGACGGGCCTCCTCGGCGGCCGAGACGAAACGGTCACCGCTGGCGATCAGGCCGTGGTGTACTGCCTGATCCTGAAGACCAGATTCGGCCTTGAGCCTCGCCAAACCAGCGCGAGATGCTCCCAAAAGATGAGCAGACAGCGCGGCATCGCAAGCAAAGCGCTCACGGCCGTAAAGCGGGATCTGATAGCGCGGAAAGATCGGCGAGGCATCCATGTCGTGTTGCACAAAGTCAGTGGCGACCACCACGTCCCCTACCCGCACGCCATGGCCGACACCGCCAGCCACGCCGGTGAACACCAGACGCTGAACGCCAAAGGCTTCAATCAGCGTCGTGGCCGTGGTCGCAGCGGCGACCTTGCCGATGCGCGACAGTGCCAGCACCACCGGCTGGCCATGCAGTTCACCCTGCCAGAACTCGCGCCCGGCGCGTGTGACGCTCCGGGGCTGATGCAGCAGGTCCAGCAAGCCCTGCTGCTCCTCGGCCAAGGCGCTGAGAATGGCAATGGTCATGGACTAGATGATGTGACTGTGACTATGGCTGCGGCACGTCACTTTGCAACGCACAGTCAGCAAAATCAGCCCCCGTCGCAAGCAGCGCCCCTGCGGGTCACTGCTTGTCCCGCAGTTCGCGGCGCAGGATCTTGCCCACCGGGGTTTTCGGCAGCTCGGTGCGGAACTCGATGACCTTGGGCTGTTTGTAACCCGTCAGGTTCTCGCGGCACCAGGCGCGCACCGTCGCCTCATCCAGCGCCGGGTCCTTGCGCACGATCACCAGCTTGACCACCTCGCCCGATTGCGCATCGGGCACGCCGACGCAGGCGCACTCCAGCACGCCGTCCAGGCGCGCCACCACGTCTTCGACCTCGTTCGGATAGACATTGAAGCCGCTGACCAGGATCATGTCCTTCTTGCGGTCGACGATGCGAACGAACCCCTTCTCGTCCATGATGCCGACGTCACCGGACTTGAACCAGCCGTCGGCCGTCATGACCTTGGCCGTTTCGTCCGGGCGCTGCCAGTAGCCCGCCATCACCTGCGGGCCCTTGATGGCGATCTCACCCGCTTGGCCCAGCGGCACGTCACGCCCGTCGTCGTCGATGATCTTCATCCAGGTGCTGGGCAAGGGCACGCCGATGGTGCCGGTAAAGCCGGTGGATGTGACCGGGTTGCAGCTGGCTGAGGGGCTGGTCTCGGACAAGCCGTAACCTTCGCAGATCGGGCAGCCGGTCTTCTCGAACCACTTCTGCGCCACCGCGCCCTGCACGGCCATGCCGCCGCCGACCGACACCTTGAGGTGGCTCCAGTCCACCTTGTTGAAATCCGGGTGGTTGGCCAGGCCGTTGAACAGGGTGTTGACCGCCGGGAAGCTGTGGAACACGTGCTTAGACAGCTCCTTCAGCACCGCCGGTAGATCGCGCGGGTTGGGAATGAGGATCAGCTTGCCGCCGGTGCGCATGGACAGCATCATGCCGACCGTGAAAGCGAAGATGTGGTACAGCGGCAGGGCACAGACGGTGGTGGCCTGCTCGTTGGCCGGCACCTTCTTCATGACCGGCGCATTCCAGGCTTCGGACTGCAGCACATTGGCAATCACGTTGCGGTGCAACAGCACAGCACCCTTGGAGACACCGGTGGTGCCGCCGGTGTACTGCAGCACCGCCACGTCGTCCGGCTGGATATTGGGCTGACGCAAGGTGCCGCGCGCACCCTGTGCCAGCGCGTCGTTGAAACGCACGGCACCGGGCAGGCTGTAGTCGGGCACCATCTTCTTGACCTTGCGCACCACGTAGTTGACCAGCGCCCCCTTGAGCGTGCCGAGGCGGTCGCCCATGGCGCACAGCACCACATGCTGCACCGGTGTGGCGGCCAGGCACTTCTGCAGCGTGCTGGCGAAGTTCTCGATGATGACGATGGCTTTCGAGCCGGAGTCCTTGAGCTGGTGTTCCAGTTCACGTGCGGTGTACAGCGGATTGACATTGACCACCACCAGGCCGGCACGCAGAATGGCCGCCACGACAATCGGGTACTGCGGCACGTTGGGCATCATGATCGCCACGCGATCGCCCTTGACCAGCCCCAGGCCCTGCAGGTAGGCAGCAAAGGCGCGGCTCAGCGCATCGGTCTCGCCATAGGTCTGCTCCTTGCCCATGAAGCTGTAGGCCGGGCGGGCACCGTAATGGCGGAAGCTTTCTTCCATCAGCGCCACCAGCGAGGCATAGGGCGAAGGCGGAAGGTCGGCCGGGACGCCTTCAGGGTAGCTCGTCAACCAGATGCGGTCGGTCATCACCATGTCTCCTGTCTTGATTTGAATTTCTCGGGACGAAAAAAAACCGTGCCGGGTATTTCGGCACGGTCGTGCTTTTTTCCCTGTGGCGGGATTATGCCTGTTCAGCTCTTGAGAACGGTCAAGACTTCGTCCAGCATCTTCTTGGCATCGCCGAACAACATGCGGTTGTTCTCCTTGTAGAACAGCGGGTTGTCCACGCCGGCATAACCCGAGGCCATGGAACGCTTCATGACGATGGAGGTCTTGGCCTTCCACACCTCCAGCACCGGCATGCCGGCGATCGGGCTGGCCGGGTCTTCCATGGCGCTGGGGTTCACGATGTCGTTGGCGCCGATGACCATGGCCACGTCGGTGTCCGGGAAGTCGTCGTTGATTTCGTCCATCTCCATCACGATGTCATACGGCACCTTGGCCTCGGCCAGCAGCACGTTCATGTGGCCCGGCATGCGGCCGGCCACCGGGTGGATGCCGAAGCGCACGTTCACACCCTTGTCGCGCAGGGTCTTGGTGATCTCGTACACCGTGTGCTGGGCCTGCGCCACCGCCATGCCATAACCCGGCACGATGATCACGCTCTTGGCTTCGCGCAGCAGCTCAGCGGTTTCCACCGCGCTCACCGCCACCACCTCGCCTTGCGGCTGGGCGGCCTCACCCGATGCAGCCGACTTGGACGGGGCGCCCGAACCGAAGCCACCGGCAATCACACTGATGAAGTTGCGGTTCATCGCGCTGCACATGATGTAGGACAGGATGGCGCCGGAGGAGCCCACCAGCGCACCGGTCACGATCAGCAGGTCGTTCGACAGCATGAAGCCGGTGGCCGCGGCGGCCCAGCCGGAATAGCTGTTGAGCATGGACACCACCACCGGCATGTCGGCGCCGCCAATGGCCATCACCATGTGGATGCCGAACAGCAGCGAGATGACCGTCATCACGATCAGCGGCGTCATGCCTTCGGCCACGGTGGGGGCGTGGATGAACTCGCGCCCGAACCAGATCACCACCAGCAGGCCGGCCAGGTTCAGCCAGTGGCGGCCCGGCAGCAGCAGCGGCTTGCCGCCGATCTTGCCATTGAGCTTGCCAAAGGCCACCAGCGAGCCGGAGAAGGTGACCGCGCCGATCAGGATGCCGATGTAGATCTCGACTTCGTGGATCAGTTTTTCAGCGCCGGTGAGTTGCACCGAGGTGTCGACGTAGCTGGCAAAACCGACCAGGCAGGCCGCCAGGCCCACCAGGCTGTGCATCAACGCGACCAGCTCGGGCATCTGCGTCATCTTCACCACTTTCGCGGCATACAGACCGACGCTGCCACCCACCAGCAGCGCACCGATGATCCACGGGATGCCGGCCGGGCTGACGCGCGGGCCGAACACCGTGGCCAGCACAGCCAGCGCCATGCCGACCATGCCGAACAGGTTGCCGCGGCGCGAAGTTTCGGGGTTGGACAGGCCGCCCAGGCTCAGGATGAACAGGATGGCGGCACCCAGGTAGGCCACCGTCGCAAGACTTTGGGACATGATCGTCTTCCTTCTCTTTTTTCTTATTTGCGGAACATGGCGAGCATGCGACGGGTGACGGAGAAGCCACCGAACATGTTGACCGCCGTCAGCACGATGCCGGCAAACGCCAGCCAGCGGATCAGCTCGTCAGGGCGTCCGCCCATGCCGGCTTCTGGCGGCGCGATCTGGATCAGCGCGCCGATGGCAATGATGCTGGAGATGGCATTGGTCACGCTCATCAGCGGCGTGTGCAGCGCGGGCGTGACGTTCCACACCACCATGTAGCCGATGAAGCAGGCCAGCACGAACACCGTGAAGTGCCCGAGGAAGGCCACCGGCGCATAGGCACCGATGAACCAGAAGGCCAGCGCGGCCACAGCGAAGAGAATGGCCAGCGTCTTGGCCGGCAGCGGCCCGCTGCTGCCATGGCCGTGGCCGGACTTCTTCTGAGCCACCGGTGCGGCAGCCGGCTTCGGCGCCGGCACGGCGGCCGGTTTCAGCGGCGGGGCCGGCCAGGTGATGTTGCCTTCCTTGATGACGGTCAGGCCGCGGATGGCGTCGTCTTCCATGTTGACGTTGGCGACGCCGTCCTTGGCCTTGCACAGCTCCTCGGTCAGGCGCAGCAGGTTGGTGGCGTACAGAGTCGACGATTGCTTGGCCAGGCGCGAAGCCAGGTCGGTGTAGCCGACGATGGTCACGCCGTGCTTGACCACCGCCTGGCCCGGCTCGGTCAGCTCGCAGTTGCCGCCCTGCTCGGCCGCCATGTCGACGATCACGCTGCCCGGCTTCATGGAACGCACCATCTCGGCGGTAATGAGCTTGGGCGCCGGCTTGCCCGGGATCAGCGCGGTGGTGATGATGATGTCGACTTCCTTGGCCTGCTGCGCATACATCGCGCGCTGCGCGGCCTGGAAGCCTTCGCTCATGACCTTGGCATAACCGCCGCCGCCCGAGCCTTCTTCCTCGTAGTCGACCTTGACGAACTCACCGCCCAGGGATTTGACCTGGTCGGCCACTTCGGGGCGGGTGTCATTGGCGCGCACGATGGCGCCCAAACCGGCAGCGGTCCCGATGGCGGCCAGACCGGCCACGCCGGCACCGGCGATGAAGACCTTGGCTGGCGGCACCTTGCCCGCGGCCGTGATCTGGCCATTGAAGAAGCGGCCGAAGGCGTTGGCTGCCTCGATGACAGCGCGGTAGCCGCTGACGCCGGCCATGGAGGTCAGTGCATCCATCTTCTGCGCGCGGGAGAGCGTGCGCGGCAGCGCGTCGATGGCCAGCACCGTCGCCTTCCTGGCGGCCAGCTGCTGCATCAGCTCCGGGTTCTGCGCCGGCCAGATGAAGCCAATCAGGGCGCCGCCCTCGCGCATCAGCGCCACTTCGTCCGTGCTGGGTGCGCGCACCTTGAACACGATGTCCGAGGTGGCCCACAGCGCCGCTGCGCCGGTAACGATCTCTGCACCTGCCGCGCGATAGGCGTCGTCGCTGAAATTGGCGGCATCGCCGGCGCCGGATTCGACGGCGACCTGGAAGCCGAGCTTGATGAGTTTTTCGACTGCGTCGGGCACCGTCGCCACGCGCTTTTCACCCGGGAAGATCTCCCGCGGCACACCAATGCGTTGCGCCGGTTGAGCTGTGCCAGCTTGCATTCATCGTCTCCTGAATTTGATTTTCATGATGCTCACGCGGGCCTCGCCCGACAGGGCGGCCCGCACGCGACAACAAGCTTACCTGAGAATTACGAGGCTCCCAGGCATAAGCTCTATAACTATTTCGGCGGCAATCCATAATCTTCATCTATGAATACGCGTTGGAAACCCAGTGTCACCGTCGCTGCCATCATCGAACGCGATGGCAGCTTTCTGCTGGTGGAAGAAGAAACCCCCGAAGGCCTGATGTTCAACAACCCGGCCGGCCATCTGGACCCGGGCGAATCACCCGTCGAGGGTTGCGTGCGCGAAGCGCTGGAAGAAACCACCCACCGCTTCACGCCCAGCCACCTGCTGGGCATCTACATGTCGCGTCTGCAGCGCCAGCGCCCCGGCGAGGCGATGGAGGACATCACCTACCTGCGCTTTGCCTTCACGGGGCAACTGGGTGAGGTGGTGGCAGGTCGCGTGCTGGACACCGGCATCGTGCGCACGGTGTGGATGACGCCGGATGAGATCCGCGCCAGCACCGCACGCCACCGCAGCCCGCTGGTGCTGCGCTGCATGGAAGACCACCTGCGCGGCCAACGCCACCCGCTGGACCTGGTCTACACCGACACCTCGGTGCAGTTGCTACAAAAATAGAAGCTACAGGCGCTTATCCGATAGGGACAATCGGCCTATTTGACACCTAAAACCGGCTCCAGTCCGGTGCTGCGCACGAGGGGCGCTGCCGCCGGCGACGCCAGGTAGCGCACCAGATGCCGGGCCGCCTCGGGGGCCTTGGCTTCGGTGCCGATGCCAGCCGAGAAGAAGATGGTCTGCTGCACCTCGTCTGGCAGCGGGCCGACGTAATCCAGCTCGGTGAAAGGCAGCAATTCGCTGACCTGCTGGAAGCCGAGCTCAGCGTCACCGCGTGCCACCACGGCACCCACGCGCTCGCTGTAGATCTTCTTCGCCTTGTCCTTGAGCTGTTCGGCCACACCCAGGCGCGGAAACAGTTCGGTCGACAGGTAGGTGCCGCTGGCGCTGGCCGAATAGGCAATCGACTTGGCATTGAGCAGGGTCTGGCGCAGGGCGTCCACCGTGCGGATGTCCGGCTTGAGCGTGCCCTTGCGCACCGACAGGCCGATGATGGAGCGCCCAAGGTCGACACGGCTGCCCGGTACCACATGGCCCCGCTTCACCAGCGCCTCCAGTCCGGCATCGGACAGGATCAGGATGTCGAACTTCTCGCCACGCGCCAGCCGGCTGGGGATGGAGTCCGGCGCGTTGCCAATGGAGGCGCCGTAGGACGAGATCACCTTGTGCCCACTGGCTTGCTCGTACAGCGGCACCAGTTGCTTGTAGGCCGCGGTGAAACCACCCGAGCTGATGACGCGGATCTCGTCGGCCAGCACCTGGCCGGTCAAGGCCAGCAGGCCAATCAGAAGCAGCAAGGCGTGGCGCACACAAGACGAAACGGCTGTCATGGCATGTCTCCCGGCATTCATCATGGTTTTATGGGACCGAGGCTCAATCATCCCCGAGTTGGAGTTGGCTCGGCAACCGTTTTTCGAGCGACCACTTGAAGAGCGCGGCGCTGCGGAAAATGCCGTGCGCGAACTTGCCATAGGGCAAGGTCAGGAACAGCGCCATCACCACCCCCAGGTGCAGTGCCAGCAGGGCCGGCATGACCGCCGTGCCGCGCGCACCCCACAGCCCCAGGCCGGTGAGGCTGGTGAAGAACAGCAGGGCCATGAAGCCACGGTCCATCGGCTTTTGCGCCGCGTCGCCGTGCTGCGGATGGCGGCGCAGGTTCAGGCGGAACAGGCCGGCCGTGCCCACCAGCAGGCTCACACCGCCCGCGGCACCCAGCAGCTTGGGCAGGCTGGGCAGGTCATACGGCGCGGCCCAACCCAACAGGTAGTGGTAGAGCGTGGCCACGCTGGTAGCGGCAAAACACAGCAGGAAACCGTAGAAGGTGGCATGGTGGAAACGGCGGCGCCATAAGGTCCAGGCATCGTCCTCGTTGTTGCAGCCTTCGCCGTGGCCGCCGTCGAGGTACTTCAGGCGCAACGCGTCCGTGGCGGCTTCGGCCGCCGCCGCGCCTTGAATCGCCCCCAGCGCCGGCGCCTCGTAATCACGGCCCGGCGTCACCTCGCGCCAGAAGCGGCGCACACCGAGGGCCAGCGCCAGCACGGAGAACAGGAACACCGGCGCGAACAGGCCCACCAGCAGGTTGTGCGGGAAGATGGCATAAAAATCGGCCGAAGCCGGCACACGCCACAGCGTGTCCTTGAGCCAGAGCGTGAGCATCATGAAGAAGGCCAGCGCACCAGCCGTGGCTAGCGCCACCGTGAGGCCGTTGCGCTGGTACAGCCGGCCCAGCGAGGGTGGCCAGGCAAAGTCCGTGTAAGTGCTCAGGCGCACGCGGGCCATGGCCTGCGGCACGTTGACGGCGAACTCGTGCGGCGGTGCGTACTGGCAGGCATGCAGGCAGGCACCGCAGTTGTGGCACAGATTGGCCAGGTAGTGAATATCCGCCTGGCCAAATTCGAGCCGGCGCGTCATGGCCGGGAACACGGCACAGAAACCTTCGCAATAACGGCAGGCATTGCAGATCTGCAGCTGGCGTGCCACTTCGGCCTCGGCCGTGCCGGGCACGACTTCACCATTGGCCAAGGCGCGGGCTTCGCGGGTCAGGTTCTCAAGCTGCTGCACGTTTCTTCTCCTTGCCCCACACCGAATTTGCTCCTGATTTCATAGCGGCTTGCGCAGCCTGGGTGCCGGCGATGCGCCCAAAAGCCGTACCAATCGACATGCCAACACCGGCCGTGTAGCCCTTGCCCAGTACATTGCCGGCCATCATCTCGCCGGCCACGAACAGGTTGTCGCTCGGCACACCGCCGAAATGCACCGCCGCCTGGTCGTTGACCTTCAGCCCCAGGTAGGTGAAGGTGATGCCGGGGCGCAGCGCGTAACCGTAGAAGGGCGCGGTGTCGATCGGCCGCGCCCAGTGCGTCTTGGCTGGCGCCACACCTTCGGTGTGGCAATCGTCCAGCGCTGTGTGGTCGAAGGTGCCGACGCGGCAAGCGGCGTTGTAGTCGTTCAACGTACGCATGAAGGTGTCGACATCGAGGCCCAGCTTGTGCGCCAGTTCGGGTAGGCTGTCGGCCTGCACGCCCGGGAACACCGGCGGCATGAAGCGGCCGATGGCCTTGCTGTCGATGATGGAGTAGCCGATCTGGCTTGGCTGCTGTGCCACCAGCCGGCCCCAGATCGCGTAACGCTTCGGCCAGAAGTCCTCGCCCTCGTCGTAAAAGCGCTGGGCGTTTTTGTTCACCACCACACCGAGCGAAACGCAATCGATGCGGGTGCAGATGCCGCCGTCATACAGCGGCGCGCGCGCATCGATCGCCACGCAGTGCGATTGCGAGGGGTCGCCGATCATGTCGGCGCCCTGTTCTTCCATGTGCTTGATCAGCACACCCTGGTTGAAGCGCGTGCCGCGAATCAAGAAGTTGTCGGCCGGCCACTCGCCGTCGGCGTTCTGGCCCCAGGCCTCGCGCAGCCATGCGCGGTTGGACTCGAAGCCGCCGGCGGCCAGCACGCAGGCCTTGGCCTCGATGCGCTCGCCACCCACATGGGCGGCAACAAAATGGCCCTCCTGAATCTCCAGACGATCCACCGGGGCGTTGTAGCGAATCTGCACGCCCAGGTTCTCGGCACTGCGGTAGTAGGCATTAACCAGCGCCTTGCCGCCGCCCATGAAAAAGGCGTTGGTGCGCGCCACATGCAGCGCACCCGACAGCGGCGGCTGGAAGCGTACGCCGTGCTGGCGCATCCAGTCGCGGCAGGTGCTGGAAGCGCGGATGGTCAGGCGCGCCAGATGCTCGTTGGTGATGCCGCCGGTGACCTTGAGCAGGTCCTGCCAGTACTCTTCTTCCGGGTAGGCGTCGACCAGCACGTCCTGCGGCGCATCGTGCATGCAGCGCAGGTTGCGCGTGTGCGCGGAATTGCCGCCACGCCACTCACGCGGCGCCGCTTCCAGCAGCAGCACGGAAGCCCCCGCTTCGCGCGCCATCAAGGCGGCACACAGCGCTGCATTGCCGCCGCCGATGACAAGCACATCAATCATTGCGAAAAACCTCCATCAGCGGCCTAGCTGCGAGCCGATGCCGGAAACATGTAGTCAAGGATGCCCGACTGTAATGACGTCACCCCTCGCACGCCAGGTGCGTGACCGCATGGGGCCATCATTTTTTGTGATGGCTGGAGGTCTGGCGAGAGGCCCTAGCCGTCCACCAGTGCCGCTCCGACCCAACGCCCCGAGCGCACCAGCTCACGCGCACAGTCGGCCAGCACCACGCGGGTGGCCAGCCCTGCTGGCGACAGTTCGTCATCTGACAAGCTGCACAGCGCATTGACGCGCCGCGCCTGCGGGTCGGTCACCTCGGCCAGATGGAAACGCTGCTGTGCATCAGCAAAGCGGCCCACGGCAGCCCAAGGCTGCAGGGTAGCGCCAAGGCCAGCATCGACGGCGTCCATCAGCATCGGCAACGAGTCGATTTCCGCCACCACATGGGGCTGCAAGCGTGCCCGGGCAAACACCGTGTCGAGCGTGCTGCGCAGGCCGTGCGTGCCGGTGGGCAGGATCAGCGGCACACCCTTGAGCTGGGCCATGCGGACCTTGGCCGGCGTCTTGGCGCCCAGCCCCGAGCGCGAACGGATGTAGAACAGCTTTTCCTCCAGCAAGGGCATGACGCTCCAGCGGCGTGCGGCATGGGTATCGAACAGCACCGCCAGATCGAGCTGGCGCGCATTGAGCATGCTGGTGATATGACCGGACAGGCTTTCCACCATGTGCAGGCGCACATCGGGGTAACGTTCGCGCATGGCGCGCATCAGCGGCACACCCAGCACCGAAGCGGTGGTGGGCGCCAGCCCAACGCTGACCGTGCCCGACAGGCGCGCCTGCTGTGCGGCACGGGCCGCCTGCTCGGCATGGCGCAGGGTGAGCTGGGCCTCGCGAAAAAAGGCCAGACCGGCTTCGGTCGGCACCACGCCCTTGCTGGTGCGCTGCAGCAGCCGGGTGGCCAGCTCGCCCTCCAGCCGGCTGATCTGCTGGCTCAGGGCCGACTGCACCATGTCGAGTTCCAGCGCGGCGCGGCTCATGCTGCCGAGCTCGACCACGCGCACGAAATAGCGAATCTGCCTGAGTTCCATAAAAGCCCGTCACCAGCCCTTTCTTGTCATGGCTGGGATAATCGCACACCTATGAGCAAGTCAAGCAAGCAACGGGTGGTGGTGGGGTTGAGCGGGGGCGTGGACTCCGCGGTCAGTGCGTACCTGCTCAAGCAGCAGGGTTATGAGGTCATCGGCATCTTCATGAAGAACTGGGAAGATGACGACGACAGCGAGTACTGCTCCTCCAACATCGACTTCGTCGACGCCGCCAGCGTGGCCGACGTGATCGGCATCGAGATCGAACACGTCAACTTTGCCGCCGAGTACAAGGACCGCGTGTTTTCCGAATTTGTGCGTGAGTACCAGGCCGGCCGCACGCCCAACCCCGACATCCTGTGCAACGCCGAAATCAAGTTCAAGGCCTTCCTCGATCATGCGATGCGCCTGGGCGCCGAGAAGATCGCCACCGGTCACTATGCCCGGGTACGACTGAATGAAGCCACGGATAAGCATGAGCTGCTGAAAGGCCTGGACCCGTCGAAGGACCAGAGCTACTTCCTGCACCGGTTGAACCAGGCGCAGTTGTCAAAAACACTGTTCCCGGTCGGCGAACTGCACAAGACCGAGGTGCGCCGCATTGCCGAAGAAATCGGCCTGCCTAATGCCAAGAAGAAAGACTCCACCGGCATCTGCTTCATCGGCGAGCGACCGTTCCGCGAGTTCCTCAACCGCTACATCCAGAAAGAGCCCGGCCCCATCAAGGACGGCACGCCCGCGCCCGGCGACAAGGCCTATGGCCGCGTCATCGGCAACCATGTGGGCCTGAGCTTCTACACCCTGGGCCAGCGCCAGGGCCTGGGCATCGGCGGCATCAAGGCCAAGGGCGCACAAAAGGGCGGCGGCGAGCACGCGCCCTGGTTCGTGGCACGCAAGGACATGGAGAAGAACACGCTGTGGGTGGTGCAGGGACATGAGCACCCCTGGCTGCTGTCGCACCAGTTGCACGCGCAGGACGCGAGCTGGGTCGCCGGCGCGCCGCCGACGCCGGGCGCCATGGCGGCGAAAACGCGCTACCGGCAGGCGGATGCGGCGTGCACGATCGGTGATATCGAAGGCGCCAGTTTCAGCCTGCAGTTCCCACAGGCCCAATGGGCGGTGACGCCGGGGCAATCGGCGGTGTTGTATGACGGCGAGGTGTGTTTGGGCGGCGGTGTGATTGACGCGGCTGGCTAGGCGCTCACGTGTGCGGTCATGCCGCCTCCCTCACTTGTACTTCGCGGCCTGATATAAACCAGGCGCATGACTTGATAAGCCACGGCCTTTTTCACACGTCAGATTTGACGTCTGTCTCAAACAAGCCTTTCACCTCACCACATCTATGAGCAAAGTCTTCCTCAGCCATTCGCATGCTGACAAGCCATTCGTCCGGCGATTGGCTTCTGATTTACGACTTGCAGGTCACGAGGTTTGGATCGACGAAGCTGAAATCAATATTGGCGACTCGCTCATAGCAAAGATCCGCGAAGGCCTCGACGACGTCGAATATGTGGCCGCTATTATTTCGTCCGCATCAATTGCAAGCCCTTGGGTGATTCGCGAATTGGATATTGCTTCGAATCGGGAGTTCAAGGAAAAACGCGTTGTTGTTCTTCCTCTCTTGGTGGAAAAAGTCGCGCTGCCGGGTTTCCTTGAAGGAAAGTTCTATGCAGATTTCACGGAACCAGATCGTTACACGGCCAGTTTGGAACTTCTTCTTAGAAAGCTCGGTGCTGCCACGCCTGTTCTGAAACCAGAGGCTGACGAACTGCTGAGACTACGGGAGCAGCTTGCTATGGCTCAAGCTGCTGCTGCCAAGCATGAGGCCGACTTGCGGGCCCACAAGGTGGTAGCGCTGCGAGGCAAAAGTCCGGCACTCGTTGCTGCCATCGAACGGGCAAACAAGTTGTTTCCAGTGCATGCCCCTATTAACGCCACCTACGCGTTTGAAATTGGCGACGTAAAAGTCACCCTGGATTACTTGCTTTGGGCGATCGCGAAGGCAGAGCAGCGAGGTGGGCACCCCTTAGACATTCTTCTGACTATCGAGCATAGATGGGCTGATGTGGAAGCCATGCTCGACGCGTACAACGATCTGTTGGACGCGGCTGATAAGAACTAGCAGGTCCATCAACGCGATAGACGTTATTTTCTGACGGGGTTTATTCAGCGTAGCCTTAGATCCGCGACGCGACATCACCCCATCCTCGCCAGCAGCGTCTCCATGTCTTTCATCATGGCCGACAGATCGGCTTTCTGCCCTTCGTCCGGCGTCAGACGCTGCTCCAACTCCTGCGTCATGAAACAAACCGTCATCCGCAGGTAGGTGCTGTCCAGCGCCTTGCGCACGGCCGAGAACTGCTGGCCGATCTTCAGGCAATCTTCACCTTCTTCGACCATGCGCTGAATACCGCGCAGCTGGCCTTCGGCGCGGCGCAGGCGGTTCAGAATTTCGGTACGCGAATCGCTGTCGGTCAGCACCGTGGGCGCGCAGCCCTCGGTCGCTGCGGTGGCAGGTGGCGTGGCCGCCTTGCGGCTGCGGGTGGCATCAGCGTGCATGGCGGTGTCCTTCACTTGAGTTGCTGGCCGTCGGCGTCGCGCACCACGATGCGCACAGGCACACCCTGGCTGACGCTGCTGGCAACAGTGCAAAAGTCTTCAAACTGGCCGAGCACACGGTCCAGGTGCTCCAGCTTCGCAGCCGGCACACCCAGGGTCAGCACCACGTCCAGCCCCAGCACGCGCAGACGGTTCTGCGCGTTGCGGCCGATGTCGGCCGTCACCTCGCAAGTAATGGGCTCCGGTGCCTGCTTGAACTTGCGTAGTGCAAACAGCAGCGAGTCCGACAAGCAGTTGCCCACGGCAGCCGCCAGCAGTTGCACCGGGGTCGGGCCGCGGCCCTGGCCCAGCGGCGGGTGTTCGTCACCGATCAGCTTGGGCACGTCGGCGCCGAAGTCGATCTCGAACTGGAAGTCCTGCTGCTGGCGCAGCAGCACGCGCGGCTTGGTCTCGCTCATGGTGTGCTCCTGCTCAGGTGTTTACTTGGTGCTGCAGGCCGAGCCGCCTTCCGGCACGCCCAGCTTCTTCAGCAGGAAGGACGGCGGGCAGAAGCCGGTGATGCCGGACTGGAACAGGTTAAAGCCGACGAAGGCGGTGAAAGCCAGGAACCATTGGCTGACAAAAATGGGGCTGCCTTCGACGCCGAGGGCCAGCGACAGCATGACAAAAAAACCGGCCATGAGGCGGACATAGCGTTCAACAGTCATTTCAAACTCCTTGAGGTTGGTTAGGGAAAACAGAAATATCAAACCGGGGCAAGCGGCGCACCGTCTGCCGGCTCGTGGCGCTTGCGGTAGAGCGAGTAGTACAGGACCGGGATCACCACCAGCGTCAGCAGCGTGGACACCAGGATGCCGAAGATCAGCGCGATGGCCAAGCCGTTGAAGATCGGGTCGTCGAGGATGAAGAAGGCGCCGATCATGGCGGCCAGGCCGGTCAGGGCAATCGGCTGCGCCCGCACGGCGGCGGAACTCACCACCGCGTCCTTGAACGCCATGCCCTGCTTGACCTGCAGTTCGATGAAGTCCACCAGCAAAATGGAGTTGCGCACGATGATGCCGGCCAACGCGATCATGCCGATCATCGAGGTGGCGGTGAACTGCGCGCCCAGCAGTGCATGGCCCGGCATGACGCCGATGAGCGTGAGTGGAATCGGCGCCATGATGACCAGCGGCGTGGTGTAGGAGCGGAACTGTCCCACCACCAGCAGGTAGATCAGGATCAGGCCGACGCCGTAGGCGGCGCCCATGTCGCGGAAGGTCTCGTAGGTGATCTGCCATTCGCCGTCCCACTTGATGGCGTACTGGCGGAAGGTATCGGCCGGCTGCTTGATCCAGTACTCGCCCAGTTCACCGGCGCCCGGCAGGGCCGCGGCTTCCAGCTTGGGACGAATGGCGAACAGGCCGTACAAGGGCGAATCGAGCTTGCCAGCCATGTCGCCAAAGACGTAGCTCACGTTGGCCAGATCCTTGGTGAACAGCGGCTTGTCGATGACGCCACGCTCCACTTGCACCAGTTCGGACAAGGGCACCAACTGCCCATTGGCGGCACGCATCGGCAGGGCCAGCACGGTGTCGAGCCCGACCTGCGATTCACGCGGCAGCTGCAGGCGCACCGGCACCGGGTATTTGGACTGCGCGTCATGCAAATAGGCAGCATCCGCGCCCGACAGGGCGGCCGCGACCGTCTGCGCCACGGCGGCGACCGGGATGCCGAGCGATTCGGCACGCTGGCGACGCACACGCAGGTAGGCACGCGGTGCATCCACTTTCAGCGAGGTGTCAATGCCGACGATGTCGGCCGTTTCGCCAAAGGCCTTGGCAATGCGCAGGGCCAGTTGCTGGCGGCCGGCTTCATCCGGGCCATAGACCTCGGCCACCAGTGGGCTCATCACCGGCGGGCCCGGCGGCACTTCCACCACCTTGATGCGGGCGCCGTGCTTTTTGCCGATCTGCTCCAGCTCCGGGCGCAGGCGCTGGGCAATGACGTGGCTCTTGTCATCGCGGTGGTGTTTGTCGACCAGGTTCACCTGCAGGTCGCCCTGCTCGGCTTCGGCCCGCAGGTAGTACTGGCGCACCAGGCCATTGAAGGTGATGGGCGAGGCGGTGCCGGCGTAGCCCTGCAGGTCCAGCACCTCGGGTTGCTGGGCCAGGAAGGCCCCCAACTCGTGCAGGGTGGCGGCGGTATCTTCCAGCGGCGTACCGGCTGGCATCTCCACCACCACCTGGAACTCGCTCTTGTTGTCGAAGGGCAGCATCTTGAGCACGACACCAATGAAGCTGGAGGGCACCAGCGTCAGCCCGACCGAAAGCAGCAGCGCCGCCATGATGCCGGCCAGCAGCTGCCAGCGCTTGCGCGAGCTGGCCAGGAACGGCGTCAGCAAACGGGTGAAGAGGTTTTGCAACTTGTGGCCCAAACCAGCAGCAGCCGCTTCGTGGCCGTGCGTCGCATCGTGCGGCTTCATCAGCTTCAGCGCCAGCCAGGGCGTGACGGTGAAGGCAATCGCCAGCGAGATCGCCATGCCGAGGCTGGAGTTGATCGGGATCGGGCTCATGTACGGCCCCATCAGGCCCGAGACGAAGGCCATCGGCAACAAGGCGGCAATCACCGTCAGGGTGGCGAGGATGGTCGGGCCACCCACTTCGTCCACCGCGCGCGGAATGATGTCGCGCAGCGAATCGCCGGGCGTGAGCTGCTGGTGGCGGTGGATGTTCTCCACCACCACGATGGCGTCGTCCACCAGGATGCCGATGGAGAAGATCAGCGCAAACAGCGACACGCGGTTGAGCGTGAAACCCCAGGCCCAGGAGGCAAACAGTGTGGCCGTCAGCGTCAGGATGACGGCGGCGCCGACGATCACCGCCTCGCGCCGGCCCAGCGCAAAGCCCACCAGCAGGATCACCGAGCCGGTGGCAAAGGCGAGTTTCTGGATCAGCTTGTTGGCTTTCTCCGCCGCCGTTTCGCCGTAGTTGCGCGTGATGCTGCTTTCGATATTGGATGGGATCACCGTGTTCTTCAGTGCCGCCACGGCCGCGTTGGCCGCGCGCGCCACGTCGACCGCGTTCTCACCCGGCTTCTTGGTCACGGTCAGTGTGATAGCCGGGTACACCTGGCCCGCGGCAGCGGCTTCACCCTGCGGCGCTGCGTGGTCGCTGGCCATGGCTGCACCCGGTGTGAACCAGACGTAACGCTGCGGCTGCCGCGCACCGGCTTCGATGCGTGCCACTTCACGCAGATACACCGGTGCACCGCGGTGCACACCCACCACCACATCACCGACGTCCTGCGCCGAACGCAGGAACTCGCCTGCTTCCACCGTCAACATCTGCGGTGTCTGCGATTGCGTATCGAGCACGCCCCCCGCCGGCATGCCGAAGTTGGCCGCCGCCAGCGTCTGCTTCAGGCTCAGCACATCAATGCCGCGCTCGCGCAGTCGCGTCGGGTCCAGCCAGACATGAACCGCCTGGCCCGGGCCGCCGATGGTCTGGACCTCGCGTGTGCCGGGCACGCGCTTGAGTTCAGTTTCCACCTCGTGCGCCACGCGCTCCAGCTCCTGGGCCGGCAGCGCGTCGCGGCTCCACAGCGTCACAGCCAGCACCGGCACATCGTCGATGCCCTTGGGTTTCACGATCGGCGTCAGGGTGCCGAGGTCGCGCGGCAGCCAGTCCTGGTTGGCATTGAGCACGTCGTACAGACGCACCAGCGCCTCGGTGCGCGGCACGCCCACCTTGAACTGCACCGTCAGCACGGCCAGCCCTGGCCGCGCCACCGAATAGGTGTGCTCGATGTCGGCGATCTGGCTCAACGCGGCTTCCGCCGGGCGCGCCACCATGTTCTGCACATCGTTGCTGCTGGCCCCGGGAAAGGGAACCAACACGTTGGCCATGGTGACGTTGATCTGCGGTTCTTCCTCGCGCGGCGTCACCAGCACGGCAAACAGGCCCAGCAGCAGCGCCACCAGAGCCAACAGCGGCGTGATGGCGTTGGCCTGGAAAGCCGCAGCAATGCGGCCGGAGATGCCCAGGCGCTCGGTGTTGTGAACGGTGTCTTTCATGGCGGCCTCAACGGGTTGCGGGCACGGCCTGCGCGCCCGCCAGGCCGGCCTTGACCGGATCCAGCGCCACACGCTCACCGGCGCTCAAGCCGGCCACGATCTCGAGGCCTTGCGCGCCGTGGTCGGCACCTAGCCGAACCGCGCGCAGCGCAAAGCCCTTGTCACTCGCCACGTAAACCGCCGTCAACTCGCCGCGGCGCAGCACGGCTGCCGCCGGCACCACCATGCGATTGGCCTGGCCACCAACGTAACGCACCCGCACCTGCTGACCCGGCAACAGGTTTTGCGTGACCTGGGGCGCGAGTTCGAGGCGCCATTCCACCGTTTGCGACACCGGATCGGCCGAAGGCATGGCGCTGCGCGCCACCGGGGTCACCCAGTCGCGGCCCAACTGCACTTCAATCTGGCTGGCCTGCCGGGTGACATCGGCCTTGGAAGCCGGTACCTGCACCACGGCCCGCAAGGGCTGCGGCGCGTAGACCGTCACGATCGGTTTGCCCGGCACCGCCAGGTCCCCGGCATCCACATGGGTCTGCAGCACCCAGCCGTCGTACGGGGCGGTGACACGGGTGTAACCCTGCGACAGCGCCGACTGACGCGCGCCAGCACTGGCCTGCTCGCGCCCGGCCTGGGCGCCCTTGAATTGGGTTTCGGCCATGTCGAGCGCCGCCTTGCTGACAAAGCCCTTGGACTGTAGCTCCTTGGTGCGCTCGTAGTTGGCCTGGGCGTTGCGCAGCTCGGCTTCGGATTGCGCCACCTGCGCTTGGCTGCGTTGCACACCGACGGCGGTCTCGCGGTCGTCGATGGTGGCCAGCAGCTGGCCGGCCTTGACGCGGTCGCCCATCGTCACCAGCCGGGTCACCACCCGGCCCGAGGTCTGGGCCGACACCACGCTCTGCTTGACCGGCTGGATCACGCCGTCGATCTCGAAACCGGTAGAGACGGCGCGCGCCTGGACCTGGACCGTCGGCACCTGGACCGCCCCCTGCGCCACAGCTGCGGACACGGCAAGAACGGCCAGCCACGGCGTCAGGCGGCGGGCCAGTGCAACACAAGCGCAAGAAGAATTCATGGCAATCTCCAGATACTGGCCGGAGTATACACAATACCCCCAGGAGTACAAAGAATCCCTACAAAAAAGCCCCTCCAGCCTTGCGGCTGCCGGGGCTCGGATTTCCTGGACGAGAGGAACGTCGGGTCAGAACGGGATGTCGTCGTCCATGTCGTCAAAGCCGCTCGAAGCCCTGGCCGGCGCCTGACGCGGGGCCGGGGCGCTGGGTGCCTGACGCGGTGCTGGCGCGGCACGGCGCGGTGCGCTACCTTCGTCGTCAGACGGGCCGCCCATGCCTTCACGCTTGCCCAGCAACTGCATTTCGGTGGCGATGATGTCCACGGTATTCTGCTCGTGGCCGTCCTTGTTGGTGAACTTGCCGTACTTCAGACGGCCTTCGACGTAGATCGGCTGGCCCTTCTTGACGTATTCGCCGGCAATTTCAGCCAGGCGGTCGTAAAAGGTGACGCGGTGCCACTGGGTGTCCTCGATGGATTCACCGGTGTTCTTGTCCTTGCGGCGGCTGGAGGTGGCCACGCTCACATTGGCCACCGCCTGGCCGGACGGCAGGTAACGGATTTCGGGATCGCGGCCGCAGTTACCGACCAGAATGACTTTGTTGACGGATGCCATGGGGGTTCTCCAAACTGAATTAACAGCGATTATGGCGCCTTCAACGCCGCCCGGACGGCGCTTTCATCGGCCAGGCCACCAGCAGCCAAAGCGCCATGCCGATGGTGCAGACGACAAACAGGCCATGCACCCCGGTGGACTTGACCAGCCAGCCGCCCACGGCGCCGCCGGCAAAGAAACCGAGCGACTGCAAGGTGTTGTAAACACCCAGCGCCGCGCCGCGCGCATGCGGCGGCGCAATGCGCGAGGCCAGACTGGGTTGACTCGCCTCCAGCACATTGAAGCCGCAAAAGAAAACGAACAGCAGTACCGCCAGCACGGCGATGCTGGGCGCTTGGGCGCTCCACAACAGGCCCAACTGCACCAGCCCGATCAGGCCGATGGCCGCCAGGAACACAGCGCGCAGGTAACCGCGCTTTTCCAGCGGGAACAGCGTGGTGCCCATGACAACAAAGGACGCCAGCACCGCCGGCAGGTAGACCCACCAGTGATCCGCCTTGGGCAGCCCGGCCTGCACCAGCAGGGCCGGAATGGCGACCCACATGGCCAGTTGCACCGCGTGCAGCACGAACACGCCGAAGTCCAGCCGCAGCAGGCCGGCGTGCGTCAGCACCTCGGACAGCCTGCCGCGCGGCATGTCCTTGTGCTGCTGCGGCTCGGGCGGCACCAGCCAGATCACCACTGCCACCCCGCCCAGCGCCAGCGCAGCGGTCAGGGTGAACAAGCCCGACAAGCCGACCCAGCTCACCAGCAGCGGCGCCAGCAGCAAGGAAAGGGCGAACATCAGGCCGATGCTGGCACCCACCAGTGCCATGGCCTTGGTGCGCACCTCGTCACGCGTCTGGTCGGCCAGCAGGGCCGTCACCGCGGCCGACACGGCACCGGCGCCTTGCAGTGCACGCCCGAGGGTCAGCCCGAACAGGGTGTCGGCCAAGGCGGCCACGACGCTGCCCGCGGCAAACAGCAGCAGGCCAGCCACGATGACGCGCTTGCGCCCCAGCCGGTCCGACGCCATGCCGAAGGGCAGTTGCAGCAGCCCCTGGGTCAGGCCGTAGATGCCCATGGCCAGCCCGACCCGGGCCGGGTCATCACCGCCGGGATAACGCGCCGCCTCCAGCGCAAACACCGGCAGCACCAGGAACAGGCCGAGCATGCGCAGAGCAAAAATGGCCGCCAGCGACAGGCTGGCGCGCCGCTCCACCGGGGTCATGGTGCCCGGTTCAGGAGCGGTCTGATGGGAAGAAATGGAAGAAGACACAGAAGGTTATCCGGCTCGCATGAGGTCGCCGCAAGCGGCGGGCACAAAAGCGTCGATTGTCACTGATCCCAACAAAAGCGGCGCAAAGGATGCAGGAAACCCCGTCTATCTCTATCATGGAGGGTTTTGTTGAAGACGCAACGCTTTGAACTCCACCCCTGACGGCCTTCGCCCCCAGCCCACCCCTGCCGAGGACGGCCCAGGCCGCTACCTGGCCCACGCCCTGCAGCAACAGGCCATCCACATCCGCGGTGCGCGCACCCACAACCTCAAGGGCATCGACCTCGACATCCCGCGCAACCAGTTGGTGGTAATCACCGGCCTGTCGGGTTCGGGCAAGTCGAGCCTGGCTTTCGACACCCTGTACGCCGAAGGGCAGCGCCGTTATGTCGAGAGCCTCTCGACCTACGCGCGCCAGTTCTTGCAGCTGATGGACAAGCCGGACGTGGATCTGATCGAAGGTCTGAGCCCGGCCATCAGCATCGAGCAGAAGGCCACCAGCCACAACCCACGCTCCACGGTGGGCACCGTGACCGAGATCCACGACTACCTGCGCCTGCTGTTCGCGCGCGCCGGCACGCCTTACTGCCCCGAGCACAACCTGCCGCTGCAGGCACAGACCGTGAGCCAGATGGTGGACGCCACCCTGGCCTTGCCGGTCGACACCCGGCTCATGATCCTGGCGCCGCTGGCGCGCGAGAAAAAGGGCGAGTTCACCGAAGTCTTCGAGGACATGCAGGCGCAGGGTTATGTGCGCTTTCGCGTCGACGGCGTGGCCTGCAACTTCGATGAACTGCCGACGCTGAAGAAGACCGAAAAACACGACATCGACGTGGTGATCGACCGCCTCAAGGTGCGTGGCGCCGACGATGCAGACGCCGCCGCGCTGCGCCAGCGCCTGGCCGAGAGTTTCGAAGCTGCATTGCGGCTGGCCAATGGCCGCGCCATTGCGCTGGAGATGGACACCAACGTCGAACACCTGTTCAACGCCAAGTTCGCCTGCCCGCTGTGCCACTACTCGATCAGCGAACTCGAGCCGCGCCTGTTTTCCTTCAACTCCCCGCAAGGGGCCTGCCCGAGCTGCGATGGCATCGGCCAACAGGAGGTGTTCGACCCGGCGCGCGTGGTGGCGTTCCCAACGCTCAGCCTGGCCAGCGGCGCCATCAAAGGCTGGGACCGGCGCAATGCCTATTACTTCGCCATGCTGGAGAGCCTGGCCAAACACTACAAGTTCGACCTCGACGACCCGTTCGAATCATTGCCGCCTGCCGTGCAGCAGGTCATCCTCTTCGGCTCGGGCGAGGAAGAGATCAAGTTCAGCTACGTGATGGACTCCGGCGCCTCGCAGGGCAAGAAGGTCAGCAAGAAACACGCCTTCGAGGGCATCATCCCCAACATCCAGCGGCGCTACCGCGAGACCGACTCGGCCCTGGTGCGTGAAGACCTGGCGCGCCTGCGCGGCACCCAGCCCTGCCCGGCCTGCGCCGGCACCCGGCTGCGCACCGAAGCGCGCCATGTGAAGGTGGGTGAGGGCGAACAGTCGCGCGCCATTTTTGAAGTGAGCCACCTGACGCTGCGCGAGTGCTTCGAGTATTTCGACACGCTGCACTTGCACGGCGCCAAGGCCGAGATCGCCGACAAGGTGGTGCGCGAAATCCGGCTGCGCCTGAAGTTCCTCAACGACGTCGGCCTCAACTACCTGAGCCTGGACCGCAGCGCCGAAACCCTGTCCGGCGGCGAGGCCCAGCGCATCCGCCTGGCCAGCCAGATCGGCTCCGGTCTGACCGGCGTGATGTATGTGCTGGACGAGCCCAGCATTGGCCTGCACCAGCGCGACAACGACCGCCTGATCGGCACGCTGCAACACCTGCGCGACATCGGCAACAGCGTGCTGGTGGTGGAGCACGACGAGGACATGATGCGCGCGGCCGACCATTTGATCGACATGGGCCCCGGTGCCGGCGTGCACGGCGGGCGCGTGGTGGCGCAAGGCACTTACGACGAGGTGAAGGCCAACCCGGACTCGCTCACCGGCCGCTACCTGGCGCACACACTCAAGATCGCGGTGCCGAAAGAACGCCACGCCCCCGGCGAGGACCAGCTGCGCCTCATCGGTGCCAGCGGCCACAACCTGAAGCACGTCAGCGTCGACATCCCGGTCGGTCTGTTCACCTGCGTGACCGGCGTCTCCGGCTCCGGCAAATCGACCCTCGTCAACGACACGCTCTACACGGCGGTGGCGCGCCAGCTTTACCGCGCGCACGACGAGCCGGCGCCGGTGCAGGAAATCGAAGGCATCGAGCATTTCGACAAGGTCATCAACGTCGACCAGTCGCCCATTGGCCGCACGCCGCGTTCCAACCCGGCCACCTACACCGGCCTGTTCACCGCCATCCGCGAGCTGATGGCCGAGGTGCCGATGGCGCGCGAGCGCGGCTACGGGCCGGGGCGTTTTTCCTTCAACGTTGCCGGCGGCCGCTGCGAGGCCTGCCAGGGCGACGGCATGGTGAAGGTGGAGATGCACTTCCTGCCCGACGTCTACGTGCCGTGCGACGTCTGCCACGGTGCGCGCTACAACCGCGAGACGCTGGAGGTGCTGTACAAGGGCAAGAACATCGCCCAGGTGCTCGACCTCACGGTGGAAGCCGCCTACGCCTTCTTCAACGCCGTGCCGACGATTGCACGCAAGCTGCAGACACTGCTCGATGTCGGCCTGTCCTACGTCAAGCTGGGCCAGTCGGCCACCACGCTGTCGGGCGGCGAGGCGCAGCGCGTCAAGCTGGCGCTGGAACTCTCCAAGCGCGACACCGGCCGCACGCTCTACATCCTGGACGAGCCGACCACCGGCCTGCACTTCGCCGACATCGACCTGCTGCTGAAAGTGCTGCACCAGCTGCGCGACGCCGGCAACACCATCGTGGTGATCGAGCACAACCTGGACGTGATCAAGACCGCCGACTGGCTGATCGACATGGGCCCTGAAGGGGGCGCCGGCGGCGGCACCGTGGTGGGCGTAGGGACGCCGGAAGACCTGGCCGCCAACCCGGCCAGCCACACCGGGCGCTACCTCAAGCCCCTGCTCACCGCATGACGGCCCGGCATTTTTCGGCCCGCGATTACGCCGCAGCGCTGGGCGTGATCGTCATCTGGGGCCTGAACTTCGTGGCCATGAAGTTCGCGCTGCACGACTTCACGCCGTTCCAGCTCGGGGCCGCGCGTTATGTGGTGGCGGTGCTGCCGCTGGTGTTTTTCATCCGGGCGCCCGCGCTGCACTGGAAGTGGGTGCTGCTGTACGGCCTGTTCCAGGGCGTCGGCCAGTTCGGCTTTCTGTTCCTGGCGCTCCAAGTCGGCATGACGGCGGCCCTGGCTTCGGTGCTGATGCAAACGCATGTGTTCTTCACGGCACTGTTCAGTTTTTTCCTGCTGCATGAGCGCCTGAGCCGCCCGCTGGTCGGCGGCCTGACATTCGCCGCCCTGGGCCTGGCCTGCTTCGGCATGAATTTCGTCGTTGGCACAGCCGGTCTCACCACCGTGAGCGGCTTGCTGCTCAACCTGTGCGCCGCAGCCATGTGGGCCGCCTCCAACATCGTGGCGCGCAAGGCGCAACAGGCCAGCCCGGGCTACGAACCCTTGCAGTTCCTGGTGTGGAGCAGCCTGGTGCCGGTGCTGCCCTTCCTGCTGCTGAGCTGGCTGGCCGACCCGGCCGCCGCGACACCAGCATTGAGCTGGACCAGCAGCGCCAAGTGGCTCAGCGTGCCGTGGACGTCCTGGCTGGCGGTGGCCTATCTGGGCTGGATCGCCACCATCTGGGCCTACGCCATGTGGACCGGTCTGCTCAAGCGCCACCCGGCCAACCGCGTGGCGCCGTTCAGCCTGGGCGTGCCGGTGGTGGGCCTGAGCGCCGGCATGCTGGCGCTGGGCGAAACCATCGCGCCCTGGCAGTGGGCCGGCATCGCGCTGGTGGCACTGGCGCTGGTCTGCGTCATGTTTGGCGACCGGATTCTGACCAAAATCGGCCGCTAGACCTTGTGAATAATGCGCAATCAGCTATCAAATTGATAGCTGATTGAATTCAGCGACCGAGGTCCTGGATGGCGTCGACCACCATGCTGGTGCCCACCGCAATCAGCAGGATGTCGGATGCCACGCGCACGTACTTGTACCCGGCCGGCGGTGTGCCCAGACGAATCTGGATGCCGGGCTCGATCGGGTAATAGACCACGTCGCCCGGCAAGGGGCGGCCCATGGCCCATTTCCGCGCCTGCCCCGGCGGCAGGCAGCCGTTGTTCTTTTTGGCCAGGCCGGGCGGGCAGTTGCCGCCGCGGTATTGCTGGCGGTAATAGTCATTCGCCGCTGTGCGCTGGGCATCACCGAAGTAGCCGCCGATGCGAATTTCCACCGAACCGCCCTGACGCGACGTGTAGCCGTCGCGACGTTCATCGCGCTGCTCGTCCCGGTGTTTGTTCTTGCCTGGCGGGCCAGCCCAGTCCGGCTTCTCCGCCAGCACCGTGCCACCCAGAGACATGAGCGTGGCCGCTACCACACTCAACCGTACCCAACGTTGTTTTTGCTTTTGCATCTATCACTCCTGCCAGCATCCACTTGCTGGTCTGTGCCAACTGTAGCGGGGCAGGGCTCCGTTTGCAGAGCCTCTTTGCAAGCTGTTACACAGGCAGGTGGCCCGTCAGGCTTTAGCCGCCTCCAGCACGTCACGTGTCTTGAGCGCCTCACGCCGCGCCGCTGCAGCGAAGTCCTCACCGGCCGACGCGTAGAGCACGGCACGCGAGGAGTTCACCACGATCGGGGCTGTCGTTTCGCCGCCGGCGGCACGCCAGCCGGCTTTCACCGTCGCCACGGCATCGCCACCCTGCGCGCCAACGCCGGGGATCAGCAACGGCACGGTCGGGGCAACAGCGCGCACGCGCTCGATCTCGGCCGGGTAGGTGGCGCCCACCACGAGGCCGAGCTGGCCGTTGAGGTTCCACGGCCCCTGCGCGAGCGCGGCAATGTGTTCGTACAGGCGCGGCTGGCCCGGCACATCCGCCAGGTGCTGGTTCTGGAAATCGTCACCGCCCGGGTTGGAAGTGCGGCACAGCAGGAAAGCGCCCTTGCCTTCGTACTTCAGGTAGGGCATTACCGAGTCGAAGCCCATGAAGGGCGACAACGTCACCGCATCGGCACCATAGCGCTCGAAGGCCTCGCGCGCGTACTGCTCGGCCGTGCTGCCGATGTCGCCGCGCTTGGCGTCCAGGATGATGGGCACCTGCGGAGCGGCGCGACGCATGTGGGCAATCAACTTTTCCAGCTGGTCTTCGGCACGATGGGCGGCGAAGTAGGCGATCTGCGGCTTGAAGGCGATCACCAAGTCGGCCGTGGCATCGACGATGGCGGCGCAGAAATCGTAGATCTTGCGGCTGTCGCCCTTGAGGCCGGCGGGGAACTTGGCCGGCTCGGGGTCCAGCCCCACGCACAGCAGGGAGCCATTTTGGCGCTCGGCGGCGCGCAGCATGTCGAGGAAGGTCATGCCGTGATTGTAAGAAACCCGCACAATCCAGCCCATGCATTCCCTTTCGCGCCAACAACTTCTTGCCCTCGTCTGCATCACCGGGGTCTGGGGCCTGAACTGGCCCATCATGAAAATCGGCGTCACCGACCATCCGCCGCTGACCTTTCGCGTGATCTCCATGTGGCTGGGCCTGCCGGTGCTGGCGCTCGGGCTCATGGCCATGAAGGCGCCGTTTCGCATTGCGCGGGTGCATTGGCGCGAACTGGCCTGGCTGACCTTGTTCAACATGCTCATCTGGCATGCGCTGATGATCGTCGCCGTCAAGTCCCTGACCAGTGGGCGGGCTGCCATCCTCGGCTACAGCATGCCGATCTTTTCCGCCCTGCTCGGTGCCTGGCTGTTCGGCAACCGGCTCACGCGGCGCGGCTGGGGTGGCGTGGCGGCCGCGGCGCTGGGCGTGTTCCTCCTGCTGTGGCATGAGATTTCCAACCTCGCGGGCAAGCCGCTCGGCGTGCTGCTTGCATTGGTCTCGGCCATGGCGTGGGCGTTTGGCACCCAACTGATGCGCCGCACCACCATGACGGTGCCGACCGTGACCATCGCCTTCTGGATGACGCTGATGACCACACTCGTCATGACGTTGCTGGCGCTGTGGTTCGAAGGGCCGCAATGGAAAGCGCCCTCCGCGGCCACCTGGGGCGCCATCGCCTACAACGCGGTGTTGATCTTCGGTCTGGTGCAGGCACTGTGGCTGTCATTGGCGCGGCACCTGACACCGGTGGCGTCCACCTTGAGCGTGATGCTAATCCCGGTGATCGGCGTCTTCAGCGGCGCGCTCTGGCTGGGCGAGGTGCTGCACTGGCAGGACTATGCGGCCGTCGGGCTGATGATGCTGGCGATCGCCTCGGTGTTGCTGCCGGCGCGCGCGCGCTGAATGAAAAAACCCGGCACCCTATGACAAGGTTCGCCGGGTTGTGTTGGTCGCCTCTGCGCTCAGAGGTCGAGCACCAGTTGCGGCGTCTTGGACCGTGAGCAGCAGGGCAGGAACTGGTCGTTCGCCGCCTGCTCTTCGGGGGTGAGGTAGCTGTCCTTGTGGTCCGGCACGCCTTCGAGCACACGCGTCAGGCAGGTGCCGCACACACCCTGCTCGCAGGACATCAGGATCTCGACACCAGCTTCGGCCAGCGCCTGCGTCACCGTCTTGTCCTTCGGCACCATGACGATGCGGCCCGAGCTGGCCAGCTTGATCTCGAAGCTGGCATCGCTGTCGGACTTTTCCACCGTGGCGCCGAAGAACTCGTAGTGGAGTTGCTCTTCCGGCCAGCCTTTTTCGCGCGCCGTGTTCAACACCGCGTCCATGAAGCCTTTGGGGCCACAGACGTAGAGGTGGGTACCGGCTTGCGGCTGGGCCAGCAGCTTGGTCAGGTCCAGCTTCTGCGCGGCATCGCCATCGTCGAAATGGAATTGCACCTGCTTGGCAAAGCCGGCGCTTGCGATACGTTCGCGAAACGCGGTGCGCTCGGGCGAGCGCGTGGCGTAATGCAGTTCGAAATCGGCGCCGGTGTTGGCCAAGCGCTCGGCCATGCACAGAATCGGCGTGATGCCGATGCCGCCGCCCAGCAGCAGGCTTTTCTTGGCGTCATGCGCCAGCGGAAAGTGGTTCTTTGGCGTGCTGATCTGTAGCACGTCGCCTTCCTTCACCAACTCGTGCACGGCCTGTGAGCCGCCGCGCGAGGCCGGGTCGCGCAGCACGCCGATCAGGTAGCGGTGCGTTTCCTGCGGGTCGTTGCACAGCGAGTACTGGCGCGTGATGCCCGGGCCACCTTCTCCATCCGGCAGTTGCACATCGACGTGTGCGCCAGCACCGAAGGACGGCAGCGCACTGCCGTCGGCCGCCACCAGCTCCAGCGTCACGATGTCCTGCGCTTCCACCGCCTTGCGGGCGACGCGGACCGAGAGTGTTGTTGCACTGCTCATGTCGCGTCCTTAGGCCTTGGCCAAGGCTTGTTCCTCGGCCACGAGGCGGTCGATGATCTTGCGCGACTGCACGCCACCGGCGTCGATGTTGAGCATCAGCAGGGCGCGGTCCGGGTAATCGAGCAGGTTGCGCTGCTGTTTCTCCAGCATCTCCAGGTCTTCGCCGAAGATCTTGCCCTGGCCTTCGCGGATGGTGGCGGTCAGTGCCTTGTCCTTCGGGTTGAACTTGCGCGCCATGCCCCAGAAGTAGTGGATCGAGGTCTCGGTCTCGGGCGTGATGAAGTCGATCACCTTGCTGTAGACCTTCTTGTCGTTCGGCGCGTCGTAACCGCCTTGCCCTTCCAACGCGACACCCACTTCAATGATGACGTGGCTCGGCGGCGTGAAGCGGCAGATCTGCCAACGGTCCACGGTGACGTCGTCCGGCAGGTTGTTGCTGCGCAGAGCTGCCTTCCAGAACGGTGGCGGCGTGATGCCATTCATGTAGCGTGCTGTGACCACCTCGTCGCCATTCACCGTGGTCTTGCATGGCGTTTCGTCGATTTCCTTCTGGCCGATGGAAGTGCTGTGCACATAGGTCTCGTGCGTCAGGTCCATCAGGTTGTCGATCATCAGGCGATAGTCGCAGTTGATGTGGTATAGACCGCCGCCATAAGCCCACTCGGGGTTGTCGTACCACTCCATGTGCGGGATCTTGGTCTCGTCGGCCTGGGCAGCATCGCCGGGCCAGACCCAGATGAAGCCGTAGCGCTCGACCACCGGAAAGCTCTTGATGGCCGGGAAGCCGCGCACGCGCTGGCCCGGCATGGCCACGGTCTTGCCGTCACAGCCCATCTCCAGGCCGTGGTAGCCGCAGACCAGCTTGCCTTCGCAGACGTAGCCGAGCGACAGCGGGGCGCCGCGGTGCGGGCAGAAGTCCTCGACAGCGGCGACCTTGTTCTCCTCGCCGCGGTAGAACACGATGCGCTCGCCGCAGATCGTGCGGCCCAGCGGCTTCTCATCGATCTCGCCAGGGGTGGCAGCAACGTACCAGGTATTTTTCGGGAACATGTGAACACCTCGCTCGGTTAAAGATAGTCGGACGGAATCTGGATACCAGTCTGGAAATCATTGATTTGGGAATCCTTGATTCCGTATACTGAATGTCATTCATTGTACTGAATGAAGATTTGCAACAACAGACCAAAAGCTAGGTAATAACCCTTAAATGCCCAGTTTTCCGACCGGCGGCGGTTGGGGCGCGTCAGGCCCGGGGCTTGGCCCTGACGCGGGCGGTGCGGGCCTCATGGTCTTCCGGCTTGTTCTGCCGGTCGTGCAGGTGCACGAATTTGCGCAGCAGGCGCATGAACTCCTTCTGCTCAGCCGGCTCCAGGCTGCTCATCATGCCGCGGTACATGATGTCCACGCCCGGGCGTAACTCCAGCAGCACTTCCTCGCCGGCGGGCGTGAGCGAAAGGCGGCGCTGGCGGCGCGGCAGCACCTCGCGCAGGATCCAGCCCTTGGTCTCCAGCCGGGCCGCGATGTCGGCGGTGGTGGAGGTATCGAGCGCGATCAGCTGTGCCAGCGTCACCTGGTCGATGCCAGGCGTTTCGTGCAGTGTGCGCAGGATGGCGTACTGGATCGGCGTCACGTGTCGGCCATGCACCTCATGGAACTTGGACACCGCGATCTGCTGCGCACGGCGGATCAGGTGCCCCGGCTCGTCATACAGCTCGATGGAAAGCGGGTTGTCGGCAGTCGTGCTCATGGTCGGAAATGAGGGGAAGAGAAGTGCATTGTGCGTCAAGGCCGCAGCGCATCGGCCGCATCCGGCAACCCGTACCGCTGCAACGCGCGGTAACGCTGGCCGCCGGGGTCGGCCTCGCCCGTCGACACCATCAGCGCGTAGCCTTGCACCTGCCAGCCCCAGGCTGGCCATTGCGCCGGCGGCCGCGCCGCGCCAGCCCGGCGTGCCAGCGTGAGGTGCGGCCGGTAGGGGCGTTCATCGGTGCGCAAGTCCAGCTGGCGCAGGCGATGGCCCAGTTCGTCGTGCAACTGCTGCAAGGCCACGGGCAGCGCCATGGGCAGCAGCACCGCCAAGCCATGCGGCCACAGGACCGGCTGGCCGAAGCGGAACTCGAAGGGCGTGAAGGGCACGTCCAGTCCGGCGCGCAATTCGTCGATACGCGAACACGGCACGGCGCCAATGAAGTGCAGCGTCACATGCCAGTCGGCAGGGGCATAGCGGGCAACCTCCTCATTCCAATGCCAGGCGTCAGCATGTGCTGCCAGCGCGGCCTGCACGGCACGCCCCGGGCACAAGGCCAGAAACAGGCGTGCCGGGTCAGACGACTCCTCGCTGTTCATGCGGCAGATGGCCGGGCACGCCGGTAGTGGCTCTGCACGAAACCGAACGGGTAGGCCCGCGTCTCAACATGGGTCAGCGCCACATCGGCATCGAGCGGACCGAACAGCGGCCGGCCCGCGCCCAGCAGCACCGGGATGACCGTGATGATGAGCTCGTCAATCAGACCCGCGCGCAGGAAACCCTGGATGGTCTGCCCGCCGTCGATGTAGAGCTTGTGCGCCCCGGCCGCAGACAGCCGGGCTAGCAAGTCGGCGGGCGCTTCGGCACTGACACTGACCGAGTCGCGCAGCGCCGCCGGCACTGACACCCCTTGGCGCGACAACACCACAACCTGCTTGCCGGCATAGGGCCAGGGGTCAAAGTCCAGCGCCTGCTCGAAGGTCTTGCGGCCCATGACCAGCCCGTCCACCGTGTTCATGAAGGCCTGGTAACCGCAATCCTCGCCGGCCGGCACGGTGGCTTGGGCCTGCAGCAGCCAGTCGATGCTGCCGTCGACTCTGGTAATGAAGCCGTCCAGGCTGGTGGCAATGAAGACCGAGGCTGTCGCTGACATGAAGCGCTCCAAGTCTGTTGAACTACGGCACCACGACGTCGCTGGCCACACCTTGCAGCAGCCAGGTCTTCATGGCCTGCACGGTCTGCTCTTCAACACCGATGAAGCCATGCTGGGTGTACGGCTGGCAGGCCGGGCCGCGGCCCGCGTTGCCGGATTTCACCGTGATCAGCGGCGCGCCGGTCTTCTGCGCCAGCCGCTGCGCCTCGGCATAGGGCGTCAGACGGCAGGGATCGTCGGCGTGATGGACCCACAGCATGGGCAGGCCGTAGCGCTCGAAATCCAGCTCGCTCAGGCCTTGCACGTTCGGGCTGGAGAGGAACACCGAGTTGGTGAAGATGACCTTGGTGTCCGGGCGCGGTACCGCGCGCGCCGCGTAATAGGCTGACACGCTGCCTTCACTGGTGCCCACCACTGCCAGCGGCATCAGCCCATACTGCTGCCGGATGACGCCGACCAGTTCCCGGATGTCCTCGGCATAACGCTCACTGGCGCGGAAGGCACCGGAAAAGCCATTCCACTCATCAGACGGCGCATCGACCGAGAACACCACCGTCTCGCGATCGAGCCAGGCCTGGCGGCTGCGCAGCAGGAAGTTGCCTTTGAGCGCGTAGTCATTCACCGAACGCAGCTTCATGATGCCGGGGTAACCCGGCATCAGCAGCACCGCGCGCCGGAAGGCATCGTGCTCGCGCCAATGCGTCACCAGGGCTGAGATGCTCCGCCCTGGCAAGCTGGCCGTGATGACCGACTCACTCACCTCTTCGGCCGCTCGGGCCGGCACACTCACGAGTGCCGCCAGCAGCAGGAACACAACAAGGAAAAAACGCGCTGGTTTCACAGTCCCTCCTTTGGATGGCGCCCACCGAGCTGCGCCGAGCCTGATCCTGCGCGCCGGCTCAGCGCGGTGCTTGCAATTCGCCCTGCGCGGCACTGGGCGCCAGGGGTGCTGGCGTCTGCGTTTCCAGCACCTCGCGAACATCGTGGATGAAGTATTCGGTTTCCGCAAAACACGAGGTCGGCACGAACTTGTGCTGGCGGTAATGCAACACCACGCGCTTGCCGGCCAAGGCGTTGATCTTCTGCGCCACAGCGTCGTCGCGCACGCTGAACTCGAACTTCTCGGGAATGGCGCCCGGCATCGTCACCATGGCGATCTCACCCTCCCAGGTCTTGCACAGCCAGCCTTTGCGGGACAGCTTTTGCACATAACCGGCGCGTTCACCGTCGGCGTAGCTCCAGCTCAGCGTCAGCCAAGTCCAGGCGGCAACCAAGCCCAGCAGAATGGTCAGGCCGATGACCAGGGAACGCAGGAATTGAGACATGGTCGTCATCTTCTCACGCAAAGACAGTTATCGCGCTGGCACTCGTTTCGCCACATCAAGTGCCAGGCACAGGTCGGCCCAGGCCTTGGCCTTGTCCTGCGGCGTGCGCAGCAGGTAAGCCGGGTGGTAGCTCACGATCACCGGCACGCCGTTGTACTGGTGCACCTGGCCGCGCAGCTTGCCCAGCGGAATCGTCGCGATATCCGGCACCGTGGCTTGCAGCAGCGACTGCGCCGCAAAGCGCCCCAGCGCCAGGATGATCTGCGGCTGCAGCAGCTCGACCTGGCGGCGCAGGTAGGGCTCGCACTTCGCCACTTCCTCCGGCTGCGGGTTGCGGTTGGCCGGCGGGCGGCACTTGAGCACGTTGGCAATGTAGACGCCCTGCGCGCCGGAGGCGCCGCGGTTCAGGCCGACAGCCTTGAGCATGTTGTCGAGCAGCTGGCCGGCCTGGCCGACAAAGGGCTCGCCCTGCAGGTCCTCGTTCTCGCCCGGCGCCTCGCCCACCACCAGCCAGCGCGCCTGGGTGTCGCCAACGCCGAACACGGTGTTCTTGCGGCCCTGGCACAGGCCACAGGCCTGGCAGCCGGCCACCGCCTGCTGCAACGCCGGCCAGTCCATGGCGGCGATGTCGGCCGGCAGGGCCGAGGCGACAGTCGGCACAGGCGCTGCTGCTCGAGACTCGAATTGGGCCTCCGGTCTCGTCGCTGTTGCGCGAGGCGCTACAGCTTCAGGAGCATGCTGGCGCGTTGGCGCGGCGGCCTCATGCGTTGGACCGGCAGGGGCATCGTCCATGCCGGACGGGTGCAGCGGGCTCCAGACCCGCACACCCATTTCTTCCAGCATCGCGCGCTGCCGCGCATCCAATTCCAAGCTCATGGCGCCATTGTCCCTGATCGCTCACAGGTGCAGGCTCATGACCACCGCGTCTTCGCGCTGGCCGTGCTCGGCGGGGTAATAACGCTTGCGCAGGCCGACGCGACGGTAACCATGGTTTTCGTAGACGCCAATTGCACGGGCGTTGCTGACGCGCACTTCCAGCCACAGCCAATCGGCGCCCTGGCCGCGCGCCCAGATCGCCAGCGCGTCGAGCATGACACGTGCCCAGCCCTGGCGCTGGTACGCAGGTGCCACCGTGATGTTGAGCAGGTGCACCTCGTCCACGCCCTTCATGGCCACGAAGTAGCCCAGCAGTTCGTCACCGGCCATCAGCAACTGGCCCTGGTAACCGGACCGGATGGCATCGTTGAAGTTGCCACGCGTCCAGGGATGCGGGTAGGCCTGCTGCTCGATGTGCAGCACCGCGTCCAGCCGCTCGGCGGTGAGCGGCTCGAAGCGGGCTTCAGCGGGCTGCAGGACGGCACTCATGGCGAACGCGGTGGGTATTCAGTGAGCAGCCGCTTTTTCAGCGGCGCGCTCCAGGGTGGTTTTCGCCACTTTATCGCGGATGTAGCGTGGCAGAGCCTGCTCGGCCGGCACGGCGTGGCCGGCTGCCAACAAGGCCGGAGCCAAGCGCAACATCGCCGCCGCCGTGGGCAGGGCCTGCCAGCGCGGCAGCTCAGGTGGCACCGGCAGGCGCTCGCCGTATTCGGCAAACACATTGCCGGCCAGGGCCGTGCTGTCTTGCAGCGCCAGCTGTTCCGGCTTGAACAGCGCATAGTCCTCACGCTGCTGCCACACGCCGCCCTCATAGGCGTAGTGCGCTGCGTACAGTTCGTCCATGCGCGCGTCGAGCAGGGCCAGCACGCGCAAGGCGCTTTGCTGCGGTGCGTACTGCTGGCGCGCTTCTTCGGCCACGGCCAGCAGTGTGTCCACCGGCAGCAGCGGCACGCCGGCGCCAAAACCCAGCCCCTGCGCCACCGCGCAGGCGGTGCGCAGGCCGGTGAAGGAACCCGGCCCTTGGCCGAAGGCGATGGCATCGAGTTCTTCGTAGCGCAATTCAGCTTCGGCCATCAGCACCTCGATGGCCGGAATCAACGCGCTGGAGGCTTGCGCCCCGCCGGCGCCGGTGTGCTGCCAGGTACGCGCCTGGCCATCGACCAGGCGTGTGACGGCGATGGAGATCAGTTCAGTGCTGGTGTCAAAGGCAAGCAGTTTCATAAAAGATCAGGCCTTGGCGCCCGTGGAATTTGCGCCAGGCGCTTCTGTTTTGATAGCAGCCGCTTTGCGCACACCGAACAGGATGCCCACCGTCACCAGCACCAGGCCGGCCAGCAGGTTCCAGTACAGCGGTTCGCCCAGAAAGATCACCGCACCCAGCGCCGACAGGCCGGGCACCAGCGCCGTGATCATGGTCGAGCGCACCGGGCCGAAGTGCTGGATCATCTTGGTGAAGGTCACGCCCGAGATCACCACCGAGCCGACACCCTGGAACAGCACCTGGAACAGCACCTCGCCCAGCGGCGCCGTCAGCAGATGGCTCTGCAGCACGCCCAGCGCCAGCAGCAGGGCATACGACGGCACATAGCTGAACAGCGCAAACACGGTGATGGCGGCGGTGGCGCGCACCGCGTCCAGCGCATGGCGGCGTGCCAGCACGCTGTAGACCGCCCAGCACATGGCTGCGGCCATGAACAGCAAATCGCCCTTCCACACCTCACCGCCGTCGAACGCACGCAGCAGGCTGGCACCGCCCACCAGCAGGTCGCCGACGACGATGCAGGCCAGCCCGATGGTACGCGCCGGCGTGATGCGGTCATGCAAAACGAACAGCGCCAGCAAGGTGGTCCACAGCGGCAGGCTGCCGGGCAGCAGTACCGAGGCATGCACCGCCGGCGCGTAGAAGAAGCCACTGTAGGCCAGCGTCGCGTAGCCGAGACCGCCGAACAGGCCGCAGGCCGCCGTGACGCGCAGCGCCAGCGGCGACAGGCCGAAGAAGGAAGAGGCCCCGCCGCCGGGCTGGCCCGGAATGGCGCGGTCACGCCGCACCAGCCAGGCGCCCAGCGGCACCAGCACCAGGCTGGCACCGGCGATGCGCGCCAGCGCGATGTCAAACGGCGTGAGTGAGCCCTTGGCCGAGGCACGGGCGATGACGATGAAAGCGGTCCAGATGGTGACGGTGATCACGGCCGCCGCCAAACCGACCGTGCGCGGGGACCAGCCCTTGAGGAAATGCATGGCCTGATTATCGACGGGCAGCCCCGGTTGCTGACCAAGACGTTCGCACGTCAGGCCCCGTGCCCCTTTTTGCCCATGACAGTCCAACCACGCGGACTCACAATTTCTTACAAGTGAGACCATTCGTTGCCCTTTACTAATCTGTATTACATGTAGATTGGAGAACAACAAAAAGAGAAAAGTGGCAGGGAGGATCAGGCGTATGGCATGCCCAGCGGCTGCGTATTGGTTACACGGCACCCAAAAACAAGAAGCGACACAACAAGCAACACCGCAGGCAACACCGAACCCATCCGTTTGCGTTCAGCCGGCCCCAAGCCCATTGCGAGGTCCGGCTCCAGCGGGTGGATTTGCTCGGCTCGTCCGTACCCTGGCGCTGTGGAATTGCGCTTTACTGTGCTGCGCAGCCGTGGCTCAGGCTCTGCCCAGCCCCACCGACGAATTGCGCCGCCAGCAAGAGCGCGAACGTGAGCAGCGCAGCCGCTTGGAGTCCGACGCCGACGTTCGCATCCCTACCGAGCCACCGGCGGTGCGCGGCCGGCTGCCTCAGGGCGAGACGCCCTGCTTCCAGATCGAGCGCATCACGGTCCAGACTCATACCGCCCAAGACGGTAGGCCGTCCAGCCAGCAGTTCGGATGGCTCGCCCACGCACTGGCAGGTACGCAGCAAGACGACACACCAACCGGCCAATGCCTAGGGGCCAAGGGCATTGGCCTGCTGATCGGGCGCGCACAGGACGCACTGGTGGCCCGTGGCTTTGTGACCAGCCGTGTGCTGGCTCAGGTACAAAACCTCAGCGCCGGCACCCTGACCCTGACCGTGGTACCCGGCCGCATTCGCCGCATCCGTATCGCCAAGCCGGAACAAACCAAGCTGGCCATCTGGAACAACGCCGCCACCGGCCCCGGAAAACTGCTCAACCTGCGCGATATCGAACAAACCCTGGAGAACTTCAAGCGCGTACCCACCGTGGAGGCCGACATCCGGATCGAGCCCGCCGACGAGCCCGATCAGAGCGATCTCGTCATCACCCACCACCAAGGGTTTCCGGCCCGGCTGTCCCTCTCCGCTGACGACAGCGGCACCAAGGCTACCGGCAAGTACCAGGGCAGCGCCACTTTCTCTCTAGACAACCCGCTCACCTTGAGCGACCTGTTCTATGTCACGTTCAACAATGATCTCGGCGGCGGCGACCCCGGCTCACGAGGCACCCGCGGCCATGTGGCGCACTACAGCATGCCACTGGGTTACTGGAACCTGGGAGCCACGGTCAGTGCCAACCGCTACTACTTGGCCGTGGCCGGCAGCAACCAGACCTACATCTACCGCGGCACCTCTGAAACCGCGGAGCTCAGCGCGTCGCGCGTCGTTCTGCGAGACGACGCCAGCAAGACCACCGTGACGGTCAAAGCCTTCCAGCGACGCAGCAACAACTACATCGACGACACCGAGATCATGACTCAGCGCCGCATTGTCGGCGGCTACGAGGTGGCCGTTGGGTACCGGCGCACGCTGCAAACCACGAGTGGCACCAGCAAGGGCGACGGCGCGAACAGTGACTCAGCCAGACTCCAAGCCAACCTCAGTTACAGGCGTGGCACGGGAGACTTTGACACCCTGCCAGCCCCGGAAGAGTCCTCGGGCGAGGGCAGTTCACGCTTCGGTTTACTCCTGCTGGAGACGGGCCTGGACGTCCCTTTCAAGGCTGCCGGCCAGAGTTGGCGCTACACCAGCACGCTCAGAATCCAGCAGAACACCACGCCCTTGACCCCGCAGGACCGCTTTGCCATCGGCAGCCGTTACAGCGTGCGCGGCTTTGACGGCGAAACCCTGCTCAGTGCCGAGCGCGGCTGGACTGTGCGCAACGAGCTCATCCTCAATCAGCCGCAAAGCCAGCAGATCTACCTCGGCCTGGACTACGGCGAAGTCAGCGGCCCCAGCAGCGACTCCCTGGTCGGCAAAGCCCTGGCGGGCGCAGCCGTCGGCTGGCGTGGCAGCTGGGGCAAGCTGCAGTACGACTTCTTCATCAGCACCCCCCTGCACAAGCCAGGTAGCTTCAAGACCGTGGCCATCACCAGCGGCTTTGTGGCGACTTGGCACCTGTGAGCAACCCGACCCAGACAGGCACCGAATCCCAAGAGCCATGCAAACCCCGGAACACCATTTGAGTCTGATCTCCCCCGCATTGGGCATGCACCCACAGAGCGACGCCCAGGTTCTGGGGGCAGTCACCTGGCTGCTAATGCAGAGCAACCAACACCGAGAGTTGCCGCTGAAGATGCTAGGCACGCTGGTCTTGCCTGCTGTGCGCGCCGGTCAGTACATCCTGCTGAGCGAGCGAAGTCCGGATGGTTCAACAGAAGAAACTCTGGCCGAAACACCGGTTGCCTGGCTTGCCTGGGCCAACCTCAGCGCCCAGGCAGAAGCCTGTTACCTCAGTGACCATCTGGAGGGTCTGCGCGCGGATGAATGGAGCAGCGGTGATCGCATGTGGTTCATTCACTGGATCGCGCCGTTCGGTCATACCTTCGCATTGCGTCGCGCCGTGCTGGACCTCATCCCCGACTTCTGTGCGCGGACCCTGTACCACCGCGGCATTGAACGCGGCATACGGATCATCACCTTCCACGGTAAGAACATATCCCCTCAGAGAGCATCCCAGTGGTGGCGCGAGCGCCCCATGCTGGCCGCGGCACCGGTACTACCGCGAGAGGTCGAAGCGCCAGCCCCCGTATTCATGCCCACCTCAAGCGGTGTGGCTGCAGTCCCCTGATGCACCCCTATTTGCAAACCGGACACGAGTCCACATCACCCAAGGAGAACCCTATGAAATCCAACCTCGTTCACGCCACAGCCACGCTGTCACTGGCACTGACCTGCGGCGCTGCTGCCGCGCAGTCGAGTCCGAGCTTTGTGGGCCCAGCCATTGGCATTGCGCTCTCTGGCCAGAACAACAAGACGCCGCTGACCAGCCAGGTCGCTTCCATCAACGGTCAATCCGCCCAAGCTAGCGATACGGCGACAAGCCTGCTCGCTTCATGGGGTGTTGCATTGTCAGACCGCTGGCTGGCCACTCTGGGCCTAGCCTGGGACCTCAACACCACGGACTTCGGCAAAGTCAACTACACCGCTGGCGGCCCTCAGACGTTGACGCTCAAAGCCAAGGAACACCTGTCCCTGTCTGTTGCTCCGGGCTACAAGGTGAGTCCGGGCACTCTTATTTACGGCAAGCTGGCCTACCACCAGCTCAAAGCTGCCTACACCGACACCGCAACAGATTCAAGCACTGTGGACCACAACGGGACAGGCGTCGGCCTGGGCTTGGCTATGGCATTGACACCCCAATGGGAACTGCGTGCCGAGTACGAAAGTGTGAACTACAACTCACAAAAAGTGCGCACCACCTCCGGCAAGCCCGAGCAAAGCCTGTTCACGCTGGGCCTGCTCTATAGGTTCTGAGCATCGTCCACTGCCCTCCGTGGAACGGGGGGGCAGTGGGGGGTTGGGCAAGCAGGCATCCGCCAAGGCCAGGGAGACCAAATCATGAACAAGAAACTGCACCGTATCATCTTCAACGCTGCGCGCGGCTGCCGCATGGCCGTGGCTGAGACGGCCCGGACCTGTGGCAAGGCGGCCAGCGGCGCCACCGTTGCAGCCGCAACTCTGGCCCTGCCTGCCTTGCTGGCGGCCCTGTCATCCCATGCGCAGATCATTGCCGACCCCAACGCCCCCGGAAACCAGCGCCCGGTCATCCTCAACACAGCCAACAGCCTACCGCAGGTCAACATCCAGACGCCCAGTGCAGCGGGTGTCAGTCGCAATACCTACAGCCAGTTTGACGTGCAGGCCCAAGGCGCCATCCTCAACAACAGCGCAGCCAGCGTGCAAACCCAGCTCGGTGGCTGGATTGCGGGCAACCCCATGCTTTCGGGTGGCGCGGCACGCGTCATCCTTAACGAAGTCAACTCCAGCAATCCAAGCTACCTCAAAGGGTACGTCGAAGTGGCCGGCTCAAAAGCCGAAGTCATCATCGCCAACCCCTCAGGTATCCAAGTTAACGGGGGCGGCTTCATAAACGCCAGTACCGTGACACTGACTACCGGCACTCCCGTCATGAACGGTGGCAATCTGGAGGGCTACCAGGTCACGGGCGGACGCGTCCAGATAGAAGGGCTGGGCCTGGATACTCGCACTGCCAGCACCACCCAGATCCTCGCGCGTGCTGCCGAGGTCAACGCTGGCCTGTGGGCCAACTACCTCAAGCTCGTGCTGGGGGCCAACCAAGTCAACGCTGCCGATCCCACGGGAGAAGCCACAGGCAGCACCCCCGTTCCCATTGCGGCCAACGCCACCGAGGCCCACCCGCACTTTGCCCTCGACGTGGCTGCTATTGGAGGCATGTACGCCGGTCATATCTATCTCACCGGTACAGAGAAAGGCCTTGGCGTCAACACCAAGGGCGGCCTGCAAGCCAACAGTGGCGACCTGGTGCTGCAAGCCAATGGCTGGCTTACCAACGACAGCACCATCCAGGCCAGTGGCAACATCAGCATCACAAGCAGCGGCAGCAGTGACAACGGCGCCGGCACCACCAATGGGCATGGCGTGCGCAACAGCGGCACCATCTACGCCGGTGGAAGCACCACGGTCAAGGCGCAAGGCGAGATCAGCAACACGGGTAGCGCTGCCCTCATGGCCGCCGGCGGCGATGCCAGCATGCAAGCGGGCCATCTCGTCAACAGCGGCACCCTGGCCGCAGGCGTTCAGGTAGACGGCACCATCGGCAACAGCGGTACGCTCAGCCTGCATGCTTCTGACAGCATCGACAATAGCGGCGCGGTCTGGGCCGGCAACAGCCTGCGCGCGAGCGCGGCTAATCTTGACAACCGTGCCACCGGCCAACTGGCGGCAGCCAACACCCAGATCGTTGCAAGCAACTCCTTCACCAACCGCGGCTTGGTGGACGGCGCGGATACCCGCATTGACGCCGCCACCTTGCGCAACGTGGGTACCGGCCGTATCTATGGCGATACCCTGAGCATCGGCGCAATCAGCCTGAGCAACGAAGCCGAGACCCTCGCCACCGCCAGCGGCCAGAGCACCAGCGCGGCCGTGATTGCTGCGCGTAACCGGCTGAACATCGGCGCAAGCAACCTCACCAACGGCTACGCCAACGGGCAAAGCGCCCTCATCTACAGCGGAGGTGACATCGCTATCGGCGGCAGTCTGGACGCCAACCGCCAAGCTACGGGCAACGCACAAAGCATTGGTAACGCCGGCGGCACCATCGCTGCCCAGGGCAACCTCGCCGCCAGCGCTGTACGCATCAGCAACACCAACCCCGACTTCGCCTACAACATCATCAGCGCGGGTAGCAAGTCAGATCGCGAATACATCTCTGCCTCCGGCCAGCTGTACACCCAGGAGCAGGTAGCCTGGCTGCTTTACAACAACTTTGGTTCCGCCGGCGGCGGCGGCGGTTTTGCCTATGGCGGTGCCCAGGGACGATTGCTACCTGTAGGCCATGCCTACGCAGACACCAAGTACCAGCCTTACTATGGCAGCGCTAATGCCTACGAACCGAGCCGAACGGAATATGTTGGCGGCTGGGCAGGAGGTGGCGACTCAGGAGGCAGCCCCGGGACACCGACGAATGTTCCTGCCAAGTTAAGTTATGCCGCTGGCGACCCTGTCTGGCAACTCTTTGGCGTCACGGGCCCCACAGGCGCACCACCGGTCGAACCAGCTGGAAGCTTCGTGACCAACGAGATGACCGGCGTGACCACCTATTACGTCGACCCCCAAGCCCAAGCCGCCTTTAATGCCGCCGCCGCGCCCTGGGTGGCGCTGCAAGCCAAGCTCGACTCCTTCCGCTCCAGCGTCAACGCCGCAGCGATCACCTACGTCACCCTTCGCGAGCTCAGCCGCGATATCCCTCAGGCCGTCGTCACCCACAGCACCCCCGGCAAAATCTCTGCCGCAGGCAACCTCACCCTCAACGCCTCAGACAGCCTGCTCAACGAGCAGAGCCAGATCGTGGCTGGTGGTCTGCTCAAAGTCTCCGCAGCGGCCATCAACAACCAGGCCAAGAACATAGACACCAGCGCTGCACGCAGCGGCACCCAGTACACCTGGGACAGCAACTTCGACTACGGCTGCGGCGGCAAGAACTGCGTGCGCTACAGCGCCTATCGCCCCTACAGCTACAGCGACACCATCCCCCTGACCCTGAGCCTGAACTCCGCCAGCGTCAGCACCAGCCAGGGCTCCGGTGTCAACCAGGGCATCATCCAGATCCCCGCTGCGCCTGGCAACACCGGCAGCAGCAATACGGTCATCCGCAGTGCAGACCCCAACAACGGCTTGAATACCGCCCCCGGCTCCAGCCTCTTCAGGCCGGCGACCAGCAGCAACGCCAGCTACCTGCTAGAGACTGACCTCCGCTTCACACAATACAAAACCTGGCTCGGCAGTGATTACATGACCACCGCCCTGGGCTACGACCCGGCCACCACACAAAAGCGCCTGGGTGACGGCTTTTATGAACAACTGCTGGTACGCGAGCAGGTCGCCCAGCTGACCGGCCGGCGCTTTCTGGCAGACTACTCGAGCGATGAGCAGCAATACCGCGCCCTGATGAACGCCGGTATCACCTACGCGCAAAACCACAACCTGCGCCCTGGCGTCGCCCTGAGCGCCGAGCAGATGGCCTTGCTCACCAGCGACATCATCTGGTTGGTGGAGCGGCAAGTCACCCTGGCCGACGGCACCACACAAAAAGCCCTTGTGCCCCAGCTCTACGCGCGGGTGACGGAGGGTGACCTCACAGCTAACGGCGCGCTGCTCGGCGGCACAGATGTGCAGATTGACGCCGCCAGCGTGCTCAACAGTGGCACCATCCAAGGTCGCCGTGTGGTCAACCTCAACGCTCTGACGGTAACCAACCTGGGTGGCGACATCCGCGCCCAGAACACAGGCATCAACACAGCGGGCGACATCAACAACATCGGCGGGCGCATCAGCGCCGAGCAAAACCTCCAGCTGGTTGCCGGCGGCAGCATCAACGTCGTCAGCACCACCGCCACTACCGAAGGAAACGGCAACGGCCAAGCCAGCCGAACCGACCTCACCCGCATCGCCGGCCTGTACGTGGGCAACCCTGGCGGCACCCTGGTGGCCAGCGCCGGGCAAGACATCAACCTGGTGGCAGGCATCATCCAAAGTGCAGGCAGCGCAGCCTTGAGCGCCCAAGGCAACGTGAACCTGCAAACCACAGAGACCAGTCGCAGCTACCAGGCCGGCAGCACCAACGCCTCAGTGCAGGACAGCAACCGCAGCGATGTAGGCAGCCAAGTCAGCGCAGGGAGCAACCTCTCCATCAGCGCGGGCCAGGACATCACTGCCCGCGCGGCAGACATCAACGCCGCAGGCGACACCCACCTGACTGCGGGCAACAACATCACCCTGGCCGCTGGCCAACAGAGCGCCAGCTACGACTATGCCAGCCGCAGCAGCACCAGCGGATGGTTCAACACCACCACCACTGAGGAGCGCAGCACCGCCAGCCTGAGCCAGGCTGTGGCCACCAACCTGGGAGGGCAAAACATCACCCTGCAGAGTGGGGCCAACACCACCGTCAAAGGCAGCAACATCATTGCCGATGAAAACGCCACCATCAAGGCAGGGGGCGATGTCAACATTGAGGCTGCACAAAACACCGCCAGCAGCAGCTACAGCCTGACCAAAAGCGAATCTGGCCTTTTGAGCGGCGGCGGTCTGGACGTGACCATCGGCAGCCGCACCCAAAGCGCTGACCAGAAGAACACCCAGGCCACTGCCGCGGCCAGCACGATAGGCGCCATCAACGGCAGTATGATCATTTTCGCTGGTCAAACCTACACCCAGACCGGCAGCGACGTACTCACGCCCAAGGGCGACATCGACATCACTGCCCAAGCGGTCAATATCAATGAGGGGCGGGAAACTGGCAGCTTCAGCAGCATGCAGCGGTTTGAGCAAAGCGGGCTGACGGTAGGCATTGGCGGCGGCATCATCGATACCGCCCAGGCTACCGCACAAGCGGCGCAAGGCGTTGCCAATGGAAACAGCAATCGCAGCAAGGCGCTCAACGCCCTCATCGCCTACGGCAAAGGCTCCGACCTGATCGAACAAGGTCAGGCTATGGCCGGCGCCTACCAACAAAACGGTGTCATGGGCAGGACGAGTGCTGATGGCAAAGCCAATCCCGGTGCAGCAGCGGCCAGCGGCATCAAGGTCAGCATCAGCTTGGGCACATCCAGCAGCCAAAACAACAGCAGCACAGAAACCAACACGGCCGCGCTCTCCACCGTCAAGGCTGGAGGCGACATCAACATTCGCGCCACCAAGGCAGATCTCACGCTCCAAGGTAGCAACGTTGCCGCAGGGCGCAACGTCAACCTCCAGGCAGCCCAGGACATCAACCTTGTTGCCAGCGCCGACCTTGAGACCAACCGTAGCAGCAACAGCTCCAGCAGCACCAGTGTGGGCGTGAGCTTTGGTGTTGGGGCGGGCAGCGCCGGCTTGAGCGTGGACATCGCCGCCAGCCGCGGCAGGGGACAAGCCAACAGCGATAGCACCACCTGGAACAACAGCCATGTCAGTGCGGGTCAGCAGGCCAGTCTGAGCAGCGGTGCAGACACCAACATCATTGGTGGCAATGTGACTGCCAAGCAAGTCACGGTCGATGTGGGCGGCAACTTGAATATCGAGAGCCTACAGGACAAGGCCGCCAGTAGCGCCAGCCAGAGCAACACGGGCATCGCGCTGAGTATCCCCGTCATGGGCGCAGGCGGCAGTGCCAGCCTGAGCATGGCCGAGCAACGAAGCAACAGCAACTACGCAAGCGTCAGTGAGCAAAGCGGCATCAAAGCGGATGAAAGCGGTTTTACCATCAATGTGCAAGGCAACACTGACCTGAAAGGCGCCACCATCGTGGGCAGCAGTGATGCCAGCAAGAACACCTTGAACACCAACACGCTGACCACAAGCGACATCAACAACAGCATGAGCGCCAGTGCATCCAGCAGCGGCGTGAGTGTGAGCACCAACATGCTTGACGGCAAATACGCCTTGGGCAAGGCATTGGCAGGCAACGCAATGAACTCCGGCGGCGCCAGCCAAAGCGATGCAAGCACCACCACGAGTGCTATCAGCGCAGGCACCATTGCCGTGGGCGGCAAGAGCACGGACACGAGCAAGGACAGCTTGACCGACAGCAACGGCAAGTCGGTAAGCACCGACACGGGCAACACCAACCGAACGCTGACCCGGGCGGATGTGGCGGGCTTGCAGCAGCAGGCCCAGCAGAGCCAGGCCGACAGCATGCTGGTGCTCAAGGCGGCAACGGCGTTTACGGACCCTGCATTCAAGGCAGCTTTCTTGGATCAAGCCAAGATGTACAAGAAAGTGATGGTGACAGACGAAAACGGAAAGCCCAGCACGCAATGGCAAGAAATGACTCCCGAGGAGAAAGCCAAGATACCGCCGGGCTCACGCGTTGCCAACAACGGCATTTTTAACGGCGGACCGAACGAGCCGCAGGCAGCACAGAATTTGGCGGAACAAAACAGCTCTGGCGCGGTGGATTATCTTGTGCACTTCCCGCAGGCCAACAATTTGATCTCTGAATTGTTGGTGGCTGGTTACCAAAAATTTCTGGAGGGCGGCACTCTAGGGCTAACCAACGCCACACAGCAAAACGTGGACTTGTGGAGTCAAACCGGTGGCAACATTACTTTGGATGGTCATAGCCGTGGCGGTATGACCGTGGGCAACGCACTGACGGCTGTGAAAGAGCAAGGGGGCACGGGCGACACGACGAATGTGAACTTGTTCGGCTCGGCCTATAACGCGCAGGATGCGGCCGATACCGTCAATCAAATTACGGATGGTGCTGGGCAGGTCAAGCAATCGACCAACAACTATGACTTTATTGGCCGAATTTTGGGTGGCAATAAGGGTACAGGAGGCGTGATTCCACCGGGCAGCAGTGTTCTTGCGGAGGGGCTTAGAACGATGGGGGGCAAAGCAACGGTGCATAACTGCTATGGGCGTGGGCACGATGGGTGCGATGGATTTGAAAACCCCGCTCTAGTACCTGTCCCCGCAATAAATGCCACTAGCACTGGGGGTGGCAAATGATGACTTGCACCAGATGGTTTATTTCCTTCCTGACTTTCATTTTGACTGCTTGCACTCCATTTGGAGGTTTCATGCCCCCTCCAGCTGGATGGACCTACTATGCTGGTGGCGGCGCAACTCAGAAAGAAATTGAGATGGCGTATCTGGAGTGTGGATTTCCTTATCCAGGAGATTTTCGTGAAATGCCAAGGAAATTAGGAGAGAAGTTAGGTTTCCTCGATGATGTCGATAAAGAGTATGCCGCACTTGCTGAGAAATATCACTGCATGAAGGATGCTGGGTTTCCAACGGGCGAACTGAAAGATCCTTGCGTAGTAGGTTATGGTCGGGATCACTGGCCAGCTTGCAAACCAGACTCTGTGATTCCCAAGCGCAGCGTGGCGAACCGGCTCAATAGCCCCTACTGCAAGCTCATCCCAAAAGCCAAAATTTGTCAGCTTGACTACGACCCTTCTAAAGTTGAAACGAGTACGCACGAGAATCCGAAGCCGATATCTGTTGCGCCCTCAACCGACCTGGCAACCAAATTGCAAGACCAGGTTCAAAAAGACAGCAATGCGCAGATGAATCAATTGCTGCAAGGCGCCGGAACTCGAAAATGATGGTCTAACTCACCGGGCAAGGGCATGCAGGATTTTGTGTAAACGGACAATCCACCGCAGGCGCGAGCCTGCAAGTCCCTAAACACAACGACAACAAAGAAACACGAAGTCCCCGAAGAACTGATGGCCAGCCTGGGTGGCGACATCCGTGCCCAGAACACAGGCATCAGCACCGCAGGCGACATCAACAACATCAGCGCCGAGCAAAACCTCCCGCTGCTTGCCGGCGGCAAGCGGCAACGGTCAAGCCAGCCGAACCGACCTCACCTGCATCGCCGGCCTGTACGTCAGCGGCTCTGGCGGCACCCTGGTGGCCAGCGCCGACAACAACCTCGTCAGCGTGGGCAGCCAGTTCCAAGCCAACGGTAGCAAGGCACCCTGACGGTCACAACCAAGCCTTCTATGAAGCTGTGAACGTGCAGCAAAGCCAGACCGAGACGTCCTAGACCGCTGGAGTTGGCAGGCTCAGAGCGGACTCGGCAGCATCACACGACGGCCGGTTCGCATGAGGGACCCGTGGACCTTCATCGGCATTGCCTTAGACTGTCCTTACCATGCCCGCATTGCCCCCTGCCCGCATTCCCCCTTCCCACCGCCTGCTGACGGCCCCCCTGCTGGGGCTGCTGCTTGCTGCCGGCACGGCCGGCGCGCAGAACCGGCTGCCGCCGGAATTCAACGCTGCACTGGCGCGCGCCAAAGTACCGGCCGAGGCCCTGGCCGTGCTGGTGATGGACGTGGACGGCCGCGCACCGGCGCGCCTGAGCCACCGCCCCGGCGTGCCAATGAACCCGGCCTCGGTCATGAAGCTGGTGACCACCTTCGCCGCACTCGACACGCTGGGGCCGAACTACACCTGGACCACGCCGGTCTATGTGGAAGGCACGGCGCGCAACGGCACGCTGTACGGCAACGTCTACATCAAGGGCCAGGGCGACCCCAAGCTGGTGATGGAGCGCCTGTGGCTGCTGCTGCGCCGCGTGCAGGGGCTGGACATCAAGACCATTGCCGGCGACATCGTGCTCGACCGCAGCGCCTTCGAGGTGGCCGCACCCGACCCGGGCGAGTTCGACGGCGAACGCCTGCGCCCCTACAACGCCGCGCCCGATGCGCTGCTGCTGAACTACAAGTCGGTCGTCATGACCTTCGTGCCCGACCGCAGTGCCAACGCCGCCCATGTGAGCTACGACCCACCGCTGGCCGGCGTGCAACTGCAAACCCATGTGCCGCTGATCGAGACCGATTGCGGCGACTACCGCGCCGCGCTGCGCGCCGACCTGACCGACCCGGTACGCATCCGCTTCGCCGGTCGTTACCCGGCCAGTTGCGGCGAAAAGGTCTGGCCACTGGCTTATGCCGATCCGGCCAGCTACGCCGTACGCGCGGTCGAGGGCATGTGGCGCGAGATGGGTGGCCAGCTGCAGGGCCGGGTACGCGAAGGCACGGTGCCGGCCGGGCTGGCACCGGCCTTCGAGCTCGCCTCGCCGGCGCTGGCCGAGGTGATCCGCGACGTCAACAAGTACAGCAACAACGTGATGGCGCAGCAACTCTTCCTGACCCTGAGCCTGGCGCAAAAAGGCATCGGCAGTTTTGCCGCTTCGCGTGAGGTGCTGCAGGGCTGGTGGAAAGAGCGCTTCGGCGCCGACGACCTGCCGGTGCTGGACAACGGCTCCGGCCTGTCGCGCAACGAGCGAATCTCGGCCCAGGCACTGGCCAAGCTGCTGCAGCATGTCTGGCGCTCGCCGCTGCTGCCCGAGCTGGCGTCTTCGTTGCCCATCACCGGCGTGGACGGCACACTGCGCCGGGTACGCAACCGGGCTCAGGGCAGCGCCCACCTGAAAACCGGCAGCCTGCGCGACGTCACCGCCATGGCCGGCTTCGTGGATGGCCGCAGCGGCCGGCGCTACGTGCTAGTGGCCCTGGTCAACCACGCCAACGCCAGCGCGGCACGGCCCGCGATCGAAGCGCTGATCGAGTGGGCCGTGAACGACCAGTAGGCACACCACCATGGACGCGATGGCCCCCAACACCACGGCCCCGCACTGGAGCGTGCGGCTGAACCGCGTCAACCGCATTGCGTCCTACCTCATGCTGTTCGCCATCCTCGGCGCGCACATGAGAACGCAGACCCCGGCGTACGGGCCCTACGCGTGGGCGCTGCTGGGCCTGCAATTCATGGTGTACCCTCATGTCGCCTATTGGCGCGCTTGCCGTGCGCGCGACACCCGGCAAGCCGAGCTGCACAACCTGACCATCGATTCCTTGCTGTTCGGCATCTGGGCCGCGGCACTTGGCTTTCCCGTGTGGATCACCTTCACCCTGTTCATCACGACCACCATCAACCACGCGCTCTACCGCGACCCCTGGGCCATGACCCATTCCGCCGCCGCCATTGTCGTCGGCGCCCTGCTCGCAGTGGTCGTCGGTGGCCTGCATTTTTCCCCCGCCACCGATTGGCCGGCCACTGTGTTGTGCATCATCGGTCTGACGCTTTATCTGGTGATCGTCGCCAACGTGGCTTACACGCGCAACCACCAGCTGCACCGCATGCGCAAACAGTTGCAGCTCGACGAGCAGGCACTGCAAAAGCAGCTCGATGAAATCAACACGCTGCAAAGGCAGCTGAGCGACCAGGCCAACCGCGACGCCCTCACAGGCCTGTACAACCGTCGCTATCTGGACAGCACCCTGGAGCGGGAACTGGCGCGCTGCCAGCGCGAAGGACTCCCCCTGAGCCTGATGCTGATCGATCTGGATCACTTCAAGCGGATCAACGACACCTACGGCCACCAGGCCGGCGACGAAGTGCTGAAACAACTCGCCGGCATGCTCAACACGCAAGCCCGCAGTGCCGACGTCGTGTGCCGTTTCGGCGGCGAGGAGTTCCTGCTGCTGTTGCCCAACATGCCGCAGGCCGTGGCGCTGGAGCGGGCCGAGCAGTGGCGCTCGGGTTTTGCCGCCACAACGATTGCCTTCGGCGAATTCCGCATCCAGGGCACGCTCTCGATCGGCCTGTCCAGCTACCCCGGGCATGGCACTTCGCCGCAGGCGCTGATCCGCAGCGCCGACCGCGCGCTCTACTGCGCCAAGACCGAAGGCCGCAATCGTGTCGTGGTGGCAGACGTGTCCAACCCCATGCCCAAGATCGACACCTGAGCGCGCCGGGCTGCGCCAACCGCAAGAGATTTTCCATGCCACTGACCGACTACATCGGCTACCTCGCCGCCAGCCTGACCACCCTGAGCTTCGTGCCGCAGGCGTGGCACACCTTCACCTCGCGCGATGTGCGTGGCATTTCGCTGGGCATGTACAGCGCCTTCACCACTGGCGTGGCATTGTGGCTGGTCTACGGCCTGCTGATTGATGCCTGGCCGGTCGTGGTGGCCAACGCCATCACGCTGGCGCTGGCGTCTGCCATCCTGGTGATGAAACTGCGCTTTCGCTGAACGAGCGGCCTCCGCGGCCGGCACTTACAGCGTGGCTAACATGGTGACCACGGTGCCCCCCATGGCCAACGTGGCCAGCCAGCCGAGCCAGCGCAGGCGTCGGCCGATCACGTGCACGCCCATGATGTCCGTTCGCGCGGCCAGCAACATCATCACGGCCATGATGGGCACGGAAATGACGCCGTTGAGCACGGCGGCCCAGAACAGGGCGCGCACCGGGTCGATCGGCGCAAAACACAGCGCCACGCCGCCTAACGTAGCCAGGGCCACCACACCGTAGAAGCCGCGCCCTTCACCCTTGTCCAGCCGCAGGCTCAGGCTGCCTTGCCAGCCGGCGGCCTCCGCCACCGCATAGGCGGCCGAGCCGGCCAGCACCGGCACCGCCAGCAGGCCGGTGCCGATGATCCCCAGGCTGAACAGCAGGAAGGTCAACTCGCCGGCCAGCGGCCGCAGCGCCTCGGCCGCCTGAGCCGAGGTCTGGATGTCGCGCACACCGGCCGCGTGCAAGGTGGCGGCGGTGCTCAGGATGATGAAGAAGGCGATCAGGTTGGAGAAGCTCATGCCCACCAGCGTGTCCCACTGGATGCGGCGCAAATGCCCGCGGACCTGCGCGGTTGAATCGGTGTGTTTCGGCCCCGCGTTCACGTCTTCCATCTCCTGCCCGGCCTGCCAGAAGAACAGGTAAGGGCTGATGGTAGTGCCGAAGACGGCAACGATGGTCAGCAAGGCTTCACGGCCCAGTTGCAGCTGCGGCCAAACCAGTTGCTGCGCCACCTGCCACCAGTCGATGCGCAGCGTGAAGGCCACCGCCACGTAGGCCAGTAGCGCCAGCGTCAACCACTTGAGCCAGCGCACATAAACCCGGTAGCTCAGGAACACCTGCAGCACCAGACACAGCAAACCAAACGTCACCGCATAGACCTGAGACGGGCCGCCAACCAGCAGGCGCAGGGCCTCGGCCATGGCCGCGATATCGGCCGCCAGGTTGAGCGTGTTGGCCAGCAACAGCAGACCGACGATGGCCAGCAGCACCGGGCGCGGAAAAGCCTGCTTGATGTTGGCCGCCAGACCGTGGCCGGTCACATGGCCGATGCGCGCGCTGATCATCTGGATCGCCGCCATCAACGGCAGCGTGAAGACCACCGTCCACAGCAACGAGAAGCCGAACTGCGCGCCGGCCTGCGAGTAGGTGGCAATGCCGCTCGGGTCGTCATCGGCTGCGCCCGTGATGAGGCCGGGGCCGAGCCGGCGCACGTTGAAGCGAAAGTGCAGGGTGCGAATGGATTTCAGCATGGCGGCACGCGGCTCAATGCTTCCCTTGTTTTCTCAGCCACCAAACCAAGGCACCGGCCCCTGCCAGCCCCAACAGCAGCCAGCCTTCGACATGGCGGACCTCCGAAAACACGACCTCGGCAGCATGGCCGAACACCCAGCCGAGCGCGCCGATCAGGCAGGCCCAGAGCACGGCGCCCAGCGCATTGAACGCGGCAAAACGCAGTGCCGGGAGGGTCGTGGTGCCGATCAACACCGGCCCGGCAATCCGCAGTCCGTAAGCAAAACGCATGGCGACGATCATCGCTTCATGATGGCGATCGATCAAGCGGTGCACGCGCTCCGCCCGCTGCAGCAGCGTCGGCCAGCGCGCCAATACGGCGGCACCATGGTGGCGACCGAGCCAGAAATAGAACTGGTCGCCCACAAAGCCAGCGGCCGAAGCCACCGCGATCACCGCCAGCGGATGAAGGTAGCCGCGATGCGCGGCAAAGCCGGCCAGCAACAGCACGGTTTCGCCTTCGAGCAGACAGCCCAGCGCCAGTACCCAGTAGCCGTGGGTTTCGATCAACGTGCCGAGTGTCGTCATGGTGTTGAATGGTGCCGCTGTTTCACCATTCAGGCCAGCCTTAAGCGGCGGCCCGTGTCAGGCGGTCGCGCACACCTTCCCAGTCGGGGGTGTCGGGCGGCGGCTCGATCCAGATCAGTTTGACGCCCTGGGCGTCGAAGTCGCGCAGCACGGCAAACAGCTGCTGCGCCGTGGCGGCGGCATCGTCCGGCATGCGCCGGTACAACACGTTGCTTGACGGCAGCCGCAGCACGGCGCGCGCATAGACCGCAATCGTGGCCTGTCCGCCAGCCAGGTCCGGGCCCAGCACGTCGAGCGCGGCCTGCAAAGCCTTGGCATCCATCAGGCGCACCTTGGCATTCGGCGCGTAATGAGATTCCAGCGTGCCAGACGCCCGTGGTGACGGTGCAGACAGCTCCTCTTTTGATAGCAAAATCAGTCCACAGGCGGCCTGAACCTGCTCACGCGAGATCTGGCCCGGGCGCAACAGCACCGGGGCACCGCGCGTGCAGTCGATGATGGTGGACTCGATGCCGACCTCGCAGGCGCCACCATCGAGCACCAGCAGGCTATCGCCAAACTCGCTCTGCACGTGGGCGGCGCTGGTCGGGCTGACGCGGCCGAACTTGTTGGCGCTCGGTGCCGCCACGCCGTGCACGCCCAACGCCCGGGCTGCCAGCAGCAGCGCATGCGCCACCGGATGCGCCGGGCAGCGCAGACCGATCGAGTCCTGGCCGCCGGCCGCCGCCGCGCCCACCTCGGGGCGGCGCGGCAGGATCAGGGTGAGCGGGCCGGGCCAGAAGACCTGCATCAATTGCTGCGCGAAGGCCGGCACGTCGCGTGCGAAGTGGTCCACGCCGGTCGCGTCGGCGGCGTGCACGATCAGCGGGTGGTCGCTGGGCCGGCCCTTGGCGGCGAAGATCTTGGCCACCGCCGCCTCATTGGCGGCATCGGCCCCCAGGCCGTAAACGGTTTCGGTCGGCAGGCCGACCAGTTCCCCCTGCTGCAGCGCCTGCGCGGCGGCCGCGATGGCAGCCGGTTCCCGTCCGTCGAGGATCATGCAGGCCCTGGCTATCAAAAAGGTTCGATGCCCAGCAGCTTGGCCGCTGCCAGCGCCGTGGTCCGCACCTCGTCGACCGTGCTGCCGGTGATGTTGAGGTGGCCCATCTTGCGGCCGGGCTTGGCGTCGAGCTTGCCGTACAGGTGCAGGTGGGTACCGGGCAGGGCCAGCACCTGGTCCCAGGGCGGCGCATTGTTGAAGGCCAGCCAGACATCGCCCAGCAGGTTGAGCATGATGGACGGGCCGTAGGCGCGCGGCTGCACCAGCGGCAGGCCGGCCAGCGTGCGCACCTGCAGGTCGAACTGCGACTGGTCGCAGGCGTCGAGCGTGTAGTGGCCGCTGTTGTGCGGGCGCGGCGCCATCTCGTTAACGATCAGGCTGTCGTCCTGCAGCACGAAGAACTCGACACACAGCACACCGACGTACTGCAGGCCATTCGCTATCGATTTGGTAGCTTCAACCGCTTGCTTGGCAAGGGCGGAGGGCAGATTTCCTTCATAAACCTCGGTCACCGCCAGAATGCCGTCGCGGTGCAGATTGCGTTGCACAGGGAAGTTGACGCAAGTGCCGTCCCAGCCGCGTGCCACGATGACCGAGCACTCCAGTTTGAGCGGCAGCATCTTCTCCAGCACGCAGGGCACGTGCTTGAGTTCGTCCCAGGCCGCCACCAGTTCGGCACGCGTCTTGACGCGGATCTGGCCTTTGCCGTCGTAGCCAAGACGGGTGGTCTTGACGATGCCGGGCAGCAAGTCGTCCTTGACCGCAGCCAGTTGCTCCGGCGTCTCGATCACGGCATAGGGTGCCACCGGCACGCCGCAGCGCTGGAAGTGGGCTTTCTCCTGCGCGCGGTCCTGCGCAATCGCCACGGCGCCCGCGGCTGGTGCCACCGGGCGCTGCGCGCCCAGCGTCAGCAAGGCCGGTGCCGGCACATTCTCGAATTCGGTGGTGATGGCGGCACTGCGCTGCATCAATTGCGCCAGGCCCTGCTCGTCCAGATAACCGGTCTGGATGTGGTGATGGCTCACCAGGCCAGCCGGGCTGGCCGGATCGGGGTCAAGCACCGCGGTGAAATAACCCATGCGCTGGGCCGCCTGCACGAACATGCGGCCCAACTGGCCGCCGCCCATCACGCCGAGCGTGGCCGGCTGGCCATTGACCAGGGAGCCAGGAAGGATGCGCTGGCCGCTCATAGGGCCGGCGGCAGCGTCATGGCGCGTGCGGCTTCGGTCTGCTCAGCGCGGAAGGCTTCCAGCTTGGTCCGCAGGGCCGGGTCTTCATTGGCCAGCATGGCCACCGCGAACAGGGCCGCATTGGCGGCACCGGCCGGGCCGATGGCAAAGGTGGCCACCGGAATGCCCTTGGGCATCTGCACGATGCTGTGCAGCGAATCGACGCCCGACAGCGCCTTGCTCTGCACCGGCACGCCCAGCACCGGCACGGTGGTCTTGGCCGCCAGCATGCCCGGCAGGTGGGCGGCACCGCCGGCACCGGCGATGATGGCCTTCAGGCCACGCCCGGCGGCGGCTTCGGCATAGGCGAACATGTCGTCGGGCATGCGGTGCGCCGACACCACGCGCGCCTCGTGCCCTATGCCAAAGTGGTGGAGAATCTGGACTGCCTGTTGCATGGTGTCCCAGTCGGAACTGGAGCCCATGACGACGCCGATGAGTGTTTTCATGCCCGAATTTTACTTTTTTGCCCCGAGCTGCCCCAAATGATCGACATCACCACCGAAAACTTCGAAGCCGAGGTCATCCAGGCCTCCATGTCCGTGCCTGTGCTGGTCGATTTCTGGGCGCCCTGGTGCGGCCCGTGCAAGGCGCTCGGCCCGATCCTGGAAAAGCTCGAAACCGAGTACGCCGGCCGCTTCGTGCTGGCCAAGATCAACTCCGACGAGCAGCAGGAACTGGCCGGGGCCTTCGGCATCCGCAGCATCCCGACCTGCGTGCTGATGGTTGGCGGCAAGCCGGCGGACGGCTTCATGGGCGCGCTGCCGGAAGGCAAGCTGCGCGAATTCCTCGACAAGCATCTCGGTGCCGAAGGCCAGGCGCCTGCCGACATGGATGAGCCGGAAACGCCGGATCCGTTGGAATCGGGTGATGTGGCCGGTGCGCTGGCCCGCATGGCCGAGGCGGTGGCAGCCGAGCCGGCCAATGACGAGAGGCGTTACGACTACGTCAAGCTGCTGATCGGGACCGGCCATCTGGCCGAGGCCGCCGGTGCCCTGGCGCCGGCATTGGCACAGATTCCGGTGCCCTTGCGTTTCGAGGCGCTGCAGCAGTGGCTCAACGCGCTGGAGTTCGTCGCCAACGACCCACGTGGCCAATGGACGCTGGAACAGTTCGACGAGAAGATCGGAGCCAACAAGCGCGACTTCGAAAGCCGCTTCGCCAAGGCGCGCGTACTGATGGCGCACAACGAATGGCTGGCCGCGCTGGACGAACTGCTGGAGATCATCATGCGCGACAAGAAGTGGGACGAAGAAGCCCCGCGCAAGACCTTCATCGCCATCCTGGATTTGCTGACACCGCCCAAGCCCCAGGCCGGCCCCGATGTCTCCGGCAAGAGCGCCGGCGGCATCGAGCTGGCCGGCCATGCCACGGTGCAGGAAGACGAGCAGGCGACGCTGATCTCGGCCTACCGGCGCAAACTCAGCATGGCGTTGAACTGAGCCCCGCGTTGGTGCCCAGGCCCCGCCGTACCTGACCTTCAGCCCCTCGCCGAGAACCCATGATGCGCTGGCCAGGATGGCATCACGTTCAAGCGCGGCTGCGCACCGAACTGCGCCAGCTGGCGACGTTCCACCCGAGCGACCGGGGCTGGCAGATGCCGCTTTGCGCCGCGCTGGCCTCGGGCCTGCCGATTTTGATCGGGGCTTATTTCGACCATCTGGACGACGGACTTGTCGCCTCGCTGGGTGGCATGGTGTTTCTTTACGCCCCCAGCACGCCGCTTCATCACCGCATGGTCACCCTGATGGCCTGTGCCTTCGGCATGAGTGCCTGCTACGCGCTGGGGTTGATGGGCCATTTCCTGCCGTTGCTGTTGGTGCCCGTGCTGACCTTCATCACCATCCTGGTGTCGATGGTGTGCCGGTTCTACGCCCTGGGGCCACCGGGGAGCCTGTTTTTCATCATGGCGGCGTCGATCGGTGCCTATTCGCCGATCGAGCTATCGCAGCTACCGCATCAGGCGGGACTGCTCATGCTGGGTTGCCTGCAAGCCTGTCTGATCGCCTTTTTCTACAGCCTTTACATCGTACGCCGCCAGGCGCCGAAGCCAGCCCCCGCCTTGCCGCCGGCAACCTTTGATTTCGTCGTGTTCGACTCGGTCGTGATCGGGCTCTTCGTCGGCATGTCCCTGGCCTTGGCACAAGCGCTGCAGCTGGAGCGCGCCTACTGGGTGCCCGTCAGTTGTCTGGCAGTGATCCAAGGCGTGTCCTTGCGTGCCGTGTGGAACCGGCAAGTCCACCGTATCGCCGGCACCGGTATCGGTCTGCTGTTGTCGTGGGGCCTGCTGGCGCTACCGCTGGACACCTGGCGCATTGCGCTGCTGATGGTGGCGCTCTCCTTCGTGATCGAGAGCCTGGTGGTGCGCAACTACGGCCTGGCCGTGATCTTCATCACCCCGATGACGATCTTGCTGGCCGAAGCCGGCCGTCTGGGCTTGGTTTCGCCGGATGCGCTGCTGCAGGCGCGCCTGGTCGACACCGTGCTGGGCGCCGTCGCGGGCCTGATCGGCGGCTTCTGTCTTCATAGCCCGCGCTTTCGCGACGCGGTGGGTCGCCAACTCCGGCGTCTTGCGCCGTCACGCCTGCGGCCGTAGGCCGCCCACCGCAACCTAGTGCAGCTCGCCAAACGTCGCGGCACGCCCTTCGGCGGCCAGCACCTGTCCGGCATTGAGGCTGCTGATCGGGATCGAGACATCCTGCGGGATGCCGCCGGACAGTTGCAGCGCGAGGTAACGGCCGCAGCAGACGCGCAGGAACGAGGCAAAGTTGTCCACCCCGCCACACTCCTCAACCAGTTCGTCGTGCAGCTTGGCACACAGCTGCGGCACGCTCATGCCGTCGCGGCGTGCGATTTCCTCCAGCACCTGCCAGAACAGGTTCTCCAGCTTGATGCTGGTGGCCACGCCATGCAGGCGCACGGAACGGGCGCGGCTCTGGTAAAGCACCGGATCGGCGCTGATAAAGACCTGGCACATGGTTTGTCTCCGACGCGTTGAACCACATGATGCGGCCAACGCGGCTTCGGCGTCAATGCAGCATCAATGCGTGATGCGGGTGCCCAGCACCGTCAGGAACTGGGCAATCCAGGCCGGGTGGGCCGGCCAGGCCGGCGCCGACACCAGGTTGCGGTCGGTGTGCGCCTGGTCCACGGCAATATCGACATAGGTGCCGCCGGCCAGTTCCACTTCGGCACGGCAAGCTGGATAAGCCGAGCAACTGCGCCCGGCAAGCACCCCCGCCCCCGCCAGCAACTGGGCCGCATGGCAGATCGCCGCCACTGGCTTGCCGGCCTCGAAGAAGTGCTTGACCATGGTCACCACGGCGGCGTTGTTGCGCAGGTATTCCGGGCCGCGGCCGCCGGGCAGCACCAGCGCGTCGTACTGGGCCGGCTTCACGTCGGCAAAAGAGGTGTTGAGCGTGAAGTTGTGGCCCGGTTTTTCGCTGTAGGTCTGGGCGCCCTCAAAGTCGTGGATCGCCGTCTTGATGTGGTCACCCGCCACCTTGTCCGGACAGACGGCGTGCACCGTGTGCCCCACCGCCAGCAGGGCCTGGAACGGCACCATGGTTTCGTAGTCTTCGCAGTAATCCCCGCAGATCATCAGAATCTTCTTGCCCGCCATGTTGGTCTCCTTGAAATAGGTTTTGGCGGACCATTGTTTCTGCAGTTCTGCAGCTGCGGGTGTTACTCCGCTACTACATGCCCAAGGGGCAGGCAGGCACCGTTCAGGCAGTCAGACGCGTCAGCGCTTCGCGGTACTTGGCAGCGGTCTTCTCGATCACCTCGGCCGGCAGCTTGGGCGCCGGCGCCGTCTTGCCCCAAGGCTTGCCGTCCACGGTGGCGGTCTCCAGCCAGTCGCGCAGGAACTGCTTGTCGTAGCTCGGCGGGTTGGCGCCGACCCGGTAGCCCTCTACCGGCCAGTAGCGCGAGGAGTCGGGCGTCAGCACCTCGTCCATCAGCACCAGCGCTCCATCCTTGTCGAGGCCGAACTCGAACTTGGTGTCGGCGATGATGATGCCCTTGGTCAGCGCGATCTCGCTGGCGGCCTTGTAGATGGCGATCGAGATGTCGCGGATGCGGGTGGCCAGATCGAGGCCGATCATCTCCACCGTCTTCTCGAACGTGATGTTCTCGTCGTGCTCGCCCACTTCGGCCTTGGCCGCCGGCGTGTAGATCGGCTCGGGCAGCTTGCTGGCGTTCTGCAGGCCAGCCGGCAGCTTGACGCCGCAGACCGACTGGCCAGCCTGGTATTCGGCCCAGCCGCTGCCGGCCAGGTAACCGCGCACCACCGCCTCCACCGGAATCGGCTTCAGGCGCTTGACCAGCATGGAGCGGCCCTTGACCTGCGCCACCTCGGCCGGTGTCACCACGCTCTCGGGCGCCTCGCCGGTCAGGTGATTCGGGCAGATGTGGCCCAGCTTGCCGAACCAGAACAGCGCCATCTGCGTCAGCAGCTCGCCCTTGCCCGGAATCGGCTCGCCCATGATGACGTCGAAGGCGCTGATGCGGTCCGAGGCCACCATCAGGATGCGGTCGTCGCCCACGGCGTAGTTGTCGCGCACCTTGCCGCGTGCGAGCAGGGGCAGGGAGGTCAGGCTGGAGGTATGCAGAGCAGAGGTCATGATGGGACTTGAAAAAGAAAAGCCCGGCGCACCAGCGCCGGGCCTGTGATTATCGCAAGAATGAGCCGGAAAGGCTTATTTGACCAGCTGAGCCAGTTCACCCTTGGCGTACTTGGCGGCCATCACTTGCAGGGTCTCGCCCTTGATCTTGCCAGCCTGGCCTTCGCAGCCGAACTCCAGGTAACGCGCCTTGCAGACCTGCTTGGCAGCTTCACGTGCCGGCTTGAGCCACTCGCGGGCATCGAACTTGTCCGGGTTCTCAGCCAGGAACTTGCGCACCGCGCCGGTCATGGCCAGGCGGATGTCGGTGTCGATGTTGATCTTGCGCACGCCGTACTTGATGGCTTCCTGGATTTCCTTCACCGGCACGCCGTAGGTTTCCTTCATCTTGCCGCCGTACTGGTTGATGATGGCCAGCAACTCCTGCGGCACGGAGGAGGAGCCGTGCATCACCAAATGGGTGTTGGGGATGCGGGCGTGGATTTCCTTCACGCGCGAGATCGCCAGGATGTCACCGGTGGGCGGACGGCTGAACTTGTAGGCGCCGTGGCTGGTACCGATGGCAATCGCCAGTGCGTCGAGCTGGGTGGCCTTCACGAACTGGGCGGCTTCTTCCGGGTCGGTCAGCATCTGGCTGTGGTCCAGCTTGCCCTCGGCGCCGATGCCGTCTTCCTCGCCGGCCTCGCCGGTCTCCAGGTTGCCCAGGCAGCCCAGTTCACCTTCCACGGTGACGCCGACCTTGTGCGCCATCTCGACCACCTTGCGCGTCACGTCGACGTTGTAGTCGAAGGAGGCCGGGGTCTTACCGTCTTCCATCAGCGAACCGTCCATCATCACCGAGCCGAAGTTCAGTTCGATGGCACCCTGGCAGACCTTGGGGCTGGTGCCGTGGTCCTGGTGCATCACCAACGGAATGTGCGGGTAGGCTTCGCAGGCGGCCTGGATCAGGTGCTTGATGAAGGACTCACCCGCGTATTTGCGGGCGCCGGCGCTGGCCTGCAGGATGACCGGTGCACCGACTTCGTCGGCGGCCGACATGACGGCCTGGACCTGCTCCAGATTGTTGACGTTGAAAGCCGGAATGCCGTAGCCGTTGGCGGCAGCATGGTCCAGCAGCTCGCGCATCGAAACGAGTGCCATGGTGTTTTCCCCGGGGAAGTTGGTAACTACTTGGTAACTGCCTCCGATTTTACCTGCTGGGGATATGGCCCCCACGCTCACGCACTGCGTGTCGTTCGCTGCCCCCCGAGGGGGCCGCTTTCGCCTTGGGACGGCCCGGCGGCGAAACTGCCCCCACGGTCGCCCAGCAACGACTCAAGACCGAGGCATCGCCAGAACTGGTGAAGAAATCGTAGCGAGCGACCCGAGCGCAAGGCGGACGGAGCGCAGGAACCGGAACGTACTTCCTGTACGTGAGGATTCCGAGCACCGCCCAACGCTGCGATCGGGGTGCGCAGTAGATTTATTCACCAGTTCTCAGGAAACGCGGCAGATTTTGAGCATATTGGTGCCGCCCGGTGAGCCCATGGGCTCGCCACAGGTGATGACGTAGATGTCACCCGGCTGCATGATGCCGCGTGCCTTGAGGTGCTGTTCGGCATCGTGCAAGGCGGTGTCGCGGTCGGCGCTGGTGTCCATCAACAGGGGCGTCACGTTGCGGTACAGCGCCATCTTGCGCTGCGTCGCGACCTTGGACGTCAGGGCATAGATCGGAATGTGCACGCGATGGCGGCTCATCCACAAGGCGGTGGAGCCGCTCTCGGTCAAGGCCACGATGGCCTTGGCGCCCAGGTGGTGCGCCGTGAACAGCGCGCCCATGGCGATCGATTGGTCGATGCGGGAGAAGGTCTTGCCGTTGAAGTCGGCATCGAGCGCCACGTCTTCTGCGGCTTCGGCAGCCACGCAGACGCTGGCCATCTCGACCACCGTTTCCAGCGGGAACTTGCCGGCCGCGGTCTCGGCCGAGGTCATCACGGCGTCAGAACCATCGAGCACGGCGTTGGCCACGTCGCTCACCTCGGCGCGCGTGGGCATCGGGTTGTTGATCATCGACTCCATCATGTGGGTCGCGGTGATCACCGTCTTGTCCATCTCGTGCGCCATGCGGATCATGCGTTTTTGCAGTGCCGGCACGGCGGCGTTGCCGACCTCGATCGCTAGGTCGCCGCGCGCCACCATGATGCTGTCGCTGGCGCGCAGGATTTCTTCCAGTTTCGGAATCGCCTCGGCGCGCTCGATCTTGGCGATCAGGTGCGGCTTGTGGTTGTACTCGGCGGCCGCCACATTGCACAGCTGGCGCGCCATTTCCATGTCGGTGGCGTTCTGCGGGAAGCTCACTGCCACGTAGTCGGCCTGGAAGCTCATCGCGGTCTTGATGTCTTCCATGTCCTTGGCGGTCAGGGCCGGCGCCGTCAGGCCGCCGCCTTTCTTGTTGATGCCCTTGTTGTTGGACAGCTCACCGCCCATGGTCACCACGGCATGCACCGCCTCGCCCTTGACGGCTTCGACCTTCATGGTGATCAGGCCGTCGTTGAGCAACAGCACGTCGCCGGCCTTCACGTCGCGCGGCAGTTCCTTGTAGTCCAGGCCCACGGCACTGGCATCACCCGGCTCGGTGCGCGTGGCGTCAAGAATGAATTTCTGGCCGGTTTCCAGCATGACCTTGCCATCGGCAAACTTGCCAACGCGGATTTTCGGACCCTGCAGGTCGGCCATGATGGCCACTTCGCGCCCGGCGCGGGCAGCCGCTTCCCGCACCAGGCGGGCGCGGTCGATGTGGTCCTGTGCCTTGCCATGGCTGAAGTTCAGGCGCACCACATTGACCCCGGCACGGATCATCTGTTCAAGCAGGGCCGGGTCACTGGAAGCGGGGCCGAGGGTGGCAACAATCTTGGTCGCACGACGCGTCATATGTCTGTCTCCTTGTAACTTAGTTTCTATTTTTACACGAAATTAGTTACACAGGAACAACAAGCGACCAACCCCCGAGCACCCTGTGGCACGACAGACGAAAAAGCGGGACACTGTCCGCGTCTGTTCCGGATTTCTGCCCAGACAAGGAGCCCCCATGCAAAAGTCTCACCACCGATTCTCGGAACTGTTCGCACAACTCGGCCTGCCGTCCGATCCCGACGGGATTCGGGCCTTTGTCAGCGCGCACTCGCCGCTGGCGGCCAACGTGGCATTGGCCGATGCGCCATTCTGGACGGCCGCACAAGCGGCCATGTTGCGGGAGGAACTGCTGGGGGATGCAGACTGGGCGGAAGTCGTTGATCAACTCAACAACGCCTTGCGCGCACCTGCCGCCGGCCGCACCGCCTGAAGCAGGCGCCGGTCAGCCCGGTCAACCGTTGGCCCGCTTCTGCAGGATTTCGAAGGCCGGCAGCGTCTTGCCCTCCAGCACTTCCAGGAAAGCACCGCCACCGGTCGAGATGTAGCCCACCTCTTTCTCGATGCCGTACTTGGCAATTGCTGCCAGGGTGTCGCCACCGCCGGCAATAGAGAAGGCGCTGGATTCGGCAATCGCCTGGGCAATCACCTTGGTGCCGTTCTCGAAAGCGGCAAACTCGAACACGCCGACCGGGCCGTTCCAGACGATGGTGCCGGCCGCCTTGAGCTGCTGAGCCAGCTTCTTGGCGGTCTCGGGACCGATGTCCAGGATCAGGTCGTCGTCAGCCACCTCGGTGGCCTTCTTGATGGTGGCAAGCGCATCGGCCTTGAATTCCTTGGCTGTCACCACATCCACCGGGATCGGCACTTCTGCGCCGCGCGCGGCCATGACCTCGATCACGGCCTTGGCCTCAGCCAGCAGATCGGGTTCAGCCAGACTCTTGCCGATCTTCAGGCCGGCGGCCAGCATGAAGGTGTTGGCAATGCCGCCACCGACGATGAGCTGGTCGACGTTGTTGGCCAGGCTCTTGAGGATGGTGAGTTTGGTCGAGACCTTGGAGCCGGCGACGATGGCCACCAGCGGGCGCTTCGGTGCCGTCAGGGCCTGGCTGATGGCATCCATTTCCGCGGCCAGGAGCGGGCCGGCACTGGCCACCGCAGCGAACTGGGCAATGCCATAGGTGGACGCTTCGGCGCGGTGGGCGGTACCAAAGGCGTCGTGCACAAAGATGTCGCACAGGGCGGCCATCTTCCGGGCAAGCTCTTCGTTGTTTTTCTTCTCGCCTTGGTTGAGGCGGCAGTTCTCCAGCATGACGAGCTGGCCGGGGGCCACGCTCACGCCGTCGGTCCAATTCGAAACCAGCGGCACGTCACGACCGAGCAGCTCGCCCATGCGCCGGGCCACCGGGGCCAGCGAGTCTTCGGGCTTGAACTCGCCTTCGGTGGGGCGGCCCAGATGCGAGGTCACCATGACGGCGGCACCAGCGTCCAGCGCCATCTGGATGCAGGGGATGGAAGCACGGATGCGGGTGTCTTCCGTGATGGCGCCACTGTCGTCCTGCGGTACGTTGAGGTCGGCTCGAATGAAGACGCGCTTGCCGGCAGCTTGGCCCTGTGCGCACAAATCCTGGAAACGGATGAAGTTCATGGTGGTTGAAACGAAGAGTTGGAAAACCGGGGCGCGGGCCAAGCCTGGCGGCTGGCGCGCGAAACCCGTAATTTTAGGCCGCGCCCTGTCGCGCGGCTTACCAGCCCAAGCCGAGGTGCAGCGGCAGATAGACCGCCATGCCGACCACGATGGTGCCCAGCACCACCTGCCCGCTGCCGCGGCGCCAGAAGAACCAGGCGGTACCAGCCGCCACGGCAAACAGGCGCGCATCCTGCCAGGTGCTCACCAGTTGCCCCTGGGTCATGACCATTTCCGGCACGATGACGGCCGACAACGCGGCAATCGGCGCGTACTGCAGGCCACGCTGCGCCCAGTGCGGCAAGCTCCAGGGCTTGCTGGACATGAAGAAGAAGGAGCGTGTGATGACGGTCACCGCCGCCAGGCCGACGATCACGCCCAGGGTCCAGACATCGGTGCTGTTCATGCGCGCTCCTTGTGCGCCAGCGGCGTCTTTTCCAGCAGCAACGCCAGCGCCACCGCCGCCGCAATCGCCACCACGATGTTGAGCTTGAAGGGCAGGGCGAAGGCCGCCACCGCGGCCGCGCCTGCCACGCCGGCCGACACCACACGCAACCGGCTGGAGGCCAGCGAGCAAGCCACGCCCAGCAAGGCCAGGATGCCGGCAAAACTCAGACCCCAATGCATCGGCACCGAATGCGCCAGCACGATGCCCAGCAGGCTGGCGCCCTGCCAACTGGTCCAGTTGGTGGTGGCGCTGCCCAGCAGGTAAGCCAGTTGCGCCTGCTGCTCAGCTTGGTTCTGCGGCGGCTGGTGATAGCGCTTGGTGAACATCACGTAGCTGAGGTCGGCCGTCAGGTAACCGACAAACAGCCGCCAGCGCCGCGGCAGGTGCATCAGGTAGGCCCGCATGTGGGCGCTGAAGACGACGAAGCGCAGGTTGACGCAGAACGAGGTGGCCAGGATCACCAGCACCGGGGCCCCGGCGGCGATCAAGGGAATGGCCGCCAGTTGCGAACTACCGGCGTAGACCAGCAGCGTCATGGCCACCGACTCGACCAGGCTCATGCCGGACTTGACCATGGCCACGCCGGTCATCAGGCCCCAGGCCGCGAGACCCGGTGCCACCGACATCGCGTCGCGCAGGCCGTAACGGTATTCGGGATGACGCAGCAACTGCCGCACAGCAGACATAGCCGGCCTCCTCAACCGAGCACAGTGCCGGCCAGCAAGGCGAAACCGCGCAGGAACTCGGTCGCCGCCAGGCGTTTGCCGCCGGAACGCTGCAGCTCGGTCAGCCGCAGCACGCCCAGGCCGCATTGCACTGCCACGCCTGCTTCGTCTGCAGACAAAATCGCGCCTGGCGCCTTATCAGGTATGCGCGAGGCGCTATCAATTTCGCAGCGCCAGAGCTTGATCGCCTCGCCCTGGCATACCGTTGCGGCGCCGGGGAATGGATTGAAAGCACGGATCCGCCGGGCAATCACCTCGGCCGGCTGCGTCCAGTCAATGGCCGCTTCGTGTTTCTCGATCTTGTGCGCGTAGGTCACGCCGTCGGCCGGCTGCGGCACTGCATGCAGACCACCGCAGGCCGCCAGCTCCAGCACCTCGACGATCATGCGGCCGCCGAGCACGGCCAGCTTGTCGTGCAGGCTGCCGGTGCTGTCCTCGGGCGCAATCACCAACTTCTCGACCAGCAGCATGGCCCCGGTGTCCAGCCCGGCATCCATCTGCATGATGGTGACGCCGGTCTCGGCATCACCGGCCTCAATGGCGCGGTGGATCGGTGCTGCGCCGCGCCAGCGCGGCAGCAAAGACGCGTGGATATTCAAACAACCCAAGCGCGGTGTATCCAGCACCCACTGCGGCAGGATCAGGCCGTAGGCAGCCACCACCATCACATCGGCCTGCGCCGCCTCAATGGCGGCGCGCGCCGCCGCTGCCTCGTCCGGGTATTTGCCGTCCAGCCGCAGGCTGTGCGGTTGCGCCACGGCGATGCCGTGGTCGAGCGAGAACTGCTTGACCGGCGAGGCCTGCAGCTTCATGCCGCGGCCGGCCGGTCGGTCGGGTTGCGTCAATACCAGTGGGATGTCGAAGCCGGCGGCGTGCAGCCGCTCCAGCGCGACCCGGGCAAATTCGGGTGTGCCGGCAAAGATGACCCTCAACGCCGCTCCTCGCGCTGCGCCTTGAGCATCTTGGTCTTGATGCGGTTGCGCTTGAGCGGCGACAGGTACTCGACAAACACCTTGCCCAGCAGATGGTCCATCTCGTGCTGGATGCAGACGGCCAGCAGGCCATCGGCCTCGATCACGCGCATCTGGCCCTCGCCGTCGAGCGCGCGCACATGCACGGCCTCGTGGCGCTCGACGCCGTCGTAGATGCCCGGCACCGACAGGCAGCCTTCGTCGTTGACCTTCATCTCGGCACTGGCCCAGGTGATCTCGGGGTTGATCAGCACCAAGGGCTGGTCGCGCTCTTCGGAGATGTCGATCACGATCAGGCGCTCATGCACATCGATCTGCGTCGCCGCCAGACCGATGCCATGTGCGTGGTACATGGTTTCGAACATGTCGGCGATCAGCGTCTTGATGCGCGCGTCCACCGCCTGCACGGGCTGGGCCACTTTGTGCAGTCGCGGATCGGGGAAACAGAGAATGGGAAGCAGGGCCATAAATTCAGATGAAAGATGTCGTTATTTTCGCTACTTTTGGTAACCACAGCAGTAACAGAGGGCAAAAATCATTGCCCGATCAAGGGCTTGGGCGCAAAATCGCGCGTGATTTATCAAGACCTGACCGGGCAAACTGAGCCATCTCTGCCGCCCGAGAGCCGCCCGGGGAGGGCCTAGTGAAACAACACGATATGACACGACATCTGATGGCAAAACCCGGTATCACAATAACCGCCCTGGCCACTTTGAGCGTCTGCCTGCTGAGTGGCGCCGCCTGGGGCCAGAAATACCCCGTCACCCCGGCCCAGAGCGCCACCGCCAAACAGGTCGCCCAAGCGGGCGTCCCTTTGAGCGAACTGGCACCCGACGCCCCCGACAGCTACACCATCAAAAGCGGCGACACCCTGTGGGCCATTTCCTCCCTGTTCCTACGCAGCCCCTGGCGCTGGCCCGAGTTGTGGGGCATGAACCTGGACGACATCCGCAACCCGCACCTGATCTACCCCGGCCAGCGGCTGGTGCTGGACAAGAGCGGTGGCCTTGCCAAGCTGCGCTTGGCTGACGGGGCCAACGGCGAACCCGTCGACCTGGCAACCGTGCGCCTGTCGCCACGCGTGCGCAGCGAGAAAACGAGCGACGCCCTGACAACGCTGCAGACCCGTGCCATTGAACCGTTCCTGGCCGAGCCGGTGATCGTGGAAGAAAGCGAACTGAGCAGCGCGCCGCGCATCGTGGCCACGCAGGAAAACCGTGTCATGCTCAGCCGCGGCGACCGCGCCTACGCACGCGGCCCCAGCGGCATGCCCTTGCTGGACGACAAGAACAAGACCCAGCGCTGGCGCGTCTTCCGCAATGCCACCCCGCTGAAAGACCCGACCACCGGCGAAGTCCTGGGCTACGAGGCCCAGTTCCTCGGCAAAGCCGAACTGGTCCGCGGTGAATCGACGCAGGACACCGAGAACCGCGATGGCAAGCTGCAAAACGTCATCGTGCCGGCCACCATTGACGTCATCAGCACCAAAGAAGAGATGCGCGTCGGCGACCGCATGCTGCCGGAACCGGAACGCGAATTCCCCAGCTACACGCCGCGCGCGCCCAGCGGCGTGGTCAGCGGCCGCATCGTGTCGGTCTACGGCAGTGCCGTGGTCAACGCGGCACAGAACCAGGTGGTGGTGATCAACCGCGGCCGGCGCGACGGGATCGAGAGCGGCCACGTCATGGCCATCCTCAAGGACGGCCAGCAACTGGTCGACAAGACCGACCCCGCACGGCCGCAGATCAAGCTGCCGGACGAGCGCAACGGCCTGCTCATGGTCTTCAAGACCTTCGAAAAACTCTCTTACGCGCTGATCCTGGACATCACGGACGGCGTTCGGGTCGGCGACCGCCTCACGGCCCCGCGCTAAGCCGCGCACACCCACCCGCCAGGCGCACAGCCGATGGAGCGCGACGAACTCGCCAACTGGTTGCGCTTGACACTGACGCCGGACATCGGCAACCTGACAGCACGCAAACTGCTGGCGACCTTCGGCCTGCCTGAGGCCATCTTCAGCCAGTCGCCCAGTGCCTTGCAGCAAGTGGTCACGCCAGCACAGGCCGATGCCCTGCTTGCCGAACCACCCGAACTGCCAGCCCAGCTGGAGACCACCTGGCACTGGCTGCAGAATCAGGAAGGCAGCGCTCTACGTCAGATCCTGGCGCTCGGCGACGCCGCTTATCCGTCCGCACTGCTGCAGATTGAGGACCCGCCGTTGCTGCTGTACGCCATGGGCCGGCTCGACCTGCCGCTCGACCCGGCACAGGCCCTCGCCATGGTCGGCAGCCGCAACCCGACACCCCAGGGCGCGCTCAATGCGCGCCAGTTCGCACAGGCCTTGAGCCAGGCGGGGCTCACCATCGTCTCGGGCCTGGCACTGGGCGTGGATGGCGCCGCCCATGAAGGCGCCCTTGCCGGGGCGGCGGCCTCGCGCCTGGCCACCATCGCGGTGGTCGGCACCGGACTGGACCGCGTCTACCCGAAACGCCATCACCAGCTGGCCCATGACATCGCACAGCACGGGCTGATCGTCAGCGAATATCCCTTGGGCACACCGCCGTTGGCGGCCAACTTCCCGCGTCGCAACCGCCTGATTGCCGGTCTGTCGTGTTCCACATTGGTGGTGGAGGCAGCCTTGCAATCGGGTTCGCTCATCACCGCTCGCCTGGCCGCCGAACAGGGCAAAGACGTGTTTGCGATTCCGGGTTCCATCCATGCCACGCAGTCGCATGGCTGCCATGCCCTGATCCGCCAGGGCGCCAAACTGGTGGAGTCTACGCAGGATGTGCTGGAAGATTTGCCGGGTGTGACCATCGCCGACCGCCTGCCGACACCCACGCCAACCAGCATGGCGACTGAGGACAGCTTGCTGCAAGCGCTTGGCTTCGACCCTGTGAGCCTGGATGCGCTGCAAGCCCGCACCGGGCTTGCCACAGCACCGTTGCAGGCCCGCCTCATGACGCTGGAACTTGATGGTCAGGTCGCGCGTCTGCCCGGTGGTCTGTTTCAGCGCATCGCCACAACTTGATTTTGAATTGACCCGATAAGCCCCTCAAAATGCGAGGATCACCCGCAACGGGATGCGATATATTTGAGCGCATGTTTGAAGTGCTCGTGTACGTTTACGAAAACTACTGGCGCGGCGACGCTTGTCCCGAACCAGACCAACTGCAACGCAAGCTCAATGCCGTTGGCTTCGAGGCCGACGAAATCCGCGAGGCCCTTGACTGGCTGACCGGGTTGAATCTGGCAACCCGGTGCACACACTGGTTGCCCGGCCTCACCGCCGCTGCGCACAGCGACACCCCGACCCGGCTGCAATCGCCGCACAGCATGCGCGTCTATTCAGTGGCCGAGCAGGATCACATGGGTGCCGAGTGCCTGGGCTTCATCAGCTTCCTCGAATCCTCAGGTGTGCTGCCTTCGCCGATGCGTGAGATCGTCGTCGACCGCGCCATGGCGGTGCCGGCCGAAGAGCTCATGCTCGACGACCTCAAGATCATCGTTCTGATGGTCTACTGGAGTTTTGGCGAGGAACCCGACGCGCTCATCCTCGACGAGTTGTGTGACGACACGCTGGAGCGCGTCGCGCACTGAGCACGCGGCTCACCCGAGCAGGCGCTCGGGATTGGCTTCGAGTTTGGTCAGCGCGTCACGCGTGGCGCGCACCGTCAACGACTCTTCTTCCTGCGGCAACAACAAGCCCGCCTGCAGGTAAGCCGCCAGGCGACCGGCCTGGATCAGGTAGCTGCGGCCCTCGGTAGAAGCAAACAGATGGAGCTGCTTGCGCTCACTGCGCCAGACAAACTGGACGCGGGCGAGCCGGCCATTGTGGTCCAGCGTGAACCAGGCACCGGGCTGCAACTCCCGCGCCCAGGCCAGCATGGCAGGTGTCGGGTTCGAGCCCCCATTGGCCACCACTTCCAGATCCGAGGCTTCGATACCCAGCAACAGCTCGATGCTGTCGACGTCCAGCGGCAAATCGCCCAGACCATCGTCGTTGACCGCGCACTCCAGTTCGGCCAGGTGTCTGGCCAGGACTTCGATCTGCGCTGGCGAAATTGGCTGGGTCTTGGCCAGAAAAGCGTCGGCCAGCGTATCGCTGACGGTCTTGATGTGCGCATCCTGATCCGCCACCGACAAACCCAGTAGCGTCATGCCGGCCCGCAGGCGCTGCAGCAGCTGTGGCAGATCCTGAATGACGCGGGTGCGGTCGCTGCGGTTGGGTTTGGCGCTCGCCGCCCAGACCAGATCGGCCGCCGTTTTACGCAATGTCACGGTCTCCGCATGCTGCAGCCCCTGCCGGACCGCCGCCACCGCCAGCACCTCCGCCCAAACCTTGAACAGGAAACTGCGGATCTCGTCGCGCACCGGCATGTCCTTGAGCAGCTTGCGCATCTCGATGGTGTACTGGATGGTGAGCGTTTCCTTCTGCTCCACCTGCTGCGCCACGCTCACGACCTTCTGGGTCGCTTCCTTGCCGGTCAGGAAACGGGTCAGGAACTGCTGGAACTCGCCATACACCACCTCGAACACCTGGCGGCCGGTCTCGGGGTACTGCTCGATCACCTGCACGATGCGTTTGATCTCCGTCTCCAGGACGTTGCCACCCACATCGCCGGCATTGAAGCCCATGACGCAGGAGCCCATGCGGTCAATCAACTGGCGCGCCGGGTGATCGAGCGAGCCAAAAAACGCCGGCTCGGCCAGTGCCACACGCAACACCGGCATTTGCAAGCGCGCAAACCAGACGCGCATGGCCGGCGGTATGCGTTCCTCCGTCAAAATGGACTGGAACATGAGCGCCACCACCTCGATGGTGGCTTTTTCGCTGCGGGTTCCCGCTTTCTTTTTGAGCTCACTGCTCTGTTCGCGCAGGACCACCGCCACCCGGGCCACGCCCGCGGGGCTGTCATCCTCCCCCACCAGGGCGTAGTCGATACCGATGCCCGCCGCCCCCTGGCGATGGACGAGTGCCGCTGCCAGCGCCGGCGAGGGCCCTTGGGGCACGGTGACGTCAAAACCAGCGCCGCCCGCCGTGCCCAACAGGCGTCGCAACTGCCCCACCACCCCCTGCGCCCGGCCCTGTGCCCGCGCCAGCGGCGTGTCTTGGGTCATCAGTCGGGTTTCTTCCTGCGGCCCGCCGTGCAGAGGGGTCTGAACCGATGGGCCCTCGCCCCCCCAGCCCAGACGCCCGCCGAACAAACCGGCGCCTCGACGTGCCGGCACACCCGAAGCCGGGGTCATGCCGCCGGCCACCGCCTGACCGCGAACAGCGCCACCGGCAGCAACACCTGAAGAAAAATGGGGAGCCGCACCGCTGGGCGAAGCCCCGCTTGAGCTTGAGCCAGGTGCCGGTTGCGTCAACGAGGCGGACTTGGCCGGGTCCGGCAGCACCGCCGTCGGAGCAGAGACCACCGGTGCGGAGGCTGCCGCGGCCGTCGGGACGCGCTTGACCCGGTCTTTGAAGTCGATCGTCGGCATCACGCCCTGCTCGATCAGGAACTGGTTGCAGCGGCTGTAGGCCGTCTGCAGGCGTTCGGCCAACAGCCGTTGCACCGCGTCGTAGATCCAGGGCCAGGCCTCGCGCGACATCCCGCTGTCACCCCACTGCGTGACCAGCGGCAGGATCAGCACGTCCGGGCGCAGGATGTCGTGCGCCGCCAGCTCGTCGCGCCCTTCGAGGAAGCGGATGCGCAAACGCAGGTCATCGAGCTGGCTGCTGACTTTCTCTGTCACGCCCAACACCAGCCGGGAACTCAGGATCTTGTTTTCGACCTCATCGGTGCCCACCAGCTCAAGGCGGTCGCCCGCCTCCTCCAGTTTGAGCCCGGATGTCTTGCCGGCAGCGGGCCGGCTGGCAGCCTGCCAGGCACGCCGGGTGCCCTCCAGCCAAACCGGTTGGGTTTGCTGGTACAGCAGCCAGGCGTCGCGCCGGCTCTGCATCTCGCGCGAGGTTCCGGTTTCGTTCATGAGCGCCGTCAGGCGCTCCCCGACCGTTGCCCCCAGTTCTGGCAGCACGCGACCGACCTCGGCGACAAACAGCCCGCGCGTCTTTTCCGCCAGCTCGATGCGTTGCGAAAAGGACTGCGGGGCTGCCATGTCTGAACACCCGATGAGGGCGGCTTGGTGCTAGACCACCGCCCCTGCGTTGGGATCGTTGGGGTCGTCTTCCTTGCGGGCGCCGCCACCACCCTTCACCAGGTCTTCGCGCCGGATGCCCAGCCACATGGCAATGGCGGCGGCCACGAACACCGAGGAGTAGATGCCGAACAGGATGCCGATGGTCAGCGCCAGCGCGAAGTAGTGCAGCGTGGCACCGCCGAACAGCAGCATGGACAGCACCATCAACTGGGTGCTGCCGTGGGTGATGATGGTGCGGCTGATGGTGGAGGTGATGGCGTTGTCGATGACGGCCACCGTGTCCATCTTGCGGTAACGCCGGAAATTCTCGCGAATCCGGTCGAAGATCACCACCGACTCGTTGACCGAGTAGCCCAGCACCGCCAGCACCGCCGCCAGCACGGGCAGCGAGAACTCCCACTGGAAGAAGGCGAAGAAGCCGAGGATGATGATGACGTCGTGCAGGTTGGCAATGATGGCTGCCACCGCGAACTTCCACTCGAAGCGCAGCGCCAGGTAGATCATGATGCCGACCACCACGAAGGCCAGCGCCTTCAGGCCATCGGCCGCCAACTCGTCGCCGACCTGCGGGCCGACGAACTCGGTGCGGCGCAGGCTGGCCGCGGCATCGGCGTCCTTCAGTGTGGCCATCACCTTGTCGCTCTGCTGGGCCGAACTCACGCCTTTGACGGCCGGCATGCGGATCAGCACGTCACGCGCCGTGCCGAAGTTCTGCACCTGCACGTCCTGATAGCCGAGTTTGGCGATGGCACCGCGCACCGCGCCGAGGTCGGCCGGCTGCGAGTAGCTGACTTCCATCAGCGTGCCGCCGGTGAACTCGACCGACAGGTGCAGGCCGCGCGAGAACAGGAAAAACACCGCCGCGGCAAACGTCAGGAACGACACGACATTGAACACCAGCGCATGCCGCATGAACGGAATGTCGCGCTTGATCTTGAAAAATTCCATGGTCTTTTTTCCTCACTCCGCCTTGGCCGATGCATCGGCATCGGGCCGCCAGACCGTGCCGATCGACACGCTCTTGAGCTTCTTCTGCCGGCCGTACCAGAGGTTGACCAGGCCGCGCGAGAAGAACACCGCGGAGAACATGCTGGTCATGATGCCCAGACAGTGCACCACGGCAAAACCGCGCACCGGCCCGGAGCCGAAGGCCAGCAGCGCCAGACCGGCAATCAGCGTCGTGACGTTGGAGTCCAGAATGGTGGCCCAGGCGCGGTCGTAGCCGGCGTGGATGGCAGCCTGCGGCGAGGCGCCGTTGCGAAGTTCTTCGCGCACACGTTCGTTGATCAGCACGTTGGCGTCGATCGCCATACCGAGCACCAGCGCCATGGCCGCCATGCCCGGCAACGTCAGCGTGGCCTGCAGCATGGACAGCACAGCCACCAGCAGCAGCAGGTTGACCGCCAGCGCGATACTGGAGAACAGGCCGAACAGCATGTAGTAGACACACATGAAGATCGCCACGGCCAGGAAACCCCAGGTCACGCTGTTGAAGCCCTTGGCAATGTTCTCGGCACCCAGGCTCGGGCCGATGGTGCGCTCCTCGATGATCTCCATCGGCGCAGCCAGCGAACCGGCACGCAGCAGCAGCGCAGTGTCGTTGGCCTCCACCGTGGTCATGCGGCCGGAGATCTGCACACGGCCGCCACCAATCTCACTGCGGATCACCGGCGCCGTCACCACCTCGCCCTTGCCCTTTTCGAACAGGATGATGGCCATGCGCTTGCCGACGTTTTCACGTGTCACGTCCTTGAAGATGCGCGAGCCCTTGGCGTCGAGCGTCAGGTTGACGGTCGGCTCCTGGGTCTGGCTGTCGAAGCCGGGTTGCGCATCGGTCAGGTTGTCGCCGGTCAGCACCACTTGCTTCTTGACGATCACCGGCTGGCCGCTGCGTTCCAGGTAGCGCTCGGTGCCGAACGGCACCGGGCCGGTGCCGGTTTCGGCGGCGCGCGCTTCGGTGCTTTCTTCCACCAGGCGCACTTCGAGCGTGGCGGTGCGGCCCAGGATGTCCTTGGCCTTGGCGGTGTCCTGCACGCCGGGCAACTGCACCACGATGCGGTCCAGCCCCTGCTGCTGGATCACCGGCTCGGCCACGCCAAGTTCGTTGATCCGGTTGTGCAAGGTGGTGATGTTCTGCTTGAGCGCCTGGTCCTGCACGGTGCGCGCGGCCTGCGGCTTGATGCTGGCGGTGAGCTTGTAATCGCCGCCTTCCTGCACCTCGACCGTCTGCAACTCGGCAAACTGATCGGCCAGCACGCGCTTGGCGGCGTCCAGCGTGGCAGCATCGCGGAAACGCAGCTCGATGCTCTGACCATTGCGGCTGATGCCGCCGTGACGTATGTTCTTTTCGCGCAGCACGGTGCGCAGGTCACCGGCCAGCGATTCGGCTTTCTTGGTCAGCGCAGCCGGCATGTCGACCTGCAACATGAAGTGCACGCCGCCGCGCAAGTCCAGCCCCAGGTACATCGGCGCCGCATGCAAGGCCGACAGCCAGGACGGTGAGCGCGACAGCAGGTTCAGCGCCACCACATACGACGGATCGGCCGCATCGGGCACCAGCGCCTTCTGGATCGCGTCCTTGGCCTTGAGCTGGTCGTCGGTGGAGGCGAAGCGGGCACGCACCGAGCCGGCTTCCAGGCTAATGACGTCGGCCGTGAGGCCGACCGTCTTCAACGCTTCTTCAACACGGGCCTGCGTGCCGCTGTCCACTTTCTGGCTGGCCTTGGCGGCCGATACCTGCACGGCCGGCGCCTCGCCAAAGAAGTTGGGCAGGGTGTACAAAAAGCCCACCAGCAATGCGATCACGATGATCGCGTATTTCCACACCGGGTAACGGTTCATGATCGCACTCAGGCTGTCGGTCGCTCGGATTCTTCTTACTTGATGGTGCCCTTGGGCAGCACTTGCACCACGGCACTGCGCTGGACCTGGATCTCGACGCCATTGGCGATCTCGACGCCAATGTAGTTGTCACCCATCTTGCTGACACGGCCGAGCAGGCCGCCGGCCGTCACGACTTCGTCACCCTTGGCCAGGGCGTCCACCATGGCACGGTGCTCTTTCTGCTTCTTCATCTGGGGGCGGATCATCACGAAGTACAGCACCACGAACATCAGCACCAGGGGCAGCATGCTCATGAGCGAGTCCTGCATGCTGCCACCAGTGGCAGCGGCGGGTGCGGTTTGGGCAAAAGCGGAAGAAATGAACACAGGCAACTCCAGGTCAGAGGTTCAAAAAACAGGGGATGCCGCTCCAGGCGGCGGCACGAAACGCCCGACAAGCGGGGCGAAACGGGCAGTTGGCCATTGTATGCGGCTGGCTTGGCATCCCAGGGCCTGCCTGACCAAAGCCCCACACCCGCCGCCGAACGGTGGGCTCGGCATGCACCGGCCCGCCAAACGCCCTGAATTGCTATGAATTCAGGAGCTATTGGCGCTTATATGGCAAAGGCTAATGCCTGATTTCCCTTGGAATTCAGGCCGCCTGCTGCGCCGTGCCGCCACGGCGCCAGTTCGCCATGAGCGCCGCCCATTGCTGGCGCGCCGCGGCCAGGTGGCGCGCCTTGACGTGGCCGTAACCGCGGATCTGCTCGGGCAGGCGCGCGATCTCCACCGCCGCGGCATGGTTGGTCGCGTTCAGGCCGGCCAGCAATTCCTCGATACAGGCCCGGTACTCGCCGATCAGCGCGCGCTCGGTGCGCCGCTCTTCGCTGCGGCCGAACACGTCCAGCACCGTGCCACGCAGACCCTTGAGGCGCGCCAGCAGCCTAAAGCCGGTCAGCATGGCTGGGCCGTAGGACTGCTTGACCAGCTCGCCCTTGGCGTTCTTCTTGGCCAGCAGGGGCGGCGCCAGGTGGTAGTGCAGCTTGAAATCGCCTTCGAACATGGCGTTGACGCGGCCGAGGAAGGCCGCATCGGTGTGCAGGCGCGCCACTTCGTACTCGTCCTTGTAGGCCATGAGCTTGAACAGGTAACGTGCCACCGCCTCGCTCAAGGTCGTTTTGCCCAGCGGGCTTTCGGCCGCCTGCACCCGGGCCACGAAGGCCTTGTAGGTTTCGGCATAAGCAGCGTTCTGGTAGCCGGTCAGGAAGTCGACGCGGCGTGCCACCAGGCTCTCCAGGGTTTCGCGTGGCTTGAAGTCGATCACCTGCGCCGGGCTCAGCAGCGCCTGCACACGCGCCCAGTCGTGCGCGGCCTGTCTGCCCCACTCGAAGGCGGCCTTGTTGGCCTCCACCGCCACGGCATTGAGCTCAATGGCGCGCAACAGCGATTCGCGGCGCAACGGGATCCAGCCCTTTTGCCAGCCATAACCCAGCAGCATCGGGTTGACGAAGATGGTGTCGCCCATCAGCTTGGCGGCCACTGCATCGGCGTCGAACACGCCCATGCCGTCAGCACCGACGGCGCGCGTGATGTCGGCCAGACACTGGTCCGCCGGGTTCTGCCAGTTGGCGTTTTTCACGAACGCTGCGGTGGGCGTGCTGTGGCTGTTGAGCGCCACGCGCGTGCGGCCTTCGCGCATGCGCAGCGTGGTCTCCTTGGCCGTCGTCACGATCGGGTCGCAACCCAGGATCAGGTCGGCTGCCGCCATGCCGACACGCGTGGTACGGATCTCGTTTTGTGTGTCGGCGATCAGCACATGGCTCCAGGTGGCGCCTCCCTTCTGCGCCAGGCCAGCCGCATCCTGCGTGACGATGCCCTTGCCCTCGATGTGCGCCGCCATGCCCAGCAGCTGGCCGATGGTGATGACGCCGGTGCCGCCGACGCCGGCCACCACGATGCCGTAGGCGGTGGCCGCCGACGGCAGGGCCGGCTCGGGCAGCACGCCCAGCTCGTAGGGTGATGCGGCCTGGCCCTTGGCCTTCTTCTTCAGCTGGCCGCCTTCGACCGTGACGAAGCTCGGGCAGAAGCCCTTGAGGCAGGAATAGTCCTTGTTGCAGCTGCTCTGGTTGATGGTGCGCTTGCGGCCGAACTCGGTTTCGAGCGGCTCGACCGACAGACAGTTGGACTGCACGCCGCAGTCGCCGCAGCCTTCGCACACCAGTTCGTTGATGACCACACGCTTGGCCGGATCGACCAGGGTGCCGCGCTTGCGGCGGCGGCGCTTCTCGGTGGCGCAGGTCTGGTCGTAGATGATGACGGTGCAGCCCTTGATCTCGCGGAATTCGCGCTGCACGGCGTCAAGCGTGTCGCGGTGCTGGATGGCGATGCCGGCCGGCAGACCCTGCACGCTGTCGTATTTCTCCGGCTCGTCGGTGACGATGGTGATCTTCTGCGCCCCTTCGGCGCGCATGCTCTGCGCGATCTGGACCACGCTGTGGCCTTCGGGCCGCTCGCCCACCTGCTGGCCGCCGGTCATGGCCACGGCGTCGTTGTAGAGGATCTTGTAGGTGATGTTGACGCCGGCGGCGATGCTCTGGCGGATGGCCAGGATGCCGCTGTGGAAGTAGGTACCGTCGCCCAGGTTGGCGAAGACGTGCTGTTCGGTGCTGAACGGCTGCTGGCCGACCCAGGGCACGCCCTCGCCGCCCATCTGCGTGAAGCCGATGGTGCTGCGGTCCATCCAGGTTGCCATGAAGTGGCAGCCGATGCCGGCCATGGCGCGCGAACCCTCGGGCACGCGGGTGCTGGTGTTGTGCGGGCAGCCGGAGCAGAACCAGGGCATGCGCTCGGCCGCCGGGCCACCGACGTTGAGCACCTGCATCGCCCGCTCCTTGGCTTCCAGCACCGCCAGCTGCGCGTCCACGCGCGCCGCGATCTCGCTGCCGGCCGCCAGGATGCCGAGCTTCTTCAGGCGCCCGGCAATGGCGCGCGCAATCAGAGCCGGCGTCAGATCGGCATTGGCGCGCAGCAGCTCGTTGCTCGACGGATTGGCCTGCGACCATTCGCCGCCGGTGCTGTCGCCCTCGTTGAACTTGCCCAGGATGTTCGGGCGCACATCGTCGCGCCAGTTGTAGAGCTCTTCCTTGAGCTGGTATTCGATGATCTGGCGTTTTTCCTCCACCACCAGCACTTCCTGCAGCCCGGTGGCGAAGTCGCGCGCACTTTGCGCTTCCAGCGGCCAGACCACGCCGACCTTGTGCAGACGGATGCCCAAGGCACGGCAGGTGGCGTCGTCCAAGCCGAGGTCGCGCAGCGCCTGGCGCGTGTCGTTGTAGGCCTTGCCGCTGGCGATCAGGCCGAACTTGTCGTTCGGACTTTCGATGGCGTTGTAGTTCAACCGGTTGGCGCGGATGTAGGCCAGCGCGGCGTACCACTTGTGGTGGAACAGGCGGGCTTCCTGCTCCAGCGCATGGTCGGGCCAGCGGATGTGCAGGCCGCCGGCTGGCATGTCGAAATCGGTCGGCAACTGGATCTGCACGCGCTCGGGATCGATGATGGCCGTGGCGCTGGACTCGACGATCTCCTGGATCGTCTTCATGCTGGACCAGACACCGGCATAACGGCTCAGGGCCAGGGCATGGATGCCCAGATCCAGAATTTCCTGCACCGAGGCCGGGAAAAACACCGGCAGGCCGCAGGCCTTGAAGATGTGGTCGCTCTGGTGTGCGGCCGTGCTGCTCTTGGCCACGTGGTCATCGCCGGCCACCGCCAGCACGCCGCCCCAGGGCGTGGTGCCGGCCATGTTGGCGTGCTTGAAGACGTCGGCACAGCGGTCCACACCCGGCCCCTTGCCGTACCAGATGCCGAACACGCCGTCGAAGCGGTTGCTGCCGGGCGGTGCAAAGCCGAGCTGCTGCGTGCCCCACAGCGCCGTGGCGGCCAGCTCTTCGTTGACGCCAGGCTGGAACACGATGTTCTGCGCCTTGAGGTACGGGTTCGCCTTCTGCAGCGTCTGGTCGTAATTACCCAGCGGCGAGCCGCGGTAGCCGCTGATGAAACCGGCTGTGTTCTTGCCCTGCAACTGGTCGCGCAGGCGCTGCAGCATGGGCAGCTTGACCAGCGCCTGCACGCCGCTCATGAAGGCACTGCCGTGGTCGAGCGAATACTTGTCGTCGAGGGTGACCGTTTCAAGAGCCTTGCGAATCGATTCGGGCAACGGGGCGTTCATGGCGGGATGTCTCCGGAAATTCTGGGTTCAGCCTCTTGCTGCGGCCTGCTGACAGGCCGGGGAACAGACAAGGGCAACGTTTTTCTGCGAGGAAAGTGTATGTCGACTGCCGGGATAAGTCTTTGCTTTCTTTGCCCGATTTAGGCTATCCTGAGAAAGAATCTTGCTCAATACAGGCATAAATGGAAACACTCGACAAATTCGACCTGGCCATCCTGAACGAACTGCAAGCCGATGCCCGCCTGACCAATGCCGAACTGGCCTCGCGCGTGGGCCTGTCGGCGGCCCCCTGCTGGCGCCGCGTGCGCGCGCTGGAGACCAACGGTTTCATCAAGGGTTACCGCGCCGAGATCGACCGCCAGAAGATCGGCCTGGGCGTGCTGGCCTTCGTGCGGCTGGATGCCGAGCGCAACACCGGCGACGCCACCCGCGTGCTGGAAGAAGCCATCAAGAAGCTGCCAGAGGTCATTTCCTGCCACTACATCAGCGGCACCGGCACCTTCGAGTTGCAGGTGGTGGCGCAGGACCTCGACAGCTTTTCGCGCTTTGCGCTGCAGAGCGTGATCAACCTGCCCAATGTGAAGGACCTGCACACCAGCTTCTCGCTCGGCGAGGTCAAGGCCAGCAGCACGCTGCCGCTGGGGCATCTGCAGGCGCAGGGCGCAGCCAAGGCCGCCGCGCCACCCCCGGCGCGACCCGGCGCCAGGAGCAAACGATGAACCCCATCCGCACCCTGACTTTGGCATGTTTTACGGCCCTGGCCCTCGTCGTTCATGCGCAACCAGCCATCAATTCAGGAGCAGACTGGCGCAATGACGGCGCGGCCGGCGAGCTGCCGCTGCGCAACCTTCAGATCGAAGTACGCCAGATCGACCAGAACAGCAGCACGCGCGAGCGTCTGGACGCGACGGCAGCAGCGCGCCTGCAGCCGGGCGACTCCAACGCCACCATCACCCTGGGTGCCCAGAGCAACCAGTCCGGCCGCAGCGGCAACGCCCAGCAGCAGGTGCTGGTGCTCAATGGCCGGCGTGCCGCCATCGTGCTGCGCAACACGGTGGCACTGCGCCTGCTGCAATCGTTCCAGCGGCAAGGTCGGTGGATCACCGTGCCAGGCACGGTCTGGCTGCAGGCCGGCACCGGTTTCGCCGCCACGCCGCGCTGGGACGGCGGTGACGCGGTGGAGCTGGAAATCAGCACCCTGCAAGGGCGCAATCCTTTGGCCGCTGAAACGGCCAGCACCAGCACCGCCATCGTGCTGCCGCTGGACGAATGGATGACGATCGCCGAAAGCGAACAGTCGCAGGACAGCCAGCAAAGCGGCTTGAGCAGCAGCGCGCGCGACGCCAGCCAGTCACAGTTGCGCGTGCAGGTGCGCGTCAGCGTGCGCTAAAGGCTCCCGCCCGACACAACGCACCGCGTCACTTCGGCCACAGCACCCACAGGCGCAGCGGCTGCTTCAGGCGCCCGGCCAACTCCGCCGCACCGGCACCCCAGCCGGCAAAGTAGTCGGCGCGCACCGCGCCGGTGATGGCGCTGCCGGTGTCCTGCGCCAACACCAGCTTCTGCAGTTGCACCTGCGGCCCGCTGGAGGCCAGCCAGACCGGCGTGCCATAGGGAATGCTGCCAGGATCAACGGCGATGGAACGGCCCGGTGTCAGCGGCACGCCCTGGGCGCCACGTGGCCCGAAGGCGGCATCGAGCTCCGGCAGCGGCTCTTCGCGGAAGAACACCACGCGCGGATTGCTCCACAGCAGTTCGTTGACGCGTGTCGGGTTCTGCGCCAGCCAGGCCTTGATGCCGGGCCAGGAGGCGTCGCGCACCGCGCCCTGATCGAGCAGCCAGCGGCCGACACTGCGGTAAGGCTGGTCGTTGGAACCGGCAAAGGCCAGCCGCACCAAGCGCTGTGTGCCATCGGCTTCACGGATGCGGATGCGGCCCGAGCCCTGGATCTGCAACGTCAGGGCGTCAATCGGATCGGCCAGGTAAGCAATGGCGCGCCCGCGCAGCAGCGCTTGCACCTCGGGCAGGCTGTCGATCTCCTGCCGGCTGTACCAGGGTTTGCGCTGGCCCAGTGTGGGCGGCGGCTGGTACAGCGGCACGCTGAACTCGGCACTGGGTTGGCGTGCGGCCTCCAGCACCGGTTCGTAGTAGCCCGTCAGCAGGCCGTCCTCGCCGCCTTGCAGCCCCTCCACGCGGTAGGGCTGCAGGCGCGCCATCATCCAGGCGCGCTGCTCCTGCACGCTGCTGATGCTGAGCAGGCGCACCTCGCTGCACAGCGGCGCGAACACCGGTCCCGGGCGCTCGCAGCTCTTGAGCCAGGCGTTCCAGGCCTCATGCAGCGGATCCTCATGCAGACCGGGCAGCTCGCTCCAGGCCACCGGCGTCCAGCGGCTGCGCGCCTGCAGCAAGGCCGGGCCGAGCGCGCTGTCGGCGGCTGGCGCCCGTGCGCGGCTGTCGGGCGCGCGGCTCGCCGGCGGCCAGGGCGCGCTGGCGCAGCCGGCCAGCGTTCCTACAATCACGATATTCGTTACCCAGTTCAGGAGTCGGTTCATGAGTCTGATTTTGCTTGAAGCCTTCGGCGCCCTGGCGCTGCTGGTGCTGATCGTCTGGTGGACCATGTTTTCCGGCCGCAAGCATGGCGAACTGCCCGAGCAGACCCGCACTGACGAAACCGACCAGACACCGCCGGGCAAGCAGGACTGAATTCAGCCGCCCTGCAGATGGCGTAGCAGATTGGCCAACTCCACCGCGGACTTGACCTCCATCTTGTCGAACACGCGCGCGCGGTGCACTTCCACCGTGCGCACGCTGATCTCCAGCTGATCGGCAATGCGCTTGTTGGGCAGGCCATCGACCACCAGGCGCATCACATCGCGTTCGCGCTCGGTCAACTCGCCCAGGCGCTGCCGCAGCTGCGCCACTTCCCGGCGCGCTTGCACAAAGGTCGCGGACTGCACCAGCGCCTGCTCGATGCGGTCGACCAAGGCGTTGTCGGAAAACGGTTTCTCACAGAAATCGAAGGCGCCTCGTTTGACCGCGTCAACGGCGGTCGGCACATCGCCATGACCGGTGAGGAAGATCACCGGCATGGTCTGGTGCAGTCCGCGCTCGATCAAACGCTCGAACAGGGCCAGCCCGCTCAAGCCGGGCATGCGCACATCGAGCAGCAGGCAGCAGGCCTGCGCGGGTTCCCAGCCCCCTTCCACCATCTGCCAGAAAGCATCGGCGCTGTCGAAGGCCTGGCTGGGCAGACGGCGCGAGCGCAGCAGCCAGGCCAGCGCCTCACGCACGCTGGCATCGTCGTCGACGATGAAAACGGAAACATCAATCATGGGTTGCATGGCGTGATGGTATGTCAGTTGCCTGCCGGCAGGGTGAAGCTGAACACCGTCCCCTGGGGCTGGTGGGGCTCGAAGGCCAGCATGCCACCATGCTGTTCGATCACGGTGCGGCACAGGCTCAGGCCCAGCCCCATGCCCTCGGCCTTGGTGGTGAAAAAAGGCGTGAACAGCTGCTGCTCGACTTCCGGCGCGATGCCGGGGCCGACGTCGGCCACGGAAAATACCAGCCAGCGCCTGTCGCCCCGCTCCTGCCGCACCGCCAGTGTCAGCACGCGCTGGCGGATGTCCGGCCGGTCCATGGCCTGCATGCCATTGCGCACCAAGTTGAGCAGCACCTGCTCGACCATGGTACGGTCGCACAGCACCTTGGGCAGACCCGGCGCCAGCTGAATCTGTACCTGAACCCCGAGCTTGCGCGCCTGCAGGTTGATCAGCGGCAGGATGGCATCGACCAGGGCCTGCGGCGGCACCGTTTCACGTGCCTGGTCGCGCCGGCGCACGAAGTCGTGCACGCTCTTGATGATCTTGCCGGCACGCTCGGCCTGCTGGGCAATGCGGTGCATCGCCAGCTCGATGTCGGCCGGTGTGTGCATGCCGGCGCGCAGCAGGTTAAGCGAGCCGGTGGCGTAACTGGACATGGCGGCCAGCGGCTGGTTCAACTCGTGACTGAGCAGGGAGGCCATCTCACCCACCATGGCCAGGCGCGCCGTGGCCTGCAGCCGTTCCTGGCTGGCACGTGACAGTTCCTCGACCCGGCGCTGCTCGCGGATGTCGAGGAAGGCGCTCATCCAGCCGGTCTGCGCCCCTTGTGCATTGATCAGCGGTGCTTCGATGATGAGCACGGGAAAGCGCGTGCCGTCCTTGTGCATGAACACCGACTCGAAACCTTCCCGCGGCGGCGATGTGCCGGCCAGCCGGATGGCCTGGCGTTTCATGTACTCGTCGGCCAGTTCTGGCGGCCAGTAGGGCGCATGGACACTCTGACCCAGCAGTTCGTCTGCCGTGAAGCCGACCATCTGGCAAAAAGCCGGGTTCACATAGGTGATGCGCCCATGCAGGTCACGCGCGCGCAGCCCGGTGACGAGCGAATCCTCCATCGCCTTGCGAAAGGCCAAGGCGTCGGCCAGGTCGCGTTCGGCCTTCAGCCGCCGGCGCATGTCCTTGCTCAGCAACACCAGGATCGAGACCAGGGCAATCGACATCGCCGTCACCAGCGCGGTCAGCACATTGGGGAACAGGTCGGGCGCGCCGCGCCAGCTGTCCATGCGCAGGACCAGGGTGGTACCGGGCAGGTCAAGCAGGTGATGGGCGGTGAAGACGCGGTTGGCGCGCCGCGCCGTGCCGCGCACGGCCAAGCGGGTGCCATCACCCTCGGTGAACGACACCTCCTGGCTGCGCGTGAGCTGCCGCCCCACCAGGTCATCCAGCATGTCCTGCAGCGAATAGGTGGCCACCAGATAGCCCATCACCACACCCGTGGTCACCAGTGGCATGCACAGCTCCATGACCTCGATGCCCAGGCCATCGGTCAACGGTACGAAGTAACTGCTGGAATAAGCCGGCGCGCTGAGCCGGCGCGCGGTCGTACAGGTCTGTCGCACTTCGGTCTGGACGCTGTCGCGGCCCAGGCGGTCGAACACGGACGGACGGTAAGGCGTGTCGGCAAACAGACGAGGCCTGTGGTTGCTGTCGCGCCACTCGATGCGCACCAGCTCACGGTGCTCCCGCAGCAGCGCCGCCGCCGCCATGGACCAGGCCGCAGGCGTCGGGTCGTTGAACTGCAGGGCCTGCAGGCTCTGCACGTTGTGCGACAGCGCAGCGCGGATATCACCGACTGCATCCGCGGTATCGCGTTCAAGGCGGCTTTGCACCTGGCTGGCTTCGTAGCGTCCGGCCAGCCAGACCAGCGTGACCAGCAGGGCCACGACCAAAGCTGTCAACGCCGACCACAAGGTCCGCCGGCGCCAGGCCGAAGGCAGACGGTCTGTTTCCACGCGTTCAGCGCTCACAGGACGCGGTGCTCCAGCGCCGGCAGCTGCAGGCGGCATTGCTGCAGCAACTCGGGCCGCAGTTCAGCCATCACCACGGCCTCGCCCTCGGCCTGCTCGGCCATTACCTGCCCCCAGGGATCGACCAGCATCGAGTGGCCCCAGGTGCGGCGGCCGTTGTCATGCAAACCGCCTTGCGCGGCGGCCAGCACAAAGGCGAGGTTTTCAACCGCCCGCGAGCGCAGCAGCACATCCCAGTGCGCTTGGCCCGTGGTGTGCGTGAAGGCGCTGGGCACCAACAGCAGATCGGCGCCTGCCTGGGCATACCCACGGTAGAGCTCGGGAAAACGCAGGTCGTAGCAAACACTCAGCCCCAAACGCCAGCGATGGCCGTCGCGCGAAGGCAGGTCGAAGGTGACGGGCTGCGTGCCGCTGAGCAGGACGCGCGATTCGTCGTAGCGTTCACGGCCATTGTCGAAGCGAAACAGATGGATCTTGTCGTAACGTGCCACGCAGTCGCCTTGTGGCGAATAGACCAATGTGCTGTTGTAGACGCGGCCGGCCGCCTCAGCCGGTGCGTCCGGCGCCACAGACAGGGGCAAGGTGCCACCCACGACCCACAGGCCCAGCGCACGTGCCGACTCGGCCAGAAAAGCCTGGATGGGTCCGTCTCCCGGCGCCTCCTGAATGGCCAGCTTGTCGGTGTCCCGCATGCCGAGCAGGCAGAAGTATTCCGGCAAGACCACGAGTTCGGCCCCTTCGTCGGCCGCTTGCCGCATCAGCACCTGGGCGCGCAACAGGTTGGCCTGCCACTGCGTGCCCGACACCATCTGGATCGCCGCCACTTTCATCGCCCAGCCTCGCTTTTGCTGCCGCCCTTGCCGGCCGCCGGCGCATCGGTGCGTGTGATCTTGGGGTCGGTCCAGCTGCCGGTGATCTGGAACTCCTCGGTGGCTGAATCGATCAGCGGGCGGCGCAACACCAGCTGGGCCAGGAAGGAACCCAGGCCCACGGCCGGGTTGATCCAGCCGGCAATGAGCGAGGCCGTGCCGGCATTGATCTCCGGCACGACGACGACCTTGATGTCTTGCGTCTCGCGCGCGATGTCGGCACGCCCATCCATCAGCACTGCGGCATTCACACCCTTCATCTGCAGGTTGTTGGTGCTGGCAATGCCCTGTTCGATACGGATATCACCGCGCACGAAGTCAAAGGCGAACCCGTCGCTGAAGACATCGCGGAAATCCAGCGCCAGGCGCCGTGGCAAGGACTGCAGGCTCAGCACGCCCAGCAGCTTGGCGATGCCCGGGTCGGCCTTGAGAAATTGGCCGCTCTCTACATTGACATTGAAGGCACCGCCCAGCGTCGGGTAATCCAGTGCCAGCGGCGAACCGGCCCAGGCGATCTGGCCTTCCATCCGGCCCTTGCCGCGACGGATCACCTCCTTCATGCCGAAACGGCCCAGCAATTCGCCGGCGTCGGCAATCTCGAACTTGAAATTCATCACGGTGCGCCGTCGCTCGGGCTGCGCACGGCCTGGTGCTGGCCGGCCAACCGGCTCGTTGAGCAAGGCCCAATTGCCAGTGGCCGTGAAAACCGCCTCCGGCATGATGATGTTGAACCGGTTGAGTCGCCATTCGCGTGAGCCACCATCGCGGGCTGCTGCGCCGGCGCCGCGATTGACGGCTTCGATTTCGATCCGGCCGAGCTTCTTGCCGCGCAGTTCCATGTCATCAACCACGATGTCCAGCGCCGGAATGCTGACCGGCTGCTCGTCGAGCAGCGTTTCCACGTCCTTGGCAGAAGACTGCGCCAACGCCAGGCGGGCCAGACGCGCATACAGCCGGCCAGCGCTGTTGCCCACAGGCTGGCGGTATTCCAGATAGCCACTGAGTTCCTGTGCGTCCAGATTGGCACGCCAGGTCTGGCCTTCGCGCGAGCCACCCGCCACCACCTGGTTGAGCTTGCGTCCGGTGGCGATCAACTCATGGGCACGCACCGCCAACCGGGTCGGCATGTAAATGCTGACCAGGCCAACGTCGGCCGCGCGCCCGGCTGTCCCTGCCGTAGCCGGAGCGGACAGGGCCGCACTCCAGGCATCCACGTCCACACTTTGCAGGTTGATATTGGCCACCACCCCGTCGGCCGGCAAAGGCACCTGCTCACCCGGCGCCAGCCCGACGCCCACGGCCCCGCGCAGGACACGCGCTTCGGCACCCGATACGTCCCGCACGTACACCGCCGAGGCGATGCGGCCGAGTTCCAGCGTCAACTGGTCATGCAAAGGCGCGTTGGCGCCGGCTTGCTGCGACTCACGCGTGAGCACCGTCTCCAGCCGCAGCGGCAGGAGCGCCTCGGCGCTTTTGCTGAGCGGCACCGGCAGGTTCAACGCCAGCCCCTGCAGATTGCTCGTGATTTGCAGCTCGGGCACACCGCGACGAATACCCAGCACAAGCACATAGTTCGTGCTGCCCGTGGCCTGTTGCGCCAGCCGGGCCACGGCACCGAGTTCGCGCGCCTGACGCAGCCCCTCGGCGGTCGCATTGCCCTGCACACGCAACACGGTCGGCCCACTGCGCGTGGCGACTCCCGGCACGGGAATGGTGCCGCCTTCGGCACGCAGATCACCGCCCAACGCACGCGCCTGCCCGCCGCTGATGGCAAAACCGGCCTCGCTGAAATGCACCACGCCGCGGGTACGACTCAGGCGAGGAATGTCCGGGGCAATCTGCAGATCGTTGCCCGCCAGCGTGATCTTGCCCTGCACACTGGTTTTATTCACATCCATCACCGGCAGCTTGAGCTTGAGCTGCAGATCGGCGCTGCCGCTGGCGCTGGCCTGCTTGAGGGCATGACCGATCATTTCGCCCAGTGGCGAGCCGTTCACCAAGACACTCAACACCTCCCCCAGCGGCCCCTTGGCCTCGGCACTGACATCAACCGTCGCACCCTGCAGCAGGTTCGGGATCTGCGCATCGGCCCGATTGATGCGCACCCCCGGCGCCCCGGCCAGCCGCGCGCTCATATTCTTGAGCTGCAAACTGGCGTGCTCCATCAGGAACTCGCCTTCCACCTGGGTCAGTGCCGGCCAAGGCAGGGCACCGGCCGGCTGCAGGCTGCGCGGCACATAGACATAGGTCGCATCACGCACACTGGCCGAAACACGGAACTCGCCCTGCTTCGGATCGGCAAACGGAAAGTTGTTCAGGTCACCCTTGACGCGGTAACGCACGCCACTGGCACGTCCTTGCGCCAGGGCATCACGCAAGTAGTCACGCACGTCCCGTTCGACCTCCAGCGGCAGATAGCGATGAATCCGGGCGACATCTGCTCGGCTCATGCTGCCTTGCAAGTCCAGCACACCGGGGAAACGGCCGCGCCCGAGGGCCGCCGCAGGCTCGCTGGTCTGCCATTTGACCTGCGCTTCGCCCTGCGCATCGGTATTGCTGAATTTCAGATTGGGTAGCTGCAAGCTGATGCGTTCGCCATCAATCTGCCACTGCAGGTCGGTCGCCAACTGGGTGAATTCCAGCGTCGGCACCTCGAACACGCCGGGCAACTCCAGTTGACCATCCTGCAAGGACAGTGTGGCCCGCCCGCCTGACTGGTTCACATCGAAATCGATAGTCGCGCCACGCACGCCGGGCGAACCCACACCACCACGGGCCGCCGGAGCCGGCGAGCCGGCAGCCACATCCAGCCGCACCACCCGCCCTTTGGCGTCAAAGCGAGTGGGTGCCTCCAGCGGCCCCTGCCAGTTGGCCTGGATCCGCTCCACCAGGCCCTTGGGCGCATAGGCGGTCACTGCCGCATGCATGGCGTCATCCAAGGGCAGGCGCTCGGCAATCCGGGCCAACGCCGCCAGATCCAGGCGGTCCGCCTGCAGTTCGCCACGCGCCGGTGCACGGCCTTCGGCCGCCACATGCACGACGCGCACATTGCCACCCGGCCAGCGCAGGCCATCGTCCAGTTCGAACTGCAGGTCCTGGGTCGAGAATTCAAACCCGCCTTGCAGCAGCCGCCCCCCCAACCGACCGGTCAGCAAGGGAAGGGACAAAGCCCCCAGCTTCGGCGTCAGGGTCGCCTGCACGTTGGACATGGCCACATCGGCCGTCGCCCCGGTCACCTGGGTGCGACTGACATCCACCCAGGCCCTGAGCGCGCCGCTGCCCTGAGCCACATCCATGCCCAGGTCGGCATAACGCCGCAGCTGCGAGAGATCGACGTGGCCAAATTGGGCAAAAACCTGTCCATCCCACTTGCGCCACTCTCCGGCATTTCCGGTCAGCAAGGGCTGGCGGAAATTCGCCATCAGTGTGAAGCGCTGCCCCCATTCGGGCGGCGGCGTTGCATCCACCCGAAAGGCGTGGCTGCGCGCGGTATTGCGCACAACGAAGTCGACCTGTTCCAGCACCAGCGCCGGGACAGCGCGCAGCTCATCGCGCCACTGCAAGGTGCCGCCACGGATGACAAATTCGGTCTGGGAGAAAAACCAATCCAGCGCCTGGCTGTCGGTGCCCTGGTCTTTCGAAAGATCCAGTCCGGCCACGAAGATACGGCCATCGGCCGCACGCCGGATGTCCAGTTGCGGGCTCTCGATGTAGATCTGCTCAAAACCGAAGTTCCAGAGCGAGCGCGGCGACAAGGCCACCTGTACCCGCGGCAACTGCAACGCCTCATGGCCCGTCGGATCGATGAGGCGCACCTGGCTCAACTCGAACGAGGGGATCAGGCCATCCGGACGGGCTTCGATGGCACCGATGCGCACAGTTACCCCCAACAGCTGACTGGCCCGGGTTTCCAGTTGCGGGCGAAGTTCGCCAATTCGCGGCACAATGAAAAGGTGCAGCGCTCCCCAGGCGCTGATCATGACCAGCCAGCCCCCCAGCAGCAGCCAAAGCGCGACGCGCGTGGCAATTGCCATGATTTTCAGCAGTGATGAAGGTCGGCTCGGCAGGTCATCCATTTTGTACATCGGAAACGTGACAGGAATTATGACCCGCAACGGTGCCAACGACTTGACGCAAGCTGACGTTTCGGTGCCATCCAGCACTGAGGCCCTGTCGGACCATTCCCGTTTCGCCCAGCGTGTGCGCCGACGCTACGAGTCCCAACTGCATCTGCTGCCGCCAGGCCGACCCGATCAGGACAGCATGCAGCAGGTGTTCGAGGCGCTGCAGCGCGGCGGCGCCGATGTCGCGACCGCCTTGCGTACCACGCGCCATCTGGTCATGGAACGCCTGGTGACGCTGGACTGCGACCAGCAAGCCGAATTGCATGACATCACCCGCGTCATGACCGACTTGGCTGAATTCGCCTTGGACATTGCCACCACCCAGACGCTGCAAGCACTGGACGAGGTCCATGGCATGCCAACCACACCACAAGGCGCACGGGCGCTGATGTGGATCGTCGGCATGGGCAAGCTCGGCGCGCGCGAACTCAACGTCTCCAGCGACATCGATCTGATCTACGTCTACGACCAGGACGGCGAAACGGCCGGCAGCCCGGAAGGGCGCGGACGCATCTCCAACCACGAATACTTTGCGAAGGCGGTGCGCGCCATCTATGGCCTGATCGGCGACACGACCGAACACGGCTTTGTCTTTCGCGTCGATCTGGCACTGCGCCCGAATGGCAATTCCGGCCCGCCCGCGGTTTCGCTCGGTGCCTTGGAGCAATATTTCCATGCGCAAGGGCGTGAATGGGAGCGTTTCGCCTGGCTCAAGAGCCGCATCGTCGCGCCGCGCCGCAACATGCACGACGGCTCCGGGCAAGGCCTGCGCAGCATGGTGCTGCCTTTCGTGTTCCGGCGCTATCTGGACTACAACGTCTTCGATTCCCTGCGCGTGCTGCATCGGCAGATCCGGGAGCATTCCGCGCGCCGCAGCGCCGGCCGCCCGGAACGCAGCAACGACGTCAAGCTCTCCCGCGGCGGAATTCGCGAAATCGAATTCACGGTTCAGCTGTTGCAGGTAGTACGCGGCGGCCAGTTCCCCGAATTGCGCACGCGCCCCACGCTGGATGCCCTGCAGCGCCTGGTGCGCGCCGGGCTCATGCCCCAGGCCACGGCTGACGCCTTGTCGCAGGCCTATCTGTTCCTGCGTCGGGTGGAGCACCGCATCCAGTACCTCGACGACCAGCAGACCCATGTGCTGCCAACGCGCGATGACGACCTGCTCTGGATTGCGCGCACCATGGGTTATGAAGGGACGTGCCCGTTCCTGACCCAGCTCGACGCCCATCGGGAGATCGTGGCCCAGGAATTCGACACCTTGCTCGGCGGGCAAGGCAACAAGGAGTGCAAGGGGTGCAACAACGGCAAGAGCGAGCCGGCCGGCGGTGCCACCGCCGCCGATTTCGACGAGCTGCTGGAACAGTTGCCACCTTTGCTACGCGAACGAGTCGCGGCCTGGCGCCACCATCCGCGTGTGCTGGCGCTGCGCGAGGAGTCGCGTGCCCGGCTGGTGCGACTCATAGGCCGCACCGCCGAGTGGCTGCGCGAGGGCCGTGCCAGTGAAGAGGCGGCGGTTCGGCTCATCGACTGGATGGAACCCCTGCTGCGACGCGAGAGCTACCTGGCCATGCTGCTGGAGCGACCGGCGGTGCACGAGCGCCTGGTGCGTCTGTTGGGTGCCGCGCGTTGGCCGGCACGCTACCTGCTGCTGCACCCGGGTGTGATTGATGAGCTGGCCAGCCGCACCATCCTGAGCGATCGCTTTGATGCAGCGGCTTTCGAAGCCGAGCTGGAAATGCGGCGGCAAGCCCTGCAGGCGGCGGGGGATGACGATGAAGAGTCATTGCTCAACCTCTTGCGCCGTGCCCACCATGCCGAGGTGTTTCGCACCCTGGCCCGCGACATCGAAGCCGTGCTGACGGTCGAGCAGGTGGCCGATGACCTCAGCGCACTGGCCGACGTCATCTTGCGCATCACCACGCGCTGGTGCTGGGAGCGGCTGAAGAAAAAGCACCGCGAACAGCATCAGTTCGCCATCATCGGCTACGGCAAACTGGGCGGCAAGGAACTGGGTTATGGCAGCGACCTGGACATCGTGTTCGTCTACGAAGACGATGATGAACAGGCACCCGAGGTTTATGCCACCCTGGTCCGCAAGTTGATCAACTGGCTGACGGTCAAGACCGGCGAAGGAGATCTGTACGAGATCGACACCGCACTACGCCCCAATGGCAATTCCGGCCTGTTGATCACGACGTTCGAGGCCTACGCCAACTACCAGCAGCAGCGTGGCAGCAACACTGCCTGGACCTGGGAGCACCAGGCCATGACGCGCGCGCGTTTCGTGCTGGGCAGCGATGATCTGCGCCAGCGCTTCGATGCCGTGCGACAGGCCGTGATCTGCGCTCCGCGCGATGCGCAGGCCCTGCGGCAGGAGATCGTCGGCATGCGCGAGAAAGTGCGCGCCGCGCATCCGGCGCACGGCGTGCAGTTCGACGTCAAGCACAGCCCCGGCGGCATGGTCGATGCGGAATTTGCGGTGCAGTATCTGGTGCTGTCGCAGGCAGCCAGCCACCCGGAACTGGCCGCCAATGTGGGCAATATCGCCTTGCTGCAGACAGCGCAGGCCTGCGGCTTGTTGCCCGCCGGCATCGGCGATGCCGCGGCCGACGCCTACCGCGAATTGCGGCGGGTGCAGCACCGGGCACGTCTCAATGAAGAGCCGACCGAAGTCGATCCGCAAGAACTGGCGACCGAACGCGACGCGGTACTGGCCTTGTGGGCAGCCGTTTTCGGCGGCCCTTGACGCGCCTGTTTCAGGACGCGCTGCGAATCCTGCGTACCAGTGCCGTGGTGGAATAGCCCTCGACAAACGGCAGCGCCAGTGCCTGACCACCCCAGGACGCCACCAGCGCAGTTTCCGGCAACTTGCGCATGTCGTAGTCACCCCCTTTGACCAGGACGTCCGGGCGGATGGCAGCGATCAGTTGTTCTGGTGTGTCCTCGTCGAACCAGGTCACCAGATCGACCGCTCCCAGCGCCGCCACCAGAATGGCGCGATCCTGCTCATTGTTGAGCGGGCGATCGGGCCCTTTGCCCAAGCGCCGCGCCGAGGCGTCTGTGTTCAGGGCAACGATCAGGCTGGCACCCAAGGCCCGGGCTTGGGCCAGGTAGATCGCATGACCGCGGTGCATGACATCGAACACGCCATTGGTGAATACCAGCGGCCGGGGCAGGGCTGCCAGGCGCGCCGGCAGCGCCTCACGCGGGCACAGCTTGTTGAGGAACTCGGGAAGGTCTGCAACGGAACGGTCTGTCATAGGCGGCATCCTAACAGGGCACCCGCTGCATCGAACCTCTCGAACCAGGCCCGACCTAAGCACGAAAACACGGGCGATTCGCCCCATATTCCGCGACATCCCAACACGGTTGTCGCGGCATAATTCCATATCTATGCGCCTGATTACTGTCAGTCTTGATTCGATTCGCCTGGGCGAGCCGCTGCCTTATGCCCTTCGGGATGCCACAGGCACGCTGCTGGCCAACAAAGGCTATGTCATCGACGACAAGGCTGAATTGGAAAAGATGATCGGCAAGGGGTTTGAGATCTTCGTTGATATTGTCGACGCAGAACACCACCGCTCCTATGTCAACCGGCTGCACCACATGGTGACTGAAAACAAGTCGCTGGGCACGATTGCCAAGACCAAGGTGGTACCCGGCGTGGACCCCACGCGCGTGGAAGTCGACGATGCCCCTGCGGACTGGCTGGACCTGCAAGTGCAGGCCAATGCCTTGTTGCGAGATACCAGTTCACCCAATTTTCTGCAGCGGCTCGACCGGCTGAACAACCAACTACGGCGGCACACGCAACGCAATCCCAACGGTACGCTGTTTGCCCTGTTTCATCTCTCGGCCAGTGAACTCAAGCTCTATAGCGCAACCCACGCCATGCTGGTCAGCGTCATGTGCGGGCTGGCGGCGCGGGAAGTCCTCAACTGGAGCCGTGAGCAGGAGTCGACACTGTGTCGGGCCGCGCTCACCATGAACATCGGGATGACCGACTTGCAAGACCGGCTGGCCATGCAGCTCGCCGCGCCGACGCCCGAGCAACGCAAGCAGATCGATCTGCATGCAGCGCGTTCGGTCCAACTGCTTGCCGAACTGGGCATCACCGACAAGGTCTGGTTGGAAGCAGTTCGCGATCACCACCAGGTGCCGCCCGGCCCCCTGGCCAGCATGTCGGAGGGTATGCGCATGGCCCGCCTGATCCAGCGCGCCGACATGTTTGGTGCGCGCCTGGCACCACGCGCATCGCGGGTGCCTACCTCGCCGGCAGCCGCCATGCAGGCCAGCTATTTTGATGAGAACCGCCAGGTTGATGAGGCCGGCGCCGCCCTGATCAAGGCGGTGGGCATTTACTCACCGGGCTCATTCGTCCGCCTGAGCACCAACGAGGTGGCCGTTGTGATCCAGCGTGGCATCAACACCACGACCCCCAAGGTGGCCGTGCTGATCAACCGAGATGGCATCCCGACGGGGGAGCCCATCGTGCGCGACACGGCCTTGCGCGACTACCGCATCGTGGCCAGCGTGCCTCACCGTGATGTCAAGGTCCAGATCAATCTGCAGCGACTGCTGCCCCTGACCGCCGCCAGCGGCTCAGACCGCCTCTGGTAACCCCTCCGATACCAGCGTCGCTGCGAGCCCCTTGCGATAGCGATTGAGTTCCTGTACGGTCTGGAAGCTCTGCCCCATGAGCAGGCTCAGGTTGTGCAGAATGCGGTCCACCACCTTGTTTTCCCACACTGCATCAAAGTTGATCTGCGTGTCCAGCCAGTGCGCCAGCCATTCCGGATTGGGCAAACGACTCTGAATGGTGTCGCGCGGGAAAAGCGTCTTGTTGACGTGCAAATTGGTCGGGTGCAAAGCCTGCGCCGTGCGGCGCGCACTGGCCATGAGCACGCCCACCTTGGCAAAGGCCGCCTGGGCTTCAGCCCCGGATCTGGCCATGGCTCGCCGCATGTATTTGAGATAGGCCCCACCGTGGCGAGCCTCGTCCTGGCTCAGAGTGGTGTAGATATGCTTGATCACTGGCTCGGTATGCCATTCGGCAGCACGGCGATACCAGTGATTGAGCCGGATCTCGCCGCAGAAATGCAGCATCAGCGTTTCCAATGCCGGGGCAGGATCGAATTCGAAGCGGATGGCATGCAGTTCCTGTTCGGTCGGGACGAGATCCGGACGGAAGCGCCGCAAGTATTCCATCAGCACCAAGGCATGCTTCTGTTCCTCGAAAAACCAGATCGACATGAAGGCCGAGAAATCACTGTCGGCCCGGTTGTCGCGCAGGAACATCTCGGTGGCCGGCAGCGCCGACCATTCCGTGATGGCATTCATCTTGATGGTCTGGGCCTGCTCATCGCTCAAGCGGCTGGCATCGTGTTGATGCCAGGGAATGTCGCGGTCCATGTCCCAGCGGACCGCCTCCAGTTGCTTGAACAGTTCAGGGTAAAGCATGGCATGTGTCACGGTGTCTGACCAGATTAGCCAGTCTCTGTGACAAAGGCTTTACAGCACCGGCCGCGCGCCGGTTTGCAGCGTTGCCCTTATTGCGGCCGGGTCTCGGCAAAACTCGGACGCTGCTCCAGCTTTTCCAACAGACGGACCAGACTGGGATGGTCGTTGCGCCAGCCAATTTGCGGGAAACGGAAATCCAGATAGCCCAGCGCGCAACCGACGGCGATGTCGGCCAGACTCAGGTGAATGCCGGTACAAAACGGCTTGTCGCCCAGACCCTTGCTCATAGCTTCCAGACTCGCGTCGATCTTGCCGAGTTGACGGTCAATCCAGGCCTGGCTGCGCTGCGCCTCGGTTCGCTTGCTCCACACGGCCTCCATGCGCGCCAGCAAAGCTGCGTCCATCACACCGTCGGCCAGTGCTTCCCAGGTCTTGACCTCAGCCCGCTCTCGCCCCACCGGCGGAATCAGCTTGCCCACCGGCGACAGGGTATCGAGGTACTCGACGATCACACGCGAATCAAACAGCGCTTCGCCGCCTTCCATGATGAGACAGGGAATTTTGCCCAGAGGATTGGCGTCCTTGATGGTGGTCTGGTCTGACCACACGTCCTCGAGCACGAAGTTGTAGTCAAGCTTTTTTTCAGCCATCACGATGCGCACTTTGCGCGCGTAAGGGCTGGTGTTGGATCCGATCAGTTTCATGGGTCTTCTAGTTTCGCTAGGTGTCAGATTCTAGCGATTGGGGTTGCCCTGGAGGCTGCAACGCCCATTCCGGGGCGACCCAACTACAATTCGGGTATGAGTTTCTCCACCATTTCGGCCCTTTCCCCGCTGGACGGCCGCTACGCCAGCAAACTTGGCCCACTGCGCCCCCTGATGAGCGAGCAGGGCTACATGCACCGCCGCGTCCAGGTCGAGGTCGCCTGGTTCATCGCCCTGAGTGACGCCGGATTCTCGGAATTCAAGCCCCTCTCGCCCGGAGCACGTACTTACTTGCTTGGCTTGGTCAAGAATTTCACGGAAGCTGATGGCAACGCCATCAAGGAAATCGAGAAAACGACCAACCACGATGTGAAGGCGGTTGAGTACTGGATCAAATCCAAATTCGAGGCCCGGCCCGAACTGGAAAAAGCCAGTGAATTCGTGCACTTCGCCTGCACCAGCGAAGACATCAACAACACCAGCCACGCCTTGCAGCTGCGTTCTGCGCGCGACGTCGTGCTGCTGCCCGCCCTGGACAAGCTGCTGCTGAAGCTGCGCGACATGGCCCGCACCTATGCGGAAGTGCCCATGCTGAGCCGCACCCACGGTCAGACCGCCAGCCCCACCACGGTGGGCAAGGAGATTGCCAACGTGGTGGTGCGCTTGCAGACGGCCTGCGATCGCATCGCCGCCGTCAAGATCATGGGCAAGATGAACGGCGCGGTCGGCAACTACAACGCCCATCTGTCCGCCTGGCCCGACTTCGACTGGGAAGCCTTCAGCAGGAAGGTCATCGAAACCCCCGAGCCACTGGGCCTGGGCTTGACCTTCCAGCCTTACAGCATCCAGATCGAACCGCACGACTACATGGCCGAGCTGTTCGACGCCATTGCCCGCGCCAACACCATCCTGGTTGACTGGTCGCGCGACGTCTGGGGTTATGTCTCGCTGGGCTACTTCAAGCAGCGCTTGCGTGAGGGTGAGGTGGGCTCCTCCACCATGCCGCACAAGGTCAACCCGATCGACTTCGAAAACGCCGAGGGCAACCTCGGGCTGGCCAACGCCCTGTTGCGCCACATGAGCGAAAAGCTGCCGATCTCGCGCTGGCAGCGCGACCTGACCGACTCCACTGTGCTGCGCAATATGGGTGTCGCCATCGGCTATGCCGTGCTGGCCTACCAGTCGCTGGCCACCGGCCTGGGCAAACTGGAAATCAACGAAGCGGCGCTGGCCGCCGACCTAGACGCTTCCTGGGAAGTGTTGGCCGAGCCGATCCAGACCGTGATGCGCCGCTACGGCCTGCCCCAGCCCTACGAGCAGCTCAAGAAGTTCACACGCGGCGAAGCCATGACGCGCGAGTTGATGCAGGGCTTCATCATGAAACTCGACATCCCCGAGGCTGAAAAGCAGCGCCTGCTGGCCATGACACCCGGCAACTACACCGGCAAGGCCGCTGAGCTGGCGAAGCGGATTTAACACCCCCTGAGCGGCTCACGCCGCTTCCCCCTGAGAGGGGGACAACGCCAGCGGCCCGGCGGCAGCCGGTTCCGCGGCGTTTCCCGCAACACCCCAAAGCTCCATGGCCCTCAAATCCACCATCTACAAGGCCAACCTGGCGGTCGCCGACATCGACCATGGTTACTACGCCGACCATGCGCTGACACTGGCGCGCCATCCGAGCGAGACCGACGAACGCATGATGATCCGGCTGGCGGCCCTGGCGCTGCAGGCCCATCGGCTGCAGACGGTCTGCCAGGGCGACGGCACGTTGGCCTTCGGTGCCGGCCTGTCCGACCCGGACGAGCCCGACGTCTGGCTGCGTGACTTCACTGGCCAGACCCGACTTTGGATCGAGGTCGGCCAACCCGAAGACAAACCCCTGGCCAAGGCCTGCAACAAGGCCGATACGGTGCTGGTCTATGCTTTTCACCATGCAGCCGAGGTCTGGTGGCGCGGCATCGAGAACAAGCTCACGCGACTGGACCGATTGGAAGTCTGGCGCATGCCGTCCGAAGCCTCTCAGGCCCTGGCCGCTCTGGCTGAGCGCAGCATGCAACTGCAAGCCACCATCCAGGAAGGCGCCCTGATGCTCAGCAATGGCAGCCAGACGGTGACGATCGAACCGATCCGCTGGAAATAGACAAACCCGGGGTCTTGCTCACGCCGTCAGGCCGGCTCGCCCTGCGCCTGAGCCAACGGCGCATCACTGGCGCAGCCTCCCGCCCGCTCGGCGTAGCGGTTGAAACGCCAAGCCTGACCAGACAGTGTGATGCGGCGCCAGGTCTGGCGCTTCTGCGCTGGCCGCATCTCGGTCCAGAGCTGCACCTCATCAAAGCTACGGCCGCAGCCCTTGCATTCCTCATCACCCTGACTGGTGGAACAGATCGCAATGCAGGGCGTGTCCGGCGTGCTTTCGTACCAAGCCAGCCAGGCCTGCAGCGCGGGTTGCGGCATGGAAAACTCGTCCGCCTCCGGCTCCCGGTAGAACACCATCAAGGCATAGACCTCCGCCAATGCACGCACTTCCGGCGCCAGGGTAATGCCGTCGGGCGACGGCTTCTTGTCACGCCAGTAGTTGATGGCCGCTTCGATGTCGGTGATGTGGATTCCAGCCATGGGATGCATTGCAAAAGGGAGACGGATGATAGCGCCCTCGCCCGGCGGGCCCGGAGAATTGACACCCCTCAAATCCCCACAAAGCACATGGTTGATGGCGGCTGTGTTTCAATTCGCTTCACGAAGGGGAGTAGCTCCCATTTGTTGCGACACAGGGAGGTGCCACAAAAACCGGCATCGTTGCAACAAGTATCGGCAAGTCGTCATTACGAAGTATTACTTCCGGCTTGCTGGGCAAAAATCTGCATGACTCCATGCCGAGCAAGACCTTCGATTGGGACCTGTGTCAGGTTTCGTCGAAGCGCGTCCGTGGCTCTTTCCAGCCACTGTCTCCATTGACGTTACCCGTCCAGGTTGTTAATCGAAACAACTCGGAGTATTTGTCATGGAGTTTTTTTCCGCCCCCTGGTGGTCGGCGTTGCTGGCCATCATCCTGATCGACCTCGTGCTCGCTGGCGACAACGCCATCGTGATCGCGCTGGCCGCACGCAGCCTCCCCCCCGATCTTCGGCAAAAAGCCATTGTCTGGGGCACCGTGGGGGCCATTGTCGTTCGCTCTCTGATGACGGTGGGCGTGGTCTGGTTGCTCAAGATCCCGGGCCTGATGCTGGTCGGCGGTTTGGGCCTGGTCTGGATTGCCTACAAGTTGCTGGCCGACCAAGAAGGCGACGAACACGATGGACCGGTTGCCAGCACCTTCTGGGGCGCCATGAAAACCATCATCGTAGCGGATGCGCTGATGGGCGTGGACAACGTCCTGGGCGTCGCCGGCGCGGCTCACGGCTCCTTCGACCTCGTGGTCATCGGCCTGTTGGTCAGTGTGCCCATCGTGGTGTTCGGCAGTTCCGTGGTGCTCAAGCTGGTTGAGCGTTTCCCCATCATCATCCAACTGGGTGCCGCCGTGCTGGCCTTCACGGCCGCCAAGATGATTGTCAATGAGCCTTTGCTCGATGCCGTGTTCGATTCGCCAGAACCGCTGAATATCGCGGCCCGCTGGATGACCTATGCGGTCGCAGTCGTCGGCGTGCTGGCAGGCGGCTGGTGGGCTGCGCGGCGCCAGCCGAACGAACGCAACGGTCAGTCTGGCCACGCCATCTGATCCTGGCTCAAAGTTCTCTCCCCCTGTCCTCAACCTAGAAGGATTTCATCATGGAAAAAATCATTGTGTACCTGGACGATGCGGAATTTGCGCGGCATCAACTCATGCCCATGAAAAATGGCGCCTCAGGTAGCCAGCAGGGAACGCACTGGATTCTGGTAGCGTGCCCGCCACGCATGACGCGCCACATCAGCAAGTGGGTGAACCATTCTGCACGTCAAAACTGGCGCAACAAGTGGGCCGAGAAACTGTTTGCCCTGATCACGCCGGAACTGCAGGCTCAGGGCGACAAAGTCACCACCGTCCTGGCCAACGGCCCCTTGGTTGAACAGACACAGGAGCTGCTGAAACAGCAGGGCGTGGCGCGTGTGCTCGATGCCCGTCGCCCGAAGTTCGGCCAAGACCTGCCCCCTGTCACCGCCGACCAACCCGCCAGCAGCGAAGCCCGCTGGACCGTGCCCGGTGCGATCGTCGGCATGGGCGCAGCGTTGGTTCTGGCTGCCGAGTAAGTCGAAGCCGTCGAGACAGACTTCATGGCGGGGTGCTATGCTTACCCGCCATGAAGCTCATCATTAAATGGCTGCTCAGCGCAACCGCCTTGCTGGCGGTTGCCTCGCTTTACAGTGGCGTGGAAGTGCAAAGCTTTGGCAGCGCACTGGTGGCCGCCCTTGTCATCGGTCTGTTCAACGTCGTCTTACGGCCGGTTCTGATCGTGCTGACGCTGCCCGTCACCATGGTGACGCTGGGACTGTTCCTGTTCATCATCAACGCCGTCCTGTTCTGGGCCGCCGCCACGGTGCTCGACGGCTTCCAAGTTCATGGCTTCGCCGCCGCCTTACTCGGCTCACTGATTTACTCGGCGTTTGGACTGGTGGTCGATTCAGCGCTCGAGCGCCTGTTCCCTTACCAGTGACTCCAGCTGACGCGTCCGGGTGTCGATGATCGATGCCTCGATGTGATCGATTTTTCCGCCCTGACGTGCCACATCCTGAGCCGCCTTGAACCGGTTCAGGGCCGCCTCGTAATCAAACCGGGCCGCATAGGCCTCCGCTTCAGCCCGTACCCCGCTCAACGTTTGGCCCTGCGCCAGGTACGCCGCGGACAGCAGTTGCCAGGCTTGTGCATCGCGCGGGTGGTCTGTCACCCATGCGCGCAGTTGTGGAGTCACTGGTGCGGCTTGACCGGCTTGCGTCATGGCACGCGCCCACAGGAACAGTTCGGACCGCTTGGCAGGCACGGTCGATCCACCACCCAGCCATTCGCCTGCCCGCTTGGAGTCTGCCGCCGCCAGCAACAACTCGGCTCCCAGCAAATGCACCAGCCGTTGTGCCTGTGTTGGCCCCTGGACCATCGCCTGCAAGCGCCCGTGCAAACGGGTTGCCAGCGCGAAGTCTCTCTGGTTGGAGGCCGCCAATGCCGCGGCATACAGCACACCGGCTTGCCGAGCCGGAGCAAACTTGCCGAACCGGTCGCCCGTGGCCTCGGCCACCGTCGTGCGCAGACTCTCCACATCCCCGTTGCTCAGCACTCTGGCCCGTGCCGCCAGCAGCGCATGCGTCATCGTCAGCTGCACGGGGGGTGCCTGCGGCAGCAACTGTTGCCGCGCCTGCATGTCGGCAATGCGCTCGGTCGTCAAAGGATGGCTTCTGAGGTAGGGGAAGGCACCACTGTCATTGAAGCGATTGGCCTGCTGCAGCTTTTCAAACATGCTCACGAAACCCTGTGGATCAAAACCGGCTTGCGTCATGACGCCGTAACCCACACGGTCGGCTTCGCGTTCCATGTCGCGCGAGAAGTTGAGCTGCCCCTGAACAGCCACGGCCTGACCGCCGGCAATCATGGCACTCGCTGCCTGCGGATTGGAGCTGGCCGCCAATGCCCCCAGGATCATGGCAGCAATCACCCAAGGCCCTTGCGCGCTCTGGCGCCCCACCATGCGGGCAATATGCCGCTGCGTGACATGGCTGAGTTCGTGCGCCAGCACAGAGGCCAGTTCGTCCTCGCTGTTGACAACGGCGATCAGGCCAAGATGCACGCCGAGATAGCCCCCCGGCAAGGCAAAGGCATTGACGCTGCGATCGCGTCCGAGCGCCACATCCCAGGCAAACGCGGCTTCCAGTTCGGGCAAGAGTTCACCACGCTGGCGAGCACCTTGCAGCAAGCGCTGCCAAATACCCTGGACGTACTCACCCAGCACCGGGTCATCAATGTAATCCGGATCGCGGTAGAGCGAACGGGCAATACGATCCCCCAGACGACGCTCGGCGCTGGTGCTCATTTCCGCGCCGTCGCCGAGAGCCGGCAGTTGGGCGTACGAAGTCTTTGGAGCACCCACTTGAATTGCCATGAAAAATACAGCAACCGCCGCATATTTGGCCAACAAGAAGAGTCGATATGTCTTTGATTTCACGCTTAAAACGAATCTAACGGCATGAACGCCAACACTTCGGCGGAACTTGGATCCAGGAACACCGTCCACGCCACCTTACGCCCGACCATCGGCAAATAGACCAGCGTTTCAGACTGACGGCCAATGCGCGCCGCTGCAACATCAATCTCGCCCGCACGATCAGCAAAACGCTGCTTGAGTGACGTCACAGGTTTGGCTGCATCCAAGACGCGCTGGCGTGCCAGCGGATAAGACTGCCATAAATCAGGTCTGAAGCTGAGTTGCACCCCTTCCAAAGCGGCCAGGATGGCCTGAGCCTGTTCGTTGCCATCATGGAATGGGCGTAGGGCCAGTAACGTCGGGCCCCTCAGCGGAAATGCTTCCACCTCTGGCGGCAGACGACCCATCAATTCTGGCGGTACGTCCACCGCATGCACCACGCGGAAACGGTCATACTCAAAAACAAGATGCACCGGCCGAGCCACCGCCACGGTCCACAAACCATATGCAAGTGCAGCCAGTTGAACCAGCGCGACAACGACCAGATCACGACGCAGCTCAACCTTTGGCTTGGCGCGATTGAACACTGTCAGCGTGATCAGGGGTCCAAGAATCACATCCACCGTGACCACGATAAGAAATAATTCTCGTCCGCCTGAAATTTCACGGTAAGGGTAGGGATACCAGACAGCAAATACCAGCATGGCCGCCAACGCCGCCATACCCAGGCTGATAGCCAAGTGGATACCGCTGGCCCGCAAGCGATCTTTCCAGAATAAGGTACTGAACATGATCGTATGATGCTAGAAAATCGTGAATGTTTCGTAAAGTTGTTGCCCCATGAGTTCTTTGACCCATTTTGACGAGCACGGCCAAGCCCATATGGTGGACGTCGCCGCCAAGGCCAGCACCCACCGCATTGCCGTTGCCCGCGGCAACATCGCAATGTTGCCAACCACGCTGGCAATTATCGAATCCGGCACCGCCAAGAAAGGCGATGTACTGGGCATTGCCCGCATAGCTGGAATTCAGGCGGCGAAAAAGACCAGCGACTTGATTCCTTTGTGCCATCCTCTGGCACTCACTCGTGTGGCTGTCGAATTTTCCTCCCATCACGCTACTGCCAGCCACCCCAGTCACGTCACCTGCACAGCCACGGTGGAAACCGTAGGACCAACTGGGGTTGAAATGGAAGCATTGATTGCCACACAAGTCGCGTTGCTCACCATCTACGACATGTGCAAGGCCGTTGACCGCGGCATGATCATCAACGATGTCAAGCTGCTGGAAAAGCATGGCGGTAAATCAGGCAGCTTCGTCGCAAGATAGGCGCTTCTATCTCACTCCCGGCGGCTCTTTCCCTGCCAACGTTCATAAGCTTGCGGATAAGCTGCCCGGTAGCGCGCCATGAAGAGCCGGGCTTCGTCATCGCGCCCCAACAAAACAGCGCTTTCGATCAGCTTTTCCACAACCTGCGCCTCCGGCGAGAAATGAAGCACGTCATGTGCCGTGGCGTTGAGTTGAGCGGCGTTGTCGTGCGTTAAGGGAGTCAAGGTGAACTCAGCAAATCGAACCTGATCCCGAAATAACCATGATTTGCGGATTTTTTCTAGGGTGTGCTCACGATACGCTGGCAAACGCACCTCGACCGGCAGATAGATCTGACTAATGCGGTAATAATCCCAGCCAGCATACGCCACTGCTGCCAGCAGAGCAGCGACCAAGCCGTGCGTCAGATAGCCAGGGTACCTAACCACACCCCCACCTAGCGATGCCGTCTGTGGCCGGCGCCAAAGCAAGAGCAGGCTCAAGATCGCCGCCAATTGGAACGACCCGTACCATAGCGGGTACTCCAGCATGCTGTGCAAGCCGATCAAGGCCAGCACGTTCCAAGCCAATTGACGCGCGGGATCAACCTCTCGCCACGGTTGCGCACGCCAGACCCACCCAATACATGCAGCAGACAACAGGAATGCCAATGGCAAGCCCAGCTCAACAGCCAGGTGCAATGGCAGATTGTGGGCATTGTCGAGCATCTCGCACTGCCGTGTGCCCTCGTAAGCCGTCATGAAGTGCGCGTAATCGAGTTCCCCCCAACCCCAACCCCACCAGGGGCGCTCGCTGATAAGCTCCAGCATATTGCGCCAAAGGGTAATCCGACTGGCACAGCCTGGATTTACGTTCTGCAAACGTCCCAGGATTCCGCTTCTACCAATCTCTTCGCCTGCCAACAAGGGCAACAGCAGAACGCCAAGCCAATAAGCCACGAAGGCCGTCAACAACAAACGACGCACCAGCCGGTGCCGCCCACCGCGCACCAGCCAGGCAGCCCCGACGAGCAGCAACACCAACTCCACCAGCCCTGTGCGCGACGAGGAAGCTGCGTTGCCGAAGGCTAGTGCTACGCTGCCAGCCAGCAATGCTGGTTGCTGCCACGTGTTAACACGCGACACATGAAGTGCCAGAAAAACCAGCGAGGCCAACCCGACATTGGTCAATGTGGCGTATTGATTGCGCTGGCGCAGATTGCCATAGGCCTGCATACCCTCCGCCGCGCTCATCCAAGGTGCAAAATAGTGCGCAATCTCGAAGTACTGACACCAACCGATCAAGCTGCTGAGCAAAGCAGCTACCAGCCAGCCCCAGGCCAACACCGATGCGCTCCACCGATGCCTGCATAAAAGAAAAATGGCAAGCACCATCAGCGCCAATAGCATGCCAGGAACCGCGGGCGAAGGACCGTAAGACCAGGGATTGAGCCAGGTCGCCGCCATTGCTATTCCGAGTAACACCCCAACCGCGCCAGGGGACTTAGTCTGGCGCTCGACGGCTTGCCTCATGGCAAGGCGATGCGAGCCAATTGCGGATATTGCTCCCGCTGCATTCGCAGCCAGTTGTCCCGAGCGTCGTCGTAGATTTCTGCGGTATACATGGCCTTGATCTTATTGAGTTGTGCCTGCGCCAATTCTGCTTGTCCATTGAGTCCCAGCGCCAACGCCGTTCTGAAATAAAGTGGTGCCCAGGAGAATCGCTGTGAGACCCGCTGCAGCAAAGCCAAATCCTCCGGCTGCATGTCGGGGACAGCCCGCAGACGCATCGCCGCCAGCAATTCGCCATATTGCGTCAGCAGCCGCGCTGTCGGCGGCCTGTAGTCGACCGGTGTACTCCCCAGCCTGCGGTTCTCGAACCGGTTGACCCGAAAATCCTCTTCAACCCCTGCATATTCCATCGCCAAGCTCAGGTACAACACCGTCAAACTCACAGCCAACACAGCAAGAGCTACTCGCGGCATGACGATCCGTCTGTCACTTGGGGCACGTGTCCACTGCTCTATCGCACCAAGGATGACCCCCACCAGAACCAAATAATAGGCATAGGCGTGCGGGAACTCCAGCATCGAATGCACCAGAAACGGCACCAGCACATAGGCCAATGACAGGGCATCTTCGTGCGCCAATATGCGCGTTGCGTAGCGCCAACATGTCAGTAGCAGCCACAGCAAAAAGGCCCCACCAGCCGGAATGCCAACTACAAGCAACAGATCCAGAATGGCGTTATGGGCATAGTTGGTCTGCTCCACACCGGGCACCAGCAACGCGCCCGCCTGCTGCGCCGAGGCGATCTGCAGCCAGCCCCAGCCGATCCACGGACTTTCGACCAATGCTGTCAACAGCTGCCGCCACATTAGTGGCCGCAAGCCCACTGAAGTTAGGCTGGTTGTAGTTGAACTGGTGTCCCCCCATGGCACGATTTGCAACAACCCTGTACCAACCATGATTCCAGCCAGCCAAATCACGATGCTGACCTTCGCACGCGACCAATGAGCCGGCGCTGTCGCCAGCAGACCCAAAGACAACAAAAAGGACGAAAGCAGGGCCGTACGCGATTGAGTCAATACGATGCCCCAAGCCAGGAACAGCAACGCTGGCCAAGCCACACAACGGCGCACCTTGCCAAGTTCCTGAAGCAGGATCAGCGCCACTGAGGCCATGACCAGCAAAGTTGCCGCCTGATTAGGCTGCCCGAGATTACCGTAGGGTCTGCCATGCGGCGGCTTATCGATCACCCAGCCGCCAAAACGAGCTTCAACCTGTAGCCACTGGGCCAGCATCTGAAACTCCACCAACATACCGGCGAGCAGCAGGAACACGGCCAGCGCAAACACCAGCTGCTGTGGCCTTGTCTTCTCGGCCCACTGTTGGCCCCACCAAGCGGCCGCCAGGAAAGCCAACAGATAGGCCACGACGACCCAAGCATCGCCGGCATAACTCAGCTGACCTAACGCCAACTGCAGCAGCGCACTCAGAACCAACAGACCAACTGGAAGCGCTACGCCTGCCAGTGGCACTCGTCTTGATGCTGCACGCCAGCACAGCACCAACGCCAGCACCACGGAGGCAAAGGCTGGTACCTCTGTGTGGTAGGCCGTCCACGGCGGGAAATGCTCTGACACCAAAAAGCTGAACAACAGGACAAACAGTGGCAACGTGTAGACCATCATAAAAAAAACAGGGCCACAAGGCCCTGTTTTCCTGAGTAAGTTCAGATTATTGGAAGCCGGTCAACGCACCCACCGTCGTGTCACGGCAAGAGCCAGGCAGGAAACGAGGATTCACACCACCGGTTGTGGCGGGACCACACAGCCAGCCGCTGATATTGCCGCCAGGTGCGATACCAGCGCCACCGGCAACGACGGGCCCCAAGTTGATGTTGCCCAATGCACCAGGCACTTGGCTTTGAACCTGAATAGCACCGCCTGCGTTGGTTCGAACGGCGGCAACAAATTGGGTAGTGGCCGATGCCGACTCACAACCCCAGCCGCCGGCCTGAAATGCCGAAGCTGCCGCCGCGGTTTGGACGGTTTCAGTAATGCTGGTACGGCACTGTGAGGCCGCCAGAATCACTTCCGACATGCGAGCACGAACGGTGTAGTCCTGATACGCCGGCAGAGCGACGGCAGCCAGAATACCGATGATGGCCACAACGATCATCAACTCGATCAGGGTGAAACCCTTTTGCAAAGTACGCTTCATAGAAATCTCCTAGATTAAAGGCATGACAACAAAATCATTGAGTGGCTTATTGAGCAGATTGTGTGCCAAGTGGTTTTAGAGTGAATTTTCCGAATTTCTCGGTGATTTTTATTATTTCCCGCACTTTAATAGCGCATTTTTGTCAACCCGCCGCGCACAACGACAAATTTGTCAACCCAATCCTGTCACTTGATGCAAACCGAGCGGACCTGCTTGAGATCTGTCAGCCCCAGCAGGATTTTCTCCATGCCATCCATCTTCAGGGTGCGCATGCCGCTCTCCACCGCTGCCGCGAAAATTTCAGCCACCCGGGCGCGCTCCTGCACCAGCTTTTTGATACGGTCATCGGCAATCAGCAGTTCGTGCAGGCCCAGGCGTCCCTTGTAGCCGGTCTTGTTGCACTTGTCGCAACCCACCGCTTTGTAAAAGCGCAGCTTGCCGTTCTCGCCATAGCGCTCCACCCAGTCCTCGAACAGCTTCTGGGCCTCGCCGCTGAAGTCGGCCTTCCACGCCGGCGTATTGCGCAACTCTTCGGCGTATTCAGCAATGAAGCTGTTGATCTCGGAGGTGTTCGGGTGGTACGACTCCTTGCAATCGCACAGCTTCTTGGCTAGGCGCTGCGCCAGGATACCCAGAAGCGCATCGGCAAAGTTGAATGGGTCCATGCCCATGTCGAGCAGACGGGTGATGGACTCGGGCGCCGAGTTGGTGTGCAGGGTGGAGAACACCAGGTGGCCGGTCAGCGAGGCCTCCACACCCATGGCCACGGTTTCCTTGTCGCGTGACTCACCGACCATGATGATGTCGGGGTCGGCACGCAGGAAGGCGCGCATGATCAACGCAAAGTCAATGCCGGCCTTGCGGTTGATCTGCACTTGGCGCAGACCTTTCTGTGTGATTTCCACCGGGTCCTCGGCCGTCCAGATCTTGGCCTCGGGCGTGTTGAGAAACTTGAGGATGGAATGCAGCGTGGTGGTCTTGCCGGAACCGGTCGGCCCGCAGACATAGAACAGGCCATAAGGCTTGCTGACCGTGGCTTCCACCCGCTCCCGGTTGTGCGGCGTCAGGCCGAGTTTTTCCAACGGGATGGGCTCGCCGGCTGCCAGGATACGCATGACCACATCCTCGACACCGCCGGCCGACGGGATGGTAGCCACCCGCAACTCGATGTCCAGCGGACCATATTTCTTGAACTTGATCTTGCCGTCCTGCGGCTTGCGACGCTCGGAAATATCCAGATCGCACATGATCTTCAGGCGCGTCACCATGGCCTGGCGGAAATGCGCCGGCACCTCGATGTAGGGCATCAGCGTGCCATCAATACGGAAACGGATGCCGGTCTTGAGCTTACCCGGCATCGGTTCGATGTGGATGTCCGAGGCTTTCTGGTGATAGGCGTCGATGATGACCTTGTTGACGAACTTGACCAGTTCGTTGTCGGCCGCGGCCGACTCCAGCGAGTCGTCATTGCTGCCTTCATCGTCCAGCGGCGCAGACGACAGATCGGCCAGCATCTGGTCAATCGACGTGGTGTCCACACTGCCGAACACCTGATTCAACGTTTCAGCAAATTCGGTTTGCGTCGTCACCCGGTAGGCGAACTTGTTGATGCGCGGGAACACTTGCGGCACGACGCGGGCGCCACGTGTGGCCTCGGGATCCAGACACATGATGACCAGCCCCTCCGGGGATTCCTCCAGCGGAATCCAGCCTTGTCCTTCGGCAAACTCGCGCTTGAGCGGCCCATGCAGCATCTCGGAGCGGATGCGCCCGGCATTGAAGGGCTCGTAGGGAACGCCAAAGAACTTGGCCAACGATGGCCCGATCTGCACCGACTGGATCTGGTACTTGGCCGTCAGCAAATGTTCGACCGACATGCCTTGTTCGCGTGCTTCCTGGATGCACTGCCGCAACTCTTCGTCGGTCAGCACGCCGTCCGCGACCAAGCCGTCGTACTTGGTCGTCTTGCGGCGCTGGCCTTCATCGGATTTTTGCATCCGCTGACGAATCGCGGTGCCCAGCGTCTTGCACAACTGGGCCACCCCTTCAACCTCCAGCTCGCCAAACGTCTGGTCGCTCTTGTTGTTGATGACCTGCAGCACACCGTGCAGAGACGCCCCCTCCATGATCGGCGCCACCAGCATCTGCTTGGTCCGGTAGCCGGAACGCTTGTCGACCTCCTTGAGGAAGGTCAGCGCCGGGTGGATCTGCTTGAGCGCCTCGTCGTCATAGACATCCGCCAGATTGAGCATCTTGCGGCTATAGGCCACGTACCCCGCCAGACTTTGCGGGCTGATCGGCAACTTGAGCTCCCGGCTGGTGCTGAGCCCGGTCTTGAGCTTGGAGACGATCGCACTCTGATCTTCGTTGACCGCATAGAGGGTCAGCCGGTCGGCGTTGAGCAGCTTGCAGATGTCTTGGCTGACCTCCAGCATGATCTGCTCGATGTTTTCGGTTTCATGAATGCGGGCCGTGACTTGTTGCAGCTGCCGGTAGAAAAGCACTTCGAACGTAACCCCACGCTTGTCGGGCGGCAGTTTCTGCGACTCGAAGAAAGCCTGCTCGGATGTCTTGTCCGATGCTGAAGGTCTCATGACTGCACTCATAAATCAAACTCCTGCCACGCCGCGAGGCCGGGAACAGACTGTCAGGTCTGGATAAACTGCATTTGCGTGCCGGCCAGTTCAATCAGGTCGCCGCTCTTGAGTGCCAGCGGCTCATTCCCGATCGGCGTGCCATTGAGCAAGGGATTGTTGGCGCCTTCCACCCTCGCGACCACAAAACCGTGCTGCCGCCGGGTGATGGCCGCTACCGCCACGCCCGGTTTTCCCACTGTGGTCACGACCTTGGTGAGCGGCACCTCGCGACCCGAGGCGGCACCCGACAAGACTCGGATACAGCCTTGCAACTCGCTCCCCACGGCACGCTCGACAGATGGCGCTGCTGCAGCCGGCATCATCATGCCCGGTTTGAACACCATGGTCTTGTCGAAACGCTCGCCCTCGGGCTCGCTCACGAACTGAATCTTGTACTTGCCCACTTCAATGGTGTCACCATTGAAAAGCTGTTGTCGCTTGACCGCCTTGCCATTCACATACGTGCCATTAGTGCTGTTGAGATCTTCCAGAAAAACCTCATCGCTTGTCATCTGCACAGCGGCATGCTCGCCACTCACCGCCAGGTTATCAATCACGACGTCGTTGTAGGGGCGCCGGCCCAAGGTCGTGCGCTCCTTGGTGATTTGGACTTCCTTGATGACAACACCGTCGATCGAAACGATCATTTTCGGCATGTCTGACTCCTCCAGTTACGCATCATCTGTATACCCTACCCAGCTATTTTCCCAGCAATCGGGAGACGAGCCCCCGCGTTTGCGGCACCGGCACCGCCTGAGCCAGCAGCACCGTGATATTGTCCCGCCCGCCCTGTTCATTCGCCGCACGAATCAGGTCTTGCGCCCGCTGTGGCAGTGGTGTCTTCTGGGCCAATAACTCTGCGATGCGGACATCACTCACCATGTCAGACAAACCATCAGAACACATGAGGTACAGATCACCCTCATCCACCTCGCACTCCGTCAGCTCCAACAACGCCGCTTCCTCAACGCCCAGAGCCCGCGTTACCAGGTTTCTGTTCACGGACGTGGCGGCTTGCTGCGGAGTCAGCAACCCTGCATCAATCTGCTCCTGCAGCAGCGAGTGATCCCGGGTCATCTGCACCAACTCCCCGCGGCGCAACCGGTAGCACCGGGAATCGCCGATATGCCCCAGCAACAAATGACAGCCTTGAAACACCCCCACCACCAAGGTGGTTCCCATCCCAGCGTACTGAGCATTGGCTTGGGCTGCATTAAAAACAGCCTTGTTGGCATTATCGACACATATTTCAATAGCCCGCAGAATGTCCCGCGGCTTGGCCCGCCCCTGGGTCTCGGTCAACCAGTGCCCTAGTTCCGTCTTGATCAGTGCTGTCGTCATGCCGCTGGCGACTTCGCCCGCGTTGTAGCCGCCCATGCCATCCGCCAGAACAGCCACGCCAGCAGACTCATCAAAAGTCACCGAATCTTCGTTGTTGGCACGGGTCAACCCCGTGTCGGTCTCGCTGCAAAACTTGTAAATCATTGTTCTGGACCCGTCATCCGCATCGTCTGGTCGAACCGATCGCCCCCAAGGGCCACGGGGCCAATGCGTCCGTGCCAATAAAAAAGGGCAGATCGCTGCTCAGCATCTGCCCTCTAGCTTACAAGACGCCAGCCCCTTCAGGGATGGCGTAACCGCAGAGACTACTCTGCCTTGTGCTGGATCGCATGGCGCTTTTGCAGCGCCCGACCCACCAGCACCACAAAGGCGGCGCCAGCCGCTGCAGCGGCGTAATGCAACCAGGGATTGGCCGCGGCCACCTCTTTGAGCGCCACATCACTGACAATCGTCTCGCCGCCGACCCAGCCGATCAGGCCGGCACCCAGCGTGACGATGATGGGGAAACGCTCCATCAGCTTGATCATCAGCGTGCTGCCGAAAATCACCAGTGGAATGCTGATAGCCAAGCCCAGCAGCAACAGGACATCGTTGCCCTTGGCCGCAGCGGCCACAGCAATCACGTTGTCCAGGCTCATCACCAGGTCGGCAATGAGAATTGTGCGCACCGCCGCCATCAGGCCCCCGCCCTCTTTGGCCTCGCCCCCTTCTTCTTCTTCCTCGCTGAGCAGCTGGATGCCGATCCACAGCAGCAACATGCCGCCCACCACCTGCAGGAAAGACAGCTGCAACAGCTTGGCAGCCACGATGGTCAGGACAATCCGCAGCACCACGGCCGCGCCGGAGCCAAACAAGATGGCCTTTTTCTGCTGATGCGGCGGCAACGAGCGGGCTGCCAAGGCAATCACCACGGCGTTATCACCGGAAAGAATGATGTTGATCCAGATGATCTTCATCAGACCAATCCAGAAATTGACATCCTGAAGCATTTCCATCCGAGTTCTCCTGTGTTGTATCTGTAATATGAAAGAAGCGCTCCAGACAATTCGCCTGGAGCGCTCCCAGAGTTCCGAACAGTGCGAGTTTAGCGGTTGATGGCCATCCTCGCAGATTCGTAGTTTTGCTTACAGCTGTGCTTTAAGCAGCTTGCCCAGTTCGGACGGGTTGCGCGTCACGATGAAGCCGCACTCTTCCATGATGGCCAACTTGGCATCGGCTGTGTCGGCACCGCCGGCAATCAGCGCGCCGGCGTGGCCCATGCGCTTGCCAGCAGGCGCCGTCACGCCAGCGATGAAGCCGACCACCGGCTTCTTCATGTTGGCCTTGCACCAGCGTGCTGCTTCAGCCTCGTCGGGACCACCGATTTCGCCAATCATGATGACGGCATCGGTGTCCGGATCGTCGTTGAAGGCCTTCATGACGTCGATGTGCTTGAGACCATTGATCGGGTCACCACCGATACCGACGGCTGTCGACTGGCCCAGACCCACTTCGGTCAGCATGGCCACGGCTTCATAGGTCAGCGTGCCGGAACGGCTCACCACACCAATGCGGCCTTTGCGGTGGATGTGACCGGGCATGATGCCGATCTTGATCTCGTCGGGCGTGATCAGACCGGGGCAGTTGGGGCCCAGCAGCAGGGTTTTCTTGCCGCCAGCGGCCTCCTTGGCCTTCATCTTGTTGCGCACCATCAGCATGTCGCGCACCGGAATGCCTTCGGTGATGCAGATCGCCAGATCCAGGTCGGCTTCAACGGCTTCCCAGATCGCGTCAGCGGCACCGGCCGGCGGCACGTAGATCACGCTCACTGTCGCGCCGGTCTGCTTGGCGGCTTCCTTGACGGAGGCGTAGATCGGGATATTGAAGATGGACTCGCCCGCCTTCTTGGGGTTCACGCCGGCGACAAAGCAGTTCTTGCCGTTGGCGTATTCCTGGCACTTTTCAGTGTGGAACTGGCCGGTCTTGCCGGTGATGCCCTGGGTGATGACTTTGGTGTCTTTATTGATGTAGATCGACATGCTTGTTCTCCGGGCTTACTTGACGGCAGCCACGATCTTGGTCGCAGCTTCGGCCATGGTGTCTGCGGCGATGATGGGCAGGCCGGATTCGGCCAGCAGCTTCTTACCCAGTTCTTCGTTGGTGCCCTTCATGCGCACCACCAGCGGCACGCTCAGGTTCACGGCCTTGCAGGCGGTGATCACGCCGCTGGCAATGGTGTCGCACTTCATGATGCCGCCGAAGATGTTGACCAGAATGCCCTTGACCTTGGGGTTCTTGAGCATGATCTTGAAGGCTTCGGTGACCTTCTCGGCCGTGGCGCCGCCGCCGACGTCCAGGAAGTTGGCCGGCTCGCCGCCGAACAGCTTGATGGTGTCCATGGTGGCCATGGCCAGACCAGCACCGTTCACCAGGCAGCCGATGTTGCCGTCGAGCGAGATGTAGGCCAGATCGAACTTGGAAGCTTCGACTTCAGCCGGATCTTCTTCGTCCAGGTCGCGCAGGGCCACGATTTCCGGGTGGCGGAACAGGGCGTTGGCGTCAAAGTTGAACTTGGCGTCCAGCGCAATCAGCTGGTTCTTGCTGTCGCGGTTCAGGGGGTTGATTTCCACCAGCGACGCATCGGTTTCCATGTAGCACTTGTAGAGCTTCTGGAACAGGTCCACCGCCTGGGCGGTGGATTCAGCCGGCAGGCCGATGCCATTGGCAATCTTCTTGGCCTGCGCTTCGCCCAGACCCGTCAGGGGGTCGATGTATTCGGTGATGATCTTCTCGGGCGTGGCATGGGCCACTTCCTCGATGTCCATGCCGCCTTCGCTCGACGCGATGAAGGCCACTTTCTGCGTGGCGCGGTCGGTCACCAGCGAAACGTAGTATTCCTTCTGGATGTCAGCGCCGTCTTCGATGTAGAGGCGACGCACCTTCTGGCCTTCGGGGCCGGTCTGGTGGGTCTTGAGCTGCATGCCCAGGATTTCGCCAGCCAGGCGCTTGACGTCGTCAATGCTCTTGGCCACTTTCACGCCGCCGCCCTTACCGCGGCCACCGGCATGGATCTGCGCCTTGACAACCCACACGGGGCCGCCGAGCTTCTGGGCGGCTTCCACCGCTTCTTGCACTGTAAATGCCGGAATGCCGCGCGGCACTGGCACACCAAAATTGCGCAAGATCTCCTTGCCTTGGTACTCGTGAATCTTCATGAGGGCTCTCTCAGGAAATGAAAGTTTTTATCCCGTTGCTGAACTGGTTTATTCCGCATCGGGTGCTGGATTCAGCACAGCCTTGGAATGTATCATGTTGCTACGCACAAAAACTTACAGCGGCTGACACATACCCCGCCCCCTATCCACCATGACCCAACACAAGGTTTTCATCGACGGCGAGGCCGGCACCACTGGCCTGCAGATCCGCGAACGGCTGCAGGCCATGACCGAGATTCAACTCGTCAGCATCGCCCCTGAGCTGCGCAAGGATCCCGCCGCCAAGCGTGCCTTGATGTCCCAGGTGGATCTGGTGGTGCTGTGCCTGCACGACGATGCCGCCATCGAGTCGGTCGCCATGATCGACAGCCTGGCCGCCAGCGGCCAGCCCGGCCCGAAGGTGATTGACGCCTCCACCGCCCACCGTACCCACCCTGACTGGGTCTTTGGTTTCCCCGAGCTGGCCGCTGGTCAGCGCGAGGCCGTGGTACAGGCACGCCGCGTCGCCAATCCCGGCTGCTACGCCACCGGCGCCATCGCCTTGATCCGCCCCTTGATCGATGCCGGCCTGATCCCCAAGGACTACCCGCTCGCGCTGCCCTCGGTCAGCGGCTATTCCGGCGGCGGGCGCAGCATGATCGAGGCGTACGAGGCCGGCAGTGCGCCGCCTTTCGAGCTTTACGCCCTGAGCCTGAAACACAAGCACCTGCCGGAGATCATGAAATACACCGGGCTGACACGCCGCCCGCTGTTCATCCCGTCGGTGGCCAATTTCCGCCAAGGCATGCTGGTGCAGCTGCCGCTGCACCTGGACACGCTGCCGGGCCAGCCGAGCGCGCAGGACCTGCATGACGCCTTGGCTCGCCACTACGCCGACAGCGAATGGGTGACGGTGGAGCCCGCCACGGCAGACGGCAAGCTCGATGCCGTGGCCCTGGCCGATACCAACAAGATGGAATTGCGCGTCTACGCCAACCATGGCGCCGACGACGGTTTCCGCCACGCCGTGCTGGTGGCCCGCCTGGACAACCTGGGCAAGGGCGCCAGCGGCGCTGCAGTACAGAACCTCAGGTTGATGCTGGGGCTGTAACCCCAGATTGCTATCTTTTTAATAGCTGTTGGCGCCGATTTGGCGGCGCCAACAGCTATTTTCATTCATCATCCTGCGCGCCAACGCCCACCAGCACCCGGCGCACCACCTCGGCAGAAAAACCGCGCGTCAGCAAAAAACGCTGCTGCCGCGCCCGCTCCGCTGGACTGGCGGGCGTTGCGTCATATTTCCGGCGCCAGACTTCGCGCGCCCGCGCCAACTCACTGTCCTTGAGCTCCGCCAGCGCCTGCTCGACCAGCACCCGGTCCAGTCCCTTGTCCTGCAATTCCTGGCGGATGCGTGTACTGCCAAGCTTGCTGGCACGGCGGTGCAGCACTGACTCGACCACACGCTGTTCGCTGATGAAGCCCTTGGCCTGCAATTCATCGAGCGCCTGCGTCAACTCGCCCGGCGCCTGCTCGAACCGGACCAGCTTGCGCTCCAGCTCCAGCCGCGAATGCTCGCGCGTGCTCAACAAGCGCAGCGCCCGCCCCTTGAGTGAGGGTTGCTCAAACGCCATGACCGGAGTCCCCAGGTTTATTCGGCCTCGGTCGTCTCGTTGATCAAGGGAATGCCCAGCGATTCGCGCACCTTGTTCTCGATCTCGTGCGCCAGTTCCGCGTTCTCACGCAGGAACTCGCGTGCGTTGTCGCGGCCTTGGCCGATTTTCTCCCCGTTGTAGGCATACCAAGCGCCGGACTTCTCGATGATGCGGGCGGTCACGCCCATGTCGATGATCTCGCCATGGCGGCTGATGCCCTCACCGAACAGAATGTCGAACTCGGCGGTCTTGAACGGCGGCGCCACCTTATTCTTCACCACCTTGACCTTGGTCTCGTTGCCGATGGCCTCGTCACCCTTCTTGATGGTGCCGGTACGGCGAATGTCCAGGCGCACCGAGGCGTAGAACTTGAGCGCGTTGCCGCCGGTGGTGGTTTCGGGCGAACCGAACATGACGCCGATCTTCATGCGGATCTGGTTGATGAAGATCACAGTGCAGTTGGTCTTCTTGATGGTGGCGGTCAGCTTGCGCAGCGCCTGGCTCATCAGACGAGCCTGCAGGCCGGGCAGGGAGTCGCCCATCTCGCCTTCAATTTCCGCCTTGGGGGTGAGTGCCGCCACCGAGTCCACCACAACCAGATCCACCGCGCCGGAGCGCACCAGGCTGTCGACAATCTCGAGCGCCTGTTCGCCGGTGTCGGGTTGGGAAATCAGCAGATCGGGCAGATTGACGCCCAGTTTCTGCGCGTACTGCACATCCAACGCGTGCTCGGCGTCGACGAAGGCACAGGTGCCGGCCAGCTTCTGCATCTCGGCAATGACCTGCAGCGTCAGCGTGGTCTTGCCGGACGATTCCGGGCCGTAGATCTCGATCACACGGCCGCGCGGCAGGCCGCCGACGCCCAGCGCAATGTCCAGCCCCAGCGAACCGGTGGAGACCACCTGGATGTCCTCGATCGACTCCCCCTCGCCCAGGCGCATGATGGTGCCCTTGCCGAACTGCTTTTCGATCTGGGCCAGTGCGGCTTGCAGGGCCTTGGCTTTTTCGCTGTTGGCGGCATCGGCTCGTGTGCCCTTGACGGTGGTTGCGTCCATGGAAATCTCCTTGAAGTTCAGTGGCTTGATTCGTTTTATCCAGTGTTTTTAATCACAGGCTGGATGCTTGAACAGTAGTTTAATGGGCGCCATACTTGCAAGTAAACAGGTTTTTTAGTCATCTTGGTTTACTATTTGCAAATGACCCACGATCCCCTGCACAAGCCCGCCGACGCCGGCTGGCGCCAGACCCATCTGGGACGGCTGCTGGGCCACGCCATGCGCCGTTTCGACGCCCGCGTGCTGCACCTGATGGCGCACAACGCCGAGGTACCGCTGGCCTTGTCCAATCTGGCCGCGCGCGGCCAGGTCAGCGCCGCCCACGTCCACATCACGCGCCATCTGGCGCTGGAAGGTTCGCGCCTGAGCGAATTGGCCGAACTGGCCGGCATGAGCAAGCAGGCCATGGGCAAGCTGGTCGACCAGTGCGAGGCCTGGGGCCTGGTGACCCGGGCCACCGATGCGCGCGACGGCCGCGCCAAGCGGGTGTGCTTCACCGCGGACGGACTGGCCTGGCTCTCGGCTTTCGAGCAGGCCGTGGTTCAGGCAGAGGCGGAACTCAAGCAGACGGTGGGCGAAGAAGTGGCCGCCGTGATCGCGCTCGGCCTGGAGGCCTATGCTGCCTGAGGCAGGGCAAGACGCCAGCGCCTAAAATTGCAACAAAGACGGAGACGGCTCACGTCGACCGTCGAGAAGGAGACAAGCATGCGAATTCTGATTGCCGAGGACGACCAGGTGTTGGCCGATGGCCTGCTGCGCACCCTGCGCAGTTCCGGTGCCGCCGTCAACCATGTCGCCAGCGGCACCGAGGCCGATGCGGCCCTGATGACGAACACCGAATTCGATCTGCTGATCCTGGATCTGGGGCTGCCCAAGATGCATGGCCTGGAGGTGCTGAAGAAACTGCGCGCGCGCGGTTCCGCCCTGCCGGTGCTGATCCTGACCGCCGCCGACAGCGTGGAAGAACGCGTCAAGGGCCTGGACTACGGTGCCGACGACTACATGGCCAAGCCCTTCAGCCTGCAGGAGCTCGAAGCGCGCGTGCGCGCCCTGGTGCGTCGCGGCATGGGCGGCGCCAGCAGCAGCATCAAGCACGGCCCGCTGGTCTATGACCAGGCCGGCCGCGTCGCCACCATCGACGGCAAGATGGTCGAGTTGTCGGCGCGCGAGCTCGGCCTGCTCGAAGTGCTGCTGCAGCGCACCGGCCGTCTGGTCAGCAAGGACCAGCTGGTGGAGCGCCTGTGCGAATGGGGCGAGGAGGTCAGCAACAACGCCATCGAGGTCTACATCCACCGCCTGCGCAAGAAAATCGAGAAAGGCCCGATCCGCATCGCCACCGTGCGCGGCCTCGGTTACTGTCTTGAGAAAATTCCAAACGCCTGAGCATTCAGGCGACGCCCGCCCCAACCTGACGCCTTCAACGTGAAACTTTTCCAGCGCGAGCAGCGCTCGCTGTTTGGCGAAATCCTCGACTGGATGCTCACACCGCTGCTGCTGCTGTGGCCAATCAGCCTGGTGCTGACCTGGCTGGTGGCGCAAAGCATCGCCGGCAAACCGTTCGATCGCGCGCTGGAGTACAACGTCAATGCCCTGGCCCAGCTGATCACGGTCAAGCAGCAGCATGTGCAGTTCAATCTGCCGCTGCCGGCACGCGAGCTGCTGCGCGCCGATGACGCCGACACCGTCTACTACCAGGTGCTCGGCACCCGTGGCGAATACCTCAGCGGCGAACGCGACTTCCCGCTGCCGCCGGAAGACGAACCGGTGGCACCGGGCGAAGTCCGCCTGCGCGACGACGAATTCCACGGTCTGGACATCAAGGTCGCCTACATGTGGGTACCGCTCAACCTGCCGGGCAACAAGATGGCCCTGGTGCAGGTGGCCGAGACGCTGGACAAGCGCTCGGTGCTGGCGGCCGAGATCATCAAGGGCGTCATGCTGCCGCAGTTCGTCACCCTGCCGCTGGCGGTGCTGCTGGTCTGGCTGGCGCTGGTGCAGGCCATCAAGCCGCTGCACCGGCTGGAGGAACGCATCCGCGCCCGCAAGCCGGACGACCTCAGCCCGCTGGACGCCCAGACCGTGCCGTTGGAAGTAGCGCCGCTGGTGGCCTCGGTGAACGACCTGCTGCTGCGGCTGAAGGATTCGATCGCCACGCAAAAGCGTTTCTTGGCCGATGCCGCGCACCAGCTCAAGACGCCGCTGGCCGGCCTGCGCATGCAGGCCGATCTGGCGCAGCGCGAAAGCACCAGCACCGACGAGCTGAAGCAGTCGCTGCGGCAGATCGGCCGCGCCAGCATCCGCGCCACCCACACCGTCAACCAGTTGCTGGCCCTGGCCCGCGCCGAGGGCGGCAATGCCACCACCCACCGCCAGCCCTGTGATCTGGCACGTCTCACAATGGACGTGGTGCGCGACTGCGTGCCCCGCGCCATGGACAAGCACATCGACCTCGGCTTCGAAGGCGCGCAGCCCGGCACACCCGGCATCACGCTGGAGGGCAACCCGACCCTGCTCAAGGAACTGGTGCGCAACCTGCTGGACAACGCCATCAACTACACGCCCTCCAGCCCCGAGAAGCCCGGCGTCATCACGGCGCGTGTGCTGGCCGACCCCTTCGGCAAAGTGGCCCTGCTGCAGGTGGAAGACTCCGGCCCCGGCATCCCGCAGGCGGAGCGCGAACTGGTGTTCCAGCCCTTCTACCGCGCCCTGGGGGTGGAAGCGGACGGCTCGGGCCTGGGCCTGCCCATTGCGCAGGAGATCGCCCACCAGCACCGCGCCACCATCACCGTGGAAGAAACGCGGCCGGGCCAGGTACCGCCGGGGGCGCGCTTCAACGTGCGCTTCAATCTCGGCGATCCGCAGCTCGAACAGACCGGCTGAAATTCACTTGCAGTTGCGCAGCGGCTTGCCGGCCAAGGCCGGTTTGACCTCGTCCAGCCGCGCGCGCAAGGCCTCGTCGGCCGCCGGGATCTTGAGCAGGCTGCCGCGGGCCTCGGCGCGCTCCTGCACCACGCGCGCCGTGCGCACGCCGCGCCGGCTCAATGCCGTCAGCTCCTCGTCGGCTGCGGCCTGCGTCGTGAAGCCCCCCAGCGACAGGCCGGGCTCCAGCTCGGGATTGGTCAGCGGCTCGAAACGCAGGTTGAGATTGGCCAGCTCCGCGCGTTTGCGCGCCAGCGCCTCGGCATTCGGGTAACGCCCCATGTAGACGATCCAGCGCGCCGGCTCGACCGCCGCGTCCAGCAGCCAGGAACCGGGCGGCAGGGCGCCCTCCAGTGCACGGCGCAAGGCCAGCACCTGCGCCTCGTCAAACAAGCCGGCCTGCAGACACTCAGGCGCCTTGGCCGCAACGGAGGGCGCCGGCTCGGTGCGACGCACCTCGTCGGGCGACAGGATGCGGATGGCCTCGGGCCGGATTTGCTGCGCCAGGCGCTGCGGCTCGGATTGCCGGGCCGGCGCAAACCCATAGTCGTGCAGCAGGTCGTGGGACCAGGCGTAGTAGAGGCCGTTGAGCAGCACCAGCGCCAGAACAAGAAGTCGCATGCGGTCGAACAAAGTTCAGGTGGAGGGACGGACACTGACCTCGGCACTGCTGACCCGGGTCAACCCCGCCGAAGTATGCACCAGCAAGGCGCCGCTGCCGTCCACACCCTGCGCCAGCCCTTGGGTGCCGTCACTCAGGCTCACCGAGCGGCCGGCCAGGGCATCGCGCTGCAGGAATGCCGCCTGGAATGCAGCAAAACCCTGGACCTCAAACCGCTGGACTGCCTGCACCAGCGGTGCAGCCACCCGCAACAGTGCAGCGGGCGCATCAATGCCGGGTTCCAGCTCCTGCAGCCAGGCCGGCGGCGTGGCCAGGCCGGTGGCCGTGCGCGGCGCGATGTTGATGCCCACGCCGATGACGGCGTAGCGCATCGGTCCGATACCGGCGCCGCCGGGCTGTCCCAAGGTGCCGGCAGCAGCAGTGGCCAGCGCGGGGGCATTGTTCGCGGTCTCGATCAGGATGCCGGCCAACTTGCGGTCGTGCAGCCAGACGTCGTTGGGCCATTTGAGCTGCAGATCGGGGTGCAGGCTCTGCACCACGCTCACGCCCACTGCCAGCGACAGGCCGGACCAGTCCGCCATCTGCAGCGGCAGGCCAAGGGAAAAGGTCAGGGTAGCGCCGATGTCGGCGGGCGTGGCGCCCTGCCAAGCCCGCCCCAGACGCCCGCGACCGGCGGTCTGGGTCTCCGCCACCAGCAGCACCGGCTCGGCCTGCCCGGCACGGGCGCGGCGCATCAGCTCAGTGTTGGTGGAGTCGATGTTCGGCAGCACCTCGACCGTGAAGCCGGGCAGGGTGGGCGCCACAGCCTCCCAGATCGCCTCGGCCGGCCACTGCAAGACACGTCCGCCGGGTTTCATGGCACCGACCTTGTCACCATGGCGGCATCCTTCAGCGCTTGTCGCTCTTGGCTTTGGATTTCTTGGCCTGGCCTTTTTCTGCCTTGGCTTTGCTCACTTTGTCTTTCTTCGCCTTGTCCTTCTTTTTCTTGTCTTTCTTCTTGGACTTCTTCGGCTCGTCGTCCTTCGGGGCCAGCAGGGTGCCGCGGCAGGTCTTGGCGCCGCACCAGCACGGGTACTCGGCTTTGAGCTTCTTGGTGTAGGGCTCGTCGATGATCAGGCCGTAGTCGTAATTCAGTTCTTCCCCGGCCTTGATGTTGCGCAGTGCCTTGATGAAAACGCGGCCCTCCACCTCGTCGGCCTCGCAGTTCGGGGCACACGAGTGGTTGATCCAGCGCGAAGAGTTGCCGCCGTGCTTGGCGTCGATCACGTGGTCTTCATCCACATGGAAGTAGAAGGTGTGGTTCGGGTCCTTCGGGTCGTGCGGATGGCGGCGCTGCGCCTCCTCCCAGGAAATCACCTCACCCACGTACTCGATGATGGTCTCGCCTTCGGCGAGGTCCTGCACGGCGAACACCCCCTTGCCATGGACGCCGGAGCGACGGGTCTGAATGCGGCGGCTGGGATTTGCGGGGGCTTGTTTGGACACGGCTGAAAAATTTGGTAAGGTGAATCCGTATGGGCGCGCGCGTGTGCGCGCTCACGTGCATGCGCATGCGCGCACGCGAGAACTGGATTGTAGTCAGATGAAAAACGCCGTTTTGAGCAAAACACTGGTCATTGCCGAAAAGCCCTCGGTCGCCCAAGACATCGTGCGCGCCCTCACGCCGATTGCTGGCAAGTTCGAGAAGCATGACGAATACTTCGAGAGCGACAGCTACGTCGTCTCCAGCGCGGTCGGCCACCTGGTAGAGATCCAGGCGCCGGAGCAGTACGACGTCAAGCGCGGCAAGTGGAGCTTTGCCCACCTGCCGGTGATCCCGCCGCACTTCGACCTCAAGCCGGTGGACAAGACCAAGACGCGCCTGAACGCCGTGGTCAAACTGGCGAAACGCAAGGACGTCGACAAGATCGTGAACGCCTGCGACGCGGGCCGCGAAGGTGAGCTGATCTTCCGCCTGATCGAGCAATATGCCGGCGGCGCCAAGCCCCTGGGCAAACCGGTCAGCCGCCTGTGGCTGCAAAGCATGACGCCGCAGGCCATCCGCGACGGCTTCAATGCGCTGCGCACGGACAAGCAGATGCAGCCGCTGGCCGACGCCGCGCGCAGCCGCTCCGAGGCCGACTGGCTGGTCGGCATCAACGGCACGCGTGCCATGACCGCCTTCAACTCGCGCGACGGCGGCTTCTTCCTCACCACCGTCGGCCGGGTGCAGACGCCGACGCTGGCCGTGGTGGTGGAACGCGAGGAAAAGATCCGCAAGTTCATCAGCCGCGATTACTGGGAGGTGCACGCCACCTTCGGCGCGCAGGCCGGCGAATACGCCGGCAAGTGGTTCGACCCGAAGTGGAAAAAGGCACCGGCCAGCGAGGGCGTGGAGCCCGACCCCGAGCAGAAGGCCGACCGCGTCTGGTCCGCCCGGGAGGCGCAGGCCATTGCCGATGCCGTGCGCGGCCAGAGCGCCACCGTTACCGAGGAAAGCAAACCCACGACCCAGGCCTCACCGGCCCTGTTCGACCTGACCAGCCTGCAGCGCGAGGCCAACGGCAAGTTCGGCTTTTCCGCCAAGACCACGCTGTCGCTGGCGCAAAGCCTGTACGAGCGCCACAAGGCCCTGACCTACCCGCGTACCGATTCGCGCCATCTGCCCGAGGACTACCTGCCGGTGGTGAAGGACACCTTCGGCATGCTGGCCGACTCCGGCATGAAGCACCTGGCGCCGCACGCTGCCACCGCGCTTAAGGGCGGCTACATCAAACCCAGCAAACGCATCTTCGACAACGCCAAGGTCAGCGACCACTTTGCCATCATCCCGACGCTGCAGGCACCCAGCGGCCTGAGTGATGCCGAGCAGAAGCTGTACGACCTGGTGGTGCGCCGCTTCATGGCGGTGTTCTTCCCCAGCGCCGAATACCAGGTGACCACCCGCATCACGACCGCGGCCAACCACGCCTTCAAGAGCGAGGGCAAGGTGCTGGTCAAGCCAGGCTGGCTGGCGATCTACGGCAAGGAAGCGCAGGACGAAACGAAAGAGGGCGAGGACAGCGGCAAGACCCTGGTGGCCGTGCAGCCGGGCGAACGCGTGCAGACCGAACAAGTCGACCCCAAGGCCCTGAAGACCCGGCCGCCGGCCCGCTACTCCGAAGCCACGCTGCTGGGCGCCATGGAAGGCGCCGGCAAGATGGTGGAAGACGACGAGCTGCGCGAAGCGATGCAGGAAAAAGGCCTGGGCACACCAGCCACCCGCTCCAGCATCATCGAAGGGCTGATCGCCGAGAAGTACATGCTGCGTGAAGGGCGTGAGCTGATCCCCACCGCCAAGGCCTTCCAGCTCATGACGCTGCTGCGCGGCCTGGGCGTGGAGGAACTCTCCAAGCCCGAGCTGACCGGCGAATGGGAATACAAGCTGGCCCAGATGGAACACGGCAAGCTCTCGCGCGACGAGTTCATGCGCGAGATCGCCGAGATGACCGAGCACATCGTCAAGAAGGCCAAGGAATACGACCGCGACACCGTGCCGGGCGACTACGCCACGCTCACGACGCCGTGCCCGAACTGCGGCGGTGTGGTGAAGGAAAACTACCGCCGTTACGCCTGCACCGGCAAGGACGGCAACAGCGAAGGCTGCGGTTTCTCCTTCGGCAAGACGCCGGCGGGCCGCACCTTCGAGGTGGCGGAAGTCGAGCAGTTCCTGCGCGACAAGCGCATCGGCCCGCTGGACGGCTTCCGCTCCAAGGCCGGTTGGCCGTTCACGGCCGAGATGGTGATCAAGTTCGACGAGGAAGCGAAGAACTACAAGCTCGAATTCGACTTCGGCGACGACAAGGCGGAAGAAACCGGCGAGCTGGTGGACTTCTCGGCCAAGGAATCGCTCGGCGCCTGCCCCAAGTGCGGCGGCGCGGTGTACGAACACGGCAAGAACTACGTCTGCGAAAAATCGGTGCCGACCCTGGCCCAGCCCACGCCGAGCTGTGACTTCAAGAGCGGCCAGATCATCCTGCAGCAGCCGGTGGAGCGTGAGCAGATGACGAAGCTGCTGGCCACCGGCAAGACCGACCTGCTTGACAAGTTCGTCTCCATGCGCACGCGCCGCCCCTTCAAGGCCATGCTGGCCTGGGACGCCGAAGCCGGCAAGGTGAACTTCGAATTCGCACCCAGCAAATTCCCGCCGCGCAAGCCCTCGGCCAAGACGACGGCCAAAGCCGCCCCGGGCGCCAAGAAGGCGCCGGCAAAAAAAGCTGCCGCGAAGAAAGCACCGGCCAAGAGCGCCGCCCCGAAGGCACCGCGCAAGCCGGCGGCCGGCAAGGCACCGAGTGCCGCGCTGGCGGCCGTCATCGGCAACGAGCCGGTGGCGCGCACCGAGGTGGTCAAGAAGCTGTGGGACTACATCAAGGCCAACGGCCTGCAGGATGCGACCAACAAACGCGCCATCAATGCCGACGCCAAGCTGCTGCCGGTGTTCGGCAAGCCGCAGGTCACGATGTTCGAGCTCGCCGGCATCGTCGGCAAGCACCTTGGATAACTATCAAAATCATAGCTACTGGCGCTTTATTAACAAGGGCTACAGCCCAATTTGATTCATATTTTTATGCAGATCAGCAAAGACACCGTCGTCACCATCCGCTACAGCGTCGCCGACGCACAAGGCAAGCCGCTCGAATCGGGTGAGCAGGCCTACCTGCACGGCGGCTACGGCAACACCTTCCCCAAACTCGAAGCCGCTCTCGAAGGCCAGGCCGCCGGCTACAGCACCAACCTCGTGCTGCAACCCGAAGAAGCCTTCGGCGTACGCGATGAAGGCCTGGTGCGCACCATCCCCAAGAGCGAGTTCCCGCCCGGCGTGAAGGTCGGCGGCCAGTTGCGCGGCATGACCGACGACGGCCGTGAGCAGGTGTTCAACGTGATGAAGATCAAGGGCCCGCAGGTGCTGCTCGATGGCAATCATCCGTTCGCCGGCAAGGTGCTGCGCTTTTCGCTCAAGGTGCTGGAGGTGCGTGCTGCCACGCCAGAGGAAGTGACGCACGGGCACGCCCACGGCGCACACGGACATCACCATCACTGACATCCTGAGCGCAAGACATAAAAGACGCGCCTGAGGGCGCGTTTTTTTCTGATTGGTGTTAACCCCTTAAGGAGTTGTATTTGTTTGCTATTGAATTTATAGTGCGCCTCATCTAACTAAATTGAGCCGTAGAGCTTAAGCAACGAAACCCGTAGCTAAGGAGAGGCTTGTGGCAAGACGCGCGAACAATACAGCAAGAAAATCACAAAGTCGTGATCGCAAGCCTGTGAAAAGCGCCCCTATTGCGGATGCCACTGCTATTCCCGACAACCCAATTGAAGCTGATGGTGAACCAATAGAGTTGGTCTTCGGTCTAGTAGCTCCTACAGGGGTTGATTTGGGCAAAGTCTATGAAAGTCTCAAAGCCCAACTTAAAACTGTTAACTACGAACTTGTAGTTGTTCGGTTGAGTGCGTTGATCACACCTTACTTGTTAGGCAAAACACCCTCATTTACCAGCGAGTACGACCGTATAAAAACACTCATGGATCATGGGACTTTATTGCGGGAGAAAACTAGCCAACATGACATTGTTGCAAGACTTGGGGTTGCCCAAATTCGTGTAATCCGCAAAGAAGCAACAGGCGACGATTACAAGCCTCGTCGTCGAGTTGCTTACGTTGTCAGCTCATTCAAACGCCCTGAAGAGGTCGATCTCTTCCGGCAAATCTACGGCAAAGCATTTACGCTCATTTCGGTGTACTCACCTAGACAATGCCGTATTGACGATTTGGCAAAACGCCTACGCGCTTCTATTCCAAAAGGTAAAAAACCCGGTGAATTAGCGGTTCAGCTAATTGAGCGTGACTATGAAGAAGAAGGACGAAAACTTGGTCAACGCCTTGGAAAAACTTTCCCTCTTGCTGATTACTTTGTAACTGTTGAATCAAAGTCCGAGCTAGACGGGCATCTTCAACGATTGGTTCAACTCACTTTTGGGCACCCATATTTGTCACCGACAAAAGATGAGCAAGGAATGTTTTTTGCTCAAGCCGCTGCCCTTAGGTCCCTAGATCTTTCACGCCAAGTCGGCGCCGCAATTGTTGACGACGATGGGGCCGTACTTTCGACTGGCTGTAATGAGGTTCCTAAGTTCGGCGGAGGTTTGTATTGGAACGATGATCCAAACGTCACCAGAGACTATGAGCTTGGGTACGACTCAAATGTTTCGATAAAGGCTGAAATCCTTGAAGATGCCATTGATCGTATGAGGAAAAAGCAGTGGCTTGCTACGACGTTGTCTAGCCAGTCGAATAAAGAACTCGCTGATCATGCACTTTTTGGTGATGAACCCTTTTTAAAAAACTCGTTGATGTATGACGTAATTGAGTTTGGTCGAGCAGTGCATGCGGAAGCAGCTGCTATCTCAGAAGCTGCCCGACGAGGTGTTCGTTTAAAGGGAGCTCGACTGTTCTGCACTACGTTTCCTTGTCACATTTGCGCAAGGCATATTGTTGCTTCTGGCATCAATGAAGTGGTATTCATTGAGCCATATGAAAAAAGCAGAACTGGTGAGTTGTACTCTGACTCAGTTTCCGTAGAGCCACGAGAGCCTTCAACGAAACGCGCGAACTTTGAAGCATTCGTTGGCGTTGCCCCGCGACGTTACATGGACTTCTTTCAGTCTTCTTCTGATCGAAAAAAAGCAACCGGTAAAATCTTCGAGATGGATGAAATCGCCGACATACCGAGAATCAAAAGAATTGTTTTGACATATCTACTTATCGAAGATATGGTCGTACGAGAGACTAAGCCCGCACTCAAGTCAAAGCGAAAAGGAGACCCATCATGAGCGACCAAGCGATGAAAAGCTTTCTTAACCAATTCGCAATTTCTAAACAACGTGTTAACGAATGGCCTCCATATCTACGAGACTCTGCGCGAATGGCTACCGCATCCTTTCCCAAGCCCACACATAGTACAAACCGGAAAGACACAAAAGTGGCTATTGCCAGTAGCAAAAAAGATTGATTTCAGTTGAACAAAAAAACGCGCCTCAACGGCGCGTTTTTTTATAGCGTTACAGCAGCTTACTTCGCCACCACGCGCACCATCTCCAGGCACTTGTTGGAGTAGCCCCACTCGTTGTCGTACCAGCTCACCACCTTGATGAAGGTCTTGTCCAGCGCAATGCCGGCATCGGCATCGAACACCGAGGTGCAGGTCTCGCCGCGGAAGTCGGTGGCCACCACTTTGTCTTCGGTGTAACCCAAGATGCCTTTCAAGGCGCCCTGGCTCTGGGCCTTCATCTCGGCACAGATTTCTTCGTAGCTGGCTTCCTTGTTCAGTTCCACCGTCAGGTCGACCACCGACACGTCGGAGGTCGGCACGCGGAAGGACATGCCGGTGAGCTTCTTGTTGAGCTCAGGAATCACCACGCCCACGGCCTTGGCGGCTCCGGTGGAGGAGGGGATGATGTTTTCCAGGATGCCGCGGCCGCCGCGCCAGTCTTTGTTGCTCGGGCCGTCCACGGTCTTCTGGGTGGCGGTGGCAGCGTGCACGGTGGTCATGAGACCACGCTTGATGCCCCACTTGTCGTTCAGCACCTTGGCCACGGGAGCCAGGCAGTTGGTGGTGCAGCTGGCGTTGCTGATGATGGCCTGGCCAGCGTAGGTCTTGTCGTTCACGCCGAAGACGAACATCGGGGTGTCGTCCTTGGAGGGCGCGGAGATGATGACCTTCTTGGCGCCAGCGGTCAGGTGCTTGCCGGCACCGTCCTTGTCCAGGAACAGGCCGGTGGACTCGATGACGATGTCGGCACCGACTTCCGACCACTTCAGGTTGGCCGGGTCGCGCTCTTGGGTCAGGCGGATCTTCTTGCCGTTGACGATCAGGGTGTTGCCGTCCACGCTGACTTCGCCCTTGAAGCGGCCGTGCACGCTGTCGTACTGAAGCATGTAGGCCAGGTACTCGGGCTCAAGCAGGTCGTTGATGCCAACGATCTCGATGTCCTTGAAGTTCTGCACCGCAGAGCGCAGCACGTTGCGGCCGATGCGGCCAAAACCGTTGATACCTACTTTGATCGTCATGATGGGCTTTCTCAAGAAAAGTTAAAAAACAAACCTATTTCCAAACTCATTTCTTCGCCAGCACGGCCTGCACCGTATCCGCGACATTCTCGGGCGTGAAACCGAAGTGCTTGAACAGCACCGGCGCCGGGGCCGACTCGCCGTAGCTGTCGATGCCGACCACAGCGGCACAGCCGTATTTCCACCAGCCTTCGGTCACGCCCATCTCGACCGCGATGCGCGGCAGATTGGCGGGCAGCACAGCCGTCTTGTAGGCTGCAGTCTGCTTGTCAAACGTGGTGGTGCTGGGCATGGAGACCACGCGCACGGCGATCTTCTTCGCGGCCAGCAGCTCCTGCGCCTTCAGCGCCAGCTGCACTTCGGAGCCGGTGGCGATGATGACGGCGCGTGCCTTCTGCTTCAGGCCCAGGTGCGCCGGCTCGGACAGCACGTAGGCGCCGCGGCTGATGTCACCTAGATCCGTCTTGGGGGCGTAGGGCAGGTTCTGGCGGCTCAGCAGGAGCGCGGTGGGCTTGGTCGTGTTCTGCAATGCCACGGCCCAGGCCACGGTGGTTTCGGCGGTGTCGGCCGGGCGCCAGACATCCAGGTTGGGGATCAGGCGCAGGCTGGCCGCGTGCTCGACCGACTGGTGCGTCGGGCCGTCTTCGCCCAGGCCGATTGAGTCGTGCGTGAAGACGTGGATCACGCGCTGCTTCATCAGCGCAGCCATGCGGATGGCGTTGCGGCTGTAGTCGCTGAAGGTCAGGAAGGTACCGCCGTAGGGAATGAAGCCACCATGCAGCGCAATGCCGTTCATGATGGTGGCCATGCCGAACTCGCGCACGCCGTAATTGATGTGGCGCCCGCCGTTGGACTCGCCCGCCTGGTTGAAGCGCAGGTTGGGGGTGTGGCTGGTGTTGGTCAGGTTGGAGCCGGTCAGGTCGGCCGAGCCACCCAGCAGCTCGGGCAGGGCGGCGGTGAAGGCTTCCAGCGCCAGCTGCGAGGCCTTGCGCGAGGCCACGGTCTCGGCCTTGGTGTGCGCAGCAATCGCCGCATCCACAGCCACCTGGGCAAATTGCTTGGGCAACTCACCCTTCATGCGGCGCTTGAATTCAGCGGCCAGCTCGGGGTACGCGGCCTTGTAGGCGGCGAACTTGGCATCCCAGGCGGCTTCCAGCGACAGGCCGCGGGTCTTGGCGTTCCAGTCGTCGTACACGGCTTGCGGAATGACGAAGGGCGGGTGCTCCCAGCCCAGCGCTTCGCGCGTGAGCTTGATTTCTTCGGCGCCGAGCGGCTCGCCGTGGGCCTTGGCAGTGTCGGCGCGGTTCGGGCTGCCTTTGCCGATGGAGGTCTTGCAGATGATCAGCGTCGGCTTCTCGGCCGAGTTCTTAGCGTCGGCAATGGCACGCGACACGGCGGCGGCATCGTGGCCGTCAACCGGGCCGATCACGTTCCAACCGTAGGCGACAAAGCGCAGTGCCGTGTTGTCGGTGAACCAGGGTGTGACCTGACCGTCGATCGAGATGCCGTTGTCGTCGTACAGCGCGATCAACTTGTTGAGCTTCCAGGCCGCCGCCAGGGCCGCCGCCTCGTGGCTGATGCCTTCCATCATGCAGCCGTCACCCAGGAACACATAGGTGCGGTGGTCGACCACGGTGTGGCCGTCGCGGTTGAATTCCTTGGCCAGCAGCTTCTCGGCCAGCGCCATACCGACGGCGTTGGTCACGCCCTGGCCCAGCGGGCCGGTGGTGGTTTCCACGCCCGGGGTCAGGCCCACTTCAGGGTGGCCGGCGGTCTTGCTGTGCAGCTGGCGGAAGTTCTGCAGTTCCTTCATGGGCAGCGGATAGCCGGTGAGGTGCAAGAGCGCGTACAGCAGCATGGAGCCGTGGCCGTTGGAGAGCACGAAGCGGTCGCGGTCGGCCCAGTGCGGGTTGGCCGGGTTGTGGCGCAGATGCTCGCCCCACAGCGCCACCGCCATGTCGGCCATGCCCATGGGGGCGCCGGGATGTCCGGAGTTGGCTTGTTGCACTGCATCCATTGCCAGCGCGCGAATCGCGTTGGCCATTTGTTGGGTATTTGCCATGAAGGGGGCCGCTCCGGAAGAGGTATCAGGGGAAACCCGTTATTTTACCGGGGCCTTTCACCAGACCCCGGCCCGGGGTCACTGCACGGCGGCAATCGTCTAAAGTGCACCCTGTGCAACACCCCTTTTCCATCCACGCCATGGTGCTGGCCGCGGGCCGCGGCGAGCGCATGCGCCCCCTGACCGACGCCACGCCCAAACCCCTGCTGCCCGTGCACGGCAAACCGCTGCTGCAATGGCATGTGGATGCACTGGCACGCGACGGCTTCACCGACATCGTCATCAACACCGCTTGGCTGGGCGAGCAGATTCCGGCTCATTTTGGCCCCCAGCCCTTGTCAGATCTGCGCCGGTCGCTATCAATTTCATACTCGCACGAAGGACTTGACTTCGGCGGCGCGCTGGAGACGGCTGGCGGCATCGTGCGCGCCCTGCCTCTGCTGGGTGAGGTGTTCTGGGTCCTGGCGGGGGATGTGTTCGCACCCGACTTCGTCTTTTCGCCAGCGGCCGTGCAGCGCTTTGTCGCCTCCGGCAAGCTGGCACATCTCTGGCTGGTGCCGAATCCGGCGCACAACCCAAAAGGTGATTTCGGGCTGGCGCCCGACCCGACCACACCCGGCCTGCAACTGGCCGTAAACCAAGCCGACGTCAAATATACCTACAGCACCATCGGCCTGTACCGGCGCGAATTGTTCGAGCCGCCCTGGTGCGACGTGTCGACTGGCAACCCGCAGGGCGTCAAGACCGCGCTGGCACCGCTGTTGCGCCGGGCCATGGAAACCGGCCGCGTCAGCGCCGAGCTGTATACCGGCGCCTGGACCGACGTCGGCACGCCCCAACGTCTGGCCGAACTCAACGCCGTGTGAGACCAGGCTGAACTAGGCTCTCATGCAGGCCAGGCCTGTTCAAGATGACCTTCCGTGCCCCCAGGGGGCTTCACAGAAGCGGGCGTTTGTTGCTTTGATGGCTGCTGGTCGGCCGGGCGCCCTCCTGCTCAGCATTCGGACGCAAGGGCAACGCACCCGCGTCAGCGCCCGGACCGACCGGCGCCAGTGACCGGCGCGCGCCGGCGGCCGTCGCCGGCAGAGCCGACAGATCGAACAGCGACAACGGCCAGAAGCCCAGGCCCAGCGTGGCGTCCTCGTCCTCGGCTGGCGATGAGGCCGCCGAAGCAACACCCCAGTCGCCGTCGCCACCGCGCACGATGGCGACCAGCGGCGCGCCGGTGGCCGTAGCGCCAGAAACCGGCACCGCGGTGGTGGCGGTCAGCGTGTTCGTCGGCAGCGGCTGCCGGCTGGCGACGGAGGACAGGTCGGTGATGCTGGCGCGCGTCGTCGCCGTGCGCTTGGCCAGGATGTAGTTCCCCGCCGCCGCGCCGCCTAGGGTGATGTCGGAGATGGTCACGATCTTGTTGGCGCCTACCGAGGGGGTGTCGAAGTTGCCGGTCGCACTGGCCACGCTCAGCACGTCACCGGCCACGATGCCCGAAAAACCGGCCGCACTACTGTCCAGCGTGGCATTGGTATTGCCGTCCACCGGCTTGTTGTTGGCCGTGATGCCGCTCACTTCGCTGATGGTGGCCGGCGTGATCTTCATCGACCCGTGGTTCAGCACCAGGGTGTAGTTTTCCTTGTTGGCGGCGGCGGCCGTCACCGCCACGTCCCCCACCGACGTGTTGTACACGGCCGTGGTGCTGCGCGTCACACCCACGCTGCTTTCGGTATCGCCGTCGACGAAGCCACTGGCTGTGCCGCTGAACACCGGATTGGCCTGGCCATAAACCCGCGTCGTGTTGTCCGTTGTAATGGTCAGCGTAGGCGCCACGCGGTAGAGGAACATGTTGCCGCTTCCACCGGGCAAGTAGTTGGCGTCGCTGTTGTAGCGCTTGCTGTAGCCGCTCACACCTTCGAGCGTGCTGGCCGGGGCGCCGCTGTACACCAGGTAGCGGCCATTGATGGCCTGGATGCCGCTGGCACCGACATTGTTGATCAGCTGCCCGCCCGAGGCCACGCCGGCGGCGTTGGAGCTGCCGGCCTTGAGCACCACCGCGTCGCCGCTGCCGGCTGCCGTCACGGGGGCGTTGAGCGTCAGATTGGATGCCGGGCCCGTGGTCTCGATGCGGGCACTGCCGCTGGTCGTGACGCCGGCCACGCCCACCGTACCGACCGTCAGCGCGCCCGACTGGCTGTAGTCCACGCTGCCGGTGGAGGCGGCCAGCGTGTTCACCGCATTGCCGGAATTACGCAGGGTGTAGGCGCCGCCGGTGCCAGTCAGGGCCAGACCATTGGCCGCGATCGCGCCGCTTTGCGTGACCGCGCCACCGGCTGCCAGCGTGGCATTACCGGCGGTGGCGAGGGTCGCAATGTCGAAGCCGTTGGCGTCGCTGTACTGCAGCGTGCCGGCAGCGTTGGCGCTATCGCCAGCGTTGCGTGCCCGCACATCCAGTGCGGTGACGTCGTTGCCGCTGTTGTTCAGCGTGATGTTGGCGGTACCGGCCGACAGCGTCTTGACCTTCAGGGTGCCGGCCGTGATGTTGCCGGTGCTGGCAGTCTGGGTCACGTTGCCCGTGGCCACCAGATCCAGCGTGCCGCCACCCAGGTTGGAGCCGCTGCTGCCCACACCCAGGTTGATGGCGCCGGTGCGCACGAAGGCGTTACCGTTACCTGTGGTGTTGACGCTCAGGTTGGTCGCCGCCACGTCAATGCCGTTGCTGCTGTTGCTGCCGATCTGGCCGTTGACATTGAGCGTCACGTTGGTAGCGGTGATGGTCTGCACGCCGCTGTCGGTGATGGCGCCGGCATTGAGTGTCAGGGTCTTGCCCGCGAGGTTGATGGCCGAACCGATGGTCAGCACGCCAGTACTGGCCGTGTCTCCGATGACAACAGGGCCGGTCGCGCCTGTGCCGATGGCCGTCAGCTCGGCAGTGGAAATGTCAAATGCAGAACTGCCCCCCAACGACATGGCCTGGGCGGCTGACTTGGTCTTGATTGTCAGCGTACCGCTGGTGGTCAGCGCGTTGTTACCGGTGTTGGTGCCGATGGCCACGGCATCTGCCGTCACAGTGATGTTGCCACTGCCTGCCGTGACGTCGATGTTGGCGTTTTGCGTGTAGGTGCCGGTGCCGGCATCCAGCGCCACGGTGTTGTTGGTCGTCACCACATTGTTCGCCAACGTGAACCCGTTGCTCGCCGTCAGCGCAATCGCACCACCCGTGCCGGCGGGCTGACCCACGCCGTTGCCACCGATGGCGCTGATGGCACCGGCAACGCTGAGTGCGCCGCTGGAGCTGACAGTAACCGCGCCGCCGTTGCCGCCCGCGCCCAGCGTGCTGGCGTTGCTGCCATTGGCCGTGATGGCAGCCGTCGTGACACCGGCACCACTCAGGCTCACGCTACCCGCATTGCGCCCGTTGGCCGTGCCGGTGGCAGCACCGCCACTGGTGGTGATGGCCCCCACGCTGAGCGTGCCACTGCTGGCCGTGACGCTGACGCTGCCACCATCGCCCGAGGTGCCACCGGTGGTGGTGAGTGCGCCGGTGGTCACGTTGCCGCCCGTGTTGTTCACCGTGATGCTGCCAGCCGTGCCGCCCGCACCCGTGCCCGCAGCATTGCCGGTCTGCGCCGCCAGCGTGGTGGTAGTGAGGTTGCCGCTGCCGCTGTTGCGCACGCTGATCGTGCCGGCGTTGCCGCCCGCACCGTTGGTTCCGGTCCCAGCGCCGCCGCTGGCGGCCAGCGCAGTGGTCGTCAGGCCCCCGGTGGCGTTCAAGGTCAGCGTGCCTCCGTTGCCGCCGGCCTGCCCCACGGCCACCGCTGCACCGCCACTGGCGGTGATGGCTGCGGTGCTGAGCGTGCCACTGCCGGTGATGGATACGTTGCCAGCATTGCCGCCACCCTGGCCCGTGGCCAGCGCCGCACCACCGCTGGCGGTGATCGCCCCCGTGATGCTGCGGTTCACACCCGTGATGGTGAGGTTGCCGGCGGTGGTGCCGCCGGCGGTGCTGCCGGTACCCAGGGCCGCGCCCGAGGTGGAGATGGTGCTGCTGACCGTCACATTGCCTTGCGACGACAGCGTGATGTCGCCACCGTTGCCGGCGGTGCCGCCAGCCGTGGACAGTGCGCCGGTGCTCAAGGCCTGACCGGCCACGGCGTTGCTGACACTGATGCTGCCGGCCGTGCCGCCGGCACCACTGCCGACTGCCGCGCCGGTGCTGGCCGTCAGGGCGCCCAGGCTGACCGCACCGGCCGTGGTGTTGCTCACCGTGATGCTGCCGGCGTTGCCGCCGGCGCCATTGGTCGTCGAGCCGGCACCGCCGCTGGCGGTGATGGCGCCGGTCTGTGTGATGCCGGCAGTCGACGTGAGGTTGACCGCCGCGCCATTGCCGCCGGCCTGGCTGGTGCCCAGACCGGCCGAGCCGCTGGCGGTGATGGTGGCCGCACCCAGGTTGATGCCCGCGCCGGTGAGGCTCACGGCGCCGGCGTTGCGCCCGGCGTAGCCGCTGACGCTGGTGCCGCCCGAGCTGGCGATGTTGCCGGCACTCACGCTGCCGGAGGCGCTGAGGGTGATGCCGCCGCCGTCACCCTTGGTGCCACCGGTAGTGGTGAGGGTGCCGGTGGTGATGTTGCCGGCGGTGTTCTCGATGCTGATGCTGCCAGCGGCACCGCCAGCACCCGTGCCGATGGCGTTGCCACTGCTGGCGGCCAGCGCGGTGGTGACGATGTTGCCGCTGCCGCTGTTGCGCACCGTGATGCTGCCGGCGTTGCCGCCGGCCGCATTGGAGGTGGAGCCGGCGCCGCCGCTGGCCGTCAGGGCCGCGGTGGTCACGCCGGCGCTGCCGGTAACGCTGATGCTGCCGCCAGCACCACCGCCCTGGCCGGCGCCGTTGCCGGCGCTGCCGCTGGCCGTGATGGCACCGGTGCTCACCGTCGTGCCGCTGATGCTCACCGAGCCGGCGTTGCGCCCCACCGTCCCAGCGCTCGCCGTACCACCATTGGCAGTGATCGCACCGGTGGTGACCGTGGCGTCAGCCGTGATGCTGACCGCCCCGCCGTTGCCATTGCCCACGCCCGTGGTCGTCAGCGCACCAGTGTTGATGGTCTGACCGAGCAGGCTCAGGTTCTTCCCGGCGCCCGTGGTGGCGCCAGTGATGGTGATGTTGCCCTGGTTGCCGGCGCGACGGGCGTCGATCGTCACGTCGTTGGCCAGCGTCACGGCGCCGGTGATGCTCACGTTGTTGGCGGCCACGTCGGCGGTACGGATGTCGCCGCGCAGCGTGGTGGTGGAGGCTGTCAGCGCCACCGAGGCGATCTCGTTGCCACTGCCGATCGGGCCGACGTTGAGGGTGCCCAGACCGGCATTGAGGCTCACCGTTTCGGCCGAATGGCCACGGACACCGGCAAAGGCAGTGATGGCGCCATTGGTCGTCGTGGTGCCCGAAGTACTGACCTGCAGGTTGGAACCATCGGCCAGCAGCAACGTGCCGCCGTTGGCATCGGTGGTGTTGCCGAAGGTGATGGCGTCGGCACTGCTGCTGAAGGTGGTGGTTGTGCCTGAGTTGACTTTCAGGGTGTTGCCCGCGCTGGCAATATAGGTCTGAGCGTTGGCGTTGTAGGTGGTGCCGTTGAAATTGATCTCACCGGCGTCGCTGCCTGCCAGGGTGGCGGTGAGCGCCGTGGCGCCGGTCACGCCGGCGGCTGCGCCGCCGATGTTGGCCACGCTGATGTCGTTACCCGTCACGGTGAGCGCCGACAGGGCCGTGGTGTTGCCGATCGCGCCAGCCACGCTGACGTCGCCCGTGCCAGCCGTCAGCACCAGGGCACGGGCGCCGCCCGTGCTGTCAACCGTGCCCCCCAGTTCAATGTTGCCGCCCGTGCCCACCACGCCAGTGATGCCGCCGCGCGAGGACAGCGTGACGGTCGTCGCGTTGAGCAGGATGTTGTCCTTGACGGCAATCTTCGCGCCAGCGCCCGGCGCAGCGCCGCCGATCGAATTGCCACCCTGTGCCGTCAGGTTGCCGCCCAAGGTGAGGGTAGGCGTTGCACCTCCGGCATCGAGTGTGATCGCCCCAGCATTACCGCCGCTGGCCACACCGGAAGCGCCGGCATTGCCGCCGCTGCTGGTGATGGCGAGCGCCGTAAAGCTGCCATCGCTGGCCGTCAGCGAGACCGCACCGCCATGGCCGCCGGCCTGATCGGCGCCGTTGCCGGCACTGCCACTGGCCGTGATCGCGCCCACCGATGTGATGGTGCTGGCGTTGACGGTCACACTGCCGGCATTGCGCCCGGCCGTACCGGCCTGTGCAGTGCCGCCACTGGTGGTGATGGCCCCCACGCTGAGCGTGCCACTGCTGGCCGTGACGCTGACGCTGCCACCATCGCCCGAGGTGCCACCGGTGGTGGTGAGTGCGCCGGTGGTCACGTTGCCGCCCGTGTTGTTCACCGTGATGCTGCCAGCCGTGCCGCCCGCACCCGTGCCCGCAGCATTGCCGGTCTGCGCCGCCAGCGTGGTGGTAGTGAGGTTGCCGCTGCCGCTGTTGCGCACGCTGATCGTGCCGGCGTTGCCGCCCGCACCGTTGGTTCCGGTCCCAGCGCCGCCGCTGGCGGCCAGCGCAGTGGTCGTCAGGCCCCCGGTGGCGTTCAAGGTCAGCGTGCCTCCGTTGCCGCCGGCCTGCCCCACGGCCACCGCTGCACCGCCACTGGCGGTGATGGCTGCGGTGCTGAGCGTGCCACTGCCGGTGATGGATACGTTGCCAGCATTGCCGCCACCCTGGCCCGTGGCCAGCGCCGCACCACCGCTGGCGGTGATCGCCCCCGTGATGCTGCGGTTCACACCCGTGATGGTGAGGTTGCCGGCGGTGGTGCCGCCGGCGGTGCTGCCGGTACCCAGGGCCGCGCCCGAGGTGGAGATGGTGCTGCTGACCGTCACATTGCCTTGCGACGACAGCGTGATGTCGCCACCGTTGCCGGCGGTGCCGCCAGCCGTGGACAGTGCGCCGGTGCTCAAGGCCTGACCGGCCACGGCGTTGCTGACACTGATGCTGCCGGCCGTGCCGCCGGCACCACTGCCGACTGCCGCGCCGGTGCTGGCCGTCAGGGCGCCCAGGCTGACCGCACCGGCCGTGGTGTTGCTCACCGTGATGCTGCCGGCGTTGCCGCCGGCGCCATTGGTCGTCGAGCCGGCACCGCCGCTGGCGGTGATGGCGCCGGTCTGTGTGATGCCGGCAGTCGACGTGAGGTTGACCGCCGCGCCATTGCCGCCGGCCTGGCTGGTGCCCAGACCGGCCGAGCCGCTGGCGGTGATGGTGGCCGCACCCAGGTTGATGCCCGCGCCGGTGAGGCTCACGGCGCCGGCGTTGCGCCCGGCGTAGCCGCTGACGCTGGTGCCGCCCGAGCTGGCGATGTTGCCGGCACTCACGCTGCCGGAGGCGCTGAGGGTGATGCCGCCGCCGTCACCCTTGGTGCCACCGGTAGTGGTGAGGGTGCCGGTGGTGATGTTGCCGGCGGTGTTCTCGATGCTGATGCTGCCAGCGGCACCGCCAGCACCCGTGCCGATGGCGTTGCCACTGCTGGCGGCCAGCGCGGTGGTGACGATGTTGCCGCTGCCGCTGTTGCGCACCGTGATGCTGCCGGCGTTGCCGCCGGCCGCATTGGAGGTGGAGCCGGCGCCGCCGCTGGCCGTCAGGGCCGCGGTGGTCACGCCGGCGCTGCCGGTAACGCTGATGCTGCCGCCAGCACCACCGCCCTGGCCGGCGCCGTTGCCGGCGCTGCCGCTGGCCGTGATGGCACCGGTGCTCACCGTCGTGCCGCTGATGCTCACCGAGCCGGCGTTGCGCCCTACCGTCCCAGCGCTCGCCGTACCACCATTGGCAGTGATCGCACCCACCAGGTTCACCGCATTGCTGGCCGTGATCTGCACGTTGCCGGCATTCGCATTGCCGGCACCCGTGGTGACCAGCGCGCCCGCCGAGGTGCTGGTGATGCTGGCGCCCGACAGGGTGATGCCGCCGGCCTGCGCCGTCACTGCCGCGCCCAGGGCCAGCGTACCTGCGCCGCTGGCATCGGCATCCGCCTTCAGGTTGATGGCACCGGTGCCGGACGTGGTCAAGGCGGCATTGATGTTGATGTTGTTGTCGGCCTCAAAACTGACGCTTTTGCCGGCGGCCACGGTGAACGTGTTGCTGAGCGTGATGTCGTTACTGGCCTGCAGCGTGATGTTGCCGGCCACGGCGTTCAGAGTCGCGACCGAGACCGTCTGCGTGCTGCCGGCCTGGGCCGCAAAGGTGCTGACGTCGGCATAGGTGGCTGCACCGCTGCTGCCAACGATGATGTTCAGGGGGTCGAGCAGCAGGGTGCCGACCTGGCCCTGCGCGGCGCTCAAGTCGGCCTTGCCCTCGAAGGCCAGCGATTGCTTGCCCGACACCTCGACAAAACCGCCATCGCCACCCTGTGCGCCGCCTGTGGCCTTGACCGTGCCGTAGAAGCCGGTGGCCTGGTCAGACCAGACCACCACCTTGCCGCCATCGCCTGTACTCTTTGCGCTGGCGTCGATGACGGCATCCGGCGCCACCAGCGTCAGTGTGGCGTTCTGTTCCGGCCCCCGGCCCTGGTAGTTGCCGCCCACCAGCACCGTGCCGCCGCCGGTCTGGCCGCTGACGTCAAGACGGGCACCGCTGTCCAGCAGTACCGTGTCGCCCAGCACCTTGATGGTGCCGCCTTGTTGATCCTGCGCCGTGCCGCTGGCATCCAGCGTGCCGGCCACGCGAGTGACGCCGCTGGCGCCGCCGCTGAGGACGATGAGACCACCGCGCTCGGCGGCCGACGTGGCCCGGATCACGCCGCTGTGGTTCACCACCGTGGCCAGGGCATCGCCCAGGGCGCTGGCCGCCATGACCACTTGGCCGCCCTCGGCCACGATCACGCCGCTGTTGGATGCAGCGGCCTTGACGGCGGCGGCATCGACAGAGAACTTCACCAGCCCACTGCCCGACGGATCGAGCGTGATGCGCGAACCTGCGCCCAGGGCGACCGAACCTGCGCTGGCCGTGATGCTGCCGGTGTTGCTCACCTGGGTGCCCAGCAGCGCCACATAACCCCCACGCGCGGCCTGCAGGCTTCCGTGGTTGACCACACTGCCCGCGCCAGTGCCGCTGAAGACGTAACGACCTGCAGAAAAATCTTCGTTGCTGATGGCCAGGCTGGAAGCCACCAGCCCGCCCACATTGACCTGCGCCGTCGGCGCAAACATCACGCCGGCCGGGTTGATCAGAAACACCTGGCCGTTGGCGCTGAGAGCGCCGTAGATTGCCGTCGGATCCTGGCCAATGATGCGGTTGAGCGCCACTGCCGCGCTGTTCGGCTGTACGAACTGCACCGACTGCCCGGCCCCGATGTTGAAGCTCTGCCAGTTCAGGATGGCCTTCTGGCTGCCCTGCGTGATCACCATGGACTGGGCATTCGGCGTGCTGGCGCCGGCCTGACCGGACACCACTTCCATGCCGTTGGGCAGCGCCAGGCTCTGGCCGGCATAAGGACTCAGCAAGGCCAACAGCAACCGTGGCAGCCAGCACCCGGTGCGAATGCGGTAGGTGGCCGTCAGCTTGCGCGACAGGCGCACCACCACCGAGCGGACCGTGGTCGCTCGTCGCTGCTTCGTCGTCGAAGTCTGCCGGGTTGTTGGCATCGTCATCATGCCTAGAGCCACTTCTGTGCCGTCACCCAGACGCGCGGCGTCTGGTCGGCGTCGCCGGTGGTCGGCGCCGCCTGGGTGGTGCGCCAAGCCAGGTGGGCACTGACGCGGAACTTGTTGCTGCGACCGGCCAGCACGCCGATGCCGGCGGCGCCCAGCACCTGAAGATTGCTGGCCGTCGACAGGCCGGCAGGATCCTGATGGAACTGGATGACGCCGTGGTCGTAGAACAGCACCAAGCTGAGCGGTGCGCCGGCCAGCGCCGCCGTGGCTGGCAGCTGATGCCGGTATTCCAGGTTGATGAGCGTGCCGCTGTCACCCACACCTTCGCCGACCGGGTAGCCACGCACACCGTTGGGCCCGCCGAGCGACATTTTTTCGGCTGAAGCCAGGTTCTTGCCGGCCTGCTGGCTCTGCAGGTTCAAGTACAGACTCACCTCGCGGCTGAGGTAATCGATGCGCTGGTATTCCAGGTTGAGCTTGTCAAAGCTGCCACCGGCACGCTCGCCGCCGCTGCCTTGGTCAATGGCGCCCGTACCGGCATCCATGCCCAGGCGGCCGGCCGTCCAGGTCAACGCATAACTGCTGAAACTGCCGGCACCGATCTGCACCCCGACATGGTTGCCCAACAGACCCAGTCGCGTCGCGACGATCTGTCGCTCGCTGCTGTTGTAGGGGGTGTTGACCAGATCCTCGAAGCGTTTGTGCTCCAGCCCGATGACACCGTAAACATTGTGCTGGCGTGCCCGTACCAGGGGGTGGGTCAGCGACAGTCCGGTGATGTCGGCCTTACCGCTGGCACCTAACGCCGCAAACTGCCGTCCAAGTGCATAGCTGGTGTGCGCCGTATTGACAGCCAGCCGCGTCCCGGCGGCGCCCACGGGCACCATGTAACCCAGGCGGTAAAGCTGACTGTTGCCGGCCTCCCCCTGCTGCAGACGCGCACTGAACACGTCGCCACGCCCCAAGGCGTTGCTGACATTGAGGTCGACATGCAGCTGCGTGGCGGCCACCGAGCCGGAACCGTGGTTGTTGGCGCCGACGGCGGCATCCACCTGCGTGCCGAGGGAACGCACCGTCACCGTCACATCCGCCTCACCCAGCTTCTCACCCGGTTCGACGCTGGCGCTGGCCTCCATGCCCGCCAGGTCACGCAGCAGCAGTACCGGTTTGTCCAGCAGGTACTCGGTGATCAGCATACCCGGGCGCAGGTTGTGCGCCAGCACCCGCCGGGCGTAGGACGCCGAGCCCTGCGTCTCGTCCAGCTGGACCCGCACCCGGCCGACCCGGGCCTCGATCACGGCAAAAGTCACCTCGCCGCCGTCGGTCTGCAGCACCTGCTCGGGCAGGTAGACCTCGGTCAGCAGATAACCTTGCTCGCGGTAGTACTTGCCGAGCCGGTTGGCCAATTCGTTCAGCCCTGTGAACGTGGTGGGCTGTCCCACAGCATCCACCAGCAGGCCGGCCAGATGGGCCTGGTCGAAGACGGTGTTGCCGACAAAGCGAAAAAACCGCGGTGTGATTCGCAGCGGCACCACCGCAAGCGGTGCCGACGGAAGCGGTGGCAAGACGATTGCGGGCGAGCCGGGCGCCGGTAACTGAGGCAGCTGGCTTTGCGGCTCCTGCAGGGAGCCAGCATCCGGCCTTGGCGCCTGTTGTGCCAAAGCTTTTGCCATTCCCAACATGACCAGCGCAAGCAGCATGCCGCGCCGCAACAACAACGAACCCGAGTGCTTCAAACCAGCCTTATGGTGTCTTTGATGCCAGTGTTTTGACTTGTAGGCATCAAAATGGCACATGGGCGCCTTACTGACGCCACGCATCCTCTTCCCCTTATCTCTAAATTGTCCGCTTTTCCCGGCAAATCATCGAGGTTTTGCTATCAACTTGTGAGCTATTCACAACGAGTTTGAAGCAAATCAAATCCCGGGCGATCATTTTTGCACTTAAGCTCAAATTCATTGAATTTGCCAAGCGCCAATCATTTCCGTCCCTATAAACAAACCGAGAGATTCACCTGGTTGTTGTCATGAAGTCACTTTGACCCGCAGGGCCCCCCAATTGTGGACAATCATCATCCACCGACTTCTTTTCCTGATCGCGCGAACACCATGTCCTCGCCCCTTTACCTGCAGCGCCGCCAGCAGCTCGCCAGCCAACTCGGCCCCGATGCCGTGGCCATCGTGCCCACGGCGCCCGAACACCTGCGCAACCGCGACAGCGAGTTCCTGTTCCGCTTCGACAGCTACTTCCATTACCTGAGCGGCTTTGGCGAACCCAATGCCTGGCTGGTCATCACCAGCGATGGGCACACCACACTGTTCTGCCAGCCAAAAGACCTGGAGCGCGAGATCTGGGACGGCATCCGCCTCGGCCCCGAAGCGGCGCCTGCCGCGCTGGGCGTGGATGCGGCCTTTGCCGTGACGGAGCTAGAGCAGCGCCTGCCGAAACTGCTGGAGAACAAGGCCACGGTCTGGTACCCGTTTGCCACCCACCAGGGGCTGGAGGGCCGCATCGACGGCTGGTTGAAATCGGTGCGCGCACGCGCGCGTTTTGGCGCGCTGTGCCCTGACACCCAGCGCGACCTGTGCAGCCTGCTGGACGAGATGCGCCTGATCAAGGACGCGCATGAACAGAGCGTGATGCGCCGCGCCGCGCAGATCAGCGCCGGGGCCCACATTCGCGCCATGCAGCTGTCGGCCCGCATGCTGCGCCAAGGCGAGGACGTGCGCGAGTACCACCTTGACGCCGAACTGCTGCACGAATTCCGCCGCCACGGCTCTCAATACCCGGCCTACGGTTCCATCGTCGCCGCCGGCGCCAACGCCTGCGTGCTGCATTACCGCGCTGACGACGCACCGATCCGCGATGGCGAGTTGGTGCTGATTGACGCCGGCTGCGAACTCGACGGCTACGCCAGCGACATCACCCGCACCTTCCCGGCCAACGGCAAGTTCAGCGGACCGCAGCGCGCGCTGTACGACCTGGTGCTGGCGTCACAGAACGCTTCGGTGGCGGCCACCAAGGCCGGTGCCCGCTTCACCGACCCGCACGAAGCGGCCGTCAAGGTGCTGACGCAAGGCATGCTGGACCTCGGCCTGCTCGACAAGAACCAGGTCGGCACGCTGGATGACGCAATCCACCACCGCCACTACTTTGCCCACTACATGCACCGCACCAGCCACTGGCTGGGCATGGACGTGCACGATTGCGGCAGCTACGTGGAGCCCTCCGAGCTTGGCGAGGTGAGTTCGCGACACGATCCACTCTCGGGTGAGGTGATCCAGAACCGCCCCAGCCGCATCCTGCGGCCCGGCATGGTGCTGACCCTGGAGCCGGGCCTCTATGTGCGGCCGAGCGACCACATCCCACGCGAGTTCTGGAACATCGGCATTCGCATCGAGGACGACGCCATCGTCACCGACAGCGGCTGCGAACTGATCTCACGCGATGTACCGGTCGACGCCGATGACATCGAAGCCCTGATGCGCCACTGACATGAAGCCTATGCCCCACTTCTTTTCTCTTCGCGCCTTTTGGCTCACCGCCTGCCTGCTGCTTGGCGGCCAAGCCCACGCACAAGCCCCGCTGGTGATGGCCATCAGCGAAGGCACCTCTGGCGGTCTCGATCACGCCCAGGTCATTGCCAAGTACCAGGGCCTGGCCAATGTGATTGGCGGCGCCTTGAAGCTCAAGGTCAATGTGGTGTTCGCACGTGAGTTTTCTAGCCTGGAATCCGGCATGAAAAGCGGCCGTTTCGACTTCGTGATGGCACGGCCGAGCGACTACCCGGCGCGGGCCATGCGCGACGATGGCTACAGCTATGTCGCCAGCGCCAAACCGGACGGCCACTGCCTGATCATCGTGCCCAAGAACTCGCCCATCACCCAGCTCAACATGGCTCATGGCAAACGCTTTGCCATGCCGGAGCAAGTCTCTTACATGTCCCGTTTTTGCCGGGCCGAGTTGCGCGACCGCGGCTTCGACATGGCGCGCGAGAAAGTGCAGTACGTCCGAGAGCAAGCTGCGGTCGGCTTCTTTCTTGAGAACCAGTTCGCCGATGTCGGCGCCATTGCCTCCTATTCCGGCCTGGCCAAGAAGATGGAGAAAGACGGCTTCCGGCTCCTGCACAAAAGCGTGGCCCAGCCGTATTTCCCCTTGGTGGCCAACCGCACCATCCGCCCAGAGCAGATCAAGGCCATTCAAAAAGAACTGCTGGCCTTGTCGTCCAGTACCGAAGGCGAGGAGATCCTCAAACGCATCGGCATTGACAGCTTTGATACCGGGGCCCAGCAAAGCATGGCCGAGCTCCTGAAATGGCTTGAGAAGTAACCAGGCGTCTTCGCAAGACATTCCTCCTGGGCGCAGAACTCCCTGAGCGGCCCCTATCTGCCCGTTTGACAAAAGCAATTGGCCTTTTTGATAGCCAAAAACTACCATAAAGCTCATTTAAATTGCTTTTAACCAGATGGGTTCATCATGGCCAACTTTGCTCGCGCCAACCTGGCAACACTCAAGAAAACGGCGAGTTATTACCTCGTCCACATCACGGTGGCGGCCTTCGTGGCTTACTCAGTGACCGGCGACCTGCTCATGGCGTTCACCCTGAGCCTGCTGGAGCCCACCGTGCAGGCCGTGGCGTTCTTTTGTCACGAAAAGGTCTGGGAACGCTGGGGGAGTCACAAACCCGCTTCCCAAGCAAGCGCAGCACCGTCGCTGACGTGAGCCCAGCTTGTTCGCCTTTTTTCATTCGTGCATAAAAGTAAAAAGCGAGCGACCCGTTTCCACGGATTGCCTACACCGACCTGACTCTTTCGAGGTCTACAATGCCAAGCCTTACAGAAGCTGACGGATTGGCTCACGGTTTGCTTTTTCCGCCAACCTGGTTGCAGCAGGAGACGATGCATGTCCAACACGACCCCGAAGTCGAACGATAAACGTGATGAGTTGCGCCGCGCCGCGCTCGAGTACCACGAGTTCCCCACCCCCGGCAAGATTTCCATTGCCCCCACCAAGCAGCTGGTCAACCAGCATGACCTTGGACTGGCGTATACCCCCGGTGTTGCCGCACCGTGTGAGGAAATCGTCAAGGATCCGGCAACTGCCTTCAAGTACACCCGCCGCGGCAACCTCGTCGGCGTGGTCACCAACGGCACGGCCGTGCTAGGCCTGGGCGATATCGGCCCGCTGGCCGGCAAGCCAGTGATGGAAGGCAAGGCGGTTCTGTTCAAGAAGTTCTCTGGCATTGATGTCTTCGACATTGAGATCAACGAGAAAGACCCCGAGAAACTGGTTGAGATCATTGCCGCCCTGGAGCCCACCTTTGGCGGCATCAACCTTGAAGACATCAAGGCTCCGGACTGCTTCTACATCGAACGCAAGTTGCGCGAACGCATGAAGATCCCGGTCTTCCATGACGATCAGCACGGCACGGCCATCACCGTCGGTGCGGCCATCCTCAACGCCCTCAAGGTTGCCGGTAAGGATCCGAAGGAGATCAAGCTCGTGACTTCGGGTGCCGGTGCGGCGGCCCTGGCTTGCCTCGGCCTGCTGGTCAAGCTGGGCATCCCGCGCAAGAACATCTGGGTCACGGACCTGGTCGGCGTGGTCTATGAAGGCCGGACCGAGTTGATGGACGAGGACAAGATCCAGTACGCCCAGAAAACGACTGCCCGCAAGCTCGCCGAAGTCATCGAAGGCGCTGACCTGTTCCTCGGCCTGTCGGCTGGCGGCGTGCTCAAGCCCGAGATGGTCAAGAAGATGGCGGCCCGGCCCATCATCTTCGCGCTGGCCAACCCGACGCCGGAAATCACACCGGAGGAAGTCCGGGCCGTGCGCGATGACGCCATCATGGCCACCGGCCGCTCTGACTACCCGAACCAGGTCAACAACGTTCTGTGCTTCCCCTACATCTTCCGGGGTGCACTGGACGCCGGCGCATCCACCATCACGATGGAAATGGAAATCGCGGCAGTTCACGCCATCGCCGAGCTGGCGCAGGCCGAGCAGAGCGAGGTGGTGGCCGCGGCCTACGCCGGTGAGAAGCTGGCCTTCGGCCCGGACTACCTGATCCCCAAGCCGTTTGATCCGCGCCTGATGATCAAGATCGCCCCTGCGGTGGCGAAAGCGGCTGCCGACAGCGGTGTGGCACTGCGCCCGATTGCCGACATGGACGCCTACCGCGAGAAGCTGGAGAGCTTTGTCTACGCGTCGGGCACCATCATGAAGCCGATCTTCACGGCGGCCAAGAAAGCAGCCAAACGGCGCGTTGCCTACTCCGAAGGTGAAGACGAACGCGTGCTGCGCGCCGCCCAGATCGTGGTGGACGAAGGCCTGGCTCGCCCGACGCTGATCGGCCGCCCCGCCATCATTGCCCAGCGCATCGAGAAATTCGGCCTGCGCCTGAAAGAAGGACAGGATTACGACATCGTCAATGTCGAGCAGGACCACCGTTACCGGGATTTCTGGCAGACCTACCACCGCATGACCGAGCGCAAGGGCGTGACCGTACCGATCGCGAAGATCGAAATGCGCCGGCGCCTGTCCCTGATCGGCGGCATGCTGCTGCACAAGGGCGATGTCGACGGCCTGATTTGCGGCACCTGGGGCAATACCGGCCTGCACCTGCAATACATCGACCAGGTCATCGGCAAACGCACTGGCGTCAACACCTATGCCTGCATGAACGGTCTGTTGCTGCCAGACCGTCAATTGTTCCTGGTCGACACCCACGTCAACTATGACCCCACGGCGGAACAACTGGCCGAGATCACCGTCATGGCGGCCGAGGAAATGGTCCGTTTCGGCCTGCGTCCCAAGGCCGCCTTGCTGAGCCACTCCAATTTCGGCAGCAGCAACCAGCCCAGCGCAGTCAAAATGCGGCAGACGCTGGACTTGCTGCGCGCGCAAGCGCCCTGGCTGGAAGTGGACGGCGAAATGCATGGTGATGTGGCCTTGGACGGCGCCGCCCGTGCCACCCTCATGCCCCACAGCACCCTGGCTGGTGATGCCAACTTGCTGGTGCTGCCCAACCTGGATGCCGCAAACATTGCCTATAACCTGCTGAAGACGGCTGCCGGTGGCAATATCGCCATTGGCCCGGTCCTGCTGGGTGCGGCCAAGCCGGTGCACATCCTGACGGCCAGCACCACGGTGCGTCGCATCGTGAACATGACCGCCCTGACCGTGGCCGACGCCAACGCCGCCCGTTGACCCTAAAATGGCTAGTTGGCACCAACTAGCCCCTCTTTTCCCTTTGTAAGAGGCTGCTCAAGTTTTGAGCAGCCTCTTGCTTTTTGGGACCAGATCAGCGACACTTGCAGCCTTGAACTTTTCGGGTTTACCCGAAAGTAATGACAGGCTTTATTTCATGGCGCATAGCACAGGCTTCAAGTTAGTACTTACTGGCTTTTTGCTTGCAGCAGCCTGGGGTTCCACTCTGGCGCAAGCCAAAGGCCCTGCGGTAGCTGATGCACCCATGACGGTGACGGTGGCTGAATTGCCCCGCCAGGGTATGGAGACTTACCGCCTGATTCATCAGGGAGGACCGTTTCCATATGAGAAGGACGGCTCAGTTTTTGGTAACCGCGAGCGCTTGCTACCGGCCAGCAAACGCGGCTATTACCGTGAGTACACCGTGCCAACATGGGGCTCGCGCGATCGAGGGGCCCGACGGATTGTGTGTGGCGGCGCGCCCAGGACGCCAGATGCCTGTTATTACACGGCTGATCACTATGCGAGTTTTCGCCGGATCGTGCCCTAGTTAAAAGATTTGTGTTTTTCAAGAAAGTGACGCGGGGATGGAAACACCACTTCGTACTGTTAGAACCAACATCGTCCAGTCGATCCGGGCTTTCCGGGTCCAGGATCTGCAGGAAGCTGCTCAGGCCTTGGGCCATCACTTCCTCTACGCCAATCTGGCCAATGCGCAATCCAAGCAGGATGTGCTCGATCTGATTGCCCAGCAGTTCATGCTGGCCGTCAATGTCGGCAAGAACTTCGATGCCCTGTACGACTGCATGACGGACCCGCTGCACAAGTCGGGGCCGCAGCCTGGCTTCATTGCCGTACTGGAGCACATTCCGGCGAACACCAAGTTCGACAAGGAAGCGCGCGAGCAGTTGCTCGACATCTTCCGGGACGCTGCCGATTATTGGAGCGACCGGAAAATTCCATTCAGGTGCTTCTATTCTTTTCTGTAGCCCGTTCTGCACAAACCAGCCAAGCAGAACGGGCGAATGAGGCTAACGCCGAAGGCGTGAAGAACGAGACGGTGGCCACAGGCATCGACTTGGGCGAAGAAGGCGGCGAGAAAATGCCGACCGACAAACTGCTTGACGTGTCGCCCTTGGCGCTGCGCATGAGCAGTCCGTTTAATGCTGGCTATTGGCTCGCTGCTGCGTAGCCAATAGCCAGCCGAAGCACCCCCTGAGTCGCTTCGCGCCTTCCCCCTCTGAAGAGGGGGACGCACCCAGCGGCCTGGCAAAGCCAGTTCCACGGGTGCCCCCGAACAAAAGCCACCGCTAGTCGGTGGTTTTTTCACTTCATAGAGCCACGGCTTGGGCCAGAGCCACGTACTCCTGAACGGGCACTTCCTCGGCTCGGCGCTGCAGGTCGAAATTGCCCGCCAGGCCTTTCTCCTCCAGCCAGCGGCCCAGCGTGTGACGCAGCAGCTTGCGCCGCTGGCTGAACGCCACCTGCACGATCTCGCTCAGGCGCTTCACGTCCACAGGTGCCGGATCGGCGTGCGGCACCATGCGCACCACGGCGCTGTCCACGCGCGGCGGTGGATCGAAACTCTCGGGTGGCACGAACAGCACGTTCTCCATGGCGTAGCGCCATTGCAGCATCACGCTGAGCCGGCCATAGTCGGATGTCGCCGGCTGCGCCACCATGCGGTCGATCACTTCCTTTTGCAACATGAAGTGCTGGTCTTCCACCGCTGCCACGTGCTCAAGCAGATGGAAAAGTATAGGGGTGGAAATGTTGTAGGGCAGATTGCCGACCACACGCAGTTTCGACGTGCTGTGCGCCTGCGCCAGCTGCGTGAAATCAACACGCAGCACATCAGATTCGACCACTTCAAGCTGTGCATGGGCACGCAGGCGCGCCGCCAGATCGCGATCCAGTTCGATCACGATCAAGCGCCCCAGCCGCTCGACCAGCGGCTGCGTCAATGCCGCCAAGCCAGGACCAATCTCGACCATCACCTGGCCGGGACGCGGATCGATGGCGCGCACGATGCCGTCAATGATGGCGTCGTCGGCCAGAAAGTGCTGCCCGAAGCGTTTGCGGGGAATATGTTTCATTGCAACGAGGACACGACCGGGCCGAGCGCGAAGACCATGCTCATTGGGGCGGCTCACGCATTTCGACATAGGCACGCGCACGGATGTCCCGGACCCAGTTCGTGTAAGCCTCATCGAGCTTCTTCTCGCGCAGCATGTTGCGCACCATCTCGCGTTGCTCGCGCTCACTCAGCGTCGTGTTGCGTCGCTCCATCAACTGGATCAGGTGCACGCCGAAACGGGATATCAGCGGCTCACCGATCTGGCCGGGAGCCAGCCGGTTCATGACCGCTTCGAACTCGGGAACGAACTGGCCCGGGTAGGCCCAGCCCAGGTCGCCACCCTGTTCGGCACTGCCATCCTGGGAATTTTCGCGTGCCAGCGTGGCGAAATCGGTCTGGCCAGTCTGGATGCGCCGACGGAAATCATTGAGCTTGTCGCGCGCAGCCGCCTCGCTCAACTGCGCGCTCGGGCGCAACAGGATATGACGGGCCCGGCTTTGGGTGATCACCACCGGCGGCAGACCGGCATTGCGTTTCTCCACCAGTTTGAGAACGTGAAAACCGGCACCGGAACGCACCAGCCCCGAAATACCACCCACCGCCAACGACCTGGTTGCATCCAGAAACAGCGGGGGATAGCGGTCGGCCGGCCGCAAGCCAAGCTGGCCTCCATTCGTGCGATCGGCCGCATCGGACAGTTCACGCGCCAGCGTCGCAAAGTCCTCACCGGCACGGGCACGCTCCAGCGCACGCTGGGCCTTGGCCTGCAGGGTCGCGACTTGGGTCTCGCTGGCTTGGTCGGGCACCGCCACTAGCAACTGCGCGATATTGATCAGCTGGTTGGCCGGCGCATTGCTGTTGGCCAACTGCTCTTGCAGATACTGCTCAACCTCCAGATCGCTGACGCGCACCCGGGGCTCGACCTCACGCTCACGCAAACGCGTGAGCAGAAGCTGGTTGCGCAACTGGTCGCGAAATTGCTGAGGATTGATGCCGTCCTGGGCAATACGACGGTGCAGCTCATCCACGCTCAACTGATTTTGCAATGCAACACTCTGCTCGGCCTGATCAACCGAAGGCTCATCGACCTTGATGCCCGACTCTCGCGCCAGTTGCAACTGGGCTTTCTCGTTGATCAGGCGTTCCAGCACTTGGCGCGTGAGTTCCCGCGCATCGGGTAGAGCCTGTCGTTGCTGTGCATACTGCTGCTGCACGCGCTGGACCTCGACCGCCACATCGTGGTTGGTGATCGGTTCAGAATTGACGATCGTGACAATGAAGTCGCCTTGACGGATGGCGCCCTGAGCAGCAGCAGGCACGGCACCAACCGTCGGCGCCGGTCGCGCAGCTGGCCTCAGCGCCTGCGCCTGAACCGGCAAGGCGGCGATCATCAACAGACAGGCCGCACTCAGGGCCGAGACTCGAAAAATCATGATGGTTCAATCGTAATTGCTGAAACGGCTGGGTGAGCCAATCTGTTCGCGCAGATTCTGGTAGCGAGGAATATTTTTCACCAGCGTAGACATGGGATCGATACCGACGCGGGAAAATCCGACGAGCTCGAGCTGGAACATGATGCGTTCGTTGGTGGAAACTAGGCCCGTCTGCAGTCGCTCCAACACAATGCGCCCCAGCCAGCAACCACCATCGTACTCAAAGCCAACGATGGTGTCGACCAACTTGCTGTCTTTCAAGCTGTAGTTCAATCTGCCAACGCTGTACCAGCGACCAGGCCCCTGGCCTCGGCCCTTGCCGAGATCCTGTCCTGTGTCACCCCAGAGATTGTTGAGCGGCCATTGCCAGCCGACATCGACCAGTTCGCTGACATCACGCTGAAAGCGGTAGGCCATATTGAGCACCCGGTAGTTACCGGGATGGTAGCGCGCACCAACCGTCGAGCGAATCGATTTTTCGGTGGTCGGGTTGTATTGCACAACGGAATCGAAGGTCCAGCGGGTATCCCAGTTGAAACCAGCGCCTAACAAAATATCGCTTAAGCGCTCCTTGGCCGGCGTACCGCCAGGCAGGGTCACGATTTGGTCCGCAAAGCGATAGCGTTGCGCGATGCTGAAGCGTGCCGTTTCAGCGCCCGTTTCCGGGTCCAGCAGACGCGTGGTAACACCTGCTGTGAGCAGGTTGTTGTCGGAAATGCGATCGTTGCCGACAAACGCATTCTCGGTATAGATGCTGGCAAAGTTGAAGTCGTTGACACCTGAGTCGTAGTTGGGCAGATAGCTCTGATCGACATAGGGCGTGTTCACATAAAACAGGCGCGGCTCAAGAGTCTGGCGAAAAGCGCGCCCGAGGTAGCTGGCATCGCGCTCGAACACCAAGCCACTGTCAAGGCTGAACGTTGGCACCGTACGTGTCGCGGTAGTAGCACCCGACGCCAACACCGTATCGAATTGATAGGCGGTCGAATGCAGCTGCAGCTTTGGTGTGATGAACCCAGCCGCACTGAGCCACGGCCGGCTGATCTGGCCCAGCAACACACTACGCTGGCTATTAGGCTGTCCAGTAAGTCGCCGGTCGGCCTCGAAAGCGGTGTAGTCGCCATCCAGCGAGACCTCGAAACCGCCCGCATCCAGTTGCGCGTAACGGGCCGCGATTTGCGGCAACCGGTCATACGGCGGCACGATCGGCGACTCCGGGTCCTGCAAGGTCTGCCATTTGAGGGTGCGCAGGGAGGCCGAGTAAAACCCCCGTGCCCAACTGACCGTGGCATCGTTGGCCAGCAAGCGCTGTGTCAGGGACGTTGCGGCACGCGGAAAGTCGCGCCAGTAGTTGTCGTCACTGACGCGGTTCAGATTCAGGTTGATGCCGAGGTTGCCAAGCCAAGGTGATCCGGTTTCAAGCGCGCCCAGATGCGTATAAGAGTATCCCCAACGGTCACTGTCGCGCAGTTTGTCGCCCGGCAGATAATCCAGGCGCAAACGGCCGTTGTAAAGCGGCTCCAGATAGCGGAATTCACCACCCATGTTGATGCCACGCTTCAGCATGACGGTGGGGTAGAGCGTTGCGTCACGGTTCGGCGCGATGTTCCAGTAATAGGGCACCGTGAGCTCCGTACCGCTGGTGCTGTCCACCCCATATACGGGCGCCAAGAAGCCGGATTTGCGCTTCTCACTCAGGGAAAAACTGACCGACGGCATGGACAGGAATGTGACACCTTTGAAACTCAGTTTCGCATCTTCGGCTTCGCCGACCTCTTCCTCGTTGTCGATGCGCAGCGTCGCCGCCCGCATCAGCCAGTCCGGCATCCAACTCGGCCCGGGCTTGCGCTGACAGGTCGTGAAAGTCGCATTCCGGATCACGGCCCGACTTTCATCCAAAAAATCGGCGCGCTCGGCCTGACCGTGCCCGCCATTACCGAGGAATTCATAGTCCGGCTGGGTGAAAAACCCCTCGAAGGCGTCGACCTTGAGCTCCATCTGCGGGCCCTCGAACACACTGCCCCCCCGGTTGATGCGCACATTGCCGCGGGCCTTGGCCAGATCGTCGGGCTGGTAATACTCAAGCCGGTCGGCCCGGATCACGGTATCGCCGCGCCGCAACTCAACGCGGCCTTCCGCGGTCATGTCCAGGTCCGGGCGGCCGCTCAGGAGGTCACTGAAGAGAAAAGTCGGCAAGCTGCGGCGCTGCGCCGCCGGGATCTGTTCCTGTAGCAGGGGACTGCTGCGTAACTGAACCGACTCGTTCTGGGCAGGCGCAGCCTCCTGCGCCCGCACCAGACCGGCCTGCAGCAAAGCCGCCACCAGCAGGGCCAATGGCGGCAACATGGCGCGGGGACCGGAGGCGGAGCAGGACGCCCTGAGGTTCAAATCACGCATCGGTAAACGCATCGGTGCATCGGGCGCATCGGGTATTCGGCAAATCGAAAGAATCGGACTTTGGCATGGACGGGCTTTGTAGAATGGATTATCCATGACCCCAACCGAAGCGCGCCCTGGCGCCACCCCCATGTCTGAAACCGCCATAACCTGGACGTCCTCCGAACGCGAGACCGCCTTCCACCAGTGGCTTGACGCCCAGGCAGCACCCCAGCAACTCCAGACGGCCACGCTGCGACCGGCATCGGCCGACGCCAGTTTCCGGCGCTATTTCCGCATCGATGCCGCCCAGGGCAGCCGCATCATCATGGATGCGCCGCCCGAGAAGGAAAATTGCCGCCCGTTCGTGCAAGTCGCCGGCCTGATGCAGGAGGCCGGCTTGAACGTACCGCAGATCCTAGCCTGGGACGAAACACAAGGCTTCATGTTGTTGTCCGACCTGGGTGGCCAGACCATGATGCAGGTGATTGATCGGGACCATGCCGCCGCCAATCTGCCTCTTTATCTGCAGGCGGTTGATGCCCTGGTCGCTTGGCAAAAAGCATCCCAACCCGGCGTGCTGCCGCCTTACGACGCTGCGTTGCTGCGGCGCGAACTCGAGCTGTTTCCCGACTGGTACCTGACGCGCCACCGCGGCATCGCGGTGGAAGGCAAAGTACGCGAGACACTGGACCGGATGTTCACGCTCATCATCGAACGCAACCTAGCCTGGCCCAGTGGCTACGTGCACCGCGACTTCATGCCGCGAAATCTGATGGTCCCGGGCGACGCGGGGGAAACTCGCTTAGGCGTGCTGGACTTCCAAGACGCGGTCTACGGCCCCATCACCTACGACATCGCCAGCCTGATGCGCGACGCCTTCCTGAGCTGGGACGAGGAATTCGTGCTCGACGTCACCATCCGCTACTGGCAGAAAGCCCGCGCTGCCGGCCTGCCGGTCGGCGACGACTTCGGCGAGTTCTACCGCGGCGTGGAGTGGATGGGCCTGCAACGCCATCTCAAGGTGGCCGGCATCTTTGCCCGCCTCACCTTGCGCGACGGCAAACCGCAGTACCTGGCCGATGCACCACGCTTCATCCAGTACATCCGTGCCACCTGTTCGCGCTACATCGAGCTCAAGCCCCTGCTGCGGCTGGTGGACGAGGTCGAGGGCATCACCGAGGCCGGCGGCTACGCCTTTGGCCGGGTTTAAATAAAAACAGCATCAAGCCCTTGTCACATCTGCGCCAACAGCTCCTGAATTCATAGCATATGCCTCGCTTCCACTGCCCCATGCCGCTGGCCAGCGGCGCGCTGCTCGACCTGCCCGCAGGTGCGGCGCGCCATGTGCAGGTGCTGCGCCTGCAGCCGGGCATCACCATCACGCTCTTCAATGGCGAGGGTGGTGAGTTCGAAGCCACCATCACACGCATGGGCCGCAGCGATGTGCAGGTACAGGTCGGCGCCCACACGCCCGTGGAACGTGAGACGGCACGTGAAGTGCACCTGGCGCTCGGCGTACCGGCCAACGAGCGCATGGACTGGCTGGTGGAAAAAGCCACCGAACTCGGCGTCGCCAGCATCCAGCCACTGCTGGCCGAACGCAGCGTGCTCAAACTCAAAGGTGAGCGCGCCGAAAAGAAACGCGCGCACTGGCAGGGCATTGCGATTGCGGCCTGCGAGCAGTGCGGGCGCAACCGCGTGCCCGAAGTGCGCGAGAGTCTGGTCTTGTCGGACTGGGTCCGGACGCTTGGCCCCGGCGCCCGGTTCTTGCTGTCGCTGCAAGCCGGCACTCAGTCCCTGCAGCAAGCGCTGGCCGCAGCTGGCCAGGGGCCGGTGATCTTTCTCTCTGGCCCCGAAGGCGGCCTCACCAGTGCCGAAGAAGCCGCCGCCCTAGCGTGTGGCTTTGTGCCCGTGACGCTAGGCTCGCGCACGCTGCGCGCCGAGACCGCACCGCTGGCGGCGCTGGCGACGCTTACACTGGGCGCATGAACCGTCCTCTGCTGCTGCTGGCCATCTGCCAGGGCCTGTTTCTCACCAACAACGTCGTCTTCATCGCCATCAACGGCCTGGTGGGCCTGAGCCTGGCGCCACTGGGCTGGATGGCCACCTTGCCGGTGATGGGTTATGTGGTCGGCGGCGCCCTAAGCACCGGCCTGGTGGCGCGCTCGCAGGCACGCTATGGGCGGCAGGCCTCGTTCCAGATCGGTCTGGTGGTCGCACTGTTGTCGGCGCTGCTGTGCGCCTGGGCGGCTTGGCATCACAATTTCTGGCTGCTGGTCGTGGCCACCGTGGTGGCTGGCTATTACAGCGCCAACGGACAGCTCTACCGTTTTGCCGCTGCCGAACTGGCCGCGCCGGCCTACCGCGAAAAAGCGGTGTCGCTGGTGCTGGCCGGTGGGCTGATCGGCGCCATCATCGGCCCTAATTTGGCCAAGTACACCCGCAACCTGCTGGCCACGCCTTTTGCCGGCGCCTATCTGGCGCTGGCCGCTGTGGCCGTGCTAGCCATGGGACTGATGGCCTTCGTGCGCTTTCCGGCCGTGCCAGCAGCGCAAAAAAGCAGCGCCGGCGGGCGACCGATGCGGGAGATCGTGCGCCAGCCGCTGTTCTTCGTCGCCGCCGTCGGCGCGGCGCTGGGTTATGGCGTGATGAACCTGCTGATGGCCGCGACGCCACTGGCGATGCAGGTCTGCGGCTTTCCCTTTGACGATGCGGCACTGGTGCTGCAGTGGCACGTGATCGGCATGTTCGCGCCGGGGTTTTTCACCGGTCACCTGATCAAGCGCTTCGGCACCTTGACCATCATGGGCGTTGGCGTGCTGCTGAACGCGCTATGTATTGCCATTGCGCTCACCGGCGTCGATCTGCACCAGTTCCTGATTGCGCTGTTTTTGCTCGGTGTTGGCTGGAATTTTCTCTTCACCGGCAGCACCACACTGGCACTGCAGGCCTACCGCCCGGAGGAGAAGGACCGGGCACAGGCGGCCATCAACTTCAGCGTGTTCGCGGTCATGGCCGTCACTTCTTTCGCCTCCGGCGCACTGGTCACCACGCAGGGCTGGCAGCTGCTGAACCTCGGCTCACTGGTGCCGGTGCTACTCACCGGCGTCGCCCTGCTGTGGCTGGCGTTGCGGCGGCGGGCAGCGCGAGCTTGAGCGGATCCGGCTCAAAAACGGGCATCCAACCAGCGCTTGAGCTGGTCGAACACCGGCGCACGCTCCAGTTCGTTGAAGATCTCGTGATAGGCCCCCTCGAAGCAATGTGCGGTCACCATCCCGGCGGGGGCCGCTGCGGCAAAGTCGCGGCTTCCGGCAGGGCTGACCAAGTGGTCGTCCCCGGCATACAGCAGCAGCGTCGGCACGCGCCATTGCGCGGCCAGCGCGCGGGTGGCGGCACCCGCCTTGACGATGAAATGCGCCAACCGGCCTGAAATGCGGTCGTGGATCAAAGGGTCCTGCTGATAGGCGCGCACCACCGCCGCGTCGTGTGAAATCAGTCGAGGATCAAGGCCATTGCGCACGCACAGGTCGGGCGCCAGGCGCGGCAACACCGCGAGCAATAGCTTTTGCCAGAAGCCCAGACCCGGATCGAGCGCCGGCGAAGACAGCACCAGGCCCTCGACCGATCCCGGCTGGAGGGACACAAAGCGCGCCGCCACCAGCCCACCCAGACTGTGGCCGAACAGGATCAGCGGCGTGGCCGGGTCCATGCGCGCACGGGTGCTGTCGAGCACATCAGCCAGATCGTCGAGGAATCGCTGCTCATGCGGCAGGCCGCCACGCACGCCGCTGGATTCGCCATGGCCGTACTGGTCGTAGCCCCGCACCGCAAAACCCCAGTCGTTGAGACGCCGCGCCACGTGGTCATAACGCCCGGCGTGCTCGGCCAGGCCATGCACCAGCAGCACGACGCCGCGCAGCTGACGGCCGTAGGCCAGCGGCCAGTCCTGGATGGCAATGTTCTCGCCGTCGCTGGCCACGAAGGTGGAGAGAGTGGATTCCGTCAAGCTTTCGCGCCTCAAGGCATCTGCGCAATCACCTGCGCCACCGCCGCCGTCAGCTTGCGGGCGTAGGGGACATGCAGAAACTCATTCGGGCCATGGGCATTGCTCTTGGGGCCGAGCACGCCACAGACCATCATTTGCGCCTTGGGGAAACCCTTGGACAGCATGTTCATCAGCGGAATGGTGCCACCCTGTCCGATATAGCCGCAGGAGGCACCGAAGTAGTTGCGTGATGCCGCAGCCAAGGCCTGTTCGAACCACGGTGTTGTTTCCGGGGCATTCCAGCCGGTGGCCGAACTCAGGCCCTCGAAGGTCACCCGCGCCTGGTAGGGCGCATTGTCTTCCAGCACGGCCTTGAGTTCCTGCACGGCTTGTGCGGCATCGACCAGCGGCGGCAAACGCAAGGACAGCTTGAACGCGGTGTAAGGCCGCAGCACGTTGCCGGCATTCTGCAGATCGGGCAGGCCTTCCGCGCCGGTCACGCTCAGTGTCGGCGCCCAGGTACGCGCCAGCAGGGCCTGCAACGGATCAGTGGTCATGGGCAGGGCCACGCGTGTGTCGCCCTCGCAGTCGTAGTGCACCCAGGGGAAACGCCGGTACAGTTCCTCGCCCAGGATGGCCGCCGTGGCCTGCGCCTGGGCCAGCCGCTCAGCCGGCACCTCGCAGTGAAAGCTTTGCGGCAGCAGGCGGCCAGACGCGCTGTCTTCCAGCCGGTCCAGCACCTGACGCATGATGCGAAAGCTCGACGGCACCACGCCACTGGCATCGCCCGAGTGCACGCCTTCACTCAGGATCTCCACTTTCAGCACGCCACTGGCCATGCCGCGCAGGCTGGTGGTCAGCCACAACTGGTCGTAGTTGCCGGCACCGGAGTCGAGGCAGATGACCAGCCCGACATCGCCCAGCCGGTTGTTGCCCGGTGCACGCAAGGCATCGATATACGGCAGCAGGTCGTAGGAGCCGCTTTCCTCGCAGGTTTCGATCAGACCGACGATGCGCGGGTGCGCCACCTTCTGGCTTTTCAACGCCGCAATGGCGGCAATGCTGGCATAGACGGCGTAGCCGTCATCAGCGCCACCGCGACCATAGAGCTTGCCGTCCTCGTATTGGGGTGTCCAGGGCCCGAGATCGTTGCGCCAGCCGCTGAACTCGGGCTGTTTGTCAAGATGGCCGTACATCAGCACGGTTTGCGCCGACACAGCGCCCCCCGCTTCACCCTGGCTGGCCGGTACTTCAAAGAACAGCACCGGCGTGCGCCCGGCCAGCCGGATCACTTCCAGCCGCAGGCCTTCGATCTTTTGCGCCTCGACCCAGGCCGCAGCGTTGCGCACCACGGTATCGATATAACCATGCTCGGCCCATAACGGATCGAACATCGGCGACTTGGCCGGGATGGTGATGTAGTCGCTCAGCTGGCGGACGATGTCGCCATCCCAGGCCTGACTGACTTCATCCAGTACACGCGTGCTGTCCAGCACGGATTGCGCAATACGGTCATTCATGCCGACTTTCCTCAGGAAGCGCGGAACACCTCCACCGCCCCGACCAGGCGCTGCGCCTGATCCTTCAGGCTTTCCGCTGCAGCTGCAGATTGTTCCACCAAAGCCGCATTTTGCTGCGTCATCTGATCCAGCACGTTGATCGCGCTGTTGACCTCGCCAATCCCGCTGCTCTGCTCGCTGGAGGCCGCTGTGATCTCGCCAATGATGTCGCTCACGCGCCGCACCGAGCCGACGATCTCGTCCATCGTGCTGCCGGCGTCCTGCACCAGGCGCGAACCCGACGCCACCTTCTCCACCGAGGCGCTGATCAGGCCCTTGATTTCCTTGGCGGCTTCCGCGCTGCGACCCGCGAGCGAGCGCACTTCGCTGGCCACCACGGCAAAACCGCGGCCTTGCTCGCCGGCACGGGCGGCTTCCACTGCCGCATTGAGCGCCAGGATGTTGGTCTGGAAGGCGATGCCATCGATCACGCCGATGATGTCGCTGATTTTTTTCGAGCTGTGGTTGATTTCATCCATGGTGGTGACGACCTGGCCCACCACCTCGCCGCCGCGGGCGGCCACTTCGGCCGCGGTCGCTGCCAGCTGGTTGGCCTGGCGTGCCGCCTCGGCCGATTGCCGCACATTGCTGGTGAGTTCTTCCATGCTGGAGGCGGTGCGCTGCAGGTTGCTGGCGGTCTGCTCGGTGCGCTGGCTCAGGTCCTGGTTGCCGGTGGCAATTTCGCTGCAAGCGGTCTCGATGTTGTTGGTCGAGGCACGCACGGCCGATACGGCGGAGTCCATCCGGGCCAGCGCGGCCTTGAGCGACAGTGCGGCCGGGGTGGTGACTTCGATCTGGGTCACATTGAGCGAAATGCCATCGGGCCGGTCGACACCGGCAACCAGTTCGCCCAGCTCCACGCCTTCACGCGCGGTGCGTCCCATGAAGACGGCCAGCACCACTTCCAGCGCGGTCTGAATCACCACATAAACGGCATGCAGCACGATGATGGCAAAGTCCGGCTGGGTCAGGCAGTAAAAGCCGAAGCCGGCGGCCTGCAGCCGGTCAAAAGCAATGTGGTGCACGGCGAACAGGACCGCGCCAAACACAATCGGCCGCCAGTCAAGATAGACCAGCAGCAACGCCAGCGACACAAACACCCCGAAGTGGAATTCGAGCATGCCGCGCGCCAACTGGATGTGCAGCTCGACCAGGGACGTCAGCACGAATGTCAGAATCAAACGCGACGCGAGGCTGCCACGCAGCGTGGCATAAGCAAAACCAGCCAGCGCCACCAACACCGCGGTCGCCGTCAGGGCCAGCCCGGAATCGACAAATTGGAAACCAAGCACCACGGCCGCCACGGCACTCAAGCCGATGGCCACCAGAATGGCCTTGTCTCCAAGTAGCGCCGGCTGACTCGCCTGCTTGACGGGTGTTCGGGCAAACTCTGTTGTGATAGCGCGTGTTGTCATGGCGACTCCTGTTGGACTGCTCCGTCTTGCTCGCTGGGGATGTTGAAGCGCTATCGCACCGACGGGATGCAAACGGCCACCGATCAACGAGCAGGTCTGTCCGATCTGACGCAATTCGTTGTCTGTCGCAAATGTATCATTTTTAACAAATACCCGTCAATTTGTACGATTTTGCTGATTCTGCTTGGTGAACATCCCGCTCCTCTTTCAGCTCTAGCGATCGGCTTGCGGGGAGCAAAGGACAGATACTCGAACCATGCACCTGAATTCCCTTGCCTTTTTTAAGCCGTCATCCGCTTCTGTCGCTGATTCAACGGCCTACCGCAAAGTCGCCCTGGCGGCCTGTTTTGGCACCTTCATCGAGTGGTACGACTTCCTGACCTTCGCAACACTGGCCATTCATTTCGCCGTTCTGTTTTTCCCGGCCGACGATCCGGTCGCAGGATTGCTCTACAGCCTGGCCACCTTCGGCATGGGCATGGTGGTGCGTCCGCTGGGTGCGGCGCTGTTTGGCTCCTTCGGCGACCGCTATGGGCGCAGAAAAGTGTTCATCGCCACCATCGGCATCATGGGCGGCGCGACTTTTCTGGTGGGTTTGCTGCCCACCCATGCGCAGTGGGGCTGGGCGGCCACCGGCATGCTGCTGGCCCTGCGGCTGGTCCAGGGCTTGGCCATGGGCGGCGAGATCGGCGGCGCCAATGTCTTCCTGGCCGAACACGCCCCGGCCGAGCGCCGCGGCGCCCTGACCAGCGTGCTGCAGTGGATGGGCGGGCTGGGCATCCTGGCCTCCACCTTGCAGCTCGTGCTGCTGCAGACCTGGCTGAGCGAGGCCGATTTCAAGGCCTGGGGCTGGCGCATTCCCTTCCTGCTCTCGGCCCTGCTGTTGCTGGCCAGCATGAAGGCCCGCCTGGCCCTGCATGAATCCCCGGTATTCACCGAGTTGAGCCGCCAGAACAACACGGCCAAAACGCCGTTGCTCGACTGCCTGCGCGACCGGCAGACCCTGGGGCGCATGGCCTTGCTGTTCTTCTGCATCTCGGCCGGCGGCGGTCTGCTGTTCTTCTGCTCCCAGGTTTATGCCTCGATCTATCTCAAAACCGTGGTGAAGATGGACCCGGTGCAGGTCGGCTGGGTCACCTTGGCCGCCACCTTGTGCCTGTTTCCCCTCACCTATGTCTGCGGGGCACTGTCGGACCGCCTGGGGCGCCGGCCCGTGGTGCTGGCCGGGCTGTTGCTGGGCACCGCCTCGATCCTGCCGGTCTACGCCGGACTGCAACAGTTGGCCCAGCAGCCCGTGCTGGTCTTCGTCCTCTTGCTGATCCCGGTGCTGGCCGTGGCCCTGGTGACAGGGCCGCAGACCGCCTTGCTGTCCGAGCTGTTCCCGGCCCGTACGCGCTATACCGCCGTCGGACTGCCCCACAATCTTGCAGCCGGCTGGATCGGCGGACTCTCGCCTTACATGGTGACGCTGATTGCCGACAAGTCCGGCAGCACCCTGATGGGCCTGGGCTATCCGACGGCGCTGCTGCTAGTCGCCCTGGTGGTCGGCTACTTCTTCCTGCCAGAAACCCGCGGCGCCGATCTCAACACCTGAGCGTCGCGCACCACCCACAGCCGATAAAGCGCGAACTGCAAAACCAGGGCACCCGCGGAACTGGCTTGGCCAGGCCGCTGGGTGCGCCCCCCTTGAAGGGGGGAGCGGCGCAGCCGCTCAGGGGGTGCTTCGTCTCACCGCGAGAACTTGAGCACGGCCGTGCTTGCCAGCAGGTTGGGCGCGAAGCGCACGGCGCGGCCGTTGTGGATGCCGAAGCTGTCCAGGATCTTCAGGCCGTTGCGTTGCGCCAGCATTTCCAGGTCGGCCTGGGTGCCGACGCGGATGTTGGGCGTGTCGTACCACTGGTAGGGCAGGCGGCGCGTCACCGGCATGCGCCCGCGCAACACGCTCAGGCGATTCGGCCAGTGGGCAAAGTTGGGAAAGGCCACGATGCCGGTCCGGCCGACGCGCGCCGTTTCGCGCAGCACCACCTCGGCATTGCGCAGGTGCTGCAGCGTGTCGATCTGCAGCACCACGTCGAAACTCTGGTCGCCGAACATCGACAGCCCCTCGTCGAGGTTGAGCTGGATCACGTTGACGCCGCGCCGCACGCAGGCCAGCACATTGGCGTCATCGATCTCGATCCCGTAGCCACTGCAACCGCGCTCAGTCTGCAGATGCGCCAGCAAGGCGCCATCGCCGCAACCGAGGTCGAGCACGCGCGCGCCTTGCGGCACGAGGCGGGCAATTGCTTCCAGCGTGCTGTGGTCGCTCATGCTGAGAACTCCTTCGAAATGCTATCGAAATAGGAGCTGACTACACCCATATAACGGGGGTCATCCAGCAAAAAGGCATCATGCCCGTGCGGTGCGTCGATCTCGGCATAGCTGACATCACGCCGGTTGTCGAGCAGGGCCTTGACGATCTCGCGGCTGCGCTTTGGTGAAAAGCGCCAGTCGGTACTGAAACTCACCAGCAGAAATTTGCACTGTGCCACCGCCAGCGCCCGGCTCAGGTCCCCGCCAAAGGTGCGGGCCGGGTCGAAGTAATCCAGCGCACGCGTGATCAGCAGGTAGGTGTTGGCGTCGAAGTATTCGCTGAACTTGTCGCCCTGGTAACGCAGGTAGCTCTCGATCTGGAACTCGATGTCCTGCGTGGTGTACTGATAACCCTCGCGCACCGCGCCGCCGACGGCGCTCCGGAGTTCGCGTCCGAACTTCTCGTTCATGACGTCATCACTGAGGTAGGTGATGTGGCCGATCATGCGCGCAATGCGCAGGCCGCGCTTCGGAATGACACCGTGTTCGTAGAAATGACCGCCGTGGAAATCCGGGTCGGTCACGATGGCGCGACGCGCCACCTCGTTGAAGGCAATGTTCTCGGCATTCAGGTTGGGCGCACTGGCCACCACCACAGCATGGCGCACACGCTGCGGGTACTGCAGCGTCCACGACAGCGCCTGCATGCCGCCCAGGCTACCGCCCATGACGGCAGCCAGGGTCTGGATGCCCAGGCCGTCGAGCAGACGCGCCTGGGCGTTGACCCAGTCTTCCACCGTGACCACCGGGAAGTCGGCACCGTACACGCGGCCGGTATCCGGGTTCACATGCATCGGGCCGGTGGAGCCGAAGCAGGAACCGAGGTTGTTGACGCCGATGACGAAAAACTTGTTGGTATCGACCGGCTTGCCCGGGCCGATCATGTTGTCCCACCAGCCTTCGCTCTTGTCCTGGCCCTCGTAGACGCCGGCCACGTGGTGCGAGGCATTGAGCGCGTGGCAGATCAGCACCGCGTTGGACTTGTCGGCGTTGAGCGTGCCGTAAGTTTCGTAGGCCAGCGTATAGCCGCGAATGCTCGCGCCGCTCTGCAAGGGCAGGGCCGCATCAAACTGCATCGACTGGGGCTTGGCAATCAACATCGCTCAGTGTTTCAAAAAACAAAACCCGGCATAGCTTCAGCTCGGCCGGGTCTCAAATGAACGAAACACTTGCCTCTTTAGCTGAACTTCGGAACTCCAGGGTTCCGGCGCCCGCAATCGGGTTCAAATCGGCGCTGGAGTTAGTATAAGTCCAAGTCTGGACAATCAGGAGTGCCCATGGCCGACACCAATGAACTGTATGGCTCCGATGCCTATGCCCCAAGCGAGATCGCTCAACGCATCGAGTCCATCGGCGTCAACAAAGCACGCCTGCGCACGCTGCCGTTGCTGATGCTGGGCATGCTGGCCGGTGCCTTCATCGGCCTGGGCGCCATGCTGTTCGTGCTGGTGAAGTCGGACGCGACGCTGGGTTTCGCCGCCAGCGCCATCGCTGGTGGGCTGGTGTTCTCGCTCGGCCTCTTGCTGGTGGTGGTGGCAGGGGCTGAACTGTTCACCGGCAACAATCTGCTGGCCATGGCCTGGGCCGACGGCCGCATCAGCAGCTTCGACGTGCTGCGCAACTGGGTACTGGTATGCCTCGCGAATTTCGTCGGCGCCGCCGGGCTGGCACTGCTGGTGTTCGCCAGCGGCCACACCGACTTGAATGGTGGCGCCATCGGCCAGCAGGTGGTGAAGATTGCACTGGCCAAGCAGGATCTGTCGCCGATGCAGGCCTTCTTTCGCGGCGTGCTGTGCAATGTGCTGGTGTGCATGGCGGTGTGGATGGCCATGGCCGGGCGCAGCGTAGTGGACAAGGCGGTGGCCGTGGTGCCGCCCATCATGGCTTTCGTAGCGGCCGGCTTCGAGCACAGCGTTGCCAACATGTACCTGATGCCGCTGGCCATGCTGTTGCAGCACTTCGGCCCTGCCAGTCTGGCGGCCACCGTGCCGGTGACCTGGAATGGCATGCTGGGCAATCTGCTGCCGGTAATCGCCGGCAACCTGGTCGGAGGCAGCGTGCTGGTAGGGCTGACCTATTACGTCATCTACGGCCGCAAGGCCAAACAAGACCCCGCGTAACTGTTAGCCCCAGCCCAGCAGGGTGAGGCCGCCCAGCACGGCGAAGATACCGGCGCTGACCAGATGCACCAGACGAATCGGCACCCGGCGCGTCATGCGCTCGCCGAGCCAGACCACCGGCGCATTGGCCAGCATCATGCCCAGCGTGGTACCGGCCACCACCCAGGCATACGCCTGGTACTGCGCGGCCAGCATGACGGTGGCAATCTGCGTCTTGTCGCCCATTTCGGCCAGGAAAAATGCCACCAGCGTGGTGCCGAACACGCCCAGACGCGGCGGCTGGCCGGTTTCGCCCTCATCTTCCATCTTGTCTGGAATCAGCATCCAGACGGCCATGGCAATGAACGAGGCGCCCAGCACCCACCGCAGCACATCGGGCCCAAGCAGGGTGGTCACCCAGGTGCCGACCGCCCCGGCCAGTGCATGATTGGCCAGGGTGGCAACCAGAATCCCCCAGACGATCGGCCAGGGTTTGCGGAACCGGACCGCCAAAATAAGGGCCAGCAATTGGGTCTTGTCGCCCATTTCTGCCAAAGTGACGATACCGGTTGAGACGAGAAATGCTTCCATCTCTCGATGGTAGCGGTTTCGATGCGGTGATCCACCGCACGTTCTGGTGCATAGACCGCACAGACGTGGCGCACAATTGGCTCGATTTTTGCTTTATCTTGGTGCAATTCGGCAAATGCCGTTTTTTTGCACCAAAAACAAGCATTTCATTACGCGAGGTTCTCATGGAAGCACTCAAACAGGGCGCAGATGTCCTGTTCATCCTGCTTGGCGCCATCATGGTTCTGGCCATGCACGCTGGTTTTGCATTTCTGGAGCTCGGTACCGTCCGGCGCAAAAACCAGGTCAATGCACTGGTCAAGATCCTGGTGGACTTTTCCGTGTCCACGGTCGTCTATTTCCTGTGCGGCTATGCGGTTGCGTATGGCACCAGTTTTTTCATCGGCGCCGAACAGTTGGTGGCCAAGAGCGGCTATGACCTGGTCAAATTCTTCTTTCTGCTGACCTTCGCTGCCGCCATTCCCGCCATCATTTCCGGTGGCATTGCCGAGCGCGCCAAGTTCTGGCCGCAGTTGATCGCGACGGCCGCCATCGTCGGTTTTGTCTATCCCTTCTTCGAAGGCATCGCCTGGAATCAGCACTTTGGCGTTCAAGCCTGGATCAAGGCCCTCACCGGCGAGGAGTTCCACGACTTTGCCGGCAGCGTGGTGGTGCATGCCGTGGGCGGCTGGATTGCCTTGCCGGCCGTGCTGCTGCTGGGGGCACGCAGCAATCGCTACCGCAAGGATGGCGCCATGTCGGCCCATCCGCCCTCCAGCATCCCTTTTCTGGCACTGGGCGCCTGGATCCTGGTGGTCGGCTGGTTCGGCTTCAACGTCATGAGCGCGCAAACACTGGACAAGATCACCGGCCTGGTGGCGGTGAACTCGCTCATGGCCATGGTGGGCGGCACGCTGGTGGCGCTGCTGCTGGGCAAGAACGACCCCGGCTTTGTGCACAACGGCCCGCTGGCCGGCCTGGTTGCCGTATGCGCCGGCTCCGACCTGATGCACCCGCTGGGGGCGCTGGTGGTCGGCGGCATCGCTGGCGCCATCTTTGTCGTCATGTTCACGCTGACGCAGAACAAATGGAAGATTGACGATGTGCTGGGCGTCTGGCCACTGCACGGCCTGTGCGGAACCTGGGGCGGTTTGGCCGCCGGCATTTTCGGCAGCAAGTCGCTCGGCGGCCTTGGGGGCATCTCTTTCAGTGGCCAGCTCATCGGTACGGCCATGGGCGTGGTGTGGGCGCTGGCAGGAGGTTTCGTTGTCTACGGCCTGCTCAAGCTCACGCTTGGGCTGCGCTTGAGCCAAGAGGAAGAATTCAACGGCGCTGACTTGTCCATCCACCGAATTGGCGCGACCCCGGACCGCGAAGCCAACTGGTAATTCCAGAGGGCGCCCACTGAAAATGGGCGCCTGTTGTGCGTTTGCAGCCACTTTTCATGGTTTGGGCGCATGGATTGGCGATTTATTTGAGTATTTTTCTTGGATTCGCGCATAATGGGCATATATCGCCCTAAAACGGCGGTATGAATTTGCGGTGATTAAGTCGGTTTTGCGTCTGCTTTAAGTCTTCATTGGTTTGTTGCTCGCGGCTATCAGACTCCATCGCCTTACCTGAGTCTTTTTGAGGAGTCCATTCATGGGCAACAAACTTTACGTGGGCAACCTGCCCTATTCTTTCCGCGACGAAGACCTGCAGAAGGCCTTCAGCCAGTTCGGCACCGTCTCCAGCGCCAAGGTCATGATGGAACGCGACACCGGTCGCTCCAAGGGCTTCGGCTTTGTCGAGATGGGCAGCGATGCCGAAGCGCAAGCTGCTATCAGCGGCATGCACGGCCAGCAGCATGGCGGCCGTGGCCTGGTGGTCAACGAAGCGCGTCCGATGGAGCCGCGCCCCCCCCGTAGCGGTGGCTTCGGCGGCGGCAATGGCGGCGGCGGTTACGGCGGTGGTGGTGGCGGCGGCTACGGCGGCGGTCGTCGTGAAGGCGGCGGCGGTGGTTACGGCGGTGGCCGCAACTACTAAGCATCGATTCGCTGCTTCCATCCAAAAGGGCCCTCGTGGCCCTTTTTTCATGCCTGCGTTTGGTTACCGACCTAGCGCCAACCCCACTTGTGTGGAAAACATTTCTATGGCAAAAACCGAATCGCGACGGCTAGGAGGCCGCTGCACAGGATTGCGGTGATCTGTCAAATTCGCATCGTTGACACACATTGATTGCGTTTTTAGGGACTCCATCGCTCGTTTTCAAGTTTTTCAGGAGTCCCTGCATGGGCAATAAACTTTACGTCGGTAACCTGCCTTATTCGGTGCGAGACGAAGATTTGCAGCAAGCCTTCAGCCAGTTCGGCACCGTCTCCAGCGCCAAGGTCATGATGGAGCGCGACACCGGCCGCTCCAAGGGCTTCGGTTTTGTCGAAATGGGCAGCGATGCCGAGGCGCAAGCCGCCATCAACGGCATGAATGGCCAGCCGCTGAGCGGTCGTAGCATCGTGGTCAACGAGGCGCGTCCGATGGAACCGCGCCCCCCCCGCAGTGGCGGGTATGGTGGCGGCGGCGGAGGTGGCTACGGTGGCGGCCGACGTGAAGGCGGCGGCGGCGGTTACGGCGGAGGCGGAGGAGGTGGCGGGTATGGTGGCGGCAACGAAGGTGGAGACGGTGGTTTCCGCAGCCCCTACGGCAACCCGCGCGGCGGTGGCGGCGGACGCCGTGGCTACTGATCCGTCATGGATACGAAAAGGCCCCTTGGGGCCTTTTTTGTTGCCTACGCCACTCAGCGCATGCGCAAATCGCTATGTTTTTTATAGCAGCATCAGAACTTTTCGGGCCGCAGCACAGCGACATCGGCAAAGAACAGGGTCAGGCCGTAATGCGGGGCATAGGTCGCCAGCACATGGCGGGCAATGGCGTCGGCCACGGCATCGTCGCAGATCACCTTGAGCTCGATGGTGCGGTCGGCCTCCCAGCTGCCTTCCCGCGTGGCGTAGCCGCTTCCGCCGCGCACATCGTGCACGGTGTACCCATGGGCGCCGGCCTGGCGCACGTCGCTCACCAACCGCTTTTCCAGGGCCGCCTCGGCAATGATCACCAGCAGCTTCTTCGGGTGTTTGGTCATCTCGGTCTCCCCTCAGGCCAGGCGCTGGGCGAGCGCGAAATACAGCGGGATGCCCAGCACAATATTGAACGGAAAGGTTACGCCCAGCGCCGCCGTGATTGACAGCGCCGCATTGGCCTGTGGCAGGGCGATGCGCATGGCGGTGGGGGCAGCGATGTAGCTGGCACTGGCGGCCAGGGTCGCCAGCACCGTCACACCACCCAGGCTGAGCCCCAGAGCACGGCCGACCAGGGCGCCCAGCACGGCCAGCACCGGCGGCGCCAGCAGGGCAAAGCCGAGCAGGCGCAGACCATAACGTCGCAGTTCGCCCAAACGGCCGCCAGCCACCAGTCCAAGCTCCAGCAGGAACAGCGCCAGCACGCCCTTGAACGGATCGATGAAGACGTTCTTGATGGACGCCGTTCCCGCCTCACCCATCACCGCGCCGATCAGCAGCCCGCCGGCCAGCAACAGTACCGATTTGCCGAGGAAAACATCGTGCGCCAGCTCCTTCCAGCGGATGCGCCCCGGTGTTGTATCGGCGCCGAGCCGCGCCAGCAAAATGCCCGCAATCAAGCCTGGCGCTTCCATCAGCGCCACCCACAGCGCAGCATGGCTTTCCAGCGCCACGCCGCGCTTTTGGAGATAACTACTGGCCACGGCAAAGGTCACGACGCTGACCGAACCGTAGTGCGCCGCCAGCGCCGCGCTGTCCACGGCACTCAAACCCAGGCGACGCAACACGGGCACCAGCAAGAACGGAATAGTGAAGCCGAGCGCCAGACACGCCGCCACCTGCGGCGCCAGCACCAGCAGGGACTGCTTGCTCAATTCAATGCCGCCCTTCAGCCCGATGGCGAGCAAGAGATAGATGGAAAGGGTTTCGTAGAGAGCTTCGGGCAGGCGCAGGTCGCTCTTGAACCAACGCGCCAGCACCCCGAGCAGAAAGAAAAGCACGACGACATCCAACATGGCCAACATGATGCCAGCGTCGCGAATTCCCCGTGCTCTCCGGGGTCAGGCGTCGGTACGGCGGTGCTTGCGCGGACGGCCTGCCAGCAGGCGATCGAACCAGGCATTGGGCAGCAGGCGCAGCAGTTTGGCGACCACGCCCATCTGCCACGGGATGACGCGGTAGCTTGCCCCGGCCTCGATCGTCCGGTACGCGCGTTCGGCAAAAGCCTCGGCGCTCATCAGAAAGGGCATGGCATAGCGGTTTTGCCGCGTCAGTGGCGTGTCGATGTAACCCGGGCTCAATGTCACCACCTTCACGCCGCTGCTGCGCAGTTCACCGCGCAAGCTCTCGCAATAACTGATCACGCCGGCCTTGCTGGCACAGTAGGCCCCGTGGCCGGGCAGACCGCGGATACCTGACACGCTGGCCATGCCCACCAGGCGACCGGAGCCACGCTGCACCATCGCGTCGATGAAAGGATGGAAGGTGGCGGCCAAGCCAATGTTATTGGTCGCCAGGGTCTGCACCATCACATCCAGATCCGAGCGCTCGGCCGTGTCCATGCCGATGCTGATGCCGGCATTCGCCACCACCACATCGGGCACGCCCTGCGCCGCCAGGCATGCCCGTCCTGCCGCCACGATGCTGTCGATATCTGCCACATTGGCGCTATAGATTTGATAGCTATCTGCGCTTATTTCAAGATGCCTGCACCATGATTCGATCTCCTGCGTGCGGCGCCCCACCAGCGCCAGCCGGTAACCGGCCTGGTGAAACCGCTTGGCCAGCGCCTGGCCGATGCCGCTGGAGGCGCCGGTGATAAAGGCCAGCTTGCGCATCCGGCTTATTTCTTGGGATCGGGAACCAAGGTGCCACGCACCCGGCCGTGCAATTGCATGATCTGATCGACGTTGTCGAACTCCATGCTGTTGGCCGTGAACCGGTCGTTGCCACGCGTCAACTCGACCGGCTTGTGCGATTTGACAATCTCGGTGTCCATGTAGGCATGCAGAAATTCACCGCGATAGCTCATGCGCGGGATCGTTTCGCCCGACGGTTCGACGAAGGGGTCGCGCACCACCAAGGCGTTGCCGATGAGTTGCACCTCCGAGTTGTCGCTGTTGGTGAGCGCCCGGTTGGCAGTGGCAGTGGTCAGGCGCCCCTTGCTGCTGAAGGAGCGGATGCGTGCCTTGTCGATCTCCAGCGTATCGGTGTCCGGGTAGTGGCGCGCCTCGGTGCCGAAAATCTCGCTTTTCAGGCGACCCGAAACATCAAACGTCTTGACCGAGAACTGATGCATGAAGTAATCCGGCTCATGCTTGGCCGGCTGGTCCGGGGCAGGCGCCTCGAACACGGGCGTGCTGCGCACCAGCCAGTAAGTCCCAAGGGCCAGCACGCCCATCAGGATGATGGGCAGATAGATCGAGATGCGATCCCAGGTCGCGCGCAACAAGCGAATCACTGTTGCCACTCCGCAAGCAGGTCAGCATAACGGCCACTGGCCATCAGAAGCACATCGCAGAACTCGCGCGCGGCACCGTCTCCACCGCAGGCCCGTGTCACGTGGTGGGCCACGGCCCGTGCCTCCGCATGCGCGTTCAGCGGCGCGCAAGCAAACGCACAACGCCGCATGACCGCCAGATCGGGCCAATCGTCGCCGATCGCGGCAGCCTGCGTCCAGTCCAGGCCGAGCGTCTGCAGGACTTGCTCTGCCGCCGGTCGCTTGGTCTCGGTTCCAAAATGCGCATGGACGATGCCCAGCGCCTGCAGGCGCACGCGCAAGGCCTGGCTGTCACGCCCGGTGATCACTGCCGGCGTGATGCCGGCGCGCTGCAGCAACTTGAGGCCATGGCCATCCAGCGTGTGGAAGCGCTTGAGCGTCTCGCCGGCCTCGGAAATATACAGACCGCCATCGGTCAGCACACCATCGACATCAAAGAAGGCAACGCGGATGCCTTGGGCCTTGAGCAACAGCTCCGGGGGAAAGTTCAGTGCCGGCGTCATCAGATCACCTTGGCGCGCATCAGATCGTTGCTGTTCAAGGCGCCGCACAAACGGCCCTCGGCGTCGACCACCAGCACACTGGTGATGCTTCGCAACTCCATCCGTTCAGCCGCCTCTACTGCTAGCGCGTCCGCGGTGATGGTAACCGGATCAGGGTGCATGAACTGCCCGGCGGAGCCGGTGCGCAGATCCACGCCCTTTTCCAGCAGGCGACGCAGATCGCCGTCGGTGAAGATGCCCAGCACCCGGTCTTGTGCGTCGACGATCGCCGTGGCGCCCAGACCTTTGGCGCTCATTTCGCGCATCACCTCGCTGAAACCTGCGGCAGGCCCCACCTTCGGTACGGCTTCGCCGCTGCGCATGACGTCCTCCACCAGGGTCAGCAACTTGCGCCCCAGCGCGCCGCCAGGGTGGGAGCGTGCGAAGTCTTCGGCCTTGAAGCCGCGCGCATCGAGCAGCGCCACCGCAAGTGCGTCACCCAGCGCCAGCTGCGCCGTGGTGCTGGCCGTCGGCGCCAGGTTCAAGGGGCAGGCTTCTTTTTCGACGCCGCTGTCGAGCGCCAGGTCGGCATGACGGGCCAGCGTCGAGTCCAGATGACCCGTCATCGCAATCAGCGGAACGCCCAGGCGCTTGAGTACAGGCAGGATGGCGGTGAGCTCGTCCGACTCACCACTGTTGGAAATGGCCAGCACCAGGTCGGTGGTCTTGATCATGCCCAGATCACCATGGCTGGCTTCCGCCGGATGGACAAACATGGCGGGGGTCCCGGTCGAGGCCAGTGTCGCAACCATCTTGCGACCAATGTGGCCACTCTTGCCCATGCCCATGACCACCACGCGCCCTTCCACCTGCAGCATCCGTGCGACCGCTTGGGCAAAGGCATCACCGATGCGCTGGCGCAGACCGAGCACGGCGGCGGCTTCGATCTCCAGCGTCTCGCGAGCGAGCTGCAACGCCTTGTCGGCATCGAACGGCCGGTCCGGGGTTTTAGGTGGGGTCATGTCGTGATTTTATCGGGCACGCTTGCTCTTGCTAGTATCAGGGTATGAGTGCGCTTGAACTCACCCTCATTTACCTGCTGGCCGCCGTGCTCGGTGTCGTGGTGTTTCGCAGCCTGAAACTTCCCCCGATGCTAGGGTATCTTGTAGTTGGCGTGGTGATTGGCCCCAATGCGCTGGCGCTGGCACAGAATTCCGCTGGCGTGCGCCACCTGGCCGAATTCGGCGTGGTGTTCCTGATGTTCGCCATCGGCCTGGAATTCAACCTGCCCAAGCTGCGCTCGATGCGCCGCCATGTATTCGGCCTGGGCTTGCTGCAGGTGCTGCTGACCATGGTGCTCACGGTGCTGGGTGCTTTCTTGCTGAACTGGCTGTTGCCTTCGCTCTGGAAAATCAGCTGGCAGACGGCACTGGCCTTGTCCGGCGTCATGGCCATGAGCAGCACGGCCATTGTGGTCAAGATGATGGCCGAGCGCCTGGAGCTGGAAAGTGAACACGGCAAGCGCGTCATGGGCATCCTGCTGTTCCAGGATCTGGCCGTGGTGCCATTGCTGGTGCTGATCCCGGCGCTGGGCAGCCCGGCCAATGAAATGTTCACAGCCCTGGGTCTTGCCTTGCTCAAGGCGGTGGTGCTGCTGGCCTTGCTGCTGATGGGTGGCCAACGCCTGATGCGCTGGTCGCTCACGCAGGTGGCCCGACACAAGAGCAACGAGCTTTTCATGCTCACCCTGCTGCTGGTCACACTCGGCTTGGCCTGGCTGACTGAGCTGGCCGGTCTGAGCTTGGCCCTGGGTGCCTTCATCGCCGGCATGCTGATCTCGGAGACCGAGTACAAGCAGCAGGTGGAGACCGATATCCGCCCCTTCCACGATGTATTGCTGGGGCTGTTCTTCATCACCATCGGCATGCTGCTGGACTGGCACATCCTCCTGCAGCGCTGGCCCCTGGTACTGATGCTCATCGCACTGTCCTTGCTGCTCAAGCTCTCGCTGATCACCTTGCTGACCCGCCTCATGGGCGCCTCCATGGGCGTGGCTCTGCGTACCGGGCTTTACCTGGCACAGGCCGGTGAATTCGGCTTTGTGCTGTTGTCGCTGTCGCACGAAAAAGGCCTGCTGGATGCGGCCCTGCTCAACCCGATTCTGGCGTCCATGGTGCTGTCGATGTTGGCAACACCGTTCGTGATCGCCTACAGCAACCGGATTGTGATGAAACTGGTCGCCAGCGAATGGCTGCAGCAGTCATTGCAGATGACCAATATCGCCCGCAAATCCATCAACACCAGCAAGCACGTGATCATCTGCGGTTATGGCCGTTGCGGCCAGAACCTGGCGCGCATGCTGGAGGGCGAGAAGATTCCCTACATGGCCCTTGACCTCGATCCGGACCGCGTCCACCAGGCCGCCGCCGCGGGCAACAGCGTGGTGTTCGGAGATGCCGCACGGCTGCAGGCGCTGAGTGCCGCCGGTTTGAGCCGGGCCAGCGCCGTCGTCATCACCTACCTGGATGTACCGGGCGCCATGAAGGTGCTGGCCAATGTCCGCGCACATGCACCGCAGGTGCCGGTCATCGTGCGCACACAGGACGATCATGCGCTCGACAAGCTGCGCGCCGCCGGGGCCACCGAAGTCGTGCCGGAAGCCATTGAGGGCTCGCTCATGCTGGCCAGCCACGCGCTGGCGCTGGTGGGGGTACCGATGCGCCGTGTGATCCGCATCGTGCAGGACCAGCGCGATGCGCGCTACAACCTGCTGCGCGGCTATTTCCACGGTGCCGACGACAGTGCAGTGGATGAAGGCACGCAGGAGCGTCTTTCCAGCATCACCTTGCCGGCCGCGGCGCGTGTCATCGGCCAGCCGCTCAGCGCACTCGCGCAGCTGATACCCGATGCCCGCGTCGTCAACCTGCGTCGCCATAACGGCAAGAATCTGGCACCAACCCAAGAGCTGCTGCTGGAAAGCGGCGACACACTGGTACTCTCCGGCCGGGCCGAGGCCCTGGCCATGGTGGAGGACAAGCTGCTCAAAGGCTGATGCTGCGCCGCGCAGTCCCCCTCATGGCCAGGCACACACAACGATGATTCACAGGTGACTCATGCAAGACCGCAACATCAACGACTATCTGCGACGCCATATTCGGACCGTTCCCAACTGGCCCGCTCCCGGTGTGCAATTTCGGGACATCACTCCGCTGCTGCAGGATCCAAAGGTGTTTCGTGTCATGGTCGACGCGTTTGTGCACCGCTACATGGACCCGGGGATGCGACCCGATGTGGTGGCGGGCCTCGATGCGCGTGGTTTCATCCTCGGTTCGGTCATTGCCTACGAACTCGCGGTCGGCTTCATCCCGATCCGCAAGAAAGGCAAACTGCCCTTCACCACCGTGGAGGAGACCTATGAACTCGAATATGGCAGCGCAACCGTTGAACTGCACACGGATGCCGTCAAGGCAGGCGATCGTGTTCTGCTGGTCGATGACCTGATCGCCACCGGCGGCACCATGCTGGCCGGCAAGAAATTACTCGAAAAGCTCGGTGCCCATGTCATGGAAGGGGCCGCGATTGTCGACCTGCCCGAATTGGGCGGCTCGCAAAAGTTGCGTGCCGCAGGCCTGCAACTCTTTACCCTGGTCGACTTTGCTGGAGCCTGAAGCTGCGCAATCAGTTCAGATCGCCGTATTGGGTCCGGCTCAGCACCGGATAGGGGTCTTTGGCCACGATCACCTCGGTATCTTCAAAACCTGACGCTTGTGTGGCCGCCATGCCCACCGCCAGTGCGTGCCTCAGCGCCGCCACCTCATCGGCCCCGATGGGCTCAAAACGCGGCACTGTTTTCACGGGGGCAGCCGCTACGGTCACTTTAGGCGCCATGCCCTTGAGGCGATCATTGACACGCCAGTAGATGGCTGAAACCTGGATGTTGTGTTGTGCCTTGGCATGCAGAACAATCTGCTTTTCCACTTCCGTCTGCCGCCGTGATTCGAATGCAAGATCGCGCGCCAGATCCACCATGATGATGTAGCGGCCCCCTTGCGGCTCCAGCGACAGCACTTTGAAACTGTAGCTGGCTGTCAGCACCCCGGCATGCACCATGGCTTCACGGATCACGGCATACAACAACTCGCGCCGTTCCATGCGTTGTTGCCGGCGTCCTGTTGAACCGGGTTGCTGTCTGGCCCCCGCACTTTCTGGCGGCAATGTCGTCTCTGGTGTTTTTTTGGCGAACCAGTTGGGAAGCAAGGACATAAGGTCTTTCATGAACTGCCGGACGCACGTCTGTTTTCTGCGCCGGATCCTCAAGGCAGTTTAGTGGCCCTTGCCCCGTCGCGCAGCCCCGCTTACTTACCGATACAGAATTTGGAAAAAATAACGCCCAGCAAATCGTCGGACGTGAACTCGCCGGTGATCTCATTGAGAGCGTTTTGTCCCAAGCGTAATTCTTCGGCCAGCAAGTCAAGCGACTGGGCCTGAGCCGCCAGGTGCTGAGCAGCCATGTCCAGATGTGTCTGCACGCGATGCAAGGCTTGTACGTGGCGCTCACGCGCGATGTACAGGCCTTCCGGCGCGGCCTGCCAGCCGGCAATCTCCAGCAGACGACGACGCAAGGCATCCAGTCCTGCTCCGGTCTTGGCAGAGATGGCGAGGTCCTCCGGCGGCGGAGCAATGCCATCGGCATCGGTTTTGTTCCAGACATTGAGCACCGGCACCCGCACCGCCAGGTTGGCGGCCAAGGTGACGGCAATCGCCGCATCGGCTTCGCGGTAGCTCGGCGTTTCGGCTCGCGTGAGATCGTGCAGGAACAGGACGGCATCGGCGGCTTCGATCTCGGCCCAAGCACGGGCAATGCCGATCTTCTCCACCTCGTCTTCGCTGTCACGCAGACCCGCCGTATCGATGACGTGCAACGGCACGCCCTCTATCTGGATGGTCTGCTGCACCTTGTCGCGCGTCGTGCCCTCCACCGGCGTCACGATGGCCAGCTCCGCACCCGCCAGGGCATTGAGCAATGAGCTTTTACCGGCATTGGGCTGGCCGGCGATCACCACCTTGATGCCTTCGCGCAGCAAGGCGCCCTGTTTTGCGTGCTGCAACACCGTTGCCAGTTGCTGTTGCAGCTTGGTCAATTGACCCTGGGCATCGGCTTTACGCAAAAAATCAATTTCCTCTTCCGGAAAGTCAAGGGTGGCTTCCACCAGCATGCGCAAGTGGATGAGCGCGTCCCGCAAGGTGTGGATCTCACGCGAGAAATCACCCGCCAGCGATCGGCTGGCGCTGCGCGCCGCTGCTTCGGTGCTGGCATCAATCAGGTCGGCAATCGCTTCGGCCTGCGCCAGATCGATCTTGTCGTTCAGGAATGCGCGTTCCGTGAACTCGCCGGGTTTGGCCACACGCAGACCGGGCAAGCGTGCCTGCCCCGTGGCAGGATCGATTTCCGTTGCTGCTTCGAGACAGCGCGCCAGCAACAGCTGCAGCACCACTGGTCCACCATGTGCCTGCAACTCCAACACGTCCTCCCCGGTGTAGGAATGGGGGCCCGGAAAATGGATTGCAAGGCCGTGGTCCAGTGGCGCGCCTTGCCGGTCCTTAAAAGGAAGGTAGGTTGCGTGCCTGGGGCTCAAGGCGTTGCCGCACACAGCCGCGATCAGGCTCTCCAGATTTTGGCCGCTCACGCGCACGATGCCCACGGCCCCGCGCCCGGGGGCGGTGGCAATGGCGGCAATCGGTTCCTTGTGTCGTGCGAGCATGGCGTCTGGTGCTGGATGGAAAAGGGCCGCTTGCGCGGCCCCGGTTGATCACTTGAACTTCGGCAAGTTGAACTGTGGCGGAACACCCATGCGCTTGTTGATGATCCATTGCTGGGCAATCGACAGGATGTTGTTGGTCAACCAGTACAGCACCAGTCCGGCCGGGAAAGCAAAGAACATCACACTGAAAACCAACGGCATGATCCACATCATCTTGGCCTGCATCGGATCCGGTGGTGCCGGGTTGAGTGCGGTCTGTAACATGGTGCTCAGCGTCATGAGCAAGGGCAGGATGTAGTAGGGGTCCTTGGCCGACAGATCCGTCACCCACAGAATCCAGGGTGCATTGCGCATTTCCACACTGGACAGCAGCACCCAGTACAAGGCAATGAACACCGGGATCTGGATCATGATCGGCAGGCAACCACCCATCGGGTTGACCTTCTCTTCGCGGTAGATGCGCATCATTTCCTGCTGCATCTGCTGCGGGTTGTCCTTCAGGCGCTCACGCATTTCCATGATGCGCGGGTTGATCGCTTTCATCTTGGCCATGCTGGCATAGGCCTTGGCATTGAGCCAGTAAAAAGCGGCCTTCAGCAACACCACCAGCGCCACAATGGACCAGCCCCAGTTGCCGATCAGGTGCTCCAGCTTGTCCAGCAGCCAGTACAGCGGCTTGGCCAGAATCGTCAACCAGCCGTAGTCCTTCACCAGCTCCAGTCCAGGCGCCAGTGTTTCGAGCTTCTTTTCTTCCTGAGGACCGACAAAGAAGCGCGCCTCCACCGTCTTGCTGCTGCCCGGGGCCACCGCTTCGAGCGGCGTGATCATGCCAACGGCATAAAGGTTGTTATCGACTTTGCGCATGAACAGATCACGCTTGATGCCGTCGCCCAGTAGCCAGGCACTGGCAAAGTAGTGCTGCACCATGGCGACGTAGCCGTTTTCCGCCTGCTTTTCGATCTCAACCTTGTTCTTCTCGATGTCGCTGAATTCCACTTTCTGGTATTTCTTGGCGTCGGTGTAGACCGCCGGGCCGGTGAATGTGGAATAGAAGGACGAGTCTTCGCCCACCGGCTTGTTGCCATCACGCACCAATTGCAGGTACAGCTGCGGAGCGACGGCGGCCGGGCTGTTGTTCACGACCTCGTGCTTGACACCCAGTGCATAGCTGCCACGTTTGAGGGTGTAGGTTTTGACCAGCTTGACGCCGCCGACCTCGGGTGATTCGAACTTCACCACCAACTCGTCTGCACCATCCTTCAGTTCACGTTCGCCGGGTGCGATGACCATCACGGTTTTGTGGGTCGGATAAGTACCGCCTGCAGCGCCAGCAATCAGGCCTGTTTGCGACACATAGACGCGGTCCTTGTTCTCATCCAGCAGCACGAAGTTCTTGCCGGCTTCCTTCAGGTCGCGGTGCTTGAGAAATTCCGACTGGACGAGGGAACCGCCTTCGGTGTCAAAGGTCAGTTTCAGAACATCCGTGCTGACCACCACGCGTTCACGTGCCGCGGCAGGCTTGCTGCTCACATCGGCAGTCGCAATCTGGGCGCTGCCTGCAGGTGTCTGCGCCGCCACCGGCGGTGCACCGACCGCCGTACTGGCGGCTGGTGTTGCCGTAACCGGGGGCTTGGACTTCGGAAAGAAGGTGGCCTGATGGCCGTTGTGGATTTGCCATTGATCCCACAGCAGGACCATGGAAAAACCAAAGACCACCCACAGAATGGTGCGGCGAATATCGTTCATGAAGACTTCTTTTGAGAGGGAAGAGGAAGCAAACGGGTCAGGAAACGGGGCCGTTCTTCCGGCACCGGATCATGACCACCAGCACACCAGGGATGACAACGTGCCAGGCGATGCAGCGTCAGATAACTCCCTGCCGCAGCGCCGTGCTTTTCCAGCGCAGACAGAGCATACAGGGAACAGGTAGGCTCAAAACGGCAAGCTGATCCCAACCACGGGCTCAGCAGCAGACGATACGCACGAACCAGCGCCATCAATGCGGATTTCATCATGCGCCCGCCCTGATTTGAGCGCTTGCGGCAAGACCGAACAATTGTTCGATCTCCATTCGGACAGCCTTTTTCAGTTCGTCCGAACTGGCACTTTTGAAATGTGCGCGATCGAAAGCGGAACGCAAGCGCACGACATGGGCAGCTTGGGGTAAAGAAGATTCGAAATGATCGGCAATGCTGTAAATCTGACGCTTGATCAAATTTCGGGTAACAGCACGCCGGGCCCATCGTTTGGGCACCATGGCCCCGATCCATGTTTGGTCGAGGCTGAAGAGCTCTGGTTTGGACGGCAGCGCCAGTTGTGATTGGCTCTCTGTCGCCATAACCGGTGCGGAACTGTGCATGGCGAAATGGGTCGTTCGTGCGACGGTACGACCTGCCAAGACGGCCTGAAACTGCTCTCGTGTTTTCAGCCGTTGCACGTGAGCGTCGCGCGGGAATCGCGTCTCAGCTATGTGCTGAACGGCTGACGATTAGACAGCCAGGCGCTTGCGGCCCTTGGCGCGGCGTGCGTTGATCACTGCACGGCCACCACGGGTCTTCATACGGACCAGGAAGCCATGGGTACGCGCGCGGCGAATTTTGGAAGGCTGGTAAGTGCGTTTCATTTTGAAATCCTTGGAGATTCAGCTCAAAAATATGTGTTTGACTTGTACCGGTTTCGTCGTCCGCCATCTCGAAGCAGACGCGCGCAATACATGCCCACATCACCCTGAACAATCAGGGAAACCCAAGATTATCGCAAATTTTCTCAATCCTGGCAATGTCTTGCAGCGCTTTTATCGCGTAGTGGGACAAAGTCACGATTGACGAAAAAAATTGTGGATAAATTCTTGATAAATTACAATTCCAAGCATCACAAACAATAACTATCCACAGAAATCGCCACCCACCATGACAGAGGGACAATTCAACAGCCACCCTGGCTCTGTGGGCAACGAAGCGGGACAAAGCCTGTGGCAGACCTGCGTCGATCATCTGGCGCAAGAATTGCCGGAACAACAGTTCAACACCTGGATCAAGCCGCTACTGGCCCATGTGGCAGACGACTTGTCCAAGGTCACCCTGTTTGTCGCCAACCGTTTCAAGCTCGATTGGGTCCGCGCGCAATACAGTGCTCGCATTGCTGCTTTATTGGAAAAAATCTACGGCCAGCCCGTCTCTGTTGAGTTAGCGCTCACACCCAGAGAAAACCATCAAAAAACGTCGATCTCTGCCAGTTCCGTTGATTTTTATCCCGGGGAAGAGGTACTTGCATCGGTCGAGGAAAAATCCCTTGGCAACACCCGAAATCGGCTTAATCCAGCCTTGACATTCGACACATTGGTGGAAGGTACGGCCAATCGCATGGCTCGGGCTGCGGCCATGCATGTAGCCAGCTCACCAGGCCAGCTCTACAACCCGTTGTTCATCTACGGCGGTGTCGGCTTGGGTAAAACCCACTTGATGCATGCTGTTGGCAATCGTCTATTGGCCGAACATCCCAACGCCAAAGTTCTCTACATCCATGCAGAACAGTTTGTCTCGGATGTGGTTAAAGCCTATCAGCGCAAGACGTTTGACGAATTCAAGGACAAGTATCACTCGCTGGATCTGCTGTTGATTGACGATGTCCAGTTCTTTGCCAACAAAGAACGTACGCAAGAGGAGTTTTTCAACGCCTTTGAAGCACTGTTGGCCAAGAAATCCCACATCGTGATGACCAGCGATACCTATCCCAAAGGCCTCGCTGACATTCACGAGCGCCTCGTTTCGCGCTTTGATTCCGGTCTAACTGTGGCGATCGAGCCACCTGAGCTCGAAATGCGGGTTGCGATTCTGATCAACAAGGCGCTGGCAGAAGGCACCGAAATGCCGGAAGAAGTGGCTTTCTTCGTGGCCAAGAACGTGCGCTCCAACGTTCGTGAGCTTGAAGGTGCGTTGCGCAAAATCCTGGCTTATTCACGCTTCAATCAGAAGGAAATTTCCATCCAACTGGCACGCGAAGCCCTGCGCGACCTGCTGTCCATACAGAATCGTCAAATTTCGGTGGAAAACATTCAAAAAACGGTGGCTGACTACTACAAGATCAAGGTCGCCGACATGTATTCCAAAAAACGTCCCGCCAGTATTGCCCGGCCTCGCCAGATTGCCATGTACCTGGCCAAGGAACTGACGCAGAAAAGCCTGCCTGAGATCGGTGAACTGTTTGGGGGTCGTGATCACACCACGGTGCTGCATGCCGTGCGCAAGATTTCTGCTGAACGACAACAACTGACCGAGTTGAACCAGCAATTGCATGTACTGGAACAGACCCTGAAGGGCTAGTCAGTGGAGAACAAACTCTTGAAATCTCATCCAAACAACAACTCTGGGGATAGTTTCTGGACAACTAGCAGGTTATCCACAGAAGAAAGCCAAAAGTCAAAGTTGTTCATGTTCAACCAGTGCGTTGAAACATGACTGCACACAGTTTTCAATAGCAGCCAAGTCGTTGATAAAAAAAGGGAAAATGGCGATATCCACAGAAATGGACGCCCTTTAACTACTACTACTAATTTGAAATAGAGAAATTAAGGAAGAGGTTGACATGATCGTCCTGAAGGCAACTCAAGACAAAGTGCTATCGGTGCTGCAATCGGTGGCAGGTATTGTTGAGCGTCGGCATACCTTGCCGATCCTCGCCAACGTGCTGATTCGAAAGACAGGGAGCGCCCTGCAGTTCACCACCAGCGACTTGGAGATCCAGATCCGGACCACCGTGGATTTCGACGGAGATGCCGGTAATTTCACGACCACAGTGGGTGCTCGCAAGCTGATCGACATCCTGCGCACCATGCCGGCAGACCAGACAGTTTCTCTCGAATCTGCCCAGGCCAAGTTGATTCTCAAAGGTGGCAAGAGCAAATTCACGCTGCAGACTCTGCCCGCTGAGGACTTTCCGCTGGTACAGGAGTCGGCCAGCTTCGGCCCCTCGTTCAGCGTGCCGCAAAAGACATTGAAGGATTTACTCAGCCAGGTGTCATTTGCCATGGCAGTGCATGACATCCGTTATTACCTCAACGGCATTTTGTTTGTAGCTGAAGGCAAGCAGCTGAGTCTGGTGGCTACCGATGGTCACCGACTGGCATTTGCCTCTGCCACACTCGATGTCGAGGTACCACGCCAAGAAGTGATTCTGCCGCGCAAGACAGTACTGGAAATGCAGCGCCTGTTGAGCGATGCCGATGGTGCCATTGAGATGCAATTTGCCAACAACCAGGCCAAGTTCAGTTTTGAAGGCATGGAATTCGTGACCAAGCTGGTCGAGGGCAAGTTCCCCGATTACAACCGCGTCATCCCGAAGAACCACAAGAACGGCATCACCTTGGGTCGTCAGGCCCTGTTGGCCAGCCTGCAACGCACCGCCATCCTGACCAGCGACAAGTTCAAGGGTGTCCGCCTGAATATCGACCCGGGCACCTTGCGTGTGGCATCCAACAACGCCGAGCAGGAAGAAGCGGTGGATGAACTGGACATCGACTACAACGGCGACAGCATCGAGATCGGTTTCAATGTGACTTACCTGATCGATGCATTGGCCAACATGGACCAGGACATGGTGAAGGTAGAGCTGTCGGATTCCAACAGCTCAGCCTTGATCACCATTCCGGAGAATGCCAATTTCAAGTATGTCGTGATGCCGATGCGCATCTGAAGCTGAGCAGACAGCAGGCTGCAACCCGCCATGGACATTGGGTCCATCGCGGGTTTGGTCATTCAAGAGTTTGAGAAATCGATAGAGAAGTTAGTCATGACTGAAGAAAACAAGCCCAGCACCGAGACCTTTACCACTGTCCAGCCGGTTATCGATGCTCACCAGGCAGGTGCATCGGAAGGCTATGGCGAGGGATCGATCCAGATTCTTGAAGGTTTGGAGGCGGTGCGCAAACGCCCGGGCATGTACATCGGTGATACGTCGGACGGTACCGGCTTGCACCATCTGGTGTTCGAGGTTGTGGACAACTCGATCGATGAGGCACTGGCGGGGCATTGCGACGACATCGTGGTGACGATCCATTCGGACAACTCGATCAGCGTGACCGATAACGGCCGAGGTATTCCGACCGGTGTCAAGATGGACGATAAGCATGAGCCCAAGCGCAGTGCGTCGGAAATCGCACTGACCGAGTTGCATGCGGGTGGCAAGTTCAACCAGAACAGCTACAAGGTGTCTGGTGGCCTGCACGGTGTGGGCGTGTCGTGTGTGAACGCACTTTCGAAATGGCTGCGCCTGACGGTGCGCCGTGAAGGCAAGGTCTATCAGCTCGAATTCGCCCGTGGTTTCGTTCAGAACCGTGTGATTGAAAAGGTTGACGGCTTTGAAGTGTCACCGATGAAAGTCACGGGGTCGACCGAAAAGCGCGGTACCGAAGTCCACTTCCTGCCCGATACCGACATCTTCCAGCAGAACAACGAGTTTCATTACGAAATTCTGGCCAAGCGCTTGCGCGAGTTGAGTTTCCTGAATAACGGCGTTCGTATTCGTCTCAAGGACGAGCGCAACAACAAAGAAGATGACTTCTCAGGTGCCGGTGGCGTCAAGGGTTTTGTCGACTTCATCAATGCCAACAAGAAGGTTTTGCACCCCAATGCCTTCCACGCCATGGGTGAACGCCCGGCCGACAGCTACGGCGGTATTCCCGGCACCAGCATCGGTGTGGAAGTGGCGATGCAGTGGAACGATGGTTACACCGAGTCGGTGCTGTGCTTCACCAACAACATTCCGCAGCGCGACGGTGGCACCCACCTGACCGGCCTGCGTGCGGCGATGACACGCGTCATCAGCAAGTACATCGAGCAGAATGAATTTGCCAAGAAAGCCAAGGTGGAAGTGTCGGGCGATGACATGCGCGAAGGCCTGTGCTGTGTGCTGAGCGTCAAGGTGCCCGAGCCCAAGTTCAGCAGCCAGACCAAGGACAAACTGGTGAGCTCCGAGGTGCGGGCCCCGGTGGAAGACATTGTGGCCAAGGCCTTGACCGATTTCCTGGAAGAGCGGCCCAACGACGCCAAGATCATTTGCGGCAAGATCGTGGAAGCGGCCCGTGCCCGCGAAGCGGCACGCAAAGCCCGTGAGATGACGCGCCGCAAGGGTGTGCTCGACGGCATGGGTTTGCCGGGCAAGCTGGCGGACTGCCAGGAAAAAGACCCGTCACTGTGCGAGATCTACATCGTCGAGGGTGACTCCGCTGGCGGCTCGGCCAAGCAGGGCCGCGACCGCAAATTCCAGGCCATCCTGCCCCTGCGTGGCAAGATTTTGAACGTGGAAAAAGCGCGCTACGAGAAGTTGCTGACCAGCAATGAAATCGTGACGCTGATTACGGCATTGGGTACGGGCATCGGCAAGGCCGCGGCCGAATCCGGCAAGTCGGGGGTGGACGACTTCAACGTCGACAAGCTGCGTTACCACCGCATCATCATCATGACCGATGCCGACGTGGACGGCGCCCACATCCGCACCCTGTTGCTGACCTTTTTCTACCGCCAGATGCCTGACCTGGTGGAACGTGGCCACATCTACATTGCCCAGCCGCCGCTGTACAAGGTCAAGGCCGGCAAGGAAGAGCTCTATCTCAAGGACGCCAGTGCGCTGGATGCCTTCCTGCTGCGTATCGCTCTGGTCAACGCTTCCGTTCATACCGGCGGCGACAAGGGGACGCTTATCAGCGGCGATACGCTGGCCGAGTTGGCACGCAAGCACCAGCTGGCCGAAGCGGTGATTGAACGCCTGCACAATTTCATGGATGCCGAGGCTTTGCGTGCCATTGCCGATGGCGTGAGCCTGAATCTGGACACCGTGGGCGACGCGGAAACCTCGGCGGCGGCTTTGCAGGCCAAGCTGCCGACGGCGGAGGTGGCTGGCGAGTTCGATGTTCGCACTGACAAGCCCATTCTGCGCATCAGCCGTCGCCATCACGGCAACGTCAAGAGCAGCGTCATTACGCAGGACTTCGTGCATGGTGCCGACTACGCGGCCCTGGCTGAGGCGGCAAACACCTTCCGCGGCTTACTGAACGAAGACGCCAAGGTCATGCGTGGCGAGGGTGAAAAGCAGAAGGAAGAGAAGGTCAGCGATTTCCGTTCTGCCATGAACTGGCTGATCGCCCAGGCTGAAAGTGCCACGGCGCGCCAGCGCTACAAAGGTCTGGGTGAGATGAACCCGGCCCAGCTCTGGGAAACCACCATGGACCCGACCGTTCGACGTCTGCTGCGGGTCCAGATCGACGATGCCATCGAAGCTGATCGTGTGTTCACCATGCTGATGGGCGACGAAGTGGAGCCGCGCCGCGAGTTCATCGAGGCCAATGCACTGCGTGCCGGCAATATCGACGTCTGAGCGCAATGAGCATGACTGACACATTACCGGCCTGTCCTCAGTGCGGCCTGGAAAACACCTACCCGGATGGCGACAACTACGTCTGCCCGGACTGCGGTTTCGAATGGCCCATGGCGGTCTCAACCGATGAGGACGACGCGGCCGAAAGCGGTGATGGCGTGGTTCGCGACGCCAATGGCAACCCGCTGGCGGATGGCGATGCGGTCATCCTGATCAAGGACCTGAAAGTCAAGGGTTCGTCCATCGTGCTCAAGAAGGGCACCAAGGTCAAAAGTATCCGCCTGCCGGCAGGTGCCGGCGACCATGAGGTCGATTGCAAGACCGATCAGGGCGGTTTCATGCTCAAGGCCTGTTTCCTGAAAAAGGCCTGAGCTGCGGCCCGGCATGAGTGCCTTTGCCGTCATCGATTTCGAGACCACCGGTATCTCGCCCGACCATGGGGACCGCGCTACCGAGGTGGCGATCGTGATGGTGGACGGGGACCGGGTGGTGGACCGCTTTCAGAGCCTGATGAATGCCGGTGTGCGAATTCCGTCTTTTATCACCCAACTCACCGGCATCAGCAATGCCATGGTGGCGGCAGCCCCCGATGCGGCCGAGGTCATGGCCGAGGCCAGCCGCTTTGTGGGCACCACACCGCTGGTGGCACACAACGCGGCGTTTGACCGCAAGTTCTGGGTGGCTGAATTGGGACGCCTGGGCTTGCCGGCACCGCAACCCTTTATCTGCACCCTGCTGGTCTCACGCCGTCTCTACCCGCAAGCACCCAACCACAAGCTGGGCTCACTGGTGGATTACCACCGGCTGCCACGCACCGGTGCCACCCACCGCGCGCTGGCCGATGCCGAGATGGCGGCGGCATTGCTGGACCGCATCCGGCATGACCTGCGAACCCGTTACGGTGTTGCCAAGCCAGACCATGCCCTGTTGATGGCGCTGCAACGTACTGGCAAAGCAGCCGTTCCTGGGCTGCTGGCGCGCTTCGCACAGGCTTGATGGTGGTGCAAAAACCAGGATTTGACAGGACGCTGGACGATGACAAACGACGTTGTCGCCAATGTGGGATACCCGCATAATCATTTCCAATCCCCGGCGAGCCCATGCGGTCTTGCCGAGTAGCGATATCCGAACGGATGGCCATGACAGAAAAAAAACCTTTTGAGATTGCGCGTGAAACGCTCAGGCAGTTGACGGCTAAAAAGCTGTTGCCAACGCCGGGCAACTACCAGTCGATCTACAACGAGATTGCCGGCATCCCGCTCATCCAGCCCTTTCCGGAAGAGCCGCTGCGCCAGATTGCGCAATCTTTGCCGACCAAGAACCCGGGCCAGGAAAAGCAGAAGGGATTGCTGGAGTACGCGATTGGCCAGCGCAATTGGCAGGGCGTGCAAAGCGCCTTGGTGGGTTACGCCGGCTTTGCCTTGCCCGGCGGCACGCCCAGTGAGTCGGCACCCGAGCCTGTGGCGCCGATCGCATCGGTCCCGGCGTTCACGGCCGAGTTCATGGAGCAGATTGCCCGCATGGTGGAGTACAGCCTGCCAGCGCTCGGCAACGATGATGCCCGGTTTCAGGAACAGGTCGACAAGCTGTTGCAGACGCTGCGCGATCCGGCCGCGGATGTGATTGGCATCAAAACCTTGCTGGCCAATTTCAGTCATCGACTGTCGTTTGCGGCAGAAGATCAGGCCGAGATCAAGAACACACTGCTCAAGCTGCTCCATCTGATCATCGAGAACATTGGCGAGCTGAGCGTGGACGACAGCTGGCTCAAGGGCCAGACCGATGCATTGATGGAGGCCGCTTCGCCGCCCCTGACCTTGCGCCGTCTCGACGATGTCGAGCGTCGCCTCAAGGATGTGATCTTCAAGCAGACCGAGGCCAAGGGCCGGGCGATGGAGGCACAGGAAGAGCTGCGCAGCATGCTGGCCATCTTCGTCGAGCGCTTGTCGCAGATGACCGAGTCGAGCAGCAGTTTCCACGGCAAGATGGAAGAAAGCGTGGCCTTGATTGAACAGGCCAAGAGCATCGAGGAGATTGCCCCGGTACTCAAGGAGGTGATCGGTGCCACGCGAGCGATGGCGAATGAATCGCTGACGGTGCGCGACGAACTGCAGGCCATGCGCGAGAAGACGCAGGCGACCGAGGCCGAACTGGTCAAGCTGCACCGGGAGCTCGATCGCGTCAGCGCCCAGGCACGGCACGACACGCTGACCGGCGCCCTCAACCGCCAGGGCCTGGACGAGGCGTTGCATCGCGAGGTGTCAGGCATGCAGCGGCGCGACAGCGCCTTGTGCGTGGCCTTGCTCGATATCGACAACTTCAAGAAGATCAATGACGAGCGAGGGCATGCCGCCGGCGATGCAGCATTGACGCATCTGGCCACGGTGGCGCGCGAATGCATGCGGCCACAGGATTCGCTGGCGCGTTATGGCGGCGAAGAATTTGTCATCCTGCTGCCCGACACGCCGCTGGACAAAGGCGTGGAGGCCATGACGCGCCTGCAGCGCGAGCTGACCCGCCGTTTCTTCCTCGACGGCAACGAGAAGATTCTGATCACCTTCAGTGCCGGTGTGGCGCAGTTTGAGCCTGATGAAGCAGGGCTGGAAGCGATCCAGCGTGCCGACCGGGCCATGTACCTGGCCAAGCGCGCCGGCAAGAACCGCGTGATGGCCGCCTGAGACGCGAGGGCAAACGTATGACTTATCTGATATTAGGTTTGGTGATTTTTCTAGGCATGCATTCGGTGCGCATCGTGGCTGATGGCTGGCGGACCCACCTGCGCGAGCGGCTGGGCGAAGGCACCTGGAAGGGGCTGTATTCGCTGCTGTCCTTGGCCGGGCTGGCGTTGGTGGTCTGGGGCTTTGGCGTGGCGCGCGAGCAGCCGGTGGTGCTGTGGACGCCTCCCACCGGCATGCGCCACCTGGCCGGCCTGTTGACCTTGCTGGCGTTCGTGCTGTTCGCCGCGGCCTATGTGCCGGGCAACAGCATCAAGGCGCGTCTGCATCATCCGATGGCTGCGGGGGTCAAGGTCTGGGCGCTGGCGCACTTGCTGTCCAACGGCATGCTGGTGCATCAGATCCTGTTCGGCGCTTTCCTGTTGTGGGCCGTGGCCAGCTTTGCCGCGGCACGGCGGCGCGACCGCATTGCGGGGACGGTCTATGCGCCGGGTCAGACGCTGCCGACGGTGATCACAATCTTGCTTGGTGCGGCGGCCTGGGGTGCGGTCGCGTTCTGGTTGCACGGCATGCTGATCGGCATCCGGCCGTTGGTCTGACATCCCCCTGTTGGCGGCTCACTGCGTGTAGCCGCCCTCTCCCCCTGTGGGGGACAACGCCAGTGGCCCGGCGGAGCCGGTTCCACGGCGTTCCCCGAAAAGCCCTTGGCCTGGTAGCGGGGGGAAGGAGAGTTATTTCTCCAGCACCCACTGGATGACGAACTTGGCGGCGAAGCCGACCATGCCGAACGCCAGGCCCAGGAACAGCACAAAGGTGCCGAAACGGCCGGCCTTGGACTCCCAGGCCAGGTGGCCGATGATGAACAGCATGTAGAGCATGAACGCCCCCACGCCGAAGCTCAGGCCGAAGGCGGCGATTTGTTCCTCGCTGTAGCCGAACATCAGCGCGCCTCCGTACCGATGGCCGCGGTGCGTTCCGGCAGGGCCGAGGCATCCACCAGGTCGCGGTAGGCGTGCCAGCTGGCATGGCCCAGCATGGGGACCACGGCCACCAAGCCGAGCAGTACCGAGCACAGTCCCAGCAGCGAGAAGCCCATGATGAGAAAGGCCCACCAGGCCATGGGGCCCGGGTTGAGCAGCACGGTCTGCCAGCTTGTCACCACGGCCTGCAGCACACTCACGCGGCGGTCCAGCAACAGGGGCAGGGCAATGGCACTGGAAGCAAACATGGGTGCGGCCATCATGCCGCCCAGTGCGAGCCAGAGCTCGAACAGGTAGTTGTCGCGCGCCAGCACGACAAAGCGCAGGAAATCGAGTGGTCGCTCAATCGGGACCGGTGACAGCAGCGTGATGAGCGCGGCCGACGTCAGCACCCAACCGGTGCCGGCCAGTCCCAGCAACAGCCCGAACTTCACCAGGCGCCAGTCCTTGCCGTCTGCGCTGTCGCCATGGCGGCGCCAGCTGAGCCAGGTTTGCAGCACGAGCCGGAAAGAGGCCGGTTCACCGCGCTCGACGGCTCGGCTCAAGGCATACAGGCCGGTGGCCAGCACGGGGGCGACCACCAGAAAACCTGAGAAGGCACCGGCCAGCAGCCAGAACTGGTGGCGCGCCGCGATCATCAACAGCAGGCCAAAGACACACAGCACCGCCCCATGCACGAAGCTGACCCAGCCGCAACGCGCCATGTCGCGCCAAGCCAAGGCCAGCCAGCGCATCGGTTGATGAATTTCAATGGTGCGAACGGTGAGTGGCGCCTGTTTGTGCATCGGGCTGAGGTCAGGTTGGTTTCAGGACTCAGTCCTTGCGTGGGGGCCTGCGCTCGCCACGGCTGCCACGGTCACCAAAAGGGCGGCCGGTGTTGGCATCAAAGACTTTTTTCTGCTCGGTCGTGAGTGTGGCATAGAACGCGCGTGTGGCGTCGTCACGCTTGTCCATCTCGGCTTCGCGTTGCTTGCGCAGTTCGCGCATCTTGTCCAGGCGCTCGGGTGTGGTGAGCTTGTCCAGTTCAGCGCGGCTGGGATGCGGGCCGAAAGCCGGCGGCTTCATGGCGGTGACATAGGCGTTCCAGGCGCTGTCTTGCTCGGCGCTGAGTTTGAGTTTGGCCTTGAGGTCGGCGGTGCGACGGTCCATGTGGCGCTGCATGCGCGCTTGCATGCGGTCGCGGAATTCCGGGTTGGCACTGGCACTGGCGCTGGGGTTGCCCGCGCCCGGACCGGTCGCCGGGCCTGGACCGGGCTGGGCCAGGGTGGTGAGGGCGACAGCCATCAGGCCAGCCAGCAGCACGGGTTTGAAGACGGATTTCATGGGCTCTTCCTTTCAAAAAACCTGTCAGAACAACAGGTGAAACGGAGTCTGCGCGCGCTGTGTATCCGTGTCGTGACGGCGTGCGAAGGCTGTGTAAAGTTCCCTGCGCTGATGTGCGCTCAGGCCAGGCGGCCGCTGCGAAAATCATCCATCGCGCTCATCAGCTCTTCACGCGTGTTCATGACAAAGGGTCCGTACTGGGCAATCGGCTCCCCCAGGGGACGACCTGCGATCAGCAGGGCGCGTGCCGGCTCGCTGCCGGGATCGGCCTGCAGGCGTACGCCGTCGCCGACGTTTTCCAGAATGGCCATGCGGTGCAGCGGCACCGGCGTGGCCTTGTCTTCGCCGTCCACCACGTGCACGGTGCCGCGGTAGACGTAGATGAAGGCGTTGTGCGTGGCCGGCAGTGGCTGCGCGAAGGTGGCGCCGCCGGCCGGGAAGTGCAGGTCCAGGTACAGCGGGTCGGTCGGGTACTGCTCGACCGGCCGTTGCATGGCACCAGCCACGCCGTGGCTGCTGCCGGCGATCACGCGCACGTGCACGCCGCCGCGCGTGTCTTCACCCTCGCCGGCCGGGCTGGTGAATTCGGGGATTTCGCTGCTCTGGATGTCGCGGTACCCCGGCTGGCACAGCTTGTCTTTGCCCGGCAGGTTGAGCCAGAGCTGGAAGCCTTCCATCACACCTGCCTCCTGCTCCGGCATTTCGCTGTGGATCAGGCCGCGGCCGGCGGTCATCCATTGCACGCCGCCGTTTTGCAGCAGGCCCTCATGGCCTGCGCTGTCGCGGTGACGCATGCGCCCGGCAATCATGTAGGTGACGGTTTCGAAACCGCGGTGCGGATGGTCGGGAAAACCGGCGCCGTAGTCCTTCGGGTCGTCGCTGGCAAAGTTGTCCAGCATCAGGAAGGGGTCGAGCCGGCGTTGCAGGTCATGCGTGAGCACGCGTGTGAGTTTGACGCCAGCACCGTCACGGGTGGGTTGGCCGGTGATGAGGCGCTCGACCCGGCGCGGGGACTGGAGGGTGGGGATGTTCATGGGAACGAGGAAGAGGCCGATTCGCAGTCAAATCAGCCTCTGGCCCTTTCAAAATATGCGCCGACAGCTATCAAAAGCATAGCGGTCAGCGGCGGTGAGAAAACCTCAGGACTGCGGCTTGTCCTTCATGGCGCAGGTGTTGAAGCCCAGCAAGGCATAAGGCGGGCACCAGCCGATCAGGCCGGTGGCCAGCGGGACGATGCCCAGCCAGCCCCACCAGCCCACAGTGTTGGTGGCGGCCAGCGCGATGAGAACGACACCGGCGACGATGCGGATGATGCGGTCGATACCGCCGACATTGGATTTCATGTTGTAACTCCTGTGAAGTGGGTGAAGGTCATTATTGGAGGTGGGCCAGTTGGCGTCAACCGACCGGCAGGCTTCGGGTCGATTGACTGGCCAGGTCGTCGAGGATGGGGCACTCGGGTCGCTCGTCGCCATGGCAATGGTGCAGCAACTGCTGCAGGGAGCGCTGCATGGCCTGCATGGCTTTGATGCGTTGTGCCAGCTCAGTCACATGTTTCTGTGCGATGCGCTTGACGCTGGCGCTGGTGCGGCGCCGGTTTTGCCATAGCGTAACCAGTTCGGCAATCTCGGCCATCAAGAAGCCGAGGTCGCGAGAGCGTTTGATGAAACGCAGGGTGTGCACATCGGCCTCGCTGTACTGGCGGTAGCCGCTGTCGGTGCGCGCCACCCGCGGCAGCAGCCCGAGCGATTCGTAATGGCGCACCATCTTGGCCGAGATGCCGGAGAGTTCGGCGGCATGGCTGATGCTGACAGGCCACGCGATTTCGTTCAAGGTGCGGGTCATGGCAGCCTGCGGTTCAGACGGTGACAGCGTAGCCTTCTTCGGCAATCGCCTTGGCCAGTGCGTCGCGCGGTTGCTGCGACTGCACCTCGACCTTGTTCTGACTGCGGTCGATCTTGACCTCGGCCTGCGGGTCGAGTTGTCGGATCGCTTGCGTAACGGCTTTTTCGCAGTGACCGCAGGTCATGCCGGTGACTTCAAAAATCTGATTCATATGAACTCCTTCAGAAAACAGGTTCAGCCTGATGGCTGGCGCTTATCCTGAACCTTGCCATGATGGGAAGGTCAAGCGCATTATTGCAACCTTGGCGACAGAATGGTTGATTTAACGCAGGGGTTGACCCTCCCATCATGGCAAGGTTCAGAATTCACGCATGAGCACCATCACCACCCCTTCCGCGATCCCTTCCCTGGACATTGGCATTGGCGGCATGACCTGCGCTTCCTGTGTGACGCGCGTGGAAAAGGCCCTGAAGAAAGTACCTGGCGTGAAAGAGGCCAGCGTCAACCTGGCCACCGAATCGGCGCGGGTGAGCTTCGAGCCTTCCGAGCAGATGGAGGCGCGCCTGCGCCGTGCCGTGCGCGATGCCGGCTACGAGCCACGTGCTGCCGATGCGCTGGAGCAGGAGGGCGAGGCCTCACCCTGGACCGGTTTTGCGCCGGTCGCCATCGGCCTGCTGCTGTCGGCCCCGCTGGTGGTGCCGATGCTGGGTGATTTGCTGGGGCTGCACTGGATGCTGCCGGCCTGGGCGCAGTTTCTGCTGGCCACACCGGTGCAGTTCATTCTGGGGGCGCGGTTCTACAAAGCGGGCTGGCATGCGCTCAAGGCCCTGACCGGCAATATGGATCTGCTGGTGGCCATCGGCACCACAGCCGGCTGGGCGCTGTCGATGTGGCTGTGGCTGACGGCAGAACACGGTGCCATGGTGCACCTGTACTTCGAGGCTTCGGCTGTGGTGGTGACGCTGGTGCTGCTGGGCAAATGGCTGGAGGCCCGTGCCAAGCGCCAGACCACCGCCGCCATCCGTGCCCTGCATGCGCTCCGGCCGGACGTGGCCCACCTGGTCGGCCGCGAAGGCGAGGTAGATGTGCCGGTGGCCGAGGTGCTGGTGGCCGACAAGTTGGTGGTGCGGCCAGGGGAACGTTTCCCGGTCGATGGCACGCTGCTGGAGGGGCATACCCAGGTGGATGAGTCGATGCTGACCGGCGAGCCGTTGCCGGTGGCGAAGGATGCCGGTGCCAAGCTCACCGGTGGCTCCATCAACGGCGAGGGCCGGGTTGTGATGCAGGTCGGTGCGGTCGGCAGCGAGACGGTGCTGGCGCACATCATCCGCCTGGTGGAGGATGCACAGGCTGCCAAGGCACCGATCCAGCGCCTGGTGGACCAGGTGTCGGCGGTGTTCGTGCCGGTGGTGCTACTGGTGGCGCTCATCACGCTGCTGGGCTGGTGGCTGACCGGCCACCCGTTCGAGCTGGCCTTGATCCGTGCCGTGGCGGTGCTGGTGATTGCCTGCCCCTGTGCCCTGGGCCTGGCCACACCGGCCGCCATCATGGCCGGCACCGGTGTGGCCGCCAAGTTCGGCATCCTGATCAAGGATGCGCAGGCCCTGGAGCTGGCGCACAAGGTGGACACCGTGGCCTTCGACAAGACCGGCACGCTGACGGTGGGTCAGCCGCGCCTGACGGCGCTGGTGGTGGCCGAGGGCATGGATGAGGCCATGGTGCTACAGGCGGCGGCCAGCCTGCAAAGCGGCAGCGAACATCCGCTGGCACGCGCCGTCGTGGCGGCGGCACAGGCACGCGGCCTGCCGATCGAGGCGCCAGACAACGTGCGCGCGGTGCCGGGCCGCGGCAGCGAGGGCGAGGTGGGCGTGAAGAGCTACCTGATCGGCAGCCTGCGCTGGATGGAGGAACTGGGCGTGGGCCTGGGGGCGTTGGCGGCCCGCGCCGCCGAGTTGCAGGCCCAGGGCGCCACGGTCTCGGCGATGCTGGAGCGCACCACCGCCGGCTTGACATTACGTGCCCTGATGGCGTTTGGCGACGAACCCAAGCCAGGGGCCAAAGAGGCGCTGGCGGCGTTGCGGGCGCGTGGCATCCGCACCGTGATGATCTCGGGCGACAACCAGGGTGCGGCCGAGGCCATGGCGCGCCGCTTGGGGTTGCGGCCGGAAGCCGGCGAGGTGCTGGCCGAGGTGCTGCCGGGCGACAAGGCGGCCAAGGTGGCGGAACTGAAGACCGGTGGACATACTGTGGCCATGGTGGGCGACGGCGTCAACGATGCACCGGCCCTGGCGGCGGCCGACGTCGGCCTGGCCATGGGCAACGGCACCGACGTGGCCATGCATGCGGCCGGTATCACGCTGATGCGCGGCGACCCGCTGCTGGTGGCAGCGGCGCTCGATGTCTCGGACCGGACAGTGGCCAAGATCCGGCAAAACCTGTTCTGGGCCTTCATCTACAACGTGGCGGGGATCCCGCTGGCCGCGTTCGGCTTCCTCAACCCGGTGGTGGCGGGCGCGGCCATGGCCATGAGCTCGGTCAGTGTGATGACCAATGCCCTGTTACTGCGACGTTGGCGACCTCGGGATATGTAAGCGCAAACTGAAGTATTCGCCGCCTAGAATGCCATTTCGGTTTCATTTCATAACTAATGGATAACGGGACGGGTCATGATGTCGAAAATTTTTGAGTTGATGCGCCAATTCACCATCCGTTTTCGCATGCTCAGTGCGATCGTGGTGGTCATGTGTCTGCTGGGCCTGCTGGGCGGTGCTGGCATGCTGGGGATGTTCCGCATCCACAACCTGGGCGAGCAGCAGGTCAACCAGTCGCATGCCGGGGTGGAGCGGCTGGGCGGTCTGCGCTATGAGATGAGCCTGGTGCGCCGGCATGAAAAGGACATGATCATCCAGTATGAGAAGCCGGAGGCGATCCAGCAGATTCGCGGCAAGTGGCTGGCCGACATGCAGAAGATCGAGAAGACGCTGGCGGAGTTGCTGGAAAGCGCCTCTGAGACCGACAAGCCCCGGGTCCAGAAAGCGACCGAGCACATGAAGGCCTACCGCACCATGTTCGGCCAGGTGGCCGGGCAGCTGGAGGCCAGCGCCTATGAGACCGCCACCATTGCCAACCGCATGAGCGCGCGCGCGGTGGCCGAGTTCGAGGAAGCCGACAAGCTGCTACAGCAGATCGACAACGCGCTGCGCGAGACGGCCCGGCAAGCGGTCGAAAGCCAGGGTGCGGCACTGGATCAGACGCTGTTCCTTTTTGCTGCGTTGGTGGTGTTCGCACTGGTCGTGGTGGTGCCCTTGACGCTGCTCAACATGCAGGCCATCTGCCAACCGCTGGAGCAGGCACGCGGCCTGGCCCAGGCGATTGCCAGCGGCGACTTGTCGCAGCAGATGCGGGTCAATGGCAAGGATGAGGTGGCCGATCTGCAGCGCGCCCTGGAGGCCATGCGCTCAGGTCTGGGGCATATGGTGTCCCAGGTGCGGGATTCGAGCGAAAGCATCGCCACTGCCAGCCGCGAGATTGCCACCGGCAACCAGGACCTGTCCAGCCGCACCGAGCAGACCGCCAGCAATGTGCAGCAGACGGTGTCCTCCATTTCCAACCTCAGCGGCAACGTCCAGCACACCGCCGCTTCGGCGCAGACGGCCAACCAGCTGGCGGCTACCGCCTCGCAGGCGGCACAGCGTGGCGGCTCGGTGGTCGGGCAGGCGGTGCAGAGCATGCAAAGCATCTCGCAGGCCAGCAAGAAGATCGGCGACATCATCGGCCTGATCGACTCGATCGCTTTCCAGACCAATATCCTGGCCCTGAACGCGGCCGTGGAAGCCGCGCGTGCCGGCGAACAGGGCCGTGGCTTTGCCGTGGTGGCCAGCGAGGTGCGCTCCCTGGCGCAGCGCTCGGCCGCGGCGGCCAGCGAAATCAAGGGCCTGATCGACAACAGCGTGACGGCGGTGGACGGCGGCGTGCGCCTGGTGGAAGAAGCCGGGCGGGCAATGGAGGAGATCGTGGGCGGCGTCAAACGCGTGAGCGACACCATCGGCGAGATCACCATTGCCTCGACCAGCCAGTCCGAAGGCATTGGCAACGTGAGCCAGGCTGTGAACGAAATCGACCGCATGACGCAGCAGAATGCGGCGCTGGTGGAGGAATCCGCGGCGGCAGCGGAATCCATGCGCGAGCAGGCCGACCGCCTGGCTCATGTGGTGCGCCAGTTCCGCGTGAGCAATGAGGTCCAGGCCCTGCTGACCTGAGGATGTGAGCAAAGCTTGATGAAGGTCAAGCTTGCGGCGAAGCTGGCATGACAAGCTAGGATCAAACAATTGATTTGACCTGAGGAGTTCCATCATGAGCCACGAAAGTATTCGCATCATCCATGACGAACATGCCGCTCTGGCGGCCATGTTGCAGTCTCTGCGCATGATGGTCCAGCGCGGCCCCGCGAGCGAGCCGGAGAACTTCTTCGATGTGCTGCGCGCCATGCTGTTCTACATCGACGAATTCCCCGAACGCCTGCACCACACCAAGGAAAGCGAACTGCTGTTTCCCCCGGTGCGGGCACGGGCGCCACACCTGAAGGACGCCCTGGACAAACTCGACAAGGACCACGCTTACGGCGAGTCGGCGGTGCGCGAGTTGCAGCACCTGCTGCTGGCCTGGGAACTGCTGGGCGAATCGCGCCGGGCAGCCTTCGACGAGGCGGCCAAACGCTATCTGGAGTTCTACCTCGAGCACATGCGGCTGGAGGAGACGGTGATCATGCCCGAGGCCGAGAAGGTGCTGACGCCGGAGGACTGGAAGGCGCTGGATGCGGCCTTTGCCACCAACTGCGATCCGCTGACCGGCAAGTACCCGCGTGACCCGGTCTACGACCGCCTGTTCACCCGCATCGTGATGCGGGCGCCCTCGCCGATCGGCCTCGGCGAGGGTTAAGCCCGAGCTGGGTCAGGGCAGAGCGGCTGGCTTGGCCAACTGCTCGTCGACCTTGAGCTTGGAGAACCAGGCGACATAAAGCACCGGCAGCACCACCAGCGTGAGCAGGGTGGCGGTGACCAGGCCGCCGATGACCACGATGGCCAGCGGACGCTGGGTTTCCGAGCCGATGTCGTGCGACAGCGCCATCGGCAGCAGGCCGAGTGCGGCCAGCATCGCCGTCATGAGCACGGTGCGCAGGCGCTGCATGGAGCCCAAGCGCGCCGCTTCCAGCACGGTATGGCCGGCATTGCGCAACTGCTGGAACACCGAGAGCATGACCACGCCGTTGAGCACGGCCTGGCCTGACAGCGCGATGAATCCGATGGCCGCCGACACCGACAGCGGGATCGAAAACGCCCACAGCGCAATGAAGCCGCCGATCAGCGCCAGCGGCACGTTGATCAGGATCAGGGCCGCCTTCTTGAACGAACCGAAGGCATCGAACAGCAGCACGAAGATCAACAGCAGCGAGATCGGCACCACGACCGACAGCCGCTGCATGGCGCGTTCCTGGTTTTCGAATTCCCCCGACCAGTTGACGGTGTAGTTTTCAGGCACGGTCACGTTTTTCGCCACGCGCGCCTTCATGTCCTTGACCACCGAGCCCATGTCGCGGCCTTTGATGAACACGCCGATGGCCATGGTGCGCCGGCCCGCTTCGCGCGCAATGTTCATGGCGCCGGTGGTCTGGCGGATGTTGGTGACCGAGCCCAGGGTGGTGTAGCCGCCCGCAGGAATGGGCAGCGGCGTGCTCGGCAGGCTGGCAATGACGCGCTCGTCGGCCGGCAGGCGCACGGTCACGGCGAACTTGCGCTCCCCTTCCCAGAGCTGGGTGGCGGCGCGGCCGGCCAGTGCCGACTCGATCACGTCTTCCACGTCACTCACGTTCAGGCCGAAGCGCGAGGCGCGTTCGCGGTCGATGTCGATCACCAGCTGCGGCAGATCGCCCAGGCGGTCGACCTCGGCGCGTTGCACGCCCTGCACCTGGCGGAACTCACGCCGCATGCCTTCGACCGTGCGTTGCAGTTCACCCAGGTCGTCGCCCGCCACCTTGACCACGATCTGACCCTTGATCTGGGAAATCGATTCGAGCACGTTGTCGCGGATCGGTTGCGAGAAGGCGGGGTCCACGCCCGGGATGACCGAGAGCTTGCGGTCCATCTCCTCGATCAGCGCTTCGCGCGTCATGCCCTTGCGCCATTCCTCCATCGGCTTCACGTCAACAAAGACCTCTGCCATGCTCAGCGTCTTGGGGTCGGTGCCGTCTTCCGGCTGGCCGGCCTTGGAAACCACGGTACGGACCTCCGGCAGGGTCAGCAGCTGCTGGCGCGCCTTGCGCAGCACGCGTGCGGCCTCTTCCTGCGACAGGCTGGCCGGCATGTCCCAGTTGACCCAGAAGGTGCCTTCGTTGAGTTCCGGCAGGAATTCGGAACCCAGGCGTGCGGCCGCGACGATGGACAGCACGAAGCCGCCCAACGCAATGGCGACGACCTTGCGCCGGTGTTCCAGTGACCAGACCAGCACCGGTTCGTAAAAGCGTTTGGCGGTGGCGACCACGCGGTTGTCGCCGTGCGGCAGCTTCTTGCGCAGCATCCAGTAGGCCAGCAGCGGCACCAGGGTGAGCGAGAAGATCAGCGAGCCGATCAGTGCCGTGGTGACCGACAGCGCCATGGGCTGGAAAATGCGGCCTTCGTGACGCTGCAGCGCAAAGATCGGAATGTGCGCCGCGATGATGATGAGCATGGAGAACAGCGTGGGCCGGCCGACCTCATTGGCCGCATCGATGATGGCCTGACGCCGTTCGCTGTCGGGCATGTTTTCGCCCTCCTTTTCCAGCCGGTGCATGATGTTCTCGATCACGATCACCGCGCCATCGACGATGATGCCGAAGTCCATGGCGCCGAGCGACAGCAAGTTGGCCGGCACCCCCATGATCTTCAGGCCGAGGAAGGTGGCCAACAGGGCCAGCGGAATCACCACCACCACCGCCAGGCTGGCGCGCAGGTTGGAGAGGAACAGGTAGAGCACCAGCGAGACCAGCAGTGCGCCCTCCACCAGGTTGTGGAACACCGTGGTCATGGTCTTGCCCATCAGCCAGGTGCGGTCGTAGAAAGGCACGATCTGCACGCCGGGCGGCAGACCGCGCTCGTTGAGCTGGGCGATCTTGTCCTTCACACCCTTGAGCACGACGCTGGCATTCTCGCCCTTGCGCATAATGACGATGCCGATCACGGCGTCGTCGTCGTCGTCCTGGCCGGTGATGCCCAGTCGCGGCACCGCGCCGAGCTTGATCTGGGCCACGTCACGGATCAGTACCGGCGTGCCGTTGCGCGAATCGAGCACGATGCGGCCGATGTCATCGGCCGAACGCAGCAAGCCGATACCCCGGATGGCAAACTGCTGCGAGCCCTGGGCCACGTAGCTGCCGCCGGCGTTGGAGTTGCCGCGGCCCAGCGCATCGAGCAGGTTCTGAAAGGTGAGCTTGTAGGCGCGCAGCTTGTCCAGGTCGGGCTGGACTTCGTACTGCTTGATGAAGCCGCCCATGGCCACCACATCGGCGATGCCCGGGACCTGGCGCAGGGCGCGTTCGACCACCCAGTCCTGCTGGGTGCGCAGGTCGGTGGTGGACAAGCCGTCGCCGCGCAGGCGGTAGCGCATGATTTCGCCCACCGGGGTGGCGTTGGGCGCGATGTTGACCTGGGCTCCGGGCGGCAGATCAACCGAGTTCAGGCGCTCCATCACCTGCTGGCGTGCAATGTTGACATTGGCGCTGTCGTCATAGGTGACCACGGTGTACGACAGGCCGAACTGGGTGTGCGAGAAGACGCGGATCGAGTTGGGCAGCCCGGCCAGGGCGGTCTCGATTGGCAGCGTGACCTGCTTCTCCACCTCTTCGGCCGCACGCCCGGGAAACAGCGCAATGACCGTGACCTGGGTGTCGGTGACATCGGGAAAGGCCTCGATCGAGAGATTCTTGAAGGCGAACACGCCAGCCATCACGAACAGCAGCGTGCCCAGGATGATGAACAGCGGCTGGTGCAGCGCGTATTGGATCAGGCGTTTCATTTCTGCGCCGCTCCGGTGTCTGCGGCAGCGCCGGGCGCTACAGATTTGGTAGCTGCTGCGGCAGCATTGTCGGGGGCTCGGGCCTCTTCTTCTGCCAGTCGCAAGAGCCGCGCCAGCAGCAGGGCGTTTTCAATCACGACCTGCTCGCCGGCTTGCAGGCCTTTGGCAATCACGACCTCGCGTGGGCCTTCGTAGTCGAGCTCCACAGCGCGGCGTTCGAACTCGCCGGGCCGGGTTTGCACGAACACGGAATGCCGGGTGCCGCGCAGCAGCACGGCGACGGCGGGCACCACCACGCCGGATTCGAAGGTGCGCTCGAATTTGGCGGTGGCCAGCATCTCGGCCTTGAGGCGGCGGTCGGCATTGGCCACCACGCCGCGGATCTTGATGGTGCGGGTCAGGGGGTCGATGAAGTCGGAGGTGGCGATGACCTTGCCCTGGAAGGTCTGTCCGGGCAAGGAAGGAATCGAGAGTTCAAAGGCCGTCCCGGGGTGCACGATGCCAACTTCGGATTCACGCGCATCAATCTGGATCCAGAGCGAGGAGGGGTCGGTGACGACAAACAACGCCGGCACACCCGGGCCGGCCAGATCGGGGCGCACTTCCTGGCCGGGGTTGAGGTTGCGCTCCACCACCACGCCGCCAATGCTGGCACTCAGGGCCAGTTGCTGGTTGACGCCGCTGCCGCTGCCATACAGGCGGGTACGGGCTTGGGCGCGCGCCACTTCGGCTTGTGCGCGTTCGGCGTCGGTTTCAGTCTGCTCCAGTTCCTTGCGCGCGACGATGCCGGCCTCGAACAGCTCACGCTGGCGTTGCAGGGCTTTGTGCGTCAGGCGGGCATCGGCCTCGGCCTTGGCAGTCTCGCTCTGGGCCTGGCCGAAATCGGGCGAGGCCAGCAGGGCCAGCGGTGTGCCGGGTTGGACCTTCTGGCCGACGTCAGCCTTGATGGCCATGACGCGGCCGGCAAAGGCCGGGTAGATGCGCTGCGTGCGCTCTTCGTTCCACACCAGCTTGGCGGGCAACTCGACCGTCATGGCCTTGGCCGGCAGGGCGGCGGTGACGTGCAGCAGGTTGAGTTGCGGGTGGCCGGCCGCAAAGCGCAGCTGGTTGTTCTGCACAATCGGTGCCGGCGCCTCCGCCTTGGGCGCGGGTGTCTCGGTGCAGGCGCCCAGTCCCAGGGCAGACAGGAGGAGGACGGGAAGAAAACGGTTCAGCATGGTTCAACGACGCCTAGGATGTGACGGTATTCAGTTGGCAGAGTTGGGTGGGGTGGCCGGGGCGCCGGCCTCCGCTTGGGTGCGCAGCTGCCAGGCGCCAGCGGCCTTGGCATAGTCGGCGCGGGCGGTCAGGGCCTCGAGCAGCGTGGCGCGCAGGGTACGTCGCGCGTCGAGCAGATCGGTCAGCGACATGGCGCCTTTGCTGTAGGCCAGTTCGGCGCCATCGGCCACCTTGCGGGCGCGTGGCAGGATGTCGGTTTCGTAGGTACGGGCACGCAAAGCCGTGTTGAGCGCTTCCTGTTGCAGACGTTGCAGTTCGGCGCGGGCCTGACGACGGATTTTTTCCAGTCCGTCCTGCGCCTGGGCCAATTGGGCGTTGGCGCGTGCGATCTCGCCTTGGTAGCTGTAGCCCCATTGCAGCGGCATCTGCATACGCAGTTCCATCAGCGCGGTGGAGGTGCCGGGGTAATGGTCGTAGGAGGCGCCCCAGGTGATGTCGGAGCGGCGCAGCGCCGTGCTGTTGTCCAGCGCCGCCTGCGCGGACTGCACGCGGGCTTGGGCGGCACGCACATCGGGGCGTGCGTCCACCAGGGCATCCAGGCTGTTTGCCATGGTCATGTCGCCGGTCAGGGCGGGCCAGTCGGTCTGTGCCTGCAATTGCTCGGGCGGAGTCGGCAAACCGGTGAATTGCCACAGCATGAGGGCGGCGCGCTGGCGGTCCAGTTCGGCCAGCTGGACGTCGGAGCGCGCGCGCTGGGCTTCGATCTCGGTGCGGGCGGCATCCTGGGCTGCCAAGTCGCCGGCCTGCACGCGTTTCTGGGCGGTGATGGCGAGTTGGGCGGCGCTGCGCTCGATCAGCGTGACCTGGGTCAGACGCTCCTGCGCGGCCAGCAGGTTGTAGAAACCCGCCTGCACGCCCAGCAGTTGCTGGGTGCGGATCTCGTCCAGGTCGGCCTGGGCAGCGGTGGCGGCGCGTTCGGCGGTCAAGGTGCGCAGTTCGCGCTTGTTGCCGCGCTCCCAGGTCCAATCCAGGCCGATCGACTTGTCGACCCGTTTCTCGGTCATGAAGTTGCCTCCACCGATGCCGTTTTGCAGGTCCATCTGGCTCAGCTTGGCCGTCAGCACCGGAAGCGGCGCGCGGTTGGCACTCACGATGTCGGCGCGGGCGGCGGCCAGGGCATTGCGTGCCAGGGCGACGTCCAGATTGTTGCGGGCGGCCTGCAGGGCCTGTTCCAGGGAGACCACCGTTGCGCTGGCGGGCGCCTGCGCCAGGGCAGGCAGCGCCAGCAGCAGGCTTGAAAGCAGAAAGAACTGTCGTATGCTCATGGACCGATTGTCGAAAGTGCCTACTGACCACTGGCTGACTTCCCACTTGGTGAAAACGCGTAGAGACCCTCCTTGCTGATGCTGCCTCCATGAGAATCCTGCTGGTCGAAGACGATGCCGTCCTGCGCGATGTCATGCTGCACAGCCTGCGCGATGCCGGGCACCGGGTGGATGTGGCTGAAACCCTGGAGCAGGCCCGTCACTTCTGGCATGTCCAGCCCTTCGATGCCGTGCTGCTGGACCTGAACCTGCCGGCGACCAGCAACCCCCAGAGCGAACAGGGCAACGGCCTGACCGTGCTGCGCGAAGCACGTGCTCGCGGCGACCGTACGCCAGTGTTGGTGCTCACGGCAAGAAACCGGACCGAGGAACGGATCGCCGGGCTGGATGCCGGTGCCGACGACTATCTGGGCAAGCCGTTTGAGTTGGCCGAGGTGGAAGCTCGCTTGCGGGCCCTGGTACGCCGAACCCAGGGCACCGAAGACCGTTTCGAGGTGGGTCGTCTGGCCCTGGACCGCAAGGCGCGTCGTTTTTCGGTCGACGCGATGCTGCTGGAGTTGCCGGCGCGCGAGTTCGAGGTGCTGTGGGAGCTGATGACGCCGCCGGGCCGGGTTGTCAGCAAGCGGGTGCTGTCTGACAAACTTTCCGACTTTGACGAGGCCCTGGCGGACAACGCGCTGGAGGCTTTCATTTCACGCTTGCGCAAGAAGCTGGCGGGCAGTGGGGCGGGCATCCGTACCTTGCGTGGCCTGGGCTACGTGCTGGAGCCAGTACCGGGAGAACCAGCGTGAACGCCGTGCCGACTTCTGCCGAGGCCTTGCCGCGCAAGGCCTCGTTGCGCGCGCGGGTGGTGCGCCATGTGCTGTTGCCATTGGCCCTGACCTGGTTGCTGGGCACGGCGCTCACCGTGGGCGTGGCCTACTATTTTGCGCAGAAAGCGTTCGACCGCGCCTTGCTTGACGATGCCTATGCCCTGGCCTCGCGCGTCAAGCTCCATGCGGGCGACCTGGCGCTGGAGCTCTCGACCCGCGAGATGAGCGCGGTGCTGTTCGACCAGAGCGAGAACGTGTTTTTTGCAGTGCAGCGGCCCGACGGGTCGGTGATGGCCGGTCATCCCGGCCTGCATGCCCCCAAACCCGAGGCGCCGGCCCGTACCCGTTTTTCCGAGATCAGCTACCAGGGCAAGGACTTGCGCAGCGTGGTGCTGCTGCGCAGCGAACCGGAGCCCTTCATGGTGGTGGTGGCGCAGACCATGGGCAGCCGCGATGCCTTGCTGCACAACGTGTTGCTGTATTCCGTGGCGCCGCAGGTGCTGCTGCTGCTGCTGCTGGCCGGCTGGTTGCGCCGCATCATCGGCCAGGAGTTGCGGCCGCTGGCCGAGCTGCAGCGTTCGGTCGAACAGCGCGACGCGCTGGACCTGACGCCGGTGCCGGTGTCGGCCAGCTCCAGCGATATCGAGCACCTGGGCACCGCCATCAACGCGCTGCTGGCACGCGTCAGCCACAGCATGCAGGCGCAGCGGGAGTTTTCCGGCAATGTGGCGCACGAGTTGCGCACCCCGCTGGCAGGCATTCGTGCATTGGCCGAATATGGGCTGGCGCAGCAAGATCCGGCGTTGTGGCGGGAGCAGTTGCAGCGCATCGGCGCCAGTGAAGCGCGTGCCAGCCGCTTGGTCGAGCAATTGCTGGCGCTCGCCCTGGCCGAGGAGGCCGATGCGGGGGTGCAAAACGCGCCGGTGGCACTCGATGAGGTGGTGCATGAAACGGTGCTGCGCTACATTCCGCGCGCCGATGCCGCCGGGGTGGACCTGGGAGTGCAAGGGCTGGAGCAACGCTTGTGGGTGGCCGGCAATGTGGCGCTGATCGAGGGCGTGCTGGGCAACCTGATTGACAACGCCCTGCGCTACGGCCATGCGCCGCAGGGCCAGGACAGCTCGGTGACGGTGGTGCTGGCGCAGCAGGCGGGCGCGGTGACGCTGTCGGTGATCGACAACGGTCCGGGCCTGTCGCCGGAGGAACGCCGCCACCTGATGCAGCGCGGCGTGCGCGGCGTGCAGGCTGAGCGGCTTGGCCAGGGGGCGGGTCTGGGCCTGGCCATCGTCGCGAAATTCGCGGCCGTGATGCATGCCGGGTTTGAACTCGGTGACGCGCCGAGCGGGCAGGGCCTGAGGGCGACGGTGAGCTTTCCCGCCGCCAGCGCTGCCTAGAACTTCTTAGAACTCGCTGTGCCAGCGCAGTGAGTAGACCTGGATCGGGCCGCGGTCCTGGTTATAGCCCGGGTTGCTGATCTGCTGCCAGCCGAGCGAAACCGCAGATTGGACCTTGCCGGCCTGGGTGCTCCACGCTGGCAAGGCCCAGCGGTACCAGGCCTCCAGCACACGTTCCGGTGCGTAGTTGAGCCGGCCGTCGCCGAGGAAGAAACCTTGTCCGCCGGCCTTCAGGTAATCCCTGTGTGGGTCGGAGATGTCGTTGACGGCCAGGGCCACGCCCCAGCGGTCGGCCCGGCGGCCCCAGGCGGCGCCGGTGAACTGGCCGCCCACGGCCGTTTGCCGGTCAATCTCGGTGAAGGCATAGGTTTCCGTAGCGCCGTCATTGGCGCTGACGCGCAGGAACAGGCCGGCGTCCTCGGCCAGCGGTGCCAGCAGCGTCAGGCCCCAGCCGGTTTTGGTCTGCTCGCGCCGCACCCGGCCCACATCCGGCGTGCCGCCCAGCGCCAGTGCGTCGGTGTAGCTGCCCATCACGGCCTGGTTGCGAAACCACAGCACGCTGGCGCGCAGCGGGCCGGCGGGCAACTGCAGCGGCAGGTCGGATTCGATTTCCAGCTGGTCGCCATAACGACGGCCCAGGTCGCCGTCCAGCGCCAAGCCATTGGATTCAACCGGCACGGCCGCGCGCGCGGCGCGCACCGCCCAGGTGGGCGTGCTGTATTCGAGCAGCACGGCGTTGCTGTAGCCACGCGAGTCGGCCGCGTAATCCCAGGCACCGTGGGTCATGAAGGCCCAGTTGAAGAACTGGCTGCGCGGGTCCTTGGCGTAGGGGTTGCTGTCAAAGTAGTCGAGCAGCGAGTAGTTGCCGACGACCAGCGTCCAGCGCCGGGCCGTTGTTCGGCCGCCGATTTCGTTGAAGTCGGCGTCGATGGTCTCACTTTCGCCACCGGCGTTCCAGCGCTGCAGCAGGAACAGGCGAGCGCGGTAGCCGTTGATCTCCGGTCCGGAGGTGCGCGCCAGTTCACCGTTGGACAGGCCGCCAGCGCCGGTCAGGCGTGACAGCGGCTCGCCCTTGGTGGCTTCCGGGTTGAGGTGCAGCTGGGCGCCTTCCCACAGGCGCAGGCCGATGTCGGCGGTGGCGGTGAGTGAATAGGAGCGCTCTTCCAGCGGGCTCAGGCTGTTGGGCCCGTTGTAGGCGGCGTGAAAGGCCGGTTTGGCCTGCCAGATGAAGGTGGTTTGCCCGTGAAATGACCACCGTGGCGGCTCCTCCGGGGTCTGCGCCTGCAAAGCGGACCCTGCTGTTGCGAAGGCAAAAGCAAGGCAGGGGGCAGGCAGAAAGCGGCGAAGGCGAGCGATAGGCATGGGGCGTTTGAGCCTACCATGGCGATATGACACAGGCCGGTCATACCGCCAATCCTTAAGCAGGCCTTAATCGGAATGGATTAGAGTCGAAAGACGGTCGTCCCTCGGACCGGAAGATTTTAAGTTGCCCATGCTATTTCCTCCCAGACCTACCTTGGCCGCTTTGGCGGTCGCCTGTCTTCTCGCTGGCGTTGCGGGTTCCGCGGCGGCACAGGACGCCTCCAAGCCCATTCCCTGGAGCAAGAAGCTTGACACGGGTGCTGGCGTGAGTACGGTGCAAGTGCAGGCACAAACCGGCGGTGGTGGCGCGATGCTGCTGCAAGGCACGGTGGTGTTGCCGGCGCAGCAAAGCGATGTGGTCAGCATGCCGGTGGCCGGTGTGGTGCAGGCCGTGCTGGTGGCCCCGATGCAGACCGTGCGCGCCGGCCAGCCGGTGGCGCGCATCATGAGCCCGGAGCTGGCGCAGTGGCTGCGTGAGTGGCTCATGGCCGACACGCAGGCCCGGCTGGCGCAAGGCAAGGCGCAGCGCGACGAGCAGATGTTTGCCGATGGCATCGTCTCCGAGCACCGCCGCAATGAGTCGCGCGCCCAGTACGAAATGGCCTCGGTGGCCGCACGGGAGCGCCGCCAGGCCTTGCGCCTGGCCGGCGTGGGCGAGGCCACGTTGGCCCAGGCGTCCAAAACGGCCGGTCTGTCGCCGCAGCTGACGCTGGTGGCGCCGGTGGCCGGCACGGTGCTGGAACAGATGGCCACCCCGGGCCAGCGGCTGGAAGCCGGTAGCCTGGTGGCGCACATCGCGCGCGCCGGCAGCCTGGCGATCGAATTGCAGGCCTCCCGCGAGCAGGCGCAGGCCCTGCGCGTGGGAGACACCTTGCAGGTGGACGGCTGCAAGGCGCCGGCGCGCATCACTGCGCTGTCACCGCAGCTCAGCAGCGCGACCCAGGGTGTGCAGTTGCGCGCCGAGTTGACGGGGCGCGAGGACTGCTTGCGTATAAATCAGTTCGTGCAGCTGCGCTGGCAGGGCTCGGCGGCCGCATCCGCTGCCGGCGTCTTGAGCGTGCCGGCGGCTGCCGTGGTGCAGCAGGGTGGCCGCCATTACGTGTTCGTGCGCCAGCCGCAGGGCTTTCGTGCCGCGGTCGTGACCACCGGCCCCGGGGGCGGTAGCGATGTCGTCATCACCTCCGGCCTCAAGGCCGGCGATGAGGTGGCGGTCAAAGGTGTGGCGGCCATCAAGGGCGCCTGGCTCGGTCTGGGCGCTGAAGCCGGCGCGGGGCAGTGATGCTGGCACGCCTGATTGCCTTTGCGCTGTCGCAGCGCTTGCTGGTTCTGGTGCTGACGCTGGGCCTGGTGGGCGCCGGGACCTTGGCGTTTCGCGACCTGCCGATCGACGCTTTTCCCGATGTGTCGTCGACCCAGGTCAAGATCATCCTGAAAGCGCCCGGCATGACGCCGGCCGAGGTCGAGTCGCGCGTGGTGATTCCGATCGAGCAGGAGTTGCTGGGCCTGCCGCACCAGACCATGTTGCGTTCGCAAAGCAAGTACGCGATTGCCGACATCACACTCGATTTCGCCGACGGCACCGACATCTACTGGGCGCGCCAGCAGGTCAACGAACGCTTGAGTGGCGTGATGGACCAGTTGCCCGCCGGTCTCTCGGGCGGCCTGGCGCCGATCACCACGCCGCTGGGTGAGATGTTCATGTTCACGATCGAGGGCGAGGCCACGCTGACCGAGAAGCGCACCCTGCTCGATACCGTGATCCGGCCGCAGCTGCGCGGCATTCCTGGCGTGGCCGACATCAATTCGCTTGGCGGCCATGCGCGTGCATTCGAGGTGGTGCCCGATGTGGCGGCATTGGCGGCGCGGCGCGTCTCGCTGGCGCAGTTGCAGGCTGCGTTGGCAGCCAACAACCGCAATGACGGCGCCGGCCGGCTGGCCAGCGGCGAGGAGTCGCTGCTGGTGCGCAGCGACGGCAGCATCCGCACGCTCGACGATGTGCGTGCCATTGCCGTGCTTGAGCGCAATGGCCAGGCGGTGCGCGTGGGCGACGTGGCGCTGGTGCGTATGGGCAGCCTGACGCGCTACGGCGCGGTGAGCCAGGACGGCAAGCGCGAGGCGGTCGAGGGCCTGGTGCTGGGCCTGCGCGGCGCCAACGCGCAGAAGGTGGTGCGTGAGGTCAAGGCCCGGCTGGAGATCATCGGCAAGACCCTGCCGCCCGGCATCACGGTCAAGCCTTTTTATGACCGCGGCAACCTGGTGGAGCGTGCGGTGAACACGGTGTCCAAGGCACTGATGGAAGCCATTGTGCTGGTGCTGGTGCTGCTGCTGCTGTTCCTGGGCAATCTGCGCGCAGCGCTGGTGGTGGCGCTGATCCTGCCGCTGTCCGCGCTGGGCACCTTCATCCTGATGGAGCAATTCAATCTCTCGGCCAACCTGATGTCGCTCGGCGGCCTGGCCATTGCCATCGGCATGCTGGTCGATGCGGCGGTGGTGGTGGTGGAAAACCTGCAAGCGCGCCCCTCTGCCGCCGGCAAGCTGCAGCTGCATGACGTGTTCCGCGCCGTGCAGGAGGTGGCGCTGCCGGTGACCTCGGGCATGTTCATCATCATGATGGTGTTCGTGCCACTGCTGACGCTGCAAGGCCTGGAGGGCAAGATGTTTGCGCCGGTGGCCATCACCATCGTGTTTGCGCTGCTGACGTCCTTGCTGCTCTCGCTCACCGTCATCCCGGTGCTGGCCTCGTTTTTTCTGAAGGGCGGGCACCATGCCTCGCCGCGGCTGGTGGTCTGGCTGGAGCGCAATTATTCGCGCGTGCTGCTCTGGGCACTCGGCCACGGCCGGCTGGTGGTGGGGGCCTCGCTGGCGCTGCTGGCACTGGCCGTGGTGCTGTACACGCTGGTGGGCAAGTCGTTCATGCCCTCGATGGACGAGGGCGACGCCATCGTGCAGATCGAGAAGCTGCCGTCCATCAACCTGGACACTTCGGTGGCGATGGACCAGGCGCTGCAACGCCGTGTGCTGGCCACCGTGCCGGAGGTCAGCAGCATCGTGGCCCGGGTCGGCGCCGACGAGCTGGGGCTGGACCCAATGGGCCTGAACGAGAGCGATACCTTTTTGGTGCTCAAGCCCAAGGCCGAATGGCGTTTCGACAACAAGGAAGCCGTGCTGGATGAGGTGCGCAAGGTGGGCGCCGAGTTTGCCGGCATCAACCTGAGCTTCACCCAGCCGATCGAGATGCGCACCGCCGAGATGCTGTCCGGTGTGCGCGGCGACGTGGCGGTCAAGATCTTCGGCAGCGATCCGCAGGTGCTGAACCAGCTGGCCGAGCAGATGGTCAAGCTGCTGTCGGGCATCAGCGGCAGCGAGGACGTGATCACCGTGAAAAACGAGGGTGTGCAGTATTTCCGCGTGGTCATCGACCGCGTGGCCGCTGGCCGCCTGGGGCTGTCGGTGGAGCAGATACAGAACGACCTGCGCACGCTGGTGGAAGGCCTGCCGGTCGGCACGGTGCTGGTCGATGCCCGGCGGGTGCCCTTGCTGCTGCGTGGCCCGGCGGCGACGCAGATGACACCGGCCACCTTTGCGCAAGTGCGCCTGCCGCTGGCCGACGGCCAGGCCATTCCGCTGAGCCATGTGGCCACGCTGGAGGTGGTCGACGGCCCGGTGAAGATCGAGCGCGAGAATTCTTCGCGCATGGCGGTGGTGCGAACCAATGTGCGCGGCCGCGACCTGGTGGGTTTCGTCGACGAAGCCAAGGCCGCGGTAGCGAAGAACATCACCTTGCCGCCGGGGATGCATGTCACCTGGGGCGGCCAGTTCGAGAACCAGCAGCGCGCCGCGGCGCGTCTGACCCTGGTGATCCCGGTGGTGCTGGGCCTGATCGTGCTGTTGCTGTTCGCCACCCTGGGCACACTGCGCCAGGCCCTGCTGGTGTTCGCCAACATCCCGTTTGCCTTGGTGGGCGGTGTGGTGGCGCTGGCGGTGTCGGGCGAGTACCTGTCGGTGCCGGCCTCGGTGGGTTTCATTGCGCTGATGGGCATTGCTGTGCTCAACGGGCTGGTGCTGGTGACGCACTTCAACCAGTTGCTGGCGCGCGGCATGGCCCTCGAAGAGGTGGTGCACCAGGGCGCGCTGCGCCGCCTGCGCCCGGTGCTGATGACCGCCAGCATCACGGCCCTGGGTCTGGTGCCGCTGCTGCTGGCCACCGGGCCGGGTTCCGAGATCCAGCGTCCGCTGGCGGTGGTGGTGATTGGTGGCTTGTTCAGCGCCACTGCGCTGACGCTGCTGTTGTTGCCCATCCTGTTCCGCCGCTTTGGCGTGGCGGTCAAATCATGAACCAAGATTCAACCACTCCCGCCGAGGGGCCCTGGGCCGTTGACATGGATTGCCTGCTGACGCTGGCGATGCCGTTGGCGCTCGAAGAAGAAATGCTCGACCTGCTGCGCCAGCATACCGATTTGGTGCCCGGTTTTTCCGTCATCCAAGGGCATGGCATCGGGGTTCATGCGCCGCTGACCACGGCCATGGAGCAGGTCCAGGGGCGCGCGCGCCGGGTTTTCGTGCACATGGTGATGCGCCGCCGTGATGTGGAGCCGCTGGTGGCGCGTCTGCGCGAGGTGCTGCAATCGCCCCAGGTGTTTTATTGGGCCGTTCCCTTGCAGGCATTCGGGAGGCTGGTATGAAACGGTTGAAAGCTAGCCGTGTGGCGCTGGGCGCCCTGATCTGCTGTCTGGCCTTTGGCGCGTTGGCCAATGAGGCCGATGCCTTGGTGGCACGGCTGTCTTTGCCGCCGGTGAACCCGACGCGCGAGGTGATCTCGGCTTTGCCGCAGGTGCAGGCTGCGCGTTCTGGCATGGCGCTGGCGCTGGCGCGCAGCCAGCAGTTGGCCGCCGGGGTGCATGAATGGAACATCAAGCTGGGTGCCCAGCGCCGCAAGGAAACCGCCGGGCCGGACTATGCCGAGAGCGACTTGGCGCTGGAGCGCAGCATCCGCTGGGGCGGCAAGGCCCAGACCGACCGTGATCTTGGCGACGCCGGGGTGGCGGCCGGTCAATCGGCCTATGCCGATGTCTGGCACGAGGCGGTGCGCAGTCTGGTCGCGGCCTGGTACAGCTGGCAACGCGAACGCAGTACCGCTGCCGTCCTGACGCAACAGACCGCGCTGGCACAGGAGCAGCTGCAGGTGGCGACGCGGCGCGTCAAGGCTGGCGATGCGCCGCGCATGGATCAACTCATGGCACAGGCCGAGCAGGACCGGACGCAGGCGGCCGAGCAACTGGCCATCGCACGCGAGCAGATACAACGGCAGGAATTGCAAAAGCGTTTTCCCGGTCTGGCGCTTGAGACGGGGTCGCAGGCCAGCACCGCGGAGGCCCCGCCCTTGCCCGGCACGTCACAAGACTGGTTGCAACGCATCGTGGGCGACAACCACGAGATCGAACTGGCCGAGGCCGAGTTGCGCCAGGCACGCTTGCGCAGTGAACGGGCCCGGCTCGACACCCGTCCCGACCCGTTGCTGGGGGTGCGCGCGGCGCGTGAACGCAGCGGGCAGGAAAACATCGTCGGGGTTTATGTGTCGATCCCGCTGCCTGGCGCCTACCGCGAGGGCGAGCAGCGTGCCACGCTGGCGCTGGCCGATGCTGCCGAGCAACGGCTGGCCCAGACGCGGCAACGGGTCGAAGCGGCTGCGCAGCGCGCCGTGCTGCAGGCCGCGAATACCGTGGTCGTGGCGCAGCGCCAAGCGGCGGTGCAGCAGGCCATGGCCCGTGTGGCGCAGCTGTCCGGCAAGGCCTACGGCCTGGGCGAGGTGACGCTGACCGAGGCCTTGCAGGCGCGCCGTGCGGCACTCGAGGCCGCGTTGGCCGCCGAAGCCGCGCGTTGGGATGCACAGGAGGCGGTGACCCGCGTGCTGGTCGACGCGCACCGCCTGTGGGCCGCCGAGGAGGGCGGCCACTAGGTCCCGGTCGGCCGCTGGCGATCAGGCCAGTGCCGGGTAGTCGGTGTAACCCTTTTCACCGCCGCCATAGAGCGTGGCGCGGTTCACCTCGTTGAACGGACCGCCTTCGCGCAGCCGGCGCGCCAGGTCCGGATTGGCGATGAAGGGCCGGCCATAGGCCACCAGGTCGGCTCCCTGGGCCAGTGACTGTTCCGCCAGTGGGCGGTCATAACCGTTGTTCACCATCCAGGCAGCCTTGCCGCCGGCGGCGCGGTAAGCCGCTTGCAGCGCGGCGTAGTCGAACGGCGTGTCGCCTTGCTGGTGATCGCGCGGGCCACCGGTGGCGCCTTCGATGATGTGCACATAGGCCAGGTCCAGTTTGGCCAGTTCGCGCACCACATGCTCGAACAGCGGTTGCGGATGCGGGTCGCTGGCGTCGTTGGCCGGCGTGACGGGCGACAGGCGCAGGCTAGTGCGCTGGGCGCCGATCTCATCGCAAACGGCCTGCATCACTTCAAGCAGCAGACGGGCGCGGTTCTCGATCGAGCCGCCGTAGGCATCGGTGCGCTGGTTGGAGCCCGAGCGCAGGAACTGGTCCAGCAGGTAGCCATTGGCGCCGTGCACTTCCACACCATCGAAGCCGGCAGCGATGGCGTTGCGCGCCGCACGGCGGTAGTCATTGATGATGCCGGGCAGTTCAGTGAGTTCGAGCGCGCGCGGTGCTGACGTCTCGACGAAGGTCGGCACGCCGTCCTTGATCAGCACGGTCTTGGTCTTGGCAGTGATGGTCGAGGGCGCCACCGGTGCCTGGCCGTTCGGCTGCAGTTCGGTGTGCGAGACGCGGCCCACATGCCAGAGCTGCACCACGATCTTGCCGCCGGCCGCATGCACGGCGTCGGTGATGACTTTCCAGCGTGCAACCTGCTCCTCGCTCCAGATGCCGGGCACATCGGCATAACCCTGGCCCTGATGGCTGATGGCGGTGGCCTCGGTGATGATGAGGCCGGCCGAGGCGCGCTGGGTGTAGTAAGTCGTCATCAAGGCGTTGGGCAAGGCGCCGGGCGCGCGGTTGCGCGTCAGTGGCGCCATGACGATGCGGTTGGACAGGGACAGGGCGCCGGCCTGGACGGGATCAAACAGGGAGCTCATGGTGACTTTCTTTCACAGCGGGTTGAAACACGACATAGCGTACGGGGTGATCGAAGTCCTTGCCCGTGACAGGCTGCTGTCTTTGTGACAGGTGCCGGCACGCTGGACGCGGCTTTCCCGCAGAATGCTGAACATCATGTCGCGCCATTCACCGCTTTCTCAAGCCTCCCCGCTGTCGCTCATGGGACTGGCGCTGGCGCTCTCGCTCGCTGCCGCCGTCTCGCTGGGCATCACGCGCTTCGCCTATGGCCTGTTGCTGCCGGTGATGCGCGCCGACCTGGGCTGGAGCTACACCCTGGCCGGCGCCATGAACACCGCCAATGCCCTGGGCTACCTGCTCGGTGCCCTGGTCACGCCACGGCTGATGCAGCGCCTGGGCGCGGTGACGCTGTTGCTGGGCGGCGCCTTGCTGGCCAGCCTGTTCATGGGGCTGAGCGGGTTCTTTACCACCGCAGCGCCGCTCCTGCTGCAGCGCCTGCTGGCCGGGGTGGCGAGTGCTTTCATCTTCATTGCCGGCGGCTTGCTGGCGGCGCGCATGGGGGCCTTGCAGCCGCAACGCGGTGGCCTGCTGCTGGGGCTGTATTACGGTGGCACCGGCTGGGGCATCACGCTCTCCGCCCTGGCCGTGCCGCAGGTGCTGACGGCTGCCAGTGCCGTGCCGCACGGCTGGACCTGGGCCTGGTGGTTGCTGGCCGCCGTCTGTGGGTTGGTTACTGCGGTGTTGTGGTGGCCGGCGCTGCGGTTGCGCGCACTGACGCCGGCGCCTGCGGCCGGTCTGTCGGCCCAGGCCGCCGCGCCGTTCCACTGGCGCCCGCTGGGCTACGCCTTGGCCGGTTACGGGCTGTTCGGTGTCGGCTACATCGGCTACATGACGTTTGTGATTGCACTGCTGCGCGAGCAGGGCGTGGCGCCGGGTGCCATCACGGGGTTCTATGCGCTGCTCGGGTTGGCGGTGGTGGTCTCGGCGCGGCTGTGGGCCGGGCTGCTGGACCGTTACCGTGGTGGCCAGGCCTTGGCGATTCTCAATACTTTGCTCGGTGTGGCCACCCTCCTGCCGGCGCTCACCTCGTCCTGGGGCGTGGTGCTGGTCTCTGGCCTGTTGTTTGGTGGTGTGTTCCTGTCGGTGGTGGCGTCCACCACGGCGCTGGTGCGGCACAACCTGCCGGCCGAGCAGTGGGCGGCCGGCATCAGTGCCTTCACCATTGTGTTTGCCGCGGGCCAGATCGTCGGCCCCACCATCGTGGGCTGGATTGCCGACGGCCCGGGCGGCCTGAGCCGTGGCCTGGTGTTTTCGGCGCTGGCCTTGTGGCTGGGCGCCTTGCTGGCCTGGCGCCAGCGCAGCCTGTCGCAGCCGCCGGTTTGACCGCTTGAGCCGTGCAGGCCGATGCCACAATGCCGGCATGAAACGTGTCATCCAATGGATCGGGATCGTCTTGCTGGTGTTGTTATCGCTGCTGACCGCCGGCGTGTTGGTGTTGCAGCGCTGGATTGGCACCGACGATTTCCGTCAGCGCATGGAACAACAAGCCGGCACCGCGCTCGGTGTGGGGGTGACGCTCGGTCGCATCGATGTGGCACTGTGGCCACTGCCGGCCGTGGCGATGGAGCGCATGACGGTGCAGACCCAACCGGCCTTGACGGTGGAACGCGTCGAGGTGCGGCCGGTCTGGGCCGATCTGCTGCAGGGGAGGGTGGCGCCCGCGACGCTGGTCGTGCGCCGTGCCGTGCTGCCGCAGCCAGGCCTGGATGCCTTGGTGTTGGCGTTGCAGAAAAAGAAGCGCGACCGCCAGGAGGAGGGTGATGTGCCTTGGCAGTTCCTGCCGCGGCGCACCGTGCTCGACGGCCTGACCTGGGTCGATGCCAAGGGGGCGGCCATCACGCTGCAGGCCGAAGCCGCTCTGAGCCCGGATGTCTGGCCGCAACAGCTCGAGGTGCAGATCGTGCAGGGGCGGCTGCAGGGCAGCAAGCTGGTCTTGCAGCGTGAAGCGCAGGCCCTGGCCTGGGGTGTGGCCTTGCAGGTGGCCGGTGGCACGATCAAGGGGCGCATCGAGCTGGAGCCCGCCAAAGAAGTGGGCGCTGAATTCACCCTCAAGGGCCAGTTGCAGACGCGCGACGTAGACCTGTCACGCCTGACGGCGCCCGAACCGACCCCGAAGTCGCAGGCCGCACAACCTTTGAGCGGCAAGCTCGAAGCCAACACCAGTTTGAGTGCCCGCACCCGCAAGCCCGGGGCGTTGCCGGAGGTGCTGCAGACCCAGTCGACCTTCACCGTGCGCCATGCGGTGGTGCATGGCATCGACCTGGCCCGCGCGGTGAAGACCGTGGGCATGAGCCGCGGCGGCGAGACGCCGCTCGATACCTTGGCCGGTCAGGTGCGCACGCACGGCCGGGCGATTGAACTCAGCAACCTGGTGGCCAGTTCGGGCGTGCTCAGTGCCACCGGTCAGGTGGCTGTGGCGCCGAGTCAGGCCTTGAGCGGCCGCATCAGCGTGGAGCTGGGCGGGGCGGTGGGCGTGCCGCTGGCGTTGGGCGGCACGGTGAGCGATCCGCAGGTGACGCTGACGCGCGGCGCCATGATCGGTGCGGCCATCGGGACGGTGCTTATGCCCGGCGTCGGTACCGGCGCCGGGGCCAGCCTGGGCGACAAGGCGAGCGAAGGCTGGAAGAAGCTTTTTGGCAAGTAGCCCTTGCTCTTGTTACGCCAGCAGCTATTAAAACAATAGCATGCGTGGGGTTCAGGTTTTGTAGTCCGGGTCCATGCGGTCGAGTTTTCGCAGCAGCGCCGGCCAGGCCAGGTTGGCGCCCTGGCCCACCGTGACGGTTTTCATGGCGGTGGCCACACCGGTGAGGATCTGCGGATTGATGTGAACCAGTTCACCACCAGCCTGGGCGTCGAGCTGGATGCGGCAGGTGGCCTCGAAGATGTACATGTTCAGGAAGGCGTCGGCAATGGTGCGGCCCACGGTCAGCAGCCCATGGTTGCGCAGCATCAGGTAGTTGGCGCGGCCCAGATCGGCTTGCAGGCGCGGTTTCTCGTCGTCGCGCAGCGCCACGCCTTCGTAGTCATGGTAGGCCAGCGAGCCGAGCACGAAGGTGGATTGTTGGCTGATCGGCAGCACGCCGCATTTCTGCGCGCTCACCGCCACGCCGGCGCGCGAGTGGGTGTGCAGCACGCAGCCGGCGTCTTCGCGCCCCTGGTGGATGGCGCTGTGGATGACAAAGCCGGCCGGGTTGACCGGAAATGGTGAGTCACTGAGCTTGTTGCAGTCCTGGTCGACCTTGACCAGGCTGGAGGCCGTGATCTCGTCGAACATCAGGCCGTAGGGGTTGATGAGGAAATGATGTTCCGGCCCCGGGATGCGTGCGCTGATGTGGGTGAACACCAGATCGCTCCACCCGTAGGCGGCCACCAGACGGTAGGCGGCGGCGAGGTCGCAGCGCAGCTGCCATTCGTCGGCGCTGACGACTTCTTTCAATGAGGGGATGTGCATGGTGTTGTCTCCGGCGGATCTTGTTGGAACGATCCGCTACTGTTCACCAAGCCGGCGCAAAGATCAATGCGGCTGCAGTCGCGTCTGGGACGCCTGGCTCTGCTGGCGGAACTCGCTCGGGCTCATGCCGGTGTGTTCGCGGAACACGCGGCTGAAGTGCGACGGGTTATTGAAGCCCCAGGACAGCGCGATCTCGGTGATTGGACGGGTTTGCGCCATCGGATGTTGCAGTTCGCGCAGGCAGGCATCCAGCCGCAGGTGCTGGATGTAGCTGGCCAGGGTCTGGTCTTCCTCGGCGAAGGCGTTGTAGAGGTGGCGCTTGCTGCAGTTCAGCGCATGGGCGATCTGGTCCACCGTCAGCTCGGGGTCGCGCAGGTGCAGCGCAACGTAACCGCGGATGCGGTCTTTCAGCACCTCGCGCTGTGTCTGCGCGGTTTCCTGCCCCGACAGTTCGATCAGGGACAGGCGCACCAGCTGGGCGATCAACTCGCCGGCGCCACGCGCGGCGTCAGCACTCATGTGCGGCAACTCCTGGAAGGTGCTGCGCATGGTGGTCAGTGCCACGCGTGCGATGCCGCTGGCGCCGCCGACCGGGCGCGCCATCAGTGTTTCCAGGCGCAGGCCGCGTTCCACCATCTGCGCTTTCGGCAGCATGACGATCAGGTGTTCCACCCGTTCCGGGTTGGCCACGGCGTAGCTGCCGGTGGTGTCGTAGATGGTCCAGGCACCGGGGGCGACCCAGGCCTGGCGCCCCATCTGCTCGACGCCGGCGCGGCCTTTCATGGGGGCCACGATCTTGAGGTAACCCTCGTCGCTGGCGCGCACCATGTCCTGCGTGCGCACCACGCGGTGACGGTTGGCTTCGAGCTTGGTGAGGATGATGTCGCCGGCGCGCGCCGAGGCCATGTGGCCGTCGAAGTCGGTGTCGCCGTAGAGGTCGGACTCCAGACCGCCGAAATGTTTCCAGATCCACTCGCGCCAGATCGGCGCACGCTCGCGCGGCGCGAAGTCGTCCGTGGTGACGGCGGTGGTCGCGGTCATACGGTGCTCCGTTCGATGGCGTGTGGCTGCATGGTCCCGCGATTATGGGCGTTGCGCCAAATTCAGAGGTGGCGTGAGGACAAGGGTTAACCCTGATTTTCTTGCGTGAACCGTCAACTACTTTGTGCACGTTCAGCAAAGCCATGTCCGGCGAGGTTTCCTAGCATTGCCTGTCCAATTACCGAAAGCCCACTTTCACTGGAGACAACATGGTTCAACAATCAAAACGTACCCTGCTCAAAGGCGCCGCTGCCACCGTTGGTGCTGCCACCTTTGCCCCCCATCTGCTGGCGCAGCAAAAGCCGGTGCGCATCGGCTATGCCATTGCCCGCACCGGCCCGTGGGCGGGCGGCGCGCAAGTCAGCCAGGAGCCCAACTTCCTGCTGTGGGCCGAGCAGCAGAACGCCGCCGGCGGTCTGGACGTCAAGGGCGTGCGTCGCCCGATCGAGCTGGTCAGCTCGGACGACCGCAGCGACATCGAAACCTGCGTGCGCTCCTACGAGAAACTCATGGGCAGCGACAAGGTCGATCTGATCCTGCCGCCCTGGGGCTCCAACGCCAATTTCGCCATCGCCCCGCTGGCCAACCGCTACGGCTACCCGATGCTGGCGCCCACCGCCCTGTCGCGCAAGCTGGTCGACATGCGCCTGCCTTACTTCTTCTCGCTGCTGCAGCAGCCCGACAAGATGATGGGCGCGCTGGTGGACATGCTCAAGGCCAATGGCGTGAAGACCATTGCCATCGTCTACATGGACGACCTGTTCGGCCTGGAGAATTTCGCCGCCCTCAACAACGCGCTGAAGAACACCGGCATCCAGGTGGTGGAGCGCAAGGGTTATCCGCTGGGCGTGAAGGACCTGTCGCCGGTGCTGCGTGGCATCAAGGACCTCAACCCCGATGCCTTCATCGGCATCACCTACCCGCCGGACACCATCCTGGCCAGCAAGCAGGCCAAGGAGATTGGCTTCAACCCGAAGTTCTTCTACGCCTCGGTCGGCACCGCCTTCCAGCTTTACAAGAACGTGATGACCCCGGCCGGTGCCGAAGGCGTGCTGGGCATGGGTTCGTGGAACGGCAAGACCAGCGCGGCGGCCAAGGCCTACTTCGATGCGCACGCCAAGAAGTTCGGCGGCAAGGAGCCGGATCGCTGGGCCAGCGGTCACTGCTGGGCGGGCCTGGAGGTCCTGACCGAATCCGTGGCCAAGGTCGGCCTGGACCGCAAGGCGCTGCGCGACCACATTGCCAAGAACGAATTCAAGACCATCCTCGGCAACATCCACTTTGAGGGCAGCGAGGTCTCGGTGCCCGGCACGGTAAGCCAGTGGCAGAACGGTGAGTTTGAGGTGGTGTGGCCGGCCAAGCTGGCCACTGCCAAGCTCAACCCGAGCAAGCCGGTGTGGAAATAACGTTGCCCCCCTGAGTCGGCCTGCGGCCGCCCGGTGCCAGCGCCAGAGGCGCCGGCTCTTCGGAACCGTCCAAGCCTGCGCAGGCAGGCTTGGAGCCGCGGCCCTCAGCTCCCCAGGGGGACGCCACCAGCGGCCCGGCGAAGCCGGTTCCGCGGTGGCCCCCGATGACGGCCTCGGCGGTCATTGCGGATTCTTTCTCTCGCCTGATCTTTTATGTCTATCACTGCCTGGTTAGAACTGATCGCCTCCGGTCTCATCACCGGTGGCATCTACGCGCTCGTGGCGCTCGGACTGAACCTGCAGTACGGGCTCATGCGCATCCTGAACATCGCACACGGCGAGTTTCTGATGATCGGTGCTTACATCACCTGGATGGCGCAGGACGCCTTCGGGGTGTCGCCGCTGCTGATGGTGCCGGTGTCTTTTCTCATCCTCATGGGGCTCGGCCTGGTGCTGCACCGGCTGTGCTTCCGCCGTCTGACGGCTACCTCGCCCAATCTCGACGTCTTTGAGGCGCGCGGCCTGATGGTGGCCTTTGGCCTCATGTTCCTGGCGCAGAACTTTGCTTCCTTCATGTGGGGCGGCGAGCTGCGTGGCTACGACTACCTGACCGACTCGGTGAAGATCGGCGACGCCCAGTTTGCCGGCAACAAGCTGCTGGTGTTCGGGCTGGCGCTGGCCTTCAGTGCGGCGCTGATCGTGTTGATGCGCATGACCCTGCTCGGCAAGGGCGTGCGTGCGCTGATGCAGTCGCCGGTGGGCGCGCAGCTGGTTGGCATCGACACCCAGCGCCTGCACCCGTTGATGTTCGGCATCGGCCTGGGGCTGTCGGGCATCGCTGGCAGCCTGCTGTCCATGGCCTACACCATCACGCCCTCGATGGGCGAGCCCTACACCGTGACGGCGCTGATCGTCATCACGCTCGGCGGCTTCGGCAGCATGAGCGGGGCCCTGGCCGGTGGCCTGCTGCTGGGCGTGATCGAGGCTCTGGGCATGCATTTCACCAGCCCCTCGCTCAAGGCCTTGCTGTCCTACAGCGTGTTCATTGCGGTGCTGCTGCTGCGGCCCGAAGGTCTGTTTGCGCGCAAAGGCAGGAAAGCATGAACTCCCGTCAATTCCTGATTCGCGACCTGCTGGTTTTGCTTGCCATCACCGGCTGGGCGCTGGCCTTGCCGCACTACGGCAGCGAGTTTGTGGTGTCCATGGCGCTGACCTGCCTGATGTACGTCGCCCTGTCGTCCAGCTGGGGCCTGTTCTGCGGCAGCACGCGCTACATGTCGCTGGCCACCTCGGCCTTCTTCGGCATCGGTGCCTACACCAGCGCCATCTTCCTCGGCCAGTTTTCCTGGATGGAGGCCATCCTGCTGGGGGCTGGCCTGTCGGCCCTGGTGGCGGTGGTCATGGGCCTGGCGGTGCTGCACCTGCGCGGCACCTACTTTGCGGTGCTGACCTTCGGCATGACCGAGCTGATCATGCACGCCGTGACCTTCTTCGAGAAGCGTTTTTCCGGCACGGTGGGCCGTGTGCTGACTGTGATCCCGGAGCCCGACACGATTTACCTGACGGTGCTGGCCTTGGCCATGCTGGCGGTGCTGACGTCCATCGTGCTGCGTCGTACCCGCTTCGGTCTGGCGCTGCTGGGCATCGGCGCCGACGAGCAACGCGCGCAGACGCTGGGCGTCAACACGCGGCTGATCAAGACCGCCGGCTTTGCGCTCACCGCCGCCTTTGCCGGTGCCGTGGGCGCGGCCATGGCGGTGCGCTGGACCTACATCGACCCGCACACCGTGTTCAACCCCTTCATCGGTTTCCAGACCGTGCTGATCGCCCTCATCGGCGGCGCCGCCACGCTGTGGGGGCCGCTGATTGCCGCCATCGTGTTCAGCGTGCTGGCCGAGACGCTGCGCCTGCAGTTCCCGCAGATCTACATGATGTCGCTCGGTATTTTGTTGATCCTGTGCGTGTTGTACCTGCCGGGCGGCCTGGCCTCCTTGCGCTGGAGCACCTTCGGTGATTGGTGGCGCAACAGCCGCCAGTCGGTACGCGCGTTGCGCAGCAGGGAGCGCAAGAATGTCTGACGTTTTTCTCGAAGCCCGCGACATCACGGTGCGTTTTGGCGGCCTGGTCGCCGTCGATGCGGTGAGCGCCACGTTCCGTGCCGGTGAGCTGATCGGCATCATCGGCCCCAATGGCGCCGGTAAGACCACGTTCTTCAACGCCATCTCCGGTGTGATCCCGCCCACCTCGGGCCAGCTCATCGCCGGCGGTCGCAGCCTGGCCGGCAAGCCGCCGCATTTTTACGCCGCCGCTGGTGTGGCGCGCACCTTCCAGACGCCGCGCGTGTTTGCCGACATGACGGTGGCCGCCAACATCGACTTCGGTTTGAAGTTCGCCGGCCGCAAGCGTGAAGGCTCCTGGCATTTGCGCGACGCCACCAGCATTCTGGAACTGATTGGCCTGGTCCATCTGGCCGGGTTGCCGGCGGCGGCCATCACGCCCTCGCAGCAGCGGGTGCTGGAGATCGGCATGGCACTGGCCACACGCCCGCGCATGCTGCTGCTCGACGAAGTGGCAGCCGGCCTGACCGAAATCGAGGTGGACAACATGGCGCAGCTGATCCGGCGCATGCGCGACGAGCTGGACCTGACCGTGGTCTGGATCGAACACGCGGTGACGACCTTGTTGAAGTATGTGGAGCGCGTGATCGTGCTGCACCAGGGGCGCAAGATTGCGGATGGGGTACCCGAGGACGTGGTGCGCAATGCCGAGGTGATCGAAGCCTACCTGGGTGACGAGATGGTGGAAGACGCCGGGGTGGTTGCATGATGTGGTACGACCCAAGTCCTTTTGTATTGGGCGGCAGCCAGCAAGCCCACCTGAAGATCAACGGCCTGAGCGCCGGTTATGGGGCTTTCCTGGTGCTGCGCGACCTCACGCTGGAGATCAAGCCCGGCCTGACGGTGATCCTCGGCCCCAACGGGGCCGGCAAGACCACGCTGCTCAAGGCGCTGTCCGGGCTGATTGCGCGCCAGGGCGAGGTGCTGCTCAACGACGTGGCACTGCCGACCAAGACCAACGAAATCGTGCAGCGTGGCATGGCGTTGGTGGCCGAAGGGCGCCAGCTGTTTCCGCAGATGACGGTGACGGAGAACCTGGAGCTGGGCGGCTGGTTGTGTTCCAAGGCCGAACGCGTGCGCCGGTTGGAGCAGGCCTTTAACGATTTTCCCAAGCTGCGCGAACGCGCCCACCAACTGGCCGGCACCATGAGCGGCGGTGAGCAGCAGATGGTGGCGGTGGCACGCGCCATGATGAGTGCGCCACGCCTCTTGATGCTCGACGAACCCTCGCTCGGCCTGGCGCCCAAGATGGTGGACGAGCTGCTGGCGATTGCCCGCCGCATTGCCGATGCCGGCACCACCGTGCTGATGGTGGAGCAGAACGTCAAGAAAGCGCTGGCCGTGGCCGACCGCGGTTATGTGCTGGAGCGCGGCGTGCTGGTGGCCAGCGGCCCGGCCAAGCTGCTGGCGCGCTCCACTGTCATTCGCGAGGCCTACCTCGGCGCTGGCAAGAAGGACGACAAGTCCAAACCGACACCGACCGCCCAGCGCCCTGCGGTGGCCGCCTGAACTGTTTTTTTCTGATCCATTACCTGAAGGAGTCTCACCCATGTCCGACATGTCCATGCTCATCAATGGCCTGAAAGTCAGCGCCGAAAACCATGCCATGTTCGAGCGCCGCAACCCGCTCGACGGCAGTGTTGCCACCCGTGCCCCGGCCGCTTCGCCGGCGGATGCCGTGATGGCGGTGGAAGCCGCCGCCGAAGCGTTCAAGAGCTGGAGCCAGACCGGCCCTAGCGAGCGCCGCGCCTTGCTGCTCAAAGCGGCCGACGCACTGGAAGCCAAGACGCCGCAATTCATCGAGGCCGTGGCCGCCGAAACCGGCGCCTCCGCCATGTGGGCCGGCTTCAACGTGCATCTGGCTGCCGGCATGATCCGCGAAGCGGCTTCGCTCACGACGCAGATCAGCGGCGAGGTGATTCCGTCCGACGTGCCGGGCAACCTGGCCATGGCGGTGCGGCAGCCCGCTGGCGTGGTGCTGGGCATGGCGCCGTGGAACGCGCCCGTCATCCTGGGTGTGCGCGCCATCTGCGTGCCGCTGGCCTGTGGCAACACGGTGGTGATGAAGGGGTCGGAAAACTGCCCGCACACGCACCAGCTCATCATCGAGTCGTTCCAGGACGCCGGTTTCCCGCCCGGCGTGGTGAACTACGTCACCAATGCGCCGGCCGATGCCGCTGCGGTGGTGGAAGCCATGGTGGCGCACCCGGCGGTACGCCGTGTCAACTTCACCGGTTCGACCCGCGTGGGCAAGATCATTGCCATGACCTGTGCCAAGTACTTGAAGCCGGTGGTGCTGGAGCTCGGTGGCAAGGCGCCGATGGTGATCCTGGACGATGCCAACATCGACGATGCCGTCAACGGCGCGGCCTTCGGCTGCTTTGCCAACAGCGGCCAGATCTGCATGTCGACCGAGCGCATCATCGTGGACCAGAAAATCGCCGATGCCTTCGTCAAGAAGTTCACCGCCAAGGCCAGCGCACTGCCCCTGGGTGACCCGCGCAAACCGGAGCCGGTGGTGTTGGGTTCGGTCATCGGCATGAGCACGGTCGAGCACTGCAACGCCTTGATCGACGATGCGCTGGCCAAAGGCGCCAAGCTGCTGTGCGGCGGCAAGGCCGAGAACACGCTGATGCCGGCCACGCTGCTGGACCACGTGACCCCGGCGATGCGGATTTACTCGGAAGAAACCTTCGGTCCGGTCAAGGCCATCGTGCGCGTCAACGGCGTGGACGAGGCCGTGGCCTGCGCCAACGACAACGAGTACGGCCTGTCGTCGGCCGTGTTCGGTGGCGACATCGCGCGTGCCTTCAACGTGGCGCGCCGCATCGATTCCGGCATCTGCCACGTCAACGGCCCCACGGTGCACGACGAGGCGCAGATGCCGTTCGGTGGCGTCAAGGGCAGCGGCATCGGTCGCTTCGGCGGCAAGGCCGGCATCCACGAATTCACCGAACTGCGCTGGATCACGATGCAGACCACACCGCGCCACTACCCGTTCTGAGGCGGGCGAGGCTGCAGCCGCGCTAACCCGCGGCTCAGTCTTCGTGGTAGATCTCGGCGGCATTCTTGCCGCCTTTTTTGACCTTGTACATGGCCTGGTCGGCGTGTTCGGTCAGCGTGGCCGCATCCTGGCCGTGTTCCGGGTAAAGGGCGATGCCGATGCTGAGCGAGACGCAGGCCGTGGCACCTTCCGCCAGCGGGATCGGCTCGCGTGCGATGGCGCCGATCTTTTCCGCCAAGGTCCAGGCGTGGTGTTCGTCGGTGACATCCGGGAGCAGGACCACGAATTCGTCACCGCCAATGCGGGCCAGGGTGTCGGAGGCACGAATGCAGCGCTGGATACGCCGCGCCATGGTTTGCAGCACGAGGTCGCCGGCTTCATGGCCATGCGTGTCGTTGACCTGCTTGAAGCCGTCGATGTCCATGAACATCAGCGCCAGCGACTCGTGGTTGCGCTGCGCGACCAGCAGGCTGTGCTCCAGCCGGTCCGCCAGCAGGGTGCGGTTGGGCAGTCCGGTCAGCTGGTCGTGGTGCGCGCCGTGCTTGTAGCTCTCCTCCAGCTGCTTGTGATGCGTGATGTCCAGATGGGTGCCGTACATCATCAGGGGCTTGCCGTTGGGGGTGCGGCTGGCGAGCTGGCCGCGGTCGAGCAACCAGACCCAATGGCCATCCTTGTGGCGCATGCGAGCTTCGCATTCGTAGTATTCGAGCTCGCCATTGAAATGCTGCTGGAGCAGCGCATTGGAGGTTTTCAAGTCGTCCGGGTGGGCGCGCCGGATCCAGGTCTCGATGGAGGTGGGCTCAAGCTCTGACAGTTGGTAGCCGATGAGTTGGGCCCAATGTTCGTTGAACGTGGTCTCGCCGGTCTGCACGTTCCATTCCCAGGTGCCGGCGTGCGTGCCGGCGATGATGGCGGAGAGTTTGGCCCTCTCCTGCACCAGCGCGTCGTTCATCTTCACGGCCATGGCGATGGCCCGCTCGCGCCGGGTGACCAGCACCCAGATCAGGTAGGCAAGCACCAGGCTCATGAGCGCGCCGCCCAGGCCCAGGAGTGTGGGCAGGCGGGCGTCGATCCGGGACAGCATCAGATCGGATGCCCGCATGTGTAGCGTCCAGGTGTGCCCCAGCAGGTGCAGCGTCTGCACGGTTTCGTAAATGGTCGAGGGCTTGTCCTTCGGGTCGTGCGGTGTGGCCTGCTCGGTGTGCATCAGGTTGGCCGGCGTGGTATCGACGCCATCGTAGATGTCGATCAGCAGGTTGCCGGTGTGCTCACCGTAGACGCCGGTCAGGAAGTCGTTCATGCGAAACGGCGCGTAAACCCAACCCACCAGATCGGCGCGGCGTTCTTCGACGCTGGTGAGTGGGGCCCCTTCCCGGTAGATCGGGGCGTAGACCAGGAAGCCGGCTTGTTCGTCCTGGCCGGTTTCCTGCACGAGGCGGACCTTGCCCGTCAGGCTTATTTCACCCGTGTCCGCCGCCCGTTGCATGGCAAGGTGGCGCACCGGCTCTGCGTACATGTCGTAGCCAATCGCGCGCAGGTTGCGACCCAGCGGGGGGGCCAGATAGACAATCGATGAGTAGAGCGGCCGTTGACCTTCGGGCCGGATGGTGTAGTTGACCGCGCCCTCGCGCCGGACCGACTCGATGTGTGCACCCAGTTCCTGGGGGCGAATCAGGCGCGCGAACCCGACGCCCTGGATGCCGGTGTGGTCGGTGCCGACGCCTTGCTGGTCGATGAATTTGTGAAACTGTTCCCGGCTGACCTGGGGCTGCGTTTTCAGCAGCCCACCGGTGGCACGCAGGATCTGCAGATACGTGCCCATCCGGGTCTCGATCATTTCGACAGCCTTGCGAACCTCGGACTGGAAGAGGGCGCTTTGTTGCTCCTCCAGGTTGTGCCGGTTCTGCACGTACATCAAGGCACTGAGCACCAAGCCCCCGACGAGCACCAAGCCGGGCAACCCGCGCCAGAGTTTGGCCTTGACCGCCACAGGCAGGGTTGTGTCGGTCGGGTTCATGAAGCGGGCTTATCGATGGCGTTTGGCTGTTTGATTTTGCAATTATTTCATTTTTAGCCAATTTTGTCCTTGACTCACATCAATTTGGCCGAGTCTCTCGTTCGAGCTCGGTCAGGAACTGCAGGGCCTGGACGTTGGACTCGCCGCACATGGCGGGGGAGGGCATGAGGCTGCTGCAGACCGCCGGCCGCCTGGGCTGGCCGAAGATCAGGCAGCGGTTGGCCGCATCGAGCTGGATGCAGCGCACGCCGGCCGGTTTGCTGACCCCGTTGATGACGGGCATGCCGGGAATCGGGCTGGAAATTGAGGGGGCAATGCAGCAGGCGCCACAGCCGGGACGGCAATCCATGTGATTTGCTATTAAGTTTGTAGCGCCTGGCGCATATGGCACCTGGGCGAGGGCCGGATTTATATCCTTAATTGTCGCGTAAATCGGCCTGGCCGGCTAAAATTGCGGGTTCTTTCCCCTGCGCAGACCGCCTGACGGTCACCCCCTGCACCATGTTGTACCCACAAGAATTCGATGTCATCGTCGTCGGCGGCGGCCATGCCGGCACCGAAGCCGCGCTCGCGGCCGCCCGCATGGGGTGCAAGACCCTGCTGCTGAGCCACAACATCGAGACCCTGGGCCAGATGAGCTGCAACCCGTCCATCGGCGGCATCGGCAAGGGCCACCTGGTGAAAGAGGTGGACGCGCTGGGCGGTGCCATGGCGATTGCCACCGACGAGGGCGGCATCCAGTTCCGTATTCTCAATAGCTCCAAGGGCCCGGCCGTGCGCGCCACCCGCGCCCAGGCCGACCGCATTCTTTATAAAGCCGCCATCCGTCGCCGGCTGGAAAACCAGCCCAACCTGTGGCTGTTTCAACAGGCGGTAGACGACCTCATGGTGGAAGGCGACCGGGTGGTGGGGGCGGTGACCCAGGTCGGCATCCGCTTCCGTAGCCGGACCGTCGTTTTGACAGCCGGAACCTTTCTGGATGGCAAGATCCACGTCGGCCTGAACAACTACGCGGCCGGCCGCGCCGGTGATCCGCCGGCGGTATCGCTCAGCGCCCGCCTCAAGGAGTTGAAGCTGCCGCAAGGCCGCCTCAAGACCGGCACCCCGCCGCGGCTGGATGGCCGCAGCATCGACTTCTCGAAGTGCACCGAGCAACCCGGCGATGGTATGCCCGGCGGCATGAACGAAGAGCAGGGCGTGCCGGTGTTCAGTTTCATGGGCAACGCGGCCATGCACCCGCAGCAGCTGCCGTGCTGGATCACCCACACCAACGAACGCACCCACGAGATCATCCGTTCCGGCTTCGACCGCAGCCCCATGTTCACCGGCAAGATCGAGGGCGTCGGCCCGCGTTATTGCCCGAGCGTGGAAGACAAGATCAACCGCTTCGCCGACAAGGACAGCCACCAGATCTTCCTGGAGCCCGAAGGCCTGACCACCCACGAGTACTACCCCAACGGCATCTCGACCAGCCTGCCGTTTGATATTCAGTACGACCTGGTCCGTTCCATGAAAGGGCTGGAGAACGCCCACATCCTGCGCCCGGGTTACGCCATCGAGTACGACTACTTCGACCCGCGCGAACTGAAAAGCAGTTTCGAGACCCGGCAGATCGGCGGCCTGTTCTTTGCCGGCCAGATCAACGGCACCACCGGTTATGAAGAGGCGGCGGCCCAGGGCCTGTTCGCCGGCATCAACGCCGCGCTGCAATGCCGGGGCGAAGCCGCTTGGCTGCCGCGCCGCGACGAGGCCTACCTCGGTGTGCTGGTGGACGACCTGATTACCAAGGGCGTGACCGAGCCCTACCGCATGTTCACCAGCCGGGCCGAGTTCCGCCTGCAACTGCGGGAAGACAATGCCGACATGCGCCTGACCGAAGCCGGCCGCCAGATGGGCCTGGTGGACGATGCCCGCTGGGACGCCTTCAGCCGCAAGCGCGATGCTGTTTCACGTGAAACAGAGCGCCTGAAAGCCACCTGGGTCAACCCGCGCATCCTGGCCGCGGCCGAAGCCGAGCGCGTGCTGGGCACCACCATCGAGCGTGAGTACAACCTGTTCGACCTGCTGCGTCGGCCGGACGTGAGCTACGCCGGTCTGATGTCGCTGGACGGCGGCAAGTACGCCACCCCGAAATCGGAAGGCGCCGGCGCGGATCAGCCGGTCGGCGGTGTTTCACGTGAAACACTGGGCGACCTGTACCAGGCGGTCGTGGAGCAACTGGAGATCGCCGCCAAGTACTCCGGCTACATAGACCGCCAGAAGGGTGAGGTCGAGCGCGCTTCCCATTACGAAGGCCTCAAGCTGCCGGCCGACCTGGACTACCTGCAGGTCTCGGCCCTGTCGATTGAGGCGCGGCAGAAACTGCAGAAACACCGGCCGGAAACCCTGGGCCAGGCATCCCGCATCTCCGGCATCACGCCGGCCAGCATCTCGCTGCTGCTGATCCATTTGAAGAAGAGTGGGTTCAAAGGCTTTGCCACGTTAGAGACGGAAGCGGCCGGAGCATGACCACCACGCTAGAAGCAACCCTGAAAGACGGGGTGCAGGCACTTGGCCTGGACTTGAGCGAAGCCCAGTTCACCCAGTTGCTCGACTACCTGGGCCTGATCCAGAAATGGAACAAGGTCTACAACCTGACGGCAGTGCGGGACCCGGCCGAGATGCTGACCCACCACCTGCTCGACAGCCTGGCCGTGATCCAGCCTTTGCGGCAGCAACTGCAGGGCAGGGCGTCGGCCGATGGCGCCGGCTTCAAGCTGCTCGACGTTGGTGCCGGTGCCGGCCTGCCGGGGGTGGTGATCGCCATCTGCTGCCCGGACATTACCGTCACTTGCGTCGACACCGTGGCCAAAAAAGCGGCCTTCGTCCAGCAGGTGGCGGTGGCGCTCAAGCTGCCGAACCTGCGTGGCCTGCATGCCCGGGTCGAGACCCTGAGCGAAGGGTATGACGTGGTTTGCTCCCGTGCTTTTGCCTCGCTGGTGGACTTCACCAATTGGTCGCGCAGCGCACTGGCGCCAGCCGGTATCTGGCTGGCCATGAAGGGCAAACAGCCGGCCGACGAGCTGGCGCAACTGCCGGCCGACGTGGCTGTGTTTCACGTGGAACAACTGGCCGTGCCCGGGCTGGGTGCCGAGCGCTGCATCGTCTGGATGCGCCCGCAGGCTTGAGGCGGCAGCGGCTAGGTGGCGCCCCCGGCTTGGGTGGCGGGGCCGGGAGCCCGCCGGCCGACACCCTCCGGGCACGCGCCCAACCTAACGTAAACTCAGGCCTTCGGTTTCCTGGAATTCCCCCATGTTTGGTGTCGCGGACTACGGCGCATTTGTCGCCACGGTCATCATTTTTCTGCTGATTCCCGGCCCGGGCAACCTGGCCCTGATCACCTCCACCGGTAAGGGTGGGGTGCGCGGCGGACTGGCGGCGACCCTCGGCGTGATCCTTGGTGACCAAGTGCTGATGTGGGCCGCGGTGGCCGGGGTGGCAGCGCTGCTGCTGGCCTACCCGACGGCCTTCCATGCCGTGCAATGGCTGGGCGCCGCCTACCTGGCCTGGCTGGGCGTTGTGATGCTGCTGGCCAAACCCGGTGCGGCGCCGGTGCTCCACATCAAGACCGGCCATTACCTGCGCCAGGCCATGATGATCACCCTGCTCAATCCCAAGGCCATCGTGTTCTACATGGCCTTCTTCCCGCTGTTCGTCGACCCGGCCCGGCACCAGGGCCTGCCCACTTTCGGCTTCATGGCGCTGACGATGGCCGTGCTGACCTTTCTCTACGGCCTGACCATGACGTTGCTCACGCACCATCTGGCCGGGCACCTGCGCGCCAACCCGCTGGTTGGCCGCGTGCTGGAAAAACTGGCCGGCCTGTGCCTGGTCGGTTTCGGCCTGCGACTCGCTTTCACCAGATAACACGACTCCAAAGACACAAGGGACACCACGCCATGGCCAAAATTTTCTGCGTTGCCAACCAAAAAGGTGGCGTCGGCAAGACCACCACCACGGTCAACCTGGCGGCCGGTCTGGCCAAGGTCGGCCAGCGTGTGCTGATGATCGACCTCGACCCGCAGGGCAATGCCACCATGGGCTCGGGCGTGGACAAGCGCAAGCTGGAGCTGACGGTCTATGACGTGCTGCTGGAATCCGCCTCGGTGGCCGAAGCACGGGCCAAGAGCGACAAGCTGATCGAAGGCGGCTGCGGCTACGACATCCTGGGTGCCAACCGCGAACTGGCCGGTGCCGAGGTCGAACTGGTGGAAGTGGAGCGGCGCGAGAAGCGCCTGAAAGAAGCGCTGGCGCAGGTGGATGCCGAATACGACTTCGTGCTGATCGACTGCCCGCCCAGCCTGTCCATGCTCACACTCAACGGCCTGTGCAGCGCCCACGGCGTCATCGTGCCCATGCAGTGCGAGTACTTCGCACTCGAAGGCCTGACCGATCTGGTCAACACCATCAAGCAGGTGCACGCCAACCTCAACAAGGACCTGCAGATCATCGGCCTGCTGCGTGTCATGTTCGACCCGCGCATCACGCTGCAGCAGCAGGTGAGCGACCAGCTCAAGAGCCACTTCGGCGACAAGGTGTTCAACACCGTCATCCCGCGCAACGTGCGCCTGGCCGAAGCGCCCAGCTACGGCGTGCCGGGCGTGGTGTTTGATCCTTCCTCCAAGGGCGCACAGGCGTTCATCAGCTTCGCCGAGGAAATGGTGGAGCGCATCAAGGCCATGTGATTTCCAAAAGAAATCCGGCTCTAGCCCTAGCCCCTATTGCGCCAACAGCTATCAAAATCATAGCAAATGAAGCCCGCCAACGTCCTCGTCCTGCCCGGCTGGCAGAACTCCGGCCCGGCGCACTGGCAAAGCCGGTGGGAGGCGGCGCACGGCTACACCCGCGTGCAGCAGCACAACTGGGATCGCCCGCTCAGAGGCGACTGGCTGATGCAGCTGGAAGAAGCCGTGCTGCGCTGTGACGAACCAGCCGTGCTGGTGGCGCACAGCCTGGGCTGCATCCAGGTAGCGGCCTGGGCTGCGCACTCGCAGAACACCCAACGCGTGAAGGCGGCATTGCTGGTGGCGCCGGGTGATGTGGAGCGCGAGGCCCTGCGGCCGCTGCTGCCAAGCTGGTCGCCCATCGTGCGCGCCTCCCTGCCGTTCAAAACCATTCTGGTGGCCAGCCGCGACGACGTGCATTGCACCTTTGACAAAGCCGACAGCCTGGCACGCGACTGGGGCGCCGAACTGGTGGACTTGGGCAACGCTGGCCATATCAACGCCGACTCGGGGCTGGGCGACTGGCCGCAGGGCCAGGCGCTGCTGCGCCGGCTGACCGATTTAAATTAAAAGAGAAAAAGAGGACCGTCATGGTGACCAAAAAACCCAAAGGCCTGGGCCGTGGACTCGAAGCCCTGCTGGGCCCCAAAGTGGACGAAGCCGCTGAGGCCGCCGCTGCTGCTGCGGCCGGCGCCAACGCTGGCCAACCGGCCTCGCTGCTGCTAACCGACATGGTGGCCGGTCAGTACCAGCCGCGCACCCGAATGGACGAGGGCGCGCTGTACGAGTTGGCCGAGTCCATCAAGGCGCAGGGCATCATGCAGCCGATCCTGGTGCGCAAGCTCCATGACGGCCCGAACGCCGGCAAGTTCGAAATCATTGCCGGTGAACGCCGCTTCCGCGCTTCCAAGCTGGCCGGGCTGGACAGCGTGCCGGTGCTGGTGCGCGACGTGCCGAACGAGGCCGCTGCCGCCATGGCGCTGATCGAAAACATCCAGCGGGAAGACCTGAACCCGCTGGAAGAGGCCCAGGGCCTGCAGCGTCTCATCAAAGAGTTTGGGCTTACTCACGAACAGGCGGCGCAGGCCGTCGGCCGTTCGCGCAGCGCCGCCAGCAACCTGCTGCGCCTGCTGAATCTGGCCGAGCCGGTGCAAACCATGCTGATGGCCGGCGACCTCGACATGGGCCACGCCCGCGCCTTGCTGGCGCTGGACCGCGCAGCCCAGATCACCGCCGCCAACCAGATCACCGCCAAAAAGATGTCGGTGCGCGAGGCCGAGAGCCTGGTGAAAAAACTCGGCGCCGAGTTCTCCCTCACGCCGCAGAAACCGGGCAAGGAAAAGTCGCGCGACCTCAAGCGCGTGGAAGAAGAACTGTCCGACCTGCTGACCGCCGAAGTCGAAGTGCGCGTCAAGAAACGCGTCAAGCGCCACGGCCGCGTGGAAGAGATGGGCGAACTCAGCATCCAGTTCGGCTCGCTGGACGAACTCAACGGCCTGATCGACCGCCTGCGCGGCAACGGCCACTAAGCCAGCCCGGCCATCGCATGCTGGCCCGTCTGCTCTGGCCCCTGCCGGCACTCTTGGCCTGGGGGCTGGCGTGGCTGCTGTTTGTGCTGTCGCTGCGTGCTGGCCTGAACGCCGTGCTCGCACTGGCGCTGGCCTCCGGCGCGGGTGTGGCCTTGAGCGTGCTGGGCGCCAACTGGTGGCGCCGCCTCATCATCGGCCTGGGCTTTCCGCTCTCGGCCTTGCTCGCCGGTGGCCTGGCCCTGCCGGCCTGGGGCTGGCTGCTGCCGCTGGCCCTGCTGGCCTTAATCTACCCGCTCAACGCCTGGCGCGACGCGCCGCTGTTCCCCACCCCGGCCGATGCACTGAACGAACTACCCAACGTCGCCCCGCTGGAGCCGGGCGCGAAAGTGCTGGACGCTGGCTGTGGCCTTGGCCACGGCCTGCAGGCACTGCGCCAGGCCTACCCGCTGGCCGAACTGCACGGCATCGAATGGAGCTGGCCGCTGCGTTGGCTTTGCGCGCGCCGCTGCCCCTGGGCGACGGTGGTGCGGGGTGATATTTGGAAAGCGGATTGGTCGGGTTACGAGCTGGTCTACCTGTTTCAACGGCCCGAGAGCATGCCGCGTGCCATTGAGAAGGCGAGGGCGGAACTCAAGCCCGGTGCCTGGTTGGTGAGTCTGGAATTCGAGGCCGTGGGTCTCACGCCGGTGGCGAAGCTGGAGGGGGCGCAGGGGAAGCCGGTGTGGATTTATCAAGGTCCAACTAGTTAGGTTCAAGATAGCCAAGCCCCTGTTGTGCTTGTACTGGAGTGGTATATCGAATTCAAGAAATCGAAAACGAAGAGGAGGCCAGATGAAAAGCAAACCGAAGAGTGGGATGGACGCCCTGCTAGAAGAAGCGAACCGGGAAACCTCAAGAAGTGCCAAGGTGAAAAGATGGGTCTTATTCAAACTTGGCTTTTCACAATGTCGATACTGTACTTATTGTGAAGCGGAAGGAGATAAGTATCGCGGCATGCGCGAGTCCATCATGTTGACTCAGGGGAAGTGTCATTGGTCTGGCAAGAGTTCGTCGTCGAATCTTGATCGTGATGACCTAAGGAAGTTTCACCGCTGCCCAGCATTCATTCCTGTCCTCTACAACTTCAAAGACTATGCAATCAATTTAGAAGAAGTAAAAAGGATTAGGTCTCGTCGAAAAGAAGCTCTGTTTGCCTTTACCGGTTGGATGGTGGCATTGGTAATTGCCGTACTTTCTATTCTTTATAAGAAATGAAATTGTTCACACCAAAAGCTTGGTTGATTGGATGTGACGGAAGTTAATTGCAATGTCAATTGCAAGACTATTAACTTTCACAATATTGGCTTTGTTGGCTTTCGCTGGCAACTCCCTGCTGTGTCGCGCCGCCTTGCAGCACACCCCCATCGACGCGACCAGCTTCACCACCATTCGCTTGGCCTCAGGCGCGCTGGTGCTGTGGGGGCTGGTGCAACTGACGCGCCGTGAAGCCAGCGGCCGCGGCAGCTGGCCTTCGGCGTTCGCGCTCTTTGCCTACGCAGCGGCCTTCTCCCTTGCCTACGTCAACCTGCCCACGGGCACCGGCGCTCTGCTGCTGTTTGGCGCGGTGCAGACCGGCATGATTGGCTGGGGGCTGGTGAAGGGCGAGCGTTTCACGTCTGTGCAGTGGCTCGGCCTGGGGCTCGCCCTGGGTGGGCTGGTGGGGCTGCTGTTGCCGGGGCTGTCGGCACCGCCGCTGGGGGCCGCCTTGCTGATGATTGCCGCCGGCCTGGCCTGGAGCGTCTACTCATTGCGCGGCAAGGGCGCGGGTGACCCGCTGCGTGTGACGGCGGGCAATTTCATGCGCACGGTGCCGGTGGCACTCGTCATGAGTCTCTTGTTCATCAACAGCGTGCAGGTGGACACGGCGGGTGCGCTTTATGCCATCGCTTCCGGTGCCATCACCTCGGGTGTCGGTTACGCCATCTGGTACACCGTGCTGCCGCATCTCAGGGCCACCACGGCGGCCACGCTGCAACTCAGCGTGCCGGTGATTGCGGCGGTGGGAGGCATCCTGTGGCTGGGCGAGCCGCTTACGCTGCGGCTGGTGCTGGCGTCCCTGGCCATCCTGGGCGGCATTGCCCTGGTCATTCGCAAGCAGGCACAATAAAACAAGGCGCGACAGTACTCGCTCGGACCGCCCAAGACCAATACACCATGAAGACCCTCTGCCGAACCCTCAAGCGGACCACAACACTGTTGACTCTGGCCCTGCTGGCCGCCTGCGGAACCCCCAGCGTCTACCCGGACGAGGCATTCAGCAAGGAGTCACCGTACTTCAAACAATTCCGGCAGAGCGAGGCGCAGGCCTGCGAAGCGGCGCAGCATGCGCTGCTGAGCCAGGGTTACCGCATCGAGCGGGCCGAAGCGCAGAACGTTCGCGCCAAGAAAGACTTCCAGCCCGATGACGAGGTCAACGTCACCATCGACTTCGATGTGGTGTGCAAACCTAGCGGCAGCGGCGCGACAGTTTTTGTCAACGCGGTGGAGACCACCTACGAACTCAAGAAGACCTCCAGCGCCGCCAGCCTGAGCGTGCCTGGCGGCGGCATTGCTATGCCCTGGAGCAAGAGCACGGATGCGCTGGTCAAGGTGGCCGGCAAGACGATTGAAGACCAGAAGTTCTACAAGCGTTTCTTCGACTTGCTCACGACTTACCTGGGCAAGTGAGCGGGCAGAGCGGGGTGCTGCATTCCATGCGAATCCGACCTGACATCGGGCACATTTTCAACAACAGTCCTCACCAATGTCTCTCTTCGTAGCGCTGTTGCGCGGTATCAACGTGGGCAAGGCCAAGCGCATTCCCATGGCCGAGCTACGCAGCTTGCTGGCTGAGTTGGGCTACACGGATGTGGTGACGCTGCTCAACAGCGGCAACGTGGTGTTCCGTGCCGCCAAGGGCACACCGGCCAAGCACGCCACGCAGATTGCTGCTGCAATCTCCAGCAAGCTGAATGTCGATGTGCCGGTGATCGTCAAGTCCGCGCAGGAACTGGCGACGATCGTTGCTGAGAACCCATTGGCCGCGGCAGACCCTGCGCGGCTCTTGGTCGCTTTCGTTCAAGACGCCGCGGCGTTGTCGGGGCTGGCCGGCATCGAACCTCTGGTGGTGCCGCCGGAACAGTTCGTGCTCGGCAAGCATGCCGCGTACCTGAATTGCGTGAGCGGCATCCTTGAAAGCAAGGCGGGTAAAGCCTTGCTGGGCAAGGCCGGCAAATCGGTCACCACCAGAAACTGGGCCACCGTTCTCAAGTTGCAAGCCCTGGCCGGGCTTCAACGGTAGCGGTTGAAGAACGCGATCATGCGTTCGGTGGCATCTTTCGTGACGGCGGCGTCGTAGCGGTAGGTCATGCTCTCGCCGCTCGCGCTGCGGTAGACATAACCATTGTTTTCCGACTTGTCCCAGCCGTGCGTGGTGTTGGGGTAGAGGTGCCAATCGACCTCTTTGCCTGCTGCCTTCATTTGCTCCAGCAGCGGGAAGCAGGCCTTGGGGGGTGTCTCGATGTCGAGCTCCGCCATCAGCATCAGGACCGGGCGGTCGCTGTCGGCGGACAACATTTCGAGTCTGGGCGACGATGAATTGCTGTGCAGGGCGCAGGTGCCGTAGTGGCCCACCGAGGCGCGAAAGCGCCCGGGCGCCTTGAAGACCTGCGCACCTTCGGGGCTGGCCAGCAAAGCGGCAGCAAGCGCGCCGAGCGAATAGCCGCTCTGGAAGATCCGGGTCTTGTCGATGTAGGGCTGCCGCTCAAGGTGGGCCAGCGCATCGTAGTCGTCTTTGGCCACCTCGGCCGGGAACAGGATGGTGCCGGGGCGGATGCCGCGCGGCCCATAACTGTCCACCACCAGCACGGCAAAACCGGCGTCCAGCAAAGCCTTGGCTTGCACCAGCATGTGCTGGCTGACACCGCCGATGGTGTGGTTCAACACAACGGCCGGGAACGGGCCTGCGCCTTCGGGGGCGTAAATGCGGTTCGCCAGGGACGCGGCGGTGGTGAACCTCCCCAGGGTCTGTCGGTCGGCATCAAACGCCAGCGGCTTGGCGCTGGCCATCCAGCGCACGGTGCTCGGGTTGCTGGCCGCAGGTGCGGTGTCCAGCCCGCAATCGCGGCGCAGCAGAACACCGGCTTGCGGCCCGGCTCCGGTCGGGTCAGACAGCTTCTTGGCGCCGGCCAGTGCGATCGTGACTTGAACCGTCGCCTGCCGTCTTTCCGCATCCGAGAGCTTGCAGTACGCACTCAAGTCCGGGAACTTGCTGCGCACACCGTCATAAACGAGCTGGATTTCGGCCTCGCTGGCGGCATGGGCTGCAGCGCTGAATGTGCCGAGCAGGGTGAGGGACGCCAGAAAGCGCCAGGGCAGGGTGATGGGCATGGGACGGGTTTCTGAAGAAGGATGGTGATGACCGTGCGTGCAAGGAAAAAAAACCGGCCATGGCCGGTTTTGCATCAGAGGGTTTTGGGCTGTGCCTCAACCGCCCCGGCACTCGCGCCCGACCTTCTGGCCGGCTTCGCCGCCCAGCGCCTGCGGGTTGCCTTTCACTTTGCCGGAGGCCATGAGGCCCATCACAGCTTCGGTGGAGGCCTTGCGGATGCCGTCAGGTCCCTTCTGACACAGCGATTTGAAATCCGGATTGGCGGCCTTGACGGCGGCCACCACGGCGTCGACCTCGGCAGGATCGGAAGCCGGTTGTGCCGCCACGGGCAGCGCCGCCAACAACACAATGGCCAAACCGGTGATGTGCTTGAGCATGTCGTTCCTCCTGTGATGAAGAGATGCGAAAGTAACTTAAATCAAGGATTCCCGATTAAGGGGAAACCCGTGTCTTCGTGGCCCGCTATTGCACAATGCCCAACCTGTCTGCCATCTGCCATCTGCTTGCCTTTCCTCACCATGACCCGAAGCATTGCGTTTTTTGATCAGCAGTTCGCCCGTTCGGCCTCGGCTCAAGCCCTGGCGCTGAACCCGTTCGAGACGCTGGCCTTGCCCTACCTGCAGGGCGAGGTGCTGGACTTCGGTAGCGGCATGGGCAACCTGGCGTTTGCGGCCGCACGGCAAGGCTGCCGCGTGACGGCGCTCGACGCCAGCCAGGCCGCGGTGGCGCACATGCAGCAGCGGGCGGCCGCGGAGGCGTTGCCCGTCCGGGCCGAACTGGCTGATTTGCGCCAGTACCGGGTCGACGCCGACTACGACTGCATCGTCTCCATCGGCTTGCTGATGTTTTTCGATTGCCCCACCGCGCGCAAGGTGCTGGCTGAGTTGCAGCGGCAGGTGCGGCCTGGTGGTTATGCGGCCGTCAACGTGTTGATCGAAGGCACCACCTACATGGACATGTTCGAGCCTGCGGAGCACTGCCTGTTCACGGCCACCGAGTTGCAGCAGCGCTTCGCCGGCTGGGACATTGTGCAGAACGAGGTCAGCGAATTCGAGGCGCCGGGCAACACCGTGAAACGGTTTGCCACCGTCATCGCGCGCAAACCAGGTTAGTGCAAACGGGCCCTGGTCAGAGCGCGAAGATCTTGCCCGGGTTCATGATGTTCTTCGGGTCGAGTGCGCGCTTGATGGTGCGCATCATGTCCACCGCGCCGCTGCCGGCTTCGGTCAGCAGGAAGTCCATCTTGTGCAGGCCCACACCGTGCTCGCCGGTGCAGGTGCCGCCCAGCGTCAGGGCACGGTGCACCAGCTTGTGGTTCAACGCCTCAGCCACCTCGCGTTCCTGCGGCAGCGCGGGGTCGATCAGGTAGCCGAAGTGGAAATTGCCGTCACCGACGTGGCCGACCAGGAAGTAGGGGATGCCGCTGGCATCGGCCTCGGTCACCGAGTCGAGCAGGCAGTCCGCCAGGCGCGAGATCGGCACGCAGGTGTCGGTGCTGATGGCGCGGCAGCCCGGCTTGCTCTGGATGGCGGCAAAGTAGGCGTTGTGCCGCGCGGTCCACAGGCGGGTGCGTTCCTCCGGTGTGGTGGCCCATTCGAAGGCGTTGCCGCCGAATTCGCTGGCAATCTCCTGCACGGTTTCGGCCTGCTCTTTCACACCGGCCGGCGAGCCGTGGAACTCCATCAGCAGCATGGGTTCTTCACGCAAGGTCAGCTTGGCATAGGTGTTGACCATGCGCACGGTGTTGGCGTCGATCAGCTCCACACGGGCAATCGGAATGCCCATCTGGATGATCTGGATGGTGGTGCGCACGGCGGCCTCGATGCTCGGGAACGAGCAGATGGCGGCTGAGATTGCCTCCGGCAGCGGGTAGAGCTTGAGTGTGATCTCGGTCATGATGCCCAGCGTGCCTTCGCTGCCCACCATCAGGCGCGTCAGGTCGTAGCCGGCGCTGCTTTTCTTGGCGCGTGTGCCGGTGCGAATGACTTCGCCGCTGGCGGTCACCACTTCCAGCGCCAGCACGTTCTCACGCATGGTGCCGTAGCGCACGGCGTTGGTGCCGGAAGCACGCGTGGCACTCATGCCGCCGATGCTGGCATCGGCACCCGGGTCGATCGGGAAAAACAGGCCGGTGCTCTTGATCTCGTCGTTGAGCTGCTTGCGCGTCACGCCCGGCTGCACGGTGACCGTCAGGTCTTCCGGGTTGATCGCCAGGATTTTGTTCATGCGCGAGACGTCGATGCTGATGCCGCCTTGCACCGCCAGCAGGTGGCCTTCCAGCGAGGAGCCGACGCCAAACGGAATCACCGGCACGTTGTGTTCGCTGGCCAGCTTGATGGCGGCAGACACATCGGCCGTGCTCTCGGCAAATACCACGGCGGCCGGCGGCGGCACCGAGTACACCGATTCATCGCGGCCATGCTGCTCGCGCACCACCAGCGCGGTGGAGCAGCGCTCGCCGAAGCGGGCTTTCAGTGCCTCGACCAGGGCCGGCGGTACCGCGCGTTGATGGATCTCGGGCAGCAGGTGGGCGGCTTGCGCGGGTGCGTTCATGAAGTCTCCAGACGGGCAAACCCAGTCGTATAGCGGCTGGGGAATAATCGATGTTTCAGCGCCTGAAGGTTTCGGGCGCGGTCAGCCCACATTTTGATCCAAGGTTGCCATCATGGGAAATCGCCTCACGCAAATCGCCACCCGCACCGGGGACAACGGCACCACCGGCCTGGGTGACAACAAGCGCGTCTCCAAGAACAGCCTGCGCGTGCACGCCATGGGCGATGTGGACGAACTCAACTCCAACATCGGCGTGCTGCTGTGCGAGGAGATGCCGGTGGACGTGCGTGGGGTGCTGGTGGAGATCCAGCACCAGCTGTTCAACCTCGGTGGCGAGCTGTCCATCCCGGGTTACGAGCTGCTGAAACCAGAGGCGGTGCTGGCGCTGGACGAGGCGCTGGCCACTTACAACGAGCAACTGCCGCGCCTGCAGGAGTTCATCCTGCCGGCCGGTTCACGCGCTGCCGCACTGGCGCACGTGTGCCGTACCGTGGCCCGCCGCGCCGAGCGCGCCGTGGTGGCGCTGGGCAACGAAGAGGCCATCAAGGAAGCGCCGCGCCAGTACCTGAATCGGCTGAGCGACCTTATGTTTGTGCTGGCGCGTGTGCTCAACCGCATGAACGGCGGTGATGACGTTTACTGGAAGAGCGAGCGACTGGCCAGCGCTGAAAAATAGGCGATCGCTCTGATTGGCCAGACGAGGTGCTCAGGCGGCTCGACCTTTGCCGCGGGCAGTGCTCCGGGTCGTGCGCAGCTTGGCGCCTCGCTGCCGGGCGTAGGCGTCACGGAGTGCTTCCCGAAGGTGCTGGATCGGTGTAGCTAGCGGCCCCGCCGGGGGGCGGTGGGTCACCCAGATGCTGACTTTCGTGTTCAGCTCTGGCACGTTCAGGACCTGGAGCTTGTCGTGCCATTTGCTGGAGGACAGATCGCGCAACGGCACGATGCCAAGCCCGACACCTTGCACGACCAGAGACAGCTGCACATCCATGTCGGTCGCCTCGACCGAGACATCGAGCGGCAAGCCGGCGCGTTCATGTGCACGCTGGATGATGTGGCGGTAGGCGCAGCCTTCCTTGCTCAGGACCCATGGCACGCCCTTGAGCCGGTTCAGGCGCACGCGCCCGGTGAAGTCGGCATCGCGGTTGGCAACCACGACGACATCCAGCTTGGCCACTTCATCTGCATGGATGTCCGGGGGCATGTCGTCGCTGTCCGGCAGATACACCACGGCCGCATCAAGGCGCGAGCACCGCACCATGTCGACCAGCGCGGCCGACCAATCCGATGCGACTCGGATGCGCATGGCCGGGTGGGCGGCTCGCAGCGTTTTGAGCGGGTGGGTCAGGGCGGTCTCTGCCACGAAGGGTGATACCCCCAGCCGGAACTCGCCGCTGAACTCCTTGCTGGGCCTGAAGGCTGACTTCAACTCGTCGACACTGCGCAGCAGACGGCGCCCAATCTCGTAGACATGATGGCCATCGGGCGTGGGCCGCAAGGGCTTCGCCGGACGCTCGAGCAAGTTGACGCCCAGCAACTGCTCCAGGCTCTGCACGCGGCGCGTCACGCCGGGTTGGGTGAGGTGCAGCCGGGAGGAGGCGGCTACGACGGAGCCGGTCTCGACCACCGCAACGAAGGCTTCCAGGTCTTTCGTATTCATGCGAGTTGAGCATACTGAGTATGCTGCGAATTCAATAGACGCATGATAAATCGAAACCTAGCATGGCGCCTTTCTTCCTGTCTGGAGTTTTGCCGTGTCTTCTCCCCTGTCTGTTCCGGCGCGCGCTGTCGCCGCCGATGTGAATGTCGTCACACCCGCACTGACGGCGTTGCTGGCACTGTCCGCGGGTGTCGTCGTCGTCAATCTGGCTGCCTCGCAACCGATCTCGGCGCAGATCGGACGCTCACTGGGCAGCAGTCCGGCCTCGGTGGGCATGATCTCCATGCTGACTTTCCTGGGGTATGCCGCGGGCGTGGTGTTTCTGCTGCCCCTGATCGACAAGATCGAGAACCGCCGTCTGATCCTGTTGACCCTGGCCGCCAATGTGCTGGCCCTGCTGGCCGCGGCATGCGCGTCGAGCGAGTCGCTCTTTCTGGGGGCAGCCTTTCTTGTCGGCGCGACCTCTTGCGTGGCGCAGATGTGCGTCGTGACGGCGGCCCTGCTCAGCCCGGAATCCGTGCGCGGGCGCGTTGTCGGCAGCGTCATGAGCGGGCTGATGATCGGCATCCTGCTGTCGCGGCCCATCGGCAGCTTCATCGCGGGCGAGGTTGGCTGGCGTGCGGTCTACGGCCTGTCGGCTGCCGCCGGCTGCCTGCTCGTGCTGCTGCACTGGCGCCTGTTGCCCGGCAGCACGCCGGCTGCACCCCGGCCTTATCTCGCGTCGCTGGCGGCCTTGTGGCCGCTGTTGGCGTACGAGCCCGTCTTGCGTCGCCGCGTCATCTACCAGTCCTTGCTGATGGTGTCGTTCAGTGCGTTCTGGACCGCCATCGCCTGGCGGCTGGCACAACCGCCATTCGACCTGGGGACGCGCGGGATAGCGCTGTTTGCCCTGGCCGGGGTGGGGGGCGCCATCGTGGCCCCGGTGGCCGGCCGCGCCGGTGATCGCGGGCTCACGCGCACGGCGACGCTATGGGCTCATCTGACCGTGATCGGCGGTGTCCTGCTGGCAGCGGCGGTCGCCGGAGAGTGGGGCCAGCGCCATCTGGCTGGGGTGCCCGCATGGCTGCAACTGGTCTGGCTGGCACTCGCTGCACTGGTGCTCGACATGGGCGTGGTGGCCGACCAGGCCTTGGGGCGGCGTGCCATCAACATGATCCGGCCGGAGTCTCGCGGCAGCGTCAACGGCCTCTATTCCGGCATGTTTTTCATGGGGGCTGCCTTGGGGGCGGTGTTGGCGGGTGTGTTCTGGTTTTCAGCCGGCTGGGGCGGCGTGTGTGCCTTGGCCTTGAGCGCCGCGTTGCTCGCTCTGGTCTTGCGATGGCTGGAGCCGCGCGAATGACCCAGGGGTCATGACGTGCTTGCGATGGGTGAGCACTGAAAAGCAAACGCCCGCCAGAGATGAACTCCGGCGGGCGTTTGCCCGGTGCTGCTCGCCTCAGTGCTTGCGGTTCAGCAGCGCGTACAGCAGGATGGCACCAAAGGTGGCGGTGCCGATGCCGCCCAGCGCGAACTGGCCGAACTTCAACGTGAAGTCGCCGGTGCCCAGCACCAGCGTGATGGCGGCCACGATCAGGTTCTTGTTCTCGCTGAAGTCCACTTTGTTGTCGACCCAGATCTTGGCGCCGGCCACCGCAATCAGGCCGAACACCACGATGGAGACACCGCCCATCACCGGCAGCGGGATGGCCTGGATGATGGCGCCGAACTTCGGTGAAAAGCCCAGCAGCACGGCCAGCAGGGCCGCGACAACGAAGATGGCGGTGGAGTAGATCTTGGTGGCGGCCATGACGCCGATGTTCTCGGCATAGGTGGTGACGCCAGTGCCGCCAGCTGAACCGCTGACCATGGTGGCAATGCCGTCGCCGATGAAGGCGCGGCCCATGTAGGCGTCCAGGTTCTTGCCGGTCATGGCGGTCACGGCCTTGATGTGGCCCAGGTTCTCGGCCACCAGGATGATGGCCACCGGGGCGATCAGCGACATCGCGGTGATGTCGAACACCGGGGCGGTGAATGCCGGCCAGCCGAACCAGGCGGCGTTGATGACACCCGACAGGTCCAGCGGCTTGCCCAGGCCCAGGCCGTTGGTCAGCAGCGCGTAGATGACGGTGGCCACGATCAGGCCGACCAGAATTAACAGACGTTGCACCATGCCGCGTGTGAGCACCGCCACCAGGCCGACGCAAACGAAGGTGACCAGTTGCATCCAGCTGTCGAAGTTGCTGGCGGCCATGTTCTTGATGGGAATGCCGGCCAGGTTCAGGCCGATCACCGCCACCACGGCGCCGGTGACTACCGGCGGCATGAAACGCTCGATCCAGCCGGTGCCGACGGCCTGCACGATGAAACCGATCAGGGTGTAGAGCGCACCGCAGGCAATGATACCGCCCAAGGCGAGGCCGAGGTTGGCGTTCGGCCCCTTGCCGGCGTAGGCGGTGGCCGCAATCACCACGCCGATGAAGGCGAAGCTCGAACCCAGGTAGCTCGGCACCTTGCCGCCCGTGATGAGGAAGAAGATCAGCGTGCCGATGCCGCTCATCAGGATGGCGATGTTCGGGTCGAAACCCATCAGGATCGGGGCCAGCACCGTGGCGCCGAACATGGCGATCACGTGCTGCACGCCCATGACGGCGGTTTGCGGCCAGGGCAGGCGCTCGTCGGGGCCGATGACCCCGCCTTGCTGCAGCACGTCGGCGTTTTTCTCAGTCCATTGGAACAGGCTCATTGTTTTTCTCCGGGTTGTGAGGTGCGGCGATGCTAATGCATTTGCCGTGCCAGACACAGGGGGCAGACCCGGGAGAAAATACGGCGCAATCCATATCCGTCCATCACTTGAAGCGAAAGTAAGCGTCATGATCCAGATCGACCCCGCCGCGCGCGCCAATGTCCACCTCATCGACCACCCGCTGGTGCAGCACAAGCTGACCCTGATGCGCAAGAAGGAAGCCAGCACCAGCAGCTTTCGCCGCCTGCTCAATGAACTGGCAGCGTTGATGATCTACGAGGTCTGCCGCGACATGCCGCTGCAGGACGTGCAGATCGAGACCCCGCTGGAGACCATGACCGGCAAGATGATCGACGGCAAGAAGCTGGTGTTCGCCAGCATCCTGCGTGCCGGCAATGGCATTCTGGATGGCGTGCTGTCGGTGGTGCCGGGCGCGCGCGTCGGCCACGTCGGCCTGTACCGCGACCCCAAAACCCTGCAGGCGGTGGAGTACTACTTCAAGATGCCCAAGAACATGGAGGAGCGCGACATCGTGGTGGTCGACCCCATGCTGGCCACCGGCAACTCGGCTGCCGCCGCCGTGGCGCGCCTGAAGCAGTGCAAGCCGAAGTCCATCAAGTTCCTGTGCCTGCTGACCTGCCCGGAAGGCATCAACACCCTGTACAAGGAACACCCGGACGTGCCGGTTTTCACCGCCGCCATCGACCGCGAGCTCAACGACCACGGCTATATCCTGCCCGGCCTGGGTGATGCGGGCGACCGCATCTTCGGCACGCAGTAAGCCCGCGGCCACGCTTGGCGTGGAACCTCAGGCGACGAAGCGCGCCACCTCGGCCAATACGCTTGTTTCCTTCAAGATCTTGGCGTGGCCCAGGCCTTCGGTGGCGATCAGCTGCGCCTCGGCAATCGTCCGGCTGTAGGCCAGACCATCCGCAAAGCGGTTGATGCGGTCGCCACGGTCGTGCACCACCAGCGTGGGGATCTGGATGCGGGGGCCGACCGCCGCCGGCTCGAACTGCGGCATCACGATGCCTTCGCGCGCCTCGATGCGTTGCTGCATGGCGGCGCGTGTGGCTTCGCTCAGGCTGAACATGCGCGCAAACAGGCGGGTGTATTCATAGGGCGAGGCGGGCGGTGCCAGCAGCACCAGACGCTGCACCCCCAGCCCGCGGCTGACGGCATAGGCCGCCGCATTGGCCCCCAGCGAATGCGCCACCACCGCCTGCAGTGTGTGGCCCTGCTGCTGCAGGCGGCCGGCCACATAGTCCAGGGCCCGCGCGAACTGCGGCAGGTTGCTGACCCCGCCGCCGCTGCGGCCATGTGCCGGCATTTCCACCAGCACCGGTTGCAGGCCCTGGGCGGCCAGGGCTTCCGCCAGCGCTAGCATCTGGCCGGCGTGGCCGCCCCAGCCGTGCACCAGTAGCACCACGGGCCCCGGGGCGGTGGCACGTGTGTAGAGCGTCAGGCTGGCGCGCTCGAACGGCCAGGAGGCCATCTGCCAGTCCGTCTGCCAGGGCTGCCGGCGGCTCAGCCAGCGCGGCGGCAGTGGCGTGCCGAACAGGCGGTGGGCGGCGCGCACGGCCAGGCCGGGCCACAGGCGCTGTGAGGCGCCCAGGCCCAGGCGGAACAAGCGGACGACGGGGCCGTTGCCGTAGGGCATGGGCGCGGCCTGGGGGGAGGGGTGTGTCATGGCGAACTCCTGGACAGAGGGGTCAGTAGTAGATCCAGTCGCTGTTGTTGCGCGGCAGGCTGCGCAGCGAAGCGAAGGCGGCGATCACGCCGCGGACCAGCAGGTAAAGGCCGAGGCCGGAAAAGACGATCCACATGGCAGTTCCTTTCTTCGCACGATCGTGCGAAATGTGGGTGAGCAGGCAGACAAGGTCAACATCAGAGAGAGCGGGTTGGCGGGTAAGTTAAGCCTGGTAGCTCTGCAGCAGACGCTGCCAGGTGGCGGTGGCACGCTCGGCGGCGGTCGGGTCGCGCAGGAAGCGGGCGTCGTGCAGCAGGCCGATCGCGATGCCGTAGATTTCACCGACCAGTTGCTCCGGCACGGTGTCGGGTTTCAGGTGGCCGGCTTCGATGGCCTGCAGCACGGTGCGACGCAACGCGGCACGCCAGCGCGAAATCTCCTGGAACAACAGGTCGCGCAATTCGCCTTCGCGGTCGTCCAGTTCGAAGGCGCCGGCGGTGTACAGGCAGCCGTTGTTCACCTCGACGTCGCGCATGCGGGCGATCCAGCGCTGCACGATGGCGTCCAGCCGCGGCAGCCCTTTGGGCTGCTGCATGGCTGGCACGAACACGTCAGCCAGAAAACGCCGGCCGAATTCCTCGATCACCGCCTTCTGCAACGCTTCGCGCGAGCCGACGCGCGAGAACACGCCGCTCTTGGACAGGCCGATGCGGTCGGCCACCGCTTGCAGCGTCAACGCCTCCAGGCCCTCGGTGGCGGCGAGGTCGAGCGCGGCGCCGATGATGGCGGCACGCGTCAGTTCACTCTTGGCAGTTTTGGCATCGAGGCGCATGAGGCAAATTTAGCACAAGTGTCCGAAATTGCAAATCCCCGTTCTGTCTCGGGGTAAATCCGGAGGTGGTTTGTCCCCGACGCGGCTGCGGGCGGGGAGGCGTTCATGCCATGATGCCCCGCATGACGACCGCTCCCTACCTTCCCCAGATCCGCCTGTACCAGAACTGGTTGCGCGAGCAGCGCGGCCTGTCATTCGAGCGTTACGAAGACTTGTGGCGCTGGTCGACCACGGACCTGAATGCCTTCTGGCAGAGCATCTGGGACTACTACGATCTGCAGTCACCCACCCCGCACACGGCCGCGCTGGCCGAGAACCGGATGCCCGGCGCGCGCTGGTTTCCGGGTGCCCAGGTCAACTACGTGCAGCAGGTGTTCCGCCATGTCGAGGCGGCGCATGCGGCCGGTTTTCCGGCGTTGGTCAGCCACAACGAGAAAAGCCTGGCCGGCGGTCTGCCGGCACGCGAGCTGAGCTGGCCCGAGTTGCGCCGCCAGGTGGCTTCGCTGGCGCTGCACCTGAAGGCCCAGGGCCTGCAGCCGGGTGACCGCGTGGCCGCCTACCTGCCCAACATCCCGGAGGCCATGGTCGCTTTCCTGGCAGTGGTGAGCCTGGGCGGGGTGTGGAGCATCTGCGCGCCCGACATGGGCACCGCGGCGGTGCTGGACCGCTTCAAGCAGATCGAGCCCAAGGTGCTGATCGCCTGCGACGGCGTGACCTATGGCGGGCGCGATTTCGACCGCCGCGACGTGGTGGCCGAGTTGTGCGCCGCGCTGCCGAGCGTGCAACACGTGATCGTGCATGACAATTTAGGGTTGGAGCCGATTGCTCCTGAATCCATAGCGTCTCCCGCAGTATTTACCAAGGCTACGGCCCGAAATGATGCTGAGGTGGTCGCATTCCAGCCGCTCTGGCTGCCGTTCGATCATCCGCTGTGGATCGTCTACTCCAGCGGCACCACCGGCCTGCCCAAGCCCATCGTGCACGGCCATGGCGGCACCCTGCTGGTGGCGCTGGCGCTCAAGGGGCTGCACAACGATGTGGGCTGCAGCTACGCGCCCAACAGCTTTGGCGAGCGCTTTCACTGGTACAGCTCCACCGGCTGGGTGATGTGGAACGCGCAGATGAGCGGGTTGCTCAACGGCACCACCTGCTGCCTGTTCGACGGCAGCCCGGGCGGCAGCACGGTGGATGCGGCCGGCAACAAGGTCGCGCCCGACTGGACCACCTTGTGGCGTTTTGCCGCGGCGGTGGGGGCGACCTTTTTTGGCGCGGGTGCGGCCTTTTTTGCCAACTGCCTGAAGGCTGGCATTGACCTGTCGCAGATCGAGGGCTTGCGTCAGGTGCGGGCCCTGGGCACGACTGGCTCGCCACTGAGCGAGGAGGCACAGGCGTGGGGCACGGAGCAGTTTGCCAAGATGGGCACGCCCGACATCTGGTGGTGCAACATCTCGGGCGGCACCGACTTTGCCGGCGCCTTCATCGGCGGCAACCGCGAGCTGCCGCAGGTGCCGGGCCAGATGCAGTGCCGCCTGCTCGGCTGTGCGGTCGAGGCCTGGAACGAGCAGGGCGAGCCGGTGGTGGATGCGGTGGGTGAGTTGGTCTGCTCGCAGCCGATTCCCAGCATGCCGCTGTACTTCTGGAACGATCAGAACAACGTGCGTTATTTGGGCAGCTATTTCGACATGTACCCGGCCGGTCACGGCCGCCTGCCAGGTGGCGGTGATGGCTCGGCCAAGATGGGGCCGGTCTGGCGCCATGGCGACTGGCTCAAGATCACGCCGCAAGGCGGCTGCATCATCTACGGTCGCAGCGATGCCACCATCAACCGCCACGGCCTGCGCATGGGCACCAGCGAGCTTTACAGCGCAGTCGAAGGCCTGCCGGAGGTGCTGGACTCGATGGTGGTGGATCTGGAATATCTGGGGCGCGAGAGCTACATGCCGCTGTTCGTCGTGCTGCGCGAGGGCCACACGCTCGATGCGGCGATGAAAGCGCGCATCAACGACGCCATCAAGACCGCGCTGTCACCGCGCTTCGTGCCCAACGAGATTTTCCAGGTGGCCGAGATTCCGCGCACCCTCACCGGCAAGAAGCAGGAACTGCCAATCAAGAAGTTGCTGCTGGGCCAGCCGATCGAGAAAGTGGTGAACAAGGACGCCATGGCCAATGCTGCGTGCCTGGACTGGTACGTGGCTTTTGCCCAGCGGCGGCTGACATAACAAGGCGGACCTGGCAAACCTGACCAGCGGCAAACGCAAAGGCGAGCAAAGTTGAATAATGCGCACATGATTGTGCATACGCCGTCCCTGATGCTGGTCAATATTGCCGTCACGGCAACGCTCGGCCTCAGCCTGGGTGTGGTGGCCAGCCGGGCGCGGCGCGACGGCTTGGCGTTGTGGGCCTGGGCGATGGGGACGCATACTCTGGCGTACATCCTCTTCAGTCTGCGGGGGCAGATCAGCGACGTGGTTTCCGTGGTGGTGGCAACGGGCCTGCTGTCGGCGACGATTGCCTTGTTCACCGAAGGTTTGCGCGAGTTTCAGCAGCGTCGCCCCGCGTACGGGCTGAGCTGGTTTCCGGTCGTGTTGCTGGTGGTGGGCATCAGTGTCCTGATGCCGGCCCCGCAAGCGCGTGTCGCGCTGAGCAACCTGATCCTTTTGCTGCAAGGCCTTGCAGCCCTGGTGCTCCTGATCCAGAAGCGTCACGACACCATTGGTCGGGGGCAGTACTTCGAGATGGCGGGGTTTGCGATTCTGGCCCTGGTTTTTGTGCTTCGCATGGTCGGTGCGCTCGCGACCACGACAGACCTGTCTTCCATCACGGCGTCGAACCAGATTCAAACGATCACATTTCTGTTGGCCACCATTGCCCTTGTCCTGGTCGGCATCGGGCTGGTGATCATGACGAAAGAGCGCGCCGATGCGCAAAACCTCAACATGGCCCTGCACGATGCCCTGACCGGCTTGAGCAACCGTCGTCTGATCGTGGAGACGCTGACGCAGAATCTGGCGCAGGCGCAGCGCAGCGGCCGTGCACTGACTCTCTTGATGATCGACATCGATTTCTTCAAGCGCGTCAATGACACCTTTGGTCATCAGTCTGGCGACCTGGCCTTGCGCGGACTGGCCGACTGCATCCGTGGCCGGCTGCGCGCCCAGGACATGGCCGGCCGCTGGGGCGGCGAGGAGTTCCTCGTTGTCTTGCCGGACACCGACGCCCAGGGGGCTGGCACGCTGGCGGAGCAGTTGCGTCGTACCGTGGAGCAGGCCCGTTTTGAAGCGACCGATGGAAGAACCATGCAGTTCACCATCAGCATCGGCTTGCATACGCTACAGGCCACGGCTGCCGAATCGATCGACGACATGGTCGCCGCTGCCGACAAGGCGATGTATCAGGCCAAGCAGAATGGCCGCAACCGTGTCGAGTCGCTCTGAGTTCTAGGCGGCTGCGATGCGCTGCAGCCACGCGGCAAACGCCGCCAGCGCGGGGCGGGGCTCGCCACGCTCGGGCGTGACGAGGTAATAGGCGCGGCCACTCTTCAGCGGCTTCGGGCACGCCACCACCAGTTCGCCGCTGGCCAGCTCGGGCTCGATCAACAGCCGCGGCACCAGCGCCAGCCCCAGGCCGTGGGCCGCGGCGGCGGCCGTCATGGAATAAAGCTCGTAGCGCGGCCCCGACAGGGCAAACGGCGCGTTCACGGCCATCGCTTCAAACCATTGGCGCCAGGCTTCGGGCCGCGTGCTCTGCTGCAGCAGCGGCAGGTGTGCCAGGTCGGCGGGCTGGAGTCGTTTGCGCCCCCCCAGCAGGGCGGGCGCACAGACCGGCACCACCTCTTCCTCGATCAAGGGCATGGCGCGCGTGCCGGCCCAGTTGGCCACCTGCTCCGGCGTGCCGGAATAGAGCGCGGCGTCGAAGCCGGTGTCGGCAAACAGGAAGGGGCGGGTGCGCGTTTCGATGTGCACCACCAGTTCCGGGTGCTGTGTGGCCAGGGCCGGCAGGCGCGGTAACAGCCAGCGCGTGGCGAAGGTCGGCACGGCCGCCAGCGCAATCGCGCCCGTCGTGCCTTGGCGCGACATGGCTTCCAGCGTGTCGCGCTCCAGGGCCTGCAGGCGCGGGGCGATCTGGCGTGCGTAATCGGCGCCACTCGGTGTGAGCGCCACGCCATGGCGGGTGCGCCGGAACAGCGCAATGCCGAGGAACTCCTCCAGCGCGCCGATCTGGCGCGACACCGCGCTTTGCGTCAGCGCCAGTTCCTGCGCCGCGCGTGTGTAGCTTTCATGACGGGCGGCGGCATCAAAACAGGCCAGGGCTTGTAGTGAGGGGATTTTGCGGCGCATGGTGTGCTGAATATACACAACTCACGCGTGAAAGACGGTTGTTTTCAGAGGGGGTATGAAGGAATTTGACTGATTCGGTGCAATTGATACATGCCAAAATTTCATGTCTTGGTGAAAATTTGTCGTTTGCCCTGTGCGTGAATGGCCCGTACCATGGCGTCAACTTTTTGGAGAACCCGCATGGCCAACGCCGCTTTTCAATGGAACGATCCCTTTTTGCTCGACCAGCAGCTCAGCGATGACGAGCGCATGGTGCGCGATGCCGCTGCCGCCTACTGCCAGGACAAGCTGGCCACGCGCATGCCCGAAGCCTTCCGCCAGGAAAAGACCGACCCGGCCATCTTCCGCGAGATGGGCGAATTGGGCCTGCTGGGCCCGACCATTCCCGAGCAGTACGGCGGCCCGGGTCTGAACTACGTGGCCTACGGCCTGATCGCCCGCGAAGTCGAGCGTGTCGATTCCGGCTACCGCTCGATGATGAGCGTGCAGTCTTCGCTGGTGATGGTGCCGATCTTCGAATTCGGTTCGGAAGCCCAGAAGCAGAAGTACCTGCCCAAGCTGGCCACCGGTGAGTGGATCGGCTGCTTCGGCCTGACCGAGCCCGACCATGGCTCCGACCCCAACTCCATGGCCACCCGCGCCTACAAGACGGCCGGCGGCTATCGCCTCAAGGGCAACAAGATGTGGATCTCCAACAGCCCGATCGCCGATGTGTTCGTGGTCTGGGCACGCGAAGTGAGTGAAGGCGGCGCCGTCGGTCCGATCCGCGGTTTCGTGCTGGAAAAGGGCATGAAAGGCCTCTCCGCACCGGCCGTGCATGGCAAGGTTGGCCTGAAGGCATCCATCACCGGTGAGATCGTGATGGACGACGTGTTCTGCCCGGAAGAAAACGCCTTCCCCGAAGTGCAAGGCCTGAAGGGCCCGTTCACCTGCCTGAACTCGGCGCGTTACGGCATCGCCTGGGGCGCCCTGGGTGCGGCCGAGGACTGCTGGTTCCGTTCGCGTCAGTACGTGCTGGACCGCAAGCAGTTCGGTCGCCCCTTGGCGGCCAACCAGCTGATCCAGAAGAAGCTGGCCGACATGCAGACCGAAATTTCGCTCGGCCTGCTGGGCTGCCTGCGCCTGGGCCGCATGAAGGACGAGGGCACCGCCGCGGTGGAGATCACCTCCATCCTCAAGCGCAATTCCTGCGGCAAGGCACTGGATGTGGCCCGTCTGGCGCGCGACATGATGGGCGGCAACGGCATTTCCGACGAGTTCGGCGTGGCGCGCCACCTGGTGAACCTGGAGGTGGTGAATACCTACGAGGGCACGCACGATATCCACGCCCTGATCCTGGGCCGTGCCCAGACCGGCATTGCTGCATTCGCGAACTGAAGTTATTGTTTCACTGGTTTCTTTCGGGGGCTTGTGGTGGCTGAAAGAGGGCAGGGGCGGCGGCCTCATAGGCGCTGCGCTTTGCCAAATCGGCCGCCACCCCCGCCCCCTTTCAGCAGCCAAGGTATTTGGCGTACCGCCGCCGACAGTCCATTTTCCTTCTCGCCACCCAGGGAATGCCCGGGGGCCGATTTGGCAAAGCGCAGCGCCTATGAGGCCCTCGGGCGTTCTCTGGGTGGCAGGCGAAGCAGCCGTGTTTGACGTTTGAGAGAAAACAGCATGAATAACAAACCCGCAGCCCTGCCGCACATCAAGGTGCTGGACCTCTCCCGCGTGCTCGCCGGCCCCTGGTGTACCCAGATCCTGGCTGACCTCGGGGCCGATGTGGTCAAGGTCGAGCGCCCCGGCGCCGGCGACGACACGCGCCACTGGGGCCCGCCCTTCCTCAAAGATGCACAGGGCAACGACACCGAACACGCGGCCTACTACACCTGCGCCAACCGCAACAAGCGCTCGATCACGGTCGATCTGGCCAAGCCGGAAGGCCAGGCACTGATCAAGCAGATGGCGGCGCAGAGTGATGTGCTGGTGGAGAACTTCAAGGTCGGTGGGCTGGCGCACTACGGGCTGGACTACGCGAGCCTGAAGGCGATCAACCCGCGCCTGATCTACTGCTCGGTCACCGGTTTCGGCCAGGACGGGCCGTACGCCGAGCGCGCCGGTTACGACCTGATGATCCAGGCCATGAGCGGCATGATGAGCATCACCGGCCGTCCGGACAACGTGCCCGGCGGCGGCCCGCAGCGTGTGGGCGTGGCGCTGACCGACCTCTTCACTGGCGTCTATGCCGCGACCGCCATCCTGGCCGCGCTCGAAGTGCGGCACCGTACCGGCGAGGGCCAGCACATCGACATGGCGCTGTTGGATGTGGGCATGGCCATCCTGGCCAACCAGGGCGGCGGTTTCCTCAACACTGGCAAGGTCCCCATGCGCCAAGGCAACAGCCACCCGAGTCTGGTGCCGTACCAGGACTTCCCCACAAAAGACGGCGCCATGCTGCTGGCCATCGGCAATGACGGCCAGTTCGCGCGTTTCTGTGCCGCTGCCGGCCGGCCCGAATGGGCGGCGGATGTGCGCTTTGCTACCAACACGCAGCGCGTCATGCACCGCGAACTGCTGGTGCCGCTGATGGAAGAAGTCACGCGCACGCGCAGCACGGCCGAATGGGTGGCCCTGCTGGAAGACAAGGCGGTGCCCTGCGGCCCGATCAATGACATCGGTCAGGGTTTTGCCGACGCCCAGGTGCAGGCCCGTGGTTTGGCATTGAATCAGCCCTGCAGCCCCGTCGCACAAGCGCAAACAGCTATTAATTCAATAGCAAGCGTGGCCAGCCCGCTGCGCCTGCAGGCCACGCCGCCGGTGCTGCGCCGCGCGCCGCCCGCTTTGGGCGAGCACACCGACGAGGTGCTGGCCGAGCTGGGGCTGGATGCGACGCGCATTGCCGCCTTGCATCAGTCCGGCGTGGTGTAGCCGGGTTGTCGCCCGGGGGCTGCCTTCGGCGCCGTCCTAGGGAATTCACGGGGGTCTCTGGGTCACGCAGGTGACCTGTGCCGTGAGGCGGTGTCTGCCACCATCGAATCTGGCTACCTGACGTGCTAGCGACGCGGTAGACCAGATTCAGGAGACACCCGCATGAAAAAGCCCGCTTTCCGTGACGTTACCCGCCGCCAGCTGCTGACCCGCGCTGCCACACTGGCAGCACCGGCCATCGTCAGCCCCTGGGCCCTGGCGCAGGACAAGTATCCGAACCGCCCCATCACCCTGATCGCGCCTTGGCCGACCGGCGGCAGCAGCGATGCGGTGATGCGCGCCTTTGCCGAGAGTGCCGGCCGTGCGCTGGGTGGCACGGTGATCGTGGAGAACAAGCCGGGCGCTGGTGGCACGCTGGGTGCCGCGGCCATGGTGAATGCGCGCCCGGACGGCTACCTGCTGACGCAGTTGCCGCTGGGCATCTACCGCATACCGCACATGCAGAAGACGTCCTTCGATCCGGTCAAGGACATCACGCACATCGTCTGCCTCACCGGCTACACCTTCGGCCTGGCCGCGCGCCCCGATGCGCCGTACAAGACGCTGAAGGAGATGGTGGCCTATGCCCGTGCGAACCCGGGCAAGGTGGCCTATGGCCACACCGGCACCGGCACCACGCCGCACCTGGCCATCGAGGAATTCGCCACCAAGGCCGGCATCGAACTGCAGGACATTCCCTACAAGGGTTCGGCCGAGATCATGCAGGCCATTCTGGGTGGCCACATTCCGCTCATGAGCGGCACCACCGAGTTCGCGCCGCACGTCAAGGCGGGTAAACTCAATCTGCTGGCCACCCTGGGCAGCAAACGCAACAAGGCTTTCCCCGATGTACCGACCGTGAAGGAAAGCGGCTGGGACACGGTGACCGAATCGCCGTTCGGCATTGGCGGTCCGAAGAACATGGACCCGGCGCTGGTGAAGGTGATCCACGACGCCTTCAAGAAGACGCTGGACGACCAGCGCGTGCTCGACACCCTGGACAAGTTCTACCAACCGGTGATCTACATGGGCACCGCCGACTACACCGCCTATGCGGCACGCACCTTTGCCGCCGAGAAGGCCACCATCGACCGCCTCAAGGCGGCCGGCAAGATCTGAGGCTGCAGCATCAGGCCCCTTCGGGCCGGATGCGTGCGCGCTCGATCACCGGCTTCCAGCGCGCTTGTTCGCTCTGGATGAAAGCCGCGAACTCGGTGCTGCTGTTGCCCACGGCCAGCGCCGTGTCGGCAGCCAGCTTGTCCCTCACCAGCGTGCTGCGGGCCGCCCGCACGGCCTCCTGCTCCAGCCTGGCCAGGTTGGCTTTCGGCCAGCTTGACGGGGCCAGCAGGCCATACCACTGCGTCATTTCGAAGCCCTTGTAGCCCGCTTCTGCCACCGTGCCCACGTCGGGCAGCTGGGGCAGGCGCTGTGCGGTGCCGGTGGCGATGCAGCGCAGCTTGCCTGCCTTGATGAAAGGCAGCAGGGCCGGCGCACCCACGGCCGCTGCCTGCAGGCGACCGGCCAGCAGGTCGGTCATCATCGGGCCGGTGCCGCGGTAGGGCACATGCAGCACGAAGGCGCCGGTGGCCATCTTCAGGTACTCGAAAGCCAGGTGCCCGGCACTGCCGTTCCCGGCCGAGCCGTAGTTCAGCTGGCCGGGCCGCGCCTTGGCATAGGCGATGAACTCCGGCAGGGTGCGCACCGGCAGGTCCGGATGCACCACGTACAGGCTGGGCACCTTGGACAGGAGGGTGACGGGCGCAAAGTCGCGCGTCGGCTGGTAGGGCAGCGACGAGAAGATGTAGGGGTTCACCGCCAGGGTGCCGATGTGTCCCAGCACCAGGGTGTGCCCGTCGACCGAGTGGGCCACCTCCTGCATCGCGATGTTGCCGGCGGCACCCGGCTTGTTGTCCACGTACACGTTCTGGCCCAAGGTCTTGCCCATTTCGGCGGCGACCGCACGTGCCACGATTTCAGAACTACCGCCCGGTGCAAAGGGCACGACCAGGCGCAGCGGCTTGGCCGGCCAGGCTTGGGCCTGGACCAGCGAGGGTGCGGCGAGTGCGGCAGCGCCACCCAGCCACTGGCGGCGGGTGAGAAGAGACGTATCCATGGGAGAACTCCTGCCGGCTCAGCCGGCCTTGCGATTGACCAGCACGATGCCCACGGCCACCAGGGCCAATGCGGTGATCAGGCTGGGGGTGAGCGGCTCGTTCAGCCAGAGCGCGCCGAACAGCAGCGCGAACATCGGGGTCAGGAAGACGAACGCCGAGATCTTGGTGGCCGGGTAGCGGCCCAGCATCCACATCCACGCCAGGTAGCTGGCAAAAGCGCCCACCACCGTCTGCAGCATGAGTGAGGTGATTGCAAAGGGGCTGAACTGCCAGGTCCAGCGTTCACCCAGCGCGAGCGACAACAGCGGCAGCGTGGCAGCGCTGACGCCCACTTGGTAGAACAGCAGTTTCTCGGCCGAGGCGCGGGCCAGGGTAGTGGCACGAATGGTGATGGTGGTCAGCCCCCAGGCCAGGCCGGCGGTCAGTGCCAGCGCATCGCCCAGCAACTGCCCCTCCGAAGTCGGTGTGACAAAGCTTTCGCGCATGGCGAACACCAAGGCGCAAAACGCCAGCAGCAGCCCGAGCCATTGCAGTGGCCGCAGCCGTTCGACGCGCACCAGCAGCGGCAGCAGCAGCGCGACCCAGAAGGGTGAGGTGTAGAGGAAGACCGTCAGCCGGGAGGCGCTGGTGAACTGCAAGCCGATGTACAGGCAGGCAAATTCGCCGGCAAACAGCGCGCCCGCCAGCAGGCCGGGCCAGAGCGTGCCGTCGCGCGCGAACAGGGCGATGCCACGCCGATGGCACCACAGCATCAGCAACAGCGCGGCACCGACGAAGCGCACGCCGGCCTGAAACACAGGTGGCAACTCGGGCAGCGTGGCCTTGACTAGCACCTGCTGGAAGCCCCAGAACAGGCAGCAGGCCAGCAAGATGGCGGCCGCCACGCCGTCGAGGTGTTCCTTGCGCGTGGGAGATGTCATGTTGGTGAGTGAGCCAGTGCGCGGTTATTGCCTCATCCGCATGCACGAGGCGATCCGATGCGGGAAACGCCGTTGAACCGGCTCCGCCGGGCCACTGGCGTTGCCCCCTGCAAGGGGGGCTGAGGCCTGCGGCTCCAAGCCTGCCTGCGCAGGCTTGGACAGGTCGAAGAGCCTCGGTCTCCGGCCGAGGCCCCACGGCGATGAGCGACACGCAGTGCGCGCAGCCTGGGGGTGTACCACCTCACAACGGATGCTCGGCGTAGAACTTGCCGCCGTGGTACAGCAGTGGCGAGGCACCCTCGCGGTGTGCGCAGCGCTCGACCTCGCCGACAAAGATCACGTGGTCGCCTTCGTCGTAACGGCTGCGATTGAAACACTCGAAGGTGGCGGCGGCACCGGCCAGCAGCGGCGCGCCACCGTGCCCTTCCGTGAAATCAACCCCGGCCCAGCGATCCACGCCTTTGGTGGCGAAGCGCCGCGCCAGCTCCTGCTGGTCGGCGGCCAGGATGTTGATGGCGTAGTGGGAGCCACTGCTGAACGCAGCCATGGAGGCGGCCGCATGCGACAGGCTCCACAGCACCAGCGGCGGATGCAGTGAGACCGAGTTGAACGAGTTGGCCGTCAGGCCGACCAGCTTGCCGTTGGCAGCACGCGCCGTGACAATGGTCACGCCGGTGGCGAACATGCCCAGGGCATGGCGGAATTCGGTTTGCGTAAAGCTCGGGGGACGGGCCTGCAGGCCCGCAACAGACGATGACATGAAGGCAATGTAACTGAATTTGCCGGCCTTGGCCGAGGCCTAAAATTGCACCATGCACTTTGGTTTTCAGAAGCTGTCCGTGTCGCTCGCCCTGCTGCTGGCGGGCGGTGCCCATGCCGGGCTCGCGTGTGACGATTTTTATGCCCGCCTGCCCAATGTTCAGCGCGCGTTGTGCGAGCAGGCCCAGTTGCAGGATTCCCGTGCCCGCAGCGTCAAGGGGCGGCCGATCTACACGCGCGATATCCGGCCCGAGGGCGCGCGCCTGCGCGTGCTGGTGATCGGCGGCATGCACGGGGATGAGCTGTCATCGTCATCGGTGGCCTTGCACTGGATCCAGCTGGCGCAGGAGGCGCCGGAACGTACACACTGGCGTTTCATTCCGGCGCTCAACCCGGATGGGCTATTCAGCCGGCCATCGCACCGCGTCAATGCCAACGGCGTGGATCTCAACCGCAACTTCCCCACGCCGAACTGGGAACGCGATGCACCGTTCTACTGGGAAAAGCGCACGCGCAAGGATCCGCGTCGCTGGCCGGGCAAGACCCCGTTGAGCGAGCCGGAGTCGAAGTTCCTGCATGAAGAGATGCAGCGTTTCCAGCCCAATTTGATCGTGAGCATTCATGCGCCTTATGGGGTGCTGGACTTTGATGGCCCGATCCAGCCGCCCAGCCGGCTGGGGCGCCTGTACCTGGATCAGGTCGGCATTTTCCCCGGGTCTTTGGGCAACTATGGCGGCGTGCACAAGGGCATGCCGGTGGTCACGATCGAACTGCCGAGCGCCTTGCTGACGCCGCGTAACGTGGAAATCCAGCGCATGTGGCAGGACTTGCGGCAGTGGATGGGAGACACCCTGGCTGCAGATGGCACGGACGCGCCACTGCGTCCTTGAGGCCGCCCACCCCGCTTGGGGCAGGCGTCGCCGACTGGCTTAGCGGACCAGCAGAACCGGCACTTCGCAGTGTGCCAGCACCTGGGTCGCCACCGAGCCCATCACCAGGTTGCCCAGGGCGCTGTGGCCGTGCGAACCCATGACCAGCAGATCGTACTTGCCGGACTCGGCCATCTTGGCAATGCTCTCGCCGGCGTGGCCGACTTTCCAGACGCTCTTGGCATCGATGCCATGGCGCGTCAGGAACTTGGACACCGGGCTCAGCACCTTCTCGGCTTCCTCGGAATAGTATTTGTCCACAATCTCCTTGCCCACGGCGGCACGGGCGCGGGGCGGCAGCGCCGGCTGCGCAGTGAAGATGGTGTATTGGTTGGCAGCGGTGAACAACTCGTCATGGGTTGTCAGGTATGCCAGCATTTTTTTGGTGTATTCACTGCCGTCGACGGCCAGAAGAATTTTCATGGTCAGCTCCTCGTTTCGATACCGTAGTTTATCCAGCGACGCCGGTCGGTTCATGACCCGCGTCAAATTTCCGGAAGAGATCACTGGGCAAGTCCAGGCTCAGCGTTGGATTGAACTGGGCCTGTTCGCCCTTGCGAGCATAACCCAGCGGATTGGCAACCACGCGACAGCCGTGACGTGTGTAGTCGCTCGGGCAGTGCAGGTGGCCATGCAGCCATAACCGGGCCCGCGGGAGCAGGTCATCCAGGGCATTGCAAAAACCGGCGGTGCCGGGGGCCAGTCCGTAGCGCGGATCGGCACTCTGCAGGCTTGGGGCAAAGTGGGTGATGACCACAGTCTCGCCATCGAAGTGCCGCGCCAGCGTGTCGCGCAGCCAGGCCTGGCAGACCAGGGCCTGCTCGCGTATCTGCTCGGCCAACATCGGTTCTCCGAAGCGGACGGTCTCTGTCTTGCGCAGGTAGAAGTTGGCCGCCCGAAAGGCTTTGTCGCGTGCCTGTAGCACCTGGGTGAGCGCGCTGCCGGCGGAGGGTGCGGCCGGATTCAGTGCATCGAAATCGCTCCACAAGGTTGTGCCGACGAAACGCACTGGCGGAGCCGAGGGGCCCAGCAGCTCCGTCGCGGTCACGACCTCGCGTTCCAGCAGGCGGATGCCCAGCCGCTTGCACGTCTCTTGCAGGCGCGCATGTGCCTGATCGAAATCCTGCCGGTCGTATTCATGGTTGCCGGGCACGAACAGCACAGGGGTGGGCCAGCCGTGGCGGGGTGAGAACAGGCCCAGGCCAAAGTCGTGATCCCGCAGTTGCGAGCCGGCCTGGTAGGAGCCGACGTCGCCGGCCAGCACCAACAGATCGGCGCCGGGGGCTGGCGTGGGGGCGAAGCTGGGGTCGGCTTCGAGGTGCAGGTCGGAGAGCAGCTGGATCTTCACGCCGTCATTGTCCCAGGTCGATGACGCTGGACGTCAGTTTGTCCGCATGGGCGCGACTCGGAAGCTGGGCCACCACGCCGCGCAGCCATTCGTGGGCGCTGTGATGGTGCACACGGCGATGCCACAGGGCGTCCACGTGGATGGCGGGCACCTCGAAGGGCAGTTCACGCAGCACCAACTGGTCGGCAATGCCGGTCACGCTGACGAAGTGACGCGGCAGCACGGTCAGCAGGTTGGAGGTGGCCACCACCCGGCCGGCGGTAAAGAACTGGTTGACGGTCAGCACGATATGTCGCTGGCGCCCCAGCGAGGCTAGGGCTTGGTCGATGAAGCCGTAAGGCCGGCCGGAAAAGCTCACCAACAGGTGGCGTGCTTCGCAGAAGCGCTCGAGCGTCAACGGCTCACCGGCCAGCGGATGGTCACGCCGCATCACACACACGTATTTGCTGTAGTAGAGGCGCTGGTGATGGAATGCCACGGCCTCGCCGGCCTCGGCCTGGGCGGTCAGGCTGGCGATGACGGCCGGGAAGTAACCGATCGCCATGTCGGCCGACTCTTCCTGCAGCAACCGGCGCGGGTCGCGGGTCGTCAGGGGCACCACGCGGATGGTGACGCCGGGGGCATCCTGGTCGAGTACTTTCACCAGGCCAGGAATCAATTCTGCCGCCGTGGAATCGGCGGTGGCCAGCACGAAGGTGGTATTGGCCTGCGCCGGTACGAAGCTGCCGGGCGACAGCGTCTCCTCCAGCTGGCGCAGCGCCTCCTGCACTGTGGGCCACAGTGCCAGCGCCCGGGGGGTGGGTTCCAGGCCTTGGCCGCTGCGACGCAGTAAATCGTCACCAAGTGTTTCACGCAGGCGGCGCAGGGCATTGCTGACGGCTGGCTGTGTAAGTGATAGCTTACTTGCGGCTTTTGTCAGACTGCGCTCCACCATGACTTCATTAAAGACACGAAGCAGATTGAGATCCAGCGTGCGAAAGTTAAGCGGATTCATGGGCGAGACTTAATATATCACCGTGGTGAATATTGTGCATCACAACAATAAAGTTGAATCACATTAGAGATAACCCTAATATCACGGCATCGCAAAGATTTTGTTTCGTTAAGGAGGTCCATCATGACCAGTTTTGTACACGTTGAATACCCCAGCAGCCATCCGGGCGTTGCCCGTTTCGAGAATGCTGTTGCCGCTGCCGGCCAGATGCGCAAGGGTTTTGATACCACCAAAGGTCTGGCTGCCATGTTGCTGGCTGCCATGGTGGCGGCATTGGTTGTGGTGGCTGACCAATTGGTCGACACCTGGGCCGATGGCCATCTGCTGGCTGGCTGGGTTGTGTTGTGGGTGGTGGGCTTTGCCGCCATCGCCTTGTTGGCAGACACGGCGCGCCGTTTGGCTGCACGCTCGATTAAAGCGCTGGATGACTGGTCGCGTGGCGTGGCTCGCAAGCGTGCTGATGAGCGGCTGTGGGAACTGGCACGCAAAGATGAGCGGGTGATGGCCGATCTGCAGGCCGCCCGTACACGCCAGGAAGCCTGATCCCGATGTCCTGAATCTTCGGATTCATACGAGGTAAAAAAAGCCACCGCATACGGTGGCTTTTTTGTTGGCTGGCGCTTGCGCGCCAAGGTGATGCTCAGGCGCTCAGCAGTTTTTCAATGCGCTGGCGCGTATCGCGCAGTGCCTTGGGCAGGCGGGCGTCGATCTGCTCGAACAGCACATCATGCAGCTTGAGCTCGGCCAGCCACTGTTGCTTGTCGATGCTGTTCACCGCGTGGAACTGCTCAGGCGTGAAGTCCAGGCCCTTCCAGTTGATTTCCTCGTAGGTCGGGCTCAGGCCGTAGAAGTGTTCCTTGCCTTTGGCTTCGTCCTCGATGCGGTCAATCATCCACTTCAGCACGCGCATGTTTTCGCCATAACCGGGCCAGACGAACTTGCCGTCTTCGCCCTTGCGGAACCAGTTGGTGGTGAAAATGGCCGGCAGGCGGCCGCCCTGGGCGGCAACCTTCTCGCCCAGGTTGAGCCAATGCTGGAAGTAGTCGCCCATGTGGTAGCCGGTGAAGGGCAGCATGGCGAACGGGTCGCGGCGCACCACGCCCTGCTGGCCGATGATGGCGGCAGTGGTTTCCGAACCCATGGTGGCGGCCATGTAGACGCCTTCCACCCAGTTGCGGGCCTCGGTCACCAGCGGCACGGTGTTGGAGCGGCGGCCACCGAAGATGAAGGCATCAATGGCCACACCCTTCGGGTTGTCCCATTCGGGATCAAGCGCCGGGTTGTTGGTGGCGGCCACGGTGAAGCGCGAGTTCGGGTGGGCAGCCTTGGCGCCGGTTTCCTTGGCGATCTGCGGCGTCCAGTCCTTGCCTTGCCAGTCGATGGCGTGCGCCGGCGCGTCGCCGTCCATGCCTTCCCACCAGACGTCGCCGTCATCGGTCAGTGCGACGTTGGTATAGATCACGTCGCTCTTGAGCGAATCCATGCAGTTCGGATTGGTCTTGTAGTTGGTGCCGGGGGCGACGCCGAAGTAGCCCGCTTCCGGGTTGATGGCGTACATGCGGCCGTCTTTGCCGGGCTTGACCCAGGCGATGTCATCACCAATGGTCGTGACCTTCCAACCCACGAACTCCTTCGGCGGCACGAGCATCGAGAAATTGGTCTTGCCACAGGCGCTGGGGAAGGCCGCTGCCACGTGGTACTTCTTGCCTTGCGGGTTGGTCACACCTAGGATCAGCATGTGTTCGGCCAGCCAGCCCTGCTCACGGCCCATGTTGGAGGCGATACGCAGCGCGAAGCACTTCTTGCCCAGCAAGGCGTTGCCGCCGTAACCGGAACCGTAGGACCAGATCTCGCGCGTCTCGGGGTAGTGCACGATGTATTTAGTCTGGTTGCAGGGCCAGCTGCCGTCTTTTTGGCCCGCTTCCAGGGGGGCGCCGACAGTGTGCATGGCTGGCACGAACTCGCCATCGGTGCCCAGCACGTCATAGACAGCCTTGCCCATGCGCGTCATGAGCTTCATGTTGACGGCCACGTAGGCGCTGTCGGAGAGTTCAACGCCGATGTGGGCGATGTCACTGCCCAGCGGACCCATGGAGAACGGCACCACATACATGGTGCGGCCTTTCATGCAGCCATTGAACAGGGCGGGCTTGCCATCGGCCGTGCCGTATTGCAGCTGGGCGCGCATCTCGGTCGGCTCGACCCAGTTGTTGGTCGGGCCGGCGTCTTCCTTGCGGGCCGAGCAGATGAAGGTGCGGTCTTCCACGCGGGCCACATCGCTGGCATCTGAGCGGCACAGATAGCTGTTGGGGCGCTTGGCGTCATTGAGCTTGATGAAGGTGCCGGCTTGGACCAACTGGTCGCACAGGCGTTTGTATTCCTCGTCGCTGCCGTCGCACCAGTAGATGGCATCGGGTTTGCACAAGGCCGCCATGTCGGCCACCCAGGCCAGCAGTTTGGGGTTTTTCACATAGCTCGGCGCATTGAGGTGAATGCCCTGCATCACGGGAGAGTTCATGGGAGAGGCTCCTAGTTGAATAATCTTTTCGAAGCTGGCACGCCGTGCGCCTTGGTGGCCGGATGCGTCAGCTTGGAAAAAATCAGCCGTGGAATTGATCTGCGGCGGGGCTCATTGTATGAACTTGCCTGTTTGTTACGCCGCGATGACAGCCAAAATCTATGCAAAACTCGCATGATGTTATGTTGTCGTGAATTTTGAAACGAAAACGACCGTGTTGGATCGCCAATGCGATGAGAGGCCGTGGTCAGCGTCAATGAAACGGACGCATCCGGCTGGGTCAGAAGGGGATCAAGAGGCGTTGCGAGGAAGAAATTTCCAGCAACACGGGAGCCGTCAAGGCAAACGCGGCAAGGAGATTGGTGCCGCTACCGCATCAGGTTGAAGCGCGGTAGGAAGCAGGGAAAGCAGAGGAGAAACGGACCGGCAATCAGCGGAGCAAGCCCGTTTCTGAAGACGCGTGATCAGGCCATGAACACGGCGATAAAGGCCAGCAGGAAGATCAGCAAGCCGCCAACCACGGGAATCACAACAGGAATGGAGTGCACGATGCTCTCGAGCGGATCAGCTTGGCTGGCGTCATGTGCAGGGGTCGGGTTCGACATGGTGTTTCCTTCTTGCTTAATGCGGCAGTTATAACAACTGGGCAGATTTTACATTTTCACAAACATGAGGTCCCGCTGTGGTCGGCGCAGGGGAAGCCGCAACCGTTAGGCAGACATGAAACTTTCAAAGTCACTCCTTTTCCCGCTGTTATTGCTGACGGCCTGTGCGGCCAGCGGTCCCGGCAGTTCCTCGGCTCGGCCTGTGCTTTACCCGAATGCCGCCCTCAAGCGAATGGGGGAAGCCCGGGCGCAGCAAGAGGTGGATGCCTGCCTGGCGCGCGCGCAAGCGGCCGGCTTGACGCCAGACGAGAAGAACAATGCCGTGGCACGCCGGGCCGGGCAGGGCGCGGCCACCGTTGGCGTGGCAGCCGCTGTCGGCGCCTTGGTGACGGGGCGCGATACAGAAGGAGTGATGCGTGCCGGCGCCACCGGGGCGGCGGTTGGCGGTTCGGCGGGCGCCGTGAGCGGAGCCATGCAGGACAAGCCCAGCAGCACCTATCGCAATTTTGTGCAACGCTGCATCAGCGAGAAAGGTCTGGACGTGATTGGCTGGAATTGAGGCCGCGCAGCACCCCTAAAGGCTAGAGCAGCGCGTAAGTGGTCGAAGCGCGGCAAACACTTTTGCTGTCAGAGACGCTACGGATATCGATTTCACCGAAGGCCAACGATTTGCCAACCCGCAACAGCCGGGCCTCAACCAGGCCATCCTGACCCGACAGGGGTTTGAGAAAGCTGCTGTTCATCTGCACCGTGGTGCAGGGGCGGAATTGCCCGAAGTGGCTGAAGACGGCCAAGGCCATGGCCGTATCGGCGGCGGCCATCATGGCCTGGCCGCACACCATGCCACCCGTGCGCGCCAACGCATCGCTGTGCGACAGACGCAACGTGACCTGGTTGGCATCGCTGGATACGACCTCAAGATGAAGTGCCTGGATCCAGGGTGCGAAATAGTCAGTCAGCGCTGTCTGCAGTTGCCGGGTATCCATGGGGGGTCTCCAAATATGAGGCAAAGTGTCCAGCCGAGAGCCTGACCGAGGTAAGAGTGATCGTCAATCGGGTTTTCGTCAGCCGGCGAGCTTTGCGGTAAAGACTTCCCTAGCGGCGCAGACTGGGTTATCGTGGCTCACACAGATATCCGAGCTGGAGGCGTTTGATGGTCAAGCGTTTGGTAGCCGAGAGGGCGAATGGGCAGGTCCTCGTTTCACCGGGGCTCGGGCAAGCACCGGTGTTGGATCTGATGTGCTCGCATTTCATCCTGACGCTGGCCGCGCGTACCGGGGGCGGGTTCAATGCTCGGCGCGACCTGGCTGGTGTGGTGTCACTGGCCGGGCGACATCTGGTGTGGCCCGCATCCGTGCTGCAGCGGCTGCGGGAGTTCCTGATCCGCCGCTGCGCGGGCAATGAGTTGTGGCATGGCCAGGAGTCCTTGAGTGACCGTGAATTTCTGGCCCGCTTCGGCGACTGGCGCGGTCCGTACGAGGAAGGCACACTGTTTTTCTACCTGGACGAATACGCCAAGGACCAACCCAAGGACTTGCTGACCGTGTTGGCGGTGACGCGCGATTGGCTGGCACAGGCATTGAAAAAGCAGTCCACGTTGGTGGAGAAGAATATCGATGCCCTCGCCGGCCTGCTGCAGCTCAACCAGGCCGAGCGCGCCTTGCTGCTGTACGGCACGCTGGCGCGTTACCAGCGCGAGTTGCGTAGCGTGCTGGTGGAATTCAAGGTCAACAATGCGCCCGAGGCCTACGCTGTGATTGCCGAAGTGGCCGGCGTGAATCCGACCGAGGTCGGGGAGGCGCTGCGCGCCGGTTCACGCCTGGAGCGCATTGGCCTGGTGGACAACCTGATTTCCGAGCACAACATCACCGACCTGGCCGATCTGATGAAGGTCAGTGAAAAACTGCCGCCGGTGTTGATGCGGCAGTACCGTGATCAATCCGAGTTGATGGCCGTGTTCACCCGGCCCTCGGCCAGAAGCCATCTGGCCGTGAGCGATTTTGCTTTCGTCGAGGATGACGCGCAGATGCTGTGCGCCCTGCTACGCCACGCCGTGACGCGCAAGGAGGCCGGGGTCAATGTGCTGCTGTATGGTCCGCCTGGCACGGGCAAGACGGAACTGGCCAAGGTGGTGGCGCAAGCGGCGGGCCTGGATTTGTTCGAAGTCGAATACGCTGATCGTGACGGCAACTCGCTCAGCGGCCGTGACCGCTACCGCTCGCTGCAGATTGCCCAGGTTTTTCTCAAGGGCAGTGCTCAGGCGGCGTTGCTGTTTGACGAGGTGGAGGATGTGTTCCCCCCGATCTCCACCGAGGCCGCCCAGTTGCTGGCGCGTGCCGAGCAGGTGGCGGTGCCGGCCAGCGGCAGCGTCAGCGGCAAGGCCTGGGTCAACCAGATACTGGAATCCAATCCGGTGCCCACCATCTGGGTGACCAATCGCATCGAGCAGATCGACCCGGCCTTCCGCCGCCGCTTTGCCTACCACCTCGAACTCAAGTCCCCGGCGCCAGGTGCACGTGAGGGGTTGGTCCGCAAGACGTTGGAGGGGGTGCCCGTATCGGAGGCTTTCGTGGCCAGGTTGACGGCGCGTAAAGGGCTGACACCGGCGCAGATCAGGACCGCAGTGCGCTTTGCGGGGCTGGTCGGTGAGGTGGCGCCGGAAAAGACGGTGAAGGCGGTGGAGATGGCCGATACCGAGGCGCGGCGCATGGAGTCGCTGATCGAGCGACAGTTGCGCAATGCCGATCAGGCTCTGGGTAACCGGGACAGCGGCACCCTGGCGCGGCGCATGGTGACACAGTACCAGCTTGATCTCCTCAACCTGGAAAGCCGCTACGAGGTGGCGCGCATGGTGCAGGCCCTGCAGGCGCGCGGGCATGGGTCCTTGTGCTTCTATGGCCCGCCGGGAACCGGCAAGACGGCACTGGCCGAACACATCGCCAACGTGCTGGGCTGCCCCCTCCTGATTCGCCAGGCCAGCGACATCATGAGCAAGTTCATTGGTGAGACCGAGCAGAACATGGCCGCCATGTTTGCCGAGGCTGAGAGCGAAAACGCCTTGTTGCTGCTCGATGAAGCTGACAGTTTCCTGCAGGACCGGCGCGGTGCCCAGCGCACCTACGAAGTCACCGAGGTCAATGAGATGCTGCAAGGCATGGAGCGGTTCAACGGCATTTTCATCTGCACAACCAATTTGCTGGACCGTATCGACCAAGCCGCCTTGCGGCGGTTCACGTTCAAGATCCGCTTCAAGCCGCTGACGCAGGCCCAGCGTGAAACCATGTTCGTGGCGGAGGCGTTGGGGGGTGATACGAGTCGACTGACGGCAGAGGTGCGCGGCCGTTTGGCCCTGCTCGACCAACTGTGCCTGGGGGACTTCGCGGCGGTGCGGCGCCAGGCCCTCATTCTGGGCACGGAGATGGAGGCGCTTGAGTTCCTGGCGCAGCTGGAGGCCGAGCACCGGATCAAGCCGGAAGTACGCGAGGCGCGCAGCATGGGATTCCTCCAGTAACCCTTCTAGAGAAATGGCTTTAGAGGCTGTCTGGCGATGGCCAAAGAAAAAAATTACACGAAGCTGTCAACCGCGGACGGGTCTCATACGTGATAACCACATGGCGAAGGTCTGAACCAGCCAGCCTGAAGAAAAGGCTTGGCTGCTGGGAAGACCTTCATTTCCTCCATTTTTGTATTGCGGTTATGAACAAAGATCCCATCAAGGTGCCGGAAAAGGGCACTTACAAATGGCAGCTTTTCAAAGAGTGGACTGACGAGTTCCGTCAGACCCACGCCGACCACGTCGCCTACATTGCCCTGCATCTGGCCGGTGTGCTCGATCCTTGCCGCAGCAAGCTCAACAACTTGATCCAGCAGCATCGTCAGCATCAGCGCGATGGCGCCCGGGGTGAGCGTCACCGCCGGGCCATTGCCCGCCTGCAAAACACCATGACCGGTGCTGCCATCTCCTACGAGACCAGCTTCCGCAGCCATTAAATGGCAAAAACCGGCGCTGTCAGGCGCCGGTTTGCAGGGCCAGCCAGTGCAGATAGTCGGCTGAGCCCGCCGTGATCGGCAATTGCACGATCTCGGGTGTCTCGTAGCGGTGATGGGCGCGGATGAAATCCTCCAGCGCCTGATAGACCACCGCACGGGACTTGATCAGCAGCAGCCACTCCTTCTCTGCGCAGGGCTGCTCTTTCCAGACATAGAAACTTTTGATCGCCTGCACTTGCACGCAGGCGGCCAGTCGCGCCTGAACGATCTGCCGCGCCATGGTTTCCGCCTCGGCCTCAGAGGCCGTGGTGGTCATCACGAGGCAGAAGGCATCAGGCGGCTGGCTGGGTTTTCGCATGGCGGCAATTTACCGCGAAAGCCGCCACCATGTCCCGGCCTGCGGCCTGTACTTCACAGCCCCGCCTGTTTTTCTTCCACCTTCTGCACCGGGGGCGTCCAGCCACCCCCCAGCGCCTTGTAAAGGGAAACCTGATTCTGTTGCTGCGCCAGTCGGGTCTGCGCGACCAGTTGTTGCACTGCAAACAAGGAGCGCTGTGCATCCAGCAGGTCCAGCGAACTGGCCACACCATTGCGGTAACGCAACTCGGCCAGTTGTGCCCGTTCGGCCTCGGCGCTGGCTTGCGCCTGTTGTGCCTGCAGTTGTTCACCCAGCGTGGCGCGGCCGGCCAGGGTGTCGGCTACTTCACGGAAAGCGGTCTGGATCGCCTTTTCGTACTGGGCTACGGCAATCTCGCGCCCGGCTTTGGACGATTCGAGGTTGGCCCGGTTGCGGCCGCCGTCAAAAATCGGCACCAGGGCCGAGGGAGCCAGGGTCCAACCCCAGGTGCCGCTCTTGAACAGATTGTCCAGGTCGCTGCTGGCCGAGCCGGCAAAGGCGGTGAGCGAGATGCGCGGGAAAAACGCAGCCCGTGCCGCGCCAATGCTGGCATTGGCGGCAATCAGCTGTTGTTCGGCCTGGCGGATGTCGGGCCGGCGTGTCAGGACCTCGGACGGCAAGCCGACCGGGAGGTCCTTGAACATGGACGCGGATGGGGTGGCCTCGGTGGCGCGTAGCAAGGGGTCAGGCACGGTTTGGCCCGCGAGCAGCGTGAGGGCGTTGATGTCTTGCGCCCGCAGTCGTTGTTGCTGGGCTGCGGTAGCACGGGCCGCAGCGGTCAGCGACTCGGCCTGCCGCAGGTCCAGTGCCGAGGTGGCACCGTTGTCGAAGCGCAGGCGGGTCAGGCGCAGCGAGTCTTCGCGGGTGGCGAGTGTGCGTTGCGCCAGATCCAGCAGTTCGGTGTTGGCCTGCAGGCTCAGCCAGGTGCTGGCGACCGAGGCGATCAGGGAAATCTGTGCTGCCTTGCGTGCCTCTTCGGTCGCCAGGTATTGGGCTAGGGCCGCCTCTTTCAGGCTGCCCAGGCGGCCGAAGAAGTCGAGCTCCCAGGCCGCCGAGGCCGGAATGTTCAAGCCGGCGCTGTAGCTGGAGGTAATGCTCTTGGTGAGTTCCGAGGTTGACTGCCGGCTGCCAGTGACACCCGCGCTGATCGTCGGCAGCTGGTCGGCCCGGCGGATCTGGTACTGGGCGCGCGCCTGCTCGATATTGAGCACCGCCACGCGCAGGTCGCGGTTGTTGTCCAGCGCCAGCCGGATCACCGAGCGCAGGTTGGTGTCGCCAATGAAGTCTTGCCAGTCAAGGTCGGCGGCTAGCGTGGCCGCCGCTGCCCCAGCCGTTTTGGCATCAGACCACTGCTTGGCCACGGGGGCGGCCGGGCGCTCGTAGGTGGGAATCAGTGAGCAGCCGGCCAGTACTGCAGCAGCGGCTAACGCCGGCCAGGTGCGTAAGAAAAGAGGGTTACTCATGCGGATGCACTCCCATGTGCGCAGCATCGTGCGCGTGGACTTGGTGTTGACGAGCGCTGCCCTTGAACACGCTGCGCACCACCACGAAGAAGATAGGCACGAACACCACGGCCAGCACGGTGCCGGTGATCATGCCGCCGATCACGCCGGTGCCAATCGCTCGCTGGCTGGCTGAGCCGGCGCCTGAGGCGATGGCCAGCGGCAGCACGCCGAGCGTGAAGGCCATGGAGGTCATGACGATGGGGCGGAAACGCAGGTGTGCCGCTTCCAGTGCCGCTGCGACCAGGCTCTTGCCCTGGGCCTGCAGGTCCTTGGCAAACTCGATGATCAGGATGGCGTTCTTGGCGGACAGGCCGATGATGGTGATCAGGCCGACCTGGAAATACACGTCATTGGCGTAGCTGCGCAACAGCGTGGCCAGCAGCACACCCAGCACGCCCAGTGGCACCACCAGGATGACGGCCAGCGGAATGGTCCAACTCTCGTAGAGCGCGGCCAGGCACAGGAACACCGCCAGGATGGAGAAGCCGTAGACGATCAGAGCCTGGGCACCGGCCAGTTTCTCTTCGCGCGACAGGCCGGTCCATTCGAAACCAAAGCCCTGCGGCAACTGGGCCGCCAGCTTTTCCATTTCTTCCATGGCGGCGCCAGTGCTGTAGCCCGGTGCGGCGCTGCCGCTAATGCGCATGGCCGGGTAGCCGTTGTAGCGCACGGTCTGCATCGCACCCTGGATCCAGCGCGTGCTGGCAAAGGTGGACAGCGGCACCATCTGCCCGCGGCTGTTGGGCACACTGAGCTTGAGCAGGTCTTCCGGCTGCATGCGCGCCGGCGCGTCGGCTTGCACCACCACGCGTTGCAGGCGTCCCGCGTTGGGGAAGTCGTTGATGTAGCTCGAACCCAGCGCGGTGGAGATGACGCTGTTGATGGCGTCGAAACCGACCCCCAGGGCGTTGGCCTTGTCGCGGTCGATGTCGAGCTGCAACTGGGCCGCATCTTCCAGGCCGTCGGGGCGCACCTGGGTGATGACCTGGCTCTTGGCGGCCATGCCCAGCAACTGGTTGCGGGCGGCCAGCAGGGCGTCGTGGCCCAGGCCGGCGCGGTCCTGCAACCGGAAGCTGAAACCGGAGGAGGAGCCCAGTTCAGGAATCGATGGTGGGCTCAAGGGGAAGATGAAGGCGTCGCGGATGCCCATCAGCGCACCGAAGGCGCGGCCGGCCAGATCCTGGGCCGAACTGCCCGGGGCATGGCGCTCGGACCAGTCCTTCAGCGTGACGAAAGCCAGTGCGGCATTCTGGCCTTGACCTGAGAAGCTGAAGCCCAGCACGCCGACCATGCTCTCCACTTCCGGTTGCTTGAGGATGAAACCCTCGACCTGTTGCATCACGCTCAAGGTGCGTTCCTGGGTGGCGCCCGGTGGCAACTGCACGTTCACCAGCATGGTGCCCTGGTCTTCATTGGGCAGGAAGGAGGAGGGCAGGCGCATGTACACGACGGCCACCGCCGCCAGGATGGCAGCGTAGATCACCAACGTTCGGGCCGCGCGGGGCAGCAGCCGGGCGACCCAGCTTTCATACCCTTTGGCAGTGCGGGAAAAACCGCGGTTGAACCAGCCGAAGAAACCCTTCTTCTCATGGTGGTGGCCGGCCTCCACCGGTTGCAGCAGCGTGGCGCACAGGGCGGGTGTCAGCGACAGCGCGAAGAAGGCCGAGAAGGCGATCGAGGCGCCCATCACGACCGCGAACTGGCGGTAGATGTTGCCGACCGAGCCGCTGAAGAAAGCCAGCGGCACGAACACCGAGATCAGCACCACGGTCACGCCGACGATGGCGCCCGAGATCTGGCCCATGGCCTTGCGTGTGGCTTGCCGAGGCGGCAGGCCTTCTTCGCTCATGATGCGCTCGACGTTTTCCACCACCACGATGGCGTCGTCCACCACGATGCCGATCACCAGCACCATGCCGAACATGGTCAGCACGTTGATCGAGAAGCCCAGCGCCAGCAACGTGGCAAAGGTGCCCAGCAGCGCCACCGGCACCACGATGGTCGGGATCAGGGTGTAGCGCCAGTTCTGCAGGAACAGGAACATCACCAGGAACACCAGCGCCACGGCTTCGAACAAGGTTTCAGCCACTTGCGAGATCGAGATCTTGATGAAGCGCGAGCTGTCGTAGGGAATGGCCCATTTCATGCCCTTGGGAAAATAGGCCTCCAGCTCCTGCAGCTTGTCGCGCACCGCCTGCGCCGTGGCCAGCGCATTGCCGCTGGGCGACAGCTGCACGCCGATGCCGGTGGACGGCTTGCCGTTCAGGCGTGCCGAGGTGGCATAGGTCTGTCCGCCCAACTCGATGCGGGCCACGTCCTTCAGGCGCACGGCGGAGCCGTCGGCGTTGGCGCGCAGCACGATGCCGCCGAACTGCTCAAGGCTTGAGAGCTGGCCATTGACCACCACCGTGGCAGCGATGCCCTGGCCGGCCACATTGGGCAGGCTGCCGATTTCGCCCGAGGCGACCTGGGCATTCTGGGCGCGGATGGCGTTCGTCACGTCGGCCGCCGACAGGTTGTAGCCCAGCAGCTTGGCCGGGTCGATCCAGATGCGCATGGCACGCTCGGTGCCGAACAGCTGGGCTTGGCCGACACCAGGCAGGCGCTGGATTTCGGGCAGCACGTTGCGCGACGCGTAGTCGCCCAGGGCCACCGGGTCCCAGGCCGGATCGTCCGAGGACAGGATGGTGAACAGCAGGAAGTTGCTGCGCGACTTGTCGACGCGCACGCCCTGCTGTGTCACGGCCACCGGCAGGCGCGGCGTGGCGCGCGACAGACGGTTCTGCACGTCCACCTGCGCCAGGTCGGCGTTGGTGCCGGGCTCGTAGCTGATGGTGATCTGGCCGGTGCCGTTGGCCTGCGCCACCGACTCCATGTAGATCAGGCCGGGCGAGCCGTTCATCTCGCGCTCGATGATGGACAGCACGCTGTCTTCCAGCGTCTGTGCCGAGGCGCCCGGGTAGGTGGCCGACACCACGATGGAGGGTGGCGCCACCGGCGGGTATTGGGCAATCGGCAACTGGGTGATGGCCACGCTGCCCAGCACGATGATGAAGAGCGCAATCACCCACGCGAAGATGGGGCGCTCGATGAAGAATTTCGCCATGTTGGAATCCCTTTAGCGAGCGGGGCGCGAAGCCGCAGAAGCCGGCGCTGAGGCCGCTGGCGCGGGGGAAGATGCGGCCGGCGCGGCTGCAGGTTTGCTGCCCGGCGGCTGCCATGCCACGGGTTTGACCGGGGCGTCACCGCGCAGCTTCTGGAAGCCGTCCACCATGACCTGTTCGCCGGCCTTCAGACCGTCCAGGATGACCCACTGGCCACCCTGCTGGTTGCCGACCTTGATCGTGCGCGGGCTGACCTTGCCGTCGGCACCCACCACCATCACGCTATCGCCCTGCGGCGAACGCGTCACCGCCTGCTGCGGCAGGGTGATGGCGTTGCTGGCCTGGGCCTGCTCCAGCCGCACGCGCACGTACAGGCCGGGCAGCAGCGTGCCGCCCGGGTTGGGTACTTCGGCGCGCAGTGTGATCTGGCCGGAGGTGGTGTCCACCGTCAGGTCCGAGAACAGCAGTTTGCCGGCCTGGGCGTATTCACTGCCGTCTTCCAGCACGATGCGCACACTGGCGGCGTCCTTGCCGGCACGCTTGAGTTGGCCCTGCTCCATGGCGCGGCGTAGCGCCATGACTTCGCCGGCCGACTGCGTGAAGTTCACATACATCGGGTTGATCTGCTGCACCACGGCCAGTTGCGTGGCTTCGCCCTGGCCGACCAGCGCGCCTTCGGTCACCAGCGCGCGGCCGATGCGGCCCGAGATGGGTGAGGTGATGTTGGCGTAACCCAGGTTGATGCGTGCGGTCTGCGCGTCGGCCTCGGCCACTTTGTGCGCGGCGACGGCATTGGCGTATTCCTGCTTGCTCACGGCATTGGCTTCGACCAGCGGCTTGTAGCGCTCGGCCAGCGTCGCGGCCTGGGCCAGATTGGCCTCGGCACGCGCCAACGCAGCGGCGTAGGGCGCCGGGTCAATGCGGAACAGTGGCTGGCCGGCTTGCACATCGCTGCCTTCGCGGAACAGGCGTTGCTGCAGGATGCCGGCGGCACGGGCGCGCACTTGCGCCACGCGCGAGGCTTCCAGCCGGCCCGGCAGTTCGCTCACCAAACCAATGTCGCCCGGTGTGACGGTGACAACACCGACCTCGGCCGGCGGCATGCCGCCGGGGCCGGCGCCAGCCGGCGGGGACGATGGGCCGCAGGCGGCGAGCAGCAGGCTGAGGCTCAGACTGGTCAGCGCCACGCCGCCACGTGACGACAAATGGGAGAGCGCGGGCTTGATATCGATCAAGGCAGACATGACGTTCCTTCGGGGGTAAGGGTGAATGGCCGGCGGCAAGCCGCAGTAGAGGCCATTTTGCGGATGAATTAGGTCAATTAAAAGAAAGGAGTATACATACAAGCGTGAATGTATGTATAGTTGGGGTATTACAAATACGTTGGAGGGTACCCCTATGGTTCGTCGCACCAAGGCGGATGCGCAGGCTACGCGCTGTAGCCTGCTGGATGCCGCCGAACAGCTGTTCCACGAACGCGGTGTCTCGCGCACCTCGCTCAACGAGATTGCCGTGGCAGCCGGCACCACACGCGGTGCCATCTACTGGCATTTCAAGGACAAGGCTGATCTTTTCAACGCCATGATGGAGCGCGTGTCACTGCCCTTGGAAGAGTCGCTGCAATGTGCGGTCTCTATGCATGCGCAGTGCCCGGTGCTGGAACTGCGCGTGGCCATGCTGGAAGCTTTGCGCAAGACAGCGACCGATGCCCAGACCCAACGCGTGTTCGACATCGCCACACACAAGGTGGAGTACGTGGCCGAGTTGCTGGGGGTGAAAGAGCGCCACCTGCGGGTGCGCAACGAATGCCTGGCGCGCACCACGCAGGCGATGCAGCAGGTGACGGAATTGCGCGGCCGTCCGCTGTCCGTGGATGTGAACACCGCCGCGCTAGGGCTGCACGTGATGATCGACGGCTTGATCCAGAACTGGCTGCTGGATCCGGAGGCTTTTGATCTGGTGGCCACGGGCAGTCAGATCTTCGACACCTACCTGGCGGGCCTGGGGCTGCAGCCGGTTCAGGTTGAAGATAAAAAGGCTGCTTAGCCCTTGCCAAACAAGCGCAAGACGCTATGGATTCGATAGCGAAATGACGCGCAGCACGGCCTCGCCATAGGCCTGCAACTTCTTCTCGCCGATGCCACTGATGCCCTGCAGATCGTCCAATGTTTGCGGGCTGCGCTGGGCAATCTCGGCCAGCGTGGCGTCGTGGAAGATCACATAGGCTGGCAGGTTGTGCTCACGCGCCACCTCGGCCCGCCAGGCCTTCAGGTTGATGAAGCGCACCTGGTCATCGACGCCCAGGTTGACGGCCGCCGGTGCCGTGACGCCGGCGCGGCGTGAACGTTTGGTGGTCGGCGCCGAGACCGATTCGCGCAGCTGCACCGTGACCTCGCCCTTGAGCACGGCGCGCGAGCCTTCAGTCAGGTAGAGCGTGTTGAAGGCCTGCGCATCAACGCCGACGGCGCCGATGGCGATCAGCTGGCGCAGCACGCCGCGCAGCTGCGCTTCGCTGAACTCGGCACCGAGGCCGAAGGTGCTCAGGGTTTCATGTCCGTACTGTTTCACCTTCTCGGTGTCCTTGCCACGCAGGATGTCCATGATGTGGCCGGCGCCGAAGCTGATGCTGCTCATCTGCTGCACGCGGTAGATGGTGCTCAGCAGCTTGCGCGCCGCGTCGGTGCCGTCCCACACGGCCGGCGGATGCAGGCAGTTGTCGCAATTCCCGCATGGCTGGCTGGCCTCGCCGAAATAACCCAGCAGACGCACGCGCCGGCAATCGGTCGCCTCAGCCAGCGTCAGCAAGGCGTCGAGCTTCTCGCGCATCACCTGCTTGAATTCCTCACTGGCCGGGCTCTCGTCGATCATGCGGCGCTGGTTCACCACGTCCTGCAGGCCATAGGCCATCCAGGCGTCGGCAGCCGCACCGTCCCGGCCGGCGCGGCCGGTTTCCTGGTAGTAGCCCTCGATGTTCTTGGGCATGTCCAGGTGCGCGACGAAGCGCACGTCCGGCTTGTCGATGCCCATGCCGAAGGCGATGGTGGCCACCATCACCAGGCCCTCTTCGCGCAGGAAGCGGTCTTGGTTGGCCTGACGCACGGCCTGGTCGAGCCCAGCGTGGTAGGGCAGGGCCTTCAGGCCGGCCTCACACAGCGTCTGCGCGATGTCTTCCACCTTGCGGCGCGACTGGCAGTAGACGATGCCGGCATCACCCTCGTGCTCGCGTTCGATGAAGCGTAGCAGCTGGGTGGTGGCGTCCTTCTTCTCAACAATGGTGTAGCGAATGTTGGGGCGGTCGAAGCTGCTGACGAACTGCCGGGCTTTCTCCAGCTGCAGCCGCTCCACGATGTCGGCGCGCGTCAGCGCATCGGCGGTGGCGGTCAGCGCCATGCGCGGCACGGTTGGGTAGCGTTCGTGCAGCACCGTCAGTGCCCGGTACTCCGGCCGGAAGTCGTGGCCCCACTGGCTGACGCAATGCGCCTCGTCGATGGCGAACAGCGCCACCTGGCCGCGTTCGGCCAGCGCGTCGAGCTGGGCCAGAAAACGCGGCGTCGTCACGCGCTCGGGCGCGGCATACAGCAGCGTGATCTCGCCGCGCAACAGACGCTTTTCCACTTGTGCCGCCTGCTCCGAGGACAGGCTGGAGTTGAGGAAGGCGGCTTCGACGCCAGCTTCGTGCAGGGCGCCGACCTGGTCGTGCATCAGCGCAATCAGCGGCGACACCACGATGGTGGTGCCATGGCCGGCCTGCTGGCGTGCAATGGCCGGGATCTGGTAACACAGCGACTTGCCGCCACCGGTGGGCATGAGCACCAGCGCGTCGCCGCCGGCCACCACGTGGTCCACGATGGCCTGCTGCGGACCGCGGAAAGCCTCGTAGCCGAAGACCTGGCGCAGGATGGTTTGAAGAGACAAAATATTTGCTATCGAAACAGGAGCGGCTGGCGCAGATCCCAAAAGGGCCAGGGTCCGATTTGGTTTGAAATTTACATTTGCTCCCAGGGCAGGCCGTCGAAGCGCCAGCCGTTGAGGGTGGAGCGGCGGAAACTGTCGTCCAGATCGCCCTCGAAGCCGTGCAGCACGTTGACGAGATTGGTGAAGCCGGCGGCTTCCAGCGCCAGGCCGGCGTCAAGCGTGCGTTTGCCGCTGCGACACAGCAGGATGACGGGGCGGCTTTTGTTGCCGGCGGCCTCGCGTTCGACGGCCGCGACAAAACCGGCCGGGTCGGGCGTGAGGTCCGGGTACTCGTACCAGGGAATGTTGTGCACACCCGGCGGGCGGCCCACGTAAAGCGATTCGATTTCCATGCGCACGTCAATGAACAGCGCATCCGGTTCTTGCTGCAGCAAAGCCCAGGTTTCTTTGGGAAGCAGGTGTTTCATACCCGCTATTGTCCTGGGTTTTGGCGCGGCACTTCCCGCGCGGCGGCAGGACTTTCTACAATGGACGGTCTATGAAGCCCATCCACTACACCCGCGCCCAGGCCCTGCCGGGCATTCTGGCCCAACGCATCGCCATTCTGGACGGCGCCATGGGCACCATGATCCAGCGTTTCAAGCTCGGCGAAGCGCAGTACCGCGGGGAGCGCTTCAAGGACTTCCACAAGGACGTCAAAGGCAACAACGAGTTGTTGTCGCTGACCCGGCCCGACGTCATCCGCGACATCCACGAAGGTTATCTGGCCGCCGGTGCCGACCTGATCGAGACCAACACCTTCGGTGCCACCAGCGTGGCACAGGCCGACTACGACATGGCACACCTGGCACGCGAGATGAACTTGGCCTCCGCCCGGCTGGCGCGCGAGGCCTGCGACAAGTTCAGCACGCCGGACCATCCGCGCTTTGTGGCTGGCGCGCTCGGCCCCACGCCCAAGACCGCCAGCATCAGCCCGGACGTGAACGACCCCGGTGCGCGCAACATCAGCTTTGAGGAGCTGCGCGCCGCCTACTACGAGCAGGTCGAAGCCTTGGTGGAAGGCGGCGCCGACGTGCTGCTGGTGGAAACCATTTTCGACACCCTCAACGCCAAGGCGGCGCTGTTCGCTATCGACGAGTACTTCGAGGCTTCCGGCGAGCGCCTGCCCATCCTCATCAGCGGCACCGTGACCGACGCCTCCGGCCGCATCCTGAGCGGCCAGACCGTGACCGCCTTCTGGCACAGCGTGCGCCACGCGCAGCCGTTGGCCGTGGGCCTGAACTGCGCGCTTGGTGCGGCGCTGATGCGGCCCTACATCCAGGAGCTGGCCAAGGCGGCGCCCGACACCTTCATCAGCTGCTACCCGAATGCCGGCCTGCCCAACCCGATGAGCGAGACTGGTTTCGACGAAACGCCTGAAGTCACGTCACGCCTGCTCAAGGAGTTTGCTGCCGAGGGGCTGGTCAACATCGTCGGCGGCTGCTGCGGCACCACGCCGGAGCACATTGGCGCTATCCACACTGCGGTGGCACCGCTGGCTACGCGGGCCTTGAACAGCGGGCCGTTCTACCGCGAAGCGGCCTGAGCCCGTATCCGTGAGGTGACGGTCAGCCCAGAAAAAGGATGGCCGCCATGGCGGCCGTAGCGGGTACCGTCTGGACGAACAGGATCTTGCGGCTGGAGGAGGCGGCGCCATACAGGCCGGCCACCGCCACGCAGCCGAGCACGAACAACAGGGCGTCGCGTTGGCCGGTGGCCAGTGCCCAGGCGATGCCGGCGGCCAGGAATCCGTTGTACAGCCCCTGGTTGGCCGCCAGAACCTTGGTGGCCCTGGCGAAGTCGGGGCTGAGGCCGAAGGCCTTGATGCCTTGCGGTTTGTCCCAGAAGAACATCTCGATCACCAGGATGTAGACGTGGATGGCGCAGACAAGGAGGGACAGGGCGGTGGCGATGATGTGCATGGTGCGGCTTGCCGGAAGGTTGCGAAAGTCAGATGGTAGAGCGCTGGCGGCGGCGCGCCAGCCAGGCGATGAGTCCGGCGGCCACGACCACGACCATGGACCAGCCCAGTGCGCGTGATGCCACCAGCTCGCCTTCGCGCGCGGCGCCCATGAAGAACAACACGAAGGCCAGCAGGTGCACGCCCAGGCGTTGCAGGCGCAGCCACCAAGCGTCGGTGCGCCAGGTCCAGGCCAGAATGACGTCGACCAACCACCAGAGGGCGAAGACGGTGTCGAGGCGGGGGGCACTTACGCGCGGTGTGTGGAGGATGCGCTGCCAGTCGTTGCCGAAGATGACCACGGTGGCCCAGTAGAAGTGCACGGCAAACACCAGCAGTGAAGCAGTCCAGAAGATGCGCCATGCCCGGTAGGTGCGGGCCGACTGCCGAATGGCGGGGAACAGTGCCAGCGCCGGGGTGGCCAGCAGCAGCGAGGCCCAGATGGTGAAAAAGGTGAGGTGCAGATCCTGCCGCAGCGCCTCGGCCACATCGGCCGCGCCGCCGCCGGGCGGTGTGAGCGAGAACAAAGCCATGTCGCGGCTCCACCAGGCAGCGCCAAAGCACAGTGCCAGCAACAGGCTGGACAAGGCCAGCGTAACGCCGGCGGCACGGGGGGTCGATTCATTCATGATGAAAAAAGAAGTTTTGTGTACGGCGTGTGGAGACACCTGGGTCATGCGCCTTGGGTCTTGCGGGGTGTCCGCCGCGTTATCGGGCCGGCCTGCTGCACGATGTGGTCGTGCAAGGGCTTGCCGCCGCCCAGCGTGAACCAGACCTCGGCCACGACGAACATCGGGCCGACGAGCAGGCCCCGCAGATCGTCCACGAAAGCCGGCTTGCGGCCCTCCCAGAAGTGACCGACGAACTGGAACACCCAGCCCACCACGAAGCTGCCTATGCCGACCGACAGCCAGGTTGTCAGCGGGGCAGCACCCAGCGGGTGCGCCAGCGCGAGCAGTGCACCGATGGCCGCGAGAGTGGCCAGGGTGATCGTCCGTTGCCCTTGGCGCAGGTACCACAGGGCTGCCAGCAGGTAGGCTGCGACGTCGAGGCTGACGGTGGTGTTGGTGATGGTGAACTGCACGCGTGCGAGCAGCACGCCGATGGCAAAGACGATGAGCGGGATGCCCACGTAATGGGTGGCGATGTTGCGCGGATCTCGGTGGTAGCGGGCGTATTGCACCAGCAGGGAAGTGGCGTTGTCCATGGAGGTCTCCTTCGAATTTGTTCAAGGATGCCGCGTTTGGGGCGGTACGTCTGTCAGAATTCCGACAAAGTCGGATCGGCGAGGGCGCGGGCGGCTGTCAATTTGAGCGTAGCTGCCATAGATGGACCTGTCGACCCACGCACCAACCGCCTTGCAGGCAGCCTTGCAGACCGACGACTGGTTCGCCGCCTGTCCGCACGCGCTGCAGCAGCAACTGCTGGGGCTGGCCCGCTGGCGCCGCCTGGCGCCGGACGAGCCGCTGTTTGCGCGCGGTGGCGATGCCGATGGTCTGTGCTGCGTGGCCGCTGGTGCGCTGCGCATCGGTGCCCACGATGTCGAAGGCCAGGCCGCGGTGCTGGCCTATCTGGAGCCTTATCAATGGTTTGGTGAGATATCGATGATCGATGGCCTGCCCCGCACCCACGACGCGGTGGCTGACGTGGCCAGTCAGGTGCTGGTGGTGCCGCGCGCGGACCTGTTGGCTTGGCTGGACACCCACCCCGTCTACTGGCGCGACATGGCGCGGCTGGCCTGCCGCAAGCTGCGCGTGGCCTTCGTTGTTCTGGAGGAGTTGGCCCAGCTACCGTTGGAAGAGCGCGTGTTGCGCCGTCTACAGCTGCTGGCCATGGGTTACGGCAGCCGCGACGTGGCGCGTCGCCGCGTTCGCGTGGCGCAGGACGTGCTGGCCCGTATGCTGGGGGTGAGCCGCCAGAGTACCAACAAGGCCCTCAAGCAGTTGGAAGCACGCGGCGCCCTGCGCCTGCACTACGGCGAGATCGAACTGCTGGACTGAGTCGCGGCCGTCGATGTGGGTGTCGAAAGGACGGCGGAGGCAGCGGGAAAACGGGTTCGATGGGCCGCCGCAGGCCTTGCGGAGACAATCACGCCCATGCGCATCGAAACTCTGCGCCAGCGTCTGCGCGCGCTCGGTGCTAATCCCCGTCACGAACACCGCGTGCTGCGGCTCTGGTCGCAAGCGCTGCCGCAGACCAGCGGCAAGCGGCCGATCGAGGCCTTTCTGCCGACCACGCTGCGCGTCGCTTTGCCGGGCATCGAGCGTGAACTCGCCGGTCTGACGACGCTGCATTCCGAACATCCGGGCGAGGACGGCTCGCAGCGTCTGGTGGTGGCGCTGCATGACGGCCAGCTGGTGGAAAGCGTGCTGTTGCCACCGGGCCGTATTCCGGCCTTGTGTGTCTCCACCCAGGTCGGCTGTGCCGTGGGCTGCGTGTTCTGCATGACCGGCACCACCGGCCTCATTCGCCAGCTCGGCAGCGCCGAGATCGTGGCTCAGGTGGCGTTGGCGCGGCAGCGCCGGCCGGTCAAGCGCGTGGTGTTCATGGGCATGGGCGAGCCGGCGCACAACCTGGACAACGTGCTGGAGGCCATCGACCTGCTGGGCACGGCCGGCAACATCGGCCACAAGAACCTGGTGTTTTTCACCGTCGGTGATCCGCGCGTGTTCGAGGCCTTGATGGCGCGTGACGAAGGCCAGGTGCGGCCGGCCCTGGCCCTGTCGCTGCACACCACGCGCGCTGACTTGCGTGAGCAACTGTTGCCGCGCGCGCCGCGCCTGACACCGCAGGAGTTGGTGGATGCGGCCGAGCGTTATGCGCGTGCCAGCGGCTATCCGATCCAGTACCAGTGGACGCTGCTCGAAGGCATCAACGACACCGAGGAAGAGGTTGAAGGCCTGGTGCGCCTGCTGCACGGCAAGTACGCCATCCTCAACCTGATTCCCTTCAACGAAGGTGAGGGCATGCCTTACCGGCGGCCCAGTTGGGCGCACGCAGCCGATATGGCGCGCCGCTTGCACCAGCGCGGCATCCTGACCAAGTTGCGGCAATCGGCCGGGCAGGACGTGGACGGCGGTTGTGGTCAGTTGCGTGCGCGGGCTGTGCAAGAAAAGGGCGGCCAAGAGCGCCGCGTGATTCCGCTGCAGGCGTCACCCATCTAGCAGCCGACAGCGCATTCAGTACACGTACCCAACAGGCCTGCCACAAAGCCTTTAAAATCACGGCTGATCCAAGGAGCGTTGCAGCGGCATTCAATGTCGTCAGGCTTGGATGTCCCAACGACGCTCACCTGTTTTGAATCCTTCAGGTGAGACGCATGTCCGAAATTTCCATTCCCCCCATGAAGCTGTCCGGCCTGGAGCCGGTGCTCATCGGCGCGGGCAGCTTGTTCGTCAACATCGGCGAGCGTACCAACGTGACCGGCTCCAAGGCCTTTGCCCGCATGATCCTGAACGGCCAGTTCGAGGAAGCGCTGGCGGTGGCGCGCCAGCAAGTGGAGAACGGCGCGCAGGTGATCGACATCAACATGGACGAGGCCATGCTCGACAGCAAGGCCGCCATGGTGCGCTTTCTCAACTTGATCGCCTCCGAGCCCGATATCGCGCGCGTGCCGATCATGATCGACTCCTCCAAGTGGGAGGTGATCGAGGCCGGTCTGCGCTGCATCCAGGGCAAGGGCATCGTCAACTCCATCAGCATGAAGGAAGGCGTGGAGGCGTTCAAGCACCAGGCCAAACTGCTGCGCCGTTATGGCGCCGCCGCCGTGGTGATGGCTTTCGACGAAAAAGGCCAGGCCGACACCTATGCGCGCAAGATCGAGATCTGCGAGCGCGCCTACCGCATCCTGGTGGATGAGATCGATTTTCCGCCGGAAGACATCATCTTCGACCCCAACATCTTTGCCATTGCCACCGGCATCGAAGAGCACAACAACTACGCGGTCGACTTCATCGAGGCCACGCGCTGGATCAAGCAGCACCTGCCGGGTGCCAAGGTGTCGGGCGGTGTCTCGAACGTTTCTTTCAGCTTCCGCGGCAACGACCCGGTGCGCGAGGCCATCCATACGGTGTTTCTGTACCACGCCATCCAGGCCGGTATGGACATGGGCATCGTCAACGCTGGCATGGTTGGCGTCTACGACGAGCTGGAACCCACGCTGCGCGAGCGGGTGGAAGACGTGGTGCTCAACCGTCGGCCGGATGCCGGCGAGCGCCTGGTAGAAATTGCCGAGAGTGCCAAGGGCGCCTCCAAGGACGACAGCAAAAAGAACGAATGGCGTGCCGCCACCGTCGCGCAGCGCCTGTCGCACGCGCTGGTGCACGGCATCACCGACTTCATCACCGAAGACACGGAAGAAGCCTATCAGGCCATCCTCGCCAAGGGCGGCCGCCCGCTGCACGTCATCGAAGGCCCGCTGATGGATGGCATGAACATCGTCGGCGACCTGTTCGGCCAGGGCAAGATGTTCCTGCCGCAGGTGGTGAAAAGCGCACGCGTGATGAAGCAGGCGGTGGCGCACCTGATTCCCTACATCGAGGAAGAAAAACGTCAGCAGGAGGCCGCCGGCGAGGACGTGCGCGCCAAGGGCAAGATCATCATTGCTACCGTTAAGGGCGACGTGCACGACATCGGCAAGAACATCGTCACCGTGGTCCTGCAGTGCAACAACTTCGAAGTCGTCAACATGGGCGTCATGGTGCCGTGCCACGAGATCCTGGCGCGTGCCAAGGTCGAGGGGGCCGACATCGTGGGCCTCTCGGGCCTGATCACGCCCAGCCTGGAAGAGATGCAGTATGTGGCAGCCGAGATGCAGAAGGACGATCATTTCCGCATCAAGAAGATCCCGCTGCTGATTGGCGGCGCCACCACCAGCCGTGTGCACACCGCAGTCAAGATCGCGCCGCACTACGAGGGGCCGGTGGTCTATGTGCCGGATGCTTCGCGCAGCGTGAGCGTGGCGCAAGGGCTGCTGTCGGATCAGGCCGCCAAATACATCGGCGAGCTCAATGCCGACTACGAGCGCGTGCGCCAGCAGCATGCGGGCAAGAAGCAGACGCCGCTGTGGCCGCTGGACAAGGCACGTGCCAACAAGACACCGATCGAATGGGCCGGCTACACGCCCGCGAAGCCGAAGTTCATCGGCCGCCGTGTGTTCAAGAACTTCGACCTGGCAGAACTCGCCAAGTACATCGACTGGGGCCCGTTCTTCCAGACCTGGGATCTGGCCGGCCCGTTCCCGGCCATCCTGAAGGACGAGATCGTCGGCGCCGAAGCGCAGCGCGTCTTTTCGGATGGCAAGCGCATGCTGCAGCGCCTGATCGAAGGCCGCTGGCTCACCGCCAATGCCGTGCTGGGCCTGTACCCGGCCAACAGTGTGAACGACGACGACATCGAGCTCTACACCGACGAGAGCCGCAGCCAGGTGGCGCTGACCTGGTACGGCCTGCGCCAGCAGACCGAGAAGCAGGTGATCGACGGCGTCATGCGGCCCAGCCGCTGCCTGGCCGACTTCGTGGCCCCCAAAGGCACAGCGCCTGATTACGTGGGTGTGTTCGCCGTCACCGCCGGCATCGGCGTGGAGAAGAAGGAGCAGTACTTCATGGACGACCATGACGACTACTCCGCCATCATGCTCAAGTCGCTGGCCGACCGGCTGGCCGAGGCATTCGCCGAGTGCCTGCACCACCGCGCGCGCACCGACCTGTGGGGGTATGCGCCGCAGGAACACCTGAGCCCGGAGGAACTGATCGCCGAGAAGTACCAGGGCATCCGCCCGGCGCCGGGCTACCCGGCCTGCCCGGACCACAGCGTGAAGAAGGACATGTTCGAACTGCTGCAATGCGGCGAGATTGGCATGGGCCTGACCGAGAGCCTGGCCATGACGCCGGCGGCCAGCGTCAGCGGCTTCTACCTGGCGCATCCGCAGAGCACCTACTTCAACGTCGGCCGCATCGGTGCCGACCAGCTGCAGGACCAGGTACGTCGCCGCGGCATGAGCGAACAGGCGCTGCAGCGTCTGCTGGCACCCAATCTTTGAGGTGTTGGCTTGCTGGCCCTGGCGTGTTCAGGGCCAGCGCCCCGTCTGCTGAAGGGCGGTGCGTTTGGCAAGACGCACAGATTTACCTAAGCTTACAAAGCAGACATGCAAATCGTGTCCGTTCCTGTTTACCGTTGCGCTGTCAGCGCGTTACAGAGTAAGCGTGGCGCCAGAGACGTCCAGTTTTCTGACCGTTTTCGCAAGAGGAACCCAAGATGAACGATATTTCGCAAACCGCTTCCAGCCCGGCCCGTAATCAAACCCTGTGGGCCGCGATTGGTGTGCTTGGCGTGGCGGTGGTGGCCCTGGGCTCGGCACTGTATTACGTGCAAACGCGCCAGGAGGCGTTGCACACAGCCGCAGTGAGTCCGGTCCCCGTGCCGGTGGTGGTGCCGGCGCTGGGCGCATCCCAACCCGTGCCGGCGGTAGAACCGAAGGCCGCAGCACCTGAGAAAAAACCCGACGCAGGCAAGGCGGTGGCCAGCCGGCCCGCCAAGCAGCACGCTACCAGCCAGAGCGGATCGTCTGGGACAGCACAGGCCGACGCGGCGGCGGGCAAATCCCCCACCGTGTTGCCTGCCAAGGAGGTCTGCCTGAACTGCGCCACGGTGACCGCCGTGACGCCGGTGGAACGCGAGGGCACGGGCAGTGGCGCTGGTGCCGTGGCCGGTGGCGTGCTCGGCGCACTGGTTGGCAACCAGTTCGGTGGTGGCGACGGCAAGACGTTGGCCACCATTGCCGGTGCGGTGGGCGGTGGCATGGCCGGCAATGCGGTCGAGAAAAAGATGAAAAAGGTGACGGCCTACCGCGTGGAGTTGCGCATGGATGACGGCAGTTTCCACAGCATCGAGCAGGCTGCGCCGGCCAGCGTCGGTGCGCGTGTGCGGCTCGAGGGCAACACCCTGCAGCCGCTCAACTGAACCGCCGGGCTTGTGGGCGGCAGCGCAGGCCGTCTTCAGTGCCTTGGGCGCGCCAACTGCTGGGCTCTGACCAGGGCCGCCACGCCGACCAGGCTCAGACCCAGCATCAACCACAAGCCCGAGGCATAACCGCCTGACGGGCTCCACAGCAGTCCGAGCAGCCACGGTGCCGCGGCCCGGCCCAGGGCCATCGGCACGCCGAGCGCGCCGTTGAGCGAGGCCACTTGGGTGCGGTCCACATATTCAGCGACCGCCGTGCCTTTGACAATGGTGAGCATGCCGTTGCCCATGCCGTACAGCAGCACGAACAGGAGCACCAGCAGCACCTGCGCGCTACCGAGCCAGGGAGCGGCCAGCAGCGCCAGCAAACCCAGCGGAATCAGGCCAGGAATGAGCCGGTTGGCCAGGTGCAGGTCCATGTGCTGCTCAAAGAAATACAGCAACACCCGGCCCAGCACCTGCAGCACGCCGATGGCGGCTGGCACGGCGATGACCCAGGTCTCTGCCAGGCCGTTCTCGCGCAGCAGGCTCACCATGTGCGCCGGCAACGCGGCGGTCACGGCCATGAGCAGCACGATGAAGAGGCCGACCAGCAGAAAAGGCGCGCTCAGCAAGTGTCGCTTGAGCGGGGTGGACGCCGTCGCGAGGCTCTTGGCGTGGGCCTGGCCAGGCGGTGCATGCCGCAGTACGAGCGCATGCAGCGGTGCGCACACCAGCAGCTGCAGGGCGGCCAGCACCAGCAGGGCATGACGCCAGCCCAGCGCCTGGATCAACCAGGCCGACAGAGGGATGAACACCGTGCTGGCCAGGCCGCCCAGAAACGTGATGGTGATGATGGCGCGGCGAAAGTCGTTGGGGTAGCGCCGGATGACCACGGCGAACACCGGCGGGTAGAGCGTGGCCGCCAGTCCGGCGCCCAGGCCGAGCCAGACGGCATAAAAGCCCGTCGTGCTGTGGATGCCGCTGTGCAATGCCAGGCACAGGGCCACCAGCAGCGAGCCGCCGGTCATCACCGCGCGTTCATGGCCGCGGTCGATCAGGCGGCCCACAGGGTAGGCCAGCAGCCCTTCGGCCAGCAGTGCCAGGCTGAAACCCAGAGAGGACTGGGCACGGCTCAGACCCAGCTCGCGCTCCACAGGTTCGAGCAGCAAGGCGAAGGTGTAGAACACGCTGCCCCAGCTGATGAGTTGCGCCAGCGACAGCCAGCCGATCAGGTGCGGGGTGTTGCGGGCGGTGGGGTGCATGCGTGGATTATGACAAATTCAGAGGTGATTTTGCTGCATGGGCCTTGCTGCCATTGAGTATATAGCTATTAATTTGATAGCGTTTGGCGATGTGTGACAAGCCCCGGCCGAACACGAGGGCAAGTCATGGGCGGGCAGCAGGCCTGGCGGCGCCTGCCTAGAATGCACGTTGTGTGCATCAGGCAGCGGCCGGTGACGCGCTGACCTGATTGACTTTCCTACTGCACATGACCTCTGGTGACGTCTCCATCTCCGCGGCCACGCGACGCTCCGTCCTGTTGCTGTCGTTTGCCACTTTCTCCAGCATGACGGCGCAGCGCCTGTGTGATGCCATGCTGCCCGAACTGTCGCGCGAGTTCTCCGCCAGCCTGGCGCAGGCGGCGCAGGTGGTGTCGATGTTTGCCGTGGTCTATGGCCTGGCGCAATTGTTTTACGGCCCGCTGGGCGACCGCTTGGGCAAGTACCGCGTCGTGACCCTGGCCACGCTGGGCTGCAGCGTGGGCAGCATTGCGGCGGTGTTTGCCGCCAGCCTGGACTGGCTGGTGCTGGCGCGCATGCTGGTGGCGCTCGGGGCGGCTGCCGTCATTCCGCTGTCGCTGGCCTGGATCGGCGATGCGGTGGCCTATGAGCAGCGGCAGGAGACGCTGGCACGCGTGGGGCTGGGCACCACGCTGGGCATTACCGGCGGCCAGTTGCTGGGCGGTGTGTTCACCGACAGCCTGGGCTGGCGTTGGGCTTTTGGCTTCATGACCTTGCTGTTCGGTGCCGTGGGGCTGCTGCTGCTGGCCGACCTGCGGCGCCAGCGGCGGGCACCACAGGTGGCGCACAGCACCCAACCGGTGGTGCGCCCGGGGTTTGTGGCGCAGGCCCTCATCATCGTGACCGGGCGCTGGTCACGCGTCGTGTTGGGGGTGGCTTTTGTCGAAGGGGCGGCCGGCTTTGGCGTCATGGCGATCTGGGCCTCGCACCTGCACCACACGCTGGACCTCTCGCTGTCGGTGTCGGGCGCCATCGTGGCGCTGTTCGGCCTGGGCGGCATGTTCTACATGGCGGTGGCGCGCTTTCTGATCCGTCGCTTCGGCGAACGTGGTCTGGTGCGCCTGGGGGTCGGACTGCTGGGCGCTTCGGCCTGGGTGCTTGCCGTCACGCCGCACTGGGGGCCGGCGATTCCGGCCAGCCTGCTGGGCGGTTTCGGTTTCTTCATGTTCCACAACACCATGCAGGCCAATGCCACGCAGATGGCACCGACCGCGCGCGGCACGGCGGTCTCGCTGTTTGCCTCGGCACTGTTCATGGGCCAGTCGGTCGGCGTGTTGTTGGCAGCCGCTCTGGTGACCCGCATCGGTTCGGCGGCGGTCATCGGTGCTGGCGGCATGGTACTGGTGCTGGTTGGCGTCTTCTTTGCGCATGCGCTCAGGCAGCGCGATGCGCTCATGGACCTGGAGTGACAGCCGGCGTGGACGGCTGAGCGTTGCCCGGCGTGGGCCCGAAAATTGCTTTGGTTTGAAGGTGAGTCAATACCAAAGAATGCTAGGGATACATGCGTAAAACGGAAACCTCAACCAGACTGCAAACCGATACCTTCCTGCCTTATATGCGCGACGTCATCCGTTGCGAGCAGGCACTCCAAGAACTCAATCTGATGTGGCGCATGATCGAGTCATCCGCCAAGATGAACTGCCCTGAAGAGGCGCGCGCCATTTTGCCGACCATGGCCGCCACGCGTGACGGTTTCAACCGGCTGGAAGAAGAGCTGGTGACCAGCCTGGTGGGCGAGAAGGTGGCCACGGTGCTGGCCGAGATCGGCACCAAGGCCCAGTACGTGATCGACATTGTGGTGCGCAACCTCTATGAGCGCACCGCCGACGTCGGCTTCCTGGCCACCGACAACGAGCTGTGCGCCTTTGTGGCCGGCCTGAGTGACGATGCGCCGGCCATCCGCCAGCGCCTGCGCGCCTATCGCAACAAGTACACGGTGTACGACGAAATCATCCTGCTGGATGCAGCCGGCAATGTGCTGGTTCAGATCGATGAGGCCACGCCGCTGGAAGGCAGTACCGATCCGTTGTTGGCGCAGACCCTGGCCAGTGACGGTTTCGTGGAGACCTTTCGTGCCAGCAACCTGCGTCCGGCCAAGCGTCAGGCATTGATCTATTCCAAACGCATGCTGCATCCGCAGACCGGTGCGGTGGTTGGCGTGCTCTGTCTGTGTTTCAACTTCGAACAGGAGATGGCGGGCATATTTCGCTCGCACGGCGACCCGGACGGCCGCGCCAACATGCTGCTGCTCGACGGCGAGAACCGGGTCATCGAAAGTGCCGATCCGCTCTGGATTCCGGTCGGCGCGCAGGTGCCGGTCAACCAGAGTGCATCGCCGCAGCTGCTGATGTTCGCTGGGCGCGAGTACCTGGTTCGGACCTTCCGCGCCGAGGGGTATCAGGGCTATATGGGGCCGACGGGCTGGCAAGGCCAGGTGATGATTCCGGTCGATGTGGCCTTCACCGGTGCGACCACCAACACGCTGGCCACACTGGCGCCGGCGGTGCGCGAAGGCCTGCTGTCGCATGCCCAGTCGTTTTCAGCGCCGCTGTACGAAATCATGACCGCGGCCGACACCATCCGGCGCGTGGTCTGGAACGGCCAGGTGATGACGGCCGGCCGGCGCGGCGAACTGATGAAGCTCAAAACCATCCTCGATCAGATCAGCGAGACCGGCGCACGCAGCAACGACTTGTTTTCCAAGTCGATTGGCGATCTGTACGAAACGGTGCTGGCCTCGAGCCTGCGCGACTCGGAATTCGTCTCGCACCTGCTGGTCGACCTGCTGGACCGCAACCTGTACGAGCGTTCGGACGACTGCCGCTGGTGGGCGCTGACGCCGGAGTTGCGAGCGGCCCTTGCCGCGCCTGCATTGAGTGAAGCGGCGCGCAAGCAGATCAGCGACATCCTGGATTACATCAACCGGCTGTACACCGTCTACACGCGGATCTTTGTCTATGACGCTGACGGCTGCATCGTGGCCAGCACCCAACCGGGGCAGGCCGACGGCAGCGTGATCGGCCGCCATGTTGATGCGGCAACGCTGGCGCAGGTACAGGCCTTGCGCAGTGAGCAAGACTACTGCGTGACGCCGTTCGAGCCGTCGCCGCTGTATGGGAACGAGCCGACCTACATCTATCACGCGGCGATCCGCGATCCGCAGAACGAGTCCCGCATCGTGGGCGGCATTGGCATCGTGTTCGATGCGGCGCCGGAGTTTGCCGCCATGCTCAAGGGCGGCCTGGGTGGCCAAGCGGACATGCAGGCCCTGTTTGTGGACCGGCAAGGTCGCGTCATTGCCAGCACCGATCCCGCCCGACCGGTCGGCAGCGTGCTGGAACTCGACACGGGCTTGAGTCAGCTGCCCAATGGCCAAAGCGCCTCGCGCATCGTGGTGCATGACGGGCAGTACGCCATCATGGGCTGCACGGTGTCCAGCGGCTACCGCGAATTCAAGGTGTCGGACGGCTATAACGAAGACGTGCTGGCCATCGCGTTCAAGTTTCTGGGCGAAGTGCGGGAGCGAACGGGCGCGGGCGCCAAAGCCCAGGCGATTCTCAAGACCGATCTGCTGGGGCAGGTCGGACGCGAGTACGCGACCTTCATGATGGACGGCGCCCTGTTTGCCTTGCCGGCTGAAAATGCGCTGGAAGCGCTGCCGGCGAGCAAGATCACGACGGTATCCACCGGGGAGCGTCGCGCCTGCGTCGGCCTGTTGGGGCTGCAGCATGAGGGACGGGACAGTGCGCCGGTCTGGGTGTTCGACTTCGGCTACCTGATCCGCGGCACGCCTTCCTTCATCGACAAGAGCAGCCAGGTGATCATCGTGCGCCATGGCGAGCAGACCCTGGGTCTGCTGGTGGATGAACTGCACGGCGTGCCGGAGTTCAGCGAGGCGCAGATCATGCCCACGCCGTTTGGCAGCCAGGACGACCGCGCCCTTGTCAGGCATTTCATCAAGGCCAATGGCGGGCAGGTGCTGATCCAGGCGGTTGATTCTCTCAGCCTGTTTGCCGCTTTGATGAGGCGCGAAGCACCTGCCTTGGCGGCGTGAGTCAGGGGTGCTGCCCTCTCAACCATGGGGCGGCAACGCGGGCCGGTATTGCAGGGCCTCGGCCACATGCTCCAAGCTGGTGCATGGCGTGCCGGCGAGATCGGCAATGGTGCGTGCGACCTTGAGGGTGCGGTGCGTCCCGCGCGCCGACCAGCCCAGGCGCGCGGCGGCGGTGTTGAGGAATTTGAGCGCGGCGTCGTCCAGTTGGGTGTGCGCATCGAGGTCGGCACCCGCCAGGGCCTGGTTGGGTTTGCCCTGACGGGCGAGGGCCCGCTCATACGCGGCCAGGCAGCGCGTCCGCACCTGCTGGGTCGATTCACCCGCAGGTGCCTGGAGCAACTCCCCGGCAGGCAGGGCCGCGACGGTCACATGCAGGTCAATGCGGTCAAGAAAAGGACCACTCAGGCGCCCCTGGTAGCGTGCAACCTGGTCGGGTGTGCACCGGCAGGCGCGCAACGCCGAGCCGAGATAGCCGCAGGGGCAGGGGTTCATGGCGGCCACCAGCTGGAAGCGGGCGGGAAACTCGGCACGCCGCGCCGCGCGCGAGATGGTGATGTGACCGGTCTCCAGCGGTTCACGCAGTGCTTCCAGGGCGCTGCGTGGGAACTCAGGCAGTTCATCAAGAAACAGCACCCCATGGTGCGCCATGGAGATTTCACCCGGGCGCGGCGGTGAACCGCCACCGACCAGCGCCACCGCGCTGGCGGAATGGTGAGGACTGCGGGTTGGGCGCTGGCCCCAGCGCGCCAGTGAAAACTGCCCGCCCAAGCTGGCGATGGCGGCACTTTGCAGGGCTTCCGAGGTAGACATGGCAGGCAGCAGGCCGGCAAAACGTTGCGCCAGCATCGACTTGCCGGCGCCGGGTGGGCCGCTGAGCAGCAGGCTGTGGCCGCCCGCGGCGGCAATTTCGAGCGCACGTTTGGCGCCAGCCTGCCCTTTGACGTCAGCGAGGTCCAGCATGTCCACGCTGGAGCCGGGGGGCGCCGATACGGTGCGTGACCAGCCTTCACGGTTATCCGCCGTGTCGTCTCGGGTGCCGGGCGGCAGGAATTGCTGCACCACATCGAGCAGGTGACGAGCCCGATAAACCTGGGCTTCGGGCACCAGGGCGGCCTCCTCGGCACTGCCGGGGGGCAGTACCAGCCGGGTGATGACCCCGTCTTGGTGCAAGGCGAGCGCCATGGCCAGCGCACCGCGCACCGGACGCAACTCACCCGAGAGCGACAACTCGCCAGCGAATTCGTGGCCAGCGAGTTGGGCGTTATCGATCTGTCCACTGGCGGCCAGAATGCCCAAGGCGATTGGCAGATCGAAACGGCCCGAGTCCTTGGGGAGGTCGGCCGGAGCGAGATTGACCGTGATGCGCTTGTTATGGGGGAATTCCAGCCCGGCGTTCTGAATGGCGGAGCGCACACGTTCGCGCGCCTCCTTGACTTCGGTCTCTGCCAGTCCGACCAGCGTGAAGCTGGGCAGGCCATTGGCCAGATGCACCTCGACGGTGACGCTGGCGGCGTCCAAGCCAAGCAGGGCACGGCTTTGCACCAAAGACAGGCTCATGAGAACTCCCTTCAGACCATCGTGCGCGGCCGCCCCGGCTGACCGCATGCCATGCACCTGTAAGGTGCATGCTGGTTGTTTATACAGTTATCTTAACGCAAACCAGCGCCTGTGGTGGACAAATAGGCACCACGGACTTAAAAACGGTGCTGGCACGGTCCGTGCTTAACAGGTTCGTCCCTTTAACTCATCTATGGAGTAAGCAATGAACCTCAAATCCAAAACCGCATTGGCTGCCCTGAGCCTGGTCGCTTGCACCGCCGCTTTTGCGCAAGACAAGGCGCCGGAGCCGGACTACACGTGGAGCTTCAACCTCGGCGCTGTCAGCGATTACCGTTTCCGTGGCCTGGAGCAAACGGCCGGCGGCCCGTCCATCCAAGGTGGTATTGATTTTGCGCACAAGAGCGGCTTCTACGCCGGCACCTTTGTCGCCAGCAACATCAAGTGGATCAAGGAGTTCAATGGTTCCACCAAGGGTGACTGGGAAGTCGACCTCTACGGCGGCTACAAGGCTGAGGCCTTCGGCCTGGGCTATGACGTTGGCCTGATCACCTACCAGTACCCGGGCAACAACTCGGGTGAAGCCGGTACCCCGGGCGGTGCGGTCAACTACAGCAAGGCAGATACCTCCGAAGCCTATGTTGGCGTCAGCTACAAGATGGTCAGCCTGAAGTACTCCCACAGCTTGGGCGACTTCCTGGGCAACAAGGACACCAATGGCAGCCGCTACTGGGACCTGAGCGCCAACTTCGATCTGGGCAATGGCTTTAGCCTGACGCCGCACGTGGGCTGGCAAACACTGCCGACCAACTCGACCTCCAACACCGCCAACACCGCCAACTACAGCGACTATGCGCTGACCCTGGCCAAGGACATGGGCAACGGCGTGGTGATTTCCCTGGCCGCCATCGGTACCGATGCCAAGCGCAGTTTCTACACCAGCACCTTTGGCAACAACTCGCGCTTCTACGGCCAGGACACCGTGGTTCTGGGCCTGAAATACACCTTCTGATTCAACTCACAACCAGAGGAGAACCCATGAAACTCGTTACAGCCATCATCAAACCCTTCAAGCTCGATGAGGTGCGCGAAGGTCTCTCGGCCATCGGGGTGCAAGGCATCACCGTGACCGAAGTCAAAGGCTTTGGCCGCCAGAAAGGACACACCGAGCTGTACCGCGGCGCGGAATACGTGGTCGACTTTCTGCCCAAGGTCAAGATCGAAGCCGCCGTGTCCGACGAACTGGTCGATCAAGTCATCGAAGCCATCGAAGGCTCGGCCCGCACCGGCAAGATCGGCGACGGCAAGATCTTTGTGTACAACCTCGAGCAAGTCGTGCGTATCCGTACCGGTGAAACCGGTAAAGAGGCGCTCTGAGGCTCACACAACCGAGAGAACACTGACATGAAAAAACTACTTGTCTCCTTCGCACTGGGTTTGAGCCTGCTGGCCGGTGGCACGGCCGCCTGGGCGCAAACCACACCCGCGGCTGCCCCGGTGGCAGCGGCTCCGGCAGACGCCAAACCGGCTGATGCCGCGGCACCCGCACCTGCCGCCGCGGCGCCTGCTGCTGCAGCGGCCGCAGCACCGGCTCCGGCAGAAGCTGCGGCACCTGCCGCACCGGTCCCCAACAAGGGCGATACCGCCTGGATGATGGTGTCCACCCTGCTCGTGATCCTGATGACCATCCCCGGCCTGGCGCTGTTCTACGGCGGCCTGGTACGCAGCAAGAACATGCTGTCGGTGCTGATGCAGGTCATGGTCAGCTTCTCGCTGATCGTGGTGTTGTGGTTCATTTATGGCTACAGCCTCGCGTTCACGGAAGGCAGCGCCTTCATCGGAGGTTTTGACCGCCTGTTCATGAAGGGCATCTGGGACAACGTCGCCGGCACCTTTGCCAACGGCGCCACCTTCAGCAAGGGCGTGGTGATTCCCGAGATCGTGTTCGCGGCTTTCCAGGCTACGTTCGCCGGCATCACCGGTGCCCTGATCGTCGGCGCCTTCGCCGAGCGCATCAAGTTCTCTGCCGTGCTGATGTTCATGGTGCTGTGGTTCACTTTCAGCTATGCACCGATCGCGCACATGGTCTGGTTCTGGATGGGCCCGGACGCCTACACCGCCAAGGAAGTGGTTGATGCCATGAACGACAAGGCCGGTTTCATCTGGCAATCGGGCGCGCTCGACTTCGCCGGCGGTACCGTGGTGCACATCAACGCCGCTGTGGCCGGCCTGGTGGGTGCCTACATGGTGGGCAAGCGCATCGGTTACGGCCGTGAGTCGATGGCCCCGCACAGCCTGACGCTGACCATGGTGGGCGCCTCCCTGCTGTGGGTGGGCTGGTTCGGCTTCAACGCCGGCTCCGCTCTGGAAGCCAATGGTTTTGCGGCACTCGCCTTCATCAACACCTTTGGTGCCACGGCTGCGGCTGTGCTGGCCTGGTGCGTCGGTGAAGCGCTGATGCGCGGCAAGGCCTCCATGCTGGGTGCTGCCTCTGGTGCCGTTGCCGGCCTGGTGGCCATCACTCCGGCTGCCGGCAACGTCGGTATCGGCGGTGCCTTGGCCATTGGCCTGATCGCCGGCTTCGCCTGCCTGTGGGGTGTCAACGGTCTGAAGAAGCTGCTGGGTGCCGACGACTCGCTGGACGTGTTCGGTGTTCACGGCGTGGGCGGCATCATCGGTGCCCTGCTGACCGGCGTGTTCAACTCGCCGGCTCTGGGCGGCCCCGGCTTCGTGGCTGACTGGGTGACGGCGACCGGCATCACCGCCGCCGACTACTCCATCGCCTCGCAAGTGTGGATCCAGGCCAAGGCCGTGCTGATCACCATCGTGTGGTCCGGTGTGGTCTCCTTCATCGCCTTCAAGCTGGTGGACCTCACCATCGGTCTGCGCGTCAGCGAAGAAGACGAGCGCCAAGGTCTGGACATCTCCTCCCACGGCGAGAGCGCTTACAACCGCTAAGTGCAACGGACGGCAGCCGGTTCGGTCGGCTGCCGTCCCATCGACAGTCTCCTCTGGTTCTTCGGCCCGCAAGAGCTTCCGCTCCGGCGGGCTTTTTTGTGGGCGGCGGGTGCACAATGCACGAAACCGGAGCAGCCACCATGACGACCACTCTCTCACTGTGCGGCAACCAGTTGCGTTGCGACATCCGGCCTGATCTGGGCGGCTGCCTGGCGGGCCTGTGGTGGGGCGATGTGCCGGTGCTGCGTTCCACACCGGCGCAGGCGCTGACCACGGTGCGCCAGGCGGGGTGTTACCCGCTGGTGCCGTATTCAAACCGGGTTGGACAGGCGCAACTCAAGTGGGCCGGTACCAGTCATCCGTTGGTGCAGAACAATGCGGCGGAACCGCACGCCATCCACGGGGTCGGCTGGCAGCGGCCCTGGGAGGTGCTGGAGTCCGATGCGCAGTTCGCCCTGCTGTCTTACGAGCACAAACCCGACGCCTCCTGGCCTTTTGCCTTTGACACCTCGCAGGCCTTTCGCCTGCACGATGACGAGCTCGAGCTGACCTTGAGCATCACCAACCAGTCGCCTCAGGCTGCCCCTGTGGGGCTGGGCTGGCACCCCTATTTCGTCAAGCGGCCTGGCAGCCACTTGCGTTTTGCGGCCAGCGGACGCTGGGAAATGGGGGCGGACAAGCTGCCGACGCAGCGCCTGCCGTCCACCGGCCTGGACCAGGCATGTGCCGCGCTGGACGTGGACCATTGCTTCGATGGCTGGAACGGCGAAGCCGTCCTGAGCGATGCCGAGTTGCGCATCCGCCTTGCATCGAGCCTGAGCCGGTTGGTGGTGTTCACCCATCCGGCGCGCGACACGGTGGCGATCGAACCGGTCAGCCACGTCAACAACGCCGTCAACTTGCTGGGGCAGGCGGGCATGACGGCCGAGGCGCTGGGGCTGACCGTGCTGCTGCCCGGGGCATCGATGAGCGCGACTATGGCGATCCGGGTCGAAGCTGTTTAATGCTCCCGGCTTGAATCAGGAGGCTGGGCCGGCGTTACCATCCAAGGCTATGGATTCAGCTCTGCAACACATCACCGAACGCGTGCGCGCCGCTGCCGCCGCCGGCACCCCATTGCGCATCCGCGGTGGTGGCAGCAAGGATTTCTACGGCCAGACGTTGCAGGGCGACCTGCTCGACACCCGGCCACTGGCGGGCATCGTCAGCTACGAGCCGAGCGAGCTGGTGGTGACGGTGCGTGCCGGCACAGCGCTGGCAGAACTCGAAGCGGCACTGGCGGAAAAAGGCCAGTACCTGCCGTTCGAGCCGCCGCATTTCGCCAGCGCTGGCGCTGTCGCTACGGTTGGCGGCATGGTGGCAGCCGGCCTCAATGGCCCGGCGCGGGCCAGCGTCGGTGCCGTGCGCGACTATGTGTTGGGCGTGCAAATGCTCAACGGCCGTGCCGAGTTGCTGACCTTCGGCGGCCAGGTCATGAAAAACGTGGCCGGCTACGACGTGTCGCGCCTGATGGCCGGCTCGCTCGGCACACTGGGCCTGCTGGTTGAAGTCTCGCTCAAAGTACTGCCCAAGGCCGTGGCCGAGAGCACGCTGGTGTTCGAACTGGATGAGGCACAGGCCCTGGTCCAGCTCAACCGTTGGGGTGGGCAACCGTTGCCGATCAACGCCTCCTGCTGGCATGAGGGCGCGCTCATGGTGCGCCTGCGCGGTGCCCAGGCGGCCGTCGCTGCCGCCCACAAGACCATGGGCGGCACGGTGATGGACGCGCAGGCTGCGCAACTGTGGAACGCCCTGCGCGAGCAGACCGCGCCCTTCTTCCAGCTGGCGGAAGGCGAGTCGCTGGTGCGCCTGAGCGTGCCCGACACCACACCGCCGCTCGACCTGGGCCCGACACTGATCGAATGGGGCGGTGCGCAGCGTTGGCTCAAACTGCCGCTGGCGCAGCGCCCTGACCTGGGTGCCGTGCTGGCCAACCTGGCCGGCCATGCCACCCTGTTCCGCGCGGGGGATAAAAGCGCTGGCGTCTTCACGCCGCTGGCCGCGCCGCTGGATCGCATCCACCGCGAACTGAAAAAGCAGTTCGATCCGGCCGGTATCTTCAACCGCGGCCGCCTGTACCCCGATTTCTGAGCCGGACTGGCGAACCTTCCATGCAAACCAATCTCGCGCCCGAATTCAAGAACACACCCGACGGCCTGGCCGCCGAAGCCATCCTGCGCAAGTGCGTGCACTGCGGCTTCTGCACCGCCACCTGCCCCACCTACCAATTGCTGGGCGACGAGCTCGACGGCCCGCGCGGCCGCATCTACCTGATGAAGCAGGTGCTCGAAGGCGAAACGCCGACACGCAAGACACAGCAGCACCTGGACCGCTGCCTCACCTGTCGCAACTGCGAAAGCACCTGCCCTTCGGGCGTGGACTACGGCCACCTGGTCGATATCGGCCGCAAGATCGTTGATGCCAAAGTGCCGCGTCCGACCGGTGAGCGTTTTGTGCGCTGGGCACTGAAGGAGGGTCTGACCTCGCTACTGTTTGCGCCGGCCATGAAGATGGGCCAATTGGTGCGCGGCCTGCTGCCGGAAACACTCAAGGCCAAGGTGCCGGCTGCGCAAGATGCTGGCACTTGGCCCACACGCACCCACGCACGCAAAATGCTCATGCTGGCCGGCTGCGTGCAGCCGGCCATGATGCCCAACATCAACAGCGCCACCGCCCGAGTGCTGGACGCCGCCGGCATCCAGACCGTGGTGGCGGCCAAGGCCGGCTGCTGCGGCGCGGTGAAGTTCCACCTGAACGACCAGGACGGCGGCAAAGCCGAGATGCGCGCCAACATCGACGCCTGGTGGTCGCACATCGAGAGCGGCGTGGAAGCCATCGTCATGAACGCCTCCGGCTGCGGCGTCACCGTCAAGGACTATGGCCACATCCTGCGCGACGACCCGGCCTACGCTGCGAAAGCAAAACGCATCAGTGAATTGACCAAGGACCTGAGCGAACTGCTGCCCCAACTGGTGGACACGCTGCGCGGCAAGGTCTCGGCCAAAGCCGGCCAGATGACCTTCCACCCACCCTGCACGCTGCAGCACGGCCAGAAGCTGCGCGGCGGCGTGGAGCAACACATGGGCGAACTTGGCTTCAAGATCAACACCTGCCGCGTCGAGCCACACCTGTGCTGCGGCTCGGCCGGTACTTATTCGGTGCTGAACCCGGAGCTGGCCTACCAGCTGCGCGACCGCAAGCTGGGCAACCTGGCGGAGATGAAGCCGGACGTGATCGTCTCCGCCAACATCGGCTGCATCACCCACCTGCAAAGTGGCACCGGTACGCCGGTGAAGCATTGGGTGGAGATGCTGGATGAGGCGTTGGCGGGCTGAGGCCGTATTCGCAGTAAATAGAGCGCCGGGCTAGCCCGGCGTTTTTCGTTGAAGTGTTGCCGCGGAAGGCATTGTGCCTAGAGTGGTGTGAGATGTTTGCTATCAGTCAGAACCTGTTGCTCGGGAATTTCCATAAAGTAGGCATGCATCACCCGGAGAGATAGACGACTCGTAGCATCACGGCTACCATATTTGCAAGCTCGTTGCTATTTTTTGAGGAGCAAACTATTCAATTGGGATAGGACTTGATGCCGGTTTTAATTCCTAGACTTTTTATGTTATTGCGCAGCGCTGCGCGATCTACATTACGTTAGGCGGCTATGGGGCTACTACTCATCTTCCTCGGGGCAGTCTTGTCCTGCTTTGTTGTCCACTCGGTCATCGTTGTCACCTTGGTTGAGAATGGCCGGTCCGGGTCGTCCTTCGCGTGGCGATACGCTGCGTGGGGTCTGGGGTGTCCTTTTGGCCTCGCCGCTGGATTGCTGCTTCTCTTTGAACTATTGCATGCGGATCCCGGGTGGATACTCGGTGTCATTGTCACGATAGTCTTCACCATTGGCTCCCTCGCCTGCATTTTGTCTTGGTTCGTCGTCGCGCTGGTTCACTGTTTGGGTTGGTCGGCGAAGAAGAAGGTCGCGACCACCCCAGTTCGGGAAGCCGCCTAACATGGCAATCGACGCGGGCGTCCTATCGGCCGGCTTTCGCTGGCCTACTGTCCACCGGACATTTCTACGTTGATCGTTTGCTCTCACAAGCAACGACCTTCCGCTTCGGTTGCCAGCAGTCTGCGGCAGACGGCGTCAATTATGGATTGACTTGGTCTGACCGCGTTCTTGCCGGCCAAGCCGCCCACAGCGCCGCCAGCAGAATCAACGCCCCACCCAGCAGCGTGCGCCCCTGCAACTCCGCCGCCCCCATCAGCACCGACGACACGCTGGCAAACACCACCTCGGTCAGCATCACCAGTGAGGTGGTGGCCGCCGGCAGACGAGCAGCGCCGAATTGCAGGCCGAGGTTGGCCGCAATGAATGCCAGGCTGGTGGCCAGCACGAGCCACAGCCAGCCATTGGCCAGCGCCGGCAGCGGCGTCACCAGGCCCGAGGGCTGGCCGCCCAGCGCGGTGAGCAGCGCTAGCAAGGCACCGCCGGCAAACATGGCGACCATGCGGGCCTCGTCCGGCGTGTCGCGCAACTTGCGCAACAGCACGTTGGTCAACGCAAAGCTGAAGCCGCCCATCAGCGCCAGCCAGTCGGGCAGGCTGTGGGGTACGGGCCAGGGTGATTCCGGTGTTTTGAGCACGATCACTACACCGGCCAACGCCAGCAGCAGGCGTAGCAGGGCACTGGCGTGCGGCCGTTCACCCAGCAGGGCCCAGGCCAGCAGCACCGACCAGGCCGGCATCAGGTAGAACAGCAGTACCACGCGCACCACGTCGCCCACTGTCACGGCCCAGTTAAAGCCCACGTTGGTCAGGCCCGATGCCAGTATCAGCAGCCAGAGCAAAGGGTGCCGTAGCAGCGCACGCCAGCTGCTTGGGCGCCACACCAGCAGCGCCAGCAAGGCCAGCGCGTAGATGATGAAGGTGGACCACAGCGGGTGCAGGCCCTCGGCCTCCAGCAGACGAAATGGATACCAGGACACGCCCCAGACGAAGGCGTTGAGCACCAGGCCCCAGGCGGCGAATGCGGAACTCATGGTGAGATGACGCGGCCGCTGTGCGCGACCGCGGGGTCGGGTGTTGCCACCATCAGCTGTGCAGATGGTCGTTGCGGGCGATGGCGATGAGGTGTTCCAGCTCCTCGGCATGCTCGCGGCAATTGCGTGCATGCCAGCGCTTGATCAGCCACATGAAGCCGGCCACCACGATGCCGAAGGCGGTGATGGCGCCGAAGGCCGACAGGCCCATGCCGGTGGACAGGCTGTAGAAAGCGCCCAGGCCCAGGATGCAGGCCTGTTCGTTGAAGTTCTGCACCGCGATGGAGCGGCCGGCGCCCATCAGGTTGTGGCCGCGGTGCTGCAGCAGCGCGTTCATGGGCACCACCAGGAAGCCGCCCAGGCCGCCCAGCAGCACCAGGAAAGGCGCGGCCAGCCAGACGTTGTTGATGAAGTTGAGCAGGATCACCAGCAGGCCCATGGCAATGCCCAGCGGCATGACGCGCGTGGCGTGCTCCAGCTTCATGCGCATGGAGGCCACCACGGCACCGACGGCGGTGCCGATGGCGACCACACCGACCAGCGAAGAGGCCTGCGTCACGCTGTAGCCCAGGGCGGCGGCGGCCCAGGCCAGCACGATGTAGCGCAGGTTGCCGCTCACGCCCCAGAACAGGGTGGTGGTGGACAGCGAGATCTGGCCCAGCTTGTCGCGCCACAGGCGGGCGTTGCAGGTCCAGAAGTCGGGAATCAGGGACACCGGGTTGCTGGGCATGGGACGCATTTCCACGCCGGTGTGGGGGATGCGGGTGTTGAACCAGGCCGCCAGCAGGTAGACCACGATCAGCACGGCAATGGCCGCTTCCGGCGCCGTGTCGATGCTGGTGTTGACGAAGGGCAGGTCGATCGACAGCAGGGCAGCGGAGACCGAGTGGCCGACCAGTTGCCCTCCCAGCAACACGCCCAGAATGATGGAGGCAATCGTCAGCCCTTCAATCCAGCCATTGGCCTTGACCAGTTGCGAAGCCGGCAGTAGTTCGGTCAGGATGCCGTACTTGGCCGGCGAGTAGGCGGCAGCGCCCAGGCCGACGATGGCGTAGGCCATGAGCGGGTGGGTGCCGAACAGCATCAGCAGGCAGCCCACGATCTTGATCGTGTTGCTGATCAGCATGACCTTGCCTTTGGGCAGTGCATCGGCAAAGGCGCCCACGAAGGGCGCCAGCACCACATAAAACAGCGCGAACATCGGCACCAGCGCAGCCTGCTGCCATTCGGGCGCAGCAGAACTGCGCAGCAACTGCACGGCCCCAACGAACAGGGCGTTGTCGGCCAGCGAGCTGAAGAACTGCGCCGACATGATGGTGTAGAAACCGCGTTTCATGGTCTACGGGTGGGCCCCAGTGTGACTGATGGCAGGTGTTTTGTGATGGATATCCAAGCGACAGCGGGTTATAGCACGCTCGGCAATGTCAAAATCGGCGTACTCATTTGCTTACGCCCCCATAATGTCGCGCCCCATCCAAGCCACCATCCATACCGCCGCCCTGCGCCACAACCTGCAGCGCTCGCGTCAGGCCGCTGCCGATGCCAGGGTGTGGGCCGTGGTCAAGGCGAATGCCTATGGCCATGGCATTGAGCGCGTGTTCGAAGGGCTGCGCGGCGCAGACGGTTTTGCCCTGCTTGACCTGAGCGAGGCCGAGCGCGTGCGGGCCTTGGGCTGGCGCGGCCCCATCCTGCTGCTGGAGGGCGTGTTCGAGCAGCGCGACCTGGAACTCTGCTCCCGCCTGGACCTCTGGCATGTGGTGCACTGCCAGGAGCAGATCGACATGCTGGCGGTGCACAAGACCCATGTGCCGCACCGTGTTTTTCTCAAGATGAACAGCGGCATGAACCGGCTCGGTTTCCGCCCGGAGCAATACCGCGCGGCCTGGACGCGGCTCAACGCCTTGCCGCAGGTCGACGAGATTTCGCTCATCACCCACTTCAGCAATGCCGACGACGCGCATGGCATCACCCGGCAGGTGGCTGCCTTCAATGCCGCCACCGAAGACCTGCCCGGCGAACGTTCCCTGAGCAACAGCGCGGCCATCCTGCGCCACATGGGTGCGCATCCCTGCCCCGGCCTGGTGTCGGACTGGGTCCGACCCGGTGTGGTGCAGTACGGATCGGCGCCTGATTTCCCTGAACACAGTGCCGCCGACTGGGGCCTGCAGCCCGCCATGAGCTTGCGTTCGCGCATCGTGGGGGTGCAGTCGCTGCAGGCGGGCGACACGGTCGGTTATGGTTCCATCTTCACCGCGCCGCAGCCGATGCGCATCGGCGTGGTGGCGTGCGGTTATGCCGACGGCTACATGCGCAGCAGCCACGGCACGGTGGCGCAAGGCACGCCGGTGCTGGTGGACGGCGTGCGCACGCGCACGGTGGGCCGCGTCAGCATGGACCTGATCACGGTGGACCTCACGCCGGTGCCGCAAGCCGGCTTCGGTAGCGAGGTCACGCTCTGGGGCCGGGCCGCCAATGGCGCGTTGTTGTCGATCGATGAGGTGGCCCAGGCGGGCGGCACGGTGGGTTACGAGCTGATGTGTGCGCTGGCGCCGCGGGTGCCGGTGGTGGTGGCCGACTGAAAGAGATTATTTTCTCCGCGATGTAGAAATCGATCGAGCCGAGCCGTCATGGGGTTGAGGCCGCGTGGGTGTGGCCTTTTCTTTCTGTAACCTACTAATCTAGGAGCTCGACCATGCACTACACGATTCAGATCTTTGAAACCGAAGCGGGTTTTTCGGCACGTACGGACCCTGCACAGCAGACGGCCTACTGGTCTGGAACGATGGCCTATCTGAATGCCCTGAAGGAGGCCGGGGTGTTCGTCACCGGCGCCGGCCTGCAGCCCCCGAGCGCCGCCACGACCTTGCGGCGTGCAAAGGGAGAGTTGGTGGTGCAGGACGGACCAGTGGCCGACACGCGGGAGATGCTGGGCGGCTTCTTCGTGGTGGACGTGCCGGACCTGGATGCCGCGCTGAAGTGGGCTGCCCGCTTCCCGGACCGCCCCGGCGTGGCCGTCGAAGTGCGGCCCAACCTGCCCACGGATTGACCTTGTGATGGAAGGCCCGGCTGCCGATGCCGCGTTGACCGAGGTGGTGCGCCACCAGCGGGGGCGCCTGGTGGCGCTGCTGGCGGCGCGAACCCGTGACATCGCGGCGACTGAAGACGCGGTGGGCGAGGCCATCGCACAAGCGCTGCTGACTTGGCCCCGGGAGGGCGTGCCGCACAACGCGGCCGGGTGGCTGCTGACGGTGGCGCGCAACCGGTGGCTGGATGCGGCCAGGCACGCCCAGGTTCAGGTCGCATTCGCGGCCGACCATCTGCACCGGTGCGAGGCGCTGGTGGCCGAACTGGGCACCGACACGCTGGGTGCGTTCGACTTTGCCGATGAGCGCTTGAAGCTGATGTTCGTCTGTGCCCACCCCGCCATTGACCGTGCGGTCCACACGCCCCTGATGTTGCAGGTGGTCCTCGGCGTGTCGGTGGAGCGCATGGCCGGCATCTTCCTCGTCGGGCCCGGGGCGCTTGGGCAGCGCCTGTCGCGGGCCAAGTCCAAGATCCGGGATGCCGGCGTTGCTTTCGACGTGCCGGTGCAAAGCGAGATTCCCGCGCGGCTTCCTGCCGTGCTTGACGCCATCTACGGCGCCTACGGCCTGGGCTGGGAGGCCGTGCAAGCCGATGCCGCCTTGTGCGCTTCGGGGCTGGCCGATGAAGCCCTGTCCTTGGGGCGCCTGCTGGCCGAGCTGTTGCCAGAGCCGGAGGTGTTGGGGCTGCTGGCCCTGATGCTGTTCTGTGAATCCCGTCGTGGCGCGCGCCGAAATGCTGCAGGCGACTTTGTACCCTTGGACGAGCAGGACGTTGCGCTGTGGGACCAGGCCATGATGCAAGAGGCTGCCGCAACACTGGCACGGGCCAGCCAAGCGGGCCAGCTGGGCCGCTTCCAGCTGGAAGCGGCAGTCCAGTCCATTCACGCCCAGCGGGTCGTGAGCAGGCAGACGGATTGGGCGGCCCTGGCGTTGCTCTACCAGGGGCTGTTGTCGCTGGCGCCCACCGTGGGGTATCAGCTCGGTTTCATTGGCGTGCTGGCCCGCTGGCAGGGTCCTCGGGTGGCGATGGAGCGCCTGACAGCCATGCCGTTGGTGTCTGTGCGTGACCACCAACCCTACTGGGCCTTGCGGGCCCATCTGCATCAGGCGCTGGGCGAACGCGACGAGGCCGACCGGGCGTATTCGCTGGCGCTCGGGCTGGCGCGTGACGCTGCCGTGCAGAGATTTCTCCAGGCCCGCTGGGCATCGGTTCGCGCACGCTGAAGTGGCGCCTGTACAGCCCACGTCGCGCGCAGGACCGAGACGTTCAAGCCAATTTGAGCGCCACGGCGCCGGCGCAGACCAGCGCGATGGCGAACAGGCGCAGCTGGCTGATGTGTTCACGCAGGAACACGGCACCGATCAGTGCAGCAAAGACGATGGACGTCTCACGCAGTGCGGCCACGGCGGCAATGGGCGCATGTGCCATGGCCCACAGCGCCAGGCTGTAGGCGCCCAGCGTGCCGGCGCCGCCCAGCAGGCCATGACGCAGCGCGCCGGGCAGGGCCTGCCGCAGGCCGCGTCCGCGCAGCACCGCCGCCAGCGCCAGCATGGGCGGGGCGGTGAGCACGAAGACCCAGGCGGTGTAGCTGAAGGCATGGCCTGACAGCCGGGCGCCCTGGCCGTCCACCACCGTGTAGAGCATGATGATCAGTGCATTGCCGAGCGCACTGGCGGTGGCCTGCGGGTGCCGCAGGCCGCTGCGCCAGCTGCCCCCGGCCAGCGACAGCACACCGGCGCAGATCAGGCCGATGCCGAACCAGCCCGCGGCAGAAGGCTGCTCGCCCAACAACCAGACGGCGGCCAGCGCGGAGAGGACTGGTGCGCTACCGCGCATCAGCGGGTAGGCATAGCTGAGGTCGGCACCGCGGTAGGCGTAGGCCACCAGTGTGAAGTACACCACGTGAATCAGGCCCGAGGCCAACAGATAGGGCCAGCTGGCCGTCGCGGGCGCCGGCAGGGCGGGCAGCAGAACGAGCGCCAGCACGGCGGCGCCGCACACCACCTGCAGCGTGCTCAGGAGCTTGTCGGCAGACGACCGCACCAGCGCGTTCCAGCTCGCGTGCAGCAGGGCCGAGAACAGCACCACCGCCATCACTTCAGCCGTCATGTCTGTGCCTCGGCCGTGGTGAGTGCGAGGAGAGGTCTTGTCGGGAAACGCCGTGGAGCCGGCTCCGCCGGACCACTGGCGTTGCCCCCTTGAGGGGGGAGGCGGCCACACGAAGTGGGCAAGCCACGGGGGGGGGGCTCATTTCCTGCGCAGGCCCAGTGCCATGACAGCGCCTACCACGATCAGCGCACCGGCCACCTGCACAGGGGCGATGACCTGGTCCAGCAAGGCCCAGGCCAGGAGCAGCGCGGCCACCGGCTCCACATTCATGATCGGTGAGCTGCCCACCACGCCGAGCTTGGGTAAGAGCGTGAACATGATGGTGAAGGCGGTGCCGTAGAAGAAGGTCAGCAGCGCCAGACCCCACCAGCCGGCCGCGGCCTGTGGCAGATGAAAACCACCCTGCACACCGACGCCCACCAGCGCCAGCAGGCCGACCAGGCCCATGGTGATGGCGGTGCGAACGCGGCCATCTACCGCCGCTACTTCATGTTGCGTCAAGACCAGTGCGGCGCCGAAGACGGCCGCGGCCGTGAGGGCAAAGGCGACACCGGCACCGATGTGGCGCCATTGCCCCGCCGCGCCCAGGCCGGATGCGGCGCCCAGCACATCGAGCGCCAGCGCCAGCCCGAACAGCAGCACCGGCATGGCGATCAGCACGGCCCGTTCCGGGCGCCTGCGGTAGAGCAGCCAGGCAAAGCCGGCGGTCCACAGCGGGTAGGTGTTGAAGGCCAGCAGGGCCAGTGCCACCGGCAGGCGGGCCACCGCGGCGTACAGGCTCAGGCTCTGGATGGCGACCAGCGTGCTGATGAGCAGCAGGTAACGACGCTGACGGACATCGAGGGTGCGCGGCACGCCCTGCAGCAGCACCAGCGCGGCCACCACGCCCGCCGTGACCAGGCTGCGCACCGCGACAGCGGTGGCGACGTCGAGCCCGTGGTTGAACGCCAGGCGCGCTGCCACATGGTTGGCGCCGAACATGCAGGCCAGCAGCAACAGGGTGAGGAAGGCGGCGCGGCTGAGCGCGCGTTGGGGCGTGGTCATCAGCTGCGGCGCGTCAGCCCGCCCGTCCGAGGTGCAACGGCCATGTCAGTAGAGATCTCGCACCCGGGCATGCAGGCGCGACAGGCCGAGCAGGGCGTCGGTGAAAGGGGTGGGGACGCCCGTGAGGGTGCCGAGCTCCTTGACCACCGTCACCAGGGCATCGAGCTCCACCGCGCGGTTGGCTTCCACGTCCTGCAGCATCGAGGTCTTGAAGGCGCCGAGCTTGAGTGTGACGGCATGGCGGTCTTCGGGTTGCTGCGCAATCGGGATGCCGATGCGCGCACCAATCTCCTTGGCCTCCAGCATCACGCTGGAGATGAAGCCGCGCACCAGTTCGTCGCCGAGGATCAGGTCGGTGGTGGCGCCGGTGAGGGCGCTCACCGGGTTGACCGTCATGTTGCCCCACAGCTTGTACCAGATGTCCTTCTGGATCTGCTCCGCCACCTCAATCTCGAAGCTGGCCTGCGTCAGCAGGGCGGCGAGTTGCTGCACGCGCTCGGTTTTCTGGCCCGAGGGCTCGCCGATGATGAGTTTGTTGCCGAAGTGGTGCTGCACCCAACCCGGCAGCCGCAGCGAGCAGCTGGCGTGCACCACGCAGCCGATCACGTTGGTCGCAGGAATGGCGGCGGCGATCTCGCCACTGGCATCCACCGCCTGCAGCTGTGTGCCGGCGAACGTGCCGCCGAAACCCTGGAAGAACCACCACGGTACGCCGTTCATGGCGGTCAGCACCACGGTGTCAGGGCCGATCAGCGGGGCGATGCGGCGCGCCACCTCCGGTAGGGCCGGTGCCTTGACGGCAATCACCACCAAGTCCTGCACGCCCAGCTCAGCCGGCTCGCTGCTGGCGCGCACGGTGACGGTGGTTTCCACCTGGCCGTGCTGGCAGCGCAGTCCGTGGCGTTTGAGGGCATCCAGGGTGGCGCCGCGCGCCACCACACTCACCTGACAGCCAACGCCGGCCAGCCGCACGCCGATCCAGCCGCCGATGGCACCAGCGCCAAAAATGCAAACCTTGTTGAATTTTTTCTGAGGCATTTTGGCCTGTAGCTCCCGTCAATATTGCGCCAACTGCTCTAGTTTTGATAGCTGGTGTCGAGTCGGTCGACCTGTCGCACCAGCGCGTCGAACACGTCCTGTCCGGCGCCGTGGTTCGGGTTGAACTGTAGCGCGTCGCGTGTGCATTTGATGGCAATTGCTTCCGGCACGGGAATGGCTGGCCCCATGCTCAAGGTGGCCATCTGAATTTCGCAGGCGCGCTGCAGCGTCCACAGGATGGCGAAGGTCTGCGCCAGCGTGCCGCCCCAGGCCAGCAGGCCGTGGTTGCGCAGGATCACCGCCGGTTTGTCGCCGATGCTCTTCAGCAGGCGCGGCGTTTCCTCGGCATGGATGGTGATGCCTTCGAAGGTGTGGTACGCCACCATGTCGTGCAGCTGGGCGCTGTAGAAATTGGTCTGCTGCAGGCCACCCTGCAGGCAGGCCACCGCCACGCCGGCGGTGGTGTGGGTGTGCATGACGCAGTGCGCGCCGTCGACCGCCGCATGGATGGCAGCATGCACCGTGAAGCCGGCCGGGTTCACCGGATGCGGCGAGCCGTCCAGCACGCGGCCTTCCAGGTCGATCTTCACCAGGTTGCTGGCGGTGACCTCGCTGTAGTGCAGGCCGAAGGGGTTGATCAGGAAATGTTTGTCCTGGCCGCTCACGCTGGCCGGCAGGCGCAGCGTGATGTGGTTGTAGATCATCTCGGTCCAGCCCAGCATCGCGAAGATGCGGTAGCAGGCGGCCAGTTGCAGGCGCGCCTGCCATTCATCCGGGTGCATGTGCGCCGGGGTGGCGGGTTTCAGCATGGCATTCATGACAGGCGCTCCTAGTGCGGGTGATCAGGCGTCGGCGGTGAAGCCGATGGTCTTGACGATCGGCGCCCACTTGGCGGTGTCTTTTTTCAGCAGCGCGGCCAGTTCTGACGGCGAGCTCGACATGGCTTCCAAGCCGAATGTGGCCAGGCCGTCGGCCACGTCCTTCGAAGCCAGTGCCGATTTCAGGGCTGCATTCAGGCGTGCCACCAGGTCCGGTGCTGCCTTGCCGGGCAGGAAGAAAGCGAACCACTCGCTGTGCTCCATGTCCTTCAGACCCTGCTCGGTGTAGGTCGGCACGTCGGGGGCGAAGCGGTTGCGCTTAGGCCCCGAGGTGGCCAGGATGCGCACCTTGCCGGTGGGCAGGTGCTGCGTGATGTCGCCAATGGGGCCGCTCACGGCGGCGATGTTGCCGCCCAGCAGGTCCAGCATCGCCGGTTGCGTGCCGCGGTAGCCCACGTGCTTGAGGTCGACGCCGGCGTGGCGGCCCAGCAGCGCGCCGACGAAGTGGGGCGTGGAGCCGGCGGCCGGCGAGCCGAAGCTGGCCTGGCTGGGGTTGGCCTTGATCCAGGCGATGAAGTCGTTGATGTTCTTCACGTTGGCCGGCACCATGGGGCCGACGGCGAAGCCGAAGTCGAACACGCAGGCGAGCGAGACGGGCGTCACATCGTTCACCGGGTCGTAGGGCAGCTTCTTGTAGATGTGCGGGTAGATGGTGAACATCGAGGTCGGCGATTGCAGCATCGTGCTGCCATCGGCCGGCTGACCCTTGACGTACTGGATGGCGATCTGGCCGCCGGCACCGGTCTTGTTCTCGACCGTTGCCGTCTTGGCGAAGGTACCGCCGAGTTTGGTGGCGACGCGACGACAGGTGGTGTCGGACGTGCCGCCGGCCGCGAAGCCGGTGATGATCTTCAGGTTTTCAATCTGCGCTTGTGCCATGGCCTGTTGGCCGACGCTGGCCAGCAGGGCCGAAACGCCAGCGGACTGGATGACTTGACGACGTGAAATGCTCATGGGGTCTCCTTTGAATAATTGAACGAGCGGACTCAGGATGCATCGCGCAACCAGACCACGGCCCCGGAATGGGTGACCGCGCCCTGGTGGCTCGGGCGGACTGTCAAAGCATATTTTTCCAGCAGGCCGCCGCGCGCGCTACCCGTGTTTACCTGCACAGCCGCCAGGCGCTGCGCCAGCTCGGCCGGGCTGAGTTCGACGCTGATGCTGCGCGCTTGCGGCCGGGCATCAATGGTTATCACATCACCGTCGCGCAGCGCGGCAATGGGCCCCTTGTCGGCGGCCTCCGGGCCAGCGTAGCCGATGCACAGGCCGCGCGTGGCGCCGGAGAAACGACCGTCGGTCAAGAGCGCCACCTTGTCGCCCATGCCCTGGCCGTAGAGCAGGGCGGTGATGCCCAGCATCTCGCGCATGCCGGGGCTGCCTTTTGGGCCTTCGTTGCGGATCACGATCACGTCACCCGGCTGGTAGAGCATGGCCTGCACCGCGGCTTGCGCTTCCTCTTCGGATTCGAACACGCGCGCCGGGCCGCGGTGCACCAGGGCCTTGAGGCCGGCGGTTTTCAGCAGCGCACCGTCCGGGCACAGATTGCCCTTGAGCACGGCCAGGCCCCCGTCCTTCGAGATGGCGTTTTCAAAGCGACGCACCACCTCGCCGTCCGGAGCGTTGGCGCCTGCCAGTTCCTCGGCCAGGGTGCGGCCGGTCCAGGTGAGGGCATCGCCGTGCAGGTGGCCGCTCTGGAGCAGCTCGTGCAGCACCACGGCTGCACCGCCGATGTAATACATGTCGCGTGCCAGGTATTTGCCGCCGGGGCGCAGGTCGGCAATCAAGGGGGTGCGGGCAAAGATTTCGGCCACATCGTCCAGATGGAACTGGATGCCGGCCTCGTGCGCAATGGCCGGGATGTGCAGCGCAGCGTTGGTGGAGCCGCCGGTGGCCGAGACCACGGCGCAGGCGTTCTCCAGGGCTTTGCGCGTCACGATGTCGCGCGGCAGCGGGGCATCGCCCATCACCGCTTTCATCAGTTGTTTGCCGGCGCGACGCAGCAGCGGCGCACGTTCGCTGAAGACGGCCGGCACCATGCTGGAGCCGATCGGTGCCAGGCCCAGCGCCTCCGACACCATGCCCATGGTGTTGGCGGTGAACTGGCCGGCACAGGCGCCGGCGGTCGGCAGGCAGGCGCGGCTGATGGCGTCCAGCTCGTCGTGCGTGGCTTCACCGGCCAGCACCTTGCCGATGGTCTCGTAGGTGTCGACTACGTTGAGGTCGCGTCCGTTCACGCCCGGTGCCTGGCCCGGCAGCGCCGAGCCGCCGTGCACGAACACGCTGGGCACATTGCAGCGCACCATGCCCATCATCAGGCCGGGCAGGTTTTTGTCGCAGGCGCCGATGCCGAAGATGCCGTCCCACTGGTGGCCGCGCACCGAGGCCTCCACGCTGTCGGCAATCAGCTCACGCGAAATGAGCGAGAAACGCATGCCGGAATGCGCCATGGTCAGGCCGTCGGAGATCGAGACCACCGGGCACTCGTGCGGTGTACCGCCGGCGGCGTAAATGCCGGTCTTGGCGTGTTGCGCCTGGTCGCGCAGATTGAGGTTGCACGGGCTCATCTCGCCACCGGTGTGGAAGACGCCGATGTGCGGGCGCGCAATATCGTCCTCGTCCTGGCCCAGTGCATGCAAAAAGCTGCGTGTGGTGGCGCGGATGGTGCCTTCGACCAGCGTGGCGGAGCGGAATTTGCGGGGTGTTTTGTCGTTGCTCATGGTGTGGGTATCGCTTCAGCCGGCATTGAGGTGCAGGCCGTTGTCCATCTGGATGACTTCGCCCGTCATGCCGGGCGCACGTTCGGTCAGGAAGCAGGCCAGCGCGGCGACCTCTTCCGGTTGCGACACGCGTTGCAGCACCGAGGCGGCCGTCTGCGTCTGCACCACCTCGGCGTGGCGCACGGCGTCCAGCACGCGGCTGGGCAGGCCGCCTTCGACAAAACCCGGGGCAATGGCGTTGACGCGGATCTGGGGTGCCAGCGCACGCGCCAGCGACAGGGTGAGTGTGTTGACGGCACCCTTGGAGGCGGCGTAGGCCATCGACGAGCCGCGCCCAATGGTGCCGCCGATGGACGAGATGTTGACCACGCTGCCGTGGCCCGACGCCTTGAGCGCCGGCACGCAGGCGCGTGTCATGCGGTACAGCCCGACGGTGTTGACGTCATAGGTGCGGTGGAACTCTTCCGGCGTGAGGGCGTCAAGGTCGGTGTGCGTTATGAAGCGGGTGGTGCCGGCGCAGTTGATCAAGGCATCGATGCGGCCGAAGCGTTGCAGCGCCGCCTGGCTGAAGGCCTGGCAACTCGCCTCGCTGGTGACATCGAGCCGCTGCACCAGGGTGCTGGCCCCCTGGGCTTCGCAGTTGGCCGCCACGTCCAGCACGTGCACATGGGTGGCGTCGTCCAGGTAACTCAGGCCCAACTGCCAGCCGTGCGCCGCAAACTCGTGCGCGCAGGCCGCGCCGATGCCGGTGGCCGCACCGGTGATGAGGCAGACGCGTTTGGTTTCCATCGGGCTCAGTAGGTTTTGTCGCCAGCGGCAAGCGGTTGGAGGTTGGTCTTAAAGACCGAGGCCAGCGCGCTGGTCTGGCGCACCAGGATCTGCGTGTCCAGGCCGACGGCAACGAAGCTGGCACCCAGCGCCAGGTAGTGGCGTGCCAGGGTTTCATCACTAACCAGGATGCCGGCGGCCTTGCCGCTCTTGACGATGCGGCGGATCGCGTCGTCAATGGCCTGTTGCACTTCCGGGTGCTGGGCATTGCCCACGTGGCCGAGCGAGGCCGACAGATCGGCTGGGCCGATGAAGACCCCATCCACGCCCGGTGTGGCGGCGATCGCCTCCAGGTTGTCCAGCCCGGCTTTGGTTTCCACCTGCACCAGCAGGCAGACCTGGGCGTTGGCCTCTTTGGCGTAGTTCGGGTAACGGCCCCAGCGCGAGGCGCGCGCACCCGCCATGCCGCGGATGCCGCCCTGGCCGTCGTCCTGCGGGTAGCGTATGGCGCGCACCAGCGCGGCGGCCTGTTCGGCCGTGTCCACCATCGGCACCAGCAGGGTCTGGAAACCCAGGTCGAGGAACTGCTTGATCAGCGCGGTGCCGGCCTCGCCATGGCCCAGCGGCACACGGCCGATGGCATGGGTGCCGGGGTAAGCCGCCACGGCCTGCAGTTGCGCCAGCAGCGTGGTGAGCGTGTTGGGTGAATGCTCGCCATCGAGCAGCAGCCAGTCGAAGCCGGCGCCGGCGCAGATCTCGGTGCTGATCGGGTTGGCCAGGTTGACCCACAGGCCGATCTGGGCCTGCTTGCTGGTGATGGCTTGTTTGAAAAGATTGGTGGGTGTCTTCATGGACGTGTTCAGGTAAATCGGAATTTCAGGGTGCCGAGTGGACCATAGTCTGCCTCGAACAAATCGCCGGCCTGGCCGGGCACCGGGCGCGTGAAGGAGCCGGCCAGCACGATCTGCCCGGCTTCCAGATGTTCGCCCCAGGGCGCCAGCTTGTTGGCCAGCCAGGCGATGCCGATGGCCGGGTGGCCCTGCACGCCGGCGGCCAGGCCCGTCTCTTCCACCACACCGTTCTGGCGCAGGATGGCGCCGACCCAGGGCATGTCCACCTCGGCGGGCTTGGCGCGTGCGGCACCGACCACGATGCCGGCATTGGCGGCGTTGTCGCTGATGGTGTCGAACACCTTGCGCATCACCTTGCTGTGGCGGTCGAACTGTTCGATGCGCGCGTCGATGATCTCGATCGCCGGCGTCACGTAGTCGGTGGCGGCCAGCACCTGTTCCAGCGTGACGTTCGGCCCTTGGAGCGGCGCCTTCAGCACGAAGGCCAGTTCCACTTCCACCCGCGGCGCGATGAAGCGTTGAACAGAAATGTCCAGCACCTGGCCTGGTGTGCAGGTGAACAGCATGGAATCCAGCAGGGTGCCGTAGTCGGGCTCGTCGATCTGGCTCGACTGCTGCATGGCGCGCGAGGTCAGGCCGATCTTGTGGCCAATGACTTTACGCCCCTGCGCCAGTTGCAGCGCGACCCAGGCGCGGCTGACGCGGTAGCCGTCCTCGACCGTCATACCGGCAAAGCGCTTGGAGAAGTGCTCCAGTTGCGTGCGCGTGTCCTGCGCCTGTTGCAGCTCGGCGGCCAGTTGTTGTGTGAGTTCCGGGGTGAACATGCGATGTGCGCTCAATGAGGAAACAGCGGATGGATGTTGCTGTGTTTGGCGTTGTAGACCTCGGCGCCTTCGTCGATCTGCAGCGTGATGCCGAGGTGGCGTTTCGAAAATATGGGGTCGAAATGGGCTTTGGCCCTCGCCAATAAAGAGTCGCCCGCTCTTGTTTTGATAGCGTCTGAGCGGCCGTAACCCATGCGCAGGTTCAGGTAGACGAAGGCGTAGTCGTGTCGGCTGTCGGCCACCGCGTAGTGCGGCGCCGGGTAGGCCAGCACGCGCGTGCCGCCGGTGGGGAAGACCGGTTCGCCGGTTTCATCGCGTTGCTGCACCATGGTGTTGGCCAGGTCGCGGCACAGCGCGGTCATGTCGGTTTCCTTATCGAGATTGGCGGTGTAGAGGATGACGAGGTGCGGCATCGTGATGTCCTTAGAGTCTCGGGAAGGCGCGGTAGCCGCTGGCGCTGCTGGCTTGTGCGGCCGGAATGGCCTGGCCGCTTTGCGGCGTGACCGGGAACACGGCATTGAGCTGGCCGGTGCCGGAGGCGCCGAAGTAGGACGTGACGATTTCGGCGCGGCCGTCGTAGTCGGACCAGCCCAGCGCCCCCAGCAGCATGGCGGTGTCGTGCATGAAGCCTTCGCCATGGCCTTTGCTGGCGTACTCGGGCAGCATGTCGCAAAAGGTTTTCCAGTCGCCGGCCTGCCACAGGCGCAGCACGTCGCGGTCCATGTGCTCCAGCAGCGGACTCCAGATCTTGAACGCATACTCCGGTGCCAGCCCGTTCTGCGCGAAGCGGTGGCTCAAGGAGCCGCTGGCAAAAAACGCCACCGTGCCGTCGTAGTGCTCCTCCACCGCGCGGCGCATGGCCCAGCCCAGGCGCGCGCTGTCGGCCAAGTAATGCACCTGACACAGCGCTGAGACGGAGATGACCTTGAAGTGCTGGTCGGCGTTCATGTAGCGCATCGGCACCAGCGTGCCGTACTCGGGTGCCAGCGTGGTGGCCGGGTGGGCCAGGGTCTCGACGCCGTGCTCGTTGCACACGCGTGCCAGCAACTGGCCGAGTTCCGGGTTGCCGGGAAACTCGTAGCCCAGGTTGCTGATGAAGTGCGGAAGCTCGTTGCTGGTGTACAGGCCCTTGAAATGCGGCGCGCAATTGACGTGGTAGTTGGCGTTGACCAGCCAGTGCGTGTCGAACACCACGATGGTGTCCACGCCCAGTTCGCGGCAACGCCGGCCGATTTCCTTGTGGCCGTCGATGGCGTCCTGCCGTGTGCCCTGACGCGGGCCGGGCAGCTCGCTCAGGTACATCGAGGGCACGTGGGTGATCTTGGCGGCAAGAGCTAATTTACCCATGGCGTGGTCTCCGTGTGGGGTCAGCCTTCGAGCGTGATGCGGGCCTGGCGGATCACCTGGGCATAGCGGGCGATCTCGCTCTGGATGAAGACAGCGAACTGCTCCGGCGAGCCGGGCTGGGCGGCGATGCCGCCCTTGGCGAAGGCTTCCTTCACGCTGGCAGCGTCCATGGCGCGCTGCACGTCGGCGTTGAGGCGCTGGACCACGGCGTTCGGCGTGCCAGCCGGGGCCAGCAGGCCGTTCCAGGAATTCGATTGCACCGGCACGCCCTGTTCGGCCAGCGTGGGCAATTGCGGGGCGTAGACGGAGCGCTGGGCCGTGGCCATGCCCAGCGCCACCAGCTTGCCGCTTTGCACGTGGCCGCGGAACTCGGGCCAATTGCCAAACATCAGCGTCACCTGGCCACCCAGCAGGTCGTTGAGCGCCGGGGCCTGGCCCTTGTAGGGTACATGCACCAGGTCCAGACCCATTTGGGCCTTGAGCATCTCGCCGGCCAGGTGGGCCGAGGTGCCGTTGCCAAACGATGCATAGCTCAGCGTGCCGGGCCGTTCGCGCGAGATGCGGGCCAGATCGGCCAGCGTGCGGATGCCACTGCCCGGGTGGGTGCACAGCACGTGTTCCGACAGTCCCATGAGGGCGACCGGGCGCAGGTCCTTCAGGCTGTCGTAGGGCAGGTTCTTCACCAGCGTGTGGTTGACGCAGAAGCTGTTGGCCACGCAGACCAGGGTGTGGCCGTCGGGCATGGCCTTGGCCGCGGCGTCGACGCCGATCACCGTGCCGGCGCCGGGCTTGTTGTCTACCACCACGGGCTGGCCCAGCGTCTTGCCCAGTTCCGTGGCCACCAGCCGGCTCACGTGGTCCGTGGTGCCGCCGGGCGGGAAGGGCACGATCAGGCGCAGGGGGCGGGCGGGCCATGCCTGCGCGTAGGCAGCGAAGGGCAAGGCCGCGAGTGCGGCCGCCTGGGTGAGCAGATGACGACGCTGCATGGTCAGACGCCCCAATGCGGGATGTGATGGGAACCCATCGAGACCGCCACGTTCTTTGGCTCCAGGAACACCTCGTAGCTCCAGGTGCCGCCTTCGCGCCCCGTGCCACTGGCCTTGGTGCCGCCGAAGGGCTGGCGCAGGTCGCGTACGTTCTGGCTGTTGACGAAGCACATGCCGGCCTCAATGGCGGCCGCCACCCGGTGCGCGCGCCCCAGGTTCTCGCTCCAGACGTAGCTGCTCAAGCCGTACTGAATGTCGTTGGCCTTGCTGATCGCGTCCGCCTCGTCCTTGAACGGAATCAGGCAGGCCACCGGGCCGAAGATCTCTTCCTGCGCGATGCGCATGCGGTTGTCGACATCGGCGAACACCGTGGGCCAGACGTAGTTGCCATGCTTCACGCGCTCGGGCAGTGCCGGGGCATAGCTGGGGCGATCCAGCCCGCCGCACAGCAGGGTCGCGCCTTCCTTGGGGCCGAGTTCGATGTAGCTGCGCACCTTGGCCAGGTGGTTCTTCGAGATCATGGGGCCGATGATGGTGCCCTCATCCTGCGGGTCGCCGACGGTGATGCGTTTGGCGCGCTCGGTGAACTTCTGCACGAAGTCGGCGTAGATGCTCTGCTGCACCAGGATGCGGCTGCCGGCAGTGCAGCGCTCGCCGTTGTTGGAGAAGATCATGAACACCGCGGCATCCAGCGCGCGATCCAAGTCGGCGTCGTCGAAGACCACGAACGGGCTTTTGCCGCCCAACTCCATGCTGAACTTCTTCAGGCCGGCACTCTTGACGATGTGGTTGCCGGTGGCGGTGGAGCCGGTGAAGGAGATAGCGCGCACGTCGAGGTGGGCGCACAGCGGCTCGCCGGCCTCTTTGCCATAACCCTGCACCACGTTGAGCACACCAGGGGGAATGCCGGCCTCCAGCGCCAGCTCGCCCAGGCGCGCGGCGGTCAGCGGCGAGAGTTCGCTCATCTTGAGTACGGCGGTGTTGCCGAAGGCGAGGCACGGCGCCACCTTCCAGGTGGAGGTCATGAATGGCACATTCCACGGCGAGATCAGCGCGCAGACGCCGACCGGGTGAAACAGCGTGTAGTTCAGGTGGGTCGGCGTCGGGTAGGTGTGGCCGTCCACGCGTGTGCACATTTCGGCGAAGTAGTGGAAGTTATCGCCAGAACGCGGGATCAGTTGCTTGGCCGTTTGCGCGATCACCTGGCCGGTGTCGTCGGTCTCGGTGCGGGCAATCTCGGGCACGTGCGCGGTGATCAGGTCGCCAAGCTTGCGCATCAGTTTGGCGCGCTCGGGCGCCGGCAGGCCGGCCCACTTCGGAAAGGCATTCTTGGCCGCTGCCACGGCCGCGTGCACTTCGGCGGCACCGCCGGCGGCGACTTCGGCCAGCACCTCTTGCGTGGCCGGATTGACGGTTTCGAAGTAGTCGGTGCCGGCGACCGGCTTGCCGTCGATGAGGTGGTTGATGACGGTGTTCATGGGGTGCGAATGGTGTTGACGAGGGCGCCGATGTTTTCGATCTCGGTGACGACCACATCACCCGGCCGGCAGTCGACAATGCCGTCGGGCGTGCCGGTCAGGATCAGGTCGCCGGGGTTCAAGGTCATGAAGCTGCTGAAGTACTCGATCAGGTAGGGCACGTCGAAGATCATGTCGCGCGTGTGGCCGGCCTGTGTGACCTTGCCATTCACCGTTGTGCTGAGGGCCAGGTTCATCGGGTTCGGCACATCCGCGGTGTCGACCCGCCAGGGGCCCAGCGGGGTGCACGTGTCGCGGTTCTTCACGCGCAGGTTGGGCCGGTACCAGTTTTCCAGGTAGTCGCGGATCGCGTAGTCGTTGGCCACGGTGTAGCCGGCCACAAAGTCATAGGCATCGTCACGCTTGACCTTCTTCGCTGCCCTGCCGATGACGACGGCCAGTTCGCACTCGTAGTGCATGTAGTCCACACCGGGGGGCCGCACGGTCTGCGCGCGGTGACCGATCAATGAGCCTTCGCCCTTGATGAAGACCAAGGGTTCTTCGGGCGCCTTGAACGCCAGTTCCTTGGCGTGGTCGGCGTAGTTCAGGCCCAGGGCCAGGATGGTCCGCGGCCGTGGCGTGGGTTGCAGCGGCGGCAACCATTGCACGGTGTCGAAACCAACTAGGCGGCCATCGTCCAGCTGCAGTTGGCCGGCTTGTTCGGTCGCGTCATGCGCCGCGCCGTCGTATTGCACACGTGCGTGCTTCATGCGGCCTCCGCCACGAGCGTGTTGCTCGAGGTGCCGAGCGTTGGCTGGCCGGGCGCGCTGATGTCGATGCGCTGACCGGCGCGGGCCAGTGGCCGCTGGGCGCCGCAGCCCAGCAGCAGCACATCGCCCGGGTGCAGCGTCATGAACTCGCTGACATCGGCCAGCAGTTGTGCCGCCGGACGCACCAGGCGCGCGTAGTCCACGGTCTGGCGCAGGAAGCCGTCGATGCGGACCTCCAGCCGCAACCGGTTGGGGTCGCCTACCTCCGCCGGCGTCGCGCAGCGCGGCCCGATGCCGAGGAAGCCGTCAAGGTTCTTGTACTTGACCGGCGGCCGGAAAAAATTGGCGTGCGGCAGCGAGAGGTCGTTCACCAGAACGTAGCCCGCGACGTGGCTCAGGGCTTCGTGTACCGTGCTCTGGTGTGCTGGCGTACCGATCACCATGGCAATGCTGGCGCCAACCTCTACCTCCGTCGTCGAGGTCGGCACCGTGATCGGGCTGCCGCACGGGCTCCAGGTGTTGGCGGTCTTGATGTACAGCACCGGTGCCTTGGGGGCGGCCTTGTAGGGTGGCGCGCTCATTTGGGGGCTGAGCGTCTCCCATTCGTCAAGGGCGTTCAGCAAGGTACCGTAGACCGTGCCTTGCGGCAGAAACGGGGCGGTGGCCATCTCGGGCGCAGTCGGCTGGCTCATGCGGATTGCTCCAGTGCAATCATCTCGTCCAGCAGTTCATAGAGCTGCGCCAGTTTTTGTTTGCCGAACGATTTCTCCAGCCAGGCGTAATGCGCCTCGATGCCGTGGGAAAGCTTTTTCACGAGTTGCCGCCCCTTGCTGGTGGCCTCGACCACGGTGCGCCGCTGATCGTCGGGATCGCGTGCACGGCTGACCAGGCCATCGCGCTCCATGCGCGTCAGCACACCTGTCAGGCTGGGGCCCAGGATGAAGGCTTCGCGTGCCACGCGGCCGGTTTCCACCACGCCGTGCTCGCCCAGCACGCGCAGCACGCGCCACTGCTGGTCGCTCAGGCCATGCTCGCGCAGGCCGGGTCGGGCATGGGTCATGACCGCTTCGCGCGCCTGCAGCAGCAGGCGGGGCAGGTTGCGGTGGTTGAAGCGGGTGTTGGCGTTCATTTATTTAATATATTAAACAAATAGGCGTGAAACACAAGCAGCTAGTGCTTGTCGGCATACCGGGAAAACCCTTGTGATCCCTAGAATCAAGCGGACAAACAGGGATGGCATGCAAGTTGCTCTGCTCGTGGACAACGCCTTCGCATGCCGAGTTCGATAGAAACAACATGAAATCACTCCAACTCTCCATCGGCGCCAAGCTCTGGCTTGCCGTCGTCGTCATCTTGCTGGCACTGATCGCGGGCATGACCATCACCAATATGCGCAGCAATGCCATCCTGGACCGCTCCCAGGTCGCCTTGGGCGAGCAGAGCAACCGGATCGTCCTGTCCACGCGCTGGGTGGGCTTGATCCAGGGCAACACGGCGCGTGACCTGGGGGGCATCATCAGTACCGACCCCGGCGTGGTGGACTATTTCAAGCCGCACCAGACGGCAGGCATTGCCAATGTCTCGGAGGTGCAGAAGAAACTGGTGGAGCAGGCCAAGACGCCGGAAGAAAAGGCGATCCTGGACCGCATTGCCGAGGTGCGCAAGACGGTGCTGGCCTCCCGCCTGAAGGCACTGGAACTCAAGGGTGCCGGTGATGCGGCCGGGGCAGTGCAGGAAGTGAAGACGGTGTTCCAGCCAGCGGTGGAGAAGTACATCGCCAGCCTGCAGGAGTTCGCTGATCTGCAGGTCAAGATCTTTGCCAATCTGCAGGCCGACTTCGAGCGTGACCGCGACGCGAATACCCTCATCGGTCGAGTCATCGCGGCCGTGATCCTGCTCTTCATGGTGGTGGGGGCGGTGTTCGTCATCCGCCAGATTCGCCAGCCGCTGAAGGACGCCATTGGGGTGGCCGAGCGCATTGCGCAGGGCGACCTGACCGGCCATATTCCGGGCCGAGGCAGCGACGAGTTCGCCGCGTTGATGCGAGCCCTGCTGCACATGCAGCAGCAGCTGCAGCATCTGGTGGCCGATGTGCGTCGCGGCACGGACAGCATCACGGTGGCCAGCCAGGAGATCGCCACCGGTAATCAGGACCTGAGCCACCGTACCGAGCAGACGGCGGGCAGCCTGCAAGAGACGGCCTCCAGCCTGGAGCATCTGACCACGACCGTGCGGCACTCCACCGATGCGGCACAGCAGGCCAATCAGCTGGCCGCGACGGCCGCCCAGGTGGCCCAGCGCGGTGGCGAAGTGGTCGGGCAGGTCGTCAGCACGATGGAAGACATCAACGCCAGCAGCCAGAAGATCAACGACATCATCGGCGTGATCGATGGCATCGCCTTCCAGACCAACATCCTAGCGCTAAATGCGGCAGTGGAAGCGGCCCGTGCCGGCGAGCAGGGCCGCGGTTTTGCCGTGGTGGCCTCAGAGGTGCGCAGCTTGGCAGGCCGCAGCGCGGATGCAGCCAAGGAGATCAAGGCGCTGATCAGTGCCAGCGTCGAGAAGGTTGAGGGCGGCTCGCGTCTGGTGAGCGATGCTGGCACGACGATGCAGGAAATCGTGAATTCGGTGCAGCGCGTCTCCAGCATCATCGGCGAGATCAGCGCGGCATCGAATGCGCAGTCGAACGAGCTGGGGCAGGTGAATTCGGCGGTGATGCACCTCGACCAGATGACGCAGCAGAACGCTGCGCTGGTGGAGCAAAGCGCAGCGGCCGCCTCCAGCATGAAGGACCAGGCCAACCGCCTAGCTCAGGTGGTGGCGACCTTCAAACTCGACGCGACGCCGCGATTGCAGTAGAGGTATTTTGGCTGATTGACTGTAATTCCATACAGTATTCGGGTACCATAGCCCGATGGCCAAAGAGAAAACCATCTACACCTGCAACGAGTGCGGCGGTACCAGCCCCAAGTGGCTGGGCAAGTGCCCGCACTGCAATGCCTGGAACACGCTGATCGAATCCGTGGCCGAGAGCACGGCGCCGGCGAAAAACCGCTTTGCCGCCTTGGCGAAGACGGCAGAGATCACCGCGCTGGCCGACATCGAGGCCACCGACGTGGACCGCACGCCGACCGGCCAGGATGAGCTGGACCGTGTGCTGGGCGGCGGCATTGTCGAAGGTGGTGTGGTATTGATCGGTGGTGATCCCGGCATCGGCAAGTCCACGCTGCTGCTGCAGGCGTTGGATGCGCTGCAGCGCGCCGGGCAGAAGACGCTCTATGTCACAGGCGAGGAAAGCGGTGCCCAGGTTGCACTGCGCGCACGGCGCCTGGGGCTGGACGGCTCGCAGGTGCAGGTGCTGGCCGAGATCCAGCTGGAGAAAATCCTCGCCACGCTGGAAACGCATCAGCCGGCGATCGCGGTGATCGATTCGATCCAGACCGTCTATTCCGAGCAGCTCACTTCCGCGCCGGGTTCGGTGGCGCAGGTGCGCGAGTGCGCCGCCCACCTGACGCGTGCCGCCAAGGCCAGCGGTACGGCCATTGTGCTGGTGGGCCACGTGACGAAAGAGGGCGCGCTGGCCGGCCCGCGCGTGCTGGAGCACATGGTGGACACGGTGCTGTATTTCGAGGGCGACACGCACTCCAGTTTCCGTTTGATCCGCGCCATCAAGAACCGCTTCGGCGCGGTCAACGAGATCGGCGTCTTCGCCATGACGGAAAAGGGCCTCAAGGGCGTGACCAACCCGAGCGCCATCTTTCTGTCGCAACATGCGGAGCCCGTGCCCGGCAGCTGCGTCATGGTGACGCTCGAAGGCACACGGCCAATGCTGGTGGAGATCCAGGCCTTGGTGGACAGCGGTGGCCCGTCGCCGCGGCGCCTCTCCGTTGGCCTGGAGCGTGACCGGCTGGCCATGCTGCTGGCGGTGCTGCACCGCCATGCCGGTGTGGCCTGCATGGACCAGGATGTGTTCGTCAACGCCGTGGGCGGGGTGCGCATCACGGAGCCGGCAGCCGATCTGGCCGTGATGCTGGCCATCACCTCCAGCTTGCGCGGCAAGCCGCTGCCCAAGGGCTTCATCGCCTTTGGTGAAGTGGGGCTGGCGGGTGAGGTGCGGCCGGCGCCGCGTGGTCAGGAGCGGCTGAAGGAAGCTGCCAAGCTGGGCTTTTCCGTGGCGGTGGTGCCCAAGGCCAATGCGCCGAAGAAACCGATCGAAGGGTTGACCATCCACCCGGTGGAGCGGGTGGAAGAGGCCATGGAAGTGGTGCGCTCTCTCACCTGAGATGAGCGCAGGGCAAACTCAGTCGCGAACGATGCTGTCGCCCGAGTTGCGAACCTTATCACCGGTGAACAGGCCAGGGTCCTGGCTGAACTCGAAGCTGCGGCGGCTGCCGTCGCCGTACTGAACGTGGACCGTCCACACCTTATGGGTGCGCACCTTCTCTTCGATCTTTTTGCCGGCATAAGCACCACCCACGGCGCCGGCGATTGTGGCCAGGTCCTTGCCGGCACCTTGGCCAACCTGCTGGCCCAACAGCGCGCCCGCGACACCGCCACCGATCACGCCGAGGGCGCTGCCTTCGCCCTGCTTTTCCGTCACGTTGACCGACACCACCTTGCCGCAATCGGGGCAACTCGGCTGGCTGACCGGGGTGGGCGCCGGGGCCGGTGCTGCGGTTGCGGGGCTGGCCACCGACATGCGGGCCTTGGCCTCGGTCAAGGCCTTGTCGTACTCGGTCTTGGCATCGCGTCGGCACTGCAGCCGGGCATTGGATGCGGTTTCGTCAGCACAAAGTTTCAGGTCGCCGTCGTAACGGGTCTTGGCCGCTTTGGCGTCGACCGCGTATTGAGCCTTGGGGCTCAAGGTCGTCTGGGCGGTGGCACCAAAAGACAAGGACGCCAGCGCAACAGCACAGGCCAAGGTGAGGGTTTGCATTTTCATGGGGTGACTCCTGAAACTGGAATTTAGGGTTTGAGGATAGTCCTTGCTGACGCAAAGACCAAGCAGGGAACGTGGGTGGATTGACATTGATCAAGCAAGCGCGGGGCATTGTTCGCACAATCAAAAGGTTCTTCAACAAAGGCGCTCCCATGAACTGGCTGCGAAAAATCCCCGGCTCCCAGCGGGCCGCCACAGGCCTGGAGTGGGCCATCTGGCGCAAGCTGCCGCTGTTTTTTGCGGCGGGCACGGTGCTGCCCTTGGCCGCCTTGGCCGTGCTGCACTGGCAGGTGGATGTTTCGACGCCAGCCGGCGAGCGCTGGCTGCAAATGGCGGATTACATGGTTGTCGGGGTGGTGCTGTTTCATTGGACCGCTGTGGTGACAGTGGGTATTGGCTGCGTCATCGTGATGGTGATGAAGGGGCCGGCCTATGCCGCCGACAGCTACGCGGTGTCGCACAGCGAGCGACCGCGAAGTACCGGGCCGGACGACAAGGCCTAGCCACTCACCGGCTTCGCTGGAGGCCGGGCCTCGTTAAGAAAAGCTTAATCCGGGCTACCTACGATGACGTCCATGGAGGTTCCATGGATCACTTGACATTGTGGGTACGTATCGGGCTTTGGGCTGCTGTGGTGCTGAGCCCGTTGGCCTACGCGGCGACACCCGCCGAGCAATTGGCGGCCTACACCGCGCAGGCGGGTGCTGCCGCCCAGCCGCAACGCGGCCAGCAGTTCTTCATCAGCCGGCATGGCAAGGACTGGAGCTGTGCCTCCTGCCATACCGACACGGCCAGCGCCGAGGGTAAGCACGCCAGCACCGGCAAGCCGATCGCGCCGCTGGCGCCGGCCTTCAATCTGGATCGTTTCACCGACGCCGCCAAGACCGAGAAGTGGTTTCGACGCAACTGCAATGACGTGCTGGGACGCGTCTGCACGCCGGGGGAGAAGGCCGATGTGCTGTCCTGGTTGCTGACGCTCAAGCGTTGAGCCATGGACCCACGCAACCGAAGGACCCGTATGACACATTTCAGCATCAAACCGCTTGCACTGACGGCACTGCTGCTGGCGTGCGGCGCTGCCGTGCACGCGGACTCTGGGCGGGCGAGCGTGCCGCTGCTGCCCAAGTACCAGCAGGAATGCGCGGCCTGTCATATTGCCTACCCGCCCGGCATGCTGCCCGCGGCCTCATGGCGGCGTCAGATCAGCACGCTCGACAAACACTACGGCACCGATGCCTCTTTGGATGAGGCCAGCATGCGCGACATCGGCACCTGGTTGCAGGCCAACGCCGGCACCTACAAACGCGTGAGCGAAGAACCGTCGCAAGACCGCATCAGCCAATCTGCCTGGTTTGTTCGCAAGCACCGCGAGGTGGCGCCGCAAATCTGGAAGCAGGCCGCCGTCAAGAGTGCAGCCAACTGCGCCGCGTGCCACACGCGTGCGGACCAGGGCAGTTTTCGCGAATCCGAAATCACTTTCCCCCAAGGCCTGGATGCGCGCTTTCGCCGCAATTGGCCGGATTGAACCTGAAAGAACACAATGAATGCGAGTACCTCACTGGATACATCGGCGGCCTCAAGCCGCCCCATGACGCAACGGACGCGCCGGGTGGTGGATGCCCCCACCCGCGTGTTCCACTGGCTGTTTGCCTTGAGTTTTCTTGGGGCCTATCTCACGGCAGATGGCGAGCGCTGGCGGCTTTTGCATGTCACGCTGGGCTACACCATGGCCGGGCTGCTGGGCTTTCGCGTGATCTACGGACTGCTGGGTCCGAGACAGGCGCGCCTGTCGCTGCTGTTGCGCAAACTCGCAGGCGGGCCACAGTGGGTGCGCTCTGCGCTGTCGGCGGCACAGGGCGAATCGGCCGGTGCGGTGAACTGGCGCCAAGGCCAGTACCTGCTGATGGCCCTGGCGGTGGTGAGCTTGCTGGCATTGGTGTTGCCGCTCACCTTGTCAGGTTATGCTACCTACAACGAGTGGGGTGGCGACTGGCTGGAGGAATTGCACGAGTTTGTGGGTAACACCTTCCTGGTGGTGGTGCTGGGACACTTGGCCCTGATCGCCGGCCTGAGCGTGCTGCGCCGGAAGAACCTGGCCATGAACATGGTGAGCGGCCGGGTGGAGGGCGCTGGTCCCGATCTGGTGCAGCGCAACCACGGGCTGCTGGCCATGCTGCTCTTGGTCGCGGTGCTGGCTTTCTGGGCGTGGGAGTGGCAACAGTCGCCCAAGGGCCTGGTGCCGGCCCAGGTTTGGAGTGGTGCATCAACCCATAACGTCAATGCTGAAGATGACGATTGAGGGCGTGGCCCCGCGCAATGCAAAAATAGCGTTTCACTGAACAACTGCGGAGGCATGGGATGCGAATCCTGCTGGCGGAAGACGATGCCATGCTGGGCGATGGCTTGCGAGCCGGCCTGCGGCAGTTGGGCTTTCAGGTCGATTGGGTGCGTGACGGCGAAGCCGCCGAACGGGAACTGATCTCCGGTGCGTACGCTGCCGGTGTGCTGGACCTCGGCTTGCCGCGCAAGGACGGGCTGGATGTGCTGCAAGCCTTGCGCGCGCGCCGGGTGGCCACGCCGGTGCTGGTGCTGACCGCGCGCGATGCCGTACCCGACCGCATTCGCGGTCTGGATCTGGGTGCGGATGACTATGTGATCAAGCCGGTCGACTTGCATGAGCTGGGGGCCCGGCTGCGTTCGCTGGTGCGTCGCGCGCACGGCCAGATGCAGGACAGTTTGCGCTGCGGCGAGGTGTTGCTGGAGCCGGCGGCGCGCCAGGTCAGCCTGAATGGCCAGACCGTGGCCCTGTCGACGCGCGAATTCGATTTGTTGCATGCGCTGATGCGCAATGCGGGCCGCGTCATGTCCCGCGAACAGCTGGAGGAGCAGCTTTACAGCTGGGGCCATGAGGTGGACAGCAACGCGGTCGAGGTCCACATCCACCACCTGCGCCGCAAGCTGCAGCCGGACCTGATCCAGACCGTGCGGGGCGTGGGCTACGTCGTGCTGCGCGACCCGGAGGCAGCATGACCTTGCGGCCGTCTCTCCATTCCCTGCAGGCACGTCTGCTGGTGCTGGTGCTGGGTTTTGCCGCGGTGGTGTGGCTGGCCGCGGCTGTGCTGATCTGGCGTGATGCGCGCCATGAGCTCGATGAGTTGCTGGATGGCCATCTGGCCCAGGCGGCTGCCTTGCTGGTGGTGCAGCAGGCGGCGTACCACGATGACGACAAGGTGGCCGATGCGCCTTCGCTGCACAAGTATGCGCCGCGCGTGATCTTCCAGGTGTTCCACGAAGGCGAGCTGGTGCAGCGCTCCGCCCAGGCCGGTGCCGGGCCGCTGAGCGAGACCGAGCGCGGATTTTCCACCGTGCACCTGGCCGACGGTTCCGAATGGCGTGTGTTCGCAACCCAGGGGGCCGAGCGCGACGTGCAGGTGTTCGTGGGCGAACAGATGGCGTCGCGCAGCGCGATCCTGCGCGCCGTGCTGCGCAGTGTGCTGCTGCCGCTGATGTTCGCCCTGCCCTTGCTGGCGCTGGCCGGCTGGCTGGCCGTCCGGCGCGGCCTGCTGCCGCTGCGGCATCTCAGCGAGGTGCTGGGCCAGAGGCGGCCCGAGGCGCTGGAGCCGTTGGTGCTCCAGGATGTGCCGGCTGAAATGCAGCCACTCGTTCAGGCGCTCAATGGCCTGTTCGGGCGCATTGAGCGCATGCTGGAGTCGGAACGCCGTTTCACGGCGGATGCAGCCCATGAGCTGCGTACACCGATTGCCGCCATCCGGGCTCAGGCCCAGGTGGCCTTGGGCGCTGGCGCCGATGCCGCACAACGCCAGCAGGCCCTGCAGACCACGCTGGCCGGCTGCGACCGTGCGACCCATCTGGTCGAACAGTTGCTGACGCTGGCGCGGCTGGAGGCAACACCGGCTGGTGCGACCGATCTGGTGGATCTGACAGGGCTGGCCCGTCGTGTTCTGGCGGAACTGGCGCCGGCCGCCTTGGCGCGCCATCAACAGCTCGAACTCGATGCGGGCGAGCCATGCCCGGTGGCGGGCAGCGAGCTGTTGCTGGGTGTTCTGTTGCGCAATCTGGTCGACAACGCCATGCGTTACAGCCCGGATGGCGCCACGGTCCAGGTGCGCGTGGCGCTTGAGAAAGGGCAGCCGATTTTGCAGGTGGAAGACAGCGGTGCCGGCATGACGGCGCCGGAGATGGCGCGGCTGGGCGAGCGGTTTTACCGGGTGCCAGGCCATGCGCAGCCGGGCAGCGGCCTGGGCTGGTCCATCGTCAGACGCATTGCCCAGGTGTGTGGTGCCCAGGTCCAGACGGCGGTTTCGGCCCGATGGGGCGGGCTGTCTGTCTCGGTGTCCTGGCCGGCGTCCGCGCAGAGCCGGGGTGACTGACGCCCCAGTGCGTCAAAATCGGGGGTATGCAATTCCAGAAAATCTTTGTGCCGATCGCCAGCGTGGTGCTGGTCGTCGTGGCGTACCGGGCGTATGGTTGGGGCGGCGTGGCCATCGCCCTGGGGGCGTTGGTGATGTGGCTGCTGCTGCACTTCACCCGCATGATGCAGGTCCTCAAACGCGCCACCGACCGGCCGATCGGTTTTGTCGACAGTGCCGTCATGCTCAACGCCAAGCTCAAGCCCGGCGTCAACCTGCTGCATGTGGTGGCCATGACGCGCGCCTTGGGCGAATTGGTCAGCCCCAAGGACAGCCAGCCTGAGTTGTTTCGCTGGACCGACGCCTCCGAGTCCTTCGTGACCTGCGAATTCCGGCAGGGCAAGCTGGTGACCTGGGAGCTGGTCCGTCCGACACAGCCCGTGGATGCCACCACAACCACCCCGCCCGCACCCGCGCCGTAAAATCAACGTTTTTGCAAGTTCGCTTGCCTCGCCCTTCTAAGGAAAGTACCGATGAGTCCCCTACCTACCTCGATGTCCGACCGTGATGGAAAAATCTGGATGGATGGCCAGATGGTGGATTGGCGCGATGCCAAGATCCACGTGCTGACCCACACCTTGCACTACGGTTGCGGCGCTTTCGAGGGCGTGCGCGCCTACAACACCGTCAACGGCACGGCGATCTTTCGGCTGCAGGACCACACCGAGCGCCTGTTCAACAGCGCCAAGATCCTGCGCATGAAGATCCCGTTCACCCAGGAGCAGGTGAATGAAGCGCAGAAGGCGGTGGTGCGCGAGAACAAGCTGGAGAGCTGCTATCTGCGTCCGCTGACCTGGATCGGCGACAAGAAGTTGGGCGTTTCGCCCAAGGGCAACACCATCCACGTGATGGTGGCGGCCTGGGCCTGGGGCGCCTACCTCGGCGAAGACGGCATCACCAAGGGTATTCGCGTCAAGACCAGCAGCTACAACCGCCACCACGTCAACATCACGATGACGCAGGCCAAGGCGGTGAGCAACTACAGCAACTCCATCCTGGCCAATACCGAAGCCACCGATGATGGCTACGACGAGGCACTGCTGCTGGATTCGGCCGGCTTCGTCTCCGAAGGCTCGGGCGAGAACGTGTTCATCATCAAGGGTGGCGTGGTCTACACCCCCGATCTGTCGGCCGGCGCGCTCAACGGCATTACCCGCAACACGGTGCTGCACATCTGCAAGGACCTGGGGCTGGAAGTGGTGCAAAAGCGCATCACGCGCGACGAGGTCTACATCGCCGATGAAGCCTTCTTCACCGGCACGGCGGCCGAAGTGACGCCAATCCGCGAGTTGGACCGTGTCGAGATTGGCACCGGCAGCCGCGGCCCGATCACCGAGAAGATCCAGAACGCGTTCTTTGACATCGTCAATGGCCGCAATCCGAAATACGCCCACTGGTTGACGAAGGTTTAACACCCCCAGGCTGCGCGCACTTCGTGTCGCTGCGCCACCCCCCTTGCAGGGGGCAACGCCAGTGGACCGGCAAAGCCGGTTCCACGGCGTTTCGCGGTTAGGCCCCAAGATCGCGTCATTAGAAGTAGAAGCGAGGCATTTATGAGCAAGCAAACGGTTGAACTGCTGGCCAAGGATCTGAACCACCAGGGTGGGGTCTTCTGTCCCAACCCCCAGGCGGACATGAAGCTGTGGAGCAGCCATCCCAAGGTGTACCTGGACGTGGCGCGAGCCGGTGAGGCCAAGTGCCCCTATTGCGGCACGGTCTATAAGCTGAAAGCGGGTGAGCACTTCGGTGCAAGCCACTAACGCCCTCATCATCGCGCCCCAGTGGATTGGGGATGCGGTGATGACGGAGCCTCTGCTGCGTCGCCTGCACGCGCGCGGCGAGCGACTCACGGTGGCGGCGTTGCCATGGGTGGCGCCGGTCTACCGTGCGATGCCGCAGGTGGCGGAGGTCATCGAGTTGCCTTTTGCCCACGGCGGCCTGCAGCTCAAGGCGCGGCGCGCGCTGGCGCGGCAAATGCAAGGCCGCTTCGACGTGGCCTATGTGCTGCCCAACTCGCTTAAGAGCGCCTTGTTGCCCTTTCTGGCCCGTATTCCGAAGCGCGTCGGTTATCTTGGCGAGGCGCGTCTCGGCCTGCTGACGCATCGGCTAAAAAATCCCCCGAAGCAGCAACGCCCGCCCATGGTGGCGTTCTATTCGGCGCTCAGCGGCGAGCCGGACGTGGCGGGCGACCGGCCGCACCTGCAGGTCGAAGCCGCCCGCTGCAATGCCGTGCTGGACCGGCTGGGTTTGTCGCGCGGCGCGTACTACGTTTTCGTGCCGGGCGCCGAGTACGGCCCGGCCAAGCGCTGGCCCGCGGCCCGCTTCGCAGAACTGGCGCAACGGCTCGAGCTGCCGGTGCTGTTGCTCGGTTCGGGCAAGGAGGCGGCACTGGGCGACGAGATCATCCAGCTGGCCCATACCGGTCAGCGTCAGAACGGCCGCAATCTGGCCGGCAGTACCGATCTGCTGGACGCCTTTTGTCTCATCGCAGCAGCCAAGGCCATGGTGAGCAACGACACCGGCCTCATGCATGTGGCGGCAGCGCTGGACGTGCCGCAAGTGGCCCTCTTCGGTTCGAGTAGCCCGCTGCACACGCCGCCCCTGAGCGACCAGGCGCGGGTGATCTGGCTCAAGAACGACCCAGCTTACCAGCCGCCGCTGGACTGCGCGCCCTGTTTCCAGCGCGAGTGCCCGCTGGGCCACCTGCGCTGTTTGAACGACATCACCGCCGATCGGGTGCTGCAGGTTTTGTAGCCAGGTCCTGACCGCCAACGCCAGGCAAAAAAAAGCCACCTGGAAGGGTGGCTTTGAAAAGTCCTCGAAAGGACGTCGTTGGGATTCTTTGATTCCGGATCGGCCTGCTGCTCTGAAGGCGGCATGGTCTGCGGAATCTTTCGTATGACTGTGACAGCAGTTGGATGCAACTTTACCGAGTCAGAACGAGTTGGGATATCCCACAAATGGGGGATATGACCCCGGTTTTGTCCAAAAATGCGACATTCAGCCTTTCCTGGCAGCGGCTGCGGGCGGACTTTGGCGGTGAGGTCCCGTTTGGGGCTCAGGTGGTGGCAGGCAGCTCGACCACGAAACAGGCGCCGCCGCCGGGGCGCTCTTCACAATGCACGCTGCCGCCATGGCGCGTGGTGATGGACTTGACCAGGGCCAGACCCAGGCCCACGCCGCCGTCGCGCTCGGACGCGCCGGGCAGGCGGTAAAAGGGTTCGAAAATGCGTTCCCGTTGCGCGGGGGGCACGCCGGGGCCGCGGTCACAGACGCGGATCATGACGCGCTGACCGCTGGGCTGCAGACTCAGGCTGATGTCGCCCGCCGCGTGGCGGCGCGCGTTTTCCAGCAGGTTGCGCACCACCCGACGCAGCAGTTTGGCCACACCTGGTACCGGCAGACTGCTGCAACCGGCCGGCACCTCGAATTCGGCACCGGTTTGCGCGCATTCTTCGGCGCACAGGCCGACCAGGTCCACCGGTTCCAGCGTGCCGATGTCGATCGGGCTGGCTTCAAGCCGGCTGGCCAGCAGGATCTCGTCGATCAATTGATCGAGTTCATGGATATTACGGGCGATTTCCTCGCGTGCCGTGGCGCTGGAGTGTTCGCCCATGAGCTCCAGGCCCATGCGGATGCGCGTCAGTGGCGAGCGCAGCTCATGCGAAGCGTTGGCCAGTAATGCCTTTTGTGACTGCAACAAGGCCTGCACCCGAGCGGCCGCAACGTTGAAGCGCTGGGCCAGGAAGGCGACTTCGTCGCGCCCGTCTTCCGGCAAACGGCGCGTCAGATCACCTTCGCCCCAGCGTTCCACGCCCTGCTGCAGTGCTTCGAGCCGTTTGGTCAGGCGCCGCACGATGGGATAGGCCCCAAGGGCGACGGCCAGCGCCACCAGTCCGAGTAGCCAGACGAAATCAAACGGCGGGCGCCACCAGGGCGGCGCCATCATCGGAGGCGGCCGGTTGGGCCGCGGCAATTGCACGAACAGGGTCTGCCCATCGCGGGTCGGCACCTCGAATTCAAAACCCTGGCCGGGCAGACGACCCGGACGCACCACGGCCTGGCCGATGATGTCGCCGCTGGCGTTGCGCAACACGATCTCGCGCCCGGGGCGCTGGGCGCGCTCGCGATCGGCCTCCTGGCGCCAGAGCCAGCTGAACACCAGGGTCAGCATGACCACCGTGGCGACCACGGCCAGCCAGATGCGCAGGTACAGGCGTTGTGTCAGTGGCGTGCTCATCGGGGCTTGCACTCGGGCTTCAGTCTTGCTGGCGGGCAAAGACATAACCGACACCACGCACCGTGAGGATGCGTTTCGGATTTTTTGGATCGGCCTCAATGGCGGCGCGGATGCGGCCCATGTGCACGTCGATCGAGCGATCAAAGGCTTCCAGTTCGCGGCCGCGCACCGCTTCCATGATCTGGTCGCGCGTCAGCACACGACCAGCCCGTTCGGCCAACGTCACCAGCAAGTCGAACTGGTAGGAGGTCAGTTCGCAGGCTTGCCCGTTGACCGTGACGGTCCTGGCATCGCGGTCGATGGTCAGCGAACCGAAATTCAGTTGACTGCCTGCCGGCGGTTCGTTGTCGCCGCGCCGGCGCAGGATGGCGCGGATACGGGCCAGCAACTCGCGCGGCTCGAACGGCTTGGGCAGGTAGTCGTCGGCCCCCATCTCCAGGCCGATGATGCGGTCCATCGGGTCGCCCTTGGCGGTGAGCATCAGGATCGGAGTCTGCGCCAGCCCGCCCGGCAGGGCGCGGATGCGGCGACAGACTTCGAGCCCATCCATGTCGGGCAGCATCAGGTCAAGGATGATGAGCTGCGGCGGCGTCTCGTGGCTTTGCAGGCGAGCCAGGCCGGCGCTTGCGTCGGCCGCATGCGCCACCGCAAACCCCGATTGCGCGAGGTACTCGCTGACCATGCCCGCCAGGCGGGCATCGTCTTCGATCATCAGGAGATGCTGGCTCATGTGAGAAGTCTGTTCATGCAATGAACTCCATGATGATGCCTGGCCGTCAAATGCGCTTGAATCCGCGGTAAAGATAAGTAAATCGGAATCTTTAATCGCTATAAAAAATATAGCTATTCGCGCATATTTGACAAGGGTGTTAAGCCGATTTCATTCGGGATGACAGCCAGACCAACAGCAGCACTGGCAAACCCAGCAAGGCGGTGGCCGTGAAGAAGTGGGTGTAGCCGAAGGCGTCCACGTAGTCACCGGAAAAGCCGGCCACGAACTTGGGCAGCAGCAGCATCATGGAACTGAACAGGGCGTACTGGGTGGCCGAGTAGCTGACATTGGTCAGGCTGGAGAGGTAGGCGATGAAGGCGGACGAGGCGATGCCGCTGGCGAGGTTGTCGGCCGAAATCACGGCGATCAGCGCCGTCACGTCGTGGCCGCGCGAGCCAAGCCAGGCAAACAGCAGGTTGCTGGCTGCGCTGAGGATGGCGCCGAGCATGAGCACGCGCATCACGCCCAGGCGCATCGCCAACGCGCCGCCGACGAAGGCGCCCGCCAGCGTCATGATGACGCCGTAGATCTTGGTGACCGCTGCCACCTCGTCCTTGGTGTAGCCCATGTCAACGTAGAACGGGTTGGCCATGATGCCCATCACCACATCACTGATGCGGTAGACCGCGATCAATGCCAGGATCAGCGCCGCCTGCCATTTGTAGCGGCGGATGAAGTCGGCAAACGGTTCGACCAGTGCGCTCCGCAGCCATTCGCCCAGGTTCTTGGCCGGGGGCAGTTCACGGCGCGCCGGCTCAGGCGAGAACAGCACGGTCAGCATGCCAGGCAGCATGCTGGCAGCCATGGCCAAGTAGGCCATCTGCCAGGCGGCGTTCTGGTAGGTGATGGCGCCCGCGACAGCGGGCGCCACTTCGGCGCGTGCCGCGATCCACAGCACGCCGGCGCCGGCCCAGATCATGGCTAGGCGGTAGCCGGTCTGGTAGGCCGCGGCCAGTGCAGCCTGGCGTTCAGCGCCCGCCGATTCAATGCGGAAGGCGTCCAGCGCGATGTCCTGCGTGGCCGAGCCGACGGCCACCAGCAGCGCGCACCACACCAAGGGCTCCAGCCCCAAGCGCGGGTCCTGCAGGGCCATGCCCACCAGGCCGACGATGATGACGGCTTGCGCCAGCAGCAGCCAGCTGCGGCGCAGGCCGAGCCAATGGGTCAGTCCCGGCAGCGGCAACCGGTCCACCAGCGGTGCCCAGACCCACTTGAAGGCGTAGGCCAGCCCGACCCAGCTCAGGTAGCCGATGGTGCTGCGGTCGACACCGGCCTCGCGCAGGCGGAAACTCAGGGTGCCCAGCACCAGCAGCAGCGGCAGGCCGGCAGAAAAACCCAGCACCAGCATGCGCAGGGTCGGGGCTTCGAGGTAGACACGCAGGGAGGCAAGCCAGGAGGTCTTGATTTGGCTGGTTTCAGCGGCATTTGAGCTCATGCGGGAATAATAAGCGCTGCCTTGCCCTGTCCTACCCATGTCGAAACGTGAACCTTTGAACTTATGGCGTCAACCCCGGCGCTGGCTGGTGTGCGGCCTGCTGCCGCTGGCCCTGCTCGCGCAGCCAGCGCTGGCGCGCGAGGGCGTGGAGGTGGGCAAGAACTCGGCTTTCAGCAAACTGGTGCCGGCCGAGGAGGTGGAAAGCAGCGCCGGACAGCAGTACAGCCAGCTGCTGGCGCAGGCGCGTGCCAAGAATGCCCTGGCCCCGCGTGAGCATCCTCAACTGCAGCGCTTGCGCGCCATCGCGCGCAAGATCATTCCCCAAGCCCTGGCCTGGAACCCGCGTGCCCGCGACTGGCAGTGGGAGGTCAACCTGATCGCATCGTCGCAGGTCAATGCCTTTTGCATGCCGGGTGGCAAGATCGCCTTCTACACCGGCATCCTCGACAAGCTCCAGCTCAGCGACGACGAGGTGGCCATGGTCATGGGCCATGAGGTGGCCCACGCCTTGCGTGAGCACGCACGCGAACGCATGGGCAAGAGTGCGGTCACGCATGGCGCTGCGCGCATCGGCGGCGTGCTGGCGGCCGGCATCTTCGGCATCGACCCGCGGTTGACGGACTCACTGGCGCGCGGCGGGGCCAACCTGCTGACGCTGGAGTTCAGCCGCGAAGACGAGTCGGAAGCCGATCTGGTGGGCATGGAACTGGCCGCGCGTGCCGGCTTTGACCCGCGCTCGGGCGTTACCTTGTGGCAGAAGATGAGTGCCGCCAACAAGGGCGGGCCGCCGCAATGGCTGTCCACCCACCCCTCGGGCAAGACGCGCATTGCCGACATCGAGAAAAACCTGCCCCGCGTGCTGCCGCTGTACGAGCGCGCGAAGAAGTAAACACCCCCGACTCTCGCCCACTGCGTGTGGCTCGCATCCCCCCTCAAGGGGGCGACGCCAGTGGCCCGGCGAAGCCGGTTCCACGGCGTCCTGCAGTTGGGTTTCGTCAGGTCGGCGGGGTGACGCGCTCAGGTGCCGCCCACAAACGGGTTGGTCTTGCGTTCGCGGCCGAAGGTGCTCTCCGGCCCGTGGCCGGGAATGAACACCGTCTCGTCCCCCATCGGCCACAGGCGCTGCGTGATGCTGGCAATCAGTTGCTCGTGGTTGCCCTGCGGGAAGTCGGTGCGGCCGATTGAGCCGGCAAACAGCACGTCGCCCACAAATGCCCGTTGGATCTCCGGCGAATGAAATACCACATGGCCGGGCGTGTGGCCTGGGCAGTGACGCACCTGCAGCGTGCTGTGGCCGATGCTGACCGTGTCGCCGTCATGCAGCCAGCGCGTGGGCGTGAACGATTCGGCATGCGGCAGCCCGAAGCGCTGGCCTTGCATGGGCAGGCCGTCGATCCAGAACTGGTCACCCGGATGCGGCCCGATGATGGGCAGCCCCAGTTGTTGCGACAGCTCGGCCGTGCCGCCGGCGTGGTCGATGTGAGCGTGCGTCAGCCAGATCTGTTCCAGCGTGACGCCCAGCTTCAGCACGGCATCGAGCAGCACATCGAGATCGCCGCCCGGATCGATGATGGCGGCCTTCATGGTCTCGTCGCACCAGACGATGGAGCAGTTCTGCTGGAAGGCGGTGACGGGGATGGTTTCGTAGTGGAGCATGGTGGCTGGATTCTGGGGTTTACCCTTTGAGCAAAGCACTATACATTCCGTAACAATCTCACGTTATGCTGTGCAGACAGCGCTATCGGTCATGGTGTCATTCTCGTCGCTCTCCCTTATTCAGGCTAGAAGTCGAACAAGCGCCAGACGCTTGCACCAAGCAACTCAAACAGGGACACGCAGGGAGTATTGATGCAGTCAACGGAGTCGACGATTTCGTCCGCCGACCAGGAGAAAAATAGGCGATTAGCACTGACCGGGGTGGTCGCCATGGCACTGCTCAGTTCCCTCTTGTGGGCCGGGGTGCTTGATGCCGATTTGCCGGCCAAGCAATTTCTGACGCTGCACACCACGCTGGAGGTGGCCTCCATCATCGTTGCCATGCTGGGCTTCGGCATTGCCTGGCATGCCTATTCGCAAGACCGCCCGGGCAATATCGCCTTGCTGGGTGCCGTGTTGTTCGGGACGGCGTTGCTCGATTTCGGCCATACCCTGTCGTATGCGGGCATGCCGGATCTGGTCACCCCTTCCGGCCCCGGCAAGGCCATCAGCTTCTGGCTACCTGCGCGGTTCTTGGTAGCTGTGGGCCTGCTGGTCATCGCATTGCGGCCCTGGCAGCCCCTGAAAAATCGCTACACACGCCATGCGCTCATGGGCGCGGTCCTGCTGTATGTGACACTGATTTACTGGGCGATCCTGTTCCTCCCCGAGCAGGTGCCGGTGTTCTTCGCGCCCGGGCAGGGGCTGACGCCGCTCAAGGTCAAGGTCGAATACCTGTTGGTGGCGATCTACGGTACCGCGGCCTGGCTGTTCTACCGGCAGTCCCGCCGCAACGTGGGCTTCAACGCGGCCGATCTGTTTGCGGCCGCCGCCATTGCGGGGCTGTCCGAGCTGTTTTTCACGCGCTACGGCAGCGTGACCGACCTCGTCAATGCCTCCGGGCATGTCTACAAGATCGTCAGCTACTACTTCATTTACCGCGTGGTGTTCGTCGACAGCGTGCACCTGCCGTTTGATGCCTTGCACCAGGCCCTGAGCAAGGAGAAGGTAAGGGCGGCCGAGCAGCACTCCTTCGTGCGGACGCTGGACCTGCTGGAAGAGGCGGTGCTTGAGCTCGATCGGCGCGGCCGCATTCTGAGTGCCAACAGCGGCTGGTGGTTGCTGGTGGGCACGGCGCCCATGGTCGACACCAGCTTGCTGGCCCATGTGCACGAGGAGGATCGCAGTGCTTTCGAGCTGCATCTGGTGGGGCTGGTGTCAGGGCAGAAGGACGAGTTCCGCGGCCGCTACCGCATCCAGACCCATGCCCGCCCCGAGCAATGGATGGAGTGCCGCTTTGTCGTCGAGCGCGACGACGATGGTGAAGTGACCGGCGCGCGCGGCGTGCTGCGCGACATCACCAAGAGCTATCTGCAGGAACGCCACATCACCTATATGGCGCTGCACGATGCGCTCACCAGCCTGCCCAACCGGGTACTGCTGGAGGACCGCATCAAGCAGGCTATTCAGCAGGCCTCGCGCACCGGCAACCGCGTGGGGGTGTGTTTCATCGATCTCGACCACTTCAAGAACATCAACGATGCCTACGGCCACAAGGCGGGCGACGCCTTGCTGCTGACCTTGTCCCAGTTGCTGAAGGACTGCCTGCGCGACGGCGACACGTTGGCGCGCTGGGGCGGCGATGAGTTTGTGGTGCTGCTGCCGGACCTGACCACTGCCGATGCCGTGCGCCAAGTGGCGCAGAAAATGGTGGAGGCCATGCGCCAGACCGTGATGCTGGAGAGCCTGGCCATCAATGCCACCTTCAGCATGGGCATTGCGGTCTACCCGGATGACGAGAGCAGCGGTGATATCGACAGCCTGCTGGCGCAGGCCGACCGGGCCATGTTCTATGCCAAGTCCCAGGGGCGCAACAACTTTCAGCTGTTCGCCGACATGTCGAGCAAGGGGCTGGGCAAGAAGGAACTCTACATCCAGACCCGCCTGGCGCAGGCCATCCGGGACCAGCGCATTGCCGTCTGGTACCAGCCGCAGGTGGCGGCCAGCTCCCATGCCGATGGGCGCCAGCGCTTGATTGGTGTCGAGGCACTGGCGCGCTGGCATGACGCCGATTTGGGCTGGATTTCGCCCGGCAGCTTCATTCCGATGGCGGAAAACCTGGGCCTGATTGGCGAGCTTGGCCATCTGGTGCGACGCCAGGCGTTCGAGCAGTTTCGCGAGTGGCGCCAGACGCATCCCGACTTGACGCTGGCCATCAACATTTCCAAGCGGCAGCTGTTCGCTTCCGACTTCATGCTCGTGCTGTTGGCCGACGTGGAGCGCTACGAGCTCGACCCACGCAGCCTAGTGCTGGAGGTGACGGAATCCGTGGCGCTGATGGATGTGGAGTTTGCCGAGGAGCGGCTGCGCCAGCTTTCCAACGCCGGCTTCACGCTGGCCATCGATGATTTCGGTACCGGCTATGCGTCGCTGTCGCAGTTGCATGAACTGCCGATCGGCGAATTGAAGATTGACATCTCGTTCGTGCGCCGTGTGCACACCACGGAGGGCTTGCGCATGGCGCAGGGCATCATCAGCCTGGCCCAGGCGCTGCGCTTGCGTACCGTGGCCGAAGGGGTGGAAGACGAGAACACGGCAAGCGTGCTGCGTGACCTGGGCGTGGATGTGCTGCAGGGTTACTTCTTCGCACGTCCTTGTCCAGCCAGCGAGATGTCAGCGTTGCCGCTGTTCGTGAACGGGGAAACGCTGGCCGACTGAAGCGGATCAGAGCACGCTGTCGTAGTCGATCGTGATCGGCGCGTGGTCGGAAAACTTCTCGCCTTTGTAGATCGCCTCGCGACGGGCCCGTTCGGCCAGTGCCGGCGTGGCCAGGTGATAGTCCAGCCGCCAGCCCACGTTCTTGGCATAAGCCTGGCCGCGATTGCTCCACCAGGTGTAGGCGGCCTCGGTCGCGTCAGGCTGGAGTTGGCGGTAGACGTCCACCATGCCGCCTTCGCTCAACAGGCGCGTCATCCAGGCGCGCTCTTCGGGCAGGAAGCCCGAGTTCTTCAGGTTGCCCTTCCAGTTCTTGAGGTCGATCTCCTTGTGCGCGATGTTCACGTCACCGCACAGGATGAGCTCGCGCTCGCGCTTGAGCTGTTGGAGGTGGGGGTAGATCTCGTCCAGGAAGCGGAACTTGGCCTGCTGGCGCTCCTCGCCCGAAGAGCCGCTGGGGAAGTAGCAGCTAATGAGCGAGAGTTTGCGCTGCGGCGTATCGAAGCGCAGCTCGACGTAACGGCCTTCGGCGTCGAACTCGGGTGAGCCGTAGCCGATGCGCACATCGCTCGGCTCGTGCCGGCTGTAGATGCCGACACCGGAATAGCCTTTTTTCTCGGCGAAGTGGAAGTGGCCGCGCAGGCCGGCCAGGCTTTCGAAGCGGCCGGCCACGTCGGCCGCCTGGGCCTTGACTTCCTGCACGCAAATACAATCGGGCTTGGTGGCGTCAAGCCAGGCTTCAAGCCCCTTGCTGGTGGCGGAACGAATGCCATTGAGGTTGAGGCTGCTTAATTTGAACAAGGAATTTCCCATGGCGAACGGTGTGGCAAGCGGTGAGGTCAAGCAGGCCGGGCAGGACAAGCTGGCCCAGGATTTTGTGCAGTTTGCCGTGGATTGCGGCGTGCTGCGTTTTGGCGAATTCAAGACCAAGGCGGGCCGTCTGTCGCCCTACTTTTTCAATGCGGGCCTGTTTGACGACGGCGCCAAGCTCGGGCGTCTGGCCGAATTCTATGCGCAGCGCGTGATCGCGTCCGGCATCGAGTTCGACATGATTTTCGGCCCCGCCTACAAGGGTATTCCGCTCGGCGCAGCGCTGGCGGTCGAGCTGGCGCGGCGCGGCCGCAACGTGCCCTTTGCCTACAACCGTAAGGAGGCCAAGGACCATGGTGAGGGTGGCACGCTGGTGGGGGCCCCGCTCAAGGGCCGGGTGCTGATCGTGGATGACGTGATGTCGGCCGGCACGGCGGCGCGCGAGTCGATTGCCATCATCGAGGCCGCCGGTGCCACGCCGCATGCGGTGGTGATCGCGTTGGACCGGCAGGAGATGGCCACGGAAAACGGCCAGGACGTACCCTACAGCGCCGTGCAGTACGTGCGTGAGCGCCTCGGGCTGCAGGTTGGCTCCATCGCGAAGCTGGCGGATTTGCTGCAGTACCTGGAAACCCACAGCAGCACCGGTCTGGCAGCCGACCACCAGCGCGTGCTGGCTTACCGGCAGCGCTACGGCGTGAATGAAGGCTGAACATGGGTAGGGCTGCGGGCCATGCACTGATCAGTGCGATGCTATTCAGCGCACTGGGGGATGGGTGGGCCCAGGCGCCGGCGCAAAACATCTATTCCTGCACGGACGGCCAAGGGCGCAAGCGCACCGCCGATCGGCCGATCGCGGAATGCGCGGATCGTGAGCAGCACCTGCTCAACCCCAGTGGCACCGTACGTGCCACGGTCGGGCCGTCGCTCAATGCACAGGAGCGCACCCAGCAAGAGCTTCGTCAGCGGCGGGAGGCCGAGGCGCAAGCCCGGCAGGTCGAGGCCGTGCGGCGCGAGCGGGCCTTGTTGTTGCGTTATCCGAATCAGGCGGCACACGACAAGGAGCGGGCCGAGGCACTGGCCCAGGTTGCCGTGGTGCAACAGGTAGCGCGCAAGCGCGAGGCCGAACTGGTGCGCCAGCGCGAGGGCCTGCTGGCCGAACTGGAGTTCTATCAGAAGGATCCGGCCAAAGCACCATTGGCGCTGCGCCGGCAGCTGGATGAAAACAGCCGCAACCAGGCGGCACAAAAGCGCTTCATTGCCGAGCAGGAGGCCGAGCGCGGCCGCGTCAGCGCGCGTTTCGATGCTGAGCAGGCGCGTCTGAAACCCCTGTGGGTTGCCGCCGCGCCAGCGGCCAGCAAAGGCCGCTGACGTCCGTTTTCAGCCCAGTTTGCTGCGCAACAGATCATTGACCTGTTGCGGGTTGGCCTTGCCCTTGCTGGCCTTCATGACCTGACCGACCAGGGCGTTGAACGCCTTGTCCTTGCCGGCCTTTAACTGCGCCACGTTGTCGGGGTTGGCCGCAATCACCTCGTCGATGATCTGCTCCAGCGCACCGCTGTCGTTCATCTGCTTGAGGCCCTTGGACTCGATGAGTGCATCCACGTCCTGGCCTTCACCGGTCCACAGAGCGTCGAACACCTGTCGGCCCGCGTTGTTGGAAATGGTGCCGTCCGCGATGCGTGTGATCAGGGCAGCCAGTTGCGCTGCACTCACCGGTGCCTGCTCAATGCCGATCTCGCCGGCATTGATGCGGCGTGACACTTCACCCATGATCCAGTTGCTGGCCAGTTTGGGCTGCTTGCTGGTCTGGGCGGCTGCCTCGAAGTAGGCTGCCATGGCCTTGCTTTGCGTGAGGGTGGTGGCGTCGTACTCCGGCAGGCCGTAGTCGGTCACGAAACGGGCCGCCATCACGCGGGGCAGCTCGGCCATTTCCGAGCGCACGCGCTCGATCCACTCGGATGCAATCACCAGCGGCGGCAGGTCCGGATCAGGGAAGTAGCGGTAGTCGGCCGCGTCTTCCTTGGTGCGCATGGCACGGGTCTCGCCGGTGTCCGGGTCGAACAGCACGGTGGCCTGCTGGATCGCATGGCCGTCCTCGATCTGTTCGATCTGCCAGCGCACCTCGTAGTCGATGGCCTGCTGCATGAACTTGAAGCTGTTCAGGTTCTTGATCTCGCGGCGTGTGCCCAGCGGCTGGCCGGGCTTGCGCACCGAGACGTTGGCGTCGCAGCGGAAGCTGCCTTCCTGCATGTTGCCGTCGCAGATGCCGATCCAGGTCACGATCTTGTGCAGTTCCTTGGCATAGGCCACGGCCTCTTCGCTGGAACGCATGTCGGGCTCGGTCACGATCTCCAGCAGTGGTGTACCGGCGCGGTTCAGGTCGATGCCGGACTGGCCGATGAAGTCTTCGTGCAACGATTTGCCGGCGTCTTCTTCCAGGTGGGCACGTACCAGGCGCACGGTCTTCTTCTCGTCGCCGAGGAAGAAGTCGACTTCGCCGCCCTGGACGACCGGGATCTCGAACTGGCTGATCTGGTAGCCCTTGGGCAGGTCGGGGTAGAAGTAGTTCTTGCGTGCGAAGATGCTCTTCGGTGCGATGTGCGAGCCGATGGCCAGACCGAACTGGATGGCGCGCTCCACGGCACCCTTGTTCATCACCGGCAGCGTGCCGGGCAGGGCCAGGTCCACGGCGCAGGCCTGGGTGTTGGGCTCGGCGCCGAAGGCGACCGAGGCGCGGCTGAAGATCTTGCTCTGGGTGGAGAGCTGGGCATGGGTTTCGAAGCCGATCACGACCTCATAGCCCTGGACGAGTTTGGGTGCGCTCATGGTCAAATGCCCCCCGGTTGGCGGAGGTGGAAATCAGTGGTTTGCTGCAACTGGTGCGCCACATTCAGCAGCTTGCCTTCTTGCAGGTAGTTGCCGATCAGTTGCAGCCCCACCGGCATGTTGCCTGCGCCAAAACCTGCCGGCACGCTCATGCCCGGCAAGCCGGCCAGCGAAGCCGGCAGGGTGAAGATGTCGGCCAGGTAGTTGGCCACCGGGTCATCGGCCTTCTCGCCGATCTTCCAGGCCACCGTGGGCGCTACCGGGCCGGCGATCACGTCGCACTGCTGGAAGGCCTGCTGGAAGTCGTCGGCGATCATGCGGCGGATCTTCTGCGCCTGCAGGTAGTAGGCGTCGTAGTAGCCATGCGACAGCACGTAGGTGCCGATCATGATGCGGCGCTTGACCTCGTCGCCAAAGCCTTGCGCACGCGTTTTCTTGTACATGTCGAGCAGGTCGGTGTAGTCCTTGGCGCGGTGGCCGAACTTCACGCCGTCGAAGCGGCTGAGGTTTGAGCTGGCCTCGGCCGGCGCGATGATGTAGTACACGGGAATCGACAGTTCGGTGCGGGGGAGCGAGATCGGCACCAGCTTGGCGCCGAGTTTCTCGTATGCCTTCAGCGCGGCATCCACTGCGGCGCGCACGTCGGGCGCCAGGCCCTCACCGAAGAACTCCTTCGGAATGCCGATGCGCAAGCCGTCGAGTTTGTCGTTCAGCGAACGGGTGAAATCTTCGGTCGGTGCATCGAGCGAGGTCGAATCGCGGTCCGGGTCCGGGCCGCACATGGCGGACAGCAGCAGGGCGCAGTCTTCGGCGCTGCGCGCCATCGGGCCGGCCTGGTCCAGGCTGGAGGCGTAGGCAATCATGCCGTAGCGCGAGGCGCGGCCATAGGTGGGCTTGATGCCGGTGATGCCGCAGAACGAGGCCGGCTGGCGGATCGAGCCGCCGGTGTCGGTGCCGCTGGCCGCCGGTGCCAGACGCGCTGCCACGGCGGCGGCACTGCCACCGGAGGAGCCGCCGGGGATGCGGCTGGTGTCCCACGGGTTGCGCACCGGGGCAGGGGCTGGGTGGCCCAGGGCCGGCACGGCGACGTTCTCATTGGCCGAGCCCATGGCGAATTCGTCGCAACTCACCTTGCCCAGTGTCACGGCACCGGCTGCCGCCAGGCGGCTCACCACGGCGGCGTCGAACGGCGAGCGGTAACCGGCCAGCATCTTCGAGCCGGCCGTGGTGGCGAAGTCCTTGGTGACAAAGATGTCCTTGTGGGCGATCGGCACGCCGGCCAGCGCGCCGGCGTTGCCGGCGGCCAGCGCGGTGTCGGCCGCGCGCGCCTGGGCCAGCGTGGCCTCTTCGTTCATGTCGACGAAGGCGCCGAGCGTCTCATGCGCGCGAATGCGGCCGAGGAAATGCTGCGCGGTTTCAACAGCGGAAACCTTCTTTTCGCGCAGCTGCCGGGCCAGTTCGGCCAAGGAGAGTTGGTGCAGTTCGGTGGACATCATTCAATGACTTTCGGCACCAGGAACAGACCGCGCTCGACGGCGGGGGCGCTCTTCTGGTTGGCTTCACGGTTGTTCGGTTCGCTCACGACGTCGTCTCGCAGGCGCAATGCGACCTCGGCGACCGTGGCCAGTGGATGGGCCAGGGGTTCGATGCCGCTGGTATCAACCGCGCGCATCTGCTCCACGATGTCGAAAAAACCGTTGATCTGGGTCAGCATGCGCGAGCTCTCCTCTGGCTGGAGCTCCAGCCGGGCGAGGTTGGCGATGCGCGAAATATCGGCAGATGTCAGTGACATGGTGAAATCAGGGGTTGAAACCGTGTGTAAAGCGCCCCGAAGGCGGGGGGCTACAGCCGGCTTATTCACAGGGGATAGGGTATTATCCCGCCTTTGGCGCCACGCTTGTAATTTCTCGGTATTTCGCGGAATTCTGAGGTGTCGGAAGCGATTTTTGAACCGTAATCCGGTGGTGGTGAACCGAAGCGTTCGCCATGCCAGCAGAGAGGACATGTGATGTTTGGATCATTCCGTCGGTACTTTTCCACCGACTTGGCGATCGATCTGGGGACTGCCAATACCCTGATCGTGGCCCGCGACAAGGGCATTGTGCTGAATGAGCCGTCGGTCGTGGCGATTCGCCACGAAGGCGGCCCCCAGGGCAAGAAAGCCATCCAGGCCGTCGGCCACGAAGCCAAGGCCATGCTCGGCAAGGTGCCGGGCAATATCGAAGCCATCCGCCCGATGAAGGACGGCGTGATTGCCGACTTCACCGTCACCGAGCAGATGCTCAAGCAGTTCATCAAGATGGTGCACCCGCGCGGCATGTTCAAGCCCAGCCCGCGCATCATCATCTGCGTGCCTTGCGGTTCGACCCAGGTTGAACGCCGCGCCATCCGCGAGTCGGCACTGGGTGCCGGCGCCAGCGAGGTGTTCCTGATCGAAGAGCCGATGGCTGCAGCCATCGGTGCCGGCCTGCCGGTGAGCGAGGCCAGTGGCTCGATGGTGGTCGACATCGGTGGCGGCACCACCGAGGTCGGCGTGATTTCGCTTGGCGGCATGGTCTACAAGGGCAGTGTGCGCGTCGGCGGCGACCGCTTCGACGATGCCATCATCAACTACATCCGTCGCAACTACGGCATGCTGATCGGCGAGCCGACGGCCGAAGCCATCAAGAAGCAGATCGGTTCCGCCTTCCCCGGCTCCGAAGTCAAGGAAATGGAAGTGCGTGGCCGCAACCTCTCCGAAGGTGTGCCGCGCAGCTTCACCATCTCGTCCAACGAAATCCTGGAAGCGCTGACCGATCCGCTCAACAGCATCGTGTCGGCCGTCAAGAACGCGCTGGAGCAGACGCCGCCCGAACTGGGTGCCGACATCGCCGACCGCGGCATGATGTTGACCGGTGGTGGTGCCTTGTTGCGCGACCTGGACCGACTGCTGTCCGAGGAAACCGGCCTGCCGGTGCTGGTGGCCGAAGACCCGCTGACCTGCGTGGTGCGCGGCTGCGGTATCGCACTGGAGCGCATGGAGCGTCTGGGCAGCATCTTCACCAGCGAATAAGCCGCAGGTACAGCGATGCCCCTCGGTACGCTGGACAGGAACCCGCCGCCCTTCTTCCGACAGGGTGCGTCGGCCTTATCCAAACTCATGGTGTTCAGCGCTCTGGCGCTGTTCCTGATGGTGGCCGACACGCGTTTTGCGTTGACGCAACCCTTGCGCATCGCCGTGGCCGCAGCGTTGTACCCGGTGCAGTGGCTGGTGATGCGGCCGGTGTTGTGGGCGCAGAACGCCGGCAGCTATTTCGAATCGCTGCAGTCCGCCCAGTCGGCACAGGAAGCCGCCAAGCAAAAGCTCGGTCTGTTGTCCCAACGCGCCAACCAGGTGGAGCAGCTGATGCTGGAGAACAGCCGCCTGCGCAAATTGCTGGTGCTGCGCGAGCGCTTTGCCGCGACCGGCCAGGCGGCCCAGGTGCTGTATGACGCGGCGGATCCCTATACACGCAAGGTGGTGATTGACAAGGGTATGTTGAGCGGCGTGAGCGCCGGCTCGCCGGTGCTGGATGAGTCCGGTGTCCTGGGTCAGGTCACCCGTGTCTACCCCTTGGTCAGTGAAGTCACGCTGGTGACGGACCGTGACCAGGCCATTCCGGTGCTCAACGCCCGCACCGGCGCGCGTGCCGTGGCTTTTGGCGACCCTGGCGCGCATGCCGGCGCGCTGGAGTTGCGCTTCATGGCCGCCAATGCGGACGTGCAGGCCGGCGACCTGCTGACCACCAGCGGTGTTGATGGTGTGTACCCGCCGGGCTTGCCGGTGGCGCGCGTTGAGAAGGTGGAGCGCCGGGTTGAGTCGGCGTTTGCGCGCATCTACTGCACGCCGGTGGCACTGGCCGCCGGGGCTGCGCACGTGATGGTGCTGCAGCCGGTGTCGAGCCAGATCCCGGCCTTGCCGGAGCCTGAGGCTGCGCCCGAGCCGGGCAAGAAGGGTAAGTCCAAATGATCATGCGTCCGGGTCAGCAACTGCTGCTGCCAGCGAACCCGTTGTTCATCTGGAGCAGTCTGGTCGTGGCCCTGCTGTTGAACATGTTGCAGAACATGGGGCTGTGGGGGCGTGCTGCCTGGACGCCGGACCTGCTGGCGCTGGTGCTGGTGTTCTGGAGCGTGCATCAGCCGCTGCGCGTCGGCGTTGGAGCAGCCTTTGTGTTTGGCTTGTTGATGGATGTGCACCAGGGCAGCGTGCTGGGCCAGCATGCCCTGGCCTACACCGTGCTGGGTTTTTATGCCATCACCATCCACCGTCGCCTGCTCTGGTTCAGTGTGCCGCAGCAGGCGCTGCAGGTGTTGCCGCTGCTGCTGGTGGTCCATGCGGTGGAGCTGGCGGTGCGCATGCTGGTGGGCGGGACCTTCCCGGGTTTTCTGATTCTGCTGGGGCCCGTCATCGAGGCGCTGCTGTGGCCGCTGGTCACGGTCGTGCTGCTGCTGCCGCAGCGGCGCGCGCCGGATCCCGATGCCGACCGTCCCCTGTGAGATGCCAAGGTGCCTTTGTACGCCTTGCGAGCGTTGACTGGATGCGATGACTGAACTGCGCAACGTTGAAGCCGATCTGACGCGCTTTCGTGCCCGCGTGCTGGCGGTGACGTTTGTCGTGCTGGTCTGCTTTGCGCTGCTGGCCATGCGGCTGGTCTACCTGCAGGTGGTCCGGCATGAAGACCTGAGCGAGCAGGCCGAGAACAACCGCACCGCCATCGTGCCGGTGGTGCCCAACCGGGGTCTGATCCTCGACCGCAATGGCATCGTGCTGGCGACCAACTACTCGGCCTACACGCTGGAGATCACGCCCGCCAAAGTCGAGAGCATCGAGAAGACCATTGAAGAGTTGTCCAAGGTGCTGGACATCACGCCGCGCGACAAGCGGCGTTTCAAGAAATTACGCGAAGAGACCAAGGGCATCGAGTCCTTGCCGATCCGTACCCGCCTGAGCGATGAGGAAGTGGCCAAGTTTGCGGCGCAACGCTTCCGCTTTCCCGGCGTCGAGATCAAGGCCCGGCTGTTCCGCAACTATCCCTGGGGTGAGCTGGCCAGCCATGTGATCGGTTACATCGGCCGCATCAACCAGGCCGAGAAGAAAGTCATTGAGGAGTGGTCTGACGAAGACATCGCCAACTACCGTGGCACCGAGTACATCGGCAAGCTGGGCGTCGAGCAGAGCTTCGAGAAGGAGTTGCACGGCCTGACCGGGGTCGAGCAGGTCGAGACCTCGGCCGGCGGGCGCGCCGTGCGCAAGCTGGCCAGCCACCCGTCCACCCCGGGCAACACGGTCCAGCTGTCGATCGACATCAAGCTGCAGAACCTGATCGAGGAGATGTACGGCGATCGCCGTGGGGCACTGGTGGCGCTGGACCCCAAGACCGGCGAGGTGCTGGCTTTCGTCAGCAAGCCGACCTTCGATCCCAATCTGTTTGTCGAGGGCATCGACTCCGACAGCTGGCAGGAGCTCAACGAGTCGATCAACAAGCCGCTCTTGAACCGGGCCCTGCGCGGCACCTACCCGCCGGGCTCCACCTACAAGCCGTTCATGGCCATGGCGGCACTGCAAAGTGGCAAGCGCTCGCCTTCGTTCATCGTCAACGATGCCGGTTCCTGGGCCTTTGGCGGTCACGTTTTTCGCAGCCACGGCGACCATGGCCTCGGCCCGGTGGACATGTACCGCGCCATCGTCAAGTCGAGCAACGTTTATTTCTATTCATTGGCCAATGATCTCGGCGTTGATGCCATTCACGACTTCATGGCCCCGCTCGGCTTCGGCCAGTACACCGGCATCGACATCCAGGGCGAGGTGCGCGGCGTGCTGCCCAGCCAGGCCTGGAAGCGCAAGACCTACAAGAAGCCGGAGCAGCAGCGGTGGTACGCCGGCGAGACGATTTCGCTTGGCATCGGCCAGGGCTACAACACCTTCACCATGCTGCAACTGGCGTCGGCCACCGCCACGCTGATCAATGGCGGCATCAAGCACACGCCGCAGTTGGTCGTGGCGACCCAGGACGCGGTGAGCCACGTCCGTGTGCCGGTGGTGGCGAAGCCGCCGCAGGACCTGGGCTTCAAGCCCGAGCATGTGGAGATCGTGCGCCGTGCACTGGTCGGCGTGACGCAGGAGGGCACGGCAACACGGATCTTTGCCGGTGCCGGCTACCTCAGCGGTGGCAAGACCGGCACGGCACAGGCGGTGACCATTGGCCAGAAGGAAAAATACAACGCCGCCAAGATGGAAGAGCACCAGCGCGACCACGCGTTGTACATGGCCTTCGCCCCGGCCGACGACCCGAAGATCGCGCTGGCGGTGGTGGTCGAGAACGCCGGCTTTGGCGGCGAGCACGCCGCGCCGTTGGCGCGCCGGGTGTTCGACTACTGGCTGCTGGGCCAGTACCCGAATGAGGAAGACCTGGCGGCCGTCAAGCTGGGCCGGGCCGGGCCCCCGATCGGCAAACCGCGTGTGGCTGCGGAAGTGGCCTGGCCGCCCAAGGGCCGCACTTTGCCGACGACTCAGACGCCTTGACGCAAGAAGGCGTCAAAGCCGGTCTTGAGGATCAGCGCGCCGACCACCACAATGAAGACGCCGCGCACGAAGCCGGTGCCATGCTTGAGCGCCAGCCGCGTGCCCAGCAGACTGCCCGCCACGTTGGCCAGCGCCAGCGGCAGGGCGTAGTGCCACCAGACATGACCCTTGAAGGAAAACAGGATGATGGCTGCGAAGTTGCTGGCCAGGTTCAGCAGCTTGGCGCCAGCCGAGGCGTGCAGGAAGTCATAACCCAGCCAGCGCACCAGCAGGAAGATGAAGAAGCTGCCGGTGCCGGGGCCGAAGAAACCGTCATAAAACCCGATGCTCAGGCCGACGACGCCGGCAGCCAGCAACTCCTGGCGGCCGGAGAAGCGCGGTGCATGGGTGTGCCCCAGCTCCTTCTTGGCCAGCGTGTAGAGCAGCACGCCCAGCAGGATCAGCGGCAGCAGCTTGCGCAAGAATTGCGGTGAGACCAAAGTGACGACCCAGGCGCCGGCAAACGAGCCGAGAAAGCTCATGGCAATGGCCGGCAGCATGGCGCCCCAGCGCATCTCGACATGGCGGCTGTATTGCCAGGAGGCGAAGGCCGTGCCCCAGACCGAGGCCGATTTGTTGGTGCCGAACAGGGTGGCGGCGTGGGCGGTGGGGAAGGCGGCGAACAGCGCGGGCACCAGCACCAGACCGCCGCCGCCCACGATTGAATCGACAAACCCGGCCAGCAGCGAGGCCAGCGATACCCAAAGAAGTTCCATGCGGAATTGTCGCATCCATGCCGGCTTGCAAAATGCTATCGAAACAGGAGCTGCTCGCGCAGATTCGATAAGGGCCGGGCCTGGATTTCGTTCGGAAAATAAAAAGGCACCGGGGTGTCCGGTGCCTTGCAAATGCCATCTACTCTGGATGGTAAAAATCTTGTTGAGATTGTCGGTGTCTTCCTCGGCTCCTCCCGTGCCCGGCGCCATGGCAGCCGGTTGGTGAGTGGCGTGAGTTTACTCTGCTGCAACGCGACGAAAATGCGGGTTTTCCCTGTCTTTCCGTCGTGTTGTGCAGGCGCGTTTTTCAGTCGCGGCTGGCGTCCTCGATGATCCATCGTGCGGCCTTTTCCGCCATCATCAGCACCGGCGAGTTGGTGTTGCCGCTGGTGATGGTGGGCATGGCCCCGGCATCCACCACGCGCAGGCCCTGGATGCCGCGCACGCGCAGTTGGGCGTCGAGCACCGCCATCGGATCATCCGCGCGGCCCATGCGGGTGGTGCCGACCGGGTGGAAGATGGTGGAGCCGATGTCGCCCGCCAGGCGGGCCAGATCCTCGTCGCTCTGGTACTGCGTGCCAGGTTTGAACTCCTCCGGCTGGTACTTGGCCAGCGCCGGCTGCGCCACGATGCGGCGCGTTACGCGCAGCGAGTCGGCCGCCACCTTGCGGTCTTCCGGTGTGCTCAGGTAGTTCGGTGCAATGGCCGGCGCATCCTCGAAGCGTGGGCTCTTGATCTGCACCGTGCCGCGGCTGGTCGGGTTCAGGTTGCAGACGCTGGCGGTGATGGCGTTGAAGTCGTGCAACGGCTCGCCAAAAGCGTCGAGCGAGAGCGGCTGCACGTGGTACTCGATGTTGGGCCAGGGCTGGGCCGGGTCGCTGCGCGTGAAGGCGCCGAGCTGGCTCGGCGCCATGCTCATCGGCCCGCTGCGCTTGACGGCGTACTCCAGCCCGATTTTGGCCTTGCCCCACAGGGAGTTGGCCATGGTGTTGAGCGTCTTGACGCCCTTGACCTTGTAGATCGAGCGGATCTGCAGGTGGTCCTGCAGATTGGCACCCACACCCGGCAATTCATGCACCAGGGGAACGCCGTGTTGTTGCAGCAGTGCCGCCGGGCCAATGCCCGAGAGCTGCAAGATTTGCGGTGAACCGATGCTACCGGCTGACAGCACCACTTCGCGCTTGGCGGTGACGGTGACCATCTCCTGCCCGGTCCAGACCTGCACGCCGCTGCAGCGCTGACTGCCATCGGGCTGGGTGTCGATCACCAGCCGTGTCACCTGGGCCGAGGTCCACATCTCGAAATTGGGCCGGCCGTAGCATTTGGGGCGAAGGAAAGCGTTGGCGGTGTTCCAGCGGAAGCCCTTTTTCTGATTGACCTCGAAATAACCCACGCCTTCGTTGTCGCCGCGGTTGAAGTCTTCCGTGGCGGGGATGCCGGCTTGCACGGCTGCCTGGGCGAAGGCGTCAAGCACGTCCCAGCGCAGGCGCTGTTTTTCAATCCGCCATTCACCGCCGGTCTGGTGATGGCGCATCAGCTTGCGGTAGAGGTCGGCCCCGGCGTTACCCGTGTCGCCCTTGAGGGCCAGCAGTTCGGTCGGCACGCCTTTGGCACCATGCAGCGCATCGGCGCCCTTGTAATGGTCTTCGTGCTGCTTGAAGTAGGGCAGCACCTGCTCCCAGCGCCAACTGTCGTCGCCGGTGAGCGCGGCCCACTGGTCGTAGTCGCGCGACTGGCCACGCATGTAGATCATGCCGTTGATGCTGGAGCAGCCACCCAGCGTCTTGCCGCGCGGGTAGCGCAGTGTGCGGCCATTCAAGCCCGCCGAGGGCTCGGTGTTGTAGAGCCAGTCGGTGCGCGGGTTGCCGATGCAGTGCAGATAACCGATCGGGATGTGGATCCAGTAGTAGTCGTCGCGCCGGCCCGCCTCGATCAGCAACACGCGCTTGCTGGCGTCCATGCTTAGGCGGTTGGCCAGCAGGCAACCGGCGGTACCAGCACCGATGATGACGTAGTCAAAAGTCGTCTCGCTCATTATTCTTATCTCCGCAGCCGTGGCTTGTTGGAATGAAGTGCCTTGATCGCAAGCCACCGCGGAGCCGGCTCCGCCGGGCCGCTGGTGGCGTCCCCCTGGGGGGAAGGCGGCCGTCAGGCCGACTCAGGGGGGCTTCCTACTTCGACGTCGGCATCGCGAACTCAGCACCCTTGGGTGTGCTCTCGGGCCAGCGCTGCATGATGGACTTCTGCTTGGTGTAGAAACGCACGCCCTCTTCGCCGTAGGCGTGCATGTCGCCGAACAGCGAGCGCTTCCAGCCGCCGAAGCCGTGCCAGGCCATGGGCACGGGAATAGGCACGTTGATGCCGACCATGCCGACCTGGATCCGGTGGCCGAATTCGCGTGCCACGTGACCGTCGCGTGTGTAGCAGGAAACGCCGTTGCCGAACTCGTGGTCGTTGATCAGCTTCACTGCGGTGGCGAAGTCCGGCACGCGAACGCACGACAGCACCGGGCCGAAAATCTCTTCCTTGTAGATCTTCATCTCCGGCGTCACGTGGTCGAACAGCGTGCCGCCCATCCAGAAACCGTTGTCGCAGCCGGCACCGGCGGCCTTGCCCTTGAAGCCACGGCCGTCGACCAGCAGCTTGGCGCCTTCCTTGGCGCCGTGCTCGATGTAGCCGGTGATGCGCTGGTGTGCAATGCCGGTCACGATCGGGCCCATCTCGGCATCGAGTTCCATGCCGTTCTTCACTTTCAAAGCCTTGGTGCGTTCGATCAGCTTGGGCATGATCTTGTCGGCCACGTCGCCCACCAGCACCGCGACCGAGATCGCCATGCAGCGCTCTCCAGCCGAGCCGTAAGCGGCACCGATCAGACCGTCCACCGCCTGATCCAGGTCGGCGTCGGGCATCACCACCATGTGATTCTTGGCGCCGCCCAGCGCCTGCACGCGCTTGCCGTTGCGGGCGCCGGTCTCGTAGATGTAGTTGGCAATCGGCGTGGAGCCCACGAAGCTGATGGCCTTGACGTCATGGTGGGCCAGCAGCGCGTCCACGGCTTCCTTGTCACCCTGCACCACGTTGAAGACGCCGTCGGGCAGGCCGGCCTTCTTGAGCAGGTCGGCCATGAAAAGCGAGGGCGAGGGGTCGATCGGACTCGGCTTGAGGATGAAGGTGTTGCCGGCGGCAATCGCCACCGGGAACATCCACATCGGCACCATCACGGGGAAGTTGAACGGCGTAATGCCAGCCACCACACCCAGCGGCTGGCGCATCGTCCAGTTGTCCATGCCGGTGGAGACCTGCTCGGTGAAGTCGCCCTTGAGCAGCTGCGGGATGCCGGTGGCGAATTCGACGATCTCGATGCCGCGTGTCACCTCGCCCTGCGCGTCGGTGAATACCTTGCCGTGTTCGGCAGTGATCAGACGCGCCAGGTCGTCGCGGTGGTGGTTCAGCAATTCCAGGAATTTGAACAGGATGCGCGCGCGGCGCAGCGGCGACGTTTCGGCCCAGGCCGGGAAGGCGGCCTGCGCAGCCGCCACCGCCTTGTCGACTTCCGCCGTGCTGGCCAGCGCCGTGCGGCTGCTGACGGCGCCGGTGGCGGGGTTGTAGACGTCCTGCGCGCGGCCGGACGTGCCGGCGACCACGTGGCCGGCGATGTAGTGGTCAATATTTGTAATGCTCATGGTGAATGCTCCTCGGTAAGTGGGAGTTTCCTAGAAATTTGGCCACTTATCCAATGACTTGCTCAAAAGGGTGATATAAATTTTGCAAATATGGCTATTGCTGCCGATCCCCAATCATTGCGTGCTTTCATCGCCGTCGCCCGCGAGGGCAACGTCTCGCGGGCCGCAACGCGCCTGCACCTGAGCCAGCCAGCGGTCAGCCTGCAGCTCAAGGCCCTGGCCGAGGCCACCGGCCTGCAGCTGTTCGCCCGCACGCCGCATGGCCTGACGCTGACGCGTGACGGCGCGGCGTTGTTGCCGCAGGCCGAGAAAGCGCTGGCGGCGCTGAGCGACTTCAGCCAGGCAGCTTTGAGCTTGCACAGCACGGTGCGCGGGCGGCTGCGCATCGGCACCATCCTTGACCCCGAATTCACGCGCCTGGGGGCTTTCCTGAAAGAACTGGTGGAATCGGCGCCGCAGATCGAAACCGAGTTGCGCCAGGGCATGAGCGGCGAAGTGCTGGACCAGGTTGGGCGCGGCGAGCTCGATGTCGGCTTCTACCTGGGGCTGCCTGACGATTCAGAGCCAAAAATGACATCGGTCCCCGCCAAATCAGCGCCGGGTGCTCTGCTTTTTGAAGCAAAGGTGCTGTCGCACTTCACCTACCGCGTGCTGGCGCCGGCGGGCTGGGGCGAGCAGGTGCTGGGGCGCGACTGGAAGGCGCTGGCCGCCTTGCCCTGGATCGCCACGCCGCCGGCCTCCGCCCACCACCGCCTGCTGGCCAGCGTCTATGAGCCGCTGGGCCTGCACCCGCGCCAGGTGGCGCTGGTGGACCAGGAGGCTTCCATGCTCGACCTGGTGCGCTCCGGTGTGGGGCTGAGCCTGGTGCGCGACGCCATCGCCATGAACGAGGCGCAGGCACGCGGCTTGGTGATTGCCGACCGCGTCAGCCTGGACTGCCGGCTCAGCTTCGTCTGCCTCAAGGCGCGCCGCAACGAGCCGGTGGTAGCCAGTGCCTGGGCGGCGTTGGCGCAGGTGTGGCGTTGATCTGATCAGTGCTGGGGTCGAACGGGCCTGGCTTCAGAGCGTCATGTAACCCATCCATGGCCAGTAGGTCGCACCCAGCAGCAGCACCAGCGCAAACCCGATCACCGTCAGCACGAGACCGGTGCGCACAAAGTCCTTCACCGTGAAGGTGTCGGTGCCGAAGGCCACCATGTTCTGCGGCGCGTTCACCGGCAGGATGAAGCCGAAGCTCACCACGAACTGCAGCAGCATGGTCATGCCGACCAGGTTCAAGGGCGCAGAGCCGGGGGTGCCGGCAATCTGCTGCAGCACGCTGATCATGATCGGGATCATGGCGGAGGCCAGGGCGGTGGCGCTGGCAAAACCCAGGTGCACCACGATCAGAAACAGCGACAGCAGCGCCAGGATCAGGAAGGCCGAGGCACCGGCCAGGCCGAGGTTGGCGACGATGATGTTGGCCAACCAGGCGGCGGCCTTGGTCTGCAGTAGCGCCGTGCCCAGGCTGATGCCGGTGCCGAACAGCACGATGGTGCCCCACGGAATCTTCGACTGCGCCTGCTTCCAGCCCATGACACCGATGCCGGGTGTGAACATCAGTGCGATGGCGGCGATGGTGGTGGACGAGGTGTCAAACGGGTGCAGCACCTTTTCAGTGGCCCAGAAACCGAGCAGTGCCAGCATGATGAACAGCAACTTTTTCTCGTTGAAACTCATCGGGCCCAGCTCGTGCAGGGCCTGGCGGATGGTTTCCTTGCCGCCGGCGATCTCCTCGGTTTCCGGCGGCATCATCTTGATCATGACGAAGTAGAGCGCGATCGACATCAGGATCGACCACGGCGCGGCGGCGATCAGCCAGTCGCCCCAGGTGATGGTGGTCTTGAAGTTCTTCTCGATGAAGCCGATGGCCACCATGTTCTGTGCCGCGGCGGTCTTCACACCCACGTTCCAGATCGAAGCCGCCTGGGCGGTGGCGATCATCAGCATGCCGGCAAAACGCGAGCGTTTGTCGACGCCGAAGGCCAGGATGATGCCCATGATGATGGGCACCAGGCAGGCCACGCGCGCCGTGGTCGAAGGCACCAGGAAGGACAGCACGATGCCGACCAGGATGGCGCCGATCAGCACGCGGTTGGTGCGTGCGCCGACCTTAGAGAGGATGAAGAGCGCGATGCGTTTGTCCAGCCCGGTGATGGTCATCGCGGCCGACAGGAAACAGGCCGCCGCAACCAGGGCCAGCGCGGTGTTGGCAAAGCCGCCCATCGCCAGTGTGAGGGCCGGGCCGGTGCCGAGCACGACTTCCGGTTTGGCGGCATTGGGTGCCATGCCGAGCATGAAGGCCATGAGGGCGGTGATCAGCACGGCGCTGATGGCGTAGTCCACCGCTTCGGTGGCCCACAGGATCACGGAGAACAGCAGCAGCGCCAGCATGATCTGGCCGGCCACGGGCAGTCCTGAAGGGGTGGGTAGCAGCATGACGGCGATCAGCGCCAGGAAGGCGGCGATCAATCCGATCACGTTCACGGACTCGTGCGAGCCACTGGTTGCGACGTTCGCAGTGGGGTTGGTTGCCATGTCGGTTCCTTCCTTGTTCGTTGTACGCCGGACCATGTTACACGCCTGCCGTGACGGACTGTAGTGTCTGTGTGCGTCTGTAACAAGCCCGCAGTTTCCGGCTTGCACGGACCTACACTGCCAACCCTTCCATCTTTGCTGACGTGACGAATCGAATGAAAACTGTGAATCGCTCCATTTCCTCCATTTCCATCTGCGGCTCCTGTCTGAGTGCGCTGCTGCTGTTGACCGGCGCCACCAGCCCGGTATGGGCCGGTGATGGCGGTACGCTGCTGGGCGGTGGTCTGGGGGCGGCTGCCGGCGCGGTCATCGGCCAGTCGGTGGGCGGCAAGAACGGCGCCATCGTCGGCGGGGCAGTGGGCGGGGCCACGGGGGCAGCGGTCAGCACCAAGGGCTCGGGCCAGAGCGGTGCCATGGTGGGTGGCGCGATTGGCGGAGGCGCCGGTGCCGCTGTCGGGCAATCGGTGGGCGGCTCAACCGGTGCGGTGCTGGGCGCCGGCCTCGGCGGCGCTGCGGGCTCAACCCTGGGCAAGGGCGTCACGCAGCAGCCCAAGGCGGGGCAGGCCGGTTACTACGACGGCGGTCACAAGCATGGCAAGCACGGCAAACATAACCACTGCTTCGATGACCATCCGGGCCAAGGCAACGCTTACGGCAAGTACAAGGACTGCTGAGCGCCCCCGCCACCCGGGCCGATGCGCGCTTGCGTCGGCTTGGTCAGTTCAACGACCGGGCCACTGCGCCTTGCGTTTTTCCTGAAAGGCCTTCTGGCCTTCCGCGGCATCCTCGGTCAAGGTGAAGAGGGCGATCTGGCTTTCGGTGAAGGCCATCGACTCCTCGAAGCTCATGGCTTCGATCTTTTTCATGGTGTACAGGCCACGCCGGATGGCGGCCGGCGACTTGTCGAGCAGGCGATCGAGCAGCCATTGCAGCCGCGCATCAACATCGTCATCGACATAGTTCACCAGGTCCAGTGCCAGTGCTTCGGTGGCCGTGATCGGCTCGCCGGTCAAACACATCTCAGCCAGCTTGCGCCGCGGAATCAGGTGCTGCATGACGCTCAGCACCTGGGCCGGGAACACGCCCACCTTCACTTCAGGCAGGCCGAACACGGCGTGGCGCGCCGCCACCGCCAGGTCGCACATGCTCAAGAGGCCCATGCCGCCGGCCATGCAGGCGCCGTTGACGCGTGCGATCAGCGGCACCGTGCTGGCCTTGGCAGCGCGCAGCACCTGGGCCACGTGGCCATGCGGCTCCGAGTAGTCGGTGGTGAAGGCCTGGCTGGCCTGCAGGTCGGCACCGGCGCAAAAGGCTTTGTCGCCGGCGCCGGTGATGACGATGGCACGGATGTCACGCTGGCTCTGGGCGGCGTGGATGGCCTGCGCCATGGCCGCCAGCACGCCGTGGCTGACGGCATTGCGGCGCGCCTCGCGCTGGATGGTCAGCCACAGCACCGGGCCGCGCTGCTCGCTCAGTAACTCGTCGTGGGGGATGGTGTCGCTCATGGGGTCTCCTCAGGCTCGCATGCCGTGCCCGTATTGTGGCGGTGAATTGGGCGCACTTTGGCAGAACGGCTGGCGCCGGTTTCTGCATGTACCATCGAGTTCGAACAACGTTTTGCAGCTGCATGCCCATGGACGACACCACGCCTCGCCTGATCCGGCAGTCCTCGCCGCAGGGTCGCTGCGCGTTGCTGCAAGGGCGGTGGGCGGCGGCGGCGCTGGCGGAACCGCGCGCCTGGGCGGCGCTGCAAGGCGAGCTGCAGGCGAGCCAGGCGGGGCCGGCGGCCGTGCAGTGCTGGGACTTGCGCCAGCTGCAGTGGCTGGACCATACCGGCGCGCAACTGCTGTGGAACAGCTGGGGCCGGCAATGGCCGGCGCAGCTAGAAGCGTTGCCGGCACAGCGCACCATGCTGGAGCGGGTGGCGCGCTACACGCAGGCTCCCCCGCCACCGGTACGCCTGACGGCGGGCCAGATTTTTCTGGGGCTGGGCGGCGTGGTGCTGCGCCTGCTGGACCATGCGCGCGGCCTGTTGCGCCTGGTGGGACAGCTGCTGCTCGACACCCTGCACCTGCTGCGCCACCCGGGCCAGGGGCCGTGGCGCGATTTCTCGGGCCATCTGTATCACATTGGAGCCACCGCCCTGCCGATTACGGCGCTGGTGGGTTTCCTGATCGGCGTGGTGCTGGCCTATCTGATCTCGCAGCAGCTCAAGCTGTTTGGTGCCGACCCCTTCATCGTCAACATCCTGGGGATCTCATTGATCCGTGAACTCGGGCCGGTGCTGGCGGCCATCCTGATTGCCGGGCGTTCCGGCTCGACCATCACGGCACAGATTGGCGTGATGCGCGTGACCGAAGAGCTCGATGCCATGCGCGTGCTCGGCATTGCGCGTGGCTATCGGTTGGTGCTGCCGCGGGTGCTGGCGATGGCGCTGACCATGCCGCTGCTGTCGGTGTGGACGACGTTGGCGGCTATGCTGGGCGGCATGCTGGCCGCCGACCTTGCGATGGGGGTGACGCCGTCCTATTTCCTCTCGACGCTGCCGGATGCGGTGAAGACCTCCAACCTCACGCTGGCAACGGCCAAGTCGGCGGTGTTCGGCATCTTCATCGCCCTGGTGGGCTGCCATTACGGCTTGCGCGTCAAGCCCAACACCGAGAGCCTGGGGCAGGGCACCACGGCTTCGGTGGTGACTTCGATCACGGTGGTGATCCTGGTGGATGCCCTGTTTGCGGTGGTGTTCAAGGACATCGGCATATGAGCCGTCGGCCCATCCCCCCGGTGAAGGCCATCGCGTGCCGCGCGGAGGTGGCCCGATGAGCGAGGCGCGTCTTGGCACCCCGCTGGTGGACATCGAACAACTGTCCTCGGTGTTTCGCACCGCCGGCCGGGAGTTCGTGGTGCATCGTGACCTGGACCTGCAGGTCCATGCCGGTGAGTTGATGTCCATTGTCGGCGGTTCGGGCAGCGGCAAGACGGTGCTGCTGCGCCAGATGCTGGGGCTGGAGCGGCCGCGCAGCGGGCGTGTCACGGTGATGGGCCGGTCAGCGGCGCACTTGGGCGAGCCGGGCGCAGCCAGCCGTGTGGGCATGTTGTTCCAGCGCGGCGCCTTGTTCTCGGCCTTCAGTGTGCTGGACAACATCGCTTTTCCCTTGCGTGAGCTCGGCACCCTGCCGGACGACCTGGTGCGCGATGCGGCGCTGGTCAAGCTGCAGATGGTCGGGTTGGACCCATCGCAGGCGCACAAGATGCCGGCCGACCTGTCGGGCGGCATGATCAAGCGCGTGGCGCTGGCACGCGCGCTGGTGATGGACCCGCCCTTGCTGTTGCTGGATGAGCCCACCGCTGGCCTGGACCCGGACAGTGCCGAGGCCTTTTGCCGCCTGTTGCGCTCGCTGCACCGTGAACTCGGCCTGACGGTGGTGATGGTCACGCACGATCTGGACACCCTGTTCGAGCTCAGCACCCGTGTGGCGGTGCTGGCCGAGCACCGGGTGATCGTCAGCGGCACGCCGCGCGAGGTGATGGCGTTCGACCATCCCTTCATCCGCGAATTTTTCCTCGGCGACCGGGGCCGGCGCGCCGTGGCCTTGTTGCACGAACCGCCGCCCGCCGTGTAAAAAGCGAGCTTGAAAGAACTTTATGGAAAACAAAGCCCATGCCATTGCCGCCGGCGCCTTCGTGCTGCTGCTTTCCGCCTTGCTGGTGGCGCTGGCCGTCTGGCTCACGCGGGAGTCCGGCGAGTGGCTGACTTATGACGTGACCACCGACGACCCGGTGACCGGTTTGCAGCAACAAGCCTCGGTGCGCTTTCGCGGCGTCAAGGTCGGCAAGGTGGCGGACATCCGCTTTGACCCGCAAGTGCCGGGCAATGTGCTGGTGCGCATCGCGGTGGCGGCCGACACGCCGGTCACCCGTTCGACGTTTGCCACGCTCGGTTTTCAGGGGGTGACGGGCATCGCTTTCGTGCAACTCGACGACACGGGCGAGGCAAAGGAGCGGCTGTCCACCAACGACGAGCAACCCACCCGCATCCCGATGCGCCTGGGGTTGGTGGGGCAACTGTCCGAGCAAAGTGGCCGCATCTTGGCGCAACTGGAAGAAACCAGCCGCCGCATCAACCAGTTGCTCGCCAGCGAGAACCAGAAGACGCTGGTCACCAGCATCGACGCCATCGGGCAGGCGGCCGCCAGTCTGCCGCCGGTGATGAAAGAGGCCGGCACGGCCCTGCAGTCTTTGCGGACCGCGGCCGGCAGCGTGGCCGGCAGCGCCGACGAAGTGAAGAAAACGATGGCCGATTACAGTCGCCTGGCCCAGCGTGTGCAACAGCCCGGCGGCGCGCTGGATCAGTTGTCGCAAGAAAGTGATCTCTTGCCGCGCCTGACCCGCACCTTGGATGAGACCGGCCACGCGGCCCGTCAGGTGAGGCGCATGGCTGGCACACTGCAGGACAACCCGCAGACCCTGCTGCTGGGCCCGGGGTTGACCTTGCCCGGCCCCGGTGAGCCAGGATTTGTCACGCCGTTGGTGATACAGGGAGAGAGGCCATGAGGAATGCTATGAATTCGAGAGCTGTTGGCGCTTATTTGACGAGGCCTGTAGCCGTTTTTATGCTTATTCTGGCGGCGGTGCTGTCGGGCTGCGCCCTGCCTCAGCGGGGGCCCAGTCCGCTGCTGTACGACTTCGGGGCCCGTTCGCCGGGTGCGACACCCGCCGCATCAACGGCCGCGGCTTTGCCAGCGCTGGCCACCAGCGTGCAGGCCACGCCAGCGTTCGACGGCAACGCCATGCTCTACCGCCTGGCGTATGCCGACGGGCAGCAACTGCGGGCCTACACCCAGGCACGCTGGGCCATGCCGCCGGCTGAGCTGGTGCAGCAGCGCCTGCGTGAAGGCTTGAGCGGCCAGTTCACGGTGCTGCGCCCGGGCGAAGACGCGCCGCGTGTGCTGCAACTGGAACTGGAAGAGTTCAGCCAGGTGTTCGATGCCGCAGACAAGAGTAGCGGCTTGCTGCGCCTGCGTGCCACGGTGCGCCAGCGCCTGCCCTCGGGCGAGCGCATGATGGCGCAACGCACGGTGGTGGTGAAACGGCCGGCGCCGAGCGCTGATGCAGCAGGCGGCGTGCGGGCCCTGAGCACCGCCACCGATGCCGCGGTGGACGAGCTGGCGCAGTGGCTGCGGCAGTGGCGTTGACGGGCTGAGGCGATGCCCCGTGCCGGCGTCACGCCGGTCTCAGGTCATGGGGGTGGTGCTGGTTGGGCCGGCGTGCGACGGCGGAACATGCCCCAGCCTTCCATGTGCAATACCTTGTCCCCATGCTGGTTGTGCATCTCCCACACGGTGCGCACCAGGCCGACATCTGGCCGGCTCGCCATGGGCCGGCTTTCCAGAATGGTGTGGCTCAAGCTGAGGGTGTCATCCGGAAACACCGGCTTGAGCCACTTCAGGCTTTCCAGCCCCGGTGAGCCCAGGCTGGCGGCTTCGCTCAGGAAGTTGTCCACCATCAGGCGCATGGCCATGGCGCAGGTGTGCCAGCCGCTGGCGCACAGGCTGCCGAACACCGAGGCCTGGGCTGCGGCCTCGTCGAGGTGAAAGGGTTGCGGGTCGAACTGGCTGGCAAACGAAAGAATCTGCTGTTTCGTCGGGCTGACGCTGCCAAGCGTGCGCGTGCTGCCCGGCGTCAGGTCTTCCCAGTAGTACTTGATCGTTTTCGTGTTCATCAGCGTCCTCCTGTCAGGTCCAGGATGCTGCCGGTGGCGTAGCTGGCCTCAGCAGACAGCAGCCAGACGATGGCGTTGGCGATTTCCTGCGCTGTGCCGGGGCGCTGCATCGGAATCTGCGGCGCCAGGCGATGGGCACGGTCGGGCTGGCCGCCACTGGCGTGGATCTCGGTGTCGATGATGCCGGGCCGCACGGCGTTGACGCGTACGCCCTCGGTCGCCACCTCGCGCGCCAGGCCGAGCGTGAAGACGTCGACCGCACCCTTGGCGGCGGCGTAGTCCACGTACTGGTTCGGTGCGCCCAGCGTGGCGGCCACACTGCTCACGTTCACGATGGCACCGCCGTTGCCGCCATGGCGCGTGCTCATGCGCCGCACGGCCTCGCGCGCGCACAGCAGGGTGCCGAAGACGTTGATCTCGAACATGCGGCGCCAGCGCGCCAGGCTCTGTTCGTCCACCCGCTGCGCGGTGTCCACCACGCCGGCGTTGTTCACCAGCGCCGTGAGCCGGCCGAGTTGGGCGTCCACCTGCTCGAACATGCCGAGCACCTGCGCCTCATCGGCCACGTCGGCCTGGACCGTGATGGCGTTGCCGCCGGCGGCGCGGATCTGCCGCACCACGTCGTCGGCTGCCGTTGCGTTGCTGGCGTAGTTGACGGCCACCGCGTAGCCTTGGTGAGCGGCCAGCAGGGCGGTGGCCGCGCCAATGCCGCGACTGCCGCCAGTGATGAGTAGCACCTTGTCCAAAACCATTCTCCTGCGCGTGAATGAATCACAAGATACCATTGCCGCCGAAACGAGGAGACATCGATGAGTCACACTGTTGACTATTACTTTGCGCCGCAAAGCCCTTGGACTTACCTCGGCCACCAGCGCTTCGCCGCCATGGCCCAGGCCGCCGGCGCCACGGTGCGCGTGCTGCCGGTCGACCTGGGTGGCAAGGTGTTTCCGATCTCCGGCGGCCTGCCGCTGCCGAAGCGCGCGCCGCAGCGCCAGGCCTACCGGCTGCTGGAGCTCAAGCGCTACAGCGATTACCTGCAGATGCCCTTGCATCCCCAGCCCAAATACTTTCCGGTCAGCGGCGACGATGCGGCCTGCCTGATCATCGCCGTCGACCTGCACGACGGCACCGCTGCCGCCATGAAACTCACCGGCGCAGTGCTGGCTGCGGTGTGGGCGCAGGAGCGCAACATTGCCGACGAAAAAGTGCTGGCCGAACTGCTGGCCGAGCAGGGGCTGGATGCCAAACGGCTGGAACAGGCCTACAGCCAGACGGTGCGCGAGCGTTACGAAGCCAACACCCAGCAGGCCATCGATGCCGGCGTCTTCGGTGCGCCCAGTTACGTGATCGATGGCGAGATTTTCTGGGGCCAGGACCGGCTCGATTTCGTCGAGCGCAAGCTCAAGAACCAATAAGCCAATGCAAGGAGAAAACACAATGGGCCAGTTCATCGATCTGAAAGCCGCCGACGGCGTCACCTTCCCGGCCTACGTGGCCCAACCGGCCGGCCAGCCGCGCGGCGCCGTGGTGGTGTTGCAGGAAATCTTCGGCGTCAATGCGCACATCCGTGCTGTGGCCGACGGGTATGCCGCCGCCGGTTACCTGGCGGTGGCACCGTCCACCTTTCACCGTGTCAAACAAGGTGTCGAGCTCGGCTACGCGCCGGACGACATGAGCGCCGGCATGGCGCTCAAGGCCACGGTGGAAGCGCTGCCGGAGCCGGGCGTGCTGCAGGACATCCAGGCCGCCATCGACCACGCGGCCCAGGCCGGCAAGGTGGGGGTAGTTGGCTATTGCTGGGGCGGTCTGCTGACCTGGCGCACCGCCTGCCTGCTCCATGGCGTGAGCGCGGCAGCGCCCTACTACGGTGGTGGTATCACCGCACCGGCTGAAATCGCACGCACCCCGAAGTGCCCGGTGCTGGCCCATTTCGGCGAGAAGGACCACTGGATTCCGCTCGACGGCGTGGCGGCGTTCCAGAAAGCGCATCCTGAAGTCGAGACGCACATCTACCCGGCCAACCACGGTTTCAACTGCGATCATCGCGGCGCCTACGACGCTGCGGCCGCTGCCTTGGCGCGCGAGCGCACGCTGGCTTTCTTTGCCAAACACATTGGCTGAGCCTCATGCGTTGGCCTGCGATTTTCTGGCGATTTAAGGCTTTAGGCCCCGTCAAATATGCGCTAGGCGCTCTTGTTTTAGGAGCGCTGTCTGGGCCGGCACAGGCGGCCGATTACAGCGGCCCGCTGTTCGATGCCCACCTGCACTACAACGAGGAAGCCTGGAACGGCCAGGCCGGCCCGCATCCGCTGGAGGACGTGCTGGCGCGCATGCAGCGCAATGGCGTGCAGGCCATCGTCGCCAACAGCCGGCCCAACGACGGCACTAAGGCGCTGGCCGAGGCGCGTGAGGCCACGCGCGCGGCTGGCGTCACGGTGGTGCCCTTCATCCGCCTGTACCGCAACCGCGCCGACTACAACAACTGGTTCCAGGACGAGAGCATCTATGCCATGGTGCAGGCCGAGTTCGCGCGCGGCACCGCAGCCGGCCCCTACCGTGGTATCGGCGAATTTCATCTTTACGACAGCGCCAATGCCAACGGCCCGGTGGCGAAAAAACTGATGCAGTTTGCTGAGCAGAACGGGCTGGCGGTGCTGGCGCATGTGGACGATGTGGCGATTGATCTGCTGATGACCCATGCGCCCAAGGCGCGGCTGATCTGGGCCCATACCGGCATCGGCGGCACGCCCATGGCGCGGGTCGAGGTGCTGCTGGCGAAATACCCGCAGCTGATGGGCGAGCTGTCCTACCGCCCGGGGCTGACTTGCGACGAGGGGCAGCTATGCCCCGAATGGCGTGCGCTGCTGCTGAAGTACCCGACACGCTTCCTGATTGGCTCCGACACCTGGGTCAACCAGCGCTGGCTTTATTACGACGACTTGATGCGCGGCTACCGCCGCTGGCTCGGCGATCTGCCGCCGGCCGTGGCGCGGCGCATTGCCTGGGACAACGGCGCCGCGCTGTTCCTGACGCCCAAGCCCTGAGCCCATGGCCATTACGTTGCCGCTGTTTCCGTTGCAGACGGTGCTGTTCCCCGGTGGTGTGCTGCCGCTGCGCATCTTCGAGGTGCGCTACCTCGATCTGATCGGCCGCTGCCACAAGGAGGGTGCGCCTTTCGGGGTGGTGAGCCTGACGCAAGGGCAGGAGGTGCGCCAGCGCGGAACGAAGGCAGCCGACGGCGAGGCCTTCGAGACGGAATCTTTCCAAACGGTCGGCACGCTGGCGCACATCGTCGCCCTGGAGCGCCCGCAGCCGGGGTTGATGGTGATCCGCTGCCACGGCGGTCGGCGTTTTCGCCTGACCAGCAGCGAGCAGCTCAAGCATGGGCTGTGGGTGGGCCAAGCGGAGTGGTTGCCCGATGACCCGCCAGTGCCAGTGCCAGCAGACCTAGCGCATGTGCGGCGCGGGCTGGAGCAGCTGTTGACCCACATGCAGGCGCAGGCGGGCGGTGATGACGCGGCAATTCGCGCGTTGCCGATCCAAGCGCCCTACCACTGGGACGACTGTGGCTGGCTGGCCAACCGCTGGAGCGAACTGCTGCCCGTGAGCCCGCAACTCAAACAACAATTCCTGGCGCTGGACAACCCCTTGCTGCGCCTGGAACTGGTGGCTGATCTGCTGGGGCATCTCAAGATCGAGGTGCCCCCGTCCTCGCCGTGAGCAAGGGGCATTGGGACGGTTGGCTGATTGTCCCAATGCACCCGCCCACCGCCAGAGTTCCGGTTTGAACCCGGTTGAGCCCTCGCTCGGAGATCCTGGCGTATCAGAAGCGCCAGCCCACGCCCACGCCGAACAGCAAAGGATCGATGCTGAACGTGGTGGCCTTGACGCCGGCCGTGTTGCTGATGTCGGTGGCGATGTAGAGCTTCTTGACGTCGAGATTCAGATAGGTGTTCTTGGCGATTGGGATGTCAACGCCGATCTGGAAAGCGCCGCCCCAGCTCTTGCGACTGACGTCGTATCCCGGGATTTCCACATCGCTGAAGCTGGTGAAGTTCACGCCGGCGCCCACATAGGGGCGGAAGCCGGACGCGTCGAAGTGATATTGGAGCGTCAGCGTCGGCGGCAGGTGCTTGAGGGTGCCGACATGGCCGCCTAGTGCCCGGATGGCCACGTTGTGTTGCTGCGGGACGGTCAGGATCAACTCGGCAGCGACGTTCTTGGTGAAGAAGTAGGAAATATCGAATTCCGGCAGCCATTTGTCGTTGATGGTCGTGCCCAGTCCCGCGCTGTCGCCATTGGCGCTTTGCAGATAGGCCGCACGCGCGCGGACCATCCACGGACCTTCAGCTTGCTGGGCCATGGCGGCCCCGGAAGTCAATGCACACAAAACGGCTGCAGCCAGAAGACTCTTTTTCATAACGCTTTCCTTTGAATAACGATCGGGGAAATCCCGCGAAACATTGGATAGCGGCTGGGCGCGCAGGGCCTTGCTTGGCATCAAAGGTAATGATGCGGCGCGACAAATTTAACCCTTCTTTGATGAGGGTCAATGGTGCATGAGTGGCGATGCAGCGGCGCGTTACCTTCAGCGCCGGCTGCTGCGCTCCAGATAGCGCTTGCGCCAGAACAGCAGCGCCAGTGCCAGCGCGATCAGGCCCATGGCGGTCATGGCCCACCAGAAGCCACTGGCGCTGTGCAGCAGCGGGATGTGCTCGAAATTCATGCCGAAGATGCCGGCGATCAGGTTGAGCGGCAGGAAGATGGCCGTCAGCACCGTGAGCGTGCGCATGATGTCGTTGGTGCGGTTGCTCTGGGCATTGAAGTGCATCTGCACCGCGGTCTCGGCGCTTTGCTCCAGCCGGCGCACATGGTGCACCACGCGTTCGATGTGTTCCAGCACGTCGCGGCTGCGCACCTGCAGCAGATCGCGCTCACGCTGTTCGGCGGTTGTATGCGCCTCGGGCCACGTCTTGACGGTCTCGATCCAGTCCTGGATGGCGGCGCGCTGGTCTTCGCAAATTTCGTCGAGCTGGTGCAGCGAGAGGCGCGCTTCGAGCAGGGCTGCCCAGTTGTTGAAGCGGGTGCGAGGGTTGAGCAACTCGGTCTGCCAGTGGTCGAGCTGGCGCGTGAGTTCGCGCCGTAACTCCAGAAAACCGTCCACCATCTGGTTGACGATGCGCAGCATCAAATCGGCCGCGGAGGTGGGCAGGCGGCTGTTGGCGTTGCGAATGTCGGTCGAGGTGGACTGCAGCAGGCGGGTCGCATAGGCATCGCGCGCCGCACAGTCAGCCGGGTGCACCGTCAGCAGCACGCGCTCGAACACCGCAAAGCCGACCGGGCTGGTGTCCAGGTGCTTGAGGATCGGCGGGCCGCTGCGTTTCTGTGGCTTGGCCGCGGGTTGGGCAGCGACCTCGGCCGTCATGCTTGCCGCCGCCAGCCGGCGAAACACCAGCAGATCGTACTGCGAGGTGTAGTCGAAGTGCGAGGGCAGATGCGGGTTGAGCAAGTCGGAGACGTGCAGATCCACCAGTTGCAGCCCGCACAAGGCCTGCAGCATGGTCTGGATGGACGCCAGCTGGTCGGCGAATTCCTGGCGGGTGCAGGCAATCCAGACATGGCCGTGCTCGGGCAGGCGGTCCGGTAGTGCGGCGCTTTCCGCTACACCGCCGGGACTGATGCTGAAAACGCGCATGGGGGATTCCTGGCGGGTGTGGGGGATCGTCGGTTTCGGGTCAAATAAGCTTTAAGCCCCTGCCAAACGGGCGCCAGGCGCTATTTATTTTGTAGCAATCGAGCGGCCGCCACGGCAAAGTAGGTCAGCACGCCATCGGCGCCGGCACGCTTGAAGGCCAGCAGGCTTTCCATCATCACCGCGTCGTGGTCGAGCCAGCCATTCTGCGCCGCGGCCTTCAGCATGGCGTATTCGCCAGACACCTGGTAGGCGTAGGTCGGCACGCGGAATTCGTCCTTGACGCGGCGCACCACGTCCAGGTAGGGCATGCCGGGCTTGACCATCACCATGTCGGCGCCCTCGGCGATGTCCATGGCCACCTCGCGCAGGGCCTCGTCCGAATTGGCCGGGTCCATCTGGTAGACCTTCTTGTTGCTCTTGCCCAGGTTGGCGGATGAGCCGACGGCGTCGCGGAACGGGCCGTAGAAGGCGCTGGCGTACTTGGCGCTGTAGGCCATGATGCGGGTGTGCACCAGCCGGCGGGCTTCCAGTTCGCTGCGGATGGCGCCGATGCGGCCGTCCATCATGTCGCTGGGCGCCACGATGTCCACGCCGGCCTCGGCCTGGGTGAGCGCCTGCTGCGTCAGGATGTCCACCGTTTCATCGTTCAGGATGTAGCCGGTCGAGTCCAGCACACCGTCCTGGCCATGGCTGGTGAAAGGGTCCAGCGCCACGTCGGTCATGACGCCGAGTTCTGGAAAGTGTCGCTTGAGCTCGCGCACAACATGCGGCACCAGGCCCTTGGGATTGAGTGCTTCCTTGCCGTCCGGGGTCTTGAGGGCGGGATCGATAACCGGGAACAGGGCCATGACCGGGATGCCGAGCTCGACGCATTCTTCGGCCACCGGCAACAACAGGTCCAGGCTCAGGCGCTCGACGCCCGGCATGGAGGCCACGGCCTCGCGGCGCTGTTGGCCATCCACCACAAACACGGGGTAGATCAGGTCATGGGCGGTCAGCGTGTTTTCACGCACCAGGTTGCGGGTGAATTCGTCGCGGCGCAGCCGGCGTGGCCGGCCCAGGGGGTAAGGGGCGTAAGGGGTCATGGGGAAAATTGTGCCTGAATCCTGCCGGGACTGGCTTTTCTTGCTGTCCGGTGATTTTAAGGAGATAGGTAATCGACTTCATAGATTCGATTGTCAAAATCTTTTACCCATGTACTTGAAAAGGGGTTTCACTTTTGTTAAATTTGCGTCGGGCGGGAAACCGCCTCCCGCTTTTCCTCCCTGAGCGGGGCCTTGATGTGTGACAGCAAAAAAGGCTTGCAACCCCGGCTTCGTGCCGGGGTTTTTTTTTGCCTGCGGCACGCTGCGCTTAACTTCGCTGCGCAAAGTGAGCCGTTACTGAAACCTGCGGCGCAGGTTTTGTTTGCGGCAGACGGTCAGCCACGGTCTAAACTCGGCCCATGCTTTGGGTCAAATCACTCCACATCGTCTTCGTCGCCAGCTGGTTTGCCGGCTTGTTTTATCTTCCGCGCATCTTCGTCAACTTGGCCATGGTGCCGGCGGATTCCGTGGCAGAGCGCGAGCGGCTGCTGCTGATGGCGCGCAAACTCATGCGCTTCACCACCCTGCTGGCCGTTCCAGCGCTGGTGTTCGGCCTCTGGCTCTGGCTTGGTTATGGCATCGGCAAGGGGCCCGGCAACGGCTGGCTGCATGCCAAGCTGGCGGTGGTGGTGCTGGTGCTGGGCTACCACCACAGCTGTGGCGTTCTGCTGAAAAAATTCCAGCAAGGGACGGCCCAGCGCAGCCATGTCTGGTTCCGCTGGTTCAACGAAGTCCCGGTGCTGCTGCTGCTGCTGGCCGTCATTCTGGTGGTGGTCAAACCCTTCTGAGGGTCGTGGCGATGCACAAGACCTCTGCCTGGCCGCTGGCCCTGGTCTATGCCGGTCTGATCGTCTATGCCAGTCTCTACCCCTTTGCCGACTGGCGCGACCGCGGGGTGGTGCCCTGGGACTTCCTGTGGGCGCCGCTGCCGCAGTACTGGACCGGCTTTGACCTGGTGTCCAATGTGTTGGGCTATGCGCCACTGGGCTTTTTCCTGGCGCTGAGCGCCCTGCGCACCGGACGGGGCGCGCATGCCGTGCGCCATGCCACACTGGCAGCGCTCGGACTTTCTCTGGTGCTGGAGGCGCTGCAGGTCTACCTGCCAGCACGGGTGCCGTCGAATGTCGATTTCGTGCTCAACGTGCTGGGTGCCTGGACCGGGGCCGTACTGGCCGCCTTGTTGGAACGGCTGGGCGCGCTGTCGCGCTGGAGCCGCTTTCGCGCGCGCTGGTTCGTGTCCGATGCGCGCGGTGCGCTGGTCCTGCTGGCCTTGTGGCCGCTGGCGTTGCTGTTTCCCGCGGCGGTGCCGCTGGGGCTGGGGCAGGTATTCGAGCGACTTGAAGCCGGCCTGGCCGAATTGCTGCTGGACACTCCGTTTCTGGAGTGGCTGCCGGTGCGCGATTTCGAGTTGCAGCCCCTGGTGCCGGGGGCCGAGTTGGCTTGCGTGATGCTGGGAGCGCTGATCCCTTGCTTGCTCGGTTTTTGTGTCATTCGCGCCCGGGCGCGCCGCGCAATGCTGGTGCTGGTCGTGCTGGTGGTCGGTGTGGCGGCGACGGCGCTGTCGGCGGCATTGAGCTTCGGGCCGATGCATGCCTGGGCCTGGTTTGAATTGCCGGTGCAGGTCGGACTCGGCCTGGCACTGGTACTGGCCTTCTTGTTGCTGGGCGTGCCGGAGCGCACCAGTGCGGCCCTGATGCTGCTGGCCTTGGGGGTGTTTCTGAGCATCATCAACCAGGCGCCCACCAGCGCCTATTTCGCGCAAACCCTGCAAACCTGGGAGCAGGGGCGGTTCATCCGTTTCCATGGGCTGGCGCAGTGGCTGGGCTGGCTATGGCCCTATGCCGCCTTGCTGTATGTGCTCACGCGCGTTTGGCAACAGGGTGCGAAAAACTAGAATGCGCGTATGAACGACCCCAAGACCCCGCAAGCATCTTCTTCCTACTACCAACGACACATCTTTTTCTGCCTCAACGAGCGCTCTGATGGCTCGGAGTGCTGTGCTCGGCATCAGGCGCAGGAAGCGTTCGATCGCTGCAAGTCACTGGTCAAGGCCGCCGGCCTGGCTGGTCCTGGCCAGGTGCGCGTGAACAAGGCCGGCTGCCTGGACCGCTGCGCGGCCGGCCCGGTGGCGGTGGTGTATCCCGAGGCGGTCTGGTACTCCTATGTGGACGCCTCGGACATCGATGAAATCGTCGAGTCGCACCTGAAAAACGGCCAGGTGGTGGAGCGTCTGCTGACGCCGCCGCATTTGGGGCGTTGAGATGAATGCCCAGACCGAGCGTTTGCTGCTCGATGGCCCGGTCGGTGCCATCGAAGCATTGAGCGACGCGCCGCAACTGGTGGCAGGTGCTGTTCCGCGCGGCGTGGCCATCATTGCGCATCCGCATCCGCTGTTTGGCGGCACCATGGACAACAAGGTGGTGCAGACCCTGGCGCGCGCCTTCGTGCAGTGCGGCTGGCGCGCCGTGCGCTTCAATTTCCGCGGCGTTGGCGCGACTGTGGGGGCCCACGATGAGGGGCGGGGCGAGGCGCAGGACCTGCTGGCCGTGGTGCAGCAATGCGCGCCGCAGGGGCCGCTGGCGCTGGCCGGCTTTTCTTTTGGTTCCTTCGTCATGAGCCAGGCGCTGCTGGCGCTGTGGCCGCAGCGCCAGATCGAGAAACTGGTGTTCGTCGGGACGGCTGCCAGCCGTTTCCAGGTCGCCACGCTGCCGCCTGAGGCGCATGAGCGCACACTGGTGGTTCACGGCGAGCATGACGACACCGTGCCCCTGAGTTCCGTCATGGACTGGGCGCGTCCGCAAGTGTTGCCGGTGACCGTGATTCCCGGCGGCAGCCACTTCTTCCATGGGCAATTGCCTCTTCTGAAAAACCTGGTGGTTCGCCACCTCAGTTCACCTGTCTGATGAAAAAACTGTTTCTTGCTCTGACGGCCGCTTTGTGTGTGGCCAGTGTTTCTGCCCTGGCCCAGGGGATGCCGCAGCCGCCTGAAATCGCGGCGCGCTCATATTTATTGCTGGATGTCACGGCCAACCAGATGCTGGCGGCCAAGGACATCGACAGTCCGGTTGAGCCGGCTTCGCTGACCAAGCTGATGACCCAATACCTGGTGTTCGATGCGTTGCGTGCCAAGAAGATCGATCTCAAGCAAACGCTGCCGGTGAGTGAGCGGGCCTGGCGCATGCCGGGGTCGCGTATGTTCATCGACCCGAAGATGAAAGTGCCGGTGGACGATCTGATCAAGGGCATGATCGTGCAGTCGGGTAACGACGCCACGATGGCTTTGGCCGAAGGGTTGGGCGGTACGGCCGAGCGCTTTGTGCAACTCATGAACGAACAGGCCAAGGCCTTGGGCATGAAGTCAACCAGCTACAAGAACCCTGAGGGGCTGACCGAGGCTGGCCACACGACTACCGCACGGGATCTGAGCATTCTTGCCACCCGGCTGATGCAGGACTTCCCGGAGTACATGCACTATTACGCCATCCGGAAATACCGCTACGCGGGTACGCCTTCGGCCAACGACACCAACCGGAATCTGCTGCTGTTCCGCGATCCGACTGTCGACGGTCTCAAGACCGGGCATACCGAGGCCGCCGGCTACTGTCTGGTGGCCACGGCCAAGCGTGACTTTCCCAATCTGGGCAAGCCAGGCGCGGCGCCTGGCTCGCCGGAAGCCAATGGCCCCCGCCGGCTGTTGTCCATCGTGCTCGGCACCGTCAGCGAGCAGGCGCGTGCCAACGAGTCGCAAAAATTGCTGAACTGGGGCTACACCGCGTTTGAGGCGGTCAAGCTGTTCGAGGCCAATCAGGCGGTGGTGACCCCGAGTGTCTGGAAGGGGAAATCCTCAAAAGTGGGCTTGGGCCAGCCGCAGGCGATTGTGGTGGCAGTGCCGGCCGGTACGGCTGCGCGGCTGAAGACGGCGGTGGTGCGGGCGGACCCCTTGGTGGCACCCTTCCCGAAAGGGCAGCAGTTGGCCACGCTCAAGGTGACTGCTGGTGAGCAATCACTTGTTGATGTTCCATTGTTGGCGCTGGAAGCCGTTGACCAAGCCGGTGTACTGGGGCGCGCCTGGGATGCCGTTCGCCTGTGGATCAAATAGATCAAAAATCTCGCAAGAAGTGAGTGGGCACTACTCAATCCGCATTAAACCATTGCGGTAATCCGAGCCTGCTGATACACTCGAAGGCTTTTCGGAATTTCCGAAGGGTTTCACGTTTTCGTTTTTTCAAACGTTGAGGGACGTTTTTCAATGCCAACCATTAACCAACTCGTGCGTCAAGGCCGTGAGGTCGAGACCATCAAGTCGAAGAGCCCTGCGATGCAGAACTCTCCGCAGCGCCGCGGTGTTTGCACCCGTGTGTACACCACGACGCCTAAAAAGCCTAACTCCGCTCTGCGTAAGGTCGCCAAGGTGCGCCTGACCAACGGTTTTGAGGTCATCTCCTACATTGGCGGTGAAGGCCACAACCTGCAGGAACACTCTGTGGTGCTCGTGCGCGGTGGTCGTGTCAAGGACTTGCCGGGTGTGCGTTACCACATCGTGCGTGGTTCGCTTGACCTGCAAGGCGTGAAAGACCGCAAGCAGTCGCGTTCCAAGTACGGCGCCAAGCGCCCGAAGAAGGCTTAATTTTTTAAGCTGGATTTGTAGATATCGGTGTTCATCCGCCTGGCTGGCGGTTTGAGCGTAGTGGCCCGAAGCTCGGAATTGTCCGGGTGGGTCGAGTAAGTGAGGGTTGGGAATAACTCTCGCGGTGTTTGAAAAGACACCAACTGAAGCAATTGAGGTGAAATATGCCACGTCGTCGCGAAGTCCCTAAACGTGAAATCCTGCCGGATCCCAAGTTCGGCAATGTCGAGCTCTCCAAGTTCATGAATGTGATCATGGAAGGCGGCAAAAAAGCGGTTGCTGAGCGCATCATTTACGGTGCCCTCGAGACCATTGAGCAGAAGACCGGCAAAGATCCGCTGGAGCTGTTCACCACTGCCATCAACAACGTCAAGCCGATGGTTGAGGTGAAGTCCCGTCGCGTTGGTGGTGCCAACTACCAGGTGCCGGTTGAAGTGCGTCCGGTTCGTCGCCTGGCTCTCTCCATGCGCTGGATCAAGGAAGCTGCCCGCAAGCGTGGCGAAAAGTCCATGGCCCTGCGTCTGGCCAACGAATTGATGGAAGCCGTGGAAGGTCGTGGCGGCGCCATGAAGAAGCGTGACGAAGTGCACCGTATGGCCGAAGCCAACAAGGCCTTCTCGCACTTCCGTTTCTAAGCTCCACTGCCCCAACTGGTGTGCAGGCCCGCCGTGTGCGGGCCTTCCCCGTTTCAACGAAAGAACATCATGGCACGCAATACCCCCATTGAGCGCTACCGCAATATCGGTATCTCGGCGCACATTGACGCTGGCAAGACCACCACGACCGAACGTATTCTTTTTTACACCGGCGTGAACCACAAGATTGGTGAGGTGCACGACGGCGCCGCCACCATGGACTGGATGGAGCAGGAACAGGAGCGTGGCATCACGATCACTTCCGCTGCGACCACCTGCTTCTGGAAGGGTATGGACAATTCCTTCCCCGAGCACCGTTTCAACATCATCGACACCCCCGGCCACGTGGACTTCACGATTGAAGTGGAGCGTTCCATGCGCGTGCTGGACGGCGCTTGCATGGTCTACTGTGCTGTGGGCGGTGTGCAGCCCCAGTCTGAAACCGTGTGGCGTCAGGCCAACAAGTACAAGGTGCCGCGTCTGGCCTTTGTGAACAAGATGGACCGTACCGGTGCCAACTTCTTCAAGGTCGTGGACCAGATGAAGCTGCGCCTGAAGGCCAACCCCGTGCCGATCGTGATCCCGATCGGTGCCGAAGAAGGTTTCAAAGGCGTGGTCGACCTGCGCAAGATGAAGGCCATCATCTGGGACGAGGCTTCCCAGGGCATGAAGTTCACCTTCGAAGAGATTCCGGCAGAGCTGCTGGCAACGGCCAAAGAGTGGCGCGAGAAGATGGTGGAAGCTGCGGCCGAAGCCTCTGAAGAGCTGATGAACAAGTACCTGGAAGAGGGCGATCTGTCGGAAGAAGAGATCACCGCAGGTCTGCGCCAGCGCACGCTGGCCACTGAAATCCAGCCCATGCTGTGTGGTACCGCCTTTAAGAACAAAGGTGTGCAGCGCATGCTGGACGCCGTGGTCGAGCTGCTGCCCTCCCCTGTGGATGTGCCGCCGGTGCCTGGTTTCGACGAAGACGAAAAAGAAACCACCCGCAAGGCGGACGACAACGAGAAGTTCTCTGCGCTGGCATTCAAGTTGATGACCGACCCGTTCGTCGGCCAGCTGACTTTCGTGCGCGTGTACTCTGGCGTTCTGAAAAAGGGCGACACCGTGTACAACGCGGTGCGCGGCAAGAAAGAGCGTATTGGCCGTATCGTGCAGATGCACGCCAACAACCGCGAAGAAGTGGAAGAGATTCGCGCCGGTGACATCGCTGCTTGCGTGGGTCTGAAGGATGTGACCACGGGTGAGACCCTGTGTGATCCCTCGGCTGTCATCACGCTGGAGCGCATGGTGTTCCCTGAGCCGGTGATCCGTCAGGCGGTGGAACCCAAGTCCAAGGCCGACCAGGAAAAGATGGGTATTGCCCTGCAGCGTCTGGCTGCGGAAGATCCGTCGTTCCGCGTGCAGACCGACGAAGAGTCTGGCCAGACCATCATTGGTGGTATGGGCGAGTTGCACCTCGAAATCATCGTGGACCGCATGAAGCGCGAGTTTGGCGTGGAAGCCAATGTGGGCAAGCCGCAGGTGGCTTACCGCGAAACCATTCGCAAGCAAGTCACGGAAGTCGAAGGCAAGTTTGTGCGCCAGTCGGGCGGCAAGGGCCAGTACGGTCACGTGGTGTTCACGGTCGAGCCGAACGAAGCCGGCAAGGGTTTTGAATTCGTCGATGCCATCAAGGGTGGTGTGGTGCCGCGTGAATTCATTCCGGCCGTTGAGAAGGGTGTGATTGAAGCCCTCAACACCGGTGTGTTGGCTGGCTATCCGGTGGTGGATGTCAAGGTTACCCTGACCTTCGGCTCCTACCACGACGTGGACTCGAACGAAAACGCGTTCAAGATGGCCGCCATCTTCGGCTTCAAGGAAGGTTGCCGCAAGGCCAACCCGGTCATCCTCGAGCCGATGATGTCCGTGGAAGTCGAAACCCCGGAAGACTATGCCGGCAACGTGATGGGCGATTTGTCTTCACGTCGTGGCATGGTGCAGGGCATGGACGACATGGTCGGTGGCGGCAAGGCCATCAAGGCCGAGGTGCCGTTGTCCGAAATGTTCGGCTACTCGACCACGCTGCGTTCTGCCACACAAGGCCGTGCGACGTACACGATGGAGTTCAAGCACTACAGCGAAGCTCCGCGTAACGTGTCCGAAGCCATCATGGCTGCTCGCGCCAAGTAAGTGATGCTCCCCCGGGCTGCGGCCCGGGGATTCTTTTTGTCTGCGATCTGGTGCCGCCCTGTTCCCGTGCGGGGCGATCAAGCAATCAGATGCAAACGTTAAACCAACACACGGGAATTGTTCTTTGGAGAACTGGAAATGGCAAAAGAGAAATTTGAACGTACCAAGCCGCACGTCAACGTCGGCACCATTGGCCACGTGGACCACGGCAAGACGACCCTGACGGCGGCGATTGCCACCGTGCTGTCGAAGAAGTTTGGCGG